>Ga0208297_1000102_pt1 | contig 230405 bp, 216 predicted proteins | sample LMS_cellobiose_e_FD_187367 | JGI IMG/M metagenome (GOLD analysis project Ga0208297, IMG submission 187367) | Rumen-fistulated moose microbial communities from Alaska, USA - LMS_cellobiose_enrichment (SPAdes) (version 2) | ecosystem: Host-associated > Mammals > Digestive system > Stomach >...
CTCATCTTCTTCGTCAGGCTCCATCAGAGAGACCTCAACATAATCCATTCCGTCTTCGAGGATCTCCTTGATTTTTTCGTACAGCTCGGATACAGGCACGATATACCGCATGAAATTCCCTCCTTTCACGGTCATGATAGCACGCCGACAGGGGGGGAGAGGGCAAGAAGGAAGACGACGAGATCCTTCGCTGCGCTCAGGATGACAGGATGGGGCGCTGGGGATGACTCCTGGATGACAGGAAAGGTGACGACGACATGAAGCACGGGACAAAGCCGACAGTGGCGCAGATAAAGCTCCTGAAAGCCAAACACCTGAACGCGGAAAACTGGCTGATCGAGCGGGACACGCCGGACGTGATGGTGATCGTCCACCGGTTTTCCGACCAGACACGGACCATCCATAAGAACTGAAAGGAGGGAGCTGCATGGATCCGGCGAAAAACTATGTATTTCTGTGGTGGGTCGTGGATCAGGTGAAAACCCTGGCGAAGGATCCGCAGTTCCAGAAAGACTTTGAAGCCTGGCAGCGGCAGCGGGAAGCCGCGAAGGCCGGGAGCTCCGGGGAAACCTGAGGCGCGGGAGCCCTCGCTGCGCTCGGGATGACAGAAAGGAGAGGACGATATGGCAACGGGAGAATGTTTCCTTTGCGGAAATTATGAGGCTCTGGAGAAGCACCACATCTTCGGCGGGCCATTCCGGCCGAAGGCGGACCGGCTGAAACTGACGGTGATGCTGTGCCCCTGGTGCCACCAGTACGACGCCGACAGCGCCCACAGGAGCGCCGAGACCCGGCTGTACCTCCATAAGTACGGCCAGCAGAAGGCCATGAAGGAACAGGGCTGGAGCGCGGAGGACTTCATCCGGGAGTTCGGAAAGAACTATCTGTCCGCCGATGAGCTGGAGGCCCTGTACATGCAGCCGGAGGAGAACAACAGCTTCCGGGTGCTGGAGCGGGAGGAGGTGCTGCCGTGGTGAAAAAACCGTATACGCCTGCGGAAATCGAGATCGTTTTGCCGTGGGACCCGAGGTTCAAAGACCTGATGGAGCAGGTCGCCCGGGAGAACCCGGAAAAACAAAAAACGCCCGCACAGGGCGGGCGGACAGCGACTGATTAAGGGCATGGGCTTTCAAACTGTCGGAAAAAGAAAGGACCCGCCCTGGTGGCAACAGGGCGGGATGGACGCAGACAGAGACGAAAGACCCATTCGCCGAACAAGGGAGAAAAAGGAGAGACCTTGATCGGAACCATCTGCACTTACAACATTAGCAAAAGAAGGGAGGAAAAACAAGTGGAGAGCGGGCTACCTAAGATAACAAATTGCAAGAGCTGCGGCGCCAGGATCTTTTTTGCCTACAGCGGCGGGAAGTACAAGCCCCTGGACGCGGAGCCGGTGCCGTGCATCGACGCCAATGATCAGATCCGGGCCACGGAGACGCTGTTCACCAAGGGCGGCGTACCCTTTCCGGCCGTGACCGGAGACGATATCCCGGATCTGGCGGATGAGTTCTTCTACGGATACCGGAGCCACTTTGCCACCTGCCCGGAGGCCCGGGAATTCCGGCGGAAAAAACGGCTGGAAAGCATGGCGGGCCAGACCTCCATGTTCGGAGGGGACGCCCATGAATGAGCCGGAAGCATGGGCAGAATTCCCGGAATTCCCGGGCTATCGGATCAGCACCTGCGGGAGAGCCGCACGGATGACGCCGGAGGGACCGGAGATCATCAAGCCGATCCTGAAAGACGGCCGGCTTTACTACCGGATGAGAAAGGGCGGAAAGAGGCCGATGCGGCTGGCGGACAGGGCCGTGGCTGAAGCCTTTATGGAGGGCTTCGCCAAGCACGCGCCGGCCATGCAGCTGCGGCACATCAACGGAGATCTCACGGACTGCCGGCTGGAGAACCTGAAAATGGAAACGAAGAAAGCCGGCCGGAAGGTGCTGAAGATTGACGCGGAGGGCCGGATCCTGGCGGAATACCGGAACGCGGCGGAGGCCGGACGGCAGAACTACATGTCCTATCAGACGGTGGTGAACCGGTGCACGGGGAAGACCAGAGATCACTTTGAGGACGGTTTTTCTTTCCGTTATGAGGGGATCCCAGGGAGGAAACGGACATGATCACCGACTGGTATCTCAAATGCGGGGACTGTCCCAGCCTGAAAACGGAGCACTGGAGAGGCGAGCGGATCGCTGCCCGGTGCGGAAGCCCGGAGAGCCCCTATTATCCCGTGGAGCGGGTCCTGGCCGTGATGCCGGACTTCACAAGAAACCCAGGCTACAGCACCATCCGACCCCGGTGGTGCCACGATAAAGCGAAAGGAGAAACAGAAAATGAACAGACCAATCTATGAAAACGAAGAAATGCATCCCTTCGCAGACAACCAGATCGGCGCGTTTCCGGACGACTGCGAAAGCGCCGAAATGCAGGCCATCATCGGCACGTTCCTGGACGACTGCGTTTCCACCGTGGAGGTCATCCGCTGCATGCTGGACAAAGGCGTGGAGCACATCGACGGGGAGGGCGTGACGCTGAAAGAAGAGGTGTTCGACCGCTGCTTCCCGGGCCGGGACTGGCAGGAATACCCCATCGACGGAGAGCCCGGCTGGACGTTCACGGTAAAGACCGTCCTTTACAGGGGATTCGTGTTCGACGCGATCAAGCGGGAAAAGGAGCTCGGGAATGAGTAAGATCAAGGCCTATTTCGTGGCGGGGATCATCGTGATCCTGGCAGGTGGATTTTTATACAGCCTGTGGGAGCACGAGATCTGGAGCTACTTCGTGGCGATCCAGGTTTTCGGCTGGTACGGGTTGCTGCAGGCGGGATTGCACATGGCCGGATGGCTGATGAAGGACGACCGGGAGCCCAAAAAGGAAAAGAGGAGCTTTTTCGACTGGGCCAAGCCGGACGAATAAAAAAAGGCCGCATCGGATCGGACACTCCGGTGCGGCGGGTACAAAAGGGCAAAATGAAAAAAGCCTCTTGTGGTTCTTATCTTACCACAAAGGGCCGAAAAAAGCAAGGGAAGATCGAAATGCAAGGACAATTCGATATATTCAACGAAATCATCGTGGACAACTTTGCCGGAGGCGGCGGGGCGTCCACGGGGATCGAGCTGGCTGCCGGAAGGATCGTGGATATCGCCATCAACCACGATCCGGCGGCGATCCTGATGCACCGGACCAACCACCCCCACACGGAGCATATCCAAGCCTCCGTGTGGGACGTGGATCCGGTGCAGGTATGCCGAGGGCGTCCGGTGGGGCTGGCCTGGTTCAGCCCGGATTGCAAGCACTTCTCCAAGGCCAAGGGATCCGCGCTGGTGGACCGGAACATCCGGGGGCTTGCCTGGATCGTGCTGCGCTGGGCGGGGACCGTCCGCCCGAGAGTGATCATTCTGGAGAACGTGGAGGAGTTCCAGACCTGGGGACCCGTCCGGAAGGGAAAGCCCATCCGGAGCAAGAGCTGTCAGACCTTCCGCCAGTGGCTCACACAGCTGCAGGCGCTGGGGTATACGGTGGATCACCGGGAGCTGGTGGCGGCGGACTACGGCGCGCCTACCACCCGGAAACGATTTGTCCTGGTGGCGCGCTGCGACGGGCGGCCCATCTGCTGGCCGGAGCGGACCCACGCCCCCAGGGACAGCGAGGAGGTCCGGAGCGAGAAGCTGCTGCCCTGGAGAAGCGCGGCAGAGATCATAGACTGGACACTGCCCATGTATTCCATCTTCGCCACCAAGCAGGAGATCAAGGAGAAATACGGCGTCAACGTGGTGCGGCCGCTGGCCGACAACACCATGCGCCGGGCGATCCGGGGCGTGGACAAGTACACCATCAAGAGCGGGAATCCGTTTCTGATCCCGGTGGGATACGGCGAGCGGGCCGGACAGGCCCCGCGGGTGCACGACATCAATGCGCCGGTCCCGACGGTGGTGAGCACGGGAAAGCTGCATCTGGTGGAGCCGGTGATGGCGCCGGTGACTTTCTCCAACACCGGAGGATCTGTGGGCGAGGCTGCGGATCAACCGGTGGGCACCATTCGGACCGCCGGAGGACAGATCCTTTCCGCTGCAAACCTGATCCAATACCACACAGAGCAGACGGAGAACGTGCGGGCCAACGATCTGACGGCGCCGCTGCCCACGGCGGACGCTTCCAACCGGTACGGCCTGGTGAGCGCGCAGCTGACGGAGTATTACGGCAACGGCAATCCGCTGGACGTCAGGGAGCCCATGCACACCGTGACGGCCCACGACCGGGAGGCGCTGCTGAGCGTCCACTTGGACAAGTATTTCGCCGGTGGGTACAAGATGCCGGGAAACTCCGCGGAGGATCCATTGACCACCGTGACGGTGGAGCCGCGGCACGGACTGTACGCTGCCCATGTGGTGGAGTTCAAGGGGGCGAATTTGGGACAGAAAGCTCGGGAGCCCCTGAACACCATCACCGCAGGCGGCGGAGAGTTCGCCGTAGCCGGGACGGTGATAGAAAAATACGTTCCCGGATCCGACGTGGGACACTGGCCGGCGGTCCGGGAGCTGCTGAACAAGTATTGCAGCTACACGCTGGCGGACGACGAGATCCTTTTGCTGAAGATCGGCGGCGTTTTCTGGTTTATTTCCGATATCACCATGCGGATGCTGACGCCCCGGGAGCTGTACGCAGCCATGGGCTTTCCGCCGGATTACATCATCGACCGGGACTATACCGGCAGGCCCTATCCCAAAAAACAACAGGTGGCGCGCTGCGGCAACGCCGTATGCCCACCCATGGCCGCGGCGGTGGTCCGGGCCAACCTGCCGGAGTGGGGCAGCTACACCATCACCACCATGGCTGAGCTGGAAAGGGTAGTGGCGGTATGAACGAGCAAACATATCTGTTTGACGATCCGGACGAAGCAGACGAGCTCGACATGCACCGGGAACGGGAGGCAGACGGGAAATTCTACAGCCGAGTTTTTACCAACAGACCCCCTTATGCCGATTACAAGCCGCCGGCCAAGTTTCAGGCAATAGAGAGCATTATTGCAAAACGCCTGCAGGAGCACCCGAACGCGATTTGTTCATACTCCGGAGGATCTGACAGCGACGTCATGATCGACCTGATCGAGCGGGTCCGAAAAGTCTTTCACCTTGCACCGGTGAAATATGCGTTTTTCAATACCGGTCTCGAGATGAAGGCCACCAGAGACCACGTGAAGGTCACAGCGGAAAAATACGGTGTAGAGATCAAAGAATACCGACCCGAAGTGAATATCGTAAACGCCACGCGGCGCTACGGGATCCCGTTCGTCTCCAAGATCATGTCTGCGGGCCTGGGAGAATGGCAAAAGAAGAATGTGCCGTTGTCGATCAAGGATGAATACGACTCGGCGGAGGACAAAGCGGCAAAGAGACGGGAGCTGAAAGAGCGATACCCCAATTGCGAGAGCCTTATAAATTTCCTTTGCTGCTGCAATTCCAAGGGGGAACCGCGGCCGGATATCCAGCTCGTAATCAACTCTTCAAAGTACATGCTGGACTTTATCAAAGAAAACCCACCGGATTTTCAGATCAGCGCCGACTGCTGTACCTACTGCAAAAAGGACCTGGCGCACAAGATCCAGGCTCCGTTTGACATGATCATTACCGGCGAGCGCCGGGATGAGGGAGGGATGCGGTCAGTGCCGAGACAGGACAACACAAGCCTGTGCTTCACAGAGATGTCCAGCGGGCAGTTCCGGCTCCGGCCTCTGTACTATGTAAGCGATACGGACAAAGCCTGGTACAAGGATTATTACGGCCTGCGGTATTCGGACGCTTACGAAGTGTACGGGCTGACAAGAACGGGGTGCTGCGGGTGTTCGATCTCCTATAAAGCCGTCGACGACCTGGAGCTTATACGGCCTTACGAGCCGAACGTTGTCAAAGCCGCCTGGCACATTTTCGGGAAGTCTTACGAGTACCGAGCGAAATACAACCGATATAAGGAGATCAGGCGGAGAGAAGAACGTCAGCCGGGGCAGATGTTCTTGTGGGAGGAACGGCGGGAGGACCTATGAGCAAAAAGACAAACCCGAAAAAGATCCCCAAAACGCAGGCCGATGTGGATAAGGCTTACACCGACGGGTTGGATGCGGGCCTGGAGTTCGGTCTGAACATCGTTCTGTATGTTCTCAAAGACAAACACAACGCGCCCGACGAAGATATCATGCAGCTCCGGGATGAGTTCATGTATGTGATCTCCGCAATCAACGAAAAGTATCTCTCCTACCCGGATATAAAGCGGGCACTGGCCGGAGACTACGATCTGGCCGTCGATCTGGTGGAGTAGCAGAGTCACGATCAATAAGCGGCCCGTCCGCGCAGCCGAACGAAGTTCGTTTTCCGGGGTTTGGGGGGGTCCACAACAAGCAGAGTTTTGATAAACGGCCATCCGGGCACTGCGCGGAAATTTGCTTTTTGACGGCAAAAAGCATTGCTTGCGAAGAGGAGTCAACACGATGGATTACATAGATTTTCTGAAAACCAAGATCCAAAGAGCCCCGGTGAGCGGGTTCGATGTGGATCCTGCGGAGCTGCATCCGGCGCTGAAACCACATCAGAGGGATGCGGTGGCCTGGGCGCTCCACGGAGGCCGCCGGGCCCTGTTTGAGGCCTTCGGTCTTGGAAAAACGGTGCAGGAGCTGGAATGGTGCCGGCAGATCCTGCGGAGAGAGGGAGGCAAGGCGCTGATCGTCCTGCCCCTGGGCGTCCGGCAGGAATTCAAGCGGGACGCTGTGCAGCTGCTGGAGATGGAGGAGCCTGCCTATGTCCGCACGGATGCGGAGGCGGAAGAGCGGCCGGACGGGATCCTGCTGACAAACTATGAGCGGGTCCGGGACGGGGACATCGATCCGACAAAATTCACCGCGGTGTGCCTGGACGAAGCGGCGGTGCTGCGCTCCTTCGGCAGCAAGACCTATCAGACGTTTCTGCCCCTGTTCCGGGGCGTGAAATACAAGCTGGTAGCCACGGCCACGCCGGCGCCGAACCGGCTGAAAGAGCTGATCCACTACGCCGGCTTTCTGGAGGTCATGGACACGGGGCAGGCGCTGACCCGGTTTTTTCAGCGGGACAGCACCAAGGCCAACAACCTGACATTGTACCCCCACAAGGAAAAGGAGTTCTGGCTGTGGGTGAGTACCTGGGCGCTGTTCCTCTCCGCCCCGTCGGATCTGGGCTATGACGATACCGGCTACGCCCTGCCGCCCATGGAGGTACGGACGCACATGATCTCCACGGGCTACGGGCAGGCCCACGACAAGGACGGACAGTTCAAACTGATGAACGACGCCGCCCAGAGCCTCCAGGAGGCGGCCAGGGAAAAGAACTCCACGGTGGAGATCCGCTGCGCCAGGGCCCGGGAGATCATAGACAGCGATCCGGAGGCCCATTTCATCCTGTGGCATGATCTGGAGGCGGAGCGGCACGAGCTGAAAAGGATCCTGCCGGAGGCGGTGGATATCTACGGCGCCATGGACTACGACCAGCGGGAACGGCGGGTGATCGACTTTTCGGAAGGGCGGACCCGGCTGTTCGCCACAAAGAAGAGCCTGAGCGGATGCGGCTGCAACTTTCAGCGATACTGTCACCGGGCGATCTTTGTGGGGATCGACTATGAGTTCCATGATTTCATCCAGGCGGTCCACCGGATCTATCGGTTCCTGCAGACAGAGCAGGTGATCATCGACATCATTTACACCGAGGCGGAGGAGCCGATCTACCGGGCGCTGATGGAGAAATGGAAGCTCCACGATCAGCAGACGGAGAACATGAAGGCCATCGTGAAGGAATACGGCCTCCATAATCGGGACGCCATCGAGCAGCTGACGCGGACCATCGGCGTGGAGCGCCGGGCTGCCTGGGGCGAGAATTGGGAAGCGATAAACAACGACTGTGTGGAGGAGGTCCGGGCGCTGCCGGACAACAGCATGGACATGTGGCTGACCAGCATCCCCTTCTCCAACCACTATGAGTACACCCCCAGCTACAACGACTTCGGCCACAATGAGGATACCGGGTGCTTTATGGAGCAGATGGACTTCCTCTCTCCGGAGCTGCTGCGGGTACTGAAGCCGGGGCGGGTGTTCGCCTGCCACGTGAAAGACCGGGTGCTGTTCGGGAACGCCACCGGGACCGGGATGCCCACCATGGAGCCCTTCCACGCTCTTTGTATCGAGCACTACATGAAGCACGGCTTTCAGTATTTCGGGATGATTACCGTGGTCACGGATGTGGTGAGGGAGAACAACCAGACCTACCGGCTGGGCTGGACCGAACAGTGCAAGGACGGGACCAAGATGGGAGTGGGCTGCCCGGAGTACGTGCTGCTGTTCCGGAAGCTGCCCACCGACACTTCCACCGCCTACGCGGACGTGCCGGTGGTGAAAACGAAAAAGGAATACACCCGGGCCCGGTGGCAGCTGGACGCACACGGGTTCTGGAGATCCGGCGGGAACCGGCTGCTGACCCGGAAAGAGCTGGAGAGCCTGCCGGTGGACCGGATGCAGAAGGCGTACCGGGAGTATTCCCGGGAAACGGTCTATGACTACGCCGAGCACGTGGAGCTGGCCCAAAAGCTGGACGACGACGGCCATCTGCCCGCCACCTTCATGGTGACGGCGCCGGGATCCTGGACGCCGGACGTGTGGGACGACGTGAACCGGATGCGCACTCTCAACGGGGAGCAGCGGCGCCGGGATCTGCAGATGCACGTCTGTCCGCTGCAGTTCGACATCGTGGACCGGCTGATCAACCGCTATTCCAATCCGGGGGAGCGGGTGGGAGACCCCTTCGGAGGGATCGGCACCGTACCCCTCCGGGCACTGAAAGCCGGGAGAAAAGGCTGGATGAGCGAACTGAATGAGGAATACTGGCGGGACGCGGTGAACTATCTGAAAGCCGAAGAGGAGCGGGAAGAGATCCCCACGCTCTTTGATCTGGTGATGTGAGGGGCGCAGGGGCCCCCTTAAAAAGGGAATCTGGATATCCGGATTCGTTGCTTGCTATTCAATCAAAAAGGAGGCTGAAACATGAGCAGATTAACAGCAAGACGGGAAAACGGAACGGTGGATATCAGCCTGGCGTGGGCGGAGAAATACACGCTCCTGGACCTGATCGACGAGCTGGCGGATGCGCTGTGTGCTTATGAAGACACGCTCATGACGCCGGAACAGATCAGAGAGGTCTGCGATCTGTATAGGTTAGATAGGGCCGAAAAGCTCAAAAAAATGGAGAAGGCCGAAGAGGAGGGCCGGCTGCTGGTGCTGCCCCGCAAACCGGAGAACCTGGATCCGTATTTTTCCAACGGCGACGCGCTGCTGCATTTGATAAGAGTGCATCTGGCAGAGATCGTCGCCGGTGAAACGCTCGAACTTTCGATGGTGTTCTATGAGCCGTGCAGCCGTCAGAAAACGTGCCAAATAACGATGACAGCCGATTGCCTGAAGTGCGTGGAAGAGTGGCTTAGGCAACCATATGCCGAAAACCTCCGATGGGAGGCAAATCCACGAAGGATAAAGGCGACTGCCGCCGGACAGGGAGAGGACCCATGGACCTTGCTGCATACATGATCGCCTTTACGGCGCTGTGCCTGATAACCGCAATACATATCCGGATCCGGGATCTGGAGGACAAAGGGAAGGAAGCAAATGAAAGAAAAGCCGATCCTGTTCAGCACTGAAATGGTACGGGCGATCCTGGACGGGCGAAAGACCGTCACGCGGCGGGTGATAAAGGACCCTTACAGCATCGAGGATGAAGAAGTCAGCCGCATTTCCGGATTGGCGATCCACAAGGGAACCGCCGTCACACACGGTATGCCGTACCCGGACGCGCCGTACAGCGTGGGGGACATTCTGTATGTGCGGGAGACGTGGACGACACTTTACTATGTGGACCCGGATGGATATACACACTACGACCAGCCGATGTACTACTATGCCGCGGACGGAATGCCGGATATCACGTTGGTGGATGGAGACGGCTTTGAGCAAGACGATCAGCGCGTCCGCTGGCGCCCGTCCATCCACATGCCGAAAGAGTTGGCCCGGATCTGGCTGCGGGTGACGGACGTACGGATCGAGCGGCTGCGGGACATCACGGATGAAGGAGCTGTGCGGGAGGGCCTTTATAAAGGATGGCGGCTGTACGGCAGGGGATCCGCGGCAATCACGGCCCGCCAGGCGTTTATGTGGCTGTGGGAGACGATCACAAGAAAAGCCCCGGCCGCTGAGAGCTGGGCCTGCAATCCCTTGGTATGGGTGATCGAATTCGAGCGGTGCGAGAAGCCGGAGGAGTGCCATGAAGCGGTTATTTGAAGGCGTCGCGCTCTTTGCATTTGCCCTGTATGCCGTTTTTGTGATCACACTGTGCGAGCGGCTGGGGCTCACTCTGGAGGAAGGGGGTGAATAATAATGGAAGATAATTCGAGACTTACGGAAGAATTCAAAAAGCAGATACTGGAAAAGCGCAGCACCATTCTGTCAGATCGGGCCATTGATCTGATCCGGGAAGAGCGACGACGGCAGCGGGATCAATGGGGCGATCAGGAAAAGGCGAGCCCTTATGAGTGGGTGTCAATCCTGGGAGAAGAATTCGGAGAGCTTTGCGAAGCGATCAACGAGACGTACTTTCAGAACCCGAAGCACCCGGAGCGGGGCGGTGAGGGGCAGATCGTCCGGGAAGCGGTACAATTAGCCGCTGTGGCAGTGGAGATCATAGAGGTGTTTACCGAGAATCCAGAGGGAAAACACCAGAAGCTGGTAACTGCTGATGGAGTTATCGATAATACCTTGGCGATCATCTCCCGTCTCTACAAAACCGACAGCCCGGAGCGGAACGCTGTTTTGGATGAAGTCCATGAAGCCGTTGTACAGCGGTTTTTGCGCTCCCCGGAAGATCAGAAAGAGGAGTGAAAAACGATGATCGACGACAGAAAGCTGGAGAAGATCCTCCGGCGGCAGGTCAAGGTGGGCCTGACGATCTATGTGGGCGGAGAGGAGATCGCCTTTATCGGGGCCAACTGGATGGCCAGGACCACCATGGAAAGACTCTCAAAGAATCTTCGGATCACTTTGGGCGCTCTGGTGGAAATGCTGGGCTTTATCCCCGGCGAGGGAGCCATCCGGATCCGGAAGGTGAAGGGCGGCTATGAGGTCCAGGACGAAATGCAGACCGTCGCAGCCAACCAGATCGGCACGTTTCTGGACAGCGGGCTTTGCCGGGTGAAGCGGACAAACATATCCTACGGCTGGGCTGTGCAGCTGTGGCAGAGCAGGAGCGGGAAGCTCTACGGCCAGACGGCGGAGCAGGCCGATACCGGAGGGAACACCGCATGGCTCAACGGCGCCGGCGTCCTGGTGATCCGGGATCTGGACAGCTGTGAGGAACAGTACATTAAGGCCTCCCGGCCGGAGGACGACACGGGCCAGATATGCAAAGCTCTGTGGGAGCACCTGGAGAAGGTCATGTGGACGGACTGGAGCGAGGATCCCGTCCCGGAACCGGAAGACGACACGGAGCCGCCGGAAGAGCAGATCATTCTGCAGCTGCCGGCACCGGAGGATACCGGAGAAATCATCGAAGAGCAGGAGCCCGAAGAAGAACAGGAAGGAGGCGTCTGATATGGAAAAGATGCTGGTAAAAGTGGAGATCGATCTTTGGAACAGCTCCCGGCCTGCCGTCTCCATGAAACCGATAGTGCGGGAGAGTGAAAAGACGATCTTCGTACAAAGCCCGCACCGGGTCCGGGGCCAGGCCCAGCCGATGATGAAGACCGGACCTTTCAATCGCGGCCTTTTGGGGCGCGTCACGTCGCCGCGGCCGGGGATCAAGCGGAGCTATTTTGTGTCAGACGTAAAGGCAATGGATCTCCGGACAACACCGGAGTACCGTATGGCCGTGATCCGGATGATGGATGAGGCCAGGCTGGAGCTGAACACGGCAGGGGTCAACCTTGACCTGATACGGGCGGATCTCATGGAGGGGACCTGAGGCGCGGAAGCCTGCACGGGATCCCTCACTGCGTTCGGGATGACAGGAAAGACGCTCGGGATGACAGGGAGCGTCGCCGGTATGACAGGGAGGGGCGCCGGTATGGCCCGCGCAGCTGAAGAAAACAATTAGCCTAATAAGCGAATTAAGGAGGTTGCAACCATGGAAGAGAAAAGACAATTTGATTTCGGAGAGGCAATCCGGCTACTCAAACAGGGGCACCGGGTAGCCCGTGAAGGATGGAACGGCAAGAACATGAGTGTTGCCTATCAGAAAGGATATCCTCAGGGGATCCCATGCAATAAGAACACAGCGGAGGCATGGGGAATGAAAGAGGGTGAGCTGTTCATCTGCCGGCCATATCTGCAGATGCGCTGCGCCGACGGGACCTTCCAGATGTGGCTGGCGTCTCAGAGCGACGTGCTGGCCGAGGATTGGTACATCGTTTCGTAAAGGAAAGAGAATTCAAAGGCTGAGATCAGGGCAGGAGGGGGCTCCTGCCCGCGTCTGAACCTTTGAGCAATGCACTTTGACAACCGCAGAATATGGCGCGGAGCTGCCCATGAGAAAGGCAGCTCAGGCACGCAGACACGGCAGGAGGACCGGGGGTCCGGAAGCCTGCAGGGATCCTTCAAATCACGATGACCTCTGCGGAGGTCATATAATCGCCTGCGGCGGCGTGATTTCCGGGCGGGAACCATGTTCCCCCCGGAGGCCCCCTCCTTTTTGGCTGAGGGGACCTGAGGCGCGGAAGCCTGCAGGGGATCCTTCGCTTCGCTCAGGATGACAAAAGGGCGCTCGGGATGACGGGAGAAGGCGAAGGGGATACCTATTATATATCGCGTGCGCGCGTGTTCTTTGCGGAACTTGATAACGGCCGGGTTTTCGACCAAGGAGAGATATACCATGGCGGAATGGTACATAACGACCTACAGATGCTCCAACGGAGTGGAGGAGAAGACAAAATATCCCGTCCCGGATCCGGCTCCGAAAGAGGGAGCCAGGAAACGGGAACGGGTGATCCGCCGGGCGGAGAAAGGATGCACCGAGGCAAAGCATGAAGTGACCCGGCTGCTCAATGAGAACTTCCGGGCCGGGCACGACTATCACCTCACACTGGGATTTGACAAAGCCGGCTTTCAGAATCTGCAGAAGAGAGCGGGATCCCTGCGGCACGACGATCTGCTGCGAGCAGCGGACAAGGAAGCCGTGAACTTCATCCGCCGGGTACAGCGGGAGTGCAAGAAGCGGGGAGTAGAGCTGAAGTATCTCTATGTCGTATCCGACAAGAACGGAAAGACGGGGGGATACGCCCGTCCCCACGTGCATCTGGTGATATGCCGGGAGGCTATGGAGATCTGCCTTGCCAAATGGACAGCCGGGAAGGCCAGGGAGAGCGTGCTTTACGGAGGCCGGGGCGGAGATCTGGGCGATCTGGCGTTCTACATGATAGCGCAGACCCGGTATATCCGGAACCGGAAGAAATACACCCCCAGCCGGAATCTGCGGAAAGCCCTGCGGTTGCCGCCGGTGAAGAGCAAGAATCCCGAGGCGGAGCTGCGTACACCGGAGGGCTGCGTGAAGATCTGGCAGGCGGAGACCCGGGGAGGCCGGGCCCAGCACCTGCGATACTGGCGACCGCCGGGCGAGGAAGCAGGGTAATTTCGGTTAAGGTTTTTCTCCCGCGTCTCTGCGCGCGCTCCGATTTACATATATGTCCGGATCTCTATGCGGAAAAGTTGGTGTTTAGACGCGGGCAGGGCATGGTAACGTAAACCAAAGGGGCGATTTCAGCATGGGATTCCGAAAGATCCGCAACTGCAGCCGGCCGGAGTGGGCGCAGGAAATAGCATACCTGACCGTCACGCATCTGACATGGATGCCGCAGGAGATCCGCAGCGAGGCTTACGGGCTCATAGATCAGATCGCACGGGATCCTGTGGAAGGCCGTGCGCTGTTCGAGCTGCTGACAAAGGACAAAACGGTGGACGCCGTATATGAGCGGTTCCGGATCTCCAAAGCCAGACTGTACAAAATGCGGGAAGAATTCTACGAAGGGTTTCTGAGCGGGACGATCTGCCGGCGATGAAGGAAGGTGTGCCTTTTGGCGTCGAGATTTAAATATCTGCCCAGCGTAGGCATCAGCTATGCCGATCAGGGAAGCATCTTCTTCACCTGCCGGACCTATGGCAGCCAGCCGCAGCCGGTCCGGGAGAAGATCGACCTGGTTTGCCTTGCGGCAGCGGGAGGTGAGCAGGCATATGCGGAAGCGCTGAAAACGTACATGACCACGGATCGGGACTTCAACAGCGTCTGCATGGAGCACTACCTCTCCACGTCTACCATGGACAGGCTGCGCAGGAGATTCTACCAGCTGTACATGCGGGAGGTTGGTGAGACGCCATGACCGTAGCGGAGGCCAAGAAAGAGGCCGACGAGCTGGGAAAGCTGCTCAATCCCAAACAGAGACTATGGGCAGAGAAATATCTGCTCACCGGAAACGCGACAGAGGCGGCCATCGCCGCCGGATATGCCGCCAAAAATGCGACGGTACAGGGCTCCAAGCTGAAATCGACCCCGAAGATCGCTGAGTACCTTGCCGCCAGAGAAACCCAGCTCTTTGCCGAGATGGGGATCAATGAAGGATGGGTGGGCCGCCGGTTTGCGGAGATATACGCGCGGTGCATGGACGCCACCCCTCACATGGTATGGGACTCAGATGCCAGGGACTATGTTCCCGATGGCACCTGGGTCTTTGACGCTAAAGGAGCCATTTCCGCGCTGACAGCGCTGGGGAAGACTCTGGGCATGTTCAAGCCAAGCGAGGATCCCGAGACCACCGGGCAGACCATTGAGGAGTGGCTGGAGAAGCAGAAGCGGGAGAGCGCGCCGTGATCGACCTGCTGAACACCCGGGACTACATCGAGCACTGTCTGAAGATCCGGACCAAGAGCGGGGAGGTCATCCCCTTCAAGCTCAATGCGGCACAGCGGAAGCTCTACGATATCGCGCATGCGCAGTACGCCGCGGGGAAGCCGGTGCGGATCATCATCCTGAAAGCCCGGCAGCTGGGCTTTTCCACGCTGACGGAAGGCATGATCTTCCACGCCTGTGCCACCCGGAAGAACGTGAACGCGCTGATCGTAGCCCACCGGGAGGACGCCACGGCCAACCTGTTTCGGATGAGCAAGCTCTTTTACGAGGAGCTGCCGCCGCCGGTGAAGCCGATGCTGAAAGCCTCCAACGCCCAGGAGCTCCTGTTCGAGAACCCGTCACGGCGGGCCAGAGACCGGGAACGCCTACCGGGGCTGCGCTCCCGGATCCGGTGCGCCACGGCCGGAGGGAAGGGCATCGGCCGGTCGGACACGCTGCAGTATGTCCACCTGTCGGAGTACGCCTTCTGGCCGGAGGGAGCGGACGGCAAGGCTGCGACCCTTGCCGGGATCCTGCAGGCGGTGCCGTCGACCGTCAATACCATGGTGGTGATCGAGAGCACCGCAAACGGCTTTGAGGATTTCAAGGAGCGGTGGGACGCAGCGGCAGCCGGGGAGAATGACTTTATCCCCGTATTTTTCGCCTGGTTTGAAAACCCGGAATACTCCATGCCGGCGGCTCCGGGAACGGAATGGACGCCGGAGGAAGAGGAACTGCGGCAGCTCTATGGGCTTTCGGACGAACAGCTCGTATGGCGGCGCTGGTGTATCGCCAACAACTGCGGCGGGGATATCAACATGTTCCGACAGGAATACCCCGCAAGCCCCGAGGAGGCTTTCCTTCACAGCGGCACCGGCGTTTTTGACAATGAGCTTGTCATCCGGCAGGCACAGAGGACGGAGGGCGCGGTGAAGCGGGGACGATTCCGCACGGAGGATCCGGCGCCGACGTGGGAAGACGCAGCCCTGGGAGAGGTAAAGATCTTCGCGGAACCGGAGCCGGGGGTCCCTTACGTGCTGGGAGGGGACACCGCGGGCGAGGGGAGCGACTGGTTTACCGCCCATGTGATCAACAACGTGACCGGAGAGCAGGCGGCGTCCCTGCGGCGGCAGTACTCAGAGCCCGAATATGTGCGCCAGGTGTACGCGCTGGGAATGTACTACAATCAGGCGCTCATCGGGCTGGAGACGAATTTCTCCACGTATCCGGTGATGAAGCTCCAGGAGATGGGATATCCCAATCAGTACCGCAGGGAGCGGGAAGACAGCATCACAAAGCAGATCAAGGAGAGCTACGGCTTCCGGACGGACCGGTTTACCCGGCCCCGGGCCATCGCCGGATTGGTGGAGGTTTTCGCCAATCATCCGGACTGGTTCCGGGATCCGGAACTGCTGAACGAAATGCTGACCTTCTGCTACAACGAGGAGCACCGGCCGGAGGCCATGGTGGGAAAGCATGACGATATGGTGATGGCTGCGGCGATCACCTACGCCATCCGCCACCAGCAGAGCATGGAGATCCGGGAGCGGGACGTTCCCCCGCCCCATAAACTCATCGATGACCTCAAAAAACAGCAGCGTCGGGCCGCCCGAAGCGGTAACCGAAGGCGCTGAAAAACACTGTAAGGAGACAGCATCATGGAAGAGAACAACAGCTATACCACGGCCATGGAAGACTTCACCGTGGTGGAAGACGGCCACGACGGCCAGACCGAGGAAGAAAAACGGGAGGCCTATGCCGCGCAGCCGTCCGACAGCGGGAAGTCCGACGCCGCCGAGGACAAGCCCGGGAAGAAGGAGCCGGACAAGGCGGAGGCTGAAGACAAAGAGAAGGCGCAGAAGCTGGATCAGGCGGCCATCGACGCCTATATCGCCCAGGGCAGAGCCCAGGGGGAGAGCACCGGCCGGCAGAAGGCGGAGGAGGATTTCAGTTCCGCCAGGGTGATCAACCCCAACACCGGAAAGCCCTTTGCCAGCATGGAGGAGTATCAGGCCTACGGGAAAGAACAGCAGCTGCAGCGCCAGCGCCAGGAGGCCAGGGACACCAAGCGCAAAGGCCAGAGCGAGGAAGACCGGCTGAAAGAGATCCAGGAGCGGGACCGCTACGTGGAGCTGGGCCGGGCCGCGGAGGCCAGACAGAGCGAGGAAAGCGCCAAGGCCAGGAAAGAAGCCGAAGACAGCGCCGCCGCGGCGGAAGCGCAGCGTCAGCTCAACGAGTTCCTGGTAAAGGACGGCAGGGCTTTTCAAGCCAAGTACCCGGACGTGGAGATCGCAGATCTGGAGAACAACGAGGAATTCCGGGAATTCTGCGATGACCGGTACGCCGACGGGAAGCACAGCCTGATCAAGCTCTACGAGCAGTGGGTGAAGATCACCGGGAATGCCGGCAGAGCTGCCAGGATTGCCAAAGAGAGCAAGGACAGCCGTTCCACCTCCGGCAGCCGGAACGGCGGAGGATCGACCCTCACCGCCGATGAGAAGGCCCGGCTGGAGGAATGGAACCGGACGTATCCCAGCATGAAGATGACCGAAAGCGAATTTGCCAGGAGGTAAAGCAGCTTTTCGGCAAGGTGTAAAAATCGAAAGGAGCATTTGTTCAATGAGACCTATCCAGAACGCGGGAGGCCATGTGGGCCTGTCCGCACGCAACTATCCCATCGCCCCCGCCACCGCCATCAGCGCGGGTCAGGTCGTGAAGCTGACTGCCGGCCTGGTAGTATCTGCCGTGCAGGCGGAGACCAACGTCATTCTGGGCATCGCCGCGGAAAACCATCCCGGCGTTGCCGACGCCCTGAACATCCGGGCCAACGGCGGAGAGATCCTGGTGTACGACAATCCCGAGCTGATCTTCGAGTGCCCGGCGCCGGTGATCGCCGCCGCCTCCGGCAGCGCCACGACCATTGTGCCTGCCAGCGGTGACGTGGACGCCAACGCCGCCGACGACTCCTTTAACAACAGTGTGCTGATGCTGATCTTCAAAGCGGCCGACAGCACCAACACCGACTTCATCGGCAAGAAGATCAAGGTGACCGATTACGCCAAGACCGGCACCATCATCACCAAGGACAGCGGCGGCACTCCCAGCGCCGGGGACAAATACGAAGTATATCCCCAGATCGGCGCAGCAGTAGGCGGCATCGCTGGACTGGACAGCGACACCAAGAGCAAGCTGGTGGTGAGCACCAAGGGCGCTACCAAGATCAAGTGCGTGGGTCACGACTTTGACCGGCACATGATCCGCCTGATGGCGGTCGAGCACGCCTTGGGCGTCGAAAACTGACAACTGACTGAAAGAGAGGGATAACAATGTCCAGTACTTTTTCCAACTGGAAAACCGATAACTACAAGTTCGTGGGCAAGGCCTTTGACTTTGCCTACGCCGACCGGCTCAACAAGCTCTCCCCCGTGGTGGGCGAGGTGAACGCCCGCAGCATCGACTACGAGCTCACCGGCTCCGGCGGCTACGGCGAGGCCCCCGCCTACGACGGCGACAACCTGAACCAGGGCAGCATGCACCGGGGCTTCAAGACCGTCATCACCCCGGTGGAGTACACCCTTTCCATCCCCGTGGGTTACAAGGAAGCCAAGATCGACAAGATGGGCGAAACCAAGAAGGTGGGCACCAAGCTGGGCGACTCCATGGCCCTGACGGTGTATCTCCACGTGCTGCGGATGTTCGCCAACGCCTGGAACAGCGACGGCAAGCACAACGGCGGCGACGGCGTGCCCTGGGCCAGCGCGGCCCATCCCGTGGCCAGCAAGGGCAGCTCCGGCCGCAGCTTTGTCCCCGATCCCGACGCCGGCACCTACTCCAACATCTCCACCGATGCTTTCAGCGTCAGCGCCATCACCGCGGCCCAGGCGAGGGCAAACCGGTTCCGGACGCCGGACGGTATGCCCTTCCTGTGCGACTATGACACGGTGCTGGTGTCCCCGGAGCTGGAGGAGAAGGCCAAGAAGCTGCTGGGAGAGAATGCCCGCCTGATGCCCACCCAGGACCCTGAGACCGACCACAACGGGGCGAACCCGGTTTACGGCATGCGCTACCTGGTGATGGGAGGCGGCGCGGACGGATTCAGCGCCAAGCAGTGGGCCGTGTGCGACCGCCGGCTGATGAAGGAGATGGTGAACATCATCTACAACACCCGTCCCACGGTGATGCAGTCTCCCCAGGACAACCCCCTGAAGGACCTGTACACCGCCTATGCCGACTTCGGCGTGGGCTGGGGCGACGCCCGGCAGATCATCTTCGGCGATCCGACCTAATCGCGCAGACTTCTGCGGAAGTCTGATAACCGCCTGACGGCGGCGCGATTTCAAGGGGGAACCATGTTCCCCCTTGAGGACCCCTTCTTTTTGGAACAAGGAGTGTAGTTATGTACAAAATCGAAAAAGTTGTGAAGCTGACGGTGGGGACTACGGCCTCCACAGTGGGCGTCCACGGCTTGGCCTGCCTGATCGAGAACAACAGCGACAGCGCCAGCGTTTACTTCAAGGATAAACGGGACGACGGAAAGGCGGCCACAAGTTCCAACGGCTTTCTGCTGGGGCCCGGCAAGATGACCCCTGTGCCCCTGGTGGCCATGGATCTGTCCATCGTGGCCAGCGATGCCGGCACCGACGTCCGGGTGCTGATCCTGGAGGAGGCGTGACCGTCATGGAAAACGGGTGGAAGATCCTGCTGGCGGGAATGTTGGCTGCATTTGCGGCCTATTTCCAGCAGCTGATGGCACCCATCTTTGTGCTGATCGGTGTAGCAGCTCTTGACTGGCTGAGCGGAGTTGGCTCTGCGTGGATAAGAGGCCAGTTGTCAAGCACAATTGGGCTGATCGGCATCATAAAGAAGTTGTCGTACGGCCTTATCGTGGCGGTTGGTATGGCGCTGGATTACCTGATCGCGCTGCTGGGGAGCAAGTTCGGCGTTCAGATCGAGAATACTTATTTTGTGGGCCTGCTGGTAATTATATGGCTTGTCATCAATGAGTGCATATCGATCCTGGAGAACACGGATGAAATGGGGCTCCCGGTACCGTCGTTCATAATGAGAATGCTGAAACGGCTGAAGCGGCATACAGAGGAGACCGCCGGCGAGGACGCCTCCCCGGAAGATATGTGAAGAACAGGGCGGGCACAGGCTCCGCCCTGTTTCGGTAAAGGAGGAACACCATTGTGACGTTGGGTGAGGCCAAGGAAAAAGTGTATATGCTGCTGGACGAACACAGTACCGGCGGCGAAGTGGAACATGACGCAGACGTCGAGATGAAGATGGTCCGGTTCTTTGATATGGCCCAGAAGCAGCTGAGCCAGATCAAGAAGATCCTGAAGGTCCGGAAGATTACCCCGCAGGCGGGAAAAACGACCTATCCGATGCCGGCGGATTTCAGAGCCGTTTACAGGATCTGGAGAGACGGGAAGGCTGTCACCAGCCGGTACCGGTGGATGGGCGGGAAAACGCTCATTATCCCGGAGCGGGAGGCGGGACAGCTGATCACGGTGGAATACATCGCCAACCCGGACACCATCGAGCCGGATGCCGACGACGATTATGAATTTGAGATCGCGGAGGACGCGGCGGAATGCATGCCCTATTATGTGGCGGCACAGCATCTGCTGCCGGATCTGGTGATGAACTACGAAGGGATGCTGCAGATGTACAACCACGCCGTATCGCTGCTGGACACGTCTGTCCCCGGGGAAAACGTCCGGGTGATCAACACGGTATTCCGGAGGTGACGGGATGAAGATCGGGAAAAAGAAACGTGAGCAGGACCGAGCCTTCCGCCGGGAGCCGCTGGTCAATGATATCAACTACTCCACCCGGGAAGACAGGGAGCGCACCGTGGCCATGCTGTTCGCGGAAGCCAAGAGCGCCCGCACCATGCAGGAGATCGAGTGGATCCGGTTCAACGACTATTACAACTTCATGCATGACGTATCCCGGGAGATCCAGGAATACTGCGCGGAAAACGACATGCCGTATACACCGGCGGTGGTCTCCGACCCCTGGGTGATGGTGGAAAGTCAGATCGACCCCAATGTGCCGGAGCCGGAGTTCCACGGCAGGGACACGGATCAGGACAGCGAAAAGGCCAAACAGCGGGAATACGCGGTGAAATACATCATGGACAATAACCGGCTGGGGGACATGAACAATGCCAACGAGCGCCGGCTGCTGAAATACGGCGACGCCTTCTGGAAGGCGTATTGGGACAGCGACATGCGCTGCGGGATCAATGAGGGAGATATCCGCATCATCGACGTGCCGGTGGAGGCCATGTACCCGGATCCGGCCATCGGAGCGGGAGAGATCCAGGACGGCGAATACCTGGACTATGTGTATCGGATGCCGGTAACCCGGTTTTACCGGACGTTCCGCAGAGAGCTGAAACAGATGGACCTCTATCCGGATGAGCTGACCGGCGGGGACTACACCACCAGGGATGACCTCTTCGCCATGGCGACGCCGGACGAATCGGCCCGGGATCGGACGGTGCAGATCATTGAGCACTGGTTCAAACAGCCGGAGGACACGCAGGACGAAGAGACGTCCGAAAAGGTGCCCGCAGGCGCTGTGGGATGCTCCATTCAGGTGGCGGGAAAAGAGATCAAGTATATCTCCAGCTACTGGAAGAACACCGGACGGCAGTGCCAGCTGTTCCCCTTTGTGCAGTATTGGAGAGTGCAGGACGAAAATTCCATTTGGAACAAGAGCGAGCTCTACCCCATCCTGTCCATGGTGGACGCCGCAGACCGGAAACTGTCCACCACCATCATGAACGAGATGTTCGCGGCCAACGACATCATTCTGCTGGAGGACGGCGCCCTGGCGGACGGGACCGAGCTGACCAACGAGCCCGGGGCCGTGGTAAAGATGAAGCCCGGACGGCTGAGCGGGATCACAAGGCTGGGCGGACTCCAGAGCATTGCCAGCGGTATGAACGACATGAGCTGGTTCCGGGGCGAGATCGAGCGAACCAACCGGAATTACGACTCCAACATGGGCAAGGAGACCGCGAGAGTCACCACGGCCACGGGCCTTGCCATGCTGCGCAGCGACGCCAAGAGCCAGAACGATATCAAGAGCTCAGACCGGAACGCCGGATTTGAGCGCCTGTATGAGCTGCTGGACTGGCTGGCCCTGGAGTTCTATGACGATGACCGGCTGATCTATCTGGGCGCCGACAAGGACAAGGGCCGGGAGGAAGCGGTAGCGGTGAAGTACAACGCCCGCATGCTGGCCGATACCATGCCGGAAGTGACGGACGCCGAAGGAAACGTGGTCCGGGAGGCCTGGGACTATTACCCCAGGGTCGACGTGACCATCACCGCGGGGGACAGCGTAGTGAGAGGGAAACAGGAGACGCTCAACGCCCTGGCCACGCTGACGCAGTCACAGATAACGGCGGACAACTGGCAGCTGTTCGCGGCACAGCTGCAGATCCTGGACATCCCCAACAAACAGGACATTGTGGAAATGTGGGAACGAAAGTTCCAGGGAGCCCTCACCGAAGAGGAGCAGGAGATCCTTGCCAATAACCCGGACCTGAAGATGATGGTGGAACAGCTGATCGCTGCGGCAGCACAGGAGCCCTCCCAGCCGGAGAGCCCGCCGCCGGAAATGATACCCCAGGACATGACAGGAGGAATCTATGATGGCCAATTATAAATTCGAGGGAGGCGCCAGCGTCGCCCTGCCGGAGCTGACGCTGGGCGACCGCGGCCATGCGGTGGGCATGGTACAGGTGATGCTGTGCGCGAGAGGATATTATATCCCGGAGGAGACCGCCGGTGTCTTCGACAGGAACACGGAAGAGGCGGTGTGCGCCTTCCAGAAAGATTCGGGTATGACGATCACAGGCACCGTGACCGATGGCACGTGGGCCTGGCTGATCCTGATGGATTGAGGTGAAGGAGATGGCATCTTCCTATGTGAAGGCTTTGGAAGAAGAAAAAAAGCCGGAAGTGAACGCCGCGGTCGAAGGCGCGATGACCACACCCTATGCTGCCGCCATGGGAGCGGCTTCGGCTGCTGCCGATCCGACGCCTCTGCAGCCCGTACAGCCGGCGGCACAGATCCAGGCGACACAGCCGGCAGCTGCGCAGCAGACGGCCACGTACATCGACGACAACGGCAACAAGCAGACGGGGTACGTCTCCGCCATGTCCGATGACAGCGACCTGAATTACTGGCAGCGGATGGAGAAGTTCTACAACGACCAGTACGAGGCCGCCGTCAAGGCAAACAATGAGGCGGCCCAGGCGAAATACCGGGCCGCCATGGAGCAGATCAATACCAAGATCAAAGCGCTGGAGGACAGCTATGCCGGGACGAACCGGCAGCTGTACCGGGATTACATGGAGAATCAGAGAGTCATGCCGCAGCAAATGGCCGCCCTGGGATACTCCGGGGGCATGAGCGAGAGCAGCAGGCTCCGGCTTACAAACTCCTATGAGGAAGCCCTGGCCCAGAACGAGCGGGAGAAGGCCGGGCAGATCGCGGGGCTGAACGCCCAGGGGGTCCAGTATCAGTATGACGCGGAAGCGGAAGCCGCCAGGCTCAACGCCGAAGCGGATCAGCAGAGGAGATCGTATCTCACGGCTCTGCTGCAGCAGGAGCGGCAGGAGGGTCTTGCCCAGGCCCAGGAGATCGGCAACGCCACGGGCGACTACAGCAGACTGCTGCAGTTCGGCTACACGCAGGCTGAGGTCAATGCCTTCCGGAGAGCCTGGATCCAGGCCAACCCGGAACTGGCGCAGGCGCTGGGATACGTGGCAGCCAAATCCCGGGGAGGCGGAAGGGGACCGAAAGGGACGGAAGATCCTGCGGCGCCAGAGGTCAGAATCGATTATGATTCCATCACCAAGCTGGGTATGGGTCCCATCAGCGCCGACACTCTTTCAAAGCTGATAGAGAGCGGCCAGGTAACGGAGAGCACGGACAAGAACGGAGTGGTTTCCTACAGCAAAAAACAGAACTACAAACCGCAGAACACCAATCCGTTCAGTACCAAGAATATTCAGGGGACCTTGGCTGCGCTCCGCGCCAATGCCAACAACGCCATATCCGGCCGCGGCCTGGCGTCCGCCAGACGGTAACCGGCCCGGGAAAGGGAAACAGCATGGATGAATTCGTAAAAGCATATCAGCAGAGGCACAGCGGGCAGACGTCCGCTGTGCCTTCTGCGCAGCCGACGGCAGAAAAGCCGACGGTCGGCGCAAAACCGACGGCGGGGAGCGGGCTGCCCAGGGCCGTATCGCCCTTTGCGGCGGCATTCCCTGAGCCCGGCGCCGTTTTTAAAGCCCGGGAGGGATCCGAGCCCAACAAGGCGGCCTCTGAAGATCCCTTTTTGAGCGCCTATCTGAGCCGGCAGACAGAACAGCCGGCGGCAGCGCAGCCAAAGGAGGATCCGTTCGTAACGGCATATAATCAGAGACAGTCCTACGGCACGGAACAGATGGCGGCTGCGAGGCAGTTCACCGAGCGCTTCAACACGCTGCAGAAGCTGCAGCCCGTACACCCGACGGCACAGCAGAAGTGGGCCTCCGGGATCGGACAGTGGGACAGGAAGGGAAACTACGCCCTCACCTCCACCTACGGGCAGATCCGGCAGATGATAACGGGTCTTGCCGATGAGCTGGACCAGACCACCAACGAATACAAGCGGCGCAGCCTGCAGCAGCAGATCGACTTCTATACCGGCGTGCTGGACAGCGGAATGGCCAACGGGACGGCGCAGGTGGAAGATCTGGCGCCCCAGGCCAGGGAGCAGAGCGCCAGACTGGCCCGGCTGGAGGAACAGGTGAGCGCCGCGCGGCTGCAGCTGAAAGACACGGAGAGTCTGCTGGCCCGGGGGTACGCGGACACCGGTACCCGGCAGAGATGGCAGGAGGCCGCGGACAGGCTGGCAGAGCTGGAGCCGGAACTGGCAGATCTTCGGGAGCAGAGCGACCGGACAAACAATATGCTCTCCTGGCTGGAGCAGTATGCCGGGGAGCGGGACGCATGGCAGGAGCGGGGCGACACCTGGGAGAGTGTTTACCAGCAGCTGCAGAGCGGGTTCGGCCGCCGAATGGAGCTGGAGAGGGAGATCGCCCAGGCGGAAGAGCTGATGAAAACCGAGCAGCGGGCCGCGGGAGAAACCGGCGAGGTGTGGCTGCCCTCCGAGGAGTACCGGGAAGCCAGCCGAAGAGCCGAAGAAGCCGGGGCAGAGCTGGCCGCCATGGGAGACTATGACCGGGATGAATACTCCCGTCTCATGGATCTGCTGACTACCGGATACGGCGCACAGATCGCCACGGATGAGCAGAGGGAGCAGCTGCTGGAATACCTGCGCCCCATGCTGGAGCGAACGGCCAAGGAGACCAGGGAAGACGCTGCCGTCTCCTGGCTCTCCGGAACAGCGTCCACGTGGCTTTCTCCCCTGATGATGGGCTCCGGCGCCGCAGACGAGACGGCAAAGGAGGCAAAGGCGGAGTGGGGAGATTCCACACGGCGGTACAGGGAGCTGCAGAAGCAGGTCCGGGGCCTGGGGGGATTTGCATCCTCCACGGAGGAAGTGGCCTCCACCATCGTGCGCAACGGCCTGAACCAGTTCTCCGGGGCCATGGCAGGCTTTGTGAAGATGATCGACGACGCAGCCGGGATCGACCCTGAAAACGACAGGTGGGCACTGATGGGAAGACTGGCTCGGGCCACACTGGAGGAGAAGAACAGCGCCGCGCAGCAGATGGCGCAGGTGATGACAAACGCCGGAGAGGGAGCGCAGCTGGCCTCTCAGCTGGGCGTATCCACTATTGCGGCGATTCCCAACGCGATCATGGCAGCCCTCACCGGAGGCGGCTCCCTCACAATGTCTGCTAAGGGACTGATGGCCAACGCCGCGCAGGCGACATCTGCCCTGAGCACCATGGAAACGATATCCGCCACGATGCGGAGCATGGCAGCCAACCCGATCTACTGGAACAGCTTTGTCACCGCCACAGGCGACGGCTATATGAACGCGATAGAGAGCGGGGCCGATCAGGACAAGGCCGTGGTATTCGCGGTGGTCAACGGCCTGCTGAACGCGGCTGTAGAGGTCGGAGGCGGTATCGAGACGCTGCCGGCATCCTTTGATAATGAGACCATCAGCAGCGCCCTTCTGAAAATGATCGAAAGCGGCTTTGAAGAAGGCTTTGAGGAGGTGAAGCAGGGTATCATCGAGCGGGGCCTGCAGAGCCTTATTCTCGGTGCGGACAATCCCGTGGCCTCCTTCACAGATCCGGACGCCATCATCTCCCTTGCCGGCGCCGTACAGGAATTCTTCGGAGGCTTTGTGGTAGGCGAGCTGCTGGGCGGCGTACAGTCCATCAAGACCATCAAGACCGCGGCGGAGGCACGTACAGCGGCGAAGCAGATCAACGCCTGGGTCATGGAAAACCTGCCGGAGGGCTACCAGCCGGAGCTTCTTCCTGTGGGACTGGCAGCGCCGGACATCGTGCAGCGGTACGCCGCCGAGGTGGCGCTGTGTGAGATCAACTATATCAGCGCCATGGCGGAGGCCAACGGCGATGTAAATACCCCTGCGAGGCCCCTGACGGCCATTGAGGGCATGTTTTCGGCGGAGACGATGAGCAACAGCGACATTGAGCAGATCCTCACAGACAGGGAACTGCGGTCTCAGTTTGAGGAAGAGACAGGGCGCACCCTGCCCACGGAGAAGAGCGCCGCCCGGCAGATCGTCCGGGAAGAGCAGGCACGGTGGAAAGAGGAGCAGGCCCAGCAACAGTCCCAACAGCAGAGTCAGGGACAGGCTATGGCCGACGGAGCTGCCCAGCAGGTGGGTCTCAACATGAGAAACGACGCCAACAGCGCCGAGAACGCCATCCGCATCCTGCAGGAGCGAGGCATCGAGGTAGCCAGGTATGGCGGCGTGGAGTATAACGTGGTGCAGAAGGCGGACGACACCTTCACCGCCCGGGCCATGCAGGGGGACACGATCCTCTGGTCGCAGGACGGAATAAAAACCAGGACCGCCGCGGTGAATGCGCTGCTGGAGGCGCAGAAGGGCGGACAGATCACAGCTCAGGAGGGTGTGAACGATGGAAGAACTGGCAACGGTCAATATCAACGGGCATCTGACAACAGTGCCGGCAGACAGAGCGGAAGAGGCATTGAAGATGGACGGCAAACCGACGGACGGAATTCCAATGCAGCAGTCAGAGCGGATCTTGCGCGTGATCAAGGGCGACTGACCGTTGGAGAGTTCAGCTTTGAGCATGAATATACCCCCAGTTCTGACGACAAGGAGGCGCTGAACGTCATCCGGGGCCTTCAGAAGCTGGGGGCAAAGAGCGTGCATATCATCACCGGAACCGCTACAAGAGGCGGAGCCGCGGCCAACATCACCGGGTTTATCGACGCCGAGGGGAACGTATTCCTCCGGGGCGACGCAGCGGACACCACGCTCTCAGAAGTGGGCCGGCACGAATACTACCACCTGGCCGTGCAGAAGGATCCGCAGATCCGGGAAGAGGCCATGAAGATCCTCCGGGAGAACTACACGGAGGAGCAGCTGCGGGAGCTGATCGATCATTACGGCAGCGTGTACAACCGTCTCTATGGCCGGTATGACGCCAACGGCAATCTCACAAACGAGGCCGAGGTCAATGAGAAGATCATAGAAGAGATCTGTGCCGACGCCTATTCCGGCCGGAACGACGGATTCCGGAGCGGAGTGGAGCAGGCGACGCCGGATCTCCGTACCATGGTGCATGACGCGGTACAGGACGTGCTTCGGGAAGCCGGACTGATCCGGAACGACAGCGCCCAGACCGCAAACGAAAACGCCCCGGCGGCAGCCGAGGCGGGCAGTTATGCGGCGGAGGGGGATATCGACACAGAGATCACCATCGACAGCACTGAGGAGCAGAGATATGAGATCCTGAAGGATCAGAATGTGTCTGCGGCAGATGTTGATACGGACCTTCTGGAGGACGTGGAGTTTGAAAGTCTGAATGGCGCTCAAAGGTCCGCGGCAAAACAGACTATGAAGAAGATAGCAAGGCGCCTTGGAATCAACGGCATAGATCTGCGCAACAGTAAAATCAGTTTTCCGTTCCGGTTCTCCAACACAAATGTTGGTGTAAGCACCCAACACCAGGCCGAATACGGCGGCAGTTATCAGGACTTTGCCAAAGTGCTGACCTGTATCTCCGATCTTGTCGATCGTGCTGTGCTGATTGAAACCCACAATGAAAAAAAGCCGGGAGCATTGGCAAACCCCGACTTGAAGCAGACATATGTTTTGCTGGGCGCGGTCAGAGACGGCGACATGATCATCCCCGTCCAAATGGAGGTCAAAGAGTTCTATAAGAACGATGCAGGTCTCTATATGACGGTGACACTCTCCAAAATAAATGGATCCGAGGTCATAAGCGACCCGACACCCGGCGGGGCCGGGGCTGCAGATCGCCTGTTCTCAGATCCTACATACAGTATACGCAAAATCATTGAGAATGTCAACGCTGTGGACGGTCGTTTTTTGAAATATGCTCCGGACGGCTTTCTCAACGAGGACCAGAAGGCCGCTAAGCAGAAAGCCCTCCGAAATCAGGCGGAGGAATACGCTGCAGCATATACAGTTGACGGAGCGGGGAATTTCAATATCGAGGAGAATACCGGTCAGGAAACGAGCGGGCATTTCAGCGCAGAGAGCGGCGAGGAGGTTTCTTCCAACGTTGGAACGGAAGATCGGGACGCCCAGATGGGCGAACTGTTCGGGGTCCCGGAGGACGCGGAGATCGTGGATCCCGGAGACTTTTCGCGGATGTCCAGACCGGAGGCCAGAGCCTACGCCGAGGAGAACAACTATCCTATGCTACAGAGGGCCAATGGCCGGGAGGAGCAGGCGGTTCCCGGCTGGACCTGGGTCCGGGCCAATGACCGGGGCAACTATGGCCGGGTCATCGGGAAAGGCGTTACGGAGAGTGGAGAGAACGGCCTGGAGGTCGTTTTCTGGAACAAGGCGGAGAGCCGGAGGCAGGGGCACGACGTGGCCTATTTGAAAACCATGGCGCCCTCGGAGCTGACGCTGGTAGATCCTCAGCTGAGCGGGAGAAACGTTCCGGTCGGAGAGGCGCCGGCGGAGGTGGAGACCTACCTCGATACGCTGACCGATGAGGAATATGACGCCATGTTCTATTCTCCGGAGGAAAACTATTCGCTGCCGCAGGCGCAGAGCGAGGAACAGAGCGACGAAGAATGGCTCTCCTCTGCCCAAGAAGAATATCGCCGGAGGCTGGAAGAGCGGGGCGAACAGCTGCCGAACAGAGATCCCAGGATCCCGGAGGGGATGACCGCCGAAGAATTCGAGGAGCGGGATCGGCAGCGACGGATGCTGGATCGGGAGAGAAGTGCCAGGCCGCAGCAGCGGGAGGACTATCAAGGCACAGAGGCCATGCAGCAGCTGGGCATTGAGATCGACGGCTCTGTGGCGTCCGATATGAGTGTGGAGCGCCTGCAGCAGTCCGCGCGCAATATCAAGGAAGCGGATCGGCGGGTGCAGAAGCTGATCAGGCAATTCCATCCGGACAGCCGGACCCAGGCCTATGCCCACGAGATCGCCAGCGGGAACATGACCGACGCGGATATCCCCGGCGACGTGGATGCGCATGTGGTAATGGAACTGGCCAGCGCCTATATGACCCGGGAGAACGCCAGGCTGGGATCCTTTAACAACGTCCGCCGGGAGATCGCAGACCGGAACTATGAGTATGCAAAGCAGCACTTTGCCGACAGCGAGAAGTATAACCCGGCCATGTTCAAAAACGGCTTTCTGCAGAAATTCGCCAAGGTCATCATGAACGAGCGGACCCCGGAGCGGGTCGTGCGGGCGATCTTCGGCGATGAACACGGCGCCAAGGTATACAGAGATTTTTTTGCCCCGGTGTTCAGGAATGAAGGCCGAAAGACTCTATGGATCAATCGGCAGCTGGACGATATGCGCACCTTCACCGACAGCCAGGGAAAAACGCGGAAGCTGAACCGTACTGAGTCTGAACTGACGCAGCAGGTGGTAGAAGGACGGGCCTTTGAGGAAGCCGCCGGGCGTCTGGAGGGATATGATCGACAGATCTTTGACGCCCATGTGCACGCCTTCCAGGACTATCAGAGAGCGCTTCGGATGCAGGGAGGCCAGGAGGCCGCCGAGCAGGCAGACGCCATCCTGCGGGGCGAGAGGACCAAAGTAGACGCCCTGCAGCAGTCCGGAGTACGAGAAGATCTGTTGAATCTCATGCTGCAGATCCGAGGGACCATGACACAGACCAGCGCCGGAGATCCGGAACTGCAGAAAACCATTGATGGGTATGAGTGGTATCAGCAGGTCAGGGAGAGGATCGACGCCCTGGACGACGCGGATGCCGCCATCATCGACAACGCAGCGGACGCTTATCGGGCGAAGTATGACCTGATGTATACCGCCATCAACCAGTTCCTGGTGCAGCACGGCTATGAAGAGATCGGTTTCATTCGCGGCTATGCTCCTCACATGCAGGAAGAAAAGGCCCAGACAGCACTCCAGAAGGCTCTTGGCCTGATGGGGATCCAGATGGATGAAGCGTCGAAGCTGCCCGCAGGGATTGCTGGACGCACCGCAGACTTCAAGCCGAACTTCCGGTACAACCCGCACTTCCAGTCTCGAAAAGGATCCCGGACGGAGTACAATATCCAGAAGGGCTTCCAGGATTACGTGAAGTACATGGCGGATATCTTCTACCACACGGACGATATCATGCGGATCCGTCAGGCGGTAAACTACTATCGGACGGCCTATGGGGATGCGGAGATCTCCGCCAACCTGTCGGCAGCCAATGCCATCAAGACGGCGCCGCTGGAGCAGAAGATTTCCTTCTTGAACGGGCTTCCCGGCGAGAGCGGGTATGTGCCCGGCATGAGTGCTTCCCAGGTGAACGAGCTCATCGACAAGTATGTGGAAGAGCAGTATACGGCCAATGAGAATCTGACCAAATACTCGGAGTTCGTCACATGGCTGGACAACTACGCCAACATCCTGGCCGGCAAGCAGAGCCTGGCCGACCGCGGCATGGAGTATTCCGGCGGCCGGCAGATGCTCAACTGGAGCAGAAAGCTGATGAACACCTTTTCCCAGGCAAACGTAGCGGCGAGTCTGTCCTCTGCGCTGAACCAGACGGCACAGCTGCCCATGATCACGGCTCATCTGGGGCCGAAATACGCCATGGCAGCCATGTCGGATATCCTTTCCGGCCGGCTGAAAAGCACCGGATGGAGTGAGCATTCGGATTTCCTGGCCTCCAAAGAGGGGATCCGGAAGCTGGATTTTGAAAAAGGAGAGAAGTTCATCAGCGCACTGTTCAAGCCGGCAGAGTGGATGGACAGCGGACTGAGCCAACTGGCCGTACGCGGTGAGTACCTGCGGCAGCTGGACAACGGCGTCAGTGAGGACGTGGCCATGCGCCGGGCCGATGAATACGGCAAACAGGTCATGGGCTCCAGAGCCAAAGGCTCCAGGCCCCAGGGGTTTGAGAGCAAGCGCTTCACTTCACAGATGCTCCATGTGTTCCAGGTGGAGGCCATGAACACCTTCGACTACATCGTCAGTGACCTTCCTGCAGAGTTCCGGAATGAGGCGGAGCAGAACGGGAAAGCAGCTGCAGCCAGGAAGCTGGGCGCAGCTATGCTGGCGTATCTCCTGCAGGCGTTTACGATGAACCGGATCAGCGAAGAGGTATACGGGGGCTCTCCTGTGCCCTATGACGCCATCGGCCTTGTGTTTGAAGGCCTGGCCGGGGGCAACGACGTGACCACGAACCGGTATCTGGCCATCACCATAGACAATGCGCTGGAAACACTGTTCGGAGAGCGGGTTCTCGGGACAGATCGATCCGAGCTCAGTGATGAGTTCAACTGGAAAGATGCCCGGGAGGATGTGCTTTATGCCATCAGCAATGACCTTCCGTATGTCCGGAACATCGCCGGCGTCATGGGATGGGGCGACCAGACCATGCCCACGGTGGGCCTGAATCAGATCTGGGAAGGCGCCAAAGACATCGGTTCCGGCCTGGTGGGCGAGGATGGAAAGCTGGGAGGCGGAGATGCCAACTGGCGGGAGGTCGGGGAAGGCGCCCTGAACATCGCCGCGCAGATGGTGCCGGGAGGACGTCAGTGGAAGAAAACCATCCAGGGCCTTGACACAGTGATCGAAGGCGGAACCTACACCGGCACCGGGGAAGACCGCAGACTGAAATATGCCGTGGACAACGGCTGGGCAAACTGGCCTAAATATCTTCAGGCGGCGCTCTTTGGCCGGAATGCTCTGAGTGAGCAGAACGAATACTATGCCCAGGACGCAAAGCCGCTGACAGCCAGCCAGACCGCGGTGCACAGCATGCTTGTGGCAGAGGGCATGGGAAGAGAGGAAGCCTATGACACCCTGCAGGAATACCGGGAGATCATGAATAACGATGATCTGACCTCCCTGGAGCGGGGGGTCCAGAGCCGGGCTCTCATCTCCTCGCTGCCTGTCGATGATGAGGCAAAACTGGAGACGTATCTGGATCTGGTCCTCAACGGAGAGCAGACCAGCCGGTATGAAAAGTTCCGATCTATGATGGATGCCGGCATGCAATGGGGCGACATCATGGAGGTATACGATGAGTATTGCCGCATCGATAACCGGGACGATCTGACGGCATCGCAAAAAGCGCTGGAGTTCTCTCATTGGGTGGACGGTTATACGAAGAGCGAGAAGAGGCAGAATATCATCCTGGACAATTTGAAATTCTGGAGCATGGCGCCGGCACAGGCCACAGGGTACGAAAGACTGGTGACGGCTGGGCTTTCTCCGGATGAGGCATATAAGATGCAGTCGATCTTTTCCGGACTGGAACCGGAGGAAGGGAAACTCAGCGTATCCGACAATCAGAGGCTGTGGGCCATAGCCGATGCGGGTATATCCGATGCTGACAAGATCGTAGCCTTTGGCGCGATCCTCGGGGAAGATGAGTATACCGAAAGCGGCAATCGGAGCGCCTATGGCAAGTTCCTGGACTGCCTGGCAGCAGGGGCAACCGTGGAGCAGTACATGGCCATCCGGGAGCTGGGGAAGGTGGACAACTTCCTGAAGTATGCAGAAACCGGCATCGATCCGGATATGGCAGTCGACACTCTGGAAGTCGTGGGAGATCTGCCGCAAGGAGCCAGCGCTTTGTCCCAGTATCAGGAAGTAGCCGGCAGCCTTCGAAGTGAAGAGGACAAGGAGGCCATGCTGCAGGTGCTTATGCCTGGAAAACAATACACCCAGTACACAAGCGCCAGAAATGCAGGGATCAGCACGAAAGCCTACGTTGATTATCTGACAATCCTGGACCAGGTGGATGAGAACAATTCCATCAGCCGGGCAGATGTATACGAAGCGCTCTCCCGGACAAGCTTCTCCTATGAGGAGCGGGTGGCCATTTGGAACGGATACATCGAGGCAGGCAACTGGAAGAGCTCCTATGACAGCTTCAAACCGTAAAGAAAAAAAGATACCGCAGTTTATCACTGCGGTATCTTTTTCGTGATGCCGAACACATTTCGGAAGAAGAAAATCACTTCCGTGCGGTTCGTATGCTCACTGTTTGGCACGCCTTGAGGGATTCGAACCCCCGACCTTCTGGTCCGTAGCCAGACACTCTATCCAGCTGAGCTAAAGGCGCATTTCTTGAGCGCCCGATAATAATAGCACAGCGGAAATGGAAATGCAAGAGTTTTTTTGCAAAAAACCCGCATTTCCGGATCACTTATTTGCCGAAAGCGGCGGAGACGTCGTCGATCACGTCGCCCATGCCCTTGAGAGCCCGGCTGAGCATCTTTTTGCTGTTGGAACGCTTGGCCATGGGGGCGATCATCATCCCCAGCGTACCGCCGGCGACCATACCTACGCCAAGACCGGTAATGAATCTTCTGTTATCCATATTTATCTGCCTCCTGCAAAATTTTACAGGGGTAGTATGTCCGCTTTGCACCAAAAACAATGCCATTCTTCCTGGCAATAATGACCATGAATGGAATAGCCGGCCTTTTTCAGCGCGGCCTCCACCTCCGCCTCCCGTCCGTCGATGACGCCAGAACAGACGTAATCGCCGCCGGGCGCCATAAACTCCCGGGCGATGGGAGCCAGGGGAATGATCACGTCGGCCACGATATTGGACAGCACGATATCAAACCCGGTCCCCATGGCGCTGCGCATGCCGCCGTCGGTGAGCACGTCTCCCGCGTAGACCCGGAAACGGTCTCTCCCGATGCCGTTGAGGGCGGCGTTGTCCTCGGCCACGTCCGGGGCCTTGGGATCGATGTCGCAGCCGACGGCCTCGCGGCAGCCCAGCACCAGCGCCCCGATGGCCAAGATCCCGCTGCCGCAGCCCAGGTCCAGCACCCGTTTGCCCGGGGCGGACAGCCGCTCCAGCACCTCTAGACACATCCGGGTGGTGGCGTGACTCCCCGTGCCGAAGATCAGACCGGGGTCCAGCCGCAGAGGCAGCCGCCCCGGCTCGTGGGACTCCTCCCAGGCGGGGATCACCAACAGCTTTTCCCCGATGGGGAGGGGCTGATAGTACTGCTTCCAGTTGTTCTCCCAATCCTCGTCGGCGATGCGGGCGGTCGCCACCTCAAAGCCCGCCTCCCGGACCCGACGGAGGACGGCCTGGCCTTCCTCCTCCGGCGAGAGCCAGAAGCGGATCCTCGATACGCCGGCGAACCGGTCCTCCAGCTCCTGGTCCACGTAGTCCCAGTACTCCCGGTTCTGGGCGAGAAACTCCTTAAAATCCTGTTCGTCCTCCACGGACATTCCCTCTACGCCCAGCTCTGCGAGCCGGTCGCACACGGTATCGGGATCCTGCTGGCATGATACGGTACACTCCAGCCATTCCACGCCGGGAACACCTCCGTTCCTGCAATGATTTCAGAAAGAGTTTAACGGTTTCCCCTGTCTGTGTCAAGGAAACATCTTGCACCGATAGTTCATATCTGATAATATAATCAATTAAGAAGAAAAAACAGTGGAGCGTGAAGAAACGCAATGAAATACGCAAAATGGAAGGTGCCGGAGACGGGACCTGTCATTCCGCGTTCTCTGCTGGAGATGGGGTGTACACCGCTGCTGGCGGCCATTCTTCAGCTGCGCGGGATGGGGGAGCCGGACAAGGCACGGGAGTATCTCTTCGGCGGGAACGAGATCCTCTCCGACCCGCTGGCGTTGACCGACATGGTCAGCGCCGTTCAGCGTATCAGCCGCGCTATCGCCATGGGAGAGCACGTGGCGGTGTATGGCGACTATGACGTGGACGGCATCACCGCCGCGTGCCTCCTCTCGGACTATCTCCGGGGCAGGGGACTGGAATGCGAGATCTACATCCCCGACCGGCTGACCGAGGGCTACGGGCTGAACACCGCAGCCATCGACGATCTGGCCGCCCGGGGCGTCACGCTGATCGTGACCGTGGACTGCGGCGTGACCAGCCTGGCCGAGACGGCGTACGCCGCCTCCCTGGGCATCGACATGATCGTGACCGACCACCACGAGTGCCGGGAAACGCTGCCCGAGGCGGAAGCGGTGGTGGATCCCAAGCGCCCGGACAGCAGCGGCGCCGGGTCCGATCTGGCAGGGGTGGGCGTGGCCTTCAAGCTGGTGTGCGCCATGGACGGCGACAGCCAGCGGATCCTGGAGCGCTACGGCGACCTGGTGGCGGTGGGGACGGTAGCGGACGTGATGCCGCTTCTGGGGGAGAACCGGCTCATCACCGGCTTTGGCCTGCAGCAGATCGCCAGGGGCCGCTGCAGACCCGGATTCCGGGCGCTGCTCCAGGAGGCGGGCGTGGGGGACAAGCGCCCCACGGCCTCCACGGTGGGCTACTCCCTGGCGCCCCGGATCAACGCCGCCGGCCGTCTGGGCAAGACCCGCCTGGCCGTCCGGCTGCTGGAGACCGCCGACCGGCGGGAGGCGACCCGCCTGGCCGAGGCGCTGTGCGACCAGAACCGCCAGCGGCAGGAGCTGGAGCTGGCCATCTGGAAGGAGGCCTCTGCTCTGCTGGGAGACACCCGGCCCCGCACCCCCATCGTGCTGGCCGGGGAAAACTGGCACCCGGGAGTCATCGGCATCGTGGCCTCCCGGCTGACGGACACCTATAACGTACCCGCGGTCATGATCTGCCTGGACGGGGAGCTGGGAAAGGGCTCCTGCCGCAGCACCGGGGCCTTTAACCTGTACGAGGCCCTTGCCTCCTGCCAGGACTGTCTGGAGAGCTTTGGCGGTCACGCCATGGCGGCCGGCGTCACCGTGCGGGCGGACCGGGTGGACGAGCTGCGCCGCCGTCTGGGAGAGTATTATCTCGCCCACCCGGACGAGACCCTGTCGGCCCTGGAGCCAGAGCTCATGGTGGACGACGCGGAGCTGCTGAGCATGGAGTGTGTGGAGTCGCTGGACCGTATGGAGCCCTGCGGCAACGCCAATCCCCGGCCGCTGCTGTATATGGAAGACGTGCTGTTGGAGAATGTGACCCCCATCGGCGGAGGAAAGCATCTGCGGCTGCGGGCCGGCAAATTCGGCCAGAGCTACGACTGCGTGTTTTTCTCCCAGACGGCGGAAAAGCTGGGGGCCCGGGCCGGACAGACGGCGGATATCGTTTTTGCACCGCAGATCAACGAATTTCGCTCCCGGCGCAGCGTGCAGCTGGTGCTGACGGATCTGCGCCCCCACGGGCGCGGCTGACGCGCGGGAGAAGAGGAAAAGACAATGGCTGAAGAGATCGTAGAACAAGGATACAGAGAGCTTGCCGATACCATCCTGGAGCACAACCCGGGCGTGGATCTGGGCCGGGTCCGGGCCGCCTTTGAGGTGGCGGACCGGGCCCACAGCGGGCAGCGGCGCAAGGCGGGCACGCCTTACGTGACTCATTGCGTGGCCGCGGCGCAGATCTGTGCGGAGATGGGCCTGGACGAGGACAGCGTGGTGGCTGCGCTGCTGCACGACTGCATCGAGGACACCTCCCTCACCCACGAGGACATCGCCCGCCAGTTCGGCCCGGGAGTGGCGGACATCGTCGAGGGCGTGACCAAGCTCACCCGGGTGCAGTTCACCAGCCGGGAAGACGAGCAGATGGAGAACCTGCGCAAGATGCTCATGGCCATGGCCAAGGACATCCGGGTGATCCTCATCAAGATCGCCGATCGTCTGCACAACATGCGCACCATGGAGTACCAATCGCCCAACAAGCAGCTGGAAAAGTCTCTGGAAACCATGGAGATCTACGCCCCCATCGCCCACCGGCTGGGACTGCAGCGGGTAAAGTGGGAGCTGGAGGACCTCTCGCTCAAGTATCTGGACCCGGAGGGCTACCGGGAAATCAACCGCTATCTGGACGAAAAGGCCGACGTGCTCAACGCCTTCATGTCCGAGGTGGAGCGGAAGATCACCGCCCGCCTCCATGAGTGCGGCATCAGCGGCGAGGTCCAGAGCCGCATCAAACATATATACAGCATCTACCGGAAAATGTACACCCAGAAGCTGGGACTGGAGGATATCTTCGACTTGTGCGCTTTCCGGGTGATCGTGGATAACATTGCCGACTGCTACAACGTCCTGGGACAGATCCACGACATGTACCGGCCGGTGCCCGGACGGTTCAAGGACTACGTGGCCACCCCCAAGCCCAACGGCTACCAGAGCGTCCACACCACCGTCATCGGGGAAGAGGGCATCATGTTCGAGGTGCAGATCCGCACCTGGGAGATGCACCGCACCGCCGAATACGGCGTGGCCGCCCACTGGAAGTACAAATCCGGCGAGGCGGGGGTCCGGGCCGGGGACGAACAGAAATTCGCCTGGATCCGCCGCCTGCTGGAGGCCCAGCAGGAGAGCGACGCCGGGGACTTCGTCCACGAGCTGAAAATGGATATGTTCGACGATGAGGTCTTCGTCTTCACGCCCCAGGGCGACGTGGTGAATCTGCCTGCCGGCGCCTGCCCCATCGACTTTGCCTACGGCATCCATTCTGCGGTGGGCAACAGCATGATCGGCGCCAAGGTCAACGGGCGGATCGTCCCCTTTGACTACACGCTGCAGAACGGGGACATCGTGGACATCCTCACGTCCAAGTCCGCGCCCGGCCCCAACCGGGACTGGATCACTTTGTGCAAATCCAACTCCGCCCGCACCAAGATCCGCCAGTGGCTCAAGCGGGAGCGCCGGGACGAGAACATCCTCCGGGGCCGTGAGATGTTCGAGAGTGAGATGCGCCGGGCGGGGCTCACCACCGCCTACCTCACCGACGAGGAGTTAGTGCAGACTTGTGTCCGCAAGCTGGCGGTCACTACGCTGGACGATATGTACGCCGCCATCGGCTACGGCGGCATCACCAGCACCCGGGCCGTCAACCGCTTCCGGGACGAGATCGCCCGGGCCGCCAAGCAGGCCACCCACAAAACCGCTCTTGACAAGCTCAACGAGGCTGCCGAGCGCCGCAGCACCAAACCGGTGAAGGCGGTGCAGGGCGTGCTGGTGGAGGGCATGGACAACTGCCTGATTAAGTTCTCCCGCTGCTGCACTCCCGTGCCCGGAGACCCCATCGTGGGCTTCATCACCCGGGGCCAGGGTGTGTCCATTCACCGGGCGGACTGCCCCAACTACCTGAACAGCCTGCGGGAGAAGGAAAAGGAGCGCTGGCTCCGGGTGTCCTGGGCGGACGAGACGCCGGGGATGTACGTCACGTCCCTGCGCATCCTGGCCAGGGACCGGAACGGCCTGGTACTGGACGTGGCCTCGGTGCTCAACGCTCTCAGCGCAAAGGTCCAGTCCCTCAACGCCCGCAGCCTGCCGGAGGGGAACGCCATGATCCATGTGACCATGGAGGTGGCGGATCTTTCGGCGCTGAGCCTGATCGTCGGCCGACTCCGGGCTCTCAGCGGCGTCCGGGAGATCAGCCGGGGCAACGGCTGAGGAGGGCGGAGCATGAGAGCTGTGGTAACGCGAGTCAACAGCGCCGCCGTCACCCGTTCCGGCAGCGGGGAGACCCTGGGCAGCATCCAAAAGGGCTTTCTGGTGCTGCTGGGAGTCCATACCGACGACACCCCCGCCCAGGCCGACAAGATCGCCGACCGGATCTGCGGGCTGCGGGTATTTGAAGACGAAAACGGAAAAATGAACGTGAATCCCGCCGACGCGGGGGCGGAGCTGCTCATCGTCAGCCAGTTCACGCTGTGGGCGGACTGCCGCTCCCGGCGGCCGGGCTTCACCGCCGCGGCACGGCCGGAGACCGCCGTACCGCTGTATGAGCGGGTGATCGAGCTGTGCCGGGCCCGGGGCTTCCGGGTGGAGACCGGGGAATTCGGCGCGGATATGCAGGTGGCCTCCGTCAACGACGGGCCGGTGACCATCATCCTGGACACAAGGGAGTTGTGAGGTTTTCTTTGATATGCGGGAAGCTCCGCCGCGGCGCCGCGGCGCTGCTGCTGGCTGCGGCCGCTCTCTCCGGCTGCGGCGAAACGGGCTCCGCGCCACCTCCAGACCTGCCGCCGGAGACCTTCTCACCCGCGCCGGGCGCTGCGTCGACGCCTACCCCCGCGCCCACGGCGGCGCCCGTCACGGACGTGGAGGCGGCATTCTCCCCGGTCACCCGTGTGGAAACGGCGCCCTGGATCCTCCAGGGGGAGGAGCAAAACCGGCTGTCCGTGTGCTGGATGGGGAAAAAGGTGGACGAACCCCCATGGGTGTGGTTCGGCCCCGATCCGGGGGACGGGCGCCTTCCGCCGGAGGCGGAGCGGGTCGAAGCGGAAAGCACTCTTTTGTCCGGTCCCGCCGCGGCCCATCACCCCTGGTTCTACCGGGCGGAGCTCTCCCTTGCTCCGGGCACCCGGTACGTTTACGGCCTTTCCCAGGGAGAGACCCCGCCGTCGGTGCTCTACCCTTTGTGTACGGACACCAACGGGACGTATTCCTTCGCCTGCCTTTCCGACACCCACCTTGTCAACCGAAAGCAGTGCGCCGCCGCCGAAGCGGCGCTGGAGCTCGCCATGAAGGAAAAGCTGTCGGAGGGCGACGCCCTGGACGGCATTTTTCATCTGGGCGACATTCTGGATCAGCCGGGGATGTCGCTGGGACTGTTCACGGACAACGTCCCCGCCCTGCGCAGCTTTCCTTTGACGGCGGTGGCCGGCAACCACGACGACGTGCGCTCCCTGAGGGCGTACTTTCCCATGCCCCATGCCGGGAAGGACACGGGGGATTTCTGGTATCTCCGGGACCGGGTGCTGGTCATCGGGCTGAACATGGAAGACCGGCGCTATGAAAATCACGCCGATCACGTCCGCGCCGCCGTGGCGTCGGCCGGTGCGCACGACTGGACGGTGGTGCTGATCCACTGCTCCCTGCGGGGCAACGGCTCCCATTCCCGGGACCGGCAGGTGGTGAACCTTCGATTGTTTCTGGAGCCGGTGTTTACGGAGCTGGACGTGGATCTTGTGATCTCCGGACACGACCATGAGTATGACCGCGCGCAGCTGCTGGGAGCGGAGGGGCCCGTTCCCGGGGGAGAGGGGACCGAGCTCAACAAGAGACCCGGACAGGTGCTGTATATCGCGGCGCCCACCTCCACGGGGGTGAAGTACTTCCGGCGCAACCGGGAGGTGGACTGCCCCATGGCGGCCGAGGGGCTGGAGAGGGAGCCGGGGATCGTGCTGGTGGACGCGGCGCCGGAAGAGATCCGGGTGCGGGTGTACGGCACGGAGAGCGGGCCGATCGATAACGTGGTGCTGCGCCGCAGCGCCGGATAAAGGAGTCAAATCATGCAGATCAAATCCATAGAAGTAGGTTATCTTCAGACGAACTGCTATTTCGTCGTTGACGAGAACACCATGGACACCGCCGTCATCGACCCCGGGGCGGATTCCAACCTGATCCTGCACCAGATCGAGAGCTTCGGCTTCAAGGTGAAGGCCATTTTGCTGACCCACGGCCACTTTGACCACTGCATGGGTCTGGAGGAGGTCTACGAGGCCACCCACGCCCCGGTCTACATGAGCCACAAGGATCTGAACGCGGATCTGGGCAACGAGCATTTTGCCGTGGACTGGGAGCTGGATCCCCCGGACGACACCCACTTCGTCTCCGACGGGGACGAGATTGAGGCGGGGACGCTGACCTTCACCGTGCTGGAGACCCCGGGCCACACCCCCGGCGGGCTGACCTTTATGATCGAGGACTGCCTGTTCACCGGAGACACCCTCTTCCGGCTGTCCTGCGGCCGCTACGATTTCCCTGATTCCAGTTCCCTGGAGCTGGGCCACTCCCTGGAAAAGCTCCGGGATCTGGAGGGGGACTTTGAGGTGTTCCCCGGCCACGAGAGCCCCACGACCCTGGATTTTGAACGGCGCTTCAATCCCTATATGCAGCGTCCCTGGGCGCTGTAAAAGAGAACCGCCCGGCGGGAATTCCCCGCCGGGCGGTTCTCTTTTTATACCATTTCCTCCGGGTGGAACACCTGGTCGAAGCGCTCCGGGGTGAGGAACCCCAGCTTGACGCAGGCCTCCCGCAGGGAGATGTTCTCCCGATGGGCCAGCTGGGCGGTCCTGGCGGCGTTCTCGTAGCCGATATAGGGGTTCAGGGCCGTAACCAGCATCAGAGAGTTGTAGAGATTGGCGCGCATCTTCTCCCGGTCGGCGGTGATGCCCTCCGCGCAGTTCACGCGGAAGGAGGCCATGGACTGGCTCAGCAAACGGGCCGACTGAAGAAAATTGTAGATCAGCACCGGCATGAACACGTTCAGTTCAAAGTTGCCCTGGCTGGCGGCCATCCCTACGGCGGCGTCGTTGCCCATCACCTGCACCGCCACCATGGTGACCTGCTCGCACTGGGTGGGGTTCACCTTGCCGGGCATGATGGACGAGCCGGGCTCGTTCTCCGGGATGCGGATCTCTCCCAGGCCCAGCCGTGGACCGGAGGCCAGCCAGCGCACGTCGTTGGCGATCTTCATCATGTCGCAGGCCAGGGCCTTGAGCGCCCCGTGGGCGAATACCAGCTCATCCCGGGAGGTGAGAGCGTGAAATTTGTTGGGGGCGGTGACGAATACCTTCCCCGTCAGCTCCGAGAGGGCTTCGGCCGCCGCCGTGTCAAAACCGGCGGGGGCGTTGAGCCCGGTGCCCACCGCGGTGCCTCCCAGCGCCAGCTCCCGCAGGGGGGGCAGGGCGGCGCGGATCAGCTCCCCGTCCCGCTCCAGACTGGTGCGCCAGCCGGAGATCTCCTGGGAAAAGCGAATGGGGGTGGCGTCCTGCAGATGGGTGCGGCCGCACTTCACCGCGTCGGCGTTCTCCGCCTCCAGGCGGCGGAATACGGTGCACAGCGCCTGTATCTCCGGCAGTACGGCGTCCTCCAGGGCGCACACCGCGGCAATGTGCATGGCGGTGGGAAATGTGTCGTTGGAGGACTGGGACATGTTCACATCGTCGTTGGGATGGAGCAGGACCCGGCCCGCCAGCTCGTTGGCCCGGTTGGCGATGACCTCGTTGGCGTTCATGTTGGACTGGGTGCCGGAGCCCGTCTGCCACACCACCAGAGGGAAGTGCTCATCCAGCGCGCCGGAGGCCACTTCCTCTGCCACCCGGGTGAGAAACGTGAGCTTTTCCTCCGTCATTTTCTCCGGCCGGAGGCGGCGGTTGGCGATGGCGGCGGCCTTTTTCAGAACGCCGAAGGCATGGATGATCTCCCGGGGCATGGTCTCGATCCCCACGCCGATGGGGAAATTCTCATGGGAGCGTTGGGTCTGGGCGCCCCAGTATTTGTCGGAGGGGACCTTTACCTCTCCCATGGAGTCGTGCTCGATGCGGTATTCCATAGCGTATCTCCCTGCTTGCCCCGCTCCGGGCAGATTCATTTTCAGATTCGCGCCACACCGGTACGGCGGGCGGCGTCCGCCACAGCGGCGGCTACGGCAGGCCCCACGCGCCTGTCAAAAGCGGCGGGGATGATGTAATCGGCGGAGAGCTCCTCCTCGGACACCAGCCCGGCCAGAGTGATGACGGCGGTTCCGTGCTGGTCGTCGTGGAAGATGGGATTGTCGCACTTTTCTTTCAGCTTGCGCTCGATCTCCAAGCAGGGCTGAGCCACCCCGGGGGTGTAGGCCAGCGACAGATCATCGGAGGTCGCCACAGGGACCTTGGAGATCACTTCGATCTTGCCGCCCCACTCGTAATGCTTCTTGAGAGACTCTTTTGCGTAATCCATATCGATCCTCCCGTATGGTTGTTCCTGTTTACGCCAGCCGGGCGATGACCTTGTCTGCCGCGGCCAGCACGCCTTCGGCGCTCTCCCCGTCGACCAGATCCCGGACCGCCCCCTTGAATTCCCGCTCCAGACGTCCGGCAGCCTTGGCAAATTCGCCGTTTTCCGCTTCCGCAAAGACCGCGGAGATCAGACCCAGCAGACCTTCCATGGCTGCGGGAGTGATCTTTTCCTCCGCTCCCAGCTTCCGGACGGCGGTGTTCAGCTCAGACCACATGACGTCGTAGACCCGGGAGTCCGTCTCCATGAGACAGCCCACCACCTGAGTCCAGGTGTGGACCTCGTCCCGGAATTTCTTCGCGCCGAAATACTGCATCGTCGAGAAGGTCTGGGTGTGGGCGCCGCACCAGTTGCCGGCCTCGCCGATGACGCACACCCCCAGCTTGTGGGTGGAGGCCTGCACGGCCCGGACCAGGCCCTTGTACATGCCGTGGATGCCGGGACGGCCGTCGATCTTGATGTCGGCCCGCTCCAGACCGCTGTCGATGGCGGCCTCCACGAGGATCCGGGCGCAGAAGTCGTTGTCGTCGGCCTTCATGAAGGAGTATTCCGGCCGACCGGTGGGCACCATGGTGTTGTGCTCGTAGTCCTCGGCGCCTTCCATCTCGCCCATGTGCTCCAGCCCCACAGTGACGGTGATCTTCTTGCGCAGCTCCGGATACACCTGATAGGGATCGTGGGCGATATTGCCGTTCTCAAAGCCCTCGATGAAGTGGCGGGAGTCGATGCAAAACAGCAGAGTCTTGGCCCGCTCCGCCTGAGGAACGTGGGAGAAGTACCGGCAGATGCCCAGCGCGCCCAGGGAGCCGTTGTCCTGGGTCAGACTCATGGCGTCGGTGTGGACGTTGATGGTGACGTATTCATCCTTGTCGGTGCCGTAATTCACGCCGGGGAGGAAGCAGACAAAGTTCCAGGCGTCGGCGTGGAAGAACTCGCTGATGAGCTTCATGGTGGCGGTCCTGCCGGCTTTGGCGGCCTCCACCAGCACGGGAGCGGTGAGCCGGTCCACCACCAGCGCGGGCACGGGCCGCACCATATGGCGGTCGTACAGCCCCCGCAGTGCCCCCAGGGTCAGCCGGCTGGCGATGAGCAGACCGGCGGCCCGGCCCTTCATGGCGTAGGGCACCAGGGTGAAGGCCCAGTTGGAGAAGGACCAGCGGGTGGCCCAGGAGTTGCTGACGGTGGGGTCCACGATCTCCAGCATGGGAGCGGGGGGCTCGGGATCGGAGCGGTAGTTGGTGTCGGTGACCACATAGCTCTCCAGAAAAGACTTGGCAAAGGGCTTTTCGGGCCAGGGAAAGTCCTCCATGACCACGATCTTCCCCTCAAAGGCGCACTCTTCCGGTTCGCCCCGGGCGGCGTCGTAATAGGTCAGCGGCGCGGTGAGACCCGCCTCCCCGGTGGACTGGGAGAACATCAGGAAGGTGCCCACGGGCAGCTCCTTCCCGTCCACGGTCAGCGCCATGGCGCCGGTATCCCACACGGGCCAGTCGTTGACCCGATAGCTCTCGTGGTCCCAGTGGTGCTCCATAAAGTCCACGCAGCCGTACTCAGCCAGACGATCCCGCATCCAGCTCATGTACTTGTCAAAGCTCTCGTAGCCCGGGTAGATGGGGCCGCAGGTGGATTTGAACTCGTGCCAGGCGGTGCCCTCCTCGGCGGTCATCAGAAACTCTTTTTTGACTTTCATCGTGTGCCTCCCTGTTATGGATCTTGCGCCGCTTCCTTTGATGCGTACCCGGCCGGCGCAGCCGGCGTTTTTTCTTTAAAGCCAATATAAAAAACATGATGACAAAAGTAAAATATTTATTTTCTTGAAAATCATAGTTTTTATCTATATAATAAACACAGCTCTGCCGGAGGGCGGCGCAGGTCCCGGTTTTTTGTGAAAAAACACCAACCGCGCCGGGGAAGCCCGAAAAAATCGAAGGGGAGGATGAGAAGAATGAGCGGCTTTCGACTGGCCCAGCTGCAGTATTTCTGCCAGGTATGCCGTACGGGGAGCGTCACCCGGGCGGCGGAGGAACTGCACATCACCCAGCCCTCGGTGTCCGCCGCCATCCGATCGCTGGAGATGAGCTATAACGTCATGCTGTTTCACCGGGAGAAGAACCGGCTGATCCTGACGCAGGAGGGTACGGTGCTCTACGAGGGAGCCTCCAAGCTCCTGGAGCAGTCGGAGGCGCTGGACCGGCAGATGTACGATCTGGGCCGACGGCTGTCGGTGATCCGCATCGGGGTCTCGCCCATGATCAGCGTGTTTTTGTTTCTGCCGGTGTTCAACCGCTTCCACAGCCTGTATCCGGAGATCGCCCTGGAGATGCACGAGTACGGCTCCATCGAATCCGAGCAGCGGCTGCGGGACAACGAGCTGGACATGGCCATCGTCATTGGCAACAGCCAGGTGGAGAAGGAGTTTCGCTGGCTGCCGCTGCTGGACACTTCGCTGCTTTTCTGCGTCCACCGATCCCATCCCCTGGCCGGGCACCGCCGGGTCCGGATCCAGGAGCTGGAAAACGAGCGGCTGATCATGATGAAGGCCACGTCCTATCAGACCGGCGCGCTGGTGAACCAGCGCTTTGCCGAGGCGGGGATCAAACCCATGGTGCTGCTCCACAGCAACCAGCTGACCCTGATCCGCCAGTACATCCAGACCTACAACGCCGGGGCGTTTCTGATGAAGGATTACATCGCCGCCTGCATGAAGGACGACCCGGAGATCGTGGGCGTGCCGCTGGACCCGCCCATCCAGATCCCCATCGGTCTGATCCAGAATCCCCGGACCCGGCCCAGCCAGAACGCCTCCGTATTCTTGTCCTTTCTCACTCAGATGAAAAAAACCGGCCTGCCGGGGACGGAGTGATCCTGACCCTCGACAGGCGGACGTGAAAAAACGCCGTCCGGAGCGCTCCGGACGGCGTTTTTTGCGATGGTGTTCTTACTTGATGGAGAAGAAGGCGTCCCGGCCCAGGTACTCCGCGGCGTCGAAGAGCTCCTCCTCGATGCGCAGCAGCTGGTTGTACTTTGCCACACGGTCGGTGCGGCTGGGGGCGCCGGTCTTGATCTGTCCGGCGTTCAGACCCACCACCAGGTCGGCGATGGTGGTGTCCTCGGTCTCACCGGAGCGGTGGGACACCACAGCGGTGTAGCCAGCGCGGTTGGCCAGCTGAATGGCGTCCAGAGTCTCGGTGAGAGTGCCGATCTGGTTGAGCTTGATGAGCACGCTGTTGGCCACGCCCTTTTCAATGCCCTGACGGATGCGGCTCACGTTGGTGACGAACAGGTCGTCGCCCACCAGCTGGACCTTGTGGCCCAGAGCGTCGGTGAGCATCTTCCAGCCTTCCCAGTCGTCCTCACCCATGCAGTCCTCCAGGGAGATGATGGGGTACTTGTCGCAGAAGTCCACCCACATATCCACCATCTCCTGCCGGGTCATGGTGACGCCGCGCTTGGGCAGATGATAGCAGCAGTCCTCCCGGTTGTACCAGTCGGAAACGGCGGCGTCCATGGCCAGCATGAAGTCCTCGCCGGGCTTGTAGCCGGCCTTCTCGATGGCAATGACCAGAGCCTTCAGAGCGTCCTCGTCGCTGTCCAGGTTGGGGGCGTAGCCGCCCTCGTCGCCCACGCCGGAGGCGGGGACCACTTTTTTGAGGGTGTGGAACACCTCGGCGCACATCCGCAGGGCTTCCTTCCAGCTCTTGGCGCCTACGGGCATGATCATGAACTCCTGGATGTCCACGTTGCTGCCGGTGGCATGGGCGCCGCCGTTGAGCACGTTCATCATGGGCACGGGCAGGGTCTTGGCGTTCACGCCGCCGATATAGTTATACAGAGGCAGGTTCAGGGCGGTGGCGGCGGCCTTGGCTACGGCCAGGGACACGCCCAGCATGGCGTTGGCGCCCAGACGGGTCTTGTTGGGAGTGCCGTCCAACTCGATGAGCAGCTTGTCGATGGAGGGCTGGTCCAGAACGTTCAGACCGATGAGAGACTCGGCGATCTCGCCGTTGACGTTCTCCACGGCCTTCTGCACGCCCTTGCCCAGGTAACGGGACTTGTCGCCGTCACGGAGCTCACAGGCCTCGTAAATGCCGGTGGAGGCGCCGGAGGGCACCGCCGCGCGGCCCATAACGCCGTTGTCCAGGGTCACTTCCACCTCCACGGTGGGGTTGCCGCGGGAATCCAGGATCTCTCTGGCCAATACGTCGACGATCTCAAAATACTCTTTCATGTCATTTCCTCCTGAAAGATGTTATTGCGGAGCGGGGATCCCCGGCTCCCTTATTCTTGAATCAGGCTCTCCCCGGTCATCTCCGGGGGCTGGGGCAGACCCATCAGCGCGAGCATGGTGGGACACAGATCGCACAGGCGGCCCGGCCGGAGCTTCCGGTCCGTTCCGGCGCCGGCCACGATCAGCGGCACGGGATTGGTGGTGTGGGCGGTGTCGGGACTTCCGTCGGGCTTCATGATGCGGTCGGCGTTGCCGTGGTCGGCGGTGATCAGGATCACCCCGCCCGTTTTCAGCGCGGCGTCGGCAATGCGGCCCACGCACTCGTCTACCGTCTCCACCGCCTGGATGGCGGCGGCCTTCACGCCAGTGTGGCCCACCATGTCGCAGTTGGCCAGATTGCAGATCACCGCGTCGTACGCCCCGCTCTCGATGCGCCGGACACACTCGTCGGTGACGGCGCGGGCACTCATCTCCGGGATCAGGTCGTAGGTGGGGAACTCTTTGGGGGAGGGGATCAGACACCGGTCCTCGCCGGGGTAGGTGGTCTCGGTGCCGCCGTTGAAGAAAAAGGTGACGTGGGCGTACTTTTCCGTCTCGGCGATGCGCAGCTGGGTCTTTCCCAGCTTTCCCAGATACTCCCCGAAGGTCATGTCGATCTCCTCCGGCGGGAAGGCGACGCTCACGTTCCCAATGGTGGCGTCGTACTGGGTGGTGCACACGTAGCACAGGGGGAACCAGCCTTTTTTCCGCTCAAAGCCGTCAAACTCCCGATCCACCAGCGCCCGGGTCAGCTCCCGGGCCCGGTCGGGTCGGAAGTTGAGGAAGATCACGCTGTCCCCGGCGCGGATCACGCCCTCGCCGTCGCAGACCGTGGGGATCACGAACTCGTCGGTGACGCCGGACTTGTAACTCTCCTCCACCGCGTGGACGGGGTCGGGATCCGCGGCGCCCTGGCCGTAGACCATGGCGGCGTAGCCTTTCTCCACCCGATCCCAGCGCTTGTCCCGATCCATGCCGTAAAACCGGCCCTGGACAGTGGCGACCTTGCCCACTCCCAGCCGGGCGCACTCGTCGCAAAGCTGCTTCACGTACCCGGCACCGGTGGTGGGACCCACGTCCCGGCCGTCCAGCAGAGCGTGGACGTAAACGTCCTTCAGTCCCGCCCGCCGCGCCATCTCCAGCAGGGCGAAGAGGTGGGAGATATGGCTGTGGACGCCCCCGTCGGACAGCAGCCCGGCGATGTGGAGCCGGGCGCCGTTTTTCAGGGCGTTTTCCATGGCGGCGCGGTAGGCCTCGTTTTCAAAGAAGCTGCCGTCGGCGATGGCGTTGGAGATCCTGGGCAGATCCTGATAGACCACCCGGCCCGCGCCGATGTTGGTGTGGCCCACCTCGCTGTTGCCCATCTGCCCCTCGGGCAGACCCACGGCTAGGCCGGAGGCCTGGAGCTGCGTGTTGGGCCACCGGGCAAACAGCTCGTCCAGCCGGGGGGTGTGGGCGCAGGAGATGGCGTTGGCCTCGCTGGCGGGCGCCAGACCGAAGCCGTCCATAATGAGAAGGACCGCGGGCTTCTTGCTCATTACCGGCTCCCTTCCCGGATGATGGCGGCGAAGTCCTCCGCTTTCAGGGAGGCGCCGCCGATGAGCCCGCCGTCGATATCCGGCTGGGAGAGCAGACCGGCACAGTTCTTGGCGTTCATGGAACCGCCGTAGAGGATGCAGACCTTGCGGGAGATCAGCGCGCCGTACTCCCGGCGCAGCAGCTCCCGGATGGCGAAGCAGACCTCCTGGGCCTGGGCGTCGGTGGCGGTGCGTCCCGTGCCGATGGCCCAGATGGGCTCATAGGCGATGACGACCTTTTTCACCTGATCGGCGGCCAGACCGCTGAGAGCGGCCTTTACCTGGTAGGCGATGTGCTCCATGGTCAGTCCCCGGTCCCGCTGCTCCAGGCTCTCGCCCACGCACAGGATGGGGGTGATCCCCCGGCTCAGCAGCATACGGAGCTTGGTGTTGACCAGCTCGTCGGTGTCGCCGTTGGAGGCGCGGCGTTCGCTGTGACCCACGATGCAGTATTTCGCGCCCAGATCCGCGATCATATCGGCGCTGATCTCGCCGGTGTGGGCGCCCTTGTCAAACTCGGAGACATTCTGCGCGCCGATGCCGATGCGCCGGAACTTCTCCCGGCCCATGAAGGCCAGATGGGTGGCGGGCACGCACAGCACCACGCTGCAGCCGTTGGAGCTCTCGGGCATCTGACCCTTCAGGTTTTCCAGGAAGGGCCGCACCTGAGAGGGCAGCATGTTCATTTTCCAGTTTCCCGCGATGATGACGCGTCTGTATTTCTTGTTCATGTCGATCCTTCTTCCGCAGTGAGATTATTTGTCCAACAGGCAGGCCACGCCCGGCAGCTCCTTGCCCTCCATAAACTCCAGAGAGGCGCCGCCGCCGGTGGAGACGTGGGTGACCTTGTCGCCGTAGCCCATCTTTTCCACAGCGGAGGCGGAGTCGCCGCCGCCCACTACGGTGATGCCCGGACACTCCGCCATGGCTGCGGCCACGGCCTCGGTGCCTTTGGCGAAGCGGGCAAACTCAAACACGCCCATGGGCCCGTTCCAGATCACGGTGCCGGCGCTTCTGACCACGTCGCCGTAAAGCTTTTGGGTCTCGGGACCGATGTCCAGACCCTGCCACCCTGCGGGGATGGCGTCGGCGCGGACCACGCGGCTTTCCGCCTCGGCGTCGAACTTGTCGGCGATCACCACGTCCACGGGCAGCAGCAGCCGCTTGCCCTTGGCTTCCGCCTTGGCCAGCATGTCCCGGCAGTAGTCGATCTTCTCCTCGTCCAGCAGGGAGTCGCCTACCTCCAGGCCCTTGGCCTTCAGGAACGTAAAGGCCATGCCGCCGCCGATGATGAGGGTGTCGGCCTTTTCCAGCAGGTTTTCAATGACGGCCAGCTTGTCGGAGATCTTCGCGCCGCCCAGCACGGCCACCAGCGGCCGCTTGGGATCCTCCATGGCGCCGCCCAGGGCGGAGAGCTCCTTCTCCACCAGGAAGCCGCAGTAAGCGGGGAGATAGGACGCCACACCGGTGGTGGAGGCGTGAGCACGATGCACTGCGCCGAAGGCGTCGGAGACGTAGACCTCCGCCAGAGAGGCCAGCTCCTTTGAAAACTCGGGGTCGTTCTTCTCCTCCCGGGGATCGAAGCGGGTGTTCTCCAGCAGCAGCACCTCTCCGCTCTTGAGAGCGGCGGCCTTGGCCTTGGCGTCGGGACCGATGGTATCCTCGGCAAAGATCACCTTGCGGCCCAGCAGCTCCTCAAAGCGCCTGGCCACCGGGGCCAGGGTCAGATTGACCTTGGGATCGGGATCTTTTTTGGGTTTGCCCAGATGGGAGCAAACCACCAGAGCGGCTCCTTCGTCCAAAAGGTACTGTATGGTGGGGAGGGCGGCACGGATGCGCTTGTCGTTGGTGATGGCGTGGGTGTCCTTATCCTGGGGCACGTTGAAGTCTACCCGGAGCAGGACCTTCTTTCCCGCGAAGCTTACGTCGCGGATGCTTTTTTTCTTATAATTCACGTGTTGTTCCTCCAATCTTCGGTTTTGTTTTTCAAGTACGCATTGTAGTACACTTTCGCGTTTTTTTCAAGTCAAAAACTGGGGAAAAAGCTGTAGAATCGAACAAATCTTCTTTTTTTGCCGCTGAAATGTTCCGTTGCTTCCCGGAACGGAATGGTGTAGAATATACCCGGAGAGACCGGAAAGCACCGCAGCAGAATACTTTTTTTAAGGAGTGACGCTCATGAAGGATCTCCCGAAACTCTATATCGTGGTCCCCTGCTATAACGAGGAGGAGGCGCTGCCTCTCTCCGCCCCCGTCTTTGCCCGCAAGCTGGATCAGCTGTCCGGTCGGGTGGACCCTGAAAGCCGCATCGTGCTGGTGGACGACGGCTCTGCCGATGCCACCTGGCAGATCATCTCGGATCTCCACGCCGGGGACCGGCGCTTTTCCGGTATCCGGCTGAGCCGCAACCGGGGCCATCAGAACGCTCTCACCGCGGGACTTATGTGGGCCCGGGAGCGCTGCGACGTCACTATCAGCATCGACGCCGACCTGCAGGACGACATCGACGCCATGGACGAAATGCTGGAAAAGTACGCCCAGGGCTGCGGCATCGTCTGCGGCGTCCGGGCCAGCCGCAGCAGCGATACCTTTTTAAAGCGTACCACCGCCCGCGGCTATTATGCGCTGATGAAGCTCTTCGGCTCGGATCTCATCTACGACCACGCCGACTACCGTCTGATGGACGCCGCGGCCATGGAGGCCCTGTCCCATTACCACGGGGACGACCTGTTCCTGCGGGGACTGGTGAACCGGCTGGGCGCCCAGGTGGGGGTGGTCACCTACGACCGCCGGGCCCGGGAGGCGGGGGAGAGCAAATACACCCTGAAAAAAATGCTGAAGCTGGCACTCAAGGGCATGGAGTGCGGCGCCCGGAAGCCCCAGCCCCTGTCCCGGACACCGGATCCCTTTGTGGCCGAGGTGCTCCATGAGTGAGTGCGTCCTCTGTCCCCGGCGCTGCGGCGCGGACCGGGCGGTCCGTCCCGGACTGTGCCGGGTGGGGGAGGAGATCCGGGTGGGCCGGGCCGCGCCCCATTTCGGGGAGGAGCCCTGCATCAGCGGTCTCCGGGGCAGCGGCGCCGTGTTTTTCGCCGGATGCTCCCTTGGCTGCGTCTACTGCCAGAACTACGCCCTCAGCCGGGGAGAGACCGGCGAGGAGGTGACCCCGGCGCGCCTGGCGGAGATCTTCCGATCCCTGGAAAAAGAAGGGGTGCACAACCTCAACCTGGTCACCGGCACCCAGTACGTCCCCGGGATCCTGGAGAGCCTGGCCCTGGCAAAGCCCTCCATCCCCGTGGTGTGGAACACCTCCGGCTATGAGACCGTGGAGACCGTCCGCGCCCTGGCAGAGCGGGTGCAGGTGTTTCTGCCGGACATGAAATACGCCCTTCCCGATCCCGCCCGGCGCTATTCCCGGGCGGCGGATTATCCGGAGACCGCCCGGGCCGCCATTGAGGAGATGGTGCGCCGGACCGGACCCTTCCGGCTGGACGGAGACGGCATGTTGTCCCGGGGCGTGCTGATCCGGCATCTGGTGCTCCCCGGACAGATCGGGAACACCCGCGCCGTGATCCGCTGGGTCAGCGATACCTTCGCCCCCGGGGAGGTGCTCTTTTCCCTGATGGCCCAGTACACCCCCTGCGGAGAGCTGGACCGCTTCCCCGAGCTGGGCCGTACGCTGACCCGGGCCGAGTGGGAGGAAGCGCTCCGGGCCCTGGACGAATCGGACATCACCGACGGCTACGTCCAGGAGCTGGACGCCGCCGGCACTGAGGAGATCCCCGCTTTTGACGGCACCGGCGTGAGGGCGTAAAAAACAGTTGACAAATCCCCCGGGGGAGTATATGATAAACATACTTTTTTAGTAGGAATTAAACGGAGAGAAAACCATTGCAAAGGAGAAGTCGCCATGTCCAGGATCTACACCTCCGTGGACCAGCTGATCGGCCGCACGCCGCTGCTGGAGCTGCGGAACATCGAAAAGAAGTTTGACCTGAAGGCCAGAGTGCTGGCCAAGCTGGAATATCTCAACCCTGCCGGCTCCGTGAAGGACCGGGTGGGTCTGTCCATGATCAACGACGCGGAGGCCCGGGGGGTGCTCAAGCCGGGCTCGGTCATCATCGAGCCCACCTCCGGCAACACGGGCATCGGCCTGGCGGCGGTGGCGGCGGCAAGGGGCTACCGGCTGATCATCACCATGCCCGACACCATGAGCGTGGAGCGCCGGGCCCTGCTGAAGGCCTACGGCGCGGAGCTGGTGCTCACCGAGGGGGCCAAAGGCATGGCCGGGGCCATCGCCCGGGCCGAGGAGCTCTCCAGAGAGATCGACAACAGCTTTGTGGCCGGGCAATTCGTCAACCCTGCCAACCCCAAAGCCCACTTTGAGACCACCGGCCCGGAGATCTACGAGGATACCGACGGCGCGGTGGACGTGTTTGTGGCCGGAGTGGGCACCGGCGGCACCGTCACCGGCGTGGGAGAGTATCTCCGTTCCCAAAAGCCGGGGGTGAAGATCGTGGCGGTGGAGCCCGCTTCCTCCGCCGTGCTGTCCACAGGCGTGGCCGGCCCCCACATGATCCAGGGCATCGGCGCGGGCTTCGTGCCGGAGGTGCTCAACACGAAGATCTATGACGAGATCATCACCGTCACCAACGAGGACGCCTTTGCCGCCGGCAAGCTCATGGGCCGCACCGAGGGCGTGCTGGTGGGCATCTCCTCCGGAGCGGCGCTCTGGGCCGCCGTGGAGCTGGCCCGTCGGCCGGAGAACGAGGGGAAGACCATCGTGGTGCTGCTGCCCGACACCGGCGACCGCTATCTGTCCACGCCGCTTTTTGCCGATTGATCCTCTTGTCTGCAAAACCGAAAAGCGCTATACTGGATCCTGACCGTAACCGGTCAGGATCCGGTATTGATTTTTAAGGAGATCTCCCCCATGAAAAGAGCACTCATTGCCATGAGCGGCGGCGTGGATTCCAGCGTGGCCGCGCTGCTGACGCTCCGGCAGGGTACAGACTGCGTCGGCTGCACCATGCGGCTGTTCGATAACGCCGACGCCCCCGAGACGGAGGGGCGCACCTGCTGTTCCCTGGACGACGTGGAGGACGCCCGCAGCGTGGCCCGGCGAATGGGGATCCCCTTCCACGTTTTCAACTTCACCGACGATTTCCGCCGGGAGGTCATGGCGCCCTTTGTGGAGTGCTACCGCCGGGGGCTGACCCCCAACCCCTGCATCGACTGCAACCGCGCCATGAAGTTCGGCCGACTGCTCCGCCGGGGAGAGGAGCTGGGCTGCGACGTCCTGGTGACGGGTCATTACGCCCGCATCGAGTTCGACGGGGAGCGGTACCGGCTGAAAAAAGCCCTGGATCCGACCAAGGACCAGAGCTACGTATTATATATGCTTACCCAGGCCCAGCTGGCCCGGCTGCGCTTCCCCCTGGGGTCTCTTACCAAGGCCCGGGTGCGCTCCATCGCGGAGGAAAACGGCTTTGTCAACGCCGACAAGCCCGACAGCCAGGACATCTGCTTTGTGCCGGACGGGGACTACGCCGCGATGATCCGCCGCTTCACCGGACAGGAGCTGACGCCCGGGGACTTCGTGGACCGGGAGGGCCGGGTCCTGGGCCGGCACAAGGGCATCGAGTGCTATACCGTGGGCCAGCGCCGGGGGCTGGGAGTGGCCCTGGGGGAGCCGGCCTACGTCTGCGCCGTCCGCCCCGCGGACAACACCGTGGTGCTGGGGCCGGACGAGGCGCTGTATTCCCGGCGGGTGTGGGTGCCCGCTTTTCACTGGATCGCCGGCACGCCCCCCCAGGGGCCCGTCCGGGCCAAAGCGAAGATCCGCTACCGCCATACGGAACGGGACGCCCTGGTGGAGCCTACTCCCGAGGGCGGCGCGGTGCTGCTCTTCGATACGCCCCAGCGGGCCGTCACACCGGGCCAGAGCGCCGTGGTCTACGACGGCGACGAGGTGCTGGGGGGCGGGATCATCGCCGCTGAGGAATAAAAAGGGCCGAACGCTCGCCAACCGGATGAAAAGGACCAAAAAACAGGCGTGACCACACGGTCACGCCTGTTTTTTGGCCCGGCGCCGTCCTCGCGGCAATTCTTACAGCTCCACAGGCACCGGCGCGTCGGGCACCATGGCGTCCTCCGTCACCAGACAGTCGTAGCACAGGATCCCCACCCCGGCGCGGCAGACCCGGCGCAGCGTCTCGGCAAAGGCGGGGTCCGTCTCGTCGTTGGGCCGGAACCGATGGCAGCCCTTCATCTGGATGAGGAACAGAACGTAGGTCTCCCAGCCCTCCGCGGCGGCCGCGGCCAGCTCCTCCAGATGCTTTCGCCCCCGCTGGGTGGGGGCGTCGGGAAAGCGGGCCACTCCGTTCTCCTCCAGGGTGACTCCCTTGACCTCCGTGAAGATCCGCCGTCCGTCTCCCTCCAGATAAAAATCGAACCGGGAATGGGCGTAGGTCCGCTCGGGGTACAGCGTCAGACCGGGGAAAAGCCGCGCCAGCAGCTCCGGCGCCGCGGCGTTGGGGGCCTGGGAGTCCATGTTGATCAGGGTCTCCCCCTTGTATACCGCCACCAGGTCGTACTTCGTCTTCCGGGCGGGATTCATCCCGGGACACAGCAGCACTCTGGCCCCCGGACGGAGCAGCTCCCGGCACCGGCCGGTGTTTTTCACGTGTACGGTCTCCTCCTGCCCGTTCAGCAGCACCCGAGCGATGAACCGGTTGGGACGGGAGAGGAAGACAGCGGGAATCGAGTTTACATAACGCATATCAGTTTTCCTTCAGCTCCCGTTCCCGCCGGAACTGGAGCAACGTCAGATACAGCTCCGCCAGGGGCCGGGCGACGGCGTTGAGCTTGCCGGCGTCGAAGTCGATCCGGTCGGTGCACACGGATCGGCCTCTGCCCAGAGCCTCCACCCGGGTGGCGTGGACCCAGATACGAAGCTTGTCGGAGCGGCCCTCCAGAAGGCACAGCCGCTGCTCCTCGTCCAGAACCGGGGGCTCGCTGTGCCGGAGAAGGGCCAGCTCCTTCTCCGGCGGGTTGGCGCACAGATACGTCCACACCCGGTCCGCGCTCCGGGCCATACGCGCGGTGCGCTGCACGCTCACTCCGGGGCCGAAGGCTTTTTTCAGCCGGTCCGCGGCTACGTCCGGCCGGAAGGAGAGCAGACTCTCCTTTTTCGGCAGCTTTTTGATGGTCAGCGAGTCGATGGGGGAGACCGCCTCCCCCAGATCCTGCCAGGACTTTTTGGCGGCCTTGTCCTTTCCGCCCATCCAGCAGATCAGCCGGCCGCCCGCCGGGAGAGCGGGGCTATCCGGCAGAGTGAAGGCGCCCTCCAGAACGGCGGTACGCGCCCGGACGCGCCCTCCGGCCAGCAGCCGCAAAAGGATGTCCGCCCCGGCGTGGAGACCGTAGGCGCCCCAGAGTATGCCGCAGCACTCCCGGAGCAGGGCGTCCTCCAGAGCCGCCGGGGACGTGTCCGCCGGGGCGGAGAGGAGCCGGTATTCCTTTTCCAGACCCTTGAGGGCGGAGAAGATCTCCGCCGGAGAACCCTCCGTCAGCAGCAGCACGGCGGGATTGCCCGCCTTTCCGGCCTTCTCAAATTCCATTTTCCCGCGCCTCCTCCGGCATCAGCGCCTCCGCGGAGAGCTCCCGGAGACTGAAAAACGCGCTCTCGCCTGCCACGGCGGCGGAGAGGGCGTACTCTTTCCATTGCAGACTGTACAGAGCAAAGCGATGCCCGTCCAGCACCGGACGCTCCCCCGGCAGCACGCTGAAGGAGCGCAGCGGCCGGTCGGCCCCGGTGCCCAGACACTTGAGCACGGCCTCCTTCCGGCTCCAGAGAAAAGCAAAGCCGCCCTCCCCGGCGCCGGAGAGCCACTGCCGCTCCGCCTCCGTCAGCACTCGCCGGAGCAGAGCCTCCCCCGGCTGCGTGAAGAGCTGCACGTCCAGCCCCACGCTCTCGTCGGCCACCGCCAGCGCCGCGGCGGCGCCGCTGTGGGACAGGCTGAAGCTCCGCTCTCCGGGGAAATAAGGCTTGCCCGAGGGGGTGTGCTCCGGCGCGCGGGGTCCGAAAACGTACCGCAGCAGCAGTCCCGCTCCCACGCACTGCCGCCGGGGGAGCTCCCGCCGCAGCCGCGCCGCCTTTTCCCGCCGATCAGGGGTCAGCAGCGCCATTGCCCGGGCCTCCCGCCCGGCGAGCGTATTCAGATCCAGCAAGTAAACTTCCATGGGAACATTATACAGTGGTCCATCCGGCCTTTCAAGCAATTCTTCCATTGCCCTTTGGACGAAACCGTACTATAATAAAAAAACCGATTTTTCGCAGGGAGGGAGCGCCCTATGTCCAGATCACCCAACCAGAAGCAAAAGCTGCTGCTCCTGCGGCAGTATCTTGAAGAGAACACCGATGAGGACCATCCCGTCTCCGTGGGAGACATGATCGCCTACCTGGACTCCCGGGGGGTGGGCGCTGAGCGCAAGTCCATCTACGACGATCTGGAGACGCTGCGGGCCTTTGGCCTGGACGTGATCAAGCTCCGCCGGGGCAACGCCACCCTCTGGTACATCGGGGAGCGGGATTTTCAGCTGCCGGAGCTGCGGCTGCTGGTGGACAGCGTTCAGTCCTCCCGGTTCATCACCCGGAAAAAATCCCTGGAGCTCATCGGGAAGATCGAAAAGCTCACCAGCGCGGCCCAGGCCCGGGGTCTGCGCCGACAGGTGTGGGTCAAAAACCGCATCAAATCCATGAACGAATCCATCTACTACGTGGTGGACGAGCTCCACGCCGCCATCGACGACGACGAGGGCATCCGCTTCCACTACTTTCAGTATGATCCCCAGCGCCGCCGGCAGCTGCGCCACGGCGGAGCCTGGTACGAGGTCAGCCCCTACGCCCTGCTGTGGGATAACGAGAACTACTATCTGGTGGGCTTCGACTCCGCCGCCGGGATCATCAAGCACTTCCGCGTGGACAAGATCACCGACCTGCAGCGCACCGGCCGCCGCCGGGACGGGAAGGAGGCCTTTGCGGACGTGGACATGTCCGCTTACGCCAACGCCCACTTCGGCATGTTCTCCGGGGAGCCGGTGAACGTGCGGCTGGAGTTTGAAAATGACCTGGCCGGAGCGGTGATCGACCGTTTCGGCACGGACGTCATATTGGTGCCCGACGGAGAGGACCGCTTTACGGTGACGGTGCCCGCGGCGGTGACGGCGCCGTTTTTCGGCTGGCTGTGCTCCTTCGGGGATCGGGTGCGGGTCCTGTCGCCGGAGAGCGCGGTGGAGGCCATGCGCCGCCACGTGGAGAGCATCGCCGGACGGTATTCCCGTGAGGAGGAAAAGAAATGAACACCTGTTACATTCCCCAGGGCTACGAGCCCCGGCTCAGCGTGTACGAGATGCAGCGGGCCATTGAATTCATCAAGCAGAGCTTTCAGAAGAATCTGGGCTCGGCCCTGAATCTCAAGCGGGTCTCCGCGCCGCTGTTCGTCCGGGCCGACACCGGACTGAACGACAACCTCACCGGCGTGGAGCGGCCCGTTTCCTTTGACGTGCCCGCCGTGGGCAACGCTGAGTGTCAGGTGGTCCAGTCCCTGGCCAAATGGAAGCGCTGGGCGCTGAAGGAATATAACTTCTTTGAGGGCAAGGGCCTGTACACGGACATGAACGCCATCCGCCGGGACGAGGCGGTGCTGGACAACCTCCACTCGGTGTACGTGGACCAGTGGGACTGGGAAAAGGCCATCCGCCCCGAGGACCGGAATCTGGACTATCTCAAGGAGACGGTACGACGCATCGTCACGGCCATCTGCATGACCGGCGACGAGCTGGAGTGGGAGTTCCCTCAGCTCCGGGCCCATCTCCATCGGGAGGTCACCTTCGTCACCAGCCAGGAGCTGGAGGACATGTATCCCGATCTGACTCCCTCCCGGCGGGAGGACGAGTTCACCCGGCTCCACCCCACGGTCTTTATCATGCAGATCGGCAAGACGCTGCGCTCCGGAGCACGGCACGACGGCCGCGCCCCGGACTATGACGACTGGGAGCTCAACGGGGACATCATCTTCCGCAACACGGTGCTGGACCGGCCCATCGAGATCTCCTCCATGGGCATCCGGGTGAGCCCGGAGAGCCTGGACCGGCAGCTGACCCTCGCCGGCTGCGACGATCGCCGGAGCTATCCCTTCCATCAGGCGCTGCTCCGGGGAGAGCTGCCCCCGGCCATCGGCGGCGGCATCGGCCAGTCGCGGCTGTGCATGCTGCTCATCGGCTGCGCCCATATCGGCGAGGTCCAGTCCGGCGTGTGGGATGAGGAGACGGTGAACCTTTGCCGCCGGCGGGGCGTCCATCTGCTGTAAGCCCTTTTGAGGGCCGCAAATCTATGAGTTTTTGTGAGGCCATCCCATGGGGGAGAATACCGTAAAACACAAGCTGTCCAAAAAGACGGCGATACTGCTGATCCTTGTCCTGACGCTGCTGGTGCTGGGCGCCATCGCGCTGGGACTGTATATGCTCTCTTCTCCGGAGCGGTTTTTGCCCGCGCCCACTCCGGAGCCCACCGCCGAGCCGACGCCGGAGCCCACGCCCGAGCCCGGCCCCGTGTACCACCGGGGCTATTTCCGCTGTCCGGACGGGCTCTTCCATCCGGAGCAGCCCCTTTCCCTGGACGAGCTGGCCCAGGCCCTGGCCGCCGCCGGGGACCGGGACGTGTTCTTTGACGGGGACGGCGGGGAGCTCCTGACGGAGGAGCGGTTCTCCGCGCTGCTGACGGAGCACTTCCCCGCCGAGGAGGTGGCCTCGGCCATGTCCGCCGTGGCGGGACGGGGGGACGCCGCCGTCACCCGTGCGGAGGCCGCCGTGGTGCTGGATGCGTTGACAGGGCTCTCCGCCGGAGCGGAGAGCGCCCCGGTATTCCCTGACGTGGGTCCCGACTACTGGGCCCGTGACGCCATCGCGGCGGCCGGGAGCACCGATCACCTGTGGCCGGAGGGACGGCCGCTGCCACCGCCGGGCTTTTTCTGGAGCGACGGTTGGCTCTACTGCGCCGACGAGGACGGATATCTCATCAAGAACCAGTATCTCGGCACGCTGTATTTCGGCCCGGACGGGCGCTACACCTCCGGCAGCCCGGAGCTGGACGGCTATGTGGCGGCGCTGATCCGGGACCACACCGACGACGCCATGACCCGGGACGAGCGGCTCTACGCTGTGTATACGTACATCCGGGACAATTTCACCTATCTGATCCGCCACTATTACCGCATCGGGGATCAGGGCTGGCAGACGGAGGAGGCGCTGACCATGTACTCCACCGGCAAGGGCAACTGCTACTGCTATTCCTCCGCCTTCTGGGCGGCGGCCCGTGGCCTGGGCTACGACGCCAAGGCCGTCAGCGGGACCTACGGGGCCGAGCGGGCGCCCCACGGCTGGGTGGAGATCATCCTCGACGGGGTGCGCTATACCTACGACGTGGAGATCGAGATGGTCCTGCGCCGGGGCGGGAACACCTCCCAGAGCCTGTTCGCCATGAACGATGACAGCCGGGTGCCCCACGGCTACGTGGAGCAGACCGGGTCCGACAACATGATGCCGCGGGAGACCAACGAAGGTCTCCTGCCCCGGTGAAGGGGGGCGGCGAAATGAAAAAGATCACAGCGATCCTTTTGCTTCTTTGCCTGACGCTCACCGGCTGCGGTGGAAACGCCGCTCCCGCCCCCACTCCGGAACCCACGCCTGCGCCCACTCCGGAGCCCACGGCGGCGGAGGACCTGCCCTGGACTCTGGACTGGAACGGCACGGAGTACACCGGCGTGTACTCCGGAGCGGTGGAGCACATGATCCCCCAGGGCGAGGGCGCCTTCATCGGACGCAGCGGTCCGGGACGGATCTTCTCCTGGGACGGGGGCTGGATCGCCGGCCTGCCGTCGGGAGAGGGAGAGATGACCGACGAGAGCTTCCATACCCGGATCCAGGACGTCCCGTGCGCCGGTACCTACCGGGGCGGAGCCGCGGACGGACTCCCCACAGGGGCGGGATCCTTTGCCTCCGTCACGGCGGAGGGCGTGCCTTTTGCCTACGAGGGCGGCTGGAAGGACGGCCTGCCGGAGGGGGAGGGGACCCTGACCTACGACGCGGAGGGGTATTTCACCCGCGCGGGACGCTTTACCGCCGGACGTTTTACTCCCAACTGGATCCAGGCGCTGGAGACGGTGGGCACCTGCGAGCCCTGCTTTACTCTGAGCGATGAACAGCGCGCCTTTCTGGAAGAGCACCCGGAGCTCTGGGAGTCGGACGAGCATCTGAATTTCCTGGAATCAGAGTATAAGAAGGACTACGTCCGCGGTCTGACGATGGCCGACTGCTTTGAGCGGCCGGAGGTCATGGACCAGCCGGGCTGGATGTGCATCTACTCCCTGCGGCTGATCCGCGCCTGGACCGTGGACGGCTTCGACGGGGTGAGCCCCATGACCGTCATCGTGGCGGCGGACGGCACCTATTCCATGAACGTGCGGGTGATCCTGCCCGCCGTGCCGGAGTACACCTATCGGGGCCAGCGCTTTCACGTCTACGCCCTGCCTGTGGGGCTGAGCGAATATACCAACGTTCTCGGGGAAAAACAGACCTGCCTGGTGCTGGTGGCCGGGGACGCCTATTTCGGACAATGAAAAAAACATAGAAAGCTGGGTAAGACCATGGTCAAACTGGAACTGGAACTCACACAGATCGATTACGACTATCTGATCCGGGAATTTCTGCCCAAGATCGCCGACAAGCTGCAGCAGAGCGGCAGTCCTTTGGCGGGGCTGCTCTCCGGAGGCATGGCGGGCACGCTGATCCAGATGGCGCCCGACTCCATGAAGGACAAGGTGGTGGCGGAGTTCATCAACTCGGCCGCGCCAAAGCTGGGGGCCCAGATCGAAAAGGTGGCTGCGGACAACGGCATCTCCTGCAAGGTGAGAAACCTGCAGGCCACGGCCCGCGCCGACGGAGAATAAACAAAGAGCCGGCTCTGCTGTCCGCAGAGCCGGCCGTTTTTTATGGTTTTCAGATCGCCCGGGTGGCATCCTTCAGCCAGGCGGCGTCCTCCTCGCTGAGTATGGGGGCCATGGTCTCGTATACCATGGCGTGGTAGTCGTTGAGCTGCTTCCGCTCGGTGGAGGTGAGCTGCTCCGGATCCACCGCGTCCAGATCGATGGGCACATAGGTCAGATTCTCAAAATACATGAACTGGCCGAATTCGTTTTTCTCGCCCGTTCGGCACAGCAGCTCGCTCTCGGTGCGCACGCCGAACTTCCCCTCCAGGTAGAGTCCGGGTTCGTCGGAGGTGATCATGCCCTCCTCCAGCACGCTGCCTTCGCTGCGGTCCGGGGAGGCCTTCCAGCGGAAGGCGTTGGGCCCCTCGTGGACGTTGAGGATATGGCCGATGCCGTGGCCGGTGCCGTGCTTGTAGTCCAGACCCGCCTCCCACAGAGGCCCACGGGCCAGGATGTCCAGGTTGATCCCGGTGCAGCCGTGGAGGAACCGGGCGTTGGCCAGCGCCAGATGGGAGCGCAGCACCCGGGTGAACACGTCCTTCATCTCCTGGGTCAGCGGCCCGAGGGCGATGGTGCGGGTGATGTCGGTGGTGCCCTCCAGATAATGTCCGCCGGAGTCCACCAGCACCAGACCCTCAGGCTTGAGCGGAACGTCGCTCTCGGGAGTGGCCCCGTAGTGGATGATGGCCCCGTGCGGGCCGTAGCCGCAGATGGTGGAAAAGCTCAGATCCAGGAACCCCTCCTGTTCGGCGCGCCGGGCGGCCAGATAATCCGCCGCGGAGATCTCCGTGATGGGGGTCTTGCCTACGTTGGCCTTCAGCCAGCGGATGAAGCGGATCATGGCCGCGGCGTCCTTGCGGTGAGCGGCACGGGTGTTTTCCAGCTCCGTGGGGTTTTTCACGGCCTTCATGAGCACCGAGGGGTTCTCCCGGTCGATGATCTCCACACCCTCGGCCAGGGCGCTGCACAGCCGGGTGTTGCAGATCTTCCGGTCCAGCAGTACCTTCGTTCCGGCGGGAAGGGACGCGGCGTAGTCGTAGAAGCTGTCATAGGGGCGGGTCTCCACGCCGATGGAGCGCAGATACGCCGTCAGCTCACGGGTGAGGATCTCCGGCTGCACGAACCACAGGCATTCCTTTTCACTGAGAGCCAGGTAGCTGAGCACCACCGGCACGTAAGCGATGTCTCCGCCCCGGACGTTCAGCAGCCACGCGATGTCGTACAGGGAGGTGAGCAGATGCACGTCGGCCCCGGCGCCCTTCACCGCGGCGCGTACCTCCGCCAGCTTCTCTCCGGCGCTCTTGCCGGAATAGCGGTCTTCCAGGATAAAAACCTTTTCGTGGGGCAGGGGAGGCCGGTCGTCCCACACCAGACCTACCAGATCCTCCTGCACGTACACCGAGCCGTGCTTTTCCTCCGCCAGAGAGCGGAGCTGATCCCCCAGGGCGGCGTTGATGACCCGGCCGTCAAAGCCCAGGACCTCACCCTCCTTCAAAACGGATCGGACGTACTCGGTCATGGTGGGCACGCCTTCCTCCCCCATGCGGAAGAGAGTGACGGTGGTGCCCCGAAGCTGCTCCTCCGCCTGAAGGAAGTACCGTCCGTCCACCCAGAGCCCCGCCTCGGAGAGGGTGATCACCGCCGTGCCGGCGGAGCCGGTGAAGCCGGTGATGTATTTCCGTGCCTTGAAGTGGTCGCCCACGTATTCCGATTCGTGAAAGTCCGCGGTGGGGACGATGTACACCGCCACGTTCCGCCGCTCCATCTCCCGGCGCAGCCGGGCCAGTCGTTCAGGTATCATCTGTTTGCTCCTTTATATAAAAATGAATGGGATTACTCGCGTATGGCCGTGAGGAACAGCCGCCCCTGATCGTGCTGAGGCCCGTCGCAGTGGAGCTGCGCGCCGGAAAAGCCCGCCGCCGTCAGCGCGTCCAGCAGGGTCTCCGGTTCGTGAAGATACTCCGTGTGCTCCTCCTGCTCCCGGCGCCACAGCCGCCCCTGCCGGCGGAAGATGTCCACGCCGTAGTAGAGCCGGTCGTCCTCCAGCTCCGCCCGCCAGAGACAGAGCATGTCCTCCCGCTCGTCCACGAAGCACTGCCCGTCCAGAGAGCGCAGATGCTCCGGCCGCAGGATATCGAAGCACAGCACCCCGCCGGGGGAGACGAACAGCCGCAGCCGCCGCAGGATCTCCGGCAGCGTCTCCGGCGGAAAATAGTTGAATCCGTCCAGACAGCACACCGCCGCGTCCACCGTGTCGTAGAGATCCAGCTCCTCCGCCCGCTGGCACAGCAGCATGGGCGGCACGGCCGTCTCCGGCAGGGAGGCGAGTTTCTGCTGGAACACGCTGAGCATCTCCCCGGAGGCGTCCGCGCAGATGAGCTCATAGCCCCGCTGCGCCAGCAGCAGCGAGAGAGTCCCGGTGCCGCAGCCCAGGTCCAGAACGGTATGAACGGCCCTGCCGGCGCGGGCAAAGGCCGTTTCATACCAATCCGCCAGGGCGGCGTAGGGCACGTCCCCGGTGAGCTCGTCATAGGGCCCCGCCAGGGGGCCGTAGGGAGCGTTCATTCCTCCGCTTCCTTCTGCTTTTTCAGCCGCTCAAAGGCCACGGCGTAGCCGTCCGCCCCGTACTGGAGCGAGCGGTTCACCCGGCTGATGGTGGCGCTGGAGGCGCCGGTGCGCTCAAGGATGTCGTTGTAGATCAGCCCCTCGTTGAGCAGCACGGCCACCTGGAAGCGCTGCTCCATGGCCTGCAGCTCGGACACTGTGCACAAATCGTCGAAGAACTTCATGGCCTCCTCCACCGTCTCCAGGGTGAGGATGGCCTTGTACATCTCCTCGTTGCGGGTCTTTTTGATTTTTTTGTTCATATCATTTCGTCCTTTTATTATAAGAGATAATACTTTTACGGTTATATTTTAACTGCTTTTCACAAAAAAGTAAATAGGGCAGTTTACTGATTTAAAGAATGATATTTGGTTAGAATTATATGAACCTTCCAGAAAAGTGACTATTGCCCTCGAAGCGAAAATACGGTATTATATACCCAGATCAAAACAAGGAGGTGCTGGTCATGCCCCTTTCGGGTGATGCGATTTTCTGGATCGCGGCCATGATCGTATTCTTCATCGTGGAAGCGGCTACGGTGGGTCTGGCGTCCATCTGGTTTGCCATCGGCTCAGTGGCCGCGCTGATCTGCGCGCTGCTCCACGGGCCTGTGTGGCTGCAGGTGGTCTGGTTTCTGGCTGTCTCCGTGGCGACGCTGATCCTGACCCGGCCCTTTGTCAAGCGCTTTGTCAACGGCCGGACCGTTGCCACCAACGCCGACCGCAACCTGGGCCGCGCCGCGCCGGTCATCGAACGCATCGACAACCTGGCCTCTACCGGGGCCGTAAGACTTGACGGCGTTACCTGGACGGCCCGCAGCCTGAACGACGAGGTCACCATTGAGCCCGGTACCACGGTGATCGTTCGGGAGATCCGGGGCGTCAAGCTCATGGTGGAGCCCAAAATCAGTTTTTAAAACATCCGTACGGATTTGACAGGAGGTTTTTTTATGCCGTTTTTCATCACTATCGCCGTGATCGTGGTGGTCCTGCTGGCCATCGTGATCCCCAACATCTGCATCGTGCAGCAGGGCCGCGCCTACGTGATCGAGTTTCTGGGCGCCTACCGCTCCACCTGGCAGATGGGACTCCACGTAAAGATCCCCTTCGTGGAGCGCATCGCCCGCAAGGTGTCCCTGAAGGAGCAGGTGGCGGACTTCCCGCCCCAGCCGGTGATCACCAAGGATAACGTCACCATGCAGATCGACACCGTGGTGTTCTTCCAGATCACCGACCCCAAGCTCTACACCTATGGCAACGAGCAGCCTATGTCCGCCATTGAGAATCTCAGCGCCACTACCCTGCGTAACATCATCGGCGATCTGGAGCTGGACCAGTGCCTCACCAGCCGCGACATCATCAACAGCAAGATGCGCCTGATCCTGGACGAGGCCACGGATCCCTGGGGCATCAAGGTCAACCGGGTGGAGCTCAAGAACATCCTGCCTCCCAAGGAGATCCAGAACGCCATGGAGAAGCAGATGAAGGCCGAGCGTGAGCGCCGTGAGGCCATCCTCCGTGCCGAAGGTGAGAAACGCGCCGCCATCCTGGAGGCTGAGGGCGAAAAGGAATCCGCCATCCTCCGGGCCGACGCCAAAAAGCAGCAGCAGATCCTGGAGGCCGAGGGCCGCGCCGCCGCCATCCTGGCGGTGCAGAAGGCCACTGCCGACGGCCTGAAGCTGCTCAACGAATCCGCTCCCTCCGACCCCGTGCTGCGGCTGCGCGCCCTGGAGGCGTTCACCGCCGCCGCCGACGGCAAGGCCACCAAGATCATCATCCCCTCGGAGATCCAGGGTCTGGCCGGCCTGGCCCAGGGCGTGGTGGAGTCCCTCAAGAGCGAATAAATCCTCCGTTTATTCTTTCTCTGTGTCCCGCCGCGGATCCAGCGGCGGGACGGCTTTTCCCGCCCGTCTCCCGGGCGCCTTTTTGGATCGATCTGGAAAAACCGGCTGATCCCCCCGGTTTTCCTCAAGACGATTTGATAAAATTTGACGCATTTTCTACAAAATGCGTCAAAAGACTTGGTGAACAGTTACAAAATAGGCGCAAACAGTTGACACGCGGGAAACAATGTGTTACATTTTAGTTACAAATCGAGGTGATTTGATTGGCTTCCACGAAAAAGACCCTGGTGTACAAGGGGCATCCCCTCCGCCGGAAGGACAATATCCTTTACTACGGCAGCATGTCCGACAAGTACATCATCATGATGCAGATCATGGACACCAAGACCGTTCAGCCCGCCTCCGGAGCGGAGAACGCCGGTGAGCTGAAGGTAGCTTCCCGGGTGTCCGTCCAGCTGCAGCTGACCGATCCGTCGGTGAAATCCCGGGACCGGGTGGTCAAGAAGACCGAAAAGAACAGCCTGTACGCGGCCATGGACGTGGCCTCGGTCTGGCTGGAGCGCGCGCTCAGAGAGTGACCTCTCCCTGAGCTGACTAAGAGGTATGGGGATCATGAAAAAGAAACACAACCTTTTCCGTACAGTAACCTTTCTCGTTCTGGTCGCGGCGATGCTGACCGGCAGCGCTTTTGCTGCCACTGGCGAGGCCACCGTCAACTCCTACATGCTCAACATGCGTGAGGGGCAGGGTATGGAGTATACCATCATCGACGTGGCCTATGAAGGGAACACCGTTCTGGTCACCCAGGACGACGGTTCCGGCTGGGTGCAGGTGTCCTTCAACGGGCAGACCGGCTATATGAACAAGCTGTTCCTTACCTTTAACGAGGAAGAGCCTGTCGTCACCCAGACCTACACGGCGCCTGCGGTCACCACTGTGGAGCAGGGCAGCGCCCCTGCCGCCGCTGCCGGCGACACCAACGCCACCATCCTGGGCGACGGCGTGTACCTTCGGTCCGGTCCCAGCCTGTCCAGCTCCGTGCTGGAGGCGGTGTACACCGGCACGCCCATTCGGGTCAACGGCACCTGCGGCGCCTGGTACGAGGTCGTCTATAACGGACAGACCGGCTACATCTACGGCGACTACGTGGTGATGAACGGCAGCACCGTTACCTATACCGTGACGGCCGCCGCCGTGGAAGAGCCCGCCGCGATCTACGCCGAGCCCGCCACCCCCGAGATCAACGCCTCTCCCAACGAGACAGTGGTCCCCGTGGAGCAGGCTCCCGCCGCCGAGACTCCCGCGGCACAGCCCGCCGCGCCGGAGGCTCCCGCCGTGGAGACCCCTGTCCAGGAGGCTCCCGCGGTTCAGGAAGCTCCTGCCGCCGCGCCGGAAGCTCCCGCCCCCGCCCCTGCCGGCGGCGGCTCGGGACAGACCATCGTGGATACCGCCATGCAGTATCTGGGCACGCCCTACGTCTGGGGCGGCACCTCTCCGGAAAAGGGCTTTGACTGCTCCGGCCTGGTCTACTACGTCTACGGCCAGAACGGCTACTCCCTCAACCGAGTGGCACAGGCCATGTACCGCAACGGCTCCGAGGCGGACCTGAACAACCTGCAGGCTGGCGACATCCTGCTGTTCGGCAGCTCCACCAACAACATCTGGCACGCGGGCATCTACGTGGGCAACGGGCAGTTCATCCACTCCCCCCACAGCGGCGACGTGGTCAGTGTTCAGGCGCTGAGCAGCACCTACGGCATGCGTCTGGTGGCCGCCAGACGGGTCATCTGACCGACGTGATCCAAACGACCTCCGTCCCTTGGGACAGAGGTCGTTTTTCTCATCTCCCGGCGGGCGATCCCGAGAGGCGGATTATGTAAACTTAAACGGAGCCTTTCTCTCTTTGGAGAAAACAAAAAAGGGCGTACCCGAAGGTACGCCCGGTCCGCAATGTCGTGGGGGCCCGATTAGAACCTGCACGTCCCGGCAGGTGGGTCGCCGCCCAGTCGCTTCCACGCTTCCAACGTCCGATCCATGGATCGGGAGGCCTGCAATTCACGGCCGGAGCCAAGCATCCCGTTTCTCTAATGTGGGTTTAAAAGGGCCCGGAAAAGTAGTGCCACGGGCACCGCAGAACCTTATTCTTCCTCTTCTTCCGCGTCAAGGATCGCCTGGTACGCCTGGTAGACCCGTTCCAGCTCGTCGTCATCGTCGATGGAGTCGAAATACTCCTCGCCGTTCTCCTCCCGGCAGCGCAGGAAGATCAGCCCGTAATCCGGGTCGTTCACGTCCATGTCCTCGATGTCCGCGGGGACAAAGACGGTGTAGCTCTCGCCATCCAGCTCCAGGGTGTCCAGGATCTCCAGCTCGAACTCATTGCCCTCTTCATCGGCAATGGTGATATAATCGCCGCCGAAATCTTCGTTCATGTCAGCACCTCATTCTTTATCCCTTTGTGATTTCATTATAGCATAGAGAAAGGAAAAATCAAGTGTATCCGCGGGAAGGAAAGAATTTGCTTTCTGTCAGCAGCTCAGATCCTCCAGCAGCCGGGCCAGCTCCCGCTCCCCGGGAGCGGCGATGCCTTCCGAGAGCCGGATCCGGTCTGCCGTGGGCAGAACGCCTACGGAGATGGCGGTGATCTGCTCCGGCCCGGGACCGCCGCCGGCGCGGAACACTGCCACCTGCCCGCCGTAATCGGCCAGCACGTATCCGACGGGGGTGGGGGCCGCGGCGGGAGCGGCTTCCCGGGGCTTGCTCCGAAGAGCGGCTGCGGAGAACAGCAGCAGTGCTGCGGCAAAAAGCGCGGCGATCATGGTTTTGGTTTTCATTCACTCACCTCGGTCCTATTATTTCCCATCAGTGAACGATTTAGCCATTGGGATCGTCATATGGGCATGGCCTAAAAAAATAAAATTACGGATACAATAATGGGGATATCTATGATATAATAAAATCTCAGATATTTCTGCAGCGGTCGCTCCGGGCGATCGCGGTCCCCGGAGGATGTCATGAATCTTTTTTCCCGTAAAAACGCCGATACGCCGCCCGCTCAGCGCAAGCGCCGTTCCCGGCCGCGCTGGACCACCCGGCAGAAGCTCCGCGCCGCTGCCAGAGTGGGGGACGCCGCCGTAACCGCAGCGGCGGACCTGGTGCGGCTGGTGCTGAAGGTGATTGTTTCCGCGCTGCTGGTGCTGATCACCTCCGGGCTGCTGTTCGCCTGTGTTTTCGCCTACTACGTCAAGAATAATCTGACCACCGACCTGAACATCACGCTGTCGGATTATACCGTCTCCCTGTCCAGTACCATCTGGGCCTACGACAAGAGCGGCGGCAAGGTGGAGCTGGCGGTGCTCCAGACCGACGAAAACCGCATCTGGGTGGATTACGAGGACATCCCCGAGTACTTTGAAAAAGCGGCTGTGGCCATTGAGGACAAACGGTTTTACGAGCACAAGGGCGTGGACTGGTACCGCACCGCCGGCGCCTTCGTGAACATGTTCCTGGGGATGAAAAACGACTTTGGCGGCTCCACCATCACCCAGCAGCTGCTGAAAAACGTCACCACCGAGGATGAGGTCACAGTCCAGCGAAAGCTGGTGGAGATGTTCCGCGCCCTGGACCTGGAAAAGACCTACACCAAGCAGGAGATCATGGAGTGGTATCTCAACGTGGTCTATTTCGGCGAGGGCGCCTACGGCGTGGCCCAGGCGGCGGACACCTACTTTGACAAGGACGTCCGGGATCTGACCCTGGCACAGTGCGTCAGCATCATCGGCATCACCAACAACCCCTCCCGCTACAGTCCCTTCGCCAGCACCTCCAACAACAAGACCCGGACCAAGATCATCCTCTACGAGATGTACAATCAGGGCTACATCACCCGCCAGGAGTACCTGGAAGCGGTGGACGAGGTGAACAACGACCAGCTCCACTTTATCCGCGGCGAGAACGAGATCTATCAGCAGGAGATCTACTCCTACTACGTGGAAACAGTGATCCGGGACGTGCTCAACGACATGCAGACCCGGCTGGGTCTGTCCGAGGACGCCGCCCGGCAGCTCCTCTACCACGGCGGCTACCAGGTCTACGCCTGTGTGGATCTGGACGTACAGGCGGTGGTGGACGGCATTTACCGGGATCGGGACAATCTGCCCAAGCCCTACCGCCAGAGCGATCAGCTGCTGCAGTCGGCCTGCATGGTGGTGGATCCCTATACCGGGGAGATCAAGGCCATCGGCGGCGGCGTAGGGGAGAAGAACCGCAACTTCGGCTGGAACTACGCCACCGACGCCCACCGGCCCGCCGGCTCCTCCATCAAGCCCCTGGCCTCTTACGGCCCCGCCATGGATCTGGGGCTGATCACCGAATCCACCCTGGTCGATGACAGCCCGGATATCCGGCTCACCGGCACCCGCTGGTACCCCCGCAACTCAGGGGGCTATGACGGCATCATCACCATCTGGGACGCGCTGGTGCGCTCGAAAAACACTGTGGCCGCCCAGATCGTTGACAAGCTCACCCCCAGCGTGTCCTTTGAATACCTGACCGAGCGCATGGGCTTCGATCTGATCGAGGCGGACCGGGACTACGCGCCGTTGTCTCTGGGCCAGTTCACCAACGGCGTCACCGTCCGGGAGATGGCCCAGGCCTACACCGTTTTCCCCAACGACGGCTGGATCAACTATGCCCGGTCCTACTCCCTGGTGACCGATTCCAACGGCACCCCCGTGCTGGACAACGGCGTGCGCTCCAACTACGTCTTCAACACCGACGCCACCCGCTGCCTCACCGAGATGCTGGAGGCCGCCGCCTGGTACGGCACCGGCTCCGAGGCGTATCTGGGCTACGGCAAAATGCCCGTGGGCGGCAAGACCGGCACCACCTCCGACGACTACGACCGCTGGTTCTGCGGCTTTTCCCCCTACTATGCCACCGCCGTCTGGACCGGGTACGACAATCCCGCCCCCATGTATTATTACGGCAACCCCGCGGCACAGATCTGGAAGCGGATCATGTTCGCCATCAACGAGGGGCTGCCGGTGATCCAGTTCAACGACCCCACCAACCGTGGCTATGACACCGGTATATTCGGCAATCTGGAGGTCACACCTACTCCCAGCCCCACCCCGGAGCCCACGGCCACCCCGTCTCCCATGCCCACGGAAGCGCCGGTGGAGGACACGCCCGAGCCGCCTCCTCCCACGGACACCCCCGCGCCCACGGAGGCTCCGACCGCGCCGCCGGAGAACCCCGAAACACCGCCGGAAAGCCCGGAGGATAACCCGTAATACGTTTTGATCTCCCGGAGAGGACTCTCTCCGGGAGATCATTACATTCACGGATCGTTTACAATTCACCGGCGGAATTTTCAGTCTGTTTTAAGTTTCGGCTGGTAACCTTGTCTCAGAGAACACAAGGACCCGGGAGGTGAAGACCATGATCGAAACGATCTTTCAGCGCCACGAGCTGAAGTATCTGATAACCGAGACCCAGCGCCGTGAGCTGGAGGCCGCCTTTGCCCAGACCATGGCGCCGGATCCCTACGGGGAGAGCACCGTCTGCAACGTGTATTACGACACCCCGGACTACCGGCTGATCCGTGCCAGTCTGGAAAAGCCGGTCTACAAGGAGAAGCTGCGGGCGCGCAGCTACGGTCCGGCGTCGCCGGAGGGGGAGAGCTTCCTGGAGCTGAAGAAAAAGTACAACGGCATCGTGTACAAACGGCGTATCGTGCTCTCTCCCCTTCAGACGGAGGCGTATTTCCGCGGCAACGGGTCCCTCCCGGAGGGACAGATCAGCCGGGAGATCGAATACTTCCGCCGGTTTTACGGCTCGTTGCAGCCGACGCTGTACCTGTGCTACGACCGCCGGGGGTACTTCTCCCCGGAGCAGGCGGACCTGCGGGTGACCTTTGACCGGAATATCGCCTGGCGGCAGGAGGGCCTGAGTCTGACCGGACCTGCGGGAGGCCATGTGCTGCTCCGGCCGGACCAGTCGCTGATGGAGATCAAGGTCTCCGACGCCATCCCCTTCTGGCTGGTCTCCCTGCTGAGCCGCTTTTCCATCCGACAGACGTCGTATTCCAAATACGGCGAAGCCTATAAGATCATTCTCGGACGATCCCGGGAAGGAGGACGAAACTATGTTTGAAATGCTTTTTGACGCCGTTTCCGGCTCCGGGAACGTGAGCCCCGGGGAGTATTTGCTGCTGCTGGGGGCGGCGCTGGTCATGGGTCTGGTGATCGCCTGGACCTTCACCTGGAAAACCGACCACACCAAGGGCTTCGCGGTGATGCTCTCCCTGCTGCCCGCCGTGGCCGCCACCATCGTGCTGATGGTCAGCGGCAGTCTGGGGGCCAGCGTGGCGGTGGCGGGGACATTCTCTCTGGTCCGCTTCCGCTCCGCCCCGGGCACGGCCCGGGAGATCGGCGCGCTGCTGATGGCCATGACTGCGGGTCTGGCCTGCGGCATGGGCTGGCCGCTGCTGGCCGGACTGTTCACGCTGACGATGTGTCTGGCCTACACCATTTTGATGCGCACGCCCTTCGGCGAGCCCCGGCGGGAGGAACTGAAAAAGACGCTGAACGTCACTCTGCCGGAGGATCTGGCTTATGCGGATCTGTTTGCCGACGTATTTGAGACCTTTACCACCCAGGCGCAGATGACCCAGGTGAAGACCACCAACCTGGGCAGCCTCAACCGCCTGACTTATAACGTGACTCTCCGCCGCGCCGGAGAGGAGAAGGCGTTTATCGACGCCCTGCGCTGCCGCAACGGCAATCTGGAGATCAGCCTGGCGGAGCGCTGCGGCGAGGAAGACCGGCTTTGAGCCGGAGAAAGGAGCCATCAACATGAAAAAAGTGATCAGCTATATTCTGGCCGCGGCGCTGTGTCTGGCGCTGATGGGCTGCAGCCGGGCCGACGCGGCCGCCGGAACGAAGAGCGGCGGCAGCACTCCCACCATGACCGCGGAGAGCGTCACCCCCTCTCCAACAGAGGAGACGGGGACCGTCCGGGAGGAGACCCCGGACGCCCAGACCACCGTGACCCTCTCTGACGGGGCCACCGTCGTGGATGGGAACGGCGTCACCGTCCGCGGCGACGTGATCACCGTCACCGCCGAGGGCGCCTACCGCATCACCGGGCAACTGTCCAACGGACAGATCGCCGTGGACGCCCTGGACGCCGAGGTGATCCTGGTGCTGGACGGCGTGGACGTCACCTGTTCGGGCAGCGCGGCGATCTGCGTGGCGGAGGCCGACAAGGTCACCCTGTTCCTGACGGAGGGAAGCGAGAACACCCTGACCTCCACAGGGGAGTTCACCGATCCCGAAGGGAAGATCGACGCGGCGGTGTTTGCCAGGGACGACCTGACGATCCGGGGGAACGGAGCGCTCACCGTGAGCAGTGACACCGGCCACGGCATCGTCTCCAAGGACGATCTGAAGATCAAAAACGGCGCCGTCACGGTCACGGCGGCCAAAAAGGGCCTTTCCGGCAACGACAGCGTGGAGATCGAGGACGGCGTCATCACCGTCAGCAGCGGTAAGGACGCCATCCATGCGGAAAACACCGAGGACGCCGATTCCGGCAACGTGGTGATCTCCGGGGGCAAGTTGGATCTCACCTCCGGCAGCGACGGTGTGGACGCCTCCAGCGATGTCACCGTGGAGGGCGGGACCATCACCATCCGCGCCGCGGACGACGGCATCCACGCCGACGGCACTCTCACCGTCAGCGGCGGGTCGCTCACTGTAGCGGAGAGCTACGAGGGGCTGGAGGCCTCGGCCATCGAGATCAGCGGAGGCACGGTAGACGTCACCGCCTCCGACGACGGCATCAACGCCACCTCCGGCAGCGGTTCCTCCGGCTGGGGCCGGGGCGGGGACTTTGCCGCTCAGAGCGGAGTGTATATCCGCGTCAGCGGCGGCACGGTGAGCGTCAACGCCGGCGGCGACGGCGTGGACTCCAACGGCGACCTTTACGTCACCGGCGGAGCGCTGTACGTCAGCGGTCCCACCAACAGCGGCAACGGCGCCATCGACTACAACGGCACCGGCTCGGTCACCGGCGGCGTGGTGGTGGCCGTCGGGGCCGCGGGCATGGCGGAAAACTTCGGCGCCTCCTCCACCCAGGGGGTCATCCTGTACAATCTCTCCTCGGTTCAGAGCGGCGGCACCGCCATCATTCTTACGGACAGCAGCGGCAGCGTTCTGGCCGCCTTCACCCCGGAGAAAAACTACCAGTCCGTGGTGATCAGCGCCCCGGGTATGACCGCAGGCGGCACCTACACTCTCCGGTGCGGCAGCCTCAGCGAGACCGTCACCCTCTCGTCCACCGTCTGGTCCAACGGCGGCGGCATGATGGGCGGTATGATGGGCGGCCGCGGCGGGAACCAGGGCTTCGGCACCGGTGACCCGGGCCAGGGCGGACAGCCCGGCCAGGGGGGCGGCTTCGGCGGTCAGGGGGGCTTCCCCGGTGGCAGAAGATAAGAAACAAAGAAACAGCGCCTCAGCGGAATGCTGAAGCGCTGTTTCTTTTGTCAGGGATCCGCGTAAAGCCGCTCCACCCGGGGGCTGAGCCCGGCGATGATCTCGCAGCCCTCGATCCCTCCGTAAAGGGCGGCGGCCTCCTGAGCGGAAAGAAGATGTCCTGCGGCGTCGTAACCCAGAATGGTGACCTCCTCTCCCGGCCGACAGTCCGGTACGGCGCTCACGTCCACCAGACTCTGGTCCATACAGCAGGCCAGCAGAGGACAGCGCCTTCCCCGGATCAGCACCGGAGCGTGGCGCTCCACCAGCGCGGTGGGCAGTCCGTCGGCGTAGCCCACGCCGATGATAGCCACCAGAGCGTCCCGGGGCAGGGTATAGGCGTCGGCATAGCCAAGGGTGTCTCCCGCGAATCGGGGATGCACCGCTGTCACCGCCGTGCGCCAGCTGGCTGCCTCCCGGACGGTGCCCAGGGGGTGGGTGGGGTGGTCCATCATCAGCCGCCGCCCCAGCCGCACCGCGTCCAGATGGTACGCCGGGTAGTTCTCACTGGCGGCGCTGTCGCAGATGTGGCGCATCCCCGGGTCAAAGCCCGCCGCCTCCACCTGGGCCAGCCCTTGCCGGTACAGCCGGTATTGGGTCTCACAGCGGTCCGGATCGGCGGTGTCCGCAAAGTGGGAGTACACCCCTGTGAGCTCCAGCCGCTCCCCGGCGGCGCGCAGCTCTTCCAGTACGGCGGAAAGCTCCTCTCCCACGGCCATCCCCGCCCGGTGAAGACCGGTGTCCAGCTTCAGCTGCACCCGCACGCTCCTTCCCAGCCGATGGGCCGTTTCTGCCAGGGCCGTCGCCAGTCCCGGACGGCCCACGGTAAAGGTCAGCCCCGCCTCCGCGCCGACGTCCAGGGCCTGAGGCAGGGGATTTCCCAGCAGCAGCACTTCTGAGCGGACCCCGGCCCGCCGGAGGGCCGCCCCCTCGGACACGTGGGCCACCGCCAGCGCTGCGATCCCCGGCAGAGGCTCCAGCGCCCGGGCCACGCTCTCCAGCCCCATGCCATAGGCGTTGGCCTTGAGCACCGGCAGGATCCGTGCCCCGGGAGAGAGACTGCCCCGGATGGCCTCCACATTGGCGTGCAGCACGCCCAGATCCGTCAGAAGATAGGAGTTGTTCATGATATTCGGATATACATCCATGCTCTCACATCCTGTTGAAGTTGAAGGAGATCTGCTGTTTCTGCATTATAGCCCGGAGCGATGTGGGATACAATATTCTTTCTCGTTTTTGTAGATTTGCACAGAAACCCGGAAAAGAATTGAAAATAATTGAATAAAAAACCATTGACAATGAATAGAAATGCATGTATACTGACTCCACAAAATCAAAACGGCGAAGACCGGAAAGGATGACATAGGATGAAAAAAGTGATTTCTCTGATCCTGGCGGCGCTGCTGTGCCTGGCGCTGATCGGGTGCGGCTCCGCTTCTTCCGGTGGGGAGAAGAAGACCATCGTCCTGGGCACCTCCGCAGACTATCCGCCCTTTGAGTTCATCGTGCTGGACGACAAGGGCGCCCAGCAGTTCGTGGGCATCGACATCTCCGTGGCTCAGACCATTGCACAGGACATGGGCGCCGAGCTCCAGGTATCCAATATGGACTTTGACAGCCTGATGGCCGCTCTGCAGAAGGGCGACGCGGACATCGTGCTGGCCGCCATTGAGGTGACCGAGGAGCGGCTGGAGGCCGCGGACTTCTCCGACCCCTATTACACCGACTACCCCGCCATGGTGCTGGTGAAGGCGGACAAGGCCGCTGAGTACACCTCTCTGGATGATTTCGCGGGCAAATCCGTGGGTGCCCAGACGGGCACCACCAAGGCCGATCTGGTCACCGACCAGTTCACCGGGGCCAATCTGGTGGCGCTGACCAGCGTCAACGACCTGGTCAATCAGCTGGTGTACGACAAGGTGGACGCCATCGTGCTGGACGGCGCCGTGGCCATGCAGTATGCCCAGAGCAACGCCGACCTGTTAGTGGCGGACGTGGAGCTGGGGGAGGCGCTGCCCTACTGTGTGGCTGTTCGCAAGGGTGACCCTGATCAGCTGCTGACTTCCATCAACGCTACCATCGCCAAGCTGGTCTCGGAGGGAAAGATCGATACCTTTGCCGCCGAGGCGGACGCCATCAGCGACCAGGCCATTGAGTAACGGCCCGGGGAAGCAGACAGAAAGGATACCGTGCGGAGCCGGTCAGACGGCTCCGCACGCGCTGTGACGGGGGTAGTTGATCCATGTGGTGGAGTGATCTGTTCCGGAACATGTCTCCGGCCAACTTCTTCAATTTCTCATTTTTGCCCAAATATCTCTCCTTTTTTGTGAGAGGCGTGGAGTATACGCTGCTGCTGTCGGTGGTGTCGGTGGCGCTGGCGGTGATACCGGCGCTGGTGCTGGCGCTGATGCGTCTGAGCAAAAACCGGCTGGTGCGGGGCCTGTCCGGGGCGTACATCGCCCTTTTCCGCTCTACGCCGCTGATGGTGCAGCTCTATATCATTTTCTACGGGCTTTTCGGCGTGATCCGGATCCCGTCGTCTGTGATCCTGGGATTCATCGACGTATCCCGTTTTATCCCCGGAGTGACGGCGCTGGCGCTGAACAGCTCCGCCTACGTGGCGGAGATCTTCCGGGCGGGGATCCTGGCGGTGGACAAGGGCCAGACTGAGGCGGCCCGGTCTCTGGGTCTGGGCGGCTGGCAGAGCATGAAGCTGGTGGTGCTGCCCCAGGCCATCAAGAACATCCTGCCCGCCCTGGCCAACGAGCTGGTGACCATGGTCAAGGAGAGCTCCATCTGTTCGGTGCTGGGCATGAGCGAGCTGATCTGGGGGGCCAAGACCGTGGCCACCACTACTTATAAAACGCTCTCGCCCTACGTGCTGGCGGCACTGATCTATTTTGCCATCAACTACCCCGCCGGCAAGGCGATCGAGGCTGTGGAGAGGAGGATGCGCCGTGGCGACCGACTGTGAAATGATCCGGGTGGAGGACCTGACCATGGAGTTCAACCGGGGGCAGGTCCGGGCGCTGAACGGCTGTGATCTGTCGGTGGACCGGGGGGAGGTCGTGGCCATCATCGGGCCCTCCGGCAGCGGGAAATCCACGCTGCTGCGCTGCCTCAACCTGCTGGAGACTCCCACCGGCGGCCACGTGTATTTCAACGGCACGGACATCACGGACAAGAGCGTGGACATCGACCTGCACCGGCGGAAGATGGGCATGGTGTTTCAGCACTTCAATCTCTTTCCCCACATGACGGTGCTGAAAAACGTTACTCTGGCGCCGGTGAAGCTGAAGCTCAAATCCGAGACGGAGGCCCGGGCGCAGGCCATGGGGCTCCTGGAGCGCATCGGCCTGGCGGACAAGGCGGAGGAGTATCCCAACATGCTCTCCGGCGGACAAAAGCAGCGCATCGCCATCGTCCGGGCGCTGGCCATGGAGCCGGAGGTGATGCTCTTTGACGAGCCTACCTCCGCCCTGGACCCGGAGATGGTGGGAGAGGTGCTGGATCTGATGCGCACCCTGGCCCGGGACGGCATGACCATGGTGGTGGTGACGCACGAGATGGGCTTTGCCCGGGAGGTGGCCGACCGGGTGGTGTTCATGGACGGGGGCTCCATTCTGGAGCAAAATTCCCCCGCTGAGCTGTTCGACCATCCCTCCAATCCCCGGACCCAGGCGTTTTTGTCAAAGGTATTATGAAAAAAGCTCCCTCGCTTGTGGGCGAGGGAGCTTTTTTCACTTCTTTTTTCGGAAGATCTGCCGTCGGAGCAGGATCACGTTGAAAACCGCGAACAGACCCGCGCAGATCCCCAGCACCATCCAGGCTTTTCCCGTGCTCTGGGGCGCCACCCCCAGAAGCAGGAACATGGGCGCGCCGAAGAGGATGGCCCAGGGCATGTGGTAAACCAGATTGTCCGAGGCCTGGGTCTCAAACTTGGGATCCAGCTCCCGCAGCAGGATCACCCCGGTGGAGGCGGTGCCGGTCTGCATCCCATACAGGGAGAGGAACGCCTCGTGCTCGTACAGAGGGAATACCCGCCGACAGATGAGCCGCAGGTAGACGTAGGTGCCCACTGCGCCCAGCACGCAGATGATGCTCAGCGGCAGGAGGAACCGGTGGTCCCGGAAAGCGGACAGGTCGATGGCGGCGATGGAGGCCACCACCATCAGGTCGAACATGAACCCGGCGATACGGTTTTGCAGAAAGTTGTTGGTGTACTCCCGGTGGATCAGGCCCCGCTTCTTCAGCGCTGCGAGCGTCACGCGAATGAGCATGGCGAACACTGTGCCGAACAGGAACTGAAAGCCCCAGATCATCCCCTGCACCGTGCCGGCCAGCCCCTTTGCGCCGGTCCCGGCGGGATCCAGCAGGGAATTCACGCCCTTCATAAAGCAAAAGGCCAGGGCGTAGGACAGAAATACCAGAGCCAGCTGGATGGTGAACTTGTCCATGGACTCGGAGATGGGGATCTCGTTCTCGTCGGTAAAGGTGGAAACGGTGAGATCCTCCTTCACGTCGCTGCCCAGATCCCCCTTGTAGATGCCCCGCCGCCGGAGGCAGTTGAGGTAGATCACCCCGCCCACGCTGGCGGAGACGAAGCCCATGGCCGCCACGGTGAGACCGAAGCTGGTGCCGTTGGCAAAGCCCCAGGCCGCCTCGTAATTGTGGCCCCAGTTATAGGCCTGCCCCGGGCCCTGTCCGTAGCCCATGGGCAGCAGCAGCCCGGCAGCGGCAAAATTGCCGATGAAGTAGCTGAGCAGCAGCGTCACCGCCAGACCCAGCACCGCCTGAAGCAGATAGCCGTTGACCACCGTGATCCCCGCGTCCAGCGCTCCGGTGCGGGAGCGGCCGTCCGCGGCTTTTTTGGTGCGGCGCAGCGCCAGCGCGGCAAAGCCCAGACCCAGCCCGTGGTAGGTGAGGATCTCCAGCACGCCGGTGGAGTACAGCGGCCGGTGGAACACGCCCTTGAAAACCGTGTTCACCGCCAGCAGCAGGAACCCGCCCAGCACCGAGCTGGGGATCAGCGCCCGCCGCACGGGGGAACACACGTTGCGCAGTACGGCAGCGGCGATCATGGCGGCAAACAGCAGCGAGAGCGTCAGCAGGAAACTCCATACGTCAGCGTCCCATAAATTCATCCCGGTGGTCATCGATCATCCATCCGCCCTTCCTGAAAACTGTTATTCCACGTGCCGCCCCAGAGCCCGGAGCATCCGCTGAAAGGTCTGCAGATCCTCCGGGGAGAACTCCTTTTCCAGCGACTCAGCGGCCCGGTCCGCAAAATGATCCAGATTTCCGTAATATTTATAAAATCGGTCGCAGACCTGCAGGCGGCATTCCCGCTTGTCGTCCTCAGACACGGTCTTGGTCACGTACCCCTTGGACACCAGATTGTTCACCTTGTAGGTAGCGTTGGGCTGGGAGATGCCCAGCGTCTCCGCCAGCTGGGAGATGGTGGGAGTTCCCAGCAGAAAGATCACGTCCACGGCGTAGGCTTCCGTGGCGGAAAGAGAGCCGTCCCGGTCCCGGATACGCCCGAAAAGCTCCCGATAGGTCATCAATCGGAACCGCTTGTACAGATCTATGATCTCGGCATTCAGCATCTCCATCACCTGCATAAAAATATTTATATAAATAAATATAATCTTCCGCAAAAGAAATGTCAACCATTCCCCGCGACGGTGTACGGGCGCTTCCGTCTTTGGGGAAAACGCCGACAGATTGGGATACTGTGCCAAGAATCCAAACCGGGGCCGGGGAGCGTTTTGTGCGTAAAGTATGATGACTCCGGAGTCTTGTCTGATACAATAACAATATAGGGTACAAAAGGAGAAATGCCGTTTGACGCTGTGTTCAGAGGAGGAGGACAAGCATGGCAAAAGTAACACCGAAGGAAAATTTCATGATGCTCCTGGATGGGGGGTCGCCCGCCTACATTCCCTATTACACCATGATGGGCGAGCCCTATCTTGGAGAGGCCGCGACCAAGATGATGATGCCGATGCTGTTTGAGAACACGCAGTTTATGGACGGGGGATACGACATGTGGGGTGTGCGTCACGTGGCGGCCCAGGGCACCAACGGCGCGACCATGCCCGACACCAGTATCGTTCTGATCGAGGACATCACCGAATGGGAAAAGATACTGAAGTTTCCCAGGAGGCCGGAGAATTATGACCTGGAAAAGATGTATGAGGAAGACCTGAAAAGGGGAGAAATCGACCGGACGCAGTCCGCCGTTACCCTGGGACCGGGGCTGATGCCCTTTCAGCAGCTGGTAGCGCTGTGCGGGTTTGAGGGCGGTCTCGTGGCGCTGTGGGAGGAGCCCGATGCCGTCAAGGATATGCTCAACGCGATGGTGGACTTTCTCGAACCCTACTACACCGAGTACATCGACGTTTACAAGCCGGACCTGTGGTCGATCGCTGACGACACCTGCGCCAAGACCGCGCCCTTCTTTTCGGTTGAGATCTACCGGGACGTGTTCAAGCCGATCTATGAGCGGCTGTGCAGGCCGGCCAACGAGCGCGGGATCCCCATCATCTTCCACAACTGCGGCTTTTGCGAGCCGTTTATCGAGGACATGGTGGATCTGGGCGTAAAGATACTTGAGCCGATGCAGGACAGCAACGATCTGATGAAGGTAAAAGAGAAATACAAGGGCAGGCTCTCCCTGATCGGCGGCGCCGACTGGGCCACCCTCATGCCGCCCCGATACCCCGAGTTTGACGAGGACGAGCTCAGGGCTCACGTGAGACGGATCATCGACAAGAACGCACCGGGCGGCGCCTACGGCTTTTATGCCTGGCCGATCAGTTACGTAGGAGACCCGGTCATCAAGGAGGTCAACCGGATCATACGGGACGAAGCCCACTGGTATGGGCGCGAATACACCGGATATAAAGAGGACGGAACACGCTGAAGCGACAGCGAGTTCCGTCCTCTTTGCATCGTACCCAATTATAAAGGAGGAGAAATAATGGACAACAAAAGGCTGACCAATGCCCAGGTCAACAAATACAGCCTGTATGGCTTCACTTCCTTTATGGCAATGATGCCGGCATTCATGTATTACCGCACGTTTATGCAGGTGAACCTGGGGATCCCCGCGGAGCTCCTGGCGGTGCTGGTACTGATCGGCACCGGCGCGGACTTCATTTTCTCTCTGGCGGCCGGTCCGATCATAGGAAAGAGCACCGGCGGAAAACACGGCAAATACCGGGTCTTCTTCGTCTACTTTCCCTGGATCATGCTGGCCGGCACGGCGATCGTGTATGCCGCTCCCGCGTCATTGAGCAGCGCGTTTTTAAAGGGGCTGATCACGATCCTGGGATATATCATGATCTGCGCCTCCATGAGCTTTCTCGGCAACGCGAACTTCGGCATCATGCGGGCGATGGCCGGGCCCTCGCTGGAGGACCGCAACCGCATGTCCACCCGCAACGCCCAGCTGATGGCGGCGGCGACGATCTTTACCTCTCTGCTGATCCTGCCGGTGAAGACGGCCATCTGGAACGCCACCGGCAGTGAGCAGTTGGGGTACTTTATCGTCTCCGTCGGTTTTGGTCTGACGCTGATCTTTGGCGCTAGAGCGGTTCTGAGCGTCTCCAAGCCCTACGATCTTCCCCGTCCCCCCATGACGGAGGAGGAAAAGGCGAATCTGCCCAAAGAACCCAGCGTGGGCGCCATGTTCGCCTCGGTGTTTCGCAATCCGCAATTGCTGCTGGTCATACTGGTCTTTACGATCTACAACTTCGGCTTCAACTTTGCGGCCTCCTTCGAGGTGTATTTCTTCCGGTTCTGGAAGCTGACCCCGACCACCTTCATGCTGCCCTATACCGTGCATCAGCTGATCCGGTCGGTGGCCTCCCTGGGCTTTGCCATCATCGGGCCCCCCATCGGCATGAAGCTGGGCGGCAAGAAAAACGCGCTCTGGGTGGGTCTGGCGGCCTGGGCTGTGGGACTTGCGTGCGCCTATTTCTTCTGCGGCGGCACGGCCCCCTGGTGGGTCTTCACCATCTTCAGCGTTTTCAACTGCCTGGCCATGTACATCTTCTTCGGCTTCGGCATCCAGTACTTCCTGGACTGCGGTGAATACGGCTACTATAAGACCGGTGAGGACAACCGCACGATCGCCATGGCCATGTTCAACATCCCCATCAAGATCGCCACCATGCTGGCCGGCACCATGGGCAGCCTGGCTCTCGGCTGGATCAATTTTGACTCCGTTTCCATCTACGGCGGCGCTCTCACCGCCACGATCCAGCACGGATTCATGTTCTGGTTTGCGCTCTTCCCGGCGATCTGCATGGCCGTGGGTGCGCTGCTGGTGCTCTTTGGTTATAAGATCAGCGACAAGGACGCCGCCTTCTATGCCGCGGAAAACGCCAAAAAAGCGGCTCCTGCCGGAGCAGAAGGGGAGTGAGCGGTCCGCGGATCGCGTTGTATAGGTTAACATAAAAAATCCCGGCATCCGAACGGGATGCCGGGACGACTCTAAAGCTCAAGAGGCTGCCGCGCATTGCGCGGCAGCCTCTTGAGGTCTATGCAGATTCAGTCTTTTTCCACGTAGCTGCGCACCAGCTCCTGCAGCAGCTCGTCCCGGTCGATCCGGCAGATCAGGGATCGGGCGTTGTTGTAGTTGGTGATATAGGTGGGGTCTTCAGACAGAATATAGCCCACCAGCTGGTTGACCGGGTTATAACCCTTCAGCACCAGCGAATCGTAGACCGAGGAGAGGATCTCCCGGATCTGCATACGGTTGGATACAGCATCGAACTTTCTGGTAGCGTCACCCATGTCCGCAACCCCCTTTTCAAATCAAAATTACTGCCATATACAGAATACCACAACCCCATGGCATTTTACAAGAGCTTATTTCCTGTATTTACCGGATCACGGCGCCCAGCCGATCCCGCAGCGCGGCCAGGATCACCCGCATGGCCTCCTCGGCGTGGTCGTCGGTAAGGGTGGCGTCGTCGGAGCGGAGAGTCAGCGAGAAGGCCACGCTCTTCTTCCCCTCGGGGATGCCCGGGCCGGTGTACACGTCAAAGAGTGTTACGCCCTTGAGCACCTCAGCGCCGGCGGAGCGGATACACTCGGCCAGCTCGCCCACGGTGAGCCCCGCATCGCACAACAGAGCGATGTCCCGGGTGATGGCGGGGAACCGGGGCAGGGGGGTATAGACAGCCTCCGGCGCCCGGATGGCCAGCAAAACGTCGGCGTCCAGCTCTGCGCAGACGGTGCCGCCGTCCAGACCGTAGGTGCGGCACACGTCCGGATGGATCTGTCCCAGGGTGCCGACGCGCTGGTCGCCGGACCAGACGGCGGCGCAGCGGCCGGGGTGATAGGCTCCCTCGCCGTGCTCGGCAGTGAAGCGTACGTCCGGAGTCCGGGCCGCCCGGAGCAGCGCCTCCACGGCGCCCTTCAGGGCGTAGAAATCCACCTCGTCGCCGTAAGCGCCCATGGTCAGCACCGTGCCCTCCTCGGCCAGAGGGCCGTCTCCCTTGCGGTAGACGGTGGCCAGCTCATAGAGCCGGGCGGAGAGGTTCCGCCGGTTCAGGTTGGTGGACAGCACGTTCAGCAAGGAGGGCAGGGCCGTGGTACGCATGACGCTGGTGTCCTCGCCCAGGGGGTTGAGGATGGTGTAGGCGCTGCGCAGGGGGGAATCCCCGGGCAGACGGATCTTGTCCCAACCGGAGGGACTGACGAAGGAGTAGGTCATCACTTCGGTGAAGCCCATGGCCCGGCAGGCCTCCCCCAGACCCTTTCGGAAGAGCTGCTTTTCGCTGTAGCCGCCCTGGACCGCCGCGCCCCGCACGTCGGTGGGAGCGATCCGGTCGTAGCCCCAGAAGCGGGCCACCTCCTCGGCGATATCCGCCTGCAGAGCGCAGTCGCTCCGCCAGGAGGGAACAGTGATCTGGTCGTTGTCTACGGTGAAGCCCAGCTCCCGGAGCGTGCTCACCATGAACTCGACGGGTACGTCGGTGCCCAGCAGGGCGTTGATCTTATCCGGTTCCAGAGGGATCCGCGTCTCGGTCAGCTCCCCGGGGACCACGTCGATGGTGCCGTCCAGCACCTCGCCGGCGCCCAGCAGCTCCACCAGCTCGCAGGCGCGGTCCACCGCCGGAACGGTGCCCCGGATATCCAGCCCCTTTTCAAAGCGGCTGGAGGCGTCGGTGCGCATGCCAAGGGTGATGGCGGTGTGGCGGACGTTATGGCCGGAGAAGTTGGCGGACTCAAAGACGATGGTGGTGGTCTCGTCGGTGATCTCGCTGTTGGCGCCGCCCATGACGCCGGCCAGAGCCACGGGCCCCTCCGGGTCGGCGATGACCAGCATATCGGCGCTCAGAGCGTGATCCTTGCCGTCCAGCGTCTGGAGGACCTCGCCCTCGGCGGCCCGGCGGACGATAATGCCGCCGTTGTGAAGGCAGGCGTAGTCAAACGCGTGCATGGGCTGGCCGTACTCCAGCATCACGTAGTTGGTGATGTCCACGATGTTGTTGATGGGCCGCACGCCACTGGCCCGCAGCCGCCGCCGCATCCACAGAGGGGAGGGCTGGATACGGATGTTTTTCACCATTTTCGCGGTGTAGCGGGGGCAGAGGTCCCCGTCCCGGATCTCCACGGAGAGCATGTCCCGGATATCCCCGGCTCCGCCCTTCACGGAGGCCGCAGGCAGGTTCAGCGCCGTGTGGAAGGTGGCGGCGCTCTCCCGGGCCAGACCGCGGACGGAGAGACAGTCGGGCCGGTTGTTGGTGATCTCAAACTCCACCACACTGTCCGTAAGGGCGCACACGGTGTGGATGTCGTCTCCCGGAGCGCACTTCTCCTGCAGGATGAAAATGCCGTCCTCGATGGCGTAGGGGAAGTCCCGCTGCTCCAGCCCCAGCTCCTTCAGGGAGCAGAGCATTCCCTCGCTGCGTTCGCCCCGGAGAGAGCCGGTGCGGATCTCCACGCCCCCGGGAAGTGTGCTGCCGTCCAGGGCCACGGGGACCAGGTCCCCGGCCTTCACGTTCTGGGCACCGGTGACGATCTGAAGCAGCCGCTGGCCGCCCACGTCCACCTGGCAGACCCACATGTGATCGGAATTGGTGTGGCGGGTGATGCTCTCCACCCGGCCCACCACCACGTTGGTGATCTCTTCGCCAAGGACCTCGTACCCCTCCACCTTGGAGCCGGACATGGTCATGGCGTCGCAGTAATCCTTGTCGGATGCGTCGATATGGGTATATTCTTCCAGCCATTCTCTGGATAATTTCATGTCACTGCCTCCTCACTTTCAGAACTGGGACAAGAACCGGACGTCGTTTTCATACAGCAGACGCATATCGCTGATGGCGAACCGGCGCATCACCAGCCGCTCCAGCCCTACGCCGAAGGCAAAGCCGGAGTACACGTTGGGGTCGATGCCGCTCATCTCCAGCACGTGGGGATGCACCATCCCCGCGCCCAGGATCTCGATCCAGCCTTCGCCCTTGCACACCCGACAGCCCTTGCCGTGGCACTCGAAGCACTGCACGTCCATCTCGCAGCTGGGCTCGGTGAAGGGGAAGTGGTGGGGGCGGAACCGGGTGACGGTGTCGGGACCGTAGATCCGCTGCATCAGAGTGTTCAGCGTGCCCTTGAGATCGCCCATGGTCACGCCCTTGTCGATCACCAGACCTTCGATCTGGTGGAACATGGGGGAGTGGGTGGCGTCGATCTCGTCCTTGCGGTAGACCCGGCCGGGGGAGAGTATGCGGATGGGGGGCTTCATGGCCTCCATGACCCGCACCTGTACCGGGGAGGTCTGGCAGCGGAGGTGGACTTTCTCGTCGGGGGTGATATAAAAGGTGTCCGTCCACTCCCGGACGGTGTGGTTTTCGGGGATGTTCAGCCGGTCAAAGTCATAGGTGGACAGCTCGATCTCCGGCCCCTCCACAATGGAAAAGCCCATGCCCACGAATATGTCCGTGACCTCATCCAGCACGGTGTTGATCACGTGCTTTTTGCCCAGCTCGATGCGCTTGCCCGGCACGGTGACGTCCAGAGTCTCCGACTGGAGCTTCAGCTCCTGGATCCGGGCGGCCAGAGCGGCCTTGCGGCTGTCCAGCTCGGACTCCAGCTCGGAGCGGATCTGGTTGGCCAGCTGGCCGATTACCGGGCGCTCCTCGGCGCTGAGCCGACCCATCTGCTTCAAAATGGCGGTGAGCTCGCCTTTTTTGCCCAGATACCGGATGCGCAGCGCTTCCAGCGCATCCATATCCACGGCCTCGTCGATGGCCTTACGGGATGCCTCCCGCAGGGCCTCCAGCATTTCCTTCATGGATCTCCCTCCTGTATATTTCCATACTGTTTTGAGCAAAAAAAGAACCTCTCCCCCCGGCAAACCGGGACGAAAGGCATGCTTCCGCGGTACCACCCGCATTCGGGATCCACAGATCCCGCGCTCAAAGCTGTAACGGGCTTTCCCGCCGGGGATTGGCCGGAGCTCACGGGCGAACCAAGCGAGCCTTTCCGCAGGGCGCTTTCAGCCGGTGACGCCCCTCTCTGCCGCGGCAGGGATCCCGCTATTTTCCCGATCATCGCGTTATCGAGAAAAGTTATACCACAGCCCCGGGAAAATGGCAAGAATAAATTTGACGAATAGAGCCCGCCCGCCTATAATACGATAAAAGTGAGGTGGCTTTCCATGGAAGCCGAAGGGATACGAAAGCAAAACGACGCCCGGACAGTGACGGCGGACTGGGTTTTTCTGCCCGCCCGGCGGCCGGATTCCCATAAAGGGGATTACGGCCGGGTGCTGATCGTGGGCGGCAGCGTGGGATATACCGGCGCGCCGAACCTGGCCGCGGCCGCGGCTGTGCGCAGCGGTGCGGGGTTGGTGTATCTGGGCGTGCCGGAGGCGATCTGGACCGTCTGCGCGGTGAAAAACACCGAGGCCATGCCCTTTCCTCTGCCCTGCGATGAGGCCGGACGGCTGCGGGTCGAGGCGCTGGACCTCCTGCGTCAGCGCTGGGAAAACAGCAGCGTGATGGCGCTGGGGCCGGGAATGGGCCGCAGCGACGATATCTTCCGGCTGACCCGGGCCGTCGTTGAGGAGTACCCGGGGCCGCTGGTGCTGGACGCTGACGCGCTGTGGGCCGTGTCCCGGGACCCGGCAATGCTCTCCCGGGCCCGGGGAAAGGTGATCGTCACTCCACACCAGGGGGAGTTTGACCGGCTGGGGGGCGCCCGCACGGGAGACCGCCTGACGGACGCCCGGGCCTTTGCGGACCGCTGCGGCTGCGTCACTCTGCTCAAGGGCCACGGAACGATCATCGCCTTTCCCGGCGGGGAGAGCTACGTCCTTGCCGCCGGGAACCCCGGCATGGCCAAGGGCGGCTCGGGGGACGTGCTCACCGGAGTGCTGGCCGCTATGCTGGGTCAGCTCCCGTTGGAACGGGCAGTGGTCACCGCCGCGTGGCTCCACTCCGCCGCGGCGGACCGGTGCGCCGTCCAGCTGGGAGAATACGGCATGACCCCTTCGGACGTGATCGAAAAGCTGCCGATCACGATGAAAGGCATTACGAAGACCCGCCATGAGGAACCGAATCCTTCTACCGCTGATGATGCTCCTGGTCCTGACCGGCTGCGGCCGGACACGGGAGCGGCAGAGCTTTGAACAATGGCAGCAGCGTCTGACCGCCGCGGAGGAGATCCGCTGCCAGGCGGAGATCACCGCCTCCGGAGAGGGGGAGGCCGACACCTTTTCCGTTCGGCTGTGCCGCCGGGGTGAGGAGATCTCCGCCGAGGTCATTGAACCGGAGACCATCCGGGGCGTCACCTTTCGCAAAAGCGCCCGGGGAGAGGACCTCTCCTTTGACGGACTGATCCTGGCCTTCTCCCCGGCGGTGGAGGGCACCGCCCCCTGTGCCGGCGGCGTCACGCTGCTGGAGACCCTCACCGACGGCTGGCTCAACGATCTGGGCCGGGCCGGAGAATATCGCAGGGCGGAGCTCACGGCGCCCGGGGGCGAGACGGTCGGCGTCTGGCTGACAGAAGACAACGAACCGGTGTACGCGGAGATCTGCCGCGGCCAGTCCGCGGAGCTGATCCTGCGGCTGGAGCACTGGGAGATAAAGGAGTAAAAACATGGATATACAGACCACCAGGACCTGGGCCGAGATCTCTTTGGGCGCGCTGCGGCACAACGCCAGACAGCTGCTCTCCTCCGTACCGGAGGGCTGCGCCGTTCTTGGTGTGGTGAAGGCGGACGCCTACGGCCACGGCGCCCCCGTGGTGGCGGCCACACTGCGAGAGGCGGGCTTTCGCTATCTGGCAGTGGCCTGCGTCCAGGAGGCGCTGGCGCTGCGCCAGGCGGGGGAGACGCTGCCCATTCTGATCCTTGGGGCGGTGGACCCGGCCTTCGCTCCGGTCCTGGCGGAAAACCGCATTACCGCGGCGGTGGACGGCTTTGAACGGGGTGCGGCCTTCAGCGCCGCTCTGCGTCCGGGACAGCGGCTCACCGTCCATATCAAGCTGGACACCGGCATGGGCCGCCTGGGCTTCCCGGCCGGAGACGAGAGATCCCTGGCGCTGGCTGCGGAGACGGTCCGGCTCCCGGGACTGGAGGCGGAGGGGGTCTTCACTCACTTCGCCGTTTCGGACGTGCCCGGCGGGGAAACCTATACGCTCGCCCAGCTCCGGGCCTTTCTTGCCGCTGTGGACGCCATTGAGAGCCAGTCCGGAAAGCGCTTCGCCCTGCGCCACTGTGCCAATTCCGGCGCCGTGCTGTCCTTCCGGGACAAGGGGGCGTGCCTGGACATGGTCCGACCGGGGATCCTGACCTACGGCATTTACCCCGACCGGGAGCGGGGCGGACTGGATCTGATCCCGGTGATGGAGCTCAAGAGCCGGGTCTGCGCCGTGACGCGCCACAAAAAAGGGGATACCATCAGCTACGGCCGCACCTGGACGGCGGAGCGGGACACCGTTCTGGCGGTTCTGCCGGTGGGATATGCCGACGGGCTGCAGCGCTGTCTGTCCGGCAAGCTCTCCGTATCCTTCCGGGGAAAAACCGCCCCTCAAGTGGGCCGGATCTGCATGGACATGTGTATGGTTGACATAACGGATCTTCCCCAGGTGAAGGTCGGGGACGTGGCCACGGTGTTCGGTCGGGGAGACCGGGGAGACGCCACGGTGACGGAACTGGCGGCTCTGGCGGGCACCATACCCTATGAGCTTTTATGCGGGATCTCCCTGCGGGTGCCGCGCCTATACGTGGATTGAGGCTCCTGCGTGGATCTATGTATAATTTCTCCGGCAATGTGGCAGAATGATAGCAGCCCTACATACAATGGTTTGGGCGAGTTATCATCGGAAGGTGGATCGCATGAATACCGTTCGGAGAGGAGAAATTTTTTACGCGGACCTGAGCCCGGTGGTGGGCAGCGAGCAGGGAGGGATGCGTCCGGTACTGATCGTGCAGAACGACACCGGCAACCGTCACAGCCCCACGGTCATCGCCGCGGCCATCACGTCCCAGATGGGAAAGGCGAAGCTGCCCACCCACATCGAACTGGTGGGGGAGAGCTGCGGCCTGACCCGGGACAGCGTCATTCTGCTGGAGCAGATCCGCACCATCGATAAATCCCGGCTGCGGGAGCGTATGGGCAAGCTGCCCGACGCGGTGATGGACCGGGTCAACGGCGCCATAGCGGTGAGCTTCGGCCTGGGACAGACCACCCCGCCCCAATAACGGCATAAGGAAAGCACCTGGCCCATACCATTGGACGAGGTGCTTTTTATGTCTGACACGTATCCCATACTGCTCAATGGAAGGGAAGAGGGGACGCTGACCGTGACCGGTCGGGGTCCGATGACGGAGTTTCTGGCCCGATGCCGGGACCCGGGGCGGCTGGTGCGGCTGAGCGTGTACGGCGGCGGCCGGGAGGGCTATCTGGGCGTTATGGAGCCGGTGGGCGGGGAGCTGACGCTGTGCCGCCGCCGCAGCCGGGCGGAGCTCAAGGCTTTTCCCGAGAGCATCGAGTACGCCGCCGAGGCGGGCTCGGCGCCAGCCCGACCGGCGGAGCCCCGCCCCCCGGAGCCCCGGCGGAGCCGCAGGGAACAGAGCGGGGATCTGCTCTGGGTCCAGGCGGGGGACGGCAGTCTCTACACGGTCAGCGGGGGCAGACGCTATCGGGCCTTTCCCATGGCCAACTGGGGACTGCCCCTGGAGCGGGCGGTGGACCGCCGCACCATCCAGGGAGTGGAGTACGCCATCTTTCCCCTGGAGGAAGAGAAAAAAACGTAAAGAGGAACAGCCCGGAGGGAGGTGCTTCGTAAAGAAGTACCTCCCTCCGGGCTGTTCGGCTGCATAGCTTGATGTAATGGACCGCTGCATTCGCCTGATAGTCACAAAAGCACAGTCGGAGTATTTAGCGGCTAATGAGAGTTCTTTAGAGGCGGCTGCTGAACACTCTTGAGTTGCCAGACCGTTTTTGATTTACTCTGATGGCAAAGCGGTTGGGTTTACAATGTTTGCTTTTGAACCGGATCACAAGGACCCTGAGGACAGGTATTGGCTATGGAGGTTTATGATTGACGAATCAGGGACAAGGTTATGGAAAAGAAGCGCTAAAGCGTATCGTCTCATATTTCAGAGGAAACGGAGCAAGCGACATGAGACTTTCGACAAAAGAAAGCAATGTCAACGCCATTCATTTATCAGTCCCTTGGCGGCGCATTCCCCAGACCTTCCCCTCGAGGGGAAGGTCTGGGGAATGCGCCGCTGTCCGCGGAGACAGGGAGCATCGGATTTGGGCCTGCAAAACCCGTAACAAGCAGACAAAACCGGCGTGACCGCAATGGTCACGCCGGTTTCATATCCTTTTGAGGGCCCTCTTAATGAAGCCTGCTCCTTTTTACATCGTTTGATCGGAGGCGGTCACAGAGCCGCTCCCGCCAGCTTCATCTCGCCGAGGATGTACTCACACACCACGACCCGGTCCTCCGCGGCGAAGGCGTCAGGGAAGTTGTCGGAGAAGAGGATCTGGGCGGTGGGCTGGAACTCATCGTCGCCTTCCCACACGAGGAAACGGACAAACAGCCCGGGCAGAAACTCAAACTCATAGCCCACGGCGCTGCCGGGAACGCTGACCGCGCCCATGGCCTCGCAGATGGCCTTGAACTTGTTGATCTTGTAGCCGTAAGTCCCGGCCAGACGCAGGATGCAGCGCTGGTTGAACTTCTCGTTATAGGTCTCGCCCCAGGGCATCTCCCGATAGGTGAGAAAGCCGGTCATGGGAGCGGGCTTTTTCCCCTCCAGCAGATACCGGCCGAAGAGGATCCTCCAGCGGTCGGACCAGTGTTCGTCGTCACAGTCGGGGAAATTGATATGTTTGTCCCGGCCCAGGACCTGCAGGGTAAAGCCCTTGCCGTCCCAGGTCAGTCCCAGACGGCTGGCGATCTCCGAGGCGTCGGCCTGGTGAAGCCGACCCATATAGTGCTCCAAGGGCATCTGGGTCAGATTGTCTGCGCGATAAGGTGTCTCCATGGTCAAACCTCCACACTGGGGAACAGTCTGCTGTCGGTATGGGGCAGGAAGCAGGCTGACACGAATTCATCCATGTATCCCGGCTCGTTGCTGAGCTCCACGTACATCATGCTGCTGCCCAGCTCCCGCACCTTGGCCTCAGCCTTGCGGCTCATCAAAATGGCGTAGGCGCCGGAGAGGGAGGAGTTGCCGATGTAGCTGAACTTCTCCAGGGGCAGGTCGGGGAACATACCGATGGTGATGGCGTTGGGGAAATCGATGCCGCCGCCGATGCCTCCGGCGATCTGGATGTGCTTGAGATCGGAGGGCTCCATGCCCAGCTGCCGCAGCATCAGCAAGATGGCGGAGAAGATGGCGCCCTTGGCACGGATGAAGTTGTCCAGGTCCACCTCGTTGATGGACACCTCCCGCCCGTCGGCGGATTCCTCCTCCGTGGCCAGGATATACCGGCCCATGCCGTGCTCGTCGTGCTTGACCCGCTCGCCGTCCCGGGCAAACTTGCCCTTGGCGCTGATGATCCCGGCGCGGAACAGCTCGGCCACGGTGTCGATGATGCCCGAGCCGCACAGGCCGATGGGCTTTTGATCCTTGTCGCCGATGACCACCAGAGTGGGCTCCATGGTCTCCTTGTCGATGTGGACCTCCTCGATGGCGCCGTTGGTGGCGCGCATGCCGCAGGAGATGTCGCCGCCTTCAAAGGCGGGCCCGGCGGAGCAGGCGCAGGTGAACAGGTATTCGCTGCTGCCCAGCACGATCTCGCCGTTGGTACCCAGATCCAGAAACAGCGCCAGCTCGTCCCGGTTCCAGAGAGTGCAGGCCAGCAGGCCCGCGGTGATGTCCCCGCCTACGTAGCTGCCCACGTTGGGCGCCAGGGTCAGGCCCACCTCCGGGTGCATTCCGGGGAGAACGTCCGCCAGACGCAGCTCCCGGCACTGGAAGAAGGAGGGGATAAAGGGCTCCATGCGCACCGGGTCGGAGAACAGTCCCAGCAGCAGGTGGGACATGGTGGTGTTGCCGGCGATGCAGGCGCGGTAAATGAATTTTTTGGAGATCTTTGCCTGGCGGCAAAGGGTGTCGATCAGGGGGACCAGCGTCTCGTCCACCACCGCGCGGCGCAGCCGTTCCCGACCGCCGGGGCGGGAGGACTCGATGATGCGGTTGATCACGTCGGCGCCGTAGCGGATCTGGCCGTTGCCGGCGCTGGCTCTGGCCCGCAGGGCACCGGTCTCCAGATCCACCAGCGCCGCGGTGACGGTGGTGGTGCCGATGTCCACGGCCAGGCCGCAGATGTCATACTTTCTGCCGGGGGCCATAACGTCGATGATGCGCACCACGTCGCCGTCCCGGGCCAGAACGCAGAACAGACTGAAATTGTTGTCCCGGAGCATTTTGGACAGGTCCCGCAGCACGAACAGCGTCAGATGGGCCTCCATGCCCGTCGCGGCGCTCACAGCCCGCTCCACACGGTCGTTGTCGGGAAGGGTGTCCTCCAGAGACGGAGGATCCATGGTGACGATCTGGGTGAAGATCGCGGGATCGCCCATGACCCCGGCGGCCACCAGATCCCGCTGCACGTCGTCAAAGGCGGCCTTGACGGTGGGATCGTTCAGATCCGCGGTGCGGATGCCGGTTTTGAAGGCCGAGGCGGTCTCGGGGACCAGGACCTCCACGCTGCCCAGCACACGGCTGTCGCAGGCCAGCCGCCAGCCGGCGGCGTAGTCTTCATCGGAGATATGGCGGGTGCGAGTGGATTCAACTCGCCCGCTGAGGATCTGAACGCGGCATTTGCCGCAGGTCCCGTTGCCGGAACAGGGGGCGTCGATGTTTATTCCGGTGTCCCTGGCTTTGTCCAGCAGACGATCGCCTACCTTGGCGGCGACTTCAACGGTCTCGGTCTCGCTCAGTCGAAAAGTGATTTTCGGCATGAATGCACCCTCCTGTTATTTCTTTAGAATGTCAGCTTGTCCAGGGCCGCGTAAAGGGCCTTGCGGAAGGCATTGTCCTCCGGCAGCTGGGAGGTGGGCTTGCCTTCACCGTCGAATTCGTAGATGGTTTCGTCCTGAGGCAGCACCGCCAGCAGCTCCATGCCGGTCTTGTTGATCTCCTCCATGACGCCGTCACTGAGAACGCCGCCGGGCGCACGGTTCACCAGCAGTTTTACCTGCTTGGCGCCCAGATTCAGCTCCTTGACCAGCTCAAAGATGCGGCCGCAGGCCTGCACGCCCCGACGGGAGGCGTCGCTGACCAGGATCACGGTATCCACCTTGGGCAGAATGCCCCGGCTGATGTGCTCCATACCGGCCTCGTTGTCCACCACCACGTAGCGGTAGTTGTTGGCATAACGGGCCACCTGGGTGCTCAGCAGGCCGTTGACGAAGCAGTAGCAGCCCTTGCCCTGGGTGCGGCCCATGACCAGCAGATCGTAGTCGTCTCCTTCGATGAGCGCTTCGTTGAATCGCATCTCGGCGTAATCCTGCTTGGCCATTCCGGGCGGAATGGGGTTGTTGGGATTGAGCTCGGCCTGAGCCATCTCCTCCCGGAGGGAGCCCAGGGTGATCTCCACCTCCATGCCCAGAACTTCGTTCAGGTTGGAGTTGGCGTCGGCGTCCACGGCCAGCACGGGGCCGTTCTTCTTGGCGCACAGGTAGTTGATAAGCAGACCGGTGACGGTGGTTTTGCCCACGCCGCCCTTGCCGGCCAGAGCGATAGTATGAGTCATGTTCTGATACCTTTCTTTCTTATTCTGCTTGTGTCAGTGTATATACGACGGTCATGCCGTGGTCGTCTACAAAATAGCGGACGCCGTTGGCCATCTCGTCCCGTTCGATGGAAGTGGCCTTGGGTTCCTTCTGTCGGATCCAGACTTCGGGGTCGGCGATCTCCACCTCGTCGAAGAAAACGTCCCGCATCTGGTTGTTGGCGCACTCGTTTTTGATCTCTTTGATAACTTCGTAAATCATGCTGCGTCTGTGGCAATCACAACCGTGCCACCGGTCAGATCCACCGAAGAGATGTGACCCTCGATCTCGGTGGTAAAGCCCATTACGTCCGTGAGTGTGATCTTGCTGCCGTTGACGTCGATACTGGCGACGTAGCGGGCCGCGATCTTGTCTTCATCCTTTTTGTTCAGGTAAGCGGTGGAAAGACACATATCGATTCTCCTTTGCAAACTCCTTTCAATGATATCCAACCTATCCTATTATACACGCTTTTGGCCGTTATTCAAATAGATTTTTCTTTGAAGGATCTCTTCCGCATTATGTCGGGAGACGCAAAAAAACGCTGCCCGTCCAAAGACGGGCAGCGCCGGTGCGTTGGGTTTGGGAAATTACAGATCGAAGGGCTCCATGCCGAACACGGGGTGACCCTTCTCGGTCAGGAAGTTGATCATGGCTTCCAGATCGTCGGCGGTAGAGGCGACGGTCTCGTCGCAGATCATGTCGGTGAAGTTGTCGATGCCGTAGAGCTCCTTGGCGCTCTTGTTCAGGTTGGCAGCGACCTCTTCCTTCAGGCGGGAAGGCATCCACACGATGCGGGCCAGACCGCCCTCAGCGCGCATGAACTTCTTGGAAGCGATGAAGTGCTTGCCGTGGCCCATGAAGCCGGGGGTCTGCTGACCGCCGCCGGTCATGGAGGCCAGCTCGGCAAAGCTCATGCCCAGAGGAGTGGAGCCGGCGTACTCACGGTTCACGATGACCACGCCCATGGTGGAGGGCTCCATGCCGCAGATGCACTCGAAGCAGCCGCAGGAGGTCATGGGATCCTGGAACAGGGAGTACAGGGTGACCTTCTCCAGGTGGCCCTGGGAGAATTCCTTAACGGCACGATCAACGTCAGGCCAGATGCCCACGCGCTCGTCCTGGCAGTCGTCCTTGGAGACGATCTGGCAGGGGCCGTTGGGGTTGAGCTGGTTGGTAGCCTTGGCGTCCAGCCAGGACACGGCGCCGCACAGACCCAGACGCTCGGGAGTGACGATGCACACGTGGCTGGGGGAGAAGGACTGGCACATGGTGCAGGTGTAGAAGCAGTTGGCGGCCTCGTCGGTCAGGTTGGCCAGACGGTCGTCACGGGCGTTGTAGATGGGCACGGCCACCTCGTGGCGCAGCTTCTTGCACAGCTCGGGATCGGTGTAGACGTCGATCTCGACCTTGTCGATAACGGCGTCGTACTCGCTCATCAGCTTGGCGTACAGCACCTCGCCGATGTGGCGGGCGCGGAAGCCGGCCTCCAGGGCGGACTTGGACACACGGATACGGATCTGGTCACGCTGACCGGTGTGCATGACGCCCTCCAGGCAGTTGATCCAGGAGTGGAACTTACGCTCGAAGACGGACTCGAAGTCAGACTGCATGTTCTTGCCGCCGACGTGGGCGATGTAGGACAGGCAGACGCTGGAGCCGGGCTCGAACTCGTCGAAGTCGGGGCCGTGAACGGTGATCTTGTGGTCCTCGATCTCGCGGACGTCCTTGCCGGTAACCAGCTCGAAGCAGTCCATGCGGGCGCCGTAAGCGTCGAAGTGCATGTCGCCGCGGCGAATGATCTCGCCCTCGAAGGCAGAGTTGAAGGTGATGGGGATGTCCATCGCGGTGACCTTGATTTTGATGTCCCGGGCTTCCAGGGAGGTCTCGATCCAGTCCTTGGTCTCGGGGTAGATGATCAGGCTCTTGGGGATACGCCAGGTCTCTTCGGGCTCGTTGGTGATAACGGGGAAGCCCAGAGCAATGGCGCCGCCGCCGCAGGCCAGGGTGTAGTCGTCAACAGGGGTAAAGGCGTTGACGAAAGCGCGGATACGCTCCAGAGTGTAGGTGTTCATGCCCCAGTAATCGCCGGGCTGCACGTTGCCGAAGATCATGGCCGCGCGCATAACCAGGTTGATAACATGGGAGACGCACCAGATGTCGGGGCCCACGTCGACCACACGAACCTTGAAGTTCATGTTGACGCCCATGCGGCGGGCCTGGTCGATGATGCCGCCGATCAGGAACACAAAGATGCCGCGGCTCTGGTAGCCCTTGATCAGGTCGCGGGCCTCCTCGTCAGAGGGGGCGGGCCCGATGATGACGACGAAACCGGGGATGTCTTCGGTGACCAGGGGCAGGCCCAGCTCACGAACCTCGGAGTCGGTCATGTGGCCGTGGTAGTCGTCGCCGTAGGGCTTGGGGTTGTCGATGTACTTGACGACCTCAATGACCTCAGCGGCCATGGCGGTGCCGATGCCGGAATGGAACACGTCGTCCACCCGGAGGTTATGGGTCAGCCAATCGGTGCGGATGACCTTCATGGCCTCCTGCAGGTCGGCCAGAGTAGCAACTTTGATCTGAGTGTACTGCCAGATCGTGGCGCAGGGATAACCAGTGTCGGGGAAACCTACGGCATGGTCGGCACCGAACTTCTCAACAGCCTCAGCCAGAGCGGCCTCAGCCTTGGCATACATCAGTTCGCTGCCGTTAAAAACACCTTTCATTAAGTGTCTCACGTTTTAACTCCTCCTGTCGGTATCGATCTTGTTTTTGATAGCACGGATCTCTTCAACGGTATCCGTGGCGATGTCATAGGGGGATGCGCACCGGCGATCGGCGTCGGAAACGGCTCCGCTGTAATGGATCATACCCAGCAGATCCTCCTCAGGCACCTGCTCGCGGATGAAAGCCTCGTCGGCCTCGTCGCGGACCTTGTTGGCCACAACGCTGACCTTGTGCACTCCCAGATCCGCCGCAAGCCGCTGAACGCTGTGGTAGGTCTGAATGCTCCGGGCGCCGGGCTCCACCACCACGATGAACTGATCCACCATGTCCGTGGTGCCGCGGGAGAGGTGCTCCAGTCCGGCTTCCATGTCCATGATCACGACCTCGTCCCGCTGGACGATCATGTGGGACAGCAGCCGTTTCAGGATCACGTGCTCCGGGCAGACGCAGCCGGCTCCGCCGGTCTTGACCGTGCCCATCAGCAGCAGCTTCACACCGTTGACTTCCTGAGCGAGCATATCCGGCAGATCGTCCACCTTGGGGTTGATCTTGAAGTAACGCTCGAACTGGTCGGCTTCGGTGCGCTGCTGGATCAGCGCCTTCATTTCGGTGATGGGGGTGATCTTCGCCAGGTCCTCTTCAGAGAAACCCAGGGCCAGACCCAAATTGGCATCCGGGTCCACGTCGGCGCACAGGACCTTGCGGCCCTCGTCGGCGTAGAGCCGGGCCAGGCAGGCTGCGAAGGTAGTTTTGCCTACGCCGCCCTTACCGGTGATAGCAACCTTCATATCTCAGATGCCCAGAGCGGCGCGCTTGGCCTCGATGCCCTCGATGATCTTGTCCACCAGGGTGTCGGGGTTGGTGTCGATGATGTAGCCGGCGCCGACCCATTCCTTGGTGCCGTTGGTGATGAGGTCCATCATCTTGCTGGAACCGCCCACCAGAGGATCAACGCCCAGGTAGGTGTCGATACCGGTGGCCACCACGTAGTTGGCGATGGAGACGGCCTTCTCGGACATCCATTCGGGAGCGCAGCCCACAACAGGCAGCTCGGTGGTCTTGATGCCCCAGTCCTTGGCGATGTCGCAGACCAGGTTCATCATACGGCTGATATCGACGCAGGAGCCCATGTGCAGCACAGGAGGAATGTCCGCCAGGGTGCAGACACGGCGCAGACCCTCACCGCAGAAGACCTTGGCCCGCTTGTCCAGCAGACCGGCCTTGCCGGCGGCCTGAGCGGCGCAGCCGGTGGACACGATGACGATATCGTTGCGGATGAGCTTCTTCATCAGCTCAATGTGGGCGTAGTCGGCGCGGATCTTGGGGTTGTTGCAGCCGACCATGGCCACGGCGCCGCGGAGAACACCGGACTTGACGCACTCGATGAGGGGCTTGTAGGTGTCCAGAACGTCCAGATGGCTGTTGGTAACGGTGTCCAGACGGCTCTTGATGCCTTCGCAGGAGTAACCGGCCCAGGAGTTGTGCTTGTGATCGGGAATGAAGATCTTGCTCTCGTCACGGTTCTTGAAGTTGTCGATGGCCTCAGTCAGGATCTGAGTGGCGATCTCACCGGCGTTGAAGCTGGTCAGCTCAAGATGGGTGGCGAAGGGGATACGGGCGATAGGAGAAGTGGTGTAGAACTTGGTGTGGAAGCACTCGGACACGGGGCCCACGTTGGGGAAGATGCACTGCACGTCAACGCACAGAGCCTCGACAACGCCGGTGAGCAGAACGTTCTCCTGCTGCAGGAAGTTGCCGGCCATCTTCACCTTGTGACGCATCATCATCTCGTTGCCGGTGCAGCACAGGCCGACCACGTTGATGCCCTTGGCGCCGACGGCACGGGCCCGCTTGATCATCTCGGGATCCTCAGAGTAGCGGATGATCATCTCGGACACGGCGGGATCGTGGCCATGGACAACGATGTTGACCATTTCCTTGTCCAGAACGCCAAGGTTGGACTCGGTGTCGTGAGGCATGGGGGTGCCGTACAGGATGTCGGACATCTGGGTGCCGGTCATGGAGCCGCCCCAGCCGTCGGCCAGACCCACGCGCAGCGCCTGGCGGACCAGGTACTCGGGATCGCAGGTGTTGCCCATATGGGTCATGTGCATGGCGGTGACGACCTCGCGGTCAACGGCCCGGGGCAGGATGCCCTGCTCGGTCCAGACCTGCTGGCGCTCCTCGGTGGCGCGCTTGGTCCACAGCTGGTAGCCCTCGGCCTTGCCGTACTCGTTGACGCACATACGGCCCACGTCGTGAGCGATGTCGTAAATGTCGCGGCCCTCGGTCGCAATGCCCCACTCCTCGGCCAGCTTCAGCAGCTTGGAGGCGTCGGTGACATGGTAGTAACCGTCGGCGCTGGAGTCAACCAGCTTCCACGCGCACTCACGACCGTGGTCGGAGTGAGTGGCGCCGCCGCCGGCGGCCATACGCAGATAGTTACGGCCGGCAATGGCGTGCGCGTCGGCGCCGCAGATGCCCTTGGGGGCCTTGGGGGTGATGCGGCAGGGGCCCATGGCGCAGATGCGGCAGCAGATGCCCTTCTCACCAAAGCCGCAGTGGGGGGTCTGGTTCTTGACGCGGTCCTGCCATACGTCAATACCGACCTGCTCGGCTGTCTGCTTCAGACGGGCCGTGTCAGCCTCCATCTGTTCAACAGTGGTCAAAGTAAATTCCAGGCTCATAGTTTTCAAATCATCCTTCCGATGTAATTCTTTAAATGATAAGCGTTCTGGGGATTACACTTCCAGATAAGAGTCGGCGTACAGGTAGTTGTTCTTGATGATGTCGCAGGATTTGACAGTCTCCATCAGGCGCAGATCGCAGGGGTTCACGATGGCGGAGGTCAGGCCGGCCATCATGGCCATAGCGACCATGGCGCTGTCCATAATGGGACGGATGTGCTTGGGCATACCGTTGGAGTTGTTGCTCAGGCCGCCGGTGGAGTTGAGACCCTGCTCGGAGATGTCCCGGATGAAGTTGAGAACGTCCATCTGCTTGTCCTGCATGCCCTTGATAACAAGGAACAGGGGGTCGAACCAGATGTCCTCGGGATCCATGCCGAGAGTCAGACCGCGCTCCAGCAGCTCCTGGAGATAGGTCATGCGCTCGTCGTTGTCGGAAGGCACGCCGGCCTTGGAGCACAGCGCGATAGCGATGGCGTCGTTGTTGGCGGCCAGGTCGAGATACTCGATGCGGTCGCCGGCGTCAGCGGAGTTGACGATGGGCTTGCCCTTGGCGCGGTTGTACACCGCGATGCCGGCCTCGATGGCCTTCATGTTGGCGGTGTCCAGAGCCAGGGGGACGTTGTCGAAAGCATCCTGGATGGTCTTGACGGCCCAGGTCATGAGCTCCACGCCGTTGGACTCGGCAGGCCCGATGTTGACGTCCAAATAAGTGGCGCCGGCATCCAGCTGCTCCTTGGCTCTCTTCAGGATGGGTTCGGGGTTCATGGTGTTCATGGCTTCACGGATCACGGGGGAAATGCAGTGGATCCGCTCGCCGATGACGACAAATTTTCCCATAAATGCTCCTCCTATATAAAATTTTTCCTTTGGGGAAACTTGTTGGGGGGAGAGCCGCCGTCCGACGGCTCTCCAGCGTGTGAAAAAAGGGGAGAATTATTTGTTGGTGAGCTCGCGCAGGAACTTGACCAGCTGCACGGCCTCGTTGGGGGCGACCACGATGTCCCAGCCGGGGAGCTTGGCTTCCAGCTCGCCCTTGAGCACGGCCACCTTGCCGGGCAGAAGGAGAGTGCGGTTCTTGATCTTGCTCTCGATGTCGTTCTCGGTGATGAACTTGGCGATGGAGGACGCAGACAGCTTGCCGGCTGCCCAGGCGGTCAGCACGGAGTAGCCGCCGGCGTCGGAGATCAGCAGGTTCACGGGCACACCGGAGCGCTCCATCTCGCCGGTGACGACGAAGTAGGTCAGCGCGAAGTCGACGGTGGTGGCGCAGATGGCGTTCTCGTCGGCGCCGTTCAGGGGGTAGATGCCAGGGGCGACCTTCATGGGCTTCTGAGGATCGGTGAACAGGTTCTGACGCAGGCCGTACAGAGGCAGGGCCTTGGCGTAGTCCATCTCATCGATGACCACCACGGAGCCGTAGCGGGTGGTGAACAGGGCCAGCAGAGCGGCCTGCATGTGGCTGTCGCCGGGGGCCAGCTTGGCAGCGTCCACCAGGGAGGGATAACCGAAGGTACGGTTGTTCTCCTTCAGGGAGGCGCGGCGGATACGCACGGCGTTGGCGAAAGCGGACTTGAGGTCGGCAGAGCCCACATCCAGGATCAGGTTCTTGTTGCCCAGAGCCTCGATGGCGGCAACGGTGTCGTACAGAGCATTCAGATCGGCAGCGCCCACGCCCAGCACCACGCCGGCCTCGGTGGCCAGCTTGCTGGCGTCGGCGTAGTTGCTCTCGTCGGCGGCGTTGAGGATCACGGGCAGACCCTTCACCAGCTCCAGAGCCTTGGCAGCCAGAGCCAGATCCTTCACGGTCAGGATGATACCGCGGCCGTTGAGAACGTCGACGGTCTTCTTGACCAGAGCCAGGAAGGCGTCCTCAGAGGCGCTCTCGGAGTGGTTCACGCGCACGAACTCAACGTACATCCGCTCGCCGATACGCTCGTAGTCCACCTTGCCCAGACCGGCCAGACGGCGGTCCAGCTCCGCCTCGTCCATGCAGTCGCACACGGCGTTGGCGTACAGGGTGCGGGAAACGAAGGTCTTGTCGTGACGGAACATGACCGTCTCGCCGCCCAGCTGGAAATCGCCAACCTTGATGGTCTTCATGGGAGGCGCAGTGGCCTCGGACAGAGTGGCGATGGCGTCAGCGGAGAAGTGAGGGCATTTCTCGATGGGCAGGGCGCCCTGAGCGACCTTCATGCAGAAAGCCATGCAGGTGGGGCAGCCGCAGTCCTTGCAGTTCGTCTTGGGGGAGAGTTTGAAAATATCGAGACCTTTCAGTGCCATTGTATTGCCTCCTTCTTACATGAGCGCCGAGACGAACTCGGAGATGGTCTTTACGGACTCGGGGTGATGCAGGATCACGGCGTCGCTGCCGCTGGCGATGCAGGCGGCGGCGGTGGTGATCTCCATCTGGATGCCGCGCTCCTCGCGGGCGCCCCACTCGGGCATGTCCGCCTCTTCCAGCAGAGCTTCCTTCACGCTCCAGGCGTCGTCGCCCACGGGGGTGACAACGGGCATCTGCAGCATGGCGTCGTTCTGCTTGAGAGCGGCGTCCTTCACACGGTCGATGGTGGAGGCCAGATATTCGAAGCCGTAGCCGGCAGCGGCGGAGCCAAGGTTCATAACGATCTTGGTGGTGGGCACGCCCAGCTGGGAGAGCAGGACGTTGAGCTGCTTGGCCAGGTTGATGTCGACAGCGGACTCGCCGCCCAGGGACTGGCCGCCGGCCAGCACCACGGAGGCGCCAACGGTCTTGTAGTCTTCCTCACGGCAGGACAGGAACAGAGCGTTCTGGCCGCGGAGCACGTCGGCGACCTTCACGAACAGCTCGGAGTCCTTCTCGATGTTCTTGCAGCCCATGATGGCAAGAGGCTTGTCGATGGCCTGAGCAACGGCCAGAGCGGTGGCGGCGCAATCCTCAACGGAGGCGTTGTCCTCGTTGGGGTCGGCGCTGTTGAGAGAGAGGGCCACGAAATCCACACCGGGAGCGGAAGCGGCGCGAACAGCCTGCTCCACGACGGTGGTGCAGCCTTCGTAGAACTTGGCCAGGCCGGGGACAGTGGCGTCAAAGCCTTTGTCGGAGACCTGGATGCCGACTTTGACGGGGTTTGCCAGAGGGGCATCAAAGGAATACAGGGGGTAGACGTTGCTCCCGCCAATGGTCACTTCCTTGCCGGCAGGGCCAAAGGAAAGCGCATTGATGGAAGCACCGAAAACCTGGGGTTTGTCGGAAAAGGGCATAGCGAATCCTCCTCAAAAAAATAGTTTTCTTCTTTTTTTCAGGGTATGCGATGTATTCCCATAGCATCGTTGCTATGATACTACAAAAAACGGTTGTTCTAAAGTATTTTTCGATTCCAACGATGCAACTTTTAGTTGCATTAGAGGGCAAACCGTGCTATATTTATACTGCTTTTTGGGACTGCTGCCGAAAAAAGGGGTGTGAAATCATGGAAATCAAGCAGCTGCGGGCTTTTCTCGCCGTGGCCAGCGCCCAAAGCTTTCTTGGAGCGGCGGAGTCGCTCTACGTCACCCGTCAGGCGGTGAGCAAGACCATCACCCAGCTGGAGAGCGAGCTGGGGGTCAAGCTGTTCGTGCGCAGCCAGAACGGAGCCGCGCTGACTCCTGCCGGAGCCCACTTTTATCCCCAGGCCCGCACGCTGGTGGCGGATTTCGACCGACTGGAGCGGGAGATGAAGCAGATGGAGCACAGCACCCGGCCCAAGCTGCGCATCTGCATGGCGGTGGGGGTGAACAATATGTTCACCCAGCGGCTGCTGGACTACGCCCTGGCCCACGCCCCCGAAATGGAGATCCAGCTCACCTCCTGCGTGGATTCCGACTGCGACTTTGCACTGGCCAACTATCGGGCGGACGTGGTGTTGTCCTTCACGCCCCAGAACAGCAAGTCCACCACCACCTCGGTGATCCGGGAGTCGCCCATCGTTTTTCTGGTGAACAACACCAACCCCCTGTCCAGGGAGCCGATCATCGAGCTGAGCTGGCGCCACCGGGTGGCGAACTTCCTGCTCTACACCGGGGGCCGGGACCACTGCCTCTGGTGGCCGGTGATTCCCCGACCCGGGGACACCTGCTGCAGCGACGTGGACTACCTCTTTCAGCTGCTGCGGGAGGACCGGGGGATCCTGCCCATCCCGGAGGCCATGGTGCCCGAATCACTGGGCTACGCCACGCTCCTGCGGGGACGGCCGGCGGTGGAGCCCTGCCGGGTCTACTGCTCCACTCTGCGCCCGACGTATTACGACCCCACCACCTTCAAGCTGCTGGAGCGGGTCTGCAACGAGGTGCTCCAGCCCGTATGAGTTTCCATCCCGCGTTTTCTTCCGTCAAAAACCGGGGCACGCACGTGGGCGTGCCCCGGTGATTCTTTATACCATTATAATTATTACGATATCACGATTTTACGGTGTGCTTTTCCGGCACAAAGGCTTCCAGAAGCGCGATCAGCACCATGGCCACCAGACCGGAGGTGAAGCCGCCGTTATAGCAGTTCAGCCAGGCGTGGAACCCGCCGGTGTAGGGGACGATGCAGGCGTGGAGCGCGCCGGCGACGATGCCCCACCAGAAACGGTATTTGCCGGAGATGGGGGCAAGTCCGCTAGCGAAGTAGATGCCCAGGACGATCCCCTGTCCGCCCAGCCAGCCGAGACCGCTGCTCTGGAACAGAGCGACCAGGGCGTAGCCGGCGAAAATGGGCCATACGTTGCCCACGTGGCTGCCGTTGGCGGCCCAGCAAAGCATGCTGATGTAAGCGCCGATCACCGGCCCGGTGAAGGGAGCGCGGACAAGATTCATGTACAGCAGACCAAAGGCGCCCAGCACGGCGAAGTTGATCAGGCACAGCGGCCCGCCGTCCAGAGCGGACAGGTCGGTCTTATAGCCCGTGCGCTTGAGCAGGGAGCCATAACCGCCCAGACCGCCGTTGAGCACCAGGCCGAAGACAAAGGTCACGGCGAGAATGGCGCCGATGAACAGATTGAAGAACATCTGGTGGGACTCGCCCTTGACGGCGTTGACGGCGTAATCCGCCAGCGTGCCCGCAGGGGAGAGCACCAGCTGCTTGTACATGCCGCCCAGCAGGATGCCCAGAAGACCGGCGGTGAGACCGGCGTTGTAAAGGTTGTATCCCTTGTGCATGGTGGCCACGTGTCCGGCCAGGGGGGCGAACACGAATCCGATACAGATACCCGCCAGCACGCCCACCAGGATCCCCACGCCGGAGGACCAGGGGTTGCAGGCGCCGAACATCATTTCAGAGACGGCGGGGGCCAGAGCACAGGCGAAAAGGCCCATGTTGACCACGCTGCCGAAGCTGACCTTTTTCACTTTGGCGTAGAGGAAATTACCCAGAAGAACGGGGAGGATGTTCAGGGGGTTTTTCCCGTAGAAGCCCAGGCCCAGCATCAGGAAGAAGGCGCCGAAGGACGCCCCGCCGATCTTGGCGCCGCTGCACTTGAGCACGGCCCAGGAGATCAGCCCTACCAGACCTACGCTGAACAGACCGCCGCCCAGACCGCCCATCTCGTCGGCCAGCACGTCGGTGACCAGCTTTTCGGAGGAGGTCATGACTCTCACCAGTCCCGGGAACGTACCGGCGCCGCCGATGATCAGTCCAGCCGCCATAAATACAAGAGAAATGCACAGGAAGTACAGTAAAAACAGCTTCCCCGCATCTTTTTTCAATGAATCCATACGATCTCTCTCCCTTGCACGATAGTTTGCTCCCCGCTTCGCCTCCCGGCGGGACGCTCAGCTCCGGGCTGTCTCCCCGGCGGAGGGCAGGGAATCCTTTCCCAGCATAATGGAGCGCACGGCCCCGGCCAGGTAAAGGGAGCCGATGCAGCACACGGCGCCGTCTTTTCCGGCTCTCTCCCGGGCCAGCTCAATGCCCCGGGCGATCTCACCGCCGGTGACGACGTCGCCGCCCTGGGCGCGGATCAGCTTCGTCAGATCCTCCGCTTCCATGGCGCGGTCGGATACGGGGGTAATGGTCACGTACTGGTCGCTGACGGAGCGCAGCCGCGCCACCATCTCCTCCACGTCCTTGTCCCGGAGCATACCCACCAGGAACACCACCCGTTTTCCGGGCAGCAGACGGCGCAGCGCGGCGTCCGCCGCATCCAGACACTGGGGATTGTGCCCCCCGTCCAGAATGAAAACAGGATCATGGGAAATGACCTCGAACCGGGCGGGCCATACCACGCTGGCCAGACCGCGGCGGATGCTGTCCGGAGTGATATGCCAGCCTTTGGCGCGAAGGATGTCCATGGCGGTGATCACCACGGCAGCGTTGCGCTGCTGGTGGGGACCGGCCAGAGGAAGGACGAGCCCTTCATAGCCGCAGGCGTCGAATACCTGCCCGTCGATGCTCTCGCTGACCGGGCGGATGGAGTCAAAATCCGCCTTGTGCAGCCGGGCGAGACACCGTGCGGCGGAGCGCTCAAACACTTCTTCCACACCGGGGGTCCCCCGGTACACGATCACGTCCCCGTCGGGCTTGATGATCCCCGCCTTGGCGGAGGCGATCTCCTCGAGAGTGTTGCCCAGCAGCTCCATGTGGTCGTATCCGATGTTCATGATCATGGCGGCGGCGGGGGTGTCGATGACATTGGTGGAGTCGAACTCTCCGCCCAGGCCCACCTCCAGCACGGCCACGTCCACCTTTTCCAGGGCGAACACCACCAGGGTGACGGCGGTGACGATCTCGGACCAGTTGGGGCCCTCCTCCATGGCTTCCGCCGCCTCCCGGACCCGCTCGGTGGCCTCGGCGAGACGCTCGTCGGAGACGGGCACGCCGCTGATCTGGATGCGTTCGTTGAACCGCAGCAGATGGGGGGAGGTGTCAAGGCCGGTCTTGTATCCGGAGGCGCGAAGAACGCTCTCCGCCATGGCGCAGGCACTGCCCTTGCCGTTGGTCCCGGCCACGTGGATGCAGGGATACTCCCGCTGGGGATTGCCCAAAGCCTCCATCAGGGTGCGAATGCGGTGGAGCCCCGGAGCGGTCTCCACCGTTTTCTTTGAGGTTATGTATTCGATTGCTTCCTGTCCCGTCATAATACTCAGACCTTTTGCGATCTCCCTCCCGCACAGCGCGGGAGGGAGATAGTTTTCAAATAATGGGAATGATCACTCGGCGATCCGCTTGGCAGCCTCTACCACGTGAGACACCAGCACGCTGGTGGTCACGCTGCCCACGCCGCCGGGCACGGGGGTGATGGCGGCCACGATGGGCTCCACCTCATCGAACTTCACGTCGCCGCAGAGCTTGCCCTTTTCCTCGTTCCAGCCGATGCCCACGTCGATGACGACCTGGCCGGGCCGGAAGTATTCCTTGCCGATGGTCTCCATCTTGCCGGCGCAGACGACGACGATGTCCGCCTCACGAATGACGCTGGGCATGTCCACGGTGCGGGTGTGGCAGATGGTGGGGGTGGCGTTCTTGTGCAGCAGCATCAGGCCCGCGGGGCGGCCCACCACCAGGGAACGGCCGATGACCGCGGCGCGCTTGCCCTTGCAGTCAACGCCGTAGTAGTCCAGGATCTCCATGGCGGCCTGGGCGGTGCAGGGGGGGAAGCCCAGAGCGGTGTTGGTGAACACGCCGGCCAGGGAGCCGTCGGTGCAGCCGTCCACGTCCTTGGCGGGGTTGAGCATCTTGCGGGCTTTCTCGCCGTCCAGATGCTGGGGCAGGGGACGGAACATCAGAATGCCGTGAACGGAGTCGTCGTTGTTCAGCTCATCCAGGGTCTTGAAGAAGGTGTCGCTGTCCACGTCGGCGGGCAGTACCACGTTCTTGACGGCCACGCCCACGCCCTCGCAGCGCTTCATGGCGCCGCGCTCGTAGCTCAGGTCGTCGTCTCTCTCGCCCACCCGGAGGATGGCCAGGGTGGGGGTTACGCCTTTTTCCTTCAGTGCGGTCACGTCCGCGGCCATCTTCGCGTTGAGCGCGTCGGCTACGGGCTTGCCCTTGTAGATCTCAGCCATCAGCAAAACCTCCCATAAACTTTTTCAAATACCTCGTCTGCCATTTTGCCGTACTTCGCCAGGCGCTCGTCCACCTGGGCGTCGATGTTCGCGGCGTACTCCCGGTCCTTCATGGCTTTGGTGTTGACCTTCACGTTGATGGCCGCGCCCTGAAGCGCCGCCTTGCCGAACACCACGCCGGTACCCGCGTCGGACACGGCCAGGGCGCTGCCCTTGGCGGCAAAGTCCACCTGCAGCTCGATGGTCTCGCAGCACAGGCAGAGGATCTCAAAGGGAACGCCGGCGGCGTCACGGAGGCATTTTTCCATGACCTCGTCACGGGTGGGATCGTCCTTGGGGATACCGTAAGCCCTGGACAGAGGTTCGAAGGCCACGGCGTCCTTGTCGATGCATTCCAGCAGGCGCACGCGCAGATCCTGGGCGCGCACCATCAGCGCCTTGATGTCTTCTTCCACGTCGGCGTATTTCTTTTTGCCCACGGTGAGCTCGCCCACCATGTCGCCCAGAGCCACGCCCAGCGCTCCAACCAAAGCACTGGCCCCGCCGCCCCCGGGAACGGGGGCTTTGGAGGCCAGCACCTCGGTGAAGCTTTTAACACTGTTGTTTAAAAGCTCCATTATGATACCTCACTTTAAAACAGTCCGGAAACCTTGCCGGTCTGGGTGTCCACGTCCACGCGGCGATAAGCCGGGTTGGAGCCGGTGCCGGGCATCATGCTGATCGTGCCGGCCATGGGGCACAGGAACTTGGCGCCGCCGTACTCCAGGATGTCCCGGATGGGCAGCCGCCAGCCCTTGGGCACGCCCTTCCAGGTGGGCTCATGGCTCAGGGACAGGTGGGTCTTGACCATCATGGTGCAGTAGTCGGCGTACTTGGGATCCTTCTCGAAGCGCTCGGCCTTCTCCAGGGCCAGGGGCGCCCAGTCGACGCCGTCGGCGCCGTAGACTTCCTTGGCGATGAGCTCCACGCGCTCACGCAGCGGGGTGTCCAGCTCGTACAGGTAGTGGATGGGCTCCTCGGGCTCCTCGCAGGCGTCGATAACGGCCTGGGCCAGCTCAATGGCGCCCTCGCCGCCGTACTGCCAGTGCTCGCTCAGAGCGCAGCGCACGCCGTGCTCGTCGCACAGGCGGCGGATCAGAGCAACCTCGGCGTCGGTGTCGGTGTAGAACTTGTTGATGCAGACCACGGGCTTGATGCCGCTCTTCTTCACGTTCTTCACGTGGTGGAACAGGTTCTCGCAGCCCTTCTCCAGCAGCTCCAGATTCTCCTCCACGTATTCCTTGGGCAGAGGACGGCCCGGACGGACCTCGGGGCCGCCGCCGTGCATTTTGAGCGCGCGGATGGTGGCCACCACCACGGAGACGTGGGGCTTCAGGCCGCTGAGACGGCACTTGACGTTCCAGAACTTCTCAAAGCCGATGTCCGCGGCGAAGCCGGACTCGGTGACGTGGTAATCGAACAGCTTGAGGGCCAGACGGTCGCCGATGATGGAGCTCTGGCCGATGGCGATGTTGGCAAAGGGTCCGGCGTGGACCAGGCAGGGCTGGTGCTCCACGGTGTAGCACAGGGTGGGGTTGATGGTGTTGCGCATCCAGGCGGTCATGGCGCCGGCAACTTCCAGATCCTCGGCGGTCACGGGGTTGCCCTTCTTGTCGTAGGCCATAACGATCTTGCCGATACGCTCGCGCAGGTCGGGCAGGTCGCGGGCCACGGCCAGAATGGCCATCAGCTCGGAGGAAACGGCGATGTTGGTGCGGGTCTCCATGGGGAAGCCGTCCATCTTGCCTTCACCCAGACCGATCTTCATCTTACGCAGAGCCTGGCAGCAGAAGTCCATTACGAAGTTCCACTCCACGCGATCGGGGTCGATGTCCAGACGCTTGAGACCGATAGAGGCAAGCTTTTCGTCGTCGTAGTTGCGCTCGTGCTGCATACGGGCGTTGAGCGCTACCATGCCCAGGTTGTGGGCGTTGGTGATATCGTTGATATCACCGGTCAGGCCCAGGGAGAACTCCGTCATGGGGATCAGCAGCGCGTTGCCGCCGCCGGCAGCCGTGCCCTTGACGTTCATAGTGGGGCCGCCGGAAGGCTGACGCAGGCAGCCGCCCACGTTCTTGCCCAGCTTGCCCAGACCCTCGATCAGACCCAGGGAGGTGGTGGATTTGCCCTCGCCCAGGGGGGTGGGGGTAATGGCGGTTACTTCAATGTACTTTCCGTCGGGCTTGTCTTTCAGCCTCTCCATGATCTTCAGAAAGTCGAGCTTGGGGGTGCGGCCGTAGGGAATGATCTCGTCAGGCAGCAGGCCCATCTTCTCCCGGAAGTACTCCACGGAGGGGAGACGGCTTTCGGCGTCTTCCGCGATTTGCCAGTCTTTGTAGACAGTTGGATCCAGCATGTGTGGTTTCTCCTTTCCTTTTTAGAAAATAGTTTTGCGCAATTGAGACAAAAAACAGGATCTTATACCGCTCTCAATTATAAAAAATATTATAAACGAATTTAAGGGAGTGTCAAGAATATTTAGCAAACAATTCATTTTGTTTGCTGCAAATGGTATAAATATTATATAGTATGCGTTTTTCCTACAAAATGTATGAAAACGGCTGCGGGCAGGTCCTTTGATACCTGCCCGCAGCCGTTTTTTGCCGGATTATTTGAGCATTTCCAGGATGGCTTCCTTGGGACGGGCGCCCACCATCGCCTTGACGGGCTCGCCGTTTTTGAACACCATCAGCGTGGGGATGCTGGCGACTCTGTACTGCATGGCGAGCGACTGGTTTTCGTCCACGTCCACCTTGCAGACCTTCACCTTGCCCTCCAGCTCCTCGGCGATCTCCGCCACGATGGGGGCGACCATGCGGCAGGGGCCGCACCAGGTGGCCCAGAAATCCACCAGCACGGGCAGGGTGGAATCCAGCACCTCCTGCTGGAAATTGTTTTCGGTAATTACGACTTCAGCCATTTTGTTTCTCCTTTACGGTGTTTTCTGTCGTGTCTGCTTCCGCCGCGGGAACGGCGCCCTTCCTTTTTAGATAGTATAACACGCTTTCCGAATAAAACCAACCGTCTGCGCAAATTATCTTTTCGGAGCGAAAGGGGTGGCGGCGCCGGAGCGGGTATGCTATACTCTCACTGAACGGTTCGCGCCGGTCCGGCGTCTAAAAGGGGCAGGGACAAACGCGCCTGGAAATCGAGGAACACTATGAAAGACCAAAGAGATAACCGAAAATACCCTCCGGAGGAACCTCGGGAGGATTACTTTGACGACTGGCACCCGAAGGAAGAGGCGGACGCGGAGCCCGATCCCCGGCAGATGACGCCGGAGGAGCGGGAGCGCTATTACGCCCGGCGGGACGCTTATTATGCCCAGCGGGACGCCTACTACGCCCGGAGGGACGCCTATTACGCCAGCCGCGGCCTGGCGGACGACGGGGAGTACGACGATTACGAGCCGGAGGATGAGGGATCCGACGAACCGGAGGACGTGCCCGTCCGGGAGGCCCCCAAGCGGAAAAAACGCCGTCGGAAGCGGAGAAAACACGGCTTTCGCCGCTTCGTGGGACTGGCGATCCTGGTGGGACTGGTGCTGCTGCTGTGGGGGGCTCCGCCCTCCGGCGGCAGACCCGGCGTTCCGCGCACCGTCGGCCGGTACAATATCCTGCTGGCGGGCACCGACCAGGAGGGCTACCGCACCGACACCATGATGCTTCTTTCGATGAGCCGGACCGACCGGACGCTCCGTCTGCTGAGCATCCCCCGGGACACCTATGCCCCGGACTACGCCGTGCCCAAGATCAACTCCGCCTACGGGGCGGGGGGCATGGCCGAGCTGATGCGCCAGGTGGAAAAGCAGCTGGGCTTCCCGCCGGACGCCTACGTCCTGGTGGATATGGACTGCTTCGTGGAGGCGGTGGACATCCTGGGCGGGCTGGACTACGACGTGCCCCAGGATATGAGCTACGTCGATTCGGCCCAGGGCCTGCACATCGATCTCAAGGCCGGATACCAGCACCTGAACGGGGAACAGGTCATGGGGCTGGTTCGCTTCCGCTCCGGCTACGCCACCGCGGACATCGGTCGTACGGCGGTGCAGCGGGACTTCTTCAAGGCGGCGCTGGGTCAGTGGGCCACGCTGGAGAATCTGCGGCACGTGCCGGAGCTGTGGGCGCTGTACAAGGAGCGGGTGGAAACGGACCTGTCGGTGCGCAACCTGCTGTGGATCGCCCGGGTGCTGCTCAAGGCGGACGCCTCCGCCATGGAGACGGAGGTGCTGCCCGGCTGGGCGGATATGGCCGGCGCTTACTCCGTTTATATGATCGAGCGGTCCGCCGCCGACCAGATGCTGAAGGAATACGACCCCTGGCGCTGAAAAAAAGATCGAACGGAGGAGGAGACATGATCACCAGGCGGGAGAACTATCTCATTGCGGCCAAGGGCGGGAAAAGTCCCTGGCTGCCCTGCATGACGGAGGACGCCAACATGTTTGCCCTGCCCTTCTGGCGGCAGATCGACCCGGTCACCGGGACGGACTTCTGCAACGTCAAGTGGGTGGAAAACGAGTTCGGGCGCATGCCGGACGAGCGCTGGCACGCCATCGAGCACATCTCCCAGTGGCGGGAGGCGGTGAAGTTCCCGGACATCGCCGCCATGGACTGGGAGGGGATGCGCGATGATTTCCTGGCCCGGTCGGACCCGGACAAGGTGAACATCGCCATGCTCAACACTCACGGCATTTTCCTGATCCCCATCAACATGATCGGCTGGGTGGAGGGGCTGTGCGCCATCTACACCGACCGGGAGGAGCTGGAGAGCTTCATCGCCGCGCTGACGGATTTTCTGGTGGAGCTGGCGGGTTACATCGGCCGCTGGATCCATCCGGACATCATCTTCACCGGGGACGACGTGGCGGCGGCCAACGGGCCCTTCCTCTCCCGGGAGGTCTGGTCGGAGCTTTACAAGCCCTACATGAAGCGCATCATCGACGCGGTGCACGCTCAGGGAGCGCTGGCGGAGTTCCACTGCTGCGGCAACTGCGGCTATCTGATCGAGGAATTCCTGGACATCGGCGCGGACATCTGCCAGCTGCCGGTGCCCAACGAGGAGCTCCGGCGGGACAAGGAGCGCTTCGGCTCCCGACTGGTGCTCACCGGCGGCTGGGACCGCCAGAGCGCCGCGGCCCGGCCCGGCGCCTCCGAAGAGGAGGTCCGCCGATCTCTCTACACCGCCATCGACGATTACGGCCGGGACGGAGCGCTGATCTTCTGGGACGGGGGCATCGCCGGCCGCAGTGAGGATTCACAAAACAAGATCCGCTGGCTCTACGATGAGCTGCACCGGTACAACGACCGACGGATCCGGGAATACGCCGCCGGGGGACCGGCAGCGAAATAAGACTGCGCCCACGGGGCTGCCGCAAAATGACCATGCGGCAGCCCCATGTTCTCGTTTATACCCTTGTCCGGCCCGGAGCGGGTGTGATAGAATGAACAAAACGGCCCGGAGGAGCGGAATGCGCCATGAAGGAAGATTTTATCCGGTTTGAAAACGTGAAAAAGGTATACACCTCCGGAGAGGTGTCCGTCACCGCCCTGCACGACGTGAGCTTTTCCATCACCAAGGGGGAGATCTGCGTCATTGTGGGGGAGTCCGGCGCGGGCAAGACCACGCTGCTGAACATCCTCGGCGGCATGGACGCTCTCACCGAGGGAAGGATCCTTGTGGACGGAGCGGAGGTGTCCTCCTTCAACAAGCGGCAGCTCACGCTCTACCGCCGTACGGACGTGGGGTTCGTGTTCCAGTTTTATAATCTCATCCCCAACCTGACGGCCCTGGAGAACGTGGAGATCGCGGCAAAGCTGAGCAAAAACGCCCTGCCGCCCCAGCTGGTGCTGCGGGAGGTGGGCCTGGAGGATCGGGCCGGTAACTTTCCCGCCCAGCTCTCCGGCGGGGAGCAGCAGCGGGTGGCCATCGCCCGGGCCCTGGCCAAAAACCCCAAGCTCATGCTGTGCGACGAGCCCACCGGCGCGCTGGACTACAACACCGGCAAGGCCATCCTCAAGCTGCTGCAGGACACCTGCCGGGACACAGGCATGACCGTTATCATCATCACCCACAACAAAGCCCTGTGCGACATGGCCGACCGGGTCATCCGGGTCAAAAGCGGCACGGTCCAGTCCGTCACCGTCAACGAGAAGGTCACGCCCATAGAGCAGATCGAGTGGTGAGCTCATGAACCGATACACCTTGAAAATGCTGCTGCGGAGCATCCGCGCCAGCCTGGGGCGTTATCTGGCGATCCTGGCCATCGTCGCGCTGGGAGTGGGCTTTTTCGCGGGTCTGAAAAGCTCCATGCCCGCCATGGTGTCCACCGCGGACGACTATCTCCGGCGGCAGCGGTTCCACGATTTCCGGCTGCTGTCCACCCTGGGCTTCACGCCGGAGGATGAGGCCGCCTTCCGGGACATGGAGGGGGCGGCGGAGGCCGAGGGGGCGTATTTTGCCGACGCGGTGGTGGAATCCTCCGGCGACCGGGAGGTCGTCCACTTCGCTTCCCTCACCCGGCGGGTGGACGTGCCTTTGCTCACGGAGGGGCGCCTGCCGAAAAAACCGGGGGAGTGCCTGGCGGACGACGCGGCGTTCTCCTCCCGGGATCTGGGCCGGGTGCTGACGCTCAGCCGGGAAAACGACGCCGACACCCTGGAGACCTTTTCCCGGGAGAGCTTCACCATCGTGGGGCTGGCCCGCTCGCCCCGATACATCAGCGCCGACCGGGGGACCACGTCCCTGGGCACGGGCAGCGTGAAGGGCTTCGTGCTGCTCCTCCCGGAGGCTTTCGCCTCCGGAGCGTTCCACGAGATGCTGCTCCGGTGCGATCTGCCCGGAGAGATCTATTCGGACGCCTACAACGCCGCCCGGGACCGGCTGGAGGGCGACGTGAGGCGCTTTCTCACCCGCCGGGGCCAGCTCCGCTACGAGGATATCTGCCGGGAGGCGGAGGAGGAATTTGAAAAGGCTCAGCGGGAGATCGACGAGGGCTGGGCGGAGTATGCCGACGGCGCAAAAAAGGCGGCCGCCGAGCTGGCCGACGCCGCCGCCGAGCTGGCCGACGCCCGCGACTCGCTGGATTACGGCTGGGCCCAGCTGGAGACGAACCGGAAGGCCCTGGACGACGGCATGGCCGCCATCCCCGCCGCCAGAGAAGAGATCGAAAAGGGCCGCCAGACCCTTGCGGAGAACGAGGAGCAGCTTACGCTGTTCCGCACGCTGATGGATCTGGCAAAATCCGAACTGGCGGCCAGAGAGCAGGAGCTCCGGGAACTGCTGGAGCAGGAGGACGCGGCAAAATACGCGGCTCTGGCCCCCTGGTATCAGGAGGTGATCGCCGCCCAGGCGGAGGCGGCCCTTCTGGAGGGGGAGATCGCCGCCATCCGCGCCGGTCAGGGGGATGCGGACCGTCTGCCGGAGCTGGAGGAACGGCTGACCCGGGCCCGGGACCGGCTGGCAGAGGCTCAGGCGGAGCTGGAGCGCCGGGAGGCCGCCTACGACCCGGACGACGCCCAGTCCCTGGACGTTGAGAAGGTCATCGCCCAGATCAACGAATACGTGGAGGATCTGGATTCCCGGCTCCGGGAGGGGGAGAAGGCCCTGGCCGACGGCAAGGCCCAGCTGGACGCCGCGGAGGCCCAGCTGGACGCCGCGGAGCGGGACTACCCCCTCAACCTTCAAAAGCTGCGCCAGGCGGAGAAAAAGCTGAACCAGGGGGAGGTGGATCTCCGCCGGGGTCGCCAGGAATATGAGGACGCCGCCGCCGCAGCCGAGACGGAGCTGGCCGAGGGACGGCAGAAGCTCGAAGATGCCGAGGCGGAGCTGGCCGAGGCCCGGCGGGACTTTGCCGATTCCGTCCGGCTGGAGGTCTATACCCTGGACCGCAGCGCCAACGCCGGGTACGTCACCTTTGAAAACGACACCGGCATCATCGACGCCATCGCCAACGCCTTTCCCATCTTCTTCGTACTGATCGCGGCGCTGGTGTGCACCACTACCATGACCCGCATGGTCAACGACGAACGCACCCTCATCGGCACCATGAAGGCCATGGGCTACGGCAGCGCCTCGATCATGAGCAAGTATCTGCTCTACTCGGGCTCCTCGGCGCTGCTGGGCTGTCTGGGAGGATACTTTTTCGGAACCTACGCCATACCCAGGATCGTGTGGGTGGCCTACAGCATCTCCTATCATTACGCGGACCTGCGCTACTATTTCAACCCGGTGATGTACGTTCTGTGCATGGCGGTGGCCGTGCCGGGCACGCTGCTGGTCACCTGGACGGCCTGCCGCAGCGAACTCACCGGCCGCCCCGCCGAGCTGATCCGGCCCAAGGCCCCCGGCAGCGGCAAGCGGATCTTTCTGGAGTACGTCCGGCCGCTGTGGGACCGGCTGTCCTTCCTGGGAAAGGTGACGGTGCGCAACGCCTTCCGTTACCGCTCCCGGGTGGTGATGATGCTGCTGGGCATCGGCGGATGCACGGCGCTGATGGTGGCGGGCTTCGGGGTAAAGGACTCCATCGCCGACATCTCCGCCTTTCAGTACGGGGAGATCGCCCTGTACGATCTGGAGGTGACTCTGGACCGGGACGAGGGCGCGGCGGAGGAGATCGCGGAGAGCTGGGCGGCTCAGGCCGAGCGCTGGGCGCTGGTGTACAAGGAGCCCGCGGAGGTCTCCCGCCCCGACGGAGAGGAGAAAAGCGCCCGCATCGTCGCCGCCGCCGGCGGCGACCTGGAGGGGATCGTCAGCCTGCACACCGCCGACCGGCCCCTGCCTTTCCCCGAAAAAGGGGAGGCGGTGCTCACCGAGAAGCTGGCCGCCCGGCTGAAGGCCCGTCCCGGGGACGAGGTGCAGCTGCGGCTGGACGACGGATCGTCCCTGACCGTCACCGTCTCGGGCGTGTGCAAGAACTATCTGGGACACTTCGTGTACCTCAACACCGCCGACCTCCCCGGCCGGGAGGGAAATACGGCGCTGATCTGTCTGCGCCCAGAGGCGGAGGCGGATTACACCGCCGCCGCCCTCCGCTCGGTGAAGGGCGTGGAATACGTCTCCGAGACCGCCCGGGAGCGGGAGACCATCGAGCAGTCCATGTCCAGCCTGGATCTTCTGGTGCTGATGCTGGTGGTCTGCTCGGGGATCCTGGCGTTCATCACGCTGTATAACCTGACCAACATCAACATCATGGAGCGCTCCCGGGAGATCGCCACGGTGAAGGTGCTGGGCTTTCTGCCCAACGAAACCGCCTCCTATATCCTGCGGGAGAACTTGATGCTGTCCACTCTGGGGGCGGCGGCGGGCATGTTCCTGGGCAAGCTGCTGCACCGGTTCGTGCTGGAACTGGTGGACGTGGAGGGCATGACCTTCGACGTGCGGATCTTCCCGCGGAGCTACGCGCTGTCGTTCCTGATCACCATGGTGTTCGCCGTGGGCACCAACGCTGTCATGCGCCGGAAGCTGGAAAAGGTGAACATGACCGAATCCCTCAAATCGGTGGAGTGAAAAAAGCGCATAAAAGGATACCGGGGCCGCTGCCATCCGACAGCGGCCCCGGTATCCTTTTTTCTCCGGCGGATCAGTCCGGCTCCACGTCGTAGACGGTCTCCGCGCCGTCGGGCTGCACCAGAGTGTACACGGTGAAGCCGTCGTAATGCAGTTCCCCGTCCTTGCCTCCGGTCACCAGGCAGCTGGAGCCGTAGTCGAAATCATCGGTCTTTCCGATAAAGTCGTAGAGCTCCTGTACCGGTCGGCCGATCATGGCCCGGATGGCCTCCACGGTCTCGGTTACGTCCTTGTCCTCCCCTTCAGCGGGAGCCTCCGTAGGGGTGGGAGCCTCCGTAGGAGCGGGAGTCTCCGCGGGGACGGGAGTCTCCGCAGGGGCGGAGGTGGGTGCCTGGGTGGGCGCGGGAGCCGGGTCCTGGCTCTTTCCGCATCCGGCCAGCGCCAGAAGCATCAGCGCGCACAGCAGGATGGCTGTCAGTTTTTTCATATGTTTCCTCCTCGATCGGTTATCTGTATTCTATGACGCCCTCCAGGGCGATCCGGTTCCCTCCGGCGGTAAAAATCACCCGGATCCCCTCCGGGTCGGTCCCCTCCGGCAGACACAGCCGGAAACCGTCGGGCTGGGGGACGGCCTCGTAAAGGATGCCGGCGCACAGAGCGTACACCGGGGAATCCTCGTCGGGAACCACGTCGGCAAAGCGGCCCCGGAGGGACAGATACTCGCCCTCCGCCTCCGCCGTCAGCGCCATGCTCCCGGCGGCCGCGGCTTCAAAAGCCGACGTATTCTCCCGCACCGGCGCGGGCAGAGCGGGAGCGTACTCGTTCAGGTAGCGCAGATTCCGTTCCACCAGCTCCACCACCAGCACGTCCCCCGGGGAGAGGGCCACGCTGCCGTAGTCGTTTTTCCGGCTGAACACGGCGCTGCCAAAGCTCTCGGCCAGGTAGGGGTAGAGATTGCGGCCGAAAGAGTCCCGGTACATCACCAGCGAGCCGCTGCTGCTTGCGCACTCTGTGGTGATGGTGATGGCGTCGGGGTTTTTCCCGCCGCCGGTGAAGGTGAAGCCGGCGGCGGGGACAAAGTCCGGGTCCGCTTCCCGCCCGGCGGGGTAGAGCATCTCATAAAGGTCCCCCCGGTGCTCCGCCGGCAGGAAACCGGCGGCGAAATACCCGCTCTCCCGACCCAGAGCGGCCAGGATCGCGTCGGCGGCCAGAGCGGCGCCCCGGCCGTTCCAGTGGCTGTCCGTGGGGAAGTAGAGGACCTCCGCCTGCTCTTCAAACACGGCGAAGAGATCCAGATACGTCACGCCCATCTCCTCCAGCCGCCGGGCCAGGACCTGGGCGTTGGAGAGGCGGTTATCCACCGGAAAGGCGGGCATGTTGGCCGCATACAGGGAGTTTTTGTTGGGCGCGGCTGTGAACAGAAAGTCCCCGCCCAGGGAGCGGGCGTGCTCTTGCAGCAGGTACAGCGTCCGGGCCGCGCACCATAGCTCTCGCCCGCTCATGGGCGCGGAGCGGGCGTAATCGTCCAGGGTGGGGGCGTAGTACAGCCAGCCGTCGCTGCCCAGGACCACGTCCTGTGTCACCGAGGTGCGGAAAAGCGCGGCGTTGAGCCGGGCCCAGGCGGTGATGCACTCCGGACGCAGGCAGAAGCGTTCCCCCAGATACGCCGCGGCGTCGGCCAGGTAATCTCCGTTGAGAGCGCCGTCCCGGTCCACCAGCGCGGGCTTTGCCGCCGGGATCTCGTTGGCCACCGGCGCGGAAGGCCCGGCCAGCAGCAGTCCCGCCAAGGGCAGCAGGCACACAGCCATGAAGATCCCCGTGAAAAGGAGGGAGACGACTGTTTTTTTCATGATCGCGCCTCCTTAAAACTGCTGGTAGATGAAGGGGGAGAACCCGCCCCCCGCCATGGCCATAATGCACACGACCAGCGCCGCCAGGGCCGCGGCGTCCAGAAGGATCTCCCCGGCGGGGAGGGCGAAGAGCTTTTTCCGCAGCATAGGTCCCACCGGCAGGGCAAACACGGTCCCGGCGACCAGGGCTGCGGCCCTGGCGCCGGTGAGGATCCGGCGGTAAGTCAGGATCCCGGCGGTGCCCCGGCCGGCAAAGGAGAACATCCGGCCTGCCATGGCCAGGCCGAAGGCCGCGGAGGGTGCTCGAAACATCACAAAGCCCAGCATCACCGCCAGCAGAGTATATACCCGCAGCAGACCGGGCGCTTTTTTGCCCAGCCGATCTATGGGCCCGGACAGTATACGTTCCGTTGATACGAGAACGCCGTGCCAAAGCCCCCACAGCAGGAAGGTCCAGCCGGCTCCGTGCCAGATCCCGGTGGCCAGGAACACGATCAGCGTGTTGCGCACCGTCACCGCCGTTCCCCGACGGCTGCCCCCCAAGGGGATATAGAGGTAATCGGTGAACCAGCGGTTCAGCGACATGTGCCACCGCCGCCAGAACTCCCGTACCGTCCGCGAGACGTAGGGGTGGTCAAAGTTCTCCGGGAAGGTGAAGCCGAACAGCCCGCCCAGGGCGATGGCCATATCGCTGTAGCCGGAGAAGTCGTAGTAGATCTGCAGACAGTAGGCAAAGGCGCCCAGCCAGGCAAGAGGACTGCCCATCTCCGCGGGAGAGAGGGCGAATACTCCGTTGGCCACGGCCGCAGCGCTCTCCGCCAGCAGCAGCTTTTTGGCAAGGCCCCGGACAAAGCGGCGCAGAAAGGGGGATGGATCCGCCGGAGGCTGATGTGCCGGGGAGGCATCCTTCCAGCGGAGGATCGGCCCGGCCAGCAGCCGGGGGAAAAAGGCGATATACAGGAAAAACGGCCCGAAGCGATCCGAGGCCCGCTCCGGCTCCCGGTAAACGTCCACGGCGTAGCTCACGGCGTGGAAGGTGAAAAACGAGATGCCCAGCGGCGCCCGGGCGGACCAGCCCGGCGCAGGCAGGGAGGCCGCGCTCAGCAGGAAATCCGCGTACTTGTACGCCGCCAGCACCGCCAGGTCGCCGCACACCGCCAGGGTGAGCCACAGCCGCCGCGGACCTTCCCGGCGGCCCAGCAGCCGCCCGAACGCAAAGCTCCACAGCGCGCAGGCGAGGAGCACCGGTACCTGGGCCAATCCACCGCAGGCGTAAAAGACAAGGCTGGCGGCACACAGGAACAGCCTCCGGCTTCTCTCACCGGGAAGGAGCCGGTACAGCAGAAACGTCACAGGGAGGAACGCAAACAGGAATCCCGGTGAATTGAATACCATGGCGTCGCCCTCCCTTCAGATGATCGCGCCCTTCGGCGCACTGCAAAAATATATTATACAGTATCCCGCGCCTTCGCGCAAGACGGAGCGTTCCCCGCCTCCGGCAGCGGTACGGCGGCCAGGAAAAAGCGGCTGACGTCCTCCGGCGAGTACTCCGGGCGGCACATCCACCAGCGCACCGTTTCGGCAAAATCGCACACCACGTGGTTGAGCACGTAATCCTCCGGCGCATCGACAGCGGCCCCGGCCGCGGCGCTTTTGAAAAACAGCGCCAGGTACTCCTTGAAATACCCCATGAACAGCTCGCCGCTCTCGCTGGAGAGGATCCCCCGCAGATAGCCCCGGCTGTCCCGCAGATGGTAGAGCACGTGGGTGATCCGCTGGGACAGGCCGGCGTCCCCGCCGGAGAAATCGTGGGTGGCCTCCTTCATCAGCTCGTGAGAGAACACGTGGTCGAATATCTCCCGGCACAGCGCCCGGAGAAGATCGTCCTTGGTCTCGAAATGGGCGTAAAAGGTGCTGCGCCCCACGTTGGCCGCGTCGATGATCTCCTGCACGGTGATGCTGCCGTAGCTCTTCCTCTCCAGCAGGGCGGTAAAGGCTTGAAACACCGCCCGCCGGGTCTTGCTCTGACGCCTGTCCATACGCTCCTCCTCCGGACAATTCCCGGGAAATGTTCCGTATCGTACGTTCCCCGGGATCTGCTTCTTGCAGCGATAATAACAGAACACTATAATCATTACCGAACAAATCGTTCGATATTACTGCCAGAATACAGCGATATCGGGGATCCGTCAAGGGGGAAAACGTATGAAAAAGCTCAACGACTTTCTGGCCGGCTGGCCCATGACGGCGGTGGCGGGGGTATTCTTGCTGCTCTCGTTTATCCTGCCCAGAGTCGGGTATCCCGGCGGGGAGTACCTGGCATGGGTGTGCGTGGTGATCTGCGGCATACCTCTGGGGTATCTGTCGGTGTGGCGGCTCATCCACAACAAGGGCATCAGCAAGATCTCCTCAGCGCTGCTGATCACCGCGGCCATGATCGCGGCGCTGTGCATCGGGGACCTGTTTGCCGCCGGTGAGGTGGGCTTCATCATGGAGCTGGGGGCTCTGCTGGAGGATATGACCACGGAGCGGGCCAGAAAGGGTCTGAAAAAGCTCATCGATCTCTCTCCCCGGACGGCCCGGCGGATCCGCGGCGGCGGGGAGGAGATCGTGCCCGCGGAGGAGCTGCGCCAGGGGGACGTGATCCGCGTCCTGCCGGGGGAGACGGTGTGCGCCGACGGGGTGATCCTCTCGGGGGAGACGTCCCTGGACCAGTCGGTGATGACCGGCGAGAGCCTCCCGGTGGACAGGGGTCCCGGAGACAGCGTCTTTTCCGGGACCATCAACCGCTTCGGCGCCATCGACGTCCGGGCCGACAAGGTGGGCGGGGACAGCTCCCTCCAGCGTCTGATCCGTCTGGTGCAGGAGGCGGAGAACGACCAGGCGCCCACCCAGCGCATTGCGGACAAATGGGCCAGCTGGCTGGTGCCGGCAGCGCTGTGCATCGCGCTGGCGGCGTACTTCGTCACCGGCGAGATCGTCCGGGCGGTCACTGTGATGGTGGTGTTCTGTCCCTGCGCGCTGGTGCTGGCCACGCCTACGGCGGTGATCGCCGCTATCGGCCAGGCCGCGCGAAACGGCGTTATCATCAAATCCGGGGCGGCGCTGGAGCGCATGGGCAGCGTGAACATGGCCGCCCTGGACAAGACCGGCACCATCACCCGGGGAGAGCTGCAGGTCAGCGATGTGATCACGCTGGACGCCTCCCGGGAGGAGCTGCTCACCCTGGCCGCCGCGGCGGAGAGCCGCAGCGAGCACCCTCTGGGCCGGACCATCCTCCGCTGCGCCGCTCAGGAGGGCCTGACGGTGCCGGAGAGCGGGGAGTTTGCCATGCGCGCGGGCCGGGGCGTCTCCGCGCTGGTCGGGGGCGAGCGGATCCTGGTGGGCAGCGAGGGTTATCTGGAGGAAAACGGCGTGGCCGTCACAGAGGAAGCCCTTTCCATCCTGCGTTCCCTGCGTGATAAGGGAAAGGTGGCGGTGCTGGTTGCCAGGGACGAAGCTCTCGCGGGAGCGCTGGCCATGGCCGACGCGCTGCGCCCGGAGGCGAGAGAGATGATCGCCCGGCTGAAAACCATGGGCGTGGAGACGGTGCTCCTCACCGGGGACAACGAGAAGACCGCCGGGCGCATCGCCGCTGAGGCGGGGATCACCCGTGTGCGTGCCGGGCTGCTGCCGGAGGACAAGGTTGCGGCGGTCCGGCAGCTTCGGGGAGAGGGAACGGTCTGCATGATCGGCGACGGAGTCAACGACGCGCCGGCGCTGAAGAGCGCGGACGTGGGGGTGGCCATGGGCGTTATGGGCAGCGATATCGCCGTGGAGGCGGCGGACGTGGCGCTGATGACCGACGATTTGTCCCGGCTCCCCTATCTCAAATGGCTGTCCGCCGCCGCGGTACGGACCATCCGCGGGGCCATCACGCTGTCCATGTGCATCAACTTTGCGGCCATCGTGCTCTCCGTCACCGGAAAGCTGACCCCCACCACCGGGGCGCTGGTACATAACGCCGGTTCCTGTCTCGTGGTGCTGCTGGCCGCGCTGCTCTATGACCGGAAATACAAGCCGTGAGCCGAGGGATAAAGCGCTCCCCGTCCGGACAGGAAACAGGCGTGACCGTCACGGTCACGCCTGTTTCCTGTCTCTTTTGTATTTATCGGCAGAAATCCGCCACCCAAGTCCAGAAATCCGGCGCCTCCTCGTAAAGAGCGTGGCCGAGACCGGGGACCATCACGATCTCCGCGCCGGGGATCCGCCCGGCCAGCTCCCGGGAGGCCTCCGGGGTGACGACCCGGTCCGCCTCGCCGCCGATCACCAGCGTGGGGCATACGATCCGCTCCGCTTCCGCCAGGGCGTCATGGGTGAGACAGGCCTCCGCCTGGGTCCGAAACCGGTCAAAGCTCCGGGGCGCGCCCACCCGGCCCAGCAGCGCCAGGGCCGGCCGCATCCACCGCAGCCGGGCGGGGGAATAGGACCGCTCCGCAGTGTCGGACATGAGCAGGCGGTAATCCCCCTGCTCCGCCAGACGGATCCAGCGACCTACGGTTTGCCGCACAGTGTCGTTGGCACGGCCGGTCGTCACGGCCAGCACCAGCTTTTTCACTTTTTCGGGGTGATCCGCCGCCAGGTACTGGGCGATCATCCCGCCCTGGGATACGCCCACCGTGCAGGCGGGACCGATGCCCAGAGCGTCCATGGCCCGGGCCAGCTCCCCGGCCATCTCCCGGGTGGAGAAACGCTCCGGCAGCGGCTCGCCCCGGCTGAACACGAACACGGTGAAATCCTTCCGCAGCGCCCGATAGCTCAGCGCCATGGGCAGGGCCATGCCCTTCACCGTTTTCAGTCCGTCCCCCAGGCCGGGAAGGATCACCATAGTCTCCCGGCCCGTCCCGAACCGGACGTAGTTTACCCTCCGCCCCTGTACGGAGACGGCGCCGTTGCTCGCTCTCAAAGCCACTGGCCTCACCCCTTTTCGGGTATTATACGTCGGCGCCGGGGCAAATGCAACGCCGGGGCAACCCCTTTCCCATCCCCGCCTCGGCGGATTTCGCCATACCGGTACGGATCGGGAGAAATAAAGAATACAGGACAGCCGCGGCGAAAGCCGCGGCTGTCCTTCTGAAAGGACCCCGTCAGGCCGGGGACTCCTCTTCACCCAGGCGCTTCAAAAGCCTGCTCAGCCAGAGGAAATACCCCGGAGGAAGCAGCTGTCCGGCCACGGTCAGCACGGTCTGCAGGATCCGCCCGGGATTCACCCCCGGAACGCCGTAGGGGTGGGTCACCATGCGGACGAGCCGCCACAGAGAGATCAAAAAAACGATCGCTCCCAGCCACGTCATCTTTCTGCTGCGCAGAAGGGACGCCGTCAGAAGGATCGGCAAAACGTAGAAGAACATGGTCACGGCACGCCGGAAGTACGAGAGCCCCCAGGAAAACTCCATGGGTGTGAGCTGTCGATTCTCAGCTGCGGAGGACAGAATATCGGCTCCGGCCCGGGACACCTGGATCATATTGATCGCCGGAAGAAGCACCCCCTCGATCAGCCGCGCCGCCGTATAGCACACCAGCAGCTGACCCCAGACGACCGCAAGACGGCCGGCCATGGAGCGGGTGTCGGCGTTGAAGAGAGTTTTCCTTCGGCTCAGAATAAAAACGATCAGGATCAGGCACAGCGCCGGCGTCAGGAACACGTCGACGCGGCCGCGTAAAAACCAGTAGACGGACAGCAGACCTTTGGACGAGATCAGCGGGCTGACCAGGATACAGATGTTGCGGATCACCTGCAGGATCGCCCACACTCCCGTTACGATACCCAACGAACGGAATACGCCCGACAGCCCGGTGCAGGTCACCCCGGCGGGCTCGGGCATCCTCGGCGCTTCGGCAGCCTTCACGGAAAGGCCGCCGGTGTTTTTCTCTTCTGCCATGTGATTCACCTCCGGAACGGGCAGACGGTTTTTTCTTTCTCTCCCAGTGGATCCCGGCCTCACCTCCTTCGCGTTGCCTTTGGCCTGCAGTGTACTTTATGATATCAAAAAGATATCATAATATGGCACTTTTGTCAAGAGTATCCCAGCCGTTCCCCCTCGCTGTGCGGCGGCGGTCCTCCCGCGGCAAAAAGACGCCGCCGCAGACGGTCCGGTCTGCGGCGGCGTGCTGTTTTTGGCGGATACTTTTTATTTATAGAACGTCGCGCCGTATTTTTTCGCCTCGTCCTTGATGATGCCGTTTTTCCACTTGGCCAGCTCGTCCCCGGCCATACCCATGATGTTGCCGGCCCAGCAGTAGCCGCCGCCCACGGCGTAGCGGTCAAAGGTATCTCTCACGGCCTGGCGCAGCTCCTCCTCGGTGACGTCGGGCTCCAGCAGCCGGTGACGGCCGTCCCAGCAGCCCTGCAGCACCATCCGATTGCCGTACTTGGCCTTGATGCCGTCCAGATCGTTGCTGGTCTGGGCGGGGTTCCAGTGGTCCACGCCGATGTCCACCCAGTCCTGCACCAGCTCGTCGGCCCGGCCGCAGCAGTGCATGGCAATGTGCAGTCCCCGGTCCCGTCCGAATTTGGCGATCCGGTCGTGGTAGGGCAGCACCAGTTCCCGGTACAGCGCCTCGGAGATGAAGGGCGCTCTCTCGCTGCACACGTCGTCGGCCAGGGCGATGATGTCCGGCTTCAGGATGGGGATGACCTTTTCCGCCACGCCCTCAAAGAAGGTGCACAGATAATCCATCAGCGCGGCCACCTCCTCCGGCTCCTCGTACATGGCGATCATGCCGTTTTCAAAGCCCATGAAGGAGACCAGATCCATGAAAAAGCCGAAATGCAGGTCCAGGGAGATGGCGGTGGTCTCCCGGGTGCAGCCCATGGAGGCGTAGTGGTCCAGCTGCTTTTTGATCATGCCCTCCCAGTCGATGTTGCTGAAATCCGGGGCTTTGATCACGTCCCGCCACCGGGTGATGTCGTCCAGGATGAAATTGCCGGGCTCGGGCAGACGCCCGCCGTTGGCCTCCGGGTTGCCCACCCAGGTGACGCCCCACACGTCCACGGGGTTCCCGCCCCGGTGCTGGGCCAGGCACTCGGGCAGGAACAGAATGTTGCACACCGGCTCCGTGGCGCCGGGCATGGGACCGAAGCTGAAATGGGGCACGTACTCCGGGACGTCTCCGTCGAGACAGCGCAGATAGTTTTCCTTGGGGGTGAGATGAGCTGACATGGTGCCGTTCCTCCTCTTTTTTCACATTCCCGGGGGAAGAACGTCTTCCGCCCGGGCCTCCCCGGACCCTCCGATGGGGGTCCGCCTGTTCCGTTTACCCATTCAGTTTAGTCCTTCCCCCGAAGAAGAACAATCCCAAAAGAGACGGCGTTTTGCAGTTCGGACCCGACCTTTTGCGGTTTGGCGATGCAAACGGCAAAGCCGCCCGGGAGGAAAGAGAGGCGGGAAAAAACAAAGCTTTGAATTTCCGCCGGGGCGGTTGTATGATAAAGAAAAACGCGCATCGCGGCCGGGGCCCGAAGGGAGGGACCCGCCCGCAGGGAGGATCTGCCATGGATTACATCCATCATTATGACTCGCCTCTCGGGGGGATCACCCTGGCCTCCGACGGAGAGGCGCTGACCGGACTGTGGTTCGACGGCCAAAAGCACTTTGCCGAGACCCTGGGGGACGCCCGGGAGGAGCGGGATCCGGGGGTCTTTGCCCAGGCGGAGCAATGGCTGGATCTCTATTTTGCCGGATCGGTCCCGGACTTCACGCCGCCGCTGCGCCCGAAGGGGACGGCGTTTCAAACGGCCGTATGGACGCTTTTGCTGACCATCCCCTACGGCCGGACCGCGACCTACGGGGAGATCGCGGCGGTCCTGGCCGGGCAGAGGGAGTCCCGGACGTCTCCCCGGGCCGTGGGCGGCGCCGTGGGGCGCAACCCCATCTCCCTGATCATCCCCTGCCACCGGGTGGTGGGGGCCGGGGGAGCGCTGACGGGCTATGCCGGCGGGACGGACAAAAAGCGGTGGCTGCTCCGTCTGGAGGGGGCGGACCTCTCCGGGACCCGGCGGTGAACAAACGATCAAAGGCCCCTGCCATTCAGGCAGGGGCCTTTGACGTGGGGGCGCGTCAGCCGCGGTAGAGGTCGATCCAGTAGCGCTCCAGGTATTCGTCCCTTTCCGCCAGATAGACGGTGGATTCGTATACGCCGCCGTTGTTCAGGATCGTTTTGCGGCTGCCCTCGTTCCCCTGAACGCAGCAGACCAGCACCCGGGGGAGGCCCAGTCTCCGGCACTCGGGCAGCACGAGACCCAGCATCCGGGTGGCATACCCCTTTCGCCTCTCACTGGGACACACGGAATAGCCGATGTGGCCCGCGTACTTTTCCAGAAAGTCGTTGAAGCGGTGCCGGATCTGGATCACGCCCACCATCTTGTCATCCGACTCTCGCACAAAGATGTACTGGGTCATGGGCACGTATCCGGGAGGCGTCGTCTCCTCCCGCTTCAGCGCCTCCACCTGGTCGAGCCAGTCCCGGGTGCTGTCAAAGCGGCGAAGGGAGCCGCAGCCGTCCATGGACCCGCCGAAGTCCAGAAACTCCCGACGGTACGCCTGTATCTGCCGGTCATATTCCATGGACGGTTCGATCAGCTTCATATGACCACCTCCTGTATCCGGCTCCATTATACGACCGGACGCTCTCTCAGACAAGAGGGACGGGACCTCTGAACCCGGCTGCACGAAATGGAATAGCCCGTTCCGCGTTGGATATTAGCTTTTCCCGTGACAGTGTGCTATGCTCATGTTGGATAAAAATCGAAAGGGGCGACGATATGAAGATCGCAAAGATCGACCAGAGTCACGTGGGATCCAAAAGCATTTTTTACGTCGGCGGGGAGATCACGGGAGAGAGCGGCAGACATCGCATGAAAAACCAGATGTTTGTGGAAGCCTATTTCCCCCGGGAGCAGACCCACCCGTGGCCGGTGGTGATGTTCCACGGCGCGGGACAGACCAACGTGAACTGGCTCATAACCCCCGACGGCCGCATGGGCTGGGCGGATTACTTCGTTTCCAAAGGCTACGCGGTCTACCTGTGCGAGCAGCCCTCCAGGGGACGCTCCGCCTACCACCCGGAGGACAACGGGCCCCGGACGTACCACACGCTGGAGGCCATGCAGCGCTTCATGTCCAACCGGGGGCCGTGGCCCCAGGCGGCGGGCCATACCCAGTGGCCGGGGGAGGGCAGCGCCGACTTCCGGGATGAAACGGATCGGCAGTTCATCGCCTCCCAGGTGGAATACCTGGTCCGAAACGTCGACTCCCAGCGCCTGGTGAAGGAATGCGGGCTCCGTCTGCTGAAGGAGATCGGTCCGGCGATCCTGCTGACCCATTCCCAGTCCGGCCCCTTCGGCTGGCTTCTGGCCGACGAGGCCCCGGAGCTGGTGAAGGGCATCGTGGCGATCGAGCCCTCCGGCCCTCCCTTTTCCCGGGACCTCACCAGTGACAAGGCCGGGAACTTCGGCCTCGCGGATCTGCCGCTTCACTTTGATCCCCCGGTGACCAGCCCGGAGGAGTTCCGCCTGACGCTGCTGCCGTCGGATTCGCCGGAGCGAAAGGCGGGCTGGATCCTTGCCGAGCCCGCCCCGAGGCTGCCCCGACTGGCGGGGATCCCCGTCTGGCTGATCGTCAGCGAGTCGTCGTATCACGCCGAGAGCGATCATCTCACCAGCGCGGTGCTTGCCCAATGCGGGGTGGAGCACACCTTCCTCCGCCTGGAGGAGCAGGGGATCCGGGGAAACGGCCACATGATGATGCTGGAGAAAAACAATCTGGACATCGCAGACCTGATCCTCCGCGAGTTGAGGGCGCGGGGCCTGTAAGAGATCGGCCGCAAAAAGGCGCCGGGACTTTTTAAGTCCCGGCGCCTTTTTATATGGGGCCGTCCCCGCCGGATCATGCCTTTGCAAGCAGCGCTTCCACCAGCTTCCGCTTTTCGTAGAGGACACAGCCGCCCGCGTGGTCGTCCATCAGGATGCCGCCGCTGCGCAGCGCCGTGAACAGGGGGGAGGCCATGGCCGCCCGCAGGGAGCTGCTTTTCACGTTCACGTCGGAGTAGGGGGAGAAGGGGCAGGGCTCCGCGCCGCCGTGGGAATTGATGTGGAAGAAGCCCCGGCCCGCCGCCACACAGCCGCCCGAGCTTTTCTCGTCCCCGGGGAAGGATATGTATACCATCTCCGGGCGCTCCCGCCGCAGCCGGTCCAGCGCCTCCCGGAGGTATTCCCGCTCGGCGTCCCCCGGGGCCAGCTCCGCGCTGTCCTCCGTGACGGGGACGAACTCCACGTAGATCACGGCCCGGCAGCCCCGATCGGAGAGCTTTTTCAAAAACGCCTCGGAGGTCACCTCTCTCACGTTCTGCGTGGTGACGGTGACGGAGGCACCGAAGATCAGGCTCCGGCGGTGCAGCTCATCCATATTGGCCATCAGCAGATCGTAGATCCCGCTGCCGCGCCGGGCGTCGGTGGTTTCCCGTTCCCCCTCGATGCTCATCACCGGGAGCAGATTCCGGCACCTGTCGAATAGCTCGAAGTACCGCTGGTCGATAAACGTGCCGTTGGTAAAAATGGGGAAGAGGATGCCGGGCTTCTCTCCGGCTGCCTCGATCACGTCCCGGCGGAGCATGGGCTCGCCGCCTGCCAGCAGGATGAAGCTGATCCCCAGCTCGTCCGCCTCGCTGAAGATGCGCAGCCATTCCTCCCCGGTGAGCTGACGGACCGGCTCAGCGTCCACGGTGGCGTGGCTGCACCGGGAATAGCAGCCCGCGCAGTGCAGGTTGCACTGGCTGGTGATGCTTGCGATCAGAAAGGGAGGGATGTGTTCCCCGGCGTCCTCCGAGAGCTTCCGCTTTTTGGACGCTGCGCGGCTCGCCGCGGCAAATTTGAGCATAAAGGCGCTCTCCTTCGGGTCCTTCAGCGTCGCCCGCAGCGCGTCGGAGACGACTCTCTCCACGCCTCTGGTCATATAGGCTTGAATGTCAAAGTTTTCGTTGATGCTGCTCATGTGCACCTTCCTTTGATCGGCTTGCCGCCGCTGCATACTGTCGGCCGCCCCGGAAAAAAAGCAGCCGATGGGCCCCGTGTCCCGCGGACGCGGACTCAGCCGCAGCCCAGGTTTTCCGCGTAATCGATTACCACCGTGCACCCCGGTCGGACAAGCTGCATCAGCGTTTTCATTTCCGCCTCCGGAATGGCCACGCACCCGCCGGTGCTGCTCTTGCGCGGGTGTGTGCAGTGCAGGAAGATGGCCGAGCCCTTGCCCGGCACGGCGTCGGCGTTGAAGCCGATGTTCAGGCAGTACCGGTATTCCGTGCCGAAGTCCGCCAGGTGCTCGCTGACGGACCGGTCCAGACCGGGACAGTCCGAAAGACTCACCAGCTCGTTGTAGTGCATGCCGGGCCGGACGTCCCCGGACCAGTAGTCGTTTCGCCCCACCTGGACGTAGGGGATGGCGCAGCCCGGGTCGTCCCCGTTGCCGAAGGCTTTGTTGAACGTATATACCCCTATGGGAGTCTGCCCGCAGCCCTCGTAGTGCAGCTCATCGGGACAAAGACCGTTCCGCCCGACGAAGCCCTCCGCAGTCAGGAGCGTATGCCACCGTCCGGCGCCGTCCTTCTCCTGCAGGGAGACCTGCGCCGTGGTCCCGCGGCCGGCGGCCACCACGACCAGCTGCTCCGCCTCCGCGGCCGTCGGCAGCGCCGCCACCCAGTCGGGGGAGAGCTCCGCCTCCAGGCAGAGCCGCTCCCGGGGGGATGCCAGCGCCAGCGCCGCGGCGTCCCGGCACACGTCTGTCATCCGGGCGCCCACCAGAGCCATGACCGCGGCCAGCAGCGCCGCCGTGCTCCGGATAATCTTCATGTGCCGTTTCTCCTGTCAGTAAGGTTTCTGCCGCCAGTTTATCACGTCCCGCCGCAGTTGGCAACGGGAGAGGGAACGGAGGCGCGTTTTCCTCCGGGTACAGTTTCACGAGCTCCGTCCTCCGGCCCGGACCCGGCGGCGGAGAAAGCCGTCCATGTCCCGCTCTTCAAAGTAAAGCCCGCCGGCGTTATGGCGGAAGGTGACGGCATCGGTTTGGATAAAGCCGCGCCAGGTGTCAGCCGTCCGGAGGGCGACGCCGCCGGAGAGCAGCGCGTTGGCGCCAAAGTCCGCAACCACATCCAAGCCGAGAACATCGAGATAAAACTGCCTGCTGCGCCCCATGTCCCGAACGGCAAGCGATGTGCGGACAAATTTCATGACTTTCTCCTCAGCCGCAGATCGCCCGCCTGCTCCCGCAGCGCGTCGGCGATCTCTCCCGGCGTCTTCCCGTCGGACTGCTCCATGATACGGCGCAGATCCTCCAACTCCATTAGATTGACGGCGGTGCAGTACAGCGTCTTCCTCCGGCCATCGTTGTGCTCCGACAGCAGCTTGTCCAGGATCGCCCGCTTTTCGCGCTGTTCGGCGTTGTAGGCGTCCTCGCCGATTTGCTGCATCTTTTCCATGTCCGACTTCTGATGCCGGTGGGTGATGAAGGAGTCGTACTCGTCAATGCGGTCATATCGCGCACAGGGATATTCCGGGCACTCAAAGCAGTATGCAACACCGCCGTGGGCCAGAGCGCAGCGGGCGATGGCACAGGATTGATTGCCAAAGCCGCAGCCGCCGCAGTGGCCGGAGAGATTCATCGGGCATAGCTTGCAGTTGAGGCCGCAGAGGGAGAAATAAGGATTGTCTCGCTGAAAACCCTTCATAGCTTTTCGATCCGTATGGTTTTTTCTTTCATGGAAATCTTCCCCACCCGGAAGCCATACGCGGGAAGCTCCTTTTTGAAGGTGAGGAACGCATGGTCGAGGGGAATGCCGCACACGGCCTCCACCTCGTCAAACGTGATCATTTTCGGTTCATTATTGCGAATATATTCCCAGAGCGGGTCGTATTTGCTCATGCTGTCTCCTCCTTTGCATTTCGGTACAACCGATCATACCAGAGACTTGTCCGTTCATCAATGAGGCGGCAATTGAAAACAGAGGGTCAAGGTTTTGCACCTTGACCCTCTGTTTTCGTGTTGACATTACAGCCACACCAGTACGGCGAAGCCGCCGCGGAAATAATAGGTGTTCGTGCAATGTCCATTTGGTGGAGGCGAGGGGAGTTGACCTGCCCTGCGGGGCAGGCCGGGTCGCGGCTCTGGAGCGCCCCCGGCGCTCCATTCAATCCCGCTCCCGTTCAACTCCCCGACTTTGCAAAACAAAACAGCCACCCCTGCTGGGATGGCCGTTTTGCTTTGGTGGGACTATCGGGACTTAAGTCGAACTATTATGCAATCTTAAGTTTTTATGCATAGTGATAGATCCTTTGTGGCTTGATCCCCTAAGCAGACTACTTGCACGCGGTTCCCAGATGAAACCACATATTTTGCATCTAGCTTTAATAGGGCTATGGCGACCAGTATAATTGCCGATCACCTCTACTGTCGGATTGACTATTTCAACTTCTTTGACGAAATCTTCCTGTGTTTTTAAAAACTTTTCATGTGCGATCATTGAGCCACATTTTCTACACCCATCTCCACTTAGCAGATTTGCCGGAATTGCATTCCATTTATATCCACATGTCATGCATTTTACTAAGAGCCGCTTATTAGCATTCTGATATTGTCCAATCACCTGAATAGTTGGAGAGATTTCTTTTAGTTCCGCAACAAAGTTATCATGCGTTTTTGATAAGGCATTATCATAGGCTTCATTCTCGATTTCACTCCATTCGTCATCAGAAAAGAAACACTCTATATTTGTTCTTGCAAAAAGTTGCCTAACCAGATTTTTGATATTAGAATGGTCTGCTTTATTGTAGTCATCGGAGAATGTAATGCAATCTGTATCGAATGGGGGCTCTTCGGCGATGGGATACTTGTCATAGATTGTGATTAAATCCACTTGTTTCTGACTGCAGAGTTCTCTTTTTCTACGGTCACGGTTTATTGATTTTCTATGAAGGAACCAGTTTCCAGGCTCTATGGCGATATGTAAGTCTGGAATATAGATATCTAGTTCCATTCCAATCAAGGATTTATCTCTGGATAAAACATTATCTTTACCGATAGCCTTTTGAAAACTTAGCAAAATGAATTGTTCCATAAAACTTGTGCCCGATTTGGCGCATCTTGGACAACCGTGTCCTTGCAGCAAGGAATACGGTTTTGCGCTCCATTCATGACCACATCTTTGGCATGCAAATCTTATAGAATCTTTATTGCTAGTATATGAATCCAGAGGTTCAATATCGGGATGTAGTTTTCTTAATTCATCGCGAAATTGCTTATCCGTTTTCGCCCCGGTAATTCCGGTATTTTTTTGAGAACCTCTTATTGCGCTACAGTGTGGACATGACTTTCCAGAAGTCAATGAATATGCTACAGGATTCCAGACCTTGCCACATTTTTTGCATTTAACTTCGATGTGATCAACTGCTCGCGTGTATTTTCCTATGACTTCAATTTCTGGATTGATCATCGATAATTCTTTAACAAAATCATCATGCGTTTTTGCCATTATTCCACAGCCTTTTTTGTGATACTATTTGCTTCTCGAGAGTCGCAAATTCAATTTGGGGTAATACTACGGCCATTATACCGACTAACAGATAAAAAATCTAGCTCGACAGAGTTACTGTTGGGCTTCATTTATCACGTGCATTCTAAACCACAGCCCACTGCGTAAAGGGAAAGATTACGCGAAAAGCAGTAATCCTCGTTTCCCAAAAAAGGAAAAGGACCCCGGAACATTGCGGCAAAAACGCCCGTGTTGATTCACGCGAACACCCCAACGACCGGACTTCAGAAAATAATGAAAAAAGTCCTCGCCCAACGCCTTGCTTTTAGACAAGGGTTCGAGTAAGGACTTTTTGGTGGAGGCGAGGGGAGTTGAACCCCTGTCCGAAAATGCTTCAAAGGGAACCTCTCCGGGCGCAGACGCTTGTTTTGGGATCGCTCCCGATTCCCCTCCTCACCGGTCAACCGTCAAACCGGTACGTCGGGTAGCTTCATTATGCATGGTGCGCTCAAAGCTTTGCGCACGCACGTCCGCCCCTGATCGACGCCCCGCATCCGGGCCGAGGCACTCCCGGAGGGGACGGGTCACGGCTTAGGCCGCGGCCAGAACAGCGTTATCGTTGTTCTTTAATTTATAATTGCCCATTTTAAGGATGGTAGGCGCATCCGCCCGCTATTCCGATCTCTGCATCCCCGTCGAAACCGTTACGCCCCCCGATCGCGATGCCTTCTGCGGAAGGCATGATACCGCCTGCGGCGGCGCGGCTTCAAGGGGGAACGGCGTCCCCCCTTGAAGACCCTTTTTTCGGAAGAAAAACGGTGAGGGAGATTGAATGCTTCAGTTATAATGCTTCGGCTCAGGGTATTCCTCGCCGAAGGTCTCCACGGTGACCTTTTTCATCACCTGGGGCTCCAGGGGCCGGTCGTTGGCGTCGGTGCGGACCGATGCGATCCGGTCGACGACCTCGATGCCCTCGATGACCTTGCCGAAAGCGGCGTACTGGCCGTCCAGATGGGGCGCGTCCTCGTGCATCAGGAAGAACTGACTGCCGGCGGAGTTAGGCGCCATGGCTCTGGCCATGCTCAGCACGCCCCGGGTGTGCTTGAGCCGGTTGTCAAAGCCGTTGCCCCGGAACTCCCCGTAAATGTGGTAGCCGGGACCGCCCATGCCGGTGCCCTGGGGGTCGCCGCCCTGGATCATGAATCCGGAGATGACCCGGTGGAAGATCAGCCCGTCATAAAAGCCCTGCTGAACCAGATTCACGAAATTGCGCACGCTCTGGGGCGCGGTCTCGGGATAGAGCTCGGCCTTGATGACGTCGCCGTTTTCCATCTCAAAGGTCACGATAGGATTTTTCATTGATAATTCCTCTCTTTTCTGGCGCGGTCCATATCCCGCTCCGCCTCCCGGCGGGCGTCGGACTCGCGCTTGTCATACAGCTTTTTGCCCTTGCATAGACCCAGCTCCACCTTGACCCGGCTGTCCTTGAAGTACAGCCGCAGGGGGATCAGAGCCACGCCCTCCTGGGCGATGCGGTCCGCCAGGCGGCGGATCTCCCGCTTGTGCATCAGCAGCCGCTTCACCCGCATGGGGTCGCGGTTGAACACGTTGCCCTTTTCATAGGGGCTGATGTGCAGGCCCCGGGCGAACAGCTCCCCGTTGCGGACGATGCAGAAGCTGTCCTTTAAATTGACCTGACCGGCCCGGATGGATTTGACCTCCGTGCCGAACAGCTCTATACCCGCCTCGAAGCGCTCCAGAACGAAGTAGTCGTGGAACGCCTTGCGATTGGCGGCGATCTCTTTGACGCCCTGCTGCTTCGGCATGGTGCTCCGCTCCTTTCTCCGTCCCGGGATCGCTTGTCAAGGTATTATACCACGTTTGTCAATAGTCTGATGCAGAAAACTTCCCCTTTGGCCCGAAGTCCTCACTTCCGGCCGAAGCGGACCGCCAGAAACCGCACCGCGTCTTCGCTTATGTACGTCCCGAGAGCGGGGTGAGCCAGCAGCAGCGTGTCCTTCCGACCGGGAAAAACCTCGATCTCCAGCTCGCCCCAGTCAGCGTCCGTCCCCAGCGCGGAGCGCACCAGACGCTCGGCCTCCTCCGCGCCCGGCCGACCGGTCACCTGCAGCGCCAGGCATCGCGTGTTTTTTCCCATTTCGTCCTCCCCGGTTTTTTCGCTATTATATCGCCGGAGAGGGTCTGCGAACAGTGAAAAAATATGGCAAAGTCCGGCCCCGCGTGGTATACTGTGGCAAAAACGGGAACAGGAGCGTTGTTTTTATGGATTATACGGAACAAAAGCTGCGTCAGGTCAACCGCTACGAGGGCATCGTCGTGGACGTGTCGGTGGACCATATCCGCCTGGCGGACGGCAGCGAGAGCTTCCGGGAAGTGGTGCATCACCCCGGCGGCGTGTGCGTGCTGCCCGTGGACGAACAGGGGATCGCCTGGTGCGTCCGGCAGTTCCGCTACCCCATGCGGGAGCATCTGCTGGAGGCCCCGGCCGGCAAGCTGGAGCGGGGGGAGGAGCCCGGGTCCTGCGCCGCCCGGGAGCTGAGCGAGGAGACGGGCTTCACCGCCGGTGAGCTGATCCCTCTGGGCAGCTACTACACCTCTCCGGGCTACTCCACCGAGTGCCTGCACCTCTATCTCGCGCTGGACCTCCGCCGGGGACAGGCGCACCTGGACGAGGGAGAGCTGCTGGACCTGGTCCGCCTCCCCTATTCGGAGCTGCGCGCCATGGCCGCCCGGGGGGAACTGGCCGACGGGAAGACGACCATCGCCGTGCTCCAGGCCGCGGCATATCTGGAAGAACGCGGTATTATTTGATTTGCCTTTTCCGGCGGTATGTGATATATTGACAATGTATCGGTGTGGACACAGACTCCGTTCTGTAAAAATAACCCATACCGCCGTGTTCGGGAGGAACCTGTATGGAAAAATATATAATACGCGGCGGCAGCCGTCTGCATGGAGAAGTGGAGATCAGCGGCGCGAAGAACGCCGCCGTTGCCATAATTCCCGCAGCGCTGATGATCGACGGTATCTGCCGGATCGAAAATCTGCCGCAGATCAGCGACACGGTCACGCTTTTTCATATTCTGGAATCTCTGGGCGCAGTAGTGCGCATGATCACTCCCTCGACGGTGGAGATCGACTGCCGCCGCGCCACCTGGAAGAACGCCGATTACGACCGCATGCGGAAGATCCGCGCCTCCTACTATCTGGTGGGGGCCATGCTGGCCCGGTTCGGCATTGCCCGCACCACCATGCCCGGCGGATGCAACTTCGGCGACCGGCCCATCGACCAGCACGTCAAGGGCATGACCGCCCTGGGCGCCCAGGTGGAGGTCACCGACTTTATCGACGCGAAAGCCACGGAGGGCCGGCTCAAGGGCGCGTATATCTATCTGGACAAGGTGTCCGTAGGCGCCACCATGAACGTGATGATCGCCGCCACCATGGCGGAGGGCCGCTCCGTCATTGAAAACGCCGCCCGGGAGCCCCACATCGTGGACCTGGCCAACTTCCTCAACTCCATGGGCGCGGACATCCGCGGCGCGGGCACCGACAGCATCAAGATAAACGGCGTGGACCGCCTCCACGGCGGCACCTACGCCATCATTCCCGACCAGATCGAGGCGGGCACCTATATGGCCGCCACCGCCGCCTGCGGCGGCGAGGTGCTGGTCACCAACGTGATCCCCAAGCACCTGGACTGCATCAGCGCCAAGCTTCGTGAAATGGGCGTCACGGTGGAGGAATACCCGGAATCCGTGCTGGTCCGCTCCAGCGGGCGGCTCCGCCGGGTCAACGTCAAGACCCAGCCCTATCCGGGCTTCCCCACGGACATGCAGCCCCAGATGGGCGTGTGCATGTCTATCGCCCAGGGCACCAGCGTCATCTCCGAGGGGATCTATGACGATCGCTACAAATACTTCAATCAGCTGCGGAAAATGGGCGTGAACGCCCACGTGGACGGCCGGGTGGCCGTGGTGGAGGGCACGGGAAAGCTCCACGGCGCCACCGTGGCGGCCTGTGACCTTCGGGCCGGCGCGGCCATGGTCATTGCCGGACTGTGCGCCGAGGGCACCACTACCGTGGAGGATATCTATTATATTGAGCGCGGCTACCAGAATTTCGTCGGCAAGCTGCAGGCTCTGGGCGCGGATATCCACATCGTGGACGAGCCGGAACCGGGAGCAAAGACCGACACCGCCGCCGGATGAGGTTTATAACGTTTGCAAGCGGCTCCGGCGGCAACTGCACTCTGGTGCAGGGTGGCGGGGCCAGTGTGTTGGTCGATGCCGGGATCTCCCTGCGGCGCATCCGGGCGTGTCTGGCCCGCCACGGGCTCGCCGTGGACGATCTGGACGCGGTGGTGGTCACCCATGACCACAGCGACCACGTCTGTGCGCTGAAAATGCTGACCAAATACCATTCCGTCCCCGTCTACACCCCTGCCGGAGCGATCCGCCGTCTGTGCGGCCTGAACCCGGAGCTGGAGGGGACGCTGCGGCCCGTCCGGCCGGGAGAGCCGCTGTATATCCGGGAATTGACCGTCACCCCCTTTTCGACCCCTCACGACGCCGTGGAAAGCGTAGGATACGTGTTGGAAGGCCCGGAGGGCAAGCTGGGGCTGTGCACCGACACCGGCATGGTCACCGACGGGATGCTGGAGGCTCTGACGGGCTGCGGGGCGGCGCTGATCGAGGCCAACCACGACCCGCAGATGCTGATGCACGGGCCCTATCCCGTGCCGCTGAAGCGGCGCATCCGCTCGGAGAGCGGACATCTTTCCAATGAAGATTGCGCCTTGCTGGCCTGCGCTCTGGCGGCCGGCGGCGCGGAGAGCATCGTCCTCGGCCACCTGAGCCGGGAGAACAACACCCCCCGACTGGCGTTCGAGACGGTCCGGGAGGCGCTGGATGCGGAGGGCTTTTCCGCCGTGGCGCTGGCCGTGGCCCCGCCGGACGGGGAAGTGTGTGTGGAGATCGCCGCATGCAGCGTGTCCAGGTGATTTGCGTCGGGCGTCTGAAGGAGAGCTTCTTCATCGGCGCCTGCGGGGAATATGAAAAGCGGCTGCGCCGCTACTGTGCCTTCGAGTGTCTGGAGCTGCCGGAGACCGGGGACGTGGCCCGGGACGGCGAGGCGATCCTGAAGAAGATCCCGCCGGAGGCATATACGGTGGCCCTGTGCGTGGAGGGAGAGTTGTATTCCAGCCAGGACCTCTCGGAAATGCTGACCGACTGCGCCAACCGGGGCAAAAGCCGGGTCTGCTTCGTGATCGGCGGATCCGACGGCCTGTCGCCGGCGGTGAAAAAACGCGCGGACGTGCGGCTGTCCATGTCCCGCATGACCTTTCCCCACCATCTGGCCCGGGTGATGGTCATGGAACAGATCTACCGCGCCTACACCATTGCGGAGGGCGGCAGGTATCATAAATGAATCGACGGGGGGAGAAACTGTGAACAGAGATAAGGATCCCGTTCCCCAGTGGGGCGGGTTCGTGCCCGGGGAGCTGCTGGAGCGCTGGCCCCGGGATGAGAGCGGTGAACCGGAGCCCCCTGTGTATCTGTGCCACTGCCGGGGGGTGGACATGGAGGAAGCGCTCACCGTGGCGCGGATGGAGTCGTATGGCATCCCCTGCCTGCGGCAATACCCCGACAACGGCGTGGTCGGGCGGCTGATCCTGGGAGTCAGCGGCACCGGCACGGATATTTTCGTTCCGGCCTCGCTGTGGGCGGACGCCTGTCAGCTGCTTCGGGAACCGGGAAATGAGAAGGAGGATCATATCGATGAGTTGGCGTGAAAGCTATGAGGAGTGGCTCAACAGCCCGGCCCTCAGCGAAGAGGAGTGGCGGGAGCTGGACGCCATACGCGACGACGAAAAGGAGATCGAGGACCGCTTTTACGCGCCCCTTGCTTTCGGCACGGCCGGGCTGCGGGGGATCATGGGCCTCGGTACCAACCGGATGAACATCCACGTCATCCGCCACGCCACCCAGGCCTTTGCCGAGCTGATCGTATCGGAGGGCCGGGAGGCCATGGAAAAGGGCGTGTGCGTGTGCTTCGACTGCCGCAACAACAGCGACGTTTTCGCCCGCGAGGCCGCCGCCATCATGGCCGCCAACGGGGTGCACGTGCGTCTGTTCGAGGCGCTGCGCCCCACTCCGGAGCTGAGCTTTGCCATCCGGTACTACGGCGCCCAGGCCGGCATCAACGTCACCGCCAGCCACAACCCCAAGGAGTACAACGGCTATAAGGTCTACTGGTCCGACGGGGCGCAGCTGCCGCCCCAGCACGCCGAGCAGATCGCCGCCCGGATGGAGAATTCCGACGTGTTCCGCAGCCCCAAGCGCATGGAGTTTGACGACGCCGTGGCCCAGGGACTGATCGAGACCATGGGCGAGGAGACCGACGAGGCCTTTTTGAAGGAAGTGCTGGCCATGGCCGTGAACCGGGAAACGGTGGCGCGGGTGGCGGACGATCTGCGCATCGTCTACACGCCCTTCCACGGCTGCGGCTGGAAGCTGGTGCCCGAGGCGCTGCATCGCCTGGGGATCAAGCACCTCTACCCCGTGGAGCAGCAGATGGTGCTCGACGGCAGCTTCCCCACGGTGAAGAGCCCCAACCCGGAAAACCCGGAGGGCTTCTATCTGGCGGTGGATCTGGCCCGGGAGGTGGACAGCGATCTAATCATCGGCACCGACCCCGACTCGGACCGGGTGGGCGTCATGGTGCGGCGGAATGGAGAGTACGTCACCATCACCGGCAACCAGATGGGCTGCCTGCTGCTGGACTATATCATCACCGCGAAAAAGCAGACCGGCACCATGCCGGAGCACCCCGCGGCGCTGACCACCATCGTCTCCACTTCCATGGTGCGGCGCATCTGCGAGGTCAACAACGTCCACTTTGACGAGACCTTCACCGGCTTCAAGTTCATGGCCGAAAAGCTGGCCGAGTACAAGGAGCAGGGGAGCTACGATTACCTCCTGGCCTTTGAGGAGAGCTACGGCTACATGGTGGGCGATTACGTCCGGGACAAGGACGCCGTCACCGCCTCCATGCTCATTGCCGAGATGGCTGCCTACTATTTCGAGCGGGGCATGACCCTGGCCGACGCCGTGGACGAGCTCTACAGCAAGTACGGCTACTTCCGGGAGGAGACCATCAACCTCTATATGTACGGCGTGGACGGTCTGGGGGAGATGCGCGCGCTGATGGCCAAGCTGCGCAGGGAGCCCCCCGCGGAGGTGGGCGGCGTGAGCGTGGCCCGCATCCGGGACTACCAGACCGGCGAGATCACCATTCCCGGTCTGGGCGTGGTGGAAAAGACCGCCATCGTGGGCAGCAACGTGCTTTATTTCGAGCTGATCGACGGCTCAGCCCTGGTGGTTCGCCCCTCCGGCACGGAGCCGAAGATCAAAATGTACGTCCTTGCCCGGGACGAGACGGCGGAGGGCAGCGCGGAAAAGGCGCAGCGCTTTGCCGAATTTGCCCGGGGCCTTTCCAAATAAGGACCCGGCCGGACCCCGGCTTTTAAAAGGAGGTTAGAAACATGAAGAAGATACTGGCGATCCTTCTCGCGGCGGTCGTGCTGACAATGTGCCTGTCCGCCTGCGGCGGCAGCAAGACCTGGACCGGCAAACACGACGTGGAGCTCACCATCAAGGACTACGGCACCATCACGCTGGAGATCGACGCGGACAGCGCCCAGCTGACCGCCTCCAATTTCCTCAACCTGGTCAAAAAGGGCTTTTACAACAACCTTACCATCTACCGCGCCATCGACGGCTTTGCCATCTACGGCGGCGATCCCAACAAGGACGGCACCGGCACCTCCGGCACCACCATCACCGGCGAGTTCACCTCCAACGGCTACAACAATCCCCTGGGCCACGTCCGGGGAGCCATCGGCATGGCCAGGGGCGTGAACAAGAACAGCGCCTCCTGCCAGTTCTTTATCCTGCAGAACGACGCCCGCTATCTGGACGGGGAGTTTGCCATCTTCGGCAGCGTCACCTCCGGCATGGAAGTGGTGGACCGCATCGCCTCTACCGCGCCGGTCACCGGCAGCGACGGACACATCACCGTGGACAACCAGCCGGTGATCTCCTCCGCCAAGGTGGTCGACTGACGGCTCAGCTCCCGGTGAACGGATTCCCGCCGGAGAACGTCTGTTCTTATGGCGGGAATCCTTTGCATACCCGGGAATACAATGATCCGGGGAGCCCGGGCCCCAGGGAGGCTGACGATGGAAAACATACGAAAAAAGACGGCGCTGATCCTGCTGCTTTCGCTGACGATCGGGGTGCTGGCCGGACCGGTCCCGGTCCGGGCCGCGGCGGAGGACCGGAGCGCCGGGTGCGCCGTCATCGGTGAGGATCTCACCAACGCCCAGACCCAGACCGTTTACGATACCTTTGGCTTTCCCCGAGGCACAGTGCGGGAGGTGCTGATTTCCAACGCCGAGGAGCGCTCTCTGCTGGAGGGCTTTGCGGAGGACGAGCGGATCGGCACGGCCTGCTGCGGTGTGTATATGGAGCCGTTGCCCCCGGGCAGCGGCACGGAGATCACCACCGGCAACGTGACGCTGTGCACCGGGGAAATGTACCGTTCCGCCCTGGCCACCGCGGGGATCGAGGACGTGCGGGCGATGATCGCCGCTCCCTTTGCCGTGAGCGGGATCACGGCGCTGCCGGCGCTCTACAAAGCCTGGGAGACGCTCACCGGCGAGACGCTGGACGACACCGCCCAGCAGGTGGGCCTCCGGGAGCTGATCGCCGCCGCCGACCTGGCGGAGGACGTGGGACAGGGGAACGCCGCGGACCTGCTGGAGAAGATCCGCTCCGCCCTGAGCCGGACCGCGGATATGACCGATGCGGAGCTGGACGCCCGGATCCGGGAGCTGGGGGAGCAGTACGGCATCACCCTCAACGACCAGCAGGTGCGTCAGATCATGGATCTGTGCCGGGGGATGGAAAAGCTCTCGGACAACCGCCTGACGGAGGCGGTGGACGACCTGCGCGCCACTGCGGAGAAGATCGAGGAGTACACGGAGAAAACGGAGGAGCTCCGGGAAAACGTCAGCTCCTTCGCTCAGACGCTCAAGGATTTCTTCTCCAAAGCCGCGGACTTCTTTTCCGGCCTGTTCGGGAAAAAATGAGCCCGATCCGGGCGAATAATTCACAAATCCGCAATGATTTTCGTAAAAAACATGCCATAATAGCAAATGCGTAATCGATTCCGTCCCCTTCGCGGCGGGGCGGAAGGCAATAAAAGAAAGGAGCCGTAACAATGGAATCCAACAGCATTATTGAAAAGGTAAAAGAGCTTGTAAGGAAGGGCAACGTCTCCCGCATCATCGTGCGCAAGGGCGACAAGGTCCTGGTGGATGTCCCCGTGAACGTGGGCATCGTGGGCGGCGTCGTGGCGCTGGCCAGCTCCAAGATCCTGCTCCTGGCCGGTGTGCTGGCCACGGTGGGCTTCGGCTGCACGGTGGAGGTCATCAAGAACGACGGTCAGGTGGTGGACGTCCTCAACGAGGAGAGCGCCCAGAAGGCCCGGGACGTGGCTGCCGGTGTGGTGGAAGACGTAAAGGACGCCCTGAACCTGGATAAGAAGGAGACCTCCGGCTTTGAGGAGACCGTAGCCGCCGACGAGCCAGACCAGGACGATACCACGGAAGAATAACCGCATCAGACGCGCTAAAAAGCCGAAGCTGAACGCTCCGGCTTTTTACAATAAAGGGGAAAGATATGGGAGAAGTTCTGCTGTACAACATACCGGAGGGAGAAAAGCGCCGCCGGATCCGGGTGGCGCTGCTGCGCCTGGGTATCCCCGGGCGGGAGATCGCCCCTGCCGACTACGGCCACCCCATCGGGTATCTGGCCGGACTGGAGGGCTTCGGCCCCGGGGAGGATCCCGGCGCCGACGAGGTTTTCAGCGACGAGATGCTGGTGATGTGCGGCCTTTCACAAAAGAAATTCAACGCGTTCCTTGACGCCCTGCGTGCCTCACGGGTCACCGTGGCGCTGAAGGCCGTGCTCACCGAGACCAACGCCGCCTGGAGCTCCTGCCGGCTCTGCAGCGCCATCCGCGCCGAGCACGAGGCCATGCGCCGCGGGCTGCCCCCGGTGGACCAGAGGACGGTGAAGCCGTGAAGAACAGGGAAAACGAGAAATACTTCAAGCTGGGTCTGACCTGCGTGGCGGTCATCGCCGCAGGTCTGGCGGTGTTCTTTTTCATCTACCGCTTCAATGCGGTGCGCGGGGCCTGGCGCTTCATTCTCCGCAGCCTGCGGCCGTTTTTTTACGGCGGCGCCATGGCCTATCTGCTTGCGCCCTTCTGTACCCGCACGGAAAAGCTGCTGAAAAAGCTGTCCAAAAAGGGCAGCGGCAAATGGATCCCCGTGGTCTCCATCCTCCTCTCGCTGCTGCTTCTGGTGGCGGTGGTGTGGCTGCTGTTCCAGCTGATCCTGCCCCAGGTGTGGCGGAGCGTCGAGGGCCTGGTCATCAGCTTCCCGGAGAAGAGCCGGGAGGTGGAGGAGTGGCTGCGCCGGATGCTCAACAGCCGCCCGGAGGCCCTCTCCGCCATGGAGGGGTACTACGACCAGATCATCGAGCGGGTGCAGAAGTGGCTGGATACGGAGCTGCTGCCCATGGTGCAGTCCTGGGCCATCAGCGTGGGGTCCCACCTTTTCGAGCTGCTTGCCGTGGTGAAGGACCTGCTCATCGGGGTGCTGATCTCCGCTTACTTTCTGGCCAGCCGCCGGCGTCTGGGCGCCCAGGCCAAGCTGATCTTCCACAGCCTGGCCCCCTGCGACTGGGCGGACCGGATCCAGGAGGAGATCCGTTTCGCGGACAAGATGTTCAACGGCTTCTTCCGGGGAAAGCTGCTGGACAGTCTGATCATCGGCGTGCTGTGCCTGATCGGCACCTCGATCATGGGGATCAGCTCCGCCATGCTCATCAGTCTGATCATCGGCATCACCAACATCATCCCGGTGTTCGGACCCTTCATCGGCGCGGTACCCTGCGCGCTGCTGCTGTTGCTGGAAAACCCGCTCCAGTGCCTGTATTTCGTCATCTTTATCGTCATCCTCCAGCAGGTGGACGGCAACTTCATCGGCCCCATGATCCTGGGCGACTCCACCGGGCTGTCCGGCTTCTGGGTCATGTTCGCCATTTTGCTCTTCGGCGGACTGTGGGGCATCCTGGGCATGATCGTGGGCGTGCCGCTGTTTGCGGTGATCTACGATATCATCCGCCAGGTGGTCTTTTACCGGCTCCGGGACCGGGGAGATACGGCCGTCATCGACGAGTACGTGGCGGCGTTCCACTCCGCGCCGGACGAAAAGAGCAAGCCGAAGTTCAGGCCGCCGCGCAAAGCAAAGAAATAGTTTACATAACAAAAACCGCCCGATACCGCAGGGGATCGGGCGGTTTTTGTTTTGGCCGCATCACCGGCAGACCAGCTCTCCGTTTTCCACGTCCACCGTCAGGGTGGCACCGGCGGTGAGCTCGCCGCCGAGAATGGCCCGGGCCAGCAGTGTTTCCACGCTGCTTTGCAGGTACCGGCGCAGTGGCCGGGCGCCATAGAGGGGATCGTAGCCCCGGTCGATGATCAGCGCCTTGGCCTGGGGGGTGATCTCCAGCTTCAGCGACCGCTCGGCCAGCCGTTCCCGCAGGGCGTTGGTCATGATGTCGATGATGCCGTTGAGGTTGTCCCGGGTCAGCGGCCGGAACATGATGGTCTCATCCAGGCGGTTGAGGAACTCCGGCCGGAAGGAGCGGCGCAGCTCCGTCATTACGGCCTCCTGGGCCTGGGAGGAGATGTTCCCCTCCTCGTCGATGCCGGAGAGCAGATACTGGCTGCCCAGATTGGAGGTCAGGATGATGATGGTGTTTTTGAAGTCCACCGTCCGGCCCTGGGAGTCGGTGATGCGCCCGTCGTCCAGGATCTGCAGCAGGATGTTGAACACGTCCGGGTGGGCCTTTTCGATCTCGTCGAAGAGCACCACGCTGTAGGGCTTGCGGCGCACCGCCTCGGTGAGCTGACCGCCCTCGTCGTAGCCCACGTATCCCGGGGGCGCCCCGATGAGCCGGGAGACGGAGAACTTCTCCATATACTCGGTCATATCGATCCGCACGATGTTGTGCTCATCGTCGAAAAGCTGTTCGGCCAGGGCCTTGGCAAGTTCGGTCTTGCCCACGCCCGTGGGACCCAGAAACAGGAACGAGCCGATGGGCCGGTTGGGGTCGGCGATGCCTGCCCGGGAGCGGAGGATGGCCTCGGTGACCCGCTGCACGGCCTCATCCTGGCCCACCACCCGGCGGTGCAGGTATTCGTCCAGATGCAGCAGCTTCTCCCGCTCGCCCTCCACCAGCCGGGATACGGGGATCCCCGTCCAGCGGGACACGATGGCGGAGATCTCCTCCTCGGTGACGGTATCGTGGACCATGGTGTTCTGCTTCCGGGACTCGCTGGTCTGCTCAGCCTCGGCCAGCTTTTTCTCCAGCGCGGGAAGGTCGGAGTACTTCAGCCGGGCGGCCGTCTCATACTCGTAGCGGAGCTGGGCGTTTTCAATGTCGGCGTGGAGCTTTTCCAGCTGGGATTTGAGCTCCTTCACCTGGTCAACGCTGCTCTTCTCCGCCTCCCAGCGGGCCTTCATCTCGTTAAAGCTGTCCTTGAGTCCGGCCAGCTCCTCACGCAGCTTTGCCAGCCGATCCCGGGAGAGAGCATCCTCCTCTTTTCTCAGGGCCATCTCCTCGATCTCCAGCTGCATGATCTTCCGGCGCACGTCGTCCAGCTCCGAGGGCATGGAGTCGATCTCCGTGCGGATCATGGCGCATGCCTCATCCACCAGGTCGATGGCCTTGTCGGGCAGGAACCGGTCGGTGATGTAGCGGTTGGAGAGAGTGGCGGCGGCCACCAGGGCGCTGTCGTGGATGCGCACGCCGTGGTAGACCTCATAGCGCTCCTTCAGCCCCCGGAGAATGGAGATGGTGTCCTCCACGGTGGGCTCCTCCACCAACACCGGCTGGAACCGGCGCTCCAGGGCCGCATCTTTTTCGATGTACTTGCGGTACTCGTCCAGGGTAGTGGCGCCGATGCAGTGCAGCTCGCCCCGGGCCAGCATAGGCTTGAGCAGGTTGCCCGCGTCCATGCTGCCCTCGGTCTTTCCGGCGCCTACGATGGTGTGCAGCTCGTCGATAAAGAGGATGATTTTTCCCTCGCTCTTGCGGATCTCCTCCAGCACGGCCTTGAGCCGCTCTTCAAACTCGCCCCGGTACTTGGCCCCGGCGATCAGCGCGCCCATGTCCAGGGAGAAAATAGTCTTGTCCTTGAGCCCCTCGGGCACGTCGCCCCGGACGATCCGCTGGGCCAGTCCCTCGGCGATAGCGGTCTTGCCTACGCCGGGCTCACCGATGAGCACGGGGTTGTTCTTGGTCTTCCGGGAGAGGATGCGGATCACGTTGCGGATCTCGCTGTCCCGGCCGATGACCGGGTCGGTCTCGTTGGCCCGGGCCCGCTCCACCAGATCGGTGCCGTACTTCTCCAGCGCGTCGTAAGTGCTCTCCGGATCGTCGCTGGTGACGGGGGCGGACTTTACCTTGGCCAGCTCCCGGGTGAAGTCCCCCCGGGTGATGCCGTGATCGGCGAAGATGCGCTTGATGGCCGGCGTCATATTGGCAAAAATGCCCATCATCAGGTGTTCCACAGACACGTACTCGTCCTTCAGGGACCGGGCCGCGGTCTCAGCGGCCTGGAGCACCCGGTCGGTCTCCGGGGAGAGATAGGCCTCCGTCTCGCTGCCCACCTTGGGCAGAGCGCCGATGGCCGTGTCCAGCTCTGAGAGCAGCGCGTCGCAGTCCACGCCCATCTTGCCCAGCAGGGAGGGGATCAGCCCTCCGTCCTGGTCCGCCAGAGCGTAGAGCAGATGCTCCGGGGCAATATAATTGTTGCGGTTTTCCCGCGCCATGGACTGGGCGGTGCGGACCGCGTCAAGACTTTTCTGCGTAAAGTTCTGCATGTTCATAGTCTCGACCCTCCTTTTCAGATATGCACGTCAGAATGCGTGAGATACGAGTAATAGGCCGCCTCCACGCCGTGAGCGTCCATCGTGCCGCCTACGTAGCCCTTGAGCAGCCGGTCAAACAGCTTGATATACCCGCTGATGGCCTCAGCCAGCTCCTGGGCGGAGCAGTCCCGTTCCGGCACGGCGATGCTGCGGATGAACTTGCCCTCATAGAGGGCGTAGCGCACCGGTGCGGACAGCCCCGGCGCCAGATGGGCGTCCTCAATGCGCTTCCACAGCCGGAAAAACTCCGTCATGGCGGCGATCAGCCCCGCGCTCTGGGTCCGGTAGGCCACCGAGAGCTGCCCGATGGACTCCTCGCCGCTGCGGTAGAGCTCCACCTCGTATTTCACGGTGGGCCGATACTTGTAGGCCAGAGAGCTTTTCAGCGACATGCTCAGACTGTTGGGGGAGAAGAACGGCACCAGCTCCCGGGAGGGAGAGATCATCCGTTCCATGGCGGAGAATATATCGTTGATCCGGCGCTCGGGGGTGGTGTAGTCCACGTACTCGGCCAGGATCTGGTTGATCAGATTGGATCGGCTGGTTCCCAGCGTGTGGGCCAGGGAGTCCACCTCCCGCACCACCTCGTCGTCCAGCATCAGACTGTACAGCGTTTTTTTCATGGGTGAGCCTCCTTTCTTTCTGCTGTTTCATATTATAGACAGCCTCAAAACTTTGTCAAGTATTTTATATAAAATTAAATGCAAATTATATATGAACGCGGAACGAAATTTTGCGAAAAATCCGGCAAACCTATTGCGTTGCCAATGGAATTGTGATACTATTCATGAGAAGATCCGATGAGGATCCGGAGGAATTCGTCGGCGGGGCACGGCAGCCCGGCCGAGGACAGAGTAGAAGTAGAGCGTCAAGTGCCGGGGGATGGGAAGTTGTCCCCGGACGAAGGTGCCGCACAGGGCATCGCGGTTCTATCTTCGCATCCGCTGCCACCCAAGGGGGATGAACTCCTTTCGTGGCAACTGTCACGAAAGGAGCGTTTTTTATGTCCAGATTCAGCACGAAAAAACTCATTACCCTGGGACTTCTGGTAGCCATGGACGTGGTCCTGACCCGGTTTTTGTCCCTGACCGCCTGGAACACCCGCATCGGCTTCGGCTTTGTGCCGCTGGTGATCGCCGCCATCCTCTATGGGCCCCTGCCTGCGGGCATCGTCGGCGCGCTGGCTGATTTCATCGGCGCCATCCTCTTTCCCGTAGGGCCTTACTTCCCGGGCTTTACCTTCTCCATGTTCCTGATGGGCCTGGTCTTCGGCTTCCTGATCCACAAGGATCAGAAGCTCTGGAAGATTGCCCTGGCGGTGATCATCACCCAGTTCGGCATCAGTCTGTTCCTCACCACTTTCTGGATCCACATGCTCTACGGCGCCAAGTACGTCCCTCTGCTGGCCACCCGCGTAGTGCAGTCCTTGATCATCTCCGCGGCGCAGATGATCGTGATCCCCATCATCGCCCAGTCGATCAATCGTTTCGGCAAATCTTTTAAAGAAAAGAAGGATGCTGCATGACAGTACAGGAAGCCATCGACTATATCGAGAACTATACCTGGAGCGCCACCAAATACGGTCTGGAGCGGACCCAGGAGTTGCTTCACGCCCTGGGGGATCCCCAGAAGGAGCTGAAATTCGTCCACGTCACCGGCAGCAACGGCAAGGGCAGCACCTGTTCCATGCTCTCGTCGATCCTGCGCCAGGCGGGCTACCGCACCGGACTGTACACTTCCCCCTATATCCAGGAGTTCCGGGAGCGGATCCAGGTGGACGGCGAATACATCCCCGGCAAAGCCCTGGCCGAGCTCACCGAGAAGGTCCGGGACCTGGCCGAGGCCATGGAGGACCACCCCAGTCAGTTTGAGATCGTCACGGCGCTGGCCATGGAATACTTCCGCCTGGCCAAGTGCGACATCGTGGTGCTGGAGGTGGGCATGGGCGGCCTGCTGGACGCCACCAACGCCATCGACGCCCCCGAGGTGGCCGTGATCACCAACGTGGGCCTGGAGCACACCGACTATCTGGGCGATACCCTTGAGAAGATCGCCGCCAACAAGTCCGGCATCATCAAGTCTGGCTGCAGCGCCGTTTGCTACGACGGGGCCCCGGAGGTCACCGCTGTGGTGAAGCAGGTGTGCGCGGAGAAGTCCGTGCCCCTGACCTGCCTGGATTTCAACGACCTCACCATGCTCTCCCAGGATCTGGGAGGCATCCGCTTCCTCTATAAAGGGGAGGAATACTCCATCCCGCTGCTGGGTCGCCATCAGATGTACAACACCTCCGTGGTGCTGGAGATCGTCAACGCTCTGCGCGCCCGGGGCTGGAAGATCACCGACGAGAACGTCCGCACCGGTCTGCGCATGGCCCAGTGGCCCGCCCGGTTCGAGGTGCTGCGCTATGAGCCGCTGTGCATCCTCGACGGCGGCCACAACCCCCAGTGCGCGCAGGCGCTCACCGCCAGCCTGGCGGAGCTGCTGCCCGGCCGGAAGGCCGTGTTCCTCATGGGCATCCTGGCGGACAAGGACTATAAGCAGGTGGTCGACGAGATCCTGCCCTACGCCTCTGAGTTTTATACGCTCACCCCCCTGAACCCCCGGGCTCTCAGCGCGGACGATCTGGCCGCGGAGCTGGCCGGGCACGGGGTGAAAGCCACCTCCTGCGGCGACGATATCGGCGCGGGGCTGGACGCGGCCATGGCCGCCGCCGGCCCGGAGGGGCTGGTGGTGATCTTCGGCTCGCTGTACCTGGCCGGCGCGGTGCGCACCGAATTCCAGGCCAAGCAGAAGGCCGCCAAGTCTCTCCAGCGGGAGGCCGCCCGGGCCGCCCGGCAGGGGCTCACCCCGGAGCAGCGCGCCGCCAAGAGCACCGTCATCTGCGATCGGCTCATGGTCATGCCCGAGGTCCGGGATGCGAAGACCATCCTCTCCTATCTGGCCATGCCCGATGAGGTGGATCTGGACGCAGTGCACCGTTGGGCGCGGGCCAACGGCAAGCAGGTGGCATTCCCCATCAGCGGAGCCCGGGGCAAAATGGAGTTTTACGTTCCCGCGTCCATGGATGAGCTGATCCGCGACCGCTTCGGCATCACCGCTCCCGACCCGGACAAAAGCCGTCTGGTGCAGCCCGGAGAGGCGGACGTGGTGCTGGTGCCCATGGTGGCCTTTGACGACAGGAACCGTCGGATGGGCCAGGGCGGCGGTTATTACGACCGCTACCTGATCCGCTGCCCCCAGGCCAAACGCTTTGCCGTGGCCTTTGCCGAGCAGAAGGTGGACGCCGTGGTGGCGGACGCTCTGGATCTGCCCATGGATCTGGTGGTCCACGACTGACCGGAAAAGAAACAAGCCCGCCGGGGGATCCCCACGGCGGGCTTTTGCAGTATAAGGAGCAGCCATGAACGAATCGATCATCGAAAACGCCGTTTCCTTTGTCACGGAGCTGTTCCGGGGCAACGCCGGCGGCCACGGGGCAGACCACACCCTTCGGGTGTACCGAAACGCCCGGCTCATCGCCGCGGAGGAGCCGGAGTGCGACCTTTTCATCGTCTCTCTGGCCGCCCTGCTCCACGACGCGGACGACCATAAGCTCTTTCAGACGGAGAATAACGCCAACGCCCGGGGGTTCCTGACAAAAAACGGGGTGTCCCTTTCGGATGCGGAGCGGATCCTTGCGGCGGTCAACGCCGTGTCCTTTTCTCAGAACGGAGACCGTCCTCCGGAGACGCCGGAGGGGAAGATCGTGCAGGATGCGGACCGGCTGGACGCCATCGGCGCGGTGGGGGTAGCCCGGACCTTTGCCTACGGCGGGGAACACGGGCGGGACCTGGCCGACTCCCTGCAGCACTTCCACGACAAGCTGCTGCGGCTGAAGGATTTGATGAACACCCCGACCGGCCGCCGTATGGCAGCCCGGCGCCACGACTTTTTGATTGCCTTCCTTCGGCAGTACGCCGCTGAGACGGGGGATAGCGCCGACGGGCCATAAAAACCCGCCCCCGCAGAGAGCTCTGCAGGGGGCGGGTTTTGCACTTCTGGGCTCAGTCCTGTCCGGTGACGCGGATCTGGCAGCTGGCCATGGTCTCCAGAGCGGCGGCGTGCTTTTCCGGCGTCACGCCGGCGCAGCAGCGCGCGTCCACGCTCATGGGCATCTCGCAGAAGCTGGCCTTCAGCAGCAGAGCGTTGGACACCACGCAGATGTCGGTGCACAGCCCCACCAGCTCCACCTGTACGTCCTCCTGTCCGACCTGGGCAACGTACCGGCCTACGATCTCCGCCAGCTCCGTGGAGCCGAAGGTGGGCTTGTCCACGATCCGGGTCCCCTCCGGCAGGGCGGCGGCCACCTGGGCGTTCAGCTCCCAGCCCGGCGTGCCCCGGACACAGTGGACCACCGGCAGGTTCCGCCCCTCCTGGGTGCGGAGATAATCCTCCCCGTGGGTGTCCCGGGTGGCGAGGATCACGTCTCCCCGGCGGGCGTATGCCCGGATCTTTTCCGTCACGGCGGGGACGATGGCCGCCGCCTCCGGGGTGCCCAGGGCGCCGTCCACAAAGTCCTTCTGCATATCGATGACGATCAGAATGTTCATTTTCCGGTTTCCTTTCTCACTCATCCCCGTAGAGCAGGGTGAAGCTCTCGTAGTGGTCGTCGGCACCTTGGATGCGGCATGCGCCGCAGGGAACAATGGAATGTGTCCGATAAATCGGACTTCCAGGGTTGCAATCGGGAGCGGTGGAAGGTATCATTATCCCGAAAGGAGGTGATACCATGTCGCGTGCAAGATCCACCCGCCATTGCAAGGAATGCCCCGACCATATCAAGGGATGGTGGCCCAGGGCACCGCACCTGTGTTTCCGGGCCGGCAACAAGAAGATCAAGGCGGACAGCGCGAAGACCTCACCGGACTGGTGTCCGCGTGGGCACCTCATACCCGGCACCGTATACCCGACCTTCACACCGGGGAAAGACCCGTGGATCGACGGCAAAACGGAAGGTAAGACACAAACCGTGGACGGGAGCGGGTGCGGGATTGTGGAAAAGTTGGTGGAAAACTGGCGGAAAACGAGTGCAAACTGGGGCAAAACCGGCCCCGTTTGACGGCCGGATGTTTCCCGGATCTCGTCGCGCACGATCGGCAAAGCCCCTTGAAGATGCCTCCCCATTGTGCCAGGCAGACAAGGATCCAGACAAGCGCGGATCCCGTGCCCCGTTGCCTTGCGGCACCGTGGCCCGTCCGCAATGGCTGGCGGCCGGCCTCGCCAGGAGCGGGCCGTCCTCCATCCTTGCGGCATGGCCCGCCGGGAGCGGGCCGGATCCGCGTCCTTGTCATAGCCTGGCAGCAGGGAGCCATCTTTTCAAAGGAGGCTTTGCCAATGATCAGCGCGAACATCAACCGGGAAACAAGAAAGGCCGTTTACAAACGGGACGGGTGGCAATGTGCCCTGTGCAGCTCCACCCGATATCTGCAGATCCACCATGCCATACCCAGGGGGCAAGGCGGGTCCGTTACGGATCCTATGAATCTAATCACGCTGTGCAGCCGATGCCATGCGGCCGCACACGGCCAGGACCTGGACGACATCGGAATGACCCAGGCGGAAGTGGAACAGGAATGCGTGGTATATCTGGCGGATCTCTATGCACCGTCCTGGTGGCCGTGGCGGGATGGGTATCACCCGGGGGGGTGGAATCCGAGAGCGGGTGGGGGATGATCCCCACCCGTTACATTTTGTAACCATACCAGGGCAATCACTCGCTTATGACAGTCAAAGCGGTGGGCCGGCCGGCTCCCCCCTTCGCTCGGCTCTGTCGTCCGGGTTGGTCGGTTCCGGTCGCTCGGCGGCCTGGCGGCCGCGCCCCCCCGGCCGGCCATTCCGGCCAGGCGGCTTTGTAGTGGGTGGCCGTCGTGGGGGTTCGCCGCCTGGCCTCAATCGCCGGTGCGCTCCTCTGTCGCGCCCCGGCAGCTCGTCGGCCGCCGCGTGGTTCTTGTGGGGGGGTGGTGCGGCGGCCTCCTCGTAACGCTTGGAGTGCCCCTCGTGTCGGCTCGGCTTGCCTGGCTGTCGTTGCGGCTGCCCGCTGCCTCCGGCATCGGACAACGCCGCCCCGGCAGCCTGGCAGCCTCGCCGCAAGTTCATTTTCCGGTTTCCTTTCTCACTCATCCCCGTAGAGCAGGGTGAAGCTCTCGTAGTGGTCGTCGGTGTAATAGATCAACCCGTCGTTGGAGTAGATGATGCGTTTTGCTCCCCGGCGGCTGGCCCCCAGGGTGTCGATGTCGCACTCGTGGTATTCCCGGCCTTTTGCCGTGGGCAGCAGCCCCTGGTAATTGCCGAACCAGTCCCCGCCGATGCACTTGCCCGGGGCGTACTTTTCCAGGGATCCCCCCGGCCAGCCCAGCTTCTGGGCCTGCTTTTTGGTGATGAAGTTCCCCGGCAGGTGGCCGTATACGTACAGATACAGCGCCACGTCCTCCTTGGAGGTGTACACCCCGTCCTCGTCGATGGGAAGGGGAGTGGCGGTGGGCTCCGGCGTGGGGGTGAGAGCAGGCGTGGGGCTGGGTGTGCTCTCCTCCGGTTCGGGGGTCAGCAGCGTCAGATCCGGCGCCGCGGTGAACGTGGGCGCGGCGGTGGGCTCGGTCCGTCCCGGCGTCCCCGCCGGCACACAGCCCGAGAGCAGCGCCGCGATCAGCAGCAGACCCAGCAGCGCCGCTCGGATCCTGGTATGTGATCTCATATGGTTCTCCTTCTGGTTTTTTCTATCCCAAAGAGTAGCAGAATCTGTGCAAAAAAGCAATGCGGATTTCCTCTCCGGGCCCATTCTACCGCTGGTCGGTTGCCATCACGGCGGGATCCGGTGTATCATCGTGGCGAGGTGAGACGGATGTATACCATTGATAAGGATAAGTTCGGCCCGTTTATTGCGGCGCTGCGCCGGGAAAAGGGACTGACCCAGCGGGCGCTGGCGGAAAAGCTGTTCGTCTCCGACAAGGCGGTGAGCAAGTGGGAGAGGGGGGCCAGCATCCCGGACACCGCTCTGCTGATCCCCCTGGCGGAGATCCTGGGCGTCACGGTGACGGAGCTGCTGGAATGCCGCCGCCGGGAGGGAGACGAGCCCCTAGATCCGGACCGGGTGGAGGGGATCGTGAAAACCGCGGTCCACTATGGGGAGGACACCTCCTCCCGGGCCGATCCCCACCGGAAAAAGTGGGCGGCGGCCTTTGTCGCGGCGCTGGGGCTGTGTCTTCTGGGCTTCTGGCTGCTATACCGGGATTTCTGGTCCATAGACCCGGCGAAGCATTATGTAAACTATCGCTGGAGCGTCGCGCCGGTGTTGACCCTTTCGATCATCAGCGCTATTGACGGGGGGTATTTCTGCTTCTTTGCCAGAACGCGGCTGCCGGCGTATTTTGACGAAAACCGGATCAGCTCCTACAGCGACGCTTTTTTCCGGATGAACGTGCCCGGCGTCGCCTTCAACAACGCCAACTGGCCCTATATCCTCCGGGTGGGACGGGTCTGGTGCCTGAGCGTGATGGGCCTGTTCCCGCTGGCGTCGTACTTTATGATGCGCTGGTTCCGGACGTTCTGGTTTCGGGCCCAGCTGCCGGTGCTGGCGGTATTGCTCGTCGTACTGTTCGCGGCCATGATCGTCGCGGCGAGACGGCACCAGCGGTGAATATGAGAAAACAGCGGCTGCAGAGGATCTGCAGCCGCTGTTTTTTGTTTTCGGGGTCAGCCGCCGAGATAGGCTTTGCGGACCTTTTCGCTCCGGGCCAGCTCGGCCCCGGTGCCGGACAGGGTGATCTGTCCGTTTTCCAGCACGTAGGCCCGGTCGGCGATGGACAGGGCCATCTGGGCGTTTTGCTCCACCAGCAGAATGGTGGTGCCCGCCTGGTGCAGAGCCCGGATGATGTCGAACACCTGCTCCACCAGAATGGGGGCCAGACCCATAGAGGGCTCGTCCAGCATCATCAGCTTCGGCGCGCTCATCAGCGCCCGGCCCATGGCCAGCATTTGCTGCTCGCCGCCGGAGAGCGTCCCGGCGACCTGGCGCCGCCGCTCCTCCAGCCGGGGAAACAGCGCAAATACCCGTTTCATGGAGCTCTCCGCCTCGCTCCCGGGACGGGTGAAGGCGCCCATCTCCAGATTTTCCTCCACGGTGAGCTGGGTAAAGACCCGCCGCCCTTCGGGAACCATGGCCAGACCCTCCCGCACCACGGAGTGGGCGGCCATGTGGGAGATGCTCTTGCCCTGGAACTCCACGTCCCCGGTCTTGCTGCGCAGCAGCCCGCAGACGGTGTTCAGCGTGGTGGTCTTTCCCGCGCCGTTGGCGCCGATGAGAGTGACGATCTCTCCCTCGTCCACGTGGAAGGAGATCCCCTTGATGGCGTGGATCGCCCCGTAATAGACGTTGATGTTGTCCACTTCCAGCAGCACGGTCAGCCCTCCTTTTTCTTGCCCAGATAAGCTTCGATGACCACGGGATTCGCCTGGATCTCCTCACTGGTACCCTTGGCGATGACCCGGCCGAAGTTCAGCACGCAGATGCCCTCACAGATGCCCATGACCAGGCGCATGTCGTGCTCAATGAGCATCACGGCGATCTGGAAGGTGTCACGGATCTTCACGATGTGCTCCATGAGCTCGGCGGTCTCGGAGGGGTTCATTCCCGCGGCGGGCTCGTCCAGCAGCAGCAGGGAGGGGTTGGTGGCCAGCGCCCGGACGATCTCCAGCCGGCGCTGGGCGCCGTAGGGGAGAGAACCGGCCTGGTGGGCGGCCAGATCCTGCATTTCAAAGATGCTCAGCAGCTCCATCGCCCGCTCATGGGCGGCCTTTTCCTGCCGCCAGTATTTGGGCAGCCGGAAGATGCCGGTGAAGGCGGAGTAGGGCTCTTGGTTGTGCAGGCCGATCTTCACGTTGTCCTCCACGGACAGGTTGTTGAACAGCCGGATGTTCTGGAACGTACGGGCGATGCCCATGCGGTTGATCTGCTCGGTGGTCTTGCCGTTGGTGTCCATGCCGTCGAGCATGATGATGCCCCGGGTGGGCTGATAGACCTTGGTCAGCAGGTTGAACACCGTGGTCTTGCCCGCGCCGTTGGGCCCGATGAGCCCGGCGATCTCGGTGCGGCCGATGGTCAGGTTGAAGTCCTCCACGGCCCGCAGGCCGCCGAAGTCGATGCCCAGATGGCGGCACTCCAGAATGGGGGTTTTATCCAGATCCCGTTCGGGGATGATGGAGGTACTGGGCAGGGGGACCATTTTGCCCTTGACAAAATCCTTAGGCATTCTCGCTGCCCTCCTTCCGTCCGGGAATGATGCGGCTGAGCAGCCCCGTGAGTCTGGTGCTGTTGGTGGCCAGCATCACCAGGATCAGCACGATGGCGTAAACCAGCATCCGATAGTCGCTGAAGGCCCGCAGCAGTTCCGGCAGGATGGTCAGCAGCGCGGCGGCGAGAATGGAGCCGCGGATGTTGCCGATCCCTCCCAGCACCACGAACACCAGCACCAGGATGGAGGTGTCGAACTTGAATTTGGAGGCGGCCACAGTGGAGAAATTCAGTCCGTACAGCGCGCCGGCCATCCCTGCCAGCACGGCGGCGATGACGAAGGCGATCATTTTGTACCTGGTCACGCTGATGCCCATGGACTCGGCGGCGATGCGGTTGTCCCGGGTGGCCATAATGGCCCGCCCGGTGCGGCTGTCGATCAGGTTGAGCACCACCACCAGGGCGAAGAGGATCAGGGCGAACCCCACGGGAAAGCTGGCGATCTTCACGATGCCCGTGGCGCCGGCGGGGCCGTTGACCAGGATCTTGCCGGGAATGTTGGGGTTGTTGAAGGAGACGTGGAGCCGGGCGCCGTCCAGGGAGAAGTAGAGACAATTGAGGATGTTGCGGATGATCTCCCCGAAGGCCAGCGTCACGATGGCCAGATAGTCCCCCCGGAGCCGGAGCACCGGGATGCCGATCAGGAATCCTGCGATCCCGGCCATCACGCCGCCGATCAACATGGCCAGCACAAGCCGCAGCAGGGGATTCTCCATCTGCAGCGCCCCCAGCAGCCAGGCCGAGGCGATGGCGCCGGAAAAGGCGCCGATGCTCATGAAGCCGGCGTGACCCAGACTCAGCTCGCCGGAGACGCCCACCACCAGATTCAGGGAGATGGCCATGACGATGTAAACGCAGATGGGGATCATCTGTCCCCGCAGGGCCCGGGTCATGTTCCCGCTGCTGATGAGCCCCTGGCACACGGCAAAGGACAGGATCACGATGGCGTAGGTGACAAGGTTGTGGAGCGTGTTCTTTTTCAGTTTCATGTCCGCCTCCTTAAACCTTCTCGTGGACGGCCTTGCCCAGCAGCCCGGCCGGCTTGAACAGCAGCACGATGATCAGCACGGCAAACACCAGCGCGTCTCCCAGCTCCGTGGATATGTACGCCTTTCCCAGGATCTCGATGATCCCCAGCAGCAGTCCGCCGATCATGGCGCCGGGAATGGAGCCGATGCCGCCGAACACCGCGGCGGTGAAGGCCTTGATGCCCGGCATGGAACCGGTGGTGGGCATGAGCGTGTGATAAGTGGAGCAGAGCAGCACCCCGGCCACGGCGGCCAGCGCCGAACCGATGGCAAAGGTCAGGGAGATGGTGTGGTTTACGTTGATGCCCATGAGCTCCGCCGCGCCCTTGTCCTCGGACACGGCCCGCATGGCCTTGCCCATTTTGGTCCGGCCGGTGAAGATCGTCAGCGCCGCCATGATAATGATGTTGGCGCATACGGTGACGATGGTCTCGCTGGTGACGGAGAGAGCTCCGCCGAAGAGCTGCATGCTGCTGTCCCCGAAAATGGAGGGAAATACCTTGGGGTTGGAGCTCCAGATCAGCAGCGCGGCGTTTTGCAGAAAGTAGCTCACGCCGATGGCGGTGATCAGCACCGCCAGCTTGGGGGCCTGCCGCAGGGGACGATAGGCCAAGCCCTCGATCACGATGCCCAGAACGGTGCATACGATCATGGCCAGGGGCACGGACAGCAGCGGCGGCAGATGCAGATAGGCAATGGCGCAAAAGGATACGTAGGCGCCCACCATGATGACGTCCCCATGGGCAAAGTTGAGCATTTTGGCAATGCCGTAGACCATGGTGTAGCCAAGGGCGATGATGGCGTAAACGCTCCCCAGACTGATTCCGTTGATCAGAAAGCGCAGAAATGACACCATAGAGATCAACTCCTTTGATCGGAAATAAAGGCAATCAACGATTGCCGGCATACTCTGCCGACAATCGTTCATTCCCTTAAACGTGCGGAGACCCCGGCTCCGGATGTCTCCGGAGCCGGGAAAGGGAACAGGAGGAATTACTCGCCGAAGGCGGCGTAAGAGTTGTCCTTGATGACGTAGGCGGCGGGCATCTTGTTGACCTTGCCGTCGGGGGTCCAGGTCATATCGCCGGTCAGACCGTCATAGTGCAGCTTGGCAAACTCGGCAATGAGCATCTCGCAGGCGTCGGCGGCGGAGGTGTCGCCGTTGATGCCGGCGGCCACGCTGGCGTTGTACAGGGCGTAAACGGCGTCGTAGGCGTCAGCGGCGAACTGGTTGGGGGTGTCCCCGCCGGAGACGGCCTTGTACTTGGCCACGAAGTCCACGGTCTTCTCATCCTCAGAGAAGGCGGAGAAGGGGGTCAGCAGCATCACGCCGTCGGCCAGAGAGGCGTCGAAGCCCTCCATGGCCAGGATGCCGTCCATGCCGTCCACACCGAAGAACATGGGAGAGAAATCCATGCTCTTGGCCGTCTGCAGGATCATGGAAGCGGGGGTGTAGTAGATGGGCAGGAACACCAGATCGGCGCCGGCGTCCTTGGCGGCGGCCACCTGCACGCTGAAGTCGGTGGTGTCATCGGTAAAGGTGGTCTCGGAGACGATCTCCAGGCCCAGCTCCTCGCTCTTGGCCTTGAAGTTCTGGAAGATGCCGGTGGAGTAGTCGTCGGCGTTGTTGTAGATCACGGCGACCTTGGAGCCCAGGGAGTTCTCGGAGATGATCTGCGCGGAGAACACGCCCATGGCGGGGTCCTCAAAGCAGACCTGGTACATGTTGTCCTTGCCCTCGGGGACCTTGTTGGAGGAGGCGGAGGGAGTCAGCATGAACACCCGGTCCTCAAAGGCCTGGGCGCTGACGGCCAGGCAGGGGCCGGTGGTGGTGGTGCCGGCGATCATCTGGGCGCCCTGGTCCAGAACGGTGTTGTAAGCGTTGACGGATTTCTCCGCGTCGTGCTCGTCGTCCTCGCACAGCAGCTGGACCTGCATGCCGCCCATGGCGTTGATCTCATCGGCGGCCACCTGGGCGCCGAACTTGCAGGCGTTGCCGTAGAGGGCCGCGGGGCCGGTGAAGGGGCCGATCACGGCGATCTTCAGGGGGGAGGCGCTCTCGGGAGCGGCGTTGTTGCCGTTGTCGGCGGGGGCCGCTGTGGGGGTGGAGCTTCCGTTGCCGCCGGAGGATCCGCAGCCGGCCATTACGGCCATTACCATTACAACGGCAAGCAGCAGGCAAAGTGTTTTCTTCATGGTTCATTCTCCTTTTTATTCATTTTCCTTTTTTTAATAATAAATCCGGCCCTGCCCGAAAGGACAAGGCCGGATCATTCAACCGGGTTTCATCGCTTTCGGTATAGAGGAGGCGGGAGGATAATAATGACGGACAGGATCAGGGAAATGATAATGATCCCCAGCAGTCGTACGGCCAGTACGTCGGCGGAGAAAAAAACAACGGACACCGCCAGAGCGATGCCCGTGATTACCAGCAGGAAGGAGGCCATGCGCGCAGCAAAACGACCGCTGCCGTTGGCGGCGGAAGAGCCGTTGTCAAAACGCTGAACAAAGCTCATGCTGCACACTCCTTAAAAAAGCTTGACCGTATGATAGCATGGCAAGACCGCTCCGTCAATGGGAAATTTACGAGTAATTTAAACCGCTAAAGCGATAAAACTTTAGGGACTATTCACAAAACCGGCCCGCGGGATCCGGCGCGAAATGAAAAAAACGGCCGGAACGTATGGACGCGGCGGGGAAATAATGTTAAAATAACCAAAAAAGAGAACACACCATTTTTATACTGTGGAGGTTACCGCTATGCCCATTGTAACAACGACAGAGATGTTCCGCAAAGCCTACGACGGCGGCTACGCCATCGGCGCGTTCAACGTCAACAACATGGAGATCGTCCAGGGGATCACCGAGGCGGCGGCGGAGGTCAACGCTCCCGTCATCCTGCAGGTGTCCAAGGGCGCCCGGGCCTACGCCAACCACACCTATCTGATGAAGCTGGTGGAGGCGGCGGTGGAGGAGACCGGTCTGCCCATCGCCCTGCACCTGGACCACGGCGACAGCTTTGAGCTGTGCAAGAGCTGCGTGGACGGAGGCTTCAGCTCCGTGATGATCGACGCCAGCAGCAAGTCTTTTGAGGAAAACATTGCCCTGACCCGCCAGGTGGTGGAATACGCCCATGACCACGGCGTGGTAGTGGAGGCCGAGCTGGGCACCCTGGCCGGCGTGGAGGACGAGGTCAAAGTCTCCGCCGAGGACAGCTCCTACACCCGCCCCGAGGACGTGGAGGAATTCGTCACCCGCACCGGCTGCGACTCTCTGGCCATCGCCATCGGCACCAGCCACGGCGCGTATAAATTCAAGCCCGGCACCAAGCCCCAGCTCCGTTTTGACATTCTCGACGAGGTGGCCCGCCGGCTGCCCGGCTTCCCCATCGTGCTTCACGGCTCCTCCAGCGTGCCCCAGGAGTTCGTCGAGGCCATCAACGCCCACGGCGGCAAGATGCCCGGCGCCATCGGCGTGCCCGAGGAGATGCTCCGGGAGGCCGCCCGCCGCGCCGTGTGCAAGATCAACATCGACTCCGACCTGCGTCTGGCCATGACTGCCACCATCCGGGAATACTTTGACGAGCATCCCGCCGACTTCGATCCCCGGGCTTATCTCAAGCCGGCCCGGGCCGCCATCAAGGCCATGGTCCGCCACAAGATCGTGGACGTGCTGGGCTGCGACGGAAAAGCCTGACGGCTTCGATCCGAAGGCATCGCCGCGGATCAGGATCTGCGACCGACGGCAGCGCACGCCCCGGACACACAGTGCCCGGGGCGCCCGTTTATCGGTCGAGAGGCGTTTCCTGCCCGGGGCGCCCGTTCCCGGGCAAAAGCGATTTCCATTTTATTTTGCGCCTGCGGGCGCGAACTCTGCGAGGCTGAGTATGAGCAACGGAAAACCCTTCACCGGCTTTACCCCCGAAACCAGCCAGTTTCTGTGGGATCTGGCCTTTCACAATGAGCGCCCCTGGTTCAACGCCCACAAGGACCAGTTTCTGCAGGTGCTGAAGGAGCCCTTTGACGCCCTGGGCCGGGAGACCCGGGAGCGGATAGAGCAGCGGCGTCCGGATCGGACGTGGCAGCTTCACGTGTCCCGGATCTACCGGGACGCCCGGCGGCTGTTCGGCCGGGGCCCCTACAAGGATCACCTGTGGTTCACCATCTGGAGCGGCGCGGACAAGCACGACAATCCCGCCTTCTGGTTCGAGATCTCCGGAGCGGGCTGGGAGTACGGCGTGGGCTTCTTTGAACCTGAGCCGGGCCGGATGGATGAATATCGTCAGTACATCCGGGAGCACACCGCCGAGATGGAAAAGCTGGCCCGCCGGCTCAACGACCAGAGCGTTTTCCAGCTCACCGGACCGGACTACAAGCGGCCCAAGGGGGACGTGGGAGAGCTGCTGAACCCCTGGTACAACAAAAAATGGGTGGGCATCAGTGCGTCTTACGACTTTGAGGGGGACGTCCTTTCCCCGGAACTGCCCCAGGTCCTGGCGGAGGGCTACGAGTTTTTGATGCCCTATTATGATCTCTTTCACCGGTTCGTGCCCCGGGGCACGGAGAATTTCTCCGACCTGGGGAAATAACCTGGCGGTCTTGCCATCGCAGCCTGGCGAAGGATCCTCACCCTGCCCTCCTGAGTGCTGTGAGGGCTCTCTCCCATTTGTCATCCTGAGGAGCAACGCGACGAAGGATCCCGTAAGGCCTCCGCGCAGGACTATGAGATCCCTCGCTGCGCTCGGGATGACACGGAAACCGGGGGTCCCTACCGCCTGTCATCCTGAGGAGCGCCAGCGACGAAGGATCTCGTGAGGTTTCCGCGCAGTATGTTGCCCGCTTGTCATCCTGAGGAGCAGCGCGACGAAGGATCCCATAAAGCTTCCGCGCAGGACGAGAGATCCCTCGCTGCGCTCGGGATGACAGTGAAACCGGGGGCCCTCCCGCTTGTCATCCTGAGGAGCGCAGCGACGAAGGATCTCATAAGGTTTCCACGTTGTGCGTTTGAGGGAGATGCTCTGTCTCGTCAGTGATCCTTTTCTTCAGCATTTCTTTTCGTAAATGATGCGAAAAGAAACGCTGGCAAAGAAAAGCATCAGCAGGGGCTTAAGAGCCGCCCCTGCACCCCCTAAGACTGCAGGCTCCGCGGCCCAGCCGCCTTCATCGACACGTTCAGCCTCTATTACCGCTGCCGCTGAAGGGTGCTTATCCTTCGTCGCGCCGCTATCCCCTGTCATCCTGAGGAGCGCAGCGACGAAGGATCCCGTAAGGCTTCCGCGCCGGACGACGGGATCCCTCGCTGCGCTCGGGATGACAGAAAAAACGGGGGCACCGTCCGTCCCTGTCATCCGCCGGCGGAGAAATCACCTGCCGCGCCCGAACGGCTCACAAACCCGGACTTCCCCTGAAATCATTGACGCCGGCGCTCTCCGCCACAGGAGAACGCCGGCGCATTGATTTATGATCCCGCCCGATCCAGAAACCGCCACAGTACCCACCGGTGATCCCGCACGCTGTAGCGCAGCTCAAAGGCGCGCTCATGGCCGCCCATCACCGCCGTGCAGACAAAGCGGAAGGTCTCGATCCCCACATAGGGGATCTCCTCCGCCTTGCAGATGCGGCGGATGCGCACCGTCACCAGCTCTCCCTCCTCCGTGTACAGCCGGAACCGGGCGGGACTGAGGGATCCCTCCGGGCTGCACACGGCGATCATCTCTACGGGCTTGTTCAGTGCGTTCATGGCGAATTCTCCTATTGAGCTAATAATTGCATTATAATTTGCTCAATAAGAGAATTCAAGAGGAAAAAATCGCTTAATAAGAGAATTTCACCTTGCATTTTTTGGCAGGGTCCTATATATTGTAGTCAGCACATATCAGGGGGTACAGCTTATGGATAACAGCTTTGGCAGACGGTTGGCCGCGGCGCGAAAGGCGGTGGGTCTCACCCAGACCCAGGTGGCGGAGCGTCTGACGGCGGCGGGCTTCGGGGTGCGCACCCAGGCGGTGAGCAAGTGGGAGACCGGCGCCACGCTGCCCAACGCGCTGCAGTTGGTGGAGCTGTGCGCCCTTTACGGCATCCGGGACGTGGTGGACACGTTTTCCCTCCGCCGGGCGGAGCCCCGGGGCCGGATCCTGCCGCTGTATGCTCTGGCGGTATCCGCAGGCACCGGCGAGTTTCTGGACGGGGACGACTACGACACCGTGGAGGTGGGGGAGGAGGTCTCCGCGCAGGCGGACTTCGGAGTGCGCATCGCCGGGGACAGTATGGAGCCCCGGTTCGTCCACGGACAGATCGTCTGGGTGCGGCGCCAGGAGGTGCTGCGCCCCGGAGAGATCGGCATATTCCTCTACAACGGTTCCGGCTACTGCAAGCGGCTGGAGCGGTCCGGCGACGGCGTGGCGCTGGTGTCCCTGAACCCCCGGTACGCTCCCATCCGGGTGTCGCCGGGTGACGAGCTGCGGGTGTTCGGCAAAGTGGTGGGGTGAGCTTCCTTTTTCTTGCAATCCGTCCCCCGGTCGGTTATAATGAGACATCGCGGAAAGGGGCGTGGATCCATGAGCGGGCTTGAAACGGCGTTTGCCGTGCTGATCGCGCTGCTCTCCGCTCTCGGCCTGGTCACGGCTTCCCGGATCCTGGAGGGGCCGGACAAACGGCGGCGGCAGTTTTTCGTCTATTACACCAATCTGTCCAACGCCGCCATGCTGATCGGCCACGTACTGCTGCTCATCCCCGGGCCACTGCGGGCCATGCTCCGTACCTCCACGGGCCGGTATATAACGCTGCTGTGCATTCTGGTCACCTTTGTGATCTATTTTTTCGTCCTTACCCGCTTTGGCCGCCATCCCGGGCTCAACGCCCTGGGTGTCCGACGTTTTTCCAACGTGATCGTCCACTACCTGGTGCCGGGGCTCACGGCGGCGGAGTGGCTGGCCGCGGCGGACAAGAGCGGCCTGGGGCTGAAGGACGCGCTGGCGTGGCTCCTGGTCCCGCTGGCTTACCTGGCGTTTCTGCTGCTCCGGGCCCGAAGCGGCGTTGTGATCCGCAATACCGGCAGCCTGTGGCCCTATGGTTTCATGGACCGGGAGGCTCTGGGGCGGAAAAAATGGCTGCGGAATATAGCCCTTACCCTGGCGGGCTTTTTTGCCATGGGACTGGCGCTGCTGGGCGTCAGTAAACTTTTTTAGCGCGTTTCCCTAAAAAATACATTGTTGGAGGACATCGCTGCATGATCACCGCACTGACGGCCGTGGAACTCACGCCCATCGCGTACTGGCTCAACACGGCGCTGGCCGGACTGGACGAGAGCGTAGCTATCGCCGTGCACAGGCTCTACGAACTGGCCCCCGGATTTTTCACACCGTTTCTCAACCTTATCACGCTGATGGGCAAGGGCGGGATCTTCCTGATCCTGCTGTCGTTTGCGCTGATGCTCTTTCGGCCCACCCGACGCTACGGCTGCGCCATGCTGCTGTCCGTGGCGGTGGGCGCGCTGATCACCAACCTGACGGTAAAGCCCCTGGTGGCCCGCCCCCGGCCCTATACGTGGGACGGCAGCGTGTTCCAGCAGTTCTGGATCCAGCTGGGCAAGCACACCGAGAGCGACAAGAGCTTCCCCTCCGGCCACATGACCGCGGCCATGGCCGCCTCCGTGGCGGTGTTTCTCAAGGGCAACAAAAAAGTCAGCTGGACGGCGTTCATCTTCGCCTTCCTCATGGGCGTCTCCCGGATCTATCTGAGCGTACATTACACCACCGACGTGCTGGGCGGCGTGATCACCGGCGGCCTGGGCGGCGTGATCGGTACCTGGATCTCCGGCCGGATCCCCGAGGGCTTTTACGCCGGCGCCGTCGGCGATCTTCTCCCCGGGAACCGGGGAGGCGGACGGCATCTGGCCTCCGCCAGACCGACCGATGAGCGGCGGGAGATCGTCATTGACGGGGATACGTTTTCCACTCTGGGCGGGTTCTACGCCTGCGTCAGCGACCGGCTGGGCACCCCCGACGGCCGTGCGATCCGCTCTCTGGACGCGTTCAACGACTTGCTCCGGGGCGGCTTCGGCAAAACGGAGGCGGGGGAGAGTCTGCGCATCCGCTGGCTCCGCTCCGACAAGAGCCGGGAGGACCTGGGCTATCCCGCCACGGCGGAGTATTATGAAAAGCTGCTGGAGCGGGTCCATCCCTCCAACCGGGAGGAGCTGGAGCAAAAGCTTGCCGATGCCCGGGAGGGCCGGGGAGCCACCCTCTTCGAGCTCATCACCGATCTGATCCGCCGGGAGGACGCCGGTCACGACTGTACACTGTCCCTGGAATAAGTGAAAAAAGCGGGAGCCGCTGCGCCATTTGTGCAGCGGCTCCCGCTTTGCGTCCCGTTATTCTTCCGGGATGGCCGAGAGCAGCGCGTCGATCTGCTCCGCCGTGGCGGCCCAGCCGGTGCAGAAGCGCACCGCGCTCATGCCGTCGCCCATGCTCTGCCAGCGGCTGAAGGCGTATTCCTTCTCCAGCGTCTCCAGCACCGCGTCCGGCAGGATGGGGAACTGCTGGTTGGTGGGGGAGGACAGCAGAAAACCCCAGCCCTTCGCCGCCAGACCGTCCCGGAGCCGCAGGGCCAGCTCCACCTCCCGGCGGGCGATGTCCATATACAGGCCGTCCTCCAGCAGCGCCAGGAACTGCAGACCCAGCAGCCGGCCCTTGGCCAGCATGCCCCCGTTCTGCTTGATCAGGTAGCGGAAATCCTTTGCCAGAGCCGGGTCGGTGAACACCGCCGCCTCTCCGAACAGCGCTCCCAGCTTGGTGCCGCCGATGGTGAACACGTCGCACAGCCGGGCCATGTCGGCCAGATCGTATCCCTCCGCCGCCAGAGCGCAGCCCAGCCGCGCCCCGTCCACGTACAGGGGCAGGGCGTATTTCCGGCACACGGTGTACAGCGCCTCCAGCTCCGGGAGGGTGTACACGGTGCCCAGCTCCGTGGGGTTGGAGATATACACCATCCCCGGCTGCACCATGTGCTCGAAGGAGGCGTCGCCGTAGTGGGCGCGGCACAGCGTCTCCACGGCGCCGGCGGTGAGCTTGCCGTTTACCCCGGGTACGGTGAGGACCTTGTGACCGGCGTTTTCCACCGCTCCGGTCTCGTGAACGGCGATGTGGCCCGTGTCCGCGGCCACCGCCCCCTGGTGCGGCCGCAGCAGCTGGGCGATCACCGTGCGGTTGACCTGAGTCCCGCCCACGAGAAAGTGTACCGCCGCCTCCGGCATATCGCACAGCCGCCGGATCACCTCCGCCGCCTCCCGGCAGAAGGGGTCCTCCCCGTAGCCGGGGGTCTGTACCGTGTTTGCCTCCAGGATCCTCTGCAGCACCCGGGGATGGGCGCCCTCCGTGTAGTCACTGTCGAATCGAACCATAGGTGCACCTCAACGTAAAAGATTCTTTTGATCCGGCCATCCCCCGGAGAAAAACGGTGTTTCCGTCCAGCAGATAGCTCAGCTCCGCCGTCTGCCCCACGGGCAGTTCTTTTTTATACTCCACCCAGAGATCCCGGAGAGTGTGGGTGGCCTTGAACTCCGAGCCAAGCAGATCCTCCGCCCAGCGCAGGTACATGGCATTGTTCAGATGACCGTTGGCGTCCGCCTCCGCCGGGGAGACGGTGCGCTGCCGGCTCTCCGGCAGCCGGGCGGGCATGGGGGGCCGACGCAAGGTGGAGGGCAGCTCTCCGGGCCGGGAACATATCGGAGAATCCCCGATCCAGCTCCGGTTTTTCGTAAAGGAGCGGGTCCCCACGTCGATCAGCACCCAGATGGACACGGCCCGGAGAAGGATCCGCCCGTCCCTGGCGGTGAGCCGGTAGTGGAGCCAGAACAGGCCGTGGGCGCGCTGTCCGGCCCAGGAGTCGATGTACAGCTCCTCCCCCACGGGGAGCCGGGCGTCGATCTTCATCTCCGTGCGGGCCAGCGCCCAGAAACAGTTGTGCCGCAGCGCCGTCTCCTGCCCCAGGCCCAGCGCCCCGTAATGGGCGCCGGCAATGTTTTCAAACCTGCGCAGCAGGGCGCACCCCGTCACCATACCGGAGGGATCGGTCTCTTCCGGCAGGAAAACGATCTGCTGACGAAAAACGTGCTCTGTCACAAAATAACCGGACATAGCTCAATACCTCCCTATATCACAAGATTATCTTGAGCACTATATTAGCAAACCTTGCGATGAAAATCAAGAGGGAGGACGGAGATTCGGAAGAAAAATCCGATTGGTTATTGATTTTTCGTGGAAAAACGCTACACTAAGGATACAGGAAAGTCATTTTCCTGTAAAGACTGAAGGACCAAAGGAAGAACGATATGAGAAAACGCCCTGCCCTTTGGCTGATTTGTGCGCTGTCGCTGCTGCTGTGCGGCTGCGGCCGACGCGCGGAACCGCCGACGCCCACCCCGAAGCCTGTCCCCGCCGAGACTGCCGTACCCGCCGCGGCGGAGCCCACTCCGGCGCCCACGGCGGAACCCACTCCCGAGCCGACGCCGGCTGCGCCGGCACTGCCGGAATGGGTGCGGACGGAGACCGACCGGACCTATCTGCTGCTGGCCGGACCTGGGGGAGGCGCGGTGGCGCTGAAAAACTGGCTCATGGGGGAGGGTGCCTCACGGCTGGCGGACTGTGTCCCTCAGGGACTGGACGAGCCGCTGTTCACTCTCACCTTCACGCCCAGGGACAACGCCGCCGAGATCGCCTCCGCCACGGAGGAGACCCGTTACGTTCGTCTGGCTGTGGACGGGACGATCCTGGACAGCGCCATCCTGGCCGACCTTCTGCCGGTTTTTGAAAGAGATTACGGCTACACGGTGGAGGTGTTCTCCGGCGCGGCGGATACGGTGCCGACCTGGGCGGACAGCGCCCGGGCCGACGTGGTGCTGCTGGCGGAGGGCGATGCCGCCGCCCTGAGCCGCCGGGGCTTTGCCTCGGTGACGGCTTATGCCGCGGCCGGCTACGCCCTGGAGACACCCTGAAATGCGATCCGGTCCGCCGGAGGAGGGAAAGAAATGAAAAGCTTTTTCCGCAATTTCCGCTATTCTTCGTTTGTCGTGGCCCTGCTGTGCGTAGGTCTGGGCCTTTCGGTGCTTTTGTGGCCGGACTATGCCATGAAGGTGCTCTGCTACGGCTTCGGCGGGGTGCTGATCCTGGCCGGGCTGCTGCAGGTGGCGTCTTACCTGCTGGGAGAGCGCAGCGGTCTGCTGCAGAAGCTGATGATGCTGGCAGCGTTCATCTCCGTGGTGGTGGGCGTGTGGCTGATGTTCAGCCCGCAAAAGGTCCGCACCCTGGCCATGATCGTCATGGGCGTAGTGCTGCTCTACCACGGATTTCTGGACATCAAGTACGGCTTTGACATCAAGGGCTGCCAGGCCAAGGGCTCGGCCATGGCGGTGATCTTCGGCGTGATCACCTGCGCCATCGGCGTGCTGATGCTGGTCAATCCCTTTGAAAACAGCGAGATGCTGTTCTTCGTAGCGGGGCTGGGCTTTCTGGTGGACGGCCTCACGGACCTGATCACCGTGGTCACGCTGGCCGGGGCCAAGGCCCATTACGACCGCATCTCCGGTGCGGCGGCAGTGATCGAGCTGGAGCCCGGCGCGGCCCAGGCCGTGCCCGTGGAGGGCAACAGTTCCGCCACCCCCGCTCTGGAGACGGCGGTCCCGGCAGAGGAACCGGCGGAGGACGCCCCGGCAGAGTCGGATGCGGAGCCGCCCAAAGGCGAATAAACGCCAAAGAAAAAAGCACCGATGCGAAAGCATCGGTGCTTTTTTCTTTGGATCATTTCAGGATCTTCAGCGCGCCGGTGGGGCAGGCATTGGCGCACTTCATGCACTCGGCGCAGATCTTGGTCTTGTCGGTGTCCCGGAACTCGGGCTTGACCACGGTGCCGAAGCCGCGGCCCACCAGGCCCAGCAGACCCTCGCCCACGACCTCGTCGCAGATGCGCACGCACAGTCCGCACAGGATGCACTTGCCCTGATCCCGCTCGATGACCACCAGCTCCTTCTCGCTGTCGTGGCGGCGCTTTTCGCCGGCGAAGCGTTCGGGATGGATCTCGTAGCGGTTGGCGTGGCAGATCAGCGAGCACTCCTTGTAGTCGTGGCAGCCGCACTCCAGGCAGCGGGAGGCCTCCTTCATGGCCTCCTCCGGGGTGAAGCCGGTGTTGATGGGCTCAAAGTCGTGCTTGCGCTCCTCGGCGGGGCGGTTGGTCACGTGGACTCTGGGCTTGCGCTCCCGGTCCTTGTAGTCCTCGGCGGTCACGGTGCGCTGGCTGACGAAGGGCTTGCGGTAAGGCACCATGGCGCCGTGGAGGTAGCTGTTGACCACGTCGGCAGCCTTGCTGGCCTCGCCGATGGCGGCAATGGCGATGTCGGCGCCCCGGTTGGTGGCGTCGCCCACGGCGAACACGCCCTCCAGATTGGTGCGGAAGGTGGTCTCGTCGGCGGAGATGATGCCGCGGCGGTTGAGCTCCACGCCGAAGCCGGTGGGATCCACCCGCTGGCCGATGGCGGCGATGAAGCTGTCGATGGCCAGGTACTCAAACTTGCCTTCCACGGGCACGGGGGCGCGGCGGCCGGAGGCGTCGGGCTCGCCCAGCTCCATGACCTGCAGCTTGACCTGGGTGACTTTGCCGTTCTCACCGATGATCTCGGCGGGGTTGGTCAGGAACTTGAAGGTAACGCCCTCCTCCTTGGCCTCCTCGATCTCATCGGCGTTGGCGGGCATTTCCTTTTCGGTACGGCGGTAGATGACGTACACGTTCTCCGCGCCCAGACGCACCGCAGTACGGCAGGCGTCCATGGCGGTGTTGCCGCCGCCCATGATGGCCACGTTCTTGCCGATGGGCAGGGGATCGTGGAGCGCCACGCTGCGCAGGAAGTCGATGCCGCCGTACACGCCCTGGAGATCCTCGCCCGGGCAGCCCACGGGGGTGCTCTTCCAGGCGCCGATGGCGATGATGACCGCGTCGAACTTTGCCCGGTAATCCTCAAAGGAGATGTCCCGGCCGATCTTGACGTTGTTTTCCATCTTCACGCCGGCCTCAGCGATCTCGGCGATCTCGGCGTCCACCACGTCCTTGGGCAGACGATACTGGGGGATGCCGTAACGCAGCATGCCGCCCATCTGGGGCATGGCCTCGGTCAGAGTCACGTCGTGGCCGTACAGGGACAGGTAGTAAGCTGCGGTCAGGCCGCCGGGGCCGCCGCCGATGACGCCGACCTTTTTGCCGGTGAGGGGCTGACGGGTGGGCTTCCACTTGTCGGCCTTGTTCAGCTGGGTCATGGCCATGAAGCGCTTGATATGGGCGATGGAGATGGGCTCCTCCACCAGATTGCGCCGGCACTCCTTCTCGCAGGGGTGAGGGCAGACGAAGCCGATGGAGGCGGGCATGGGCAGCCGCTCCTTCACGATGCGCACGGCCTCCCGGGTGTTGCCCAGGGCCACCTGCTTGACGTAGGCCTGGCAGTCGGTGCCGGCGGGGCAGGCCAGACGGCAGGGGCCGATGCAGTCGCCGTCATGGTCGCTCATCAGCAGCTCCAGAGCGATCTTCCGGGCCTGGATGGCGCGCTCGCCCTCAGTGTTGTATACCTTGCCGTCCTCGGCCAGGGTGGAGCAGGAACGCAGCAGCTTGGGAGTCCCCTCGCATTCCACAACACACACGCCGCAGGCGCCGTAGTGACGAACGGCGTCGTTATGGCAGAGAGTGGGAATGTCAATGTCGTACCGCCTGGCGATTTCCAGGATGGTCTCACCGGAGTCCCCCGTGCAGGAGATACCGTTAATGGTTACTTTAATCTCACTCATGTTTCAGTACCTCCTTATTCCACGTCCACTGCGCCGAACTTGCAGGTGTTCCGGCAGGATCCGCAGCGGATGCAGATATTGGGATCTATAACATAGGGTTTTTTCTTCTCGCCGGTAATGGCGTTCACCGGGCACTTCTTGGCGCAGGAGCCGCAGCTCTTGCAGGCCTCGGGATTGATGGAGTAGGTCAGCAGCGCGGAGCACGCCTTGGCGGGGCACTTGTGGTCCCGGATATGGGCGTCGTACTCGTGGCGGAAGTACTTGATGGTGGTCAGCACCGGGTTGGGCGCGCTCTGGCCCAGACCGCACAGGGCGCCGGCCTTGACGGTGTTGCACAGCTCCTCCAGCAGCTCCACGTCGCCTTCCTTGCCCTCGCCGTTGACGATCCGGTTGAGGATCTCGCCCAGACGCTTGGTGCCGATCCGGCAGTGGACGCACTTGCCGCAGGATTCCTTGGTGGTGAAGTCCAGGAAGAACTTGGCGATGCCCACCATGCAGGTGGTGTCGTCCATGACCACCATACCGCCGGAGCCCATGATCGCGCCGGTAGCGGACAGGCTCTTGTAGTCGATGACGGTGTCCAGCAGCTCCGCGGGGATGCACCCGCCGCTGGGGCCGCCCAGCTGCACCGCCTTGAACTCGTGACCGTCGCGGATGCCGCCGGCGATGCCGAAGATCACGTCCCGCAGGGTCATGCCCATGGGGATCTCCACCAAGCCGCCCCGGCACACCTTGCCGGTGACGGCGAAGACCTTGGTGCCCTTGCTGTTCTCGGTGCCCATGGCGGCAAAGGCCTCGCCGCCGTTGTTGATGATCCAGGCCACGTTGGCAAAGGTCTCAACGTTGTTGATGTTGCTGGGCTTGCGCCAGTAACCCTCGGCGGCGGGGAAGGGAGGCTTGAGCCGGGGCATGCCCCGGTTGCCTTCCAGAGACTCGATCAGAGCGGTCTCCTCGCCGCAGACGAAGGCGCCTGCGCCGGCCTTGATGCGGATGTCACAGCAAAAATCGCTGCCCAGGATGTGCTCGCCCAGATAGCCCCGCTCTCTGGCCTGACGGATGGCCTCGGTCAGACGGACGATGGCCAGGGGGTACTCGGCACGGACGTACACCACGGCCTCTTTAGCGCCGATGGCGTATGCGCCGATGAGCATGCCCTCGATGAGGTTGTGGGGGTCGGACTCGATAACGGCGCGGTCCATGAACGCGCCGGGGTCGCCCTCGTCGGCGTTGCAGATCAGATACTTTTCATCGCCGGGGCTCTGACGGGCGGCGTTCCACTTGAACCAGGTGGGGAAGCCCGCGCCGCCGCGGCCGGCCAGGCCGGAGGTCTTGATGACCTCGATGACATCCTCGGGGGACATGGTTTTAAGGACTTTTTCCAGGGCGTCGTAGCCGTCGGCGGCCAGATAGTCGTCGATGCTCTCGGGATTGATGATGCCGCAGTGACGCAGCGCGATACGGGTCTGCTTGGTGAGGAAGCTTTCGTCCTCGGGCTGGATCACGATCTCGTTGAGAAGGGAATAGTCCCCGGTCTCCACGGCGCTGACGATAGTGTCGGCGTTCTCGGGCGTCACGTGGACGCAGCGGTGCAGAGCGCCCTGGCCGTCGTAAACGTCCACGATGGGCTCCAGGAAGCAGGCGCCCACGCAGCCGGTGATGGAAAGGGAGGCGTCCGTCTCGGGGGAGAGTCTTTTCTCCAGCGCGGTGAATACTTCGCCGGCGCCGGCGGCCAGGCCGCAGCTGCCCTCGCCTACAACGATTCTGGCTTTCATTCTGCCGTTGCCTCCTTTCTGAGATCGCGGAGGATCTTACGCGCCTTGTCGGGGGTAAGAGAGCCGTAAACCTTGTCGTTGATCATCATCACGGGCGCCAGAGAGCAGCAGCCCAGACAGGAGACCAGCGACAGGGAGAACAATCCGTCGTCCGTGGTCTGGTTGTCGCGGATGCCCAGCTCGTCCATCACGGCGTCGGCGATGCGCTCGGCTCCGTTGACGTAGCAGGCCGTACCCTTGCAGAGCATTACCATGAACTGGCCCACCGCCTGGAAGCGGAACTGGGAGTAAAAGGTGGCGACGCCAAGAATTTTGGCGGGCGATGCCCCGGTCCGCTCGGAAATACGGTACACCGCGTCGATGGGTATGTATCCGTAGATATCCTGCGTCTTCTGCAGAATGGTGATCAGACTGCCTTTTACGTCGGCATACTGTGCCAACGTATCTTCCAGCAAAGTCAGATCCACACTCTTGTGGTTGCATTCTTGCATTGGATGCGTCCCTCCAAACTGTAATAAATTATGCTCCTTACAATAATAGCTGAGTCAGTGGAAAAAAACAATATATTTTTATGGTAAAGAGGATAGACTTTCGTGTAAATAGGCGAAAAAAACCGCATCCTGCCGAACTCACAGATCCAGCCGGTAGTCGCCCTCCCGGATCCAGCCTCTCCGGCGCATAAGCTCGCTGACCAGCAGGCTCACCGCCGCGGGGATGACCACGCACACCATCACCAGTCCGATCCACTGCACGGCGGGGCTGGCGTAAGCCGCCGCCACGTCCACGCCCATGCTCTCCCCCACGCTCAGGGCTCTCTCCGAGGGGGCGAACCAGCCCACGATGCACCCGATGGGCCCGCACAGCCCGGAGGTGCCCATGCCCGCGTTGATGGGCGCGCCGTTCATCTGCAGCCTGAACAGGCACGTGGCGACAGGCCCGTTTACGATGCTGGCCACCACCGGCGGGATCCACAGCGTGGGCTTGCGCAGCAGGTTGGGCATCTGCAGCATGGAGGTGCCCAGCCCCTGGCTGAGCAGCCCCTGGAGCCGGTTTTCCCGCCAGGAGGCCACGGCGAAGCCCACCATGTGGGCGCAGCAGCCCGCCACGCAGGCGCCCCCCGCCAGACCTACCAGCCCCAGCGCCGCGCAGATGGCGGCCGAGCTGATCGGCAGCGTCAGGATAATGCCCATCATCGCCGACACCAGGATCCCCATGGGCAGGGGAGCCAGCGCCGTGGCCCGCATCACCAGCGCGCCCAGCATGTTGCCCAGCGCGCCCACCGGCGGAGCGATGACGTAAGCCGCCAGCACCCCTGCCAGGATCGTGACCATGGGGGTGACGATGATGTCCATGGGCGTGCGCTTGGACACCAGCTTGCCCGCGAACACGGCAATGACGGTGACGAAGAACACGGCCAGCGGTCCGCCGCTGCCCCCCAGCACGTTGGCGGCGTAGCCCACCGCCAGACAGGAGTAGATCACGAAGGGCGGGGACTGCATGCTGTAAGCGATGGCGCAGGCCATGGCCGCGCCCTGCACGGCATAGGCGGCCACCTTGGACGAGGTGAAGAGATTCACCGCCGCAGCGTCGTTGAGCTTGGCGGCATTGGCGGCGGCCCAGTCAAAGCCGGCCCAGGGGTTGACCACCAGGCCCTTCAGTCCCGGGACGTACAGACCGATGGTGTTGATGATGCAGCCGATGAGCAGCGAGGCAAAAAGCCCGTGGGCCATGCCGCTCAGGCCGTCGATAAATATTCTCTTGCCGGTGATGGAGATGTTTTGCTCCCGGCAGAAATTCTGCCATCCGCTCCGGCGGTCCTGTGATTTCATAGCAGGCAAACCTCCTGTTCACAAAAATGCTTTTTCAAAGAATACTCCAAAAAGCTGCCGATATCAATACTTTTTTCCGCGCCGTCCCTCTGAGGGAGAATGGGGACGGGATATTGCAATTTTCGCCGCTGTATGGTAATAATTATTTTTGTATGTTTGAAACGAATGAAAAGGAATGAATCCAAATGAGTGATCTTCAGCGGGAGGTATCCCGCCGGCGGACCTTCGCCATCATCTCCCACCCGGACGCGGGCAAAACCACGTTGACGGAAAAGCTGCTGCTGTACGGAGGCGCCATTCAGCTGGCCGGCTCGGTAAAGGGCAAGGCAGCGGCCCGGCACGCGGTGTCCGACTGGATGGAACTGGAAAAGCAGCGGGGCATCTCCATCACCTCCAGCGTGCTGCAGTTCGAGTATAACGGCTACTGCATCAACATCCTGGACACCCCCGGCCACCAGGACTTCTCCGAGGACACCTACCGCACGCTGATGGCGGCGGACAGCGCCGTGATGGTCATCGACGCGGCCAAGGGCATCGAGCCCCAGACCCGGAAGCTGTTCAAGGTCTGCGCCATGCGTCACATCCCCATCTTTACCTTTATCAACAAGCTGGACCGGGAGGCGCGAAGCCCCTACGATCTGCTGGAGGAGCTGGAAAAGGAATTCGGCATCGGCACCTATCCCATGAACTGGCCCATCGGCTGCGGCGTGGACTTCAAGGGCGTTTACGACCGGGAGAAGAACCACGTGCTGGCCTACACCCAGTTCCACGCGGGCACCCGGGCCATCCACGCCACCGAGATCGATATGAGCGACGAGGACGCTCTCAACGATATGCTGGGCGAGCGGCTGTACGGCGCGTTGAAGGACGACGTGGAGCTGCTGGACGGCGCGGGATACGAGTTTGACGAGGAGCTGATCCGCAGCGGGGATCTCAGCCCCGTGTTTTTCGGCTCGGCGCTGATGAACTTCGGCGTGGAGCAGTTCCTGTCCAGCTTCCTGGCGCTCACCACCCCGCCCCTGGCCCGGACCTCCGAGGGCGTGGCCGTGGAGCCCGCGGAGGACCATTTTTCCGCCTTCGTGTTCAAGATCCAGGCCAACATGAACAAGGCGCACCGGGACCGCATCGCCTTCATGCGCATCTGCTCGGGCCGGTTTGAGCGGGACGGGGAGTATTACCACGTTCAGGGCGGCAAGGCCATCCGCCTGGCTCAGCCCCAGCAGATGATGGCCGAGGAGCGCCAGATTATCGACGAGGCCTACGCCGGGGACATCATCGGGGTGTTCGACCCGGGGATCTACTCCATCGGGGACACCATCTGCGACAAGGACCGGCGGGTGTGCTTTGAGGGGATCCCCACCTTCGCGCCGGAGCATTTTGCCGCTTTTGAGCGAAAAGACACCATGAAGCGCAAGCAGTTCGAGACCGGCATCCGCCAGATCGCCCAGGAGGGCGCCATCCAGATCTTCCACGAGCCCAACACCGGCTTGGAGGAGGTCATCGTGGGGGTGGTGGGCCAGCTGCAGTTCGACGTGCTGGAATACCGGCTGCAGAACGAGTATTCCACCGCCGTGCGCCGCCGCGGCCTGCCCTACGAGAACATCCGCTGGATCGTCAGCGACACGGACCCGGCCGCCCTGACCCTGACCCGGGACACCAAATGGGTGCAGGATTTCAAGGGCAACAACCTGCTGCTCTTCGGCGGAGAGTGGAACATCGCCTACACTCTCAAGCAGAACCCCGGCCTGGAGCTGGCGGAGTTCTCCCGCAACTGATATGGAACGGAATTTCAAGCTGACACTGTGCTATGACGGCACCCGTTACCGGGGCTGGCAGCGCCAGGGCAACACCGCCGACACCATCCAGGGCCGGCTGGAAAAGCTTCTGAGCCGACTGCTGGAGCAGACCGTGGAGGTCCACGGCTCCGGCCGCACCGATGCGGGCGTCCACGCCGCCGGGCAGGTGGCCTCCTTCCGGGCGGACACTTCCATGGACTGCGCCGGACTGCTCTCCGCCCTGCGGCAGTATCTGCCCGAGGACGTGGGAGCTCTCGCGCTGGAGGAGGCTCCGGACCGGTTCCACGCCCGCCTCTCCGCCCGGGAGAAGACCTACGTCTATCGGGTGTGGAACAGCGCGGCGCCCTGCGTGTTTGAGCGAAAGTACGTGTACGTCTTCCCCCGGCCGCTGGATCTGGCCGCCATGGAGCGGGCCGCGGCGCTTCTCCTGGGCCGCCATGACTTTGCCGCCTTTTCCACGGGCCGGAAAAAGGGAAAGGCGGCCTCCCGGGACCTGCGGGCCGTGGAGATCGCCCGGCAGGGGGAGGAAGTGCGCATCACCTATACCGCCGACGGCTTTCTCTACAACATGGCCCGGATCCTGACGGGCACCCTGCTGGAGATCGGCGCCGGGGACCGCCCGGCGGAGGAGATCGGGGAGATCTTCGCCTCACAGAGTCGGGAACGGGCGGGCTTCACCGCCCCGGCCAGGGGCCTGTGCCTGCTGAGCGTGAAATACTGACGGGAAAGCAGACCGCGTCCGGGACGACCGGACGCGGTCTGCTGGTTTGAGGAGCGGGGCTCACTCTTCCCGTATGGCGCCCACAGGGCAGCACTCCGCTGCGTCCGACGCCGTCGCCCGGGCCTCCTCCGGCGCGCCGGGAATGGCCCGGGCATAGCCCTCGGGACACATCTCAAAGACCTCCGGGGCGAGAGTGGTGCAAAGCCCGCAGCTGATGCACAGCTCGGGCACAACGATAAAGCGCATGGTCGATCCCTCCTGCGGGCCGGATCCCCGGCCGCTTTCATTCTCTGGAGATATATAGTATAATAAACGCAGCAAAAAAGAAAGGGGGATCCGATGTGAGCGGAAGGATCCGGATCAAGCGGGTCTACCTGCCGCCGGAGCCGGAGCCCGGCCGCCGTGGCGGTCTCCGCCGATGGAACGCGACGTTTTGCGGATGGAAAATCAGTGGAAATGCTGGTATTTTTCATATACGTATGCTATAATTTCATCAATATACCGGTTGGAAGGTGCGCAAATGACGAAAAAGTACATGACCAGGGAGGGCGGCGCCACGGTAACGGTGTTCGTCCCCTATGACTGCAACAACCACTGCCCGTTCTGCATCAACAAGCAGGAATACCGCCATATGGAAGGCTTCAGCGTGGAAAAGGTCTGCCAGAGCATCCGCATGCTCCACGAGATCACCCCTAAATGTGATTTTGTGTTCACCGGCGGCGAGCCCTTCGCCAACCCGGACGGCCTGCAGGTGATGATGGACTGCGTGCCCGAGGGACACCGGGTCTTCATCAACACCACCCTGCCGGTGTCCGATCTCTTCCCGGAGGAGCGCATCATTGAGTTCACCCGGGTGAACAAGGATAAGATCACCTGCATCAACGTCTCCCGTCACATGGTCCACTACGTGGAGGAGAGCAACGACTCCCTGCTGGCCCGGCTGCACGTGCCCGTGCGCATCAACTGCGTGCTGTTCGACGGCTACCCTCACGACGATATCAAGGCCTTTGCCGACCGCTTCGGCAAGTACGGCCTGCCCATCCAGTTCCGGGCCGACTACACCGTCACCACCCTGGACAACCTGTACAAGCGGGAGGGGGACGAGATCCTGGAGGATCTGATGGCCAACTTCACCTATCTGGGGCTGGACGGCTGCCGGATCCGCTGCGGCTATCACTTTGACAACAACGGCCAGCACATCGCCTACCACCGCACGCTGCCCTACAGCACCATCACCGAGGAGGTCGACGGGGAGACCTACGACATCCTCTACGACGTGCTCATCAAGCAGAACGGCGACCCCCACTCCGACTGGACGTACGTGCCGCTGGACGTGGAGGCCTATCGGAACGTGCGCTTCGAGCCCTACGACCTGAAGGTCCTGGAGGGACGGATCGAATAAAAAAGCAGCGCCCTCCCGTCGGGGAGGGCGCTTTCCCGCTCTTGAAGGAGGAAAGCAGTTGTACTATCTCATCGGAGAAACGCTGACCCCGTGTACGGAGGAGGACGCCCTCTCCCACGGGCCGTATGTGGCCGTGGTCACCACCGGCGAGTGGCTCTCCCGGAAGGACGCCATCGGCATGGGCATGGATATCTACCAGGATTTCACTGCCATGGGGGATACCAAGGCCGTGGTGAATTTTGATTCCCTCACCGGCAGCTTTTCCATCCCCTCCCGGACTCCGGGGGACGACGGCTTTGTGCGCTTCGCCTTTGCCCTGGACGAGCGGGGAGTGGTATTCATCGACGATACCGGCCGGGCCGGCCAGCTCATCCGCGCCATCCTCCCCGTGAAAAAATGGCGGCTGCCTTCCCTGGAGCGATTCCTCTACGATTTTCTGGAGGAGATCATCGGCGGCGATCTCTCCGCCCTGGAACAGACGGAGCAGAGCCTGATCGCCATGGAGGACCGCATCCTGGCCGACAACGGCAGGGTGGACCTGGGCGAGCTGAGCGACATCCGGGGCAAGCTGCTGGATCTGCGGCTGCACTATGAGCAGCTGGCCGACCTGGGACAGGAGCTGGAGGAGAATGAAAACGGATTCTTCCGGGAGGAGAACCTGCGGTATTTCCGGCTGTTCACCAAGCGGGTGGAGCGGCTGCAGGACACGGTGTCCTCCCTCCGGGAGTATACCGTTCAGCTCCGGGACCTGATCCAGACCCGGGTCGACGTGCGTCAGAACCGGATCATGACGGTGCTCACCGTGGTCACCACGGTGTTCACGCCCCTGACGCTGATCACCGGCTGGTACGGCATGAACTTCCGCTACATGCCGGAGCTGGAGTACCCCTGGGGCTACCCGGCGGTGATCGCCCTGAGTCTGGCGGTGGCTCTGGGGAGCATCGCCTGGTTCAAAAAGAAACACTGGCTGTAAAAGCTCATCGCCCCCGGCGCGCAGCGTCGGGGGCGATAAGCTTTCCTCAGAGTCAGTGGTGGGCGTGACCCGCCCCTTTTTTCAAGATGGGATTGGTATAGCGGCGCTTGCCCACGGTGGATGCGCCGTACTGTACTGCGCCGCAGCGGACGCAGGCCATGCAGTGGATGCATCGCTCCTTTATCCATTTGGGGCGGCCGTCCCGCATGACGATGGCGTGGGCGGGGCAGCGCCCGGCGCAGGTCCCACAGCCGATGCACTGATCGTCCGCGGTGAACTTTCCGGTCCTCCGGGCCCGGTCGTACAGGGGGAACATGACCCGGGTCAGCGCCCGACCAGCCGCCGAGACCTTCACGGGGACCTTTTCCCGGGCGTCCACCCGGGCCTTGATCCGGCTGAGCTCCCTGGCCGCGGCGGACAGGGTCCGGTCGATCTTCGCCTGGGAGTCCAGAGTGAACATCACCACGTAGTTGTCGGGCATGGTCACGGTAAAGCAGGCGTCCAGGGAGATCCCCACGGCCGCCAGATCCTTTTGCAGCATCTCCGCGGCGGCCTGGGGAGCGCCCCCGCAGGTGAGCACGCCGTAGCAATAGCGGTCCGCGGTCTCCAGGCTCAACCCGGCGATGAACTCCCGCACCACGCTGGGCAGACCGCCGTAGTATACCGGGCAGACGAAGCCCACCGGCTCCTCCGGGGGCAGGGAACAGGCAAACCGTCCCTCCCATACCCACTTGGCCATGTCCGCGGCCTCCTCTCCGGGGGAGAGCAGAGCTGCTGCCGCCTGATAGGAATTGCCGGTGCCGGAAAAATAAAAGATCATGGGCGTCTCCTTTCTCTCACTGTCCCGCCACGGACAGCTCCCCGGCCCACACACTGGGGGCGCCGATCCGGCTCACACCCATGGGGGCGCCGAAACGCAGGTCGCTGCCCACGGCGCGGATGTTCTTGAGCAGGGCAAAGAAGTTGCCGGAGACGGTGATGCCGTTGACAAAGCGGCCTTTTTGCCCGTTTTCGATGCGGTATCCCGCCGCCATCAGGGAAAAGTCCCCGGTGACGGAGTTGAGTCCCGCGTGAAGTCCCGCCAGCTCCGTGATCAGCAGGCCGTCCCCGATGGCGCGGTACAGCGTATCGGGGGAGGCTTCGCCGGGCTGAAGATAGAAATTGAAGGGGGCCACCCCCACGCTGGCGTAATAGGCTGGCCGGCTGGCGTTGCCGGTGGTCTCCCGGCCGGCTCTGGCCGCGGTCTCCAGATTGTACAGCAGGGTTTGGAATACCCCCTTGTCCACTACGGTCTTCACCCGGGCGGCCACCCCCTCGCCGTCAAAGGGAGTCTCATATCCCGGCCGGAAGGGGTCGTCGATAAAAGTGACGCACGCTGCGGCGATGGTCTCGCCCTCCTTCCCGGCCAGCAGGGAGAGCCCCTGCTGGGCGCTCTTGGCGGAGAAGATGGGCACGAAGGCGGTGAGCAGGTCGGCGAAGGCTTCGTTGTGGAAGATCACCGGCCAGGTCCCGGAGGGGACGCTCTCCCCGCCGATCTTGTCGATGGCTTTGCCCACGGCCTGTGCCGCGGCGGCCTCCGTGTCCACCTGCTCCAGAGGTTCGTCCCGGAAAACCCCGGCGTTGAACTGCTCCTCTCCCCGACGCACCACCGCCCACAGGGAGGCGGCCTGCCGGGTGCTCTCGGCGGTGAGATCCAGCCCTGCGGAGTTCACCAGCCGGATCACACTCTGTCCCCGGCTGACGTAGGCCTGGGTGCTGGGCTGGACTCTCTCGTCGGCGGCAAGGGCCTTGCCGTAGAGCTCCAGCGCCAGAGCGCGCATGTCCGTTTCGGCGATGGGAGCGCCCGGAACGCTCTTGTATTCCTCCGACCCGGCAAAGAGGAACACCGGGTCGTCCTTTTCGATGGTAGCGGCGTTTTCCGCCGCCTTGGCCACGATCCGCGCCGCCTCCTCCGGGGTGAAGAGCTCCGTGGCGCAGTAGCCCATCCGGCCGTTGACGATGCAGCGGAAGCAGCAGCCGGCCTGGGTGTCGTCGCTGCATTCGGTGATCTCCCCCTCCATGGCGCTGACGGTGCGGGCGGTCTCCCGGGTATAGTAGAGCTCGAACCGTGTGAGCCCGGCGGAGCGGGCGCATTCCGTTACAGCCTGCTGAAACTGTTCAAAATCCATAGCTTCTCCTTCCTGCGTCTGTCAGCGTCCGCCCACGGTGATGGAGGACACCCGGATCAGCGGCTGGCCCACGTTCACGGGGATGCTGCCGCTGGACGAGCCGCACATGCCCTGGGCGCTGTCCAGACAGGTGCCCACCCGGTCGATGTTCATCAGGATCTCCGAGCCCTTGCCGATGAGGGTGGCCCCCCGGACCGGCTCGGCAATGGCGCCGTTGCGCACCATATATCCTTCGTTCACGGCAAAGTTGAACTCCCCGGTGACGGGATTCACCGAGCCGCCGCCCATGCTCTTGGCGTAAAGCCCGTACTCCATGGAGGCGATGATCTCCCCGTTGTCGTCGGAGCCCGGGGCGATGTATGTGTTGCTCATGCGGGAGGTGGGCTCAAAGTGATAGTCCTCCCGGCGTCCGCAGCCGGTGGGCTCCATGTCCATCCGCCGGGACCCCAGCCGGTCCACCAGATAGTTTTTCAGCACGCCCTTTTCAATGAGCGTCAGCCGTTGGGTGGGACGGCCCTCGTCGTCGATGTTGTTGGAGCCCCAGGCGTTGGGCTGGGTGCCGTCGTCAATGGCGGTGACCTTTTCGCTGGCGATGACCTGGCCCAGCTTGCCGCAGAACTGGCTGCGTCCGGTGGCCACGGAGGTGGCCTCCAGGGAGTGGCCGCAGGCCTCGTGGAAGATCACTCCGCCAAAGCCGTTTTCAATGGCAACGGTCATCTTCCCCGCGGGACAGTAACCGGCGTGGAGCATGGTCACGGCCTGCCGGGCGGCCTTGCGGCCCACGGCTGCGGGGTCCACGGCGTCAAAGAGCTCCATGCCCGCGTGCATGCCGGGGGAGCAGGAGCCGGACTGATTCTGCGCCCCGTCGGAGGCCACGGCGGTCACGGCCAGCCGGGTGCGGACCTGCCGGTCCTCCGTGAGCAGCCCCTCGCTGTTGGCGATGAGGATGTTCCGGTCCCAGCTCAGCAGCCGGGCCTGTACCTGGGCGATCTCGCCGCTCACGGCCCCGGCTCCGTCATAGGCCAGGTGCAGCACCGCCGCCTGGTCGGCGTTGGCCGCGCCGGAGGTGACCCGCCGGATGGGGTGGATGTTGGGAAAGATCCGCTCGCTGAGCACCACGCCCGCCGCCTCGCCGGCCTCGCCCATGGCGGCGGCCGCCTCCCGGGCGCAGCGCAGCAGCCCGGAGCGGGTCAAATCGGAGGTGGAGGCGTAAACGCTCCGCACCCCCCGCAGCAGACGGATCCCCACCCCGGAGATGGTCCGGTCGGTGACGTCCTCCACCTTGCCGCCGATGAGGGTCATGAGCCCCTGGCGGGTGTTCTCGGCGAACACCTCGGCAAAGTCCGCGCCGGAGGACAGGCCGATGCCCAGCAGCTCGCTCAACATTGTTTGATCCAGAATCATGCGTTAACCGCCTCCTTTATTCAGGGGATATTGTGTCAGAAAACCGGGGCGTTGTCAATCACGGCGGCTTTCGCCGCTCCCGGGCGGATTTCGGTTGCGAAGCGGCGGAAAACATAGTAAAATATAAAAACTATTGGAAAAAGGACACGGGGATATATGTTCGATTCCTTCGGCAGAAAAACCTACGCCATCGTGCTGGCCCTCACACTGCTGGTGATGGGGGCGTTTATATGGACGGCGCTGTGCCTGACGGAGCGCTCCTCCCCGGCGGCGGCCGGACCCGACGCCTCGCCGGAGACTCTCACCGCCGCCGGACCGGGGGAGAAGGCCTCCGGCGCCGGGGCGATCCGCATCTCGGAGATCATGCCCCGCAACCACTCCGTGCTTCGGGACGAGACGGGCGCCTTTTCAGACTGGATCGAGCTGGAAAACCTTTCCGGCGCGGAGGTGGAGCTGAAGGGCTGGCGTCTGGCGGACGCCCGGGAGGGGGGCTGGACGCTGCCGGAGGTGACCCTCCCCGCCGGGGAGCGGCTGGTGATCTTTGCCGACGGGGCGGACCGCGGCGAAGGGACCCTCCACACGGATTTCTCCCTTTCGCCGGAGGAGACGGTGTTTCTGTACACCCCCGATGGCTTGCTTGAGGACAAGCTTGCCTGCGGCGGGGCCGGAGCCAACCGCTCCGTGGCCCGGGACGAGTACGGCAACGCCCGGATCACGAACAACGCCACCCCCGGCTTTCCCAACACGCCGGAGGGCTACGAGCTCTTCAGCCGGACGCAGACCGCCCCCGGTCCGCTCATCATCAGCGAGGTGTGCGTGTCCAACCTGACTTCGCTGCCCCTCAGCGGCGAGACCTATGACTGGGTGGAGATCCTGAACGTCTCCGATGAGAGCGTGGAGCTCTCCGACTACTATCTGTCCGACGACGGCGATGAGCTTTTGCGCTGGCGCTTCCCGAAGAAGAAGCTCGCCCCCGGCGGACGGACGGTGGTGTGGTGCTCCGGGGACGAGTCGCTGTCCACGGCGGTGAATGCCCACGTCGGGTTTTCCCTCAACGCCTCCTCGGAGGATCTGTACCTCACCCGGGGCGACGGGGAGCTTATGGATTACGTCTTTCTGCGCAATATCCCCACCGACGGCAGCATGGGACGGGAACCGGGGGAGGGGGGCTGGTTTTATTACCCGGCGCCCTCGCCCAAAGCGGTCAACAGCGGCGGGTTCCGCCGGGTCTCCGCGCCGCCCCGGGTGCTCGGCGGGGACGGGGTGTTCGACGGCGTGGACTCCGTCACCGTCCGGCTGGAGGCCCCCGGGGAGATCTATTACACCGTCAACGGCGCCGCCCCCACGGAAAAAAGCGCCCGCTACACCGGCCCCATCGAGCTCACCGGCACCGGGGTGGTGCGGGCCGCGGCGGTGGAGGAGGGGGCCGCTCCCAGCCGGATAACGGCGGTGAGCTGCATCCTCAACGCCGACCACTCCCTGCCGGTGCTCAGCATCGTCACGGACAACGCCAAACGCATGGATTACGTGTTCCGCGCCGGACGGACGGAGGAGGTCCTGCCGGGCACCGTCTCCTTCTACGAGCCGGGGGGCGGCTTCACCGCCGCCTGCGGAGTGAGCATGCGGGGGCACACCAGTCTCAAGCTTCCCAAGAAGAGTCTGGGCCTGGACTTTTCCGGCTTTGCCGACGGCGAGGTGGAATATGACCTTTTCGGTGCGGGGGTGCAGACCATCGCCGGTCTCTCCGTGCGGGCGGGACAGGACTACTCACTGGCCACCATCCGGGACGAGCTGTTCCAGGATCTGTGCCTGGAGGCGGGCAACCGGGCCCTGGCCCAGCGCAGCCGGTGGTGCGCGGTGTACCTCAACGGGGAATACTACGGCACCTACGCCCTCAAGGAAAACTACTCCCGCCGCTACTACGCTTATCTCACAGGCACGGAGCGGGGGGACGTGACCATGCTCAACTCCCCGGTGCCGGTGACCTCCGACCTGTACCGGGACGTGTTCGCGCTGTGCCGCAGCCGGGATATGTCCCTGGAGGAGAATTATCAGCGGTTCTGCCGCCTCTTTGACGTGGACAGCCTCATCGACTGGATCCTGCTGGAGTCCTACGCCTGCAACTCGGACATCAACGGCAATATCCGCTATTTCCGATCCGGCGCCCCCGACGGGAAGTGGCAGATAGCCTACTACGATCTGGACTGGACCTTCCGGGTCACCGGCAACTGCTTTTACAACGTGGTCTTCCGCTCCGGGGATATCCAGATCGGCTCCGTCATCGACGCGCTGCTGAAAAACGAGACCTTCCGCGCCGCCCTCTCGGCCCGGTGCCGGGAGCTGTGCGCCGGGGTGCTCTCCAACGAGCACGTCCTTGCCGAGATCGACCGGCAGCGGGACGTCATCGCCCCCGAGGCGGCCCGGGACCGGGCCCGCTGGGGCTCCAGCGTGGGCACCTGGGAGCGGAATCTGGAGGAGCTGCGCTCCTTCGTCACCGAAAACGACATGGAGCGGCTGATGCAGGAGCGTCTGGACGAGGTGCTGGCCATCGCCGAGGCGGAGGATCGATGAAATCCAATTGCCTTTTATCCCGCGTTGTACTATACTTTTTGTAAAACCAGTCATACTTGAAATTCTATAATGAAGGAGACGGCATATGGACAGGTCAAAGATCATCTTCGGCAACCCCATCTCCGAAAAGGACTACCGCAAGGCGGTGCGTTCCAAGGCAAAATACGCCCGCCGCTTCGGCGACGATTCCGTGGCCGACTATCCGGTGAAGCTGGTGCCTAACGCCACGCTCCACGGCCCCCTGGGCGTCAGCGACGTTCGGGTGGCGGAAGGGGAGGGCACGGAGCCCTTCGACACCGAAAAGGGCCTCATCGTGGGCAACATCCGTATGGGCTTCGGCCACTACCGCATCTCCATCGCCATGGCCTCGGCGGCCCACGCCCTGGGCTACACGCCCTACTGGATGGATCTCAACTCCTTCCCGGAGACCACCTGCACCAAGGTCATCGGCGCCCAGAACGACCTTTACTCCCTGGGCTCCCGGCTGAGCCAGAAAAGCCGGCTGTTCAACGCCCTGGTGTGGGAGCCCATGAACTACGAGGGCTTCTGCCAGCTGAGCTACAACGCCGCCGACCAGAAGAACGCGGAGCTCATGGCCACCGTGTTCAAGCGTATCCCCCGGGAGATCCCCGTCATCGGCACCCACGTCTGGCCGGCCCAGGCCGCTCTCCATGCGGGGATGAAATACGTGGTCAACGCCATCCCCGACAACTGGCCCATGGCCCTGCACCTGGCCGAGGGCAGCGTCCATACCATCCAGACCCACCAGTCCTATATGGGCTACCGCATCCTCAACGGCATGAAGAAGAACGCGGTGCTCAAGCCCATGCCCTCCGACAGCCTGGTGTACACCGGTCACTACGTGGACCACGAGCTCACCGCCAACGTGGAGGCGGACTGCGCCGCCCGGCTGGAGCGGAAGACCTCCGGCGCGCCCATGCGCTTTTTGCTGACCATTGGCGGCGCGGGAGCCCAGCGGGAGCTGTTTTCGGCGGTGATCCGGCATCTCCTGCCTCTGGTGTGGGAGAAGCGGGCCGCCATCTACGTGAACGTGGGCGACTACAAAAACGTGTGGGACGAGCTCTGCCGGGCCATCCCGGAACTGAAGGACGCCTCCGTCACCCATTTCGGCGACTGGCAGGACACCTGCGCCTTTGCCGAAAGCGCCCTCACCGGACCGGTGGAGGGGGTCCACGCCTTCTGGCACGAGAACATCTTTGAGGCGGTCTACTGCACCAATCTGCTGATGCGCTCGGCGGACGTGTTGCTGACCAAGCCCAGCGAGCTGGCCTTTTATCCCATCCCCAAGCTGTTTTTGAAGCGCATCGGCGGCCACGAGCGCTGGGGCGCCATCCATTCCGCAGAGATGGGGGACGGGACTCTGGAGTGCGCCGACGTGGGCCACACCCTGCAGATGGTGGATCTGTTCCTGGAGGACGACACCCTGCTGCGGCAGATGTGCGACAACATCCGTAAAAACAAATCCCAGGGCCTGTACGACGGCGCCTACCGGGCGGTGGAGCTGGCCATGGGACTGAAAAAGGGAGAGTAACGATGGAAGAAAAACAGAAACTTACCGGCAAGGCAAAGCTGTCCTACGCCCTGGGCGCCGTGGGCAAGGACATGGTGTACATGCTCTCGGCCAGCTACGTGCTGTATTATTTTCAGGATCTGCTGGGCGTCAGCGCCATCGCCATGGGCGTGATCCTTATGGCTGCTCGGGTGTTTGACGCCTTCAACGACCCCATCATGGGGGTGATCGTGGCCAAGACCCGGACCCGCTGGGGCAAGTTCCGGCCCTGGCTGCTCATCGGCACGCTGACCAACGCAGTGGTGCTGTTCCTGATGTTTGCCGCGCCGCCGAAGATGGACGCCGCCGGACTGGTGACCTACGCCGCCGTCACCTATATCCTCTGGGGCGTCACCTATACGATGATGGACATCCCCTACTGGTCCATGATCCCCGCCTTTACCGAGGGCGGCAAGGAGCGGGAGAGCCTCACCACTCTGGCCCGTACCAGCGCCGGCGTGGGCAGCGCCATCATCACCGTGGTCACCATGATGCTCGTCCCGGCCCTGGGCAGGGCTTTCGCCCCTGCCGACGCCGGCGCCAAAATGATCGAGATCGTGGGCTTCAAGTATTTCTCGCTGCTGGTGGCGGTGCTGTTCGTGATCTTCACCATCCTCACCTGCGTGAACATCAAGGAGAGATCCACTGCCGAGATGGAGACCGTCTCCGTGGGCCAGATGTTCCGGGCCCTGGTGCAGAACGACCAGGCCATGACCGTCACGGTGACCATCGTGCTCATCAACACGGCGATCTACATCACCTCCAACCTGGTGATCTATTTCTTCAAATACGACTTCGGCACCACCAACTGGAACGGGGCCTACGTGCTGTTCAACATGTTCGGCGGCGCCATCCAGGTGCTGAGCATGATGCTGTTCTACCCCCTGCTGCGCCGGAAGTTCTCCAGTCTGCAGATCTTTTACATCTGCCTGGCCATGGCCATGGCGGGCTACGCGGTGCTGCTGATCCTGGCCTTCACCAACATGAGCGTGGTGTACCTGCTGTTCATCCCCGGGTTCTTCATCTTCGCCGCCAACGGCATGCTCACGGTGATCACCACCGTGTTCCTGGCCAACACCGTGGACTACGGCGAGCTCAAGAACCACCGCCGGGACGAGAGCGTGATTTTCTCCATGCAGACCTTCGTGGTGAAGCTGGCCTCCGGCGTGGCGGCGCTGGCCGCCTCCATCTGCCTGAGCCTGAACCACCTTCAGTCCGGCACCGAGGTCTCTGAGGCGGACAAGCTGGTGGACTGGTCGATAAACGTGTCCCAGGCCTCCAAGGCCGGTCTGCGCATGACCATGACCGTGATCCCCATCCTCGGTCTGGCCGTGGCCTACTTCTGGTTCAAAAAGCGCTACACCCTCAACGACGAGGCGGTGGCCCGGATCGCGCAGGAGGTCAGCGCCCTTCACCGGGAGGAGAACGCCTGATCCCTGCCAATGGAAAAACAACACCTCCCGCCCGACGGCGGGAGGTGTTGTTTGACTGCTTAAGGTTTACATAATAGTACAATCTAACGGATCGCACAAATTCTTCATGCGAATTTTGTGCGATTTTTTCCTTCTGCCCCCTTGACAAACTGTATAAACTGTATATACTGTGCATATAGATGATATATACAGTTCGCGAGGGGTGAGGACGTGCATATCTTCATTGACAACAAGAGCGGCGCGCCGATCTACGACCAGATCAAGACTCAGATCAAGGCGCAGATCGTCTCCGGGGAGATGGTCCCTGACGAGACGCTGCCCTCCATCCGGGGGCTGGCAAAGGATCTTCGCATCAGCTTTATCACCACCAAGCGGGCCTATGACGATCTGGAGGCGGAGGGGTTCATCTACACCATTCCGGGCAAGGGCTGCTTTGTGGCGCCCCGGAACACCGAGCTGCTCCGGGAGGAAAACCTGAAAAAAATCGAGGACCATCTCGACGAGATCGTTCGCCTGGGAGCGGCTCTGCGCCTGAGCCGCGAGGAACTGCTTGCCATGATGGAATTCAGTCTGGAGGAATACAAATGAACGAAGCGCTTTCGATCAGAGGATTGACCAGGACCTTTCCGGGCTTCCGGCTGGACGGGCTGGATCTGACGCTGCCCAAGGGCTGCATCATGGGCCTGGTGGGGGAAAACGGCGCGGGCAAGAGCACCACCATCAAGCTGATCCTGGGGATGCTCCGGGCCGAAGCCGGAGAGATCAGCGTCCTGGGCCGCACCGGCCCTGCCGACTCTGTCGGCAAGGAGGAGCTGGGCGTAGTGCTGGACGAGGTGGGCCTGCCCGAGTGCCTGAACGTGGGGCAGGTGGGCAAGGTCATGGCGGGCAGCTATAAAAACTGGGAGCCGGAGACCTACCGGCGGCTGGTGGAGCGCCTGGACATTCCCCGGGATACGGAGTTCGGAAAGCTCTCCCGGGGCAACAAGATGAAGCTGGGCATCGCCGTGGCCATGTCCCACCGGGCGAAGCTGCTGATCCTGGACGAGGCCACCAGCGGTCTGGATCCTGTGGTCCGGGATGAGGTGGTGGACATGATCGCGGAGTTCACCCGGGACGAGGATCGGGCGGTGCTGCTCTCCAGCCACATTGTCAGCGACCTGGAGAAGATCTGCGATTACGTGGCGTTTCTCCACAAGGGCCGGCTGCTGCTGTGTCAGGAAAAGGACGAGCTGCTGAGCGAGTACGGCATCCTCCGCTGCACGCCGGAACAGGCGGACGCCCTGGACCCGGCAGCGGTGCTCCACCGGAAGGACACCGCCTGGGGCAGCGAGGCCATCGTCCGCCGCGGCGCGGTGCCGGACAGCCTGACCGTCAGCCCGGTCACCATCGAAGAGCTGTTCATTTATATGGTCAAGGAGGCAAAGTGAAATGAAAGGCCTGCTGCTGAAGGATTATTATATGACCGTACGCTACTGCCGGTCCATGCTGCTGATCCTGCTGGTGTTCGTGGGGGTATCCTTCGTAAACCCGGATAATCGGTTTTTCACCATATACCCCTGCCTGCTGTGCAGCATGATCCCCATAACTCTTATCAGCTACGATGAGCGCAGCCGCTGGAGCCAGTACAGCTGCACCATGCCCTACACCCGCGCCCAACTGGTGGGGAGCAAATACCTGATCGGTCTGCTTATCGATCTGACGGCGGTTTGCTTCAGCCTGCTGGCGGAGGTGCTCCGCGCCGCCGTGTCCGGGGGGACGATGCCCTCTGCCGGGGAGCTGCTCTCCCTGGGGGAGATCATGATGGCGGTGAGTCTGGCGGCGCCCAGCCTGTGCCTGCCCTGGATCATCAAGCTGGGGGTGGAAAAGGGCCGCCTGGTGTTCTACGCCGTGCTGGTAGTGATCTTCGGCGGATCCGCCGCGGCGGTCAACATCGCTCCCCAGGGGCTGCTGTTTTCTGCCGGGAGCGTGCACCTGGCGCTGGTCGCCATGGTGATGCTGTTTGCCGCCTCCTGGGCGCTGTCGGTGGCGATCATGAACAAGAAAGAGGTCTGAAGAGAACGGAAGAAGAGGGCTGCCGCGGTTCGCGGCAGCCCTCTTCTTCCTGCGTGGGGATTCAGCCCTTCAGACCCCTGGCCTGACGGTCCATGTCCTCCACCACGATATCGAAGATCTCCCCCAGGGAGGCGCAGTATTCCAGCACCTTCCAGGGCTCGTTGGTGTGGTAGTGGATCTTGATGAGCTCATCGTCGCCCACGGCCAGCAGACAATCTCCCTTGAAGTTTTCCAGAAAATAATCGTTGATGGCGTCCTCGTCCAGTCCCGTTCCCTCGATGAGCAGCTGGGTGTCGTAACGAAATTCCACTTCTTCCATGGTCGATCGGTTCCTTTCTGTGCTTTTATCTGTGCTCGCCCAGGAAAAACAGCGCCAGGGTCCCCGGGCCGGAGTGGGCGCCGATGACCGGCCCCACGTATACGATCTTCGCCACCTCCACGCCGCAGCGCTCGCGGAGGATGGCGGCAAGCCTTTTCGCGTCGGCCTCGCAGTCTCCGTGGGATATAAACACCGTTCCGCCGGTCTTGTCCAGCGCCAGCTCCTGGTACTTGTCCGCCAGGGCGTTGATGGACGCCTTCCGCCCCCGGACCTTGAACATGTTGATCAGATGACCGGCGTCGTCCATGTGCAGCACCGGCTTGAAGTTGAGCACGTTGCCCACGAAGGCGGTGGCGGCGCTGATGCGCCCGCCCCGCTTGAGATATACCAGATCCTCCACTGTGAACCAGTGGCACAGGTGAAAGCGGCTGTCCAGCAGCAGCTGTTCGCACTCCTCCAGCGTCCCCCCGGCCTTCTTTTTTTCCACCGCCATATACAGCAGCAGACCGAAGCCGGCGCTGGCGGCCCGGGTGTCCACACAGCGGATCAGCCGGTCGGGGTATTTTTCCGCCAGTCCCCGGGCGGCCACCTCCGCCGCGTCGCAGGTGGCGCTCAGCCCCGTGGAAAAGCCCACGTAAAGGATATCGCACCCGTCCTTCAGGATCGCCTCAAAGGCCTGGTAAAAAGTGTCGGCGTTCACCGCGGAGGTCTTGGCCACGCCGCCCTTGCGGACACGGTCGTAAAAGGTGGGGTAATCCAGCTCATAATTGTTGTACTGCCGCTGCTCCCCGTCAAAGAGATAGGTCAGCGAGCAGAAGCCAACGTCCCACTCCCGGAGAGTTTCGGGGGGAATGTCGCATGCCGAATCCGTAAACAATCTGAAAGCTGCCATCGCGTACCTCCTTGTGATATCGGGTTTTGTGTTCAGAGAGACTTGTCGGCGCGGAACGTCCGGCTGCCGAAGAAAAACAGTGCCAGAGCCCCCGGCCCCACGTGAGAGCCGGTCACCGGCTCGTAGTCCACAAGCATGATGTCCTTGGGGGGCTTGTTGCGCCGAAGCAGGGAGATGAGATACTCCGCGTCGGCCCGACAGTCGGCGTGGGCGATACCGATGACCTGATCGCCGGGATCCTCCACCAGCCGGTCGTAATTCTCGGCGATGGCCTCAATGGACTTTTTCCGGCCACGGACCTTGGCGAAGGATACGATATTGCCGTACTCGTTGCCCTTGAGCAGAGGCTTGATGTTCAGCACGGTGGCGATGATGGCCGCGGCGTTGCTCAGCCGGCCGGTATGGCGCAGATGCATCAGATCGTCCACGGTGAACACCTGGCACATGCCCACCTTCAGATCCTCCAGCCGGGCGGCAGTCTCCGCGGCGGTCTTTCCCTCGTCCCGCATGTCCGCCGCGATCAGCGCCAGCAGTCCTTCTCCCAGAGAGGCACCGATGGTGTCCACGGTGTAGATCTCCCGGTCGGGGAACTCGGCGCGCAGCTGTTCGGCCACCATGGCCGAGCAGGCGTAAGAGCCGCTGATGCCTGAAGACATGCCCACGTAGACCACGTCCAGGCCCTTCTCCAGATGGGGGCGGAAAAACTCAATAAAACGCTGGGGACTCACCAGGGAGGTGGATACCCGGGTGCCCTCCCGGATGGCGCCGTAGTAGGAGGCGCCGTCAAAGGCCTCCGTGTCGGTGCAGGTAAACTCTCTTCCTTCGATGTAGTAAGAAAACGGCGCGGCGGTTATATCCCGCTGACGCAGCAGGGGCGTAGGCAAATTGGCAGAGGTGTCCGTGACAACTGCAAAGTTCATAACATCGCCTTCCATTAATCTAATATTCAATATTATTATAATTCGGGTGGTGTATCATGTCAAGAAATATTGATGAAAAGTTCTGCTTGCCAAATCCCAAGATAATGTTATAATGAAGATTGAGAGGTGACAAGCCATGGCATACGACAACGAGCTGGTCGCGGGCAAGCTCCGCCGGTGGGAGTCCTATCTGAGCGACTTCCGCCTGCCCGCCTGGGAGGACATCCCCAATTTCGGCCTGTACATGGAGCAGATCACGGTGCTGCTGCAGGAATACCTGGACTATTTCCCCCCGGAGCTGAAGGAGGAGCAGTTCATCACCGCCGCCACCATCAACAATTACGTCCGCATCAAGGTCATGCCCGAGCCGGTGAAGCGCCGGTATTACCGGGTCCACATCGCCTATCTGATCATCATTCTCACTCTCAAGCAGTCGCTGAGCATCGCGCTGATCTCCAAAATCATCCCCATGGGTCTGAGCGAAGCGGAGGTGGAGCGAATCTATTCCGCCTACGTGATCCGCCACCGGAAGATCGCCACCTACTTCATCGACCAGATCCGTATGCTGGCCGGGCCCATCCTGGGCCACGACGAGGCGCCGGAGACCGCCGCGGAGACCCCCGAGGCACTGATCATCGACAACGCCGTGGTCAGCGGCTTCACCCGGCTGCTGACGGAAAAGCTGCTGCTGCTGGAGGGCAAGGATCTCTCCAACGGAGGCAGCGTGGAGCGCCACGAATAAATATCGAATGAAAAAAGCCGCTTCCCCGAACCGGGGAAGCGGCTTTTTTGCGCATATCTTATCCGTTGGTGAGCTCCGGGATGAACTGCCCGTTTTCACACACCGTTTTGCCGTCGACTTCGATGGTCGCGTTGACGAACACTCCGTCGCAGTGGAAGTTGTCGGTGAACACGTCGCCGCCGAAGCCCATGTTGGACCCGAAGCCGAAGTGGGCCGAGCCGTAGAAGCACTCGTCCTCAAAGGAGTTGCCGATGATCTGGGTGATGGGGTTGCAGCCCAGTCCGAACTCCGCCACGTTGGTGCGGCCGGGGTAGGGGCAGCCGGCCAGCACCTGCCGGAAGGCCGCGGCGTCCTCCCCGCCGGTTACGGACACGATGTTGTTGTCCATCACCTCAAAGGTGATGGGCTCGGTGAGGATGTGCTTGATGGGGTGAATGCTGGCGTCCACCACGATGGTGCCGTTGGCGCTGCCGGGCTTCACGCCAAAGGCGAACTGTCCCGCGGGGAGGAAGGAGCCGTCCCCTGGCTTGTCGCACTCACCGGTGCACACGCTCTGTCCCAGCCGGTCGGTGATCTGCAGCGTCACGTCCGTGCCCTTTTGTGTGGTTACGTGAATGGTCCGGGTCCCGCCGATGAAGGCGTCCCCGATGCGCCGGGTCAGCGCCGCCAGCTCCCGAAACTCCTCCACGCTCTGGGGCATGGCCCGGTAGATCATGTCGTTGGTCCGCTCCACGTTGAGCCCCTGGGGCATGGTCATGAACCGGGTGCCTTTTTTCCGGGCCTCGTAGTAGGCGGGGTCCTGGATGAAATGACTGGTGCCGGAGACGATGACCACGTCCGCCCCGGCGATGGCCTCCGCCGCCAGGGCGGGCACCTTCATGCCGTGCCTGGGCCGGGTGTTCCAGGTCATCAGAATGGGGTCGCAGCCCGCCAGACGCAGCGCGGCAAACAATGCCTGGGCCTGGGGCTCCACCCCGTAAAAGTCGCTGGAGCGGGTGTCCGTCAGCAGCAGCACCTTTTCATCGGGCTTTACCTTCAGACATTCGTTTACCACGATACCGGCCACCGGCAGCAGCTCCGTAAAGCGAAGATCCATCGTTTCTACTCCTTTCGTCACAAAACCATCCGCAGAAAATTCCTGGTCCGCTCTTCCTTCGGCGCGCCGAAGAGCTCGGCAGGGGAGCCCTGCTCGGCGATGACGCCGTTGTCCATGAACAGCACCCGGTCGGACACCTCCCGGGCAAACCCCATCTCGTGGGTCACCACCACCAGCGTCATGCCGCTGTGGGCCAGACTCTTCATCACCGAGAGCACCTCGCCCACCATCTCCGGGTCCAGAGCGGAGGTGGGTTCGTCGAACAGCAGGATCTCCGGGTGCATGGCCAGAGCCCGGGCGATGGCCACCCGCTGCTTTTGTCCGCCGGAGAGCTCCGAGGGGAAGGCGTGGGCCTTGTCGGCCAGCCCCACCCGGTCCAGCAGCTCCATGGCCTCCGCCTCCGCCGCCTGGCGGGAGAGACCACACACGTGGATGGGAGCGGCAGTGATGTTTTTCAGCGCCGTCATGTGGGGGAACAGGTTGAAATTCTGAAAGACCATACCCATGTTCCGCCGCATGAGAACGGCGTTTTTCTTCGTCAGAGGCACGCCGTTGACGATGACCTGGCCGTCGGTGGCCTCCTCCAGCAGCACCAGGCAGCGCAGAAAGGTGCTCTTCCCGCCGCCGGAGGGCCCGATGATGCACACCACTTCGTTGTCCCGGATGGTCTCGCTGATGGAGCGCAGGACGGTCTGGGACCCGAACTGTTTTGTCAGATTTTTTACTTCGATCATGGAGCTCCGCCCTTTATCCGTTCCGCCGTCAGCCGGTGGACATCCGCTTTTCCAGATACTTGATCAGCCGCCCCAGGGGGATGGTCAGCAGCATGTATACGATGGCCACGCCGATGTAGGCCTGGAACGTGTAAAAGGTTTTGGCGTTCCAGATGGCTCCCCGGCGCAGGATCTCCACCACGCCCACGTAGGAGAGCACGGAGGTCTCCTTGATGAGAGCCACGAACTCGTTGCCGAAGGTGGGAAGGGCGATCTTCAGGGCCTGGGGGATGATGACGATGCGCATGGCCAGGGAGTGGGACATGCCCAGGGAATAGGCCGCCTCGGTCTGGCCCTTGTCCACCGCCTGAAGCCCGCCGCGGATGATCTCCGCCACGTAGGCCGCGCTGTTGAGTCCGCAGCAGAGCACCGCCGGGATGATGAGCCTGTCCCATTTGAAGGCTACCCCGTGGGCCTGCAGCAGCTGAGGGATGCCGTAGGCGAACACCAGGGCCTGCACCACCACCGGCGTGCCCCGGATCACCTCCACGTACACCGTGGCGATCGCCCCCAGGACCCGGCTGCGGGACAGCTTCATGATGGCCAGCACGAAGCCGAAAAGTATGCCGATCACCGTGGCGGCAAAGCTGACGCCCACCGTCACGGGCACGCCCTTGAGGGCAACCAGTACCCCTTCCAGGTACAGCGCCATGCTCTCGCCCCCTTCGTCAGTCCGCCAGCCACTTCATGACGAGCTCGTCGTATTTGCCGCTGTCCTTCACGTGCTGCAGACCGGTCTCGATCATCTTGTAGAGCTCCGTGTCGCCCTTGCGCACGCCAAAGCCCACGGTGGCGCCCGCCACCTCCGCGGCGATCTTCAGCTTGCCGGCGCCAACGCTGTTGATAAAGCTTTTGGCCACCGTCTCACTGGTGAGCACCACGTCCACGTCCCCGTTCTGCAGCTGCAGCACACATTCGTTGAAGCCGTCCAGCAGCACCACCTGGCCCAGAGTGCCCGCGTCCACCTTCTCCTGGAGCATGTCGGCAAAGTTGGAGCCGATCTGGGTGGCTGCCTTCATGTCGGCGGTGAGATCGTCCATGGAGTGGATGTTCTCGTTGTCCGCGCGGGTCATCAGACAGTTGGTGCCGGAGTGGTACACCACGAAGTCTACCCGTGCCTCCCGCTCGGGAGTGTTGACCATGGACGCGGCGATGATGTCCCCGTTGCCGGCCTCCAGCGCGGGCACCAGGGCGTCAAAGCTCATGTCGATGTACTCCACGGCAAAGCCCTGGTCCTCGGCGATGGCGTTGAGCAGGTCCATGTCGAAGCCCACGATGTTGCCGTTCTCGTCCACCGTGTCCATGGGGGGATAGGTGGCGTTGGTGATGGCCTTGTAGACCTTTTTCTCCTCCGCGGCCTTCTCTCCGCCGCATCCGCACATGGCCGCCAGCAGACAAAAAACCAGCCCCAGCACAGCGATCCTCGTTTTGCTTTTCATCTCTCCCAATCCTTTCCTTTTGATGTTTTCCATTGCACACAAATGAATTAATATTCAGTTATTGCCAGAATAATATAATATATATTCACTCAAGTCAATGGTAAAAATGATGAAATACGGGCGATCGAACGAGACCGGATTGTAGATGTATTCTAATAATGTGCGGGGAGCTCCGAAGCGGGGCGGAGCGGCGCCGACCATAACGGTACCGATTGAACAAAATCGGATGATAAAATGATTATTGTTTTGACATATACAGATGAACTATGATATAGTTTAAGAGTTAAAAAGCGCCTACATTTACGAAATACACAGGGGGAGAAAACATGAACACGCCTGAGCGGGAAGAATTTGAGGTTGATCTGATTCAGGTGATCAAGGGCGTCTGGAGCCAAAAGCGGCTTTTGGCGGCCGCCATGCTGGCCATGTGCGTTCTGGGCCTGCTGTGGGGTTTCATTTCTCGGGAAGCACCCCAGCAGGAGTGGAGAGTGGCATACGTGCAGTTCTACGTGGGCAATAACAGCGACATCCGCCGCGAGGACTACATAAACGCCACGGAAGCTCAGATGGCGTCTTACATCACCAGCACCTACAACGCCGTGCTCAAATCGCCTACCACTCTCCAGATGATCATTGACGAGGGCGATCTGCCCTATACCATTCAGGAACTGAGCCCGAACATCACCACCTCAACGTCCAACTCCACGAGGATCTACCGCGTCAACGCCTACTCATACGATCCCGAAGAAGCCATGGACATTGCCTCCATCATCGCCGAGGTGCTTCCCCGGCGCATGGAGCAGGTCGTACCGGGCAGCGTCACCCGACTGATCGACCCGCCGACGCTGCGCGAGGAAAAAGCGAAGAAGACCGAAACCCTCAAGCCCATCCTCCGCCTTGGAGCCATTGCCGCGGCGGGAGGGCTCATTCTGGCGGCGGGGTTTGTCGCCGTGAAGGAGGCCATCAACGGAGAGATCTACGATGGGGCTTACCTCCGCAGGAACTTCTCCGGCGTGCCGCTGCTGGGCTCTGTGCCGGATCTCACAAAGACCGGCGGCAGCTATGACAGCAAGCATCGAAAGGGGGCGGGGAGATGAACAAACCGATGAAGATTTGCGGTGAACTCTCCTTTTCCGCGGCGGAGGCCGTGCGGCTTCTGCGCTCCAACCTTGAATACTCCGTGTCCGACGTGACCGGCTGCCGGGTGCTGGGCGTCACCGGCGCGCTCCGGGGAGAGGGGCGCACCGTTACGGCGGTGAATCTGGCCTGGTCTCTGGCGGAGAGCGGGAAAAAGGTCCTGCTGCTGGACGCGGATCTGCGCAGCGGACAGGCCGCCTCCATGCTGGGCCTTTCCCCCGACCGGGGGCTGACGCAGGTGCTGCGGGGCGAGATCTCCTTTGAGGAAGCCCAACAGCCCGGCGGCATAGAGGGACTGTACGTCCTTGCAGCCGGCGGCAGCGCCGCCGACCCGGCCGCGCTGCTGAACTCCGACGCCATGCGCCGGCTGATCGGCACCCTCCGGGAGCGGTTCGACTATATCCTGATGGATCTTCCCCCGGTAACGGTGGTCTCCGACGCCCTTTCCGCTGCGGAGTCGGCCGACGGCATGCTGGTGGTCATTCGCCGGGGACAAACACGCCGCAGGGAACTGGAAAACACGCTTCGCACCCTGGACGGTCAGCGGGTGAAAGTGCTGGGCCTTGTGCTCAACGGCTGACGGCAAACATAAAAAGGAAGTTGCGTTACGCGCTATGAAAAAGTATTACAGAAGTCTGGTCGTAGTATTTCTGGATATTCTCATCATCGTATTCACCGACTGGCTGTCGCTGGCCGTGCGGTTTGATTTCCTGTTCTCTTCCATTCCCGACAGGTATATCACGCTGCTGCGGCAGATCATGCCCATCCAGATCGCCGTTACGGTGATGGTATTTCTGCTGCTGCGGATGTATCAGTTCATCTGGCACGCCGTCACCGTTCAGGACGCCGCCAGAATGATCTGGGCCACCGTGGCAGCTTACGTTGTCAATCTGGTGGTGGAGCTGCTGCTCTACCCCCGGCTGCCTCTGAGCACCTATTTTGCCATGCTGGTGCTGCAGGTGGTGCTCTTTACGGGCATGCGCTGCGTGTTCCGCTTCACCAGTCTGCTGAGCCGTTCCGGCCCCGGCAGCCGGGAGAGGGACCGGATCATGGTGATCGGCGCCGGGTCAGCGGGGAATATCCTGATCCGCGAGCTGCAGACGGAGACCCCCGAGGAGGGCAAGCCCTGCTGCATCATCGACGACAACCGCAACAAGCACGGACGGTTCCTGTGCGGCGTGCCCATCGTCGGCGGGCGGGAGAAGATCGCCGAGGCGGTGGAGAAATACGGGATCACCAAGATCATTTTTGCCATTCCCACGGCCAGTCTGGACAACCGTCGGGATATCCTTACCCTCTGCGCCCAGACCGGCTGCAAAACGCTGACCATGCCCTCCATCGGGGACATGCTGGACGACCGGGGCGCCCGGGTGGACAAGCTTCAGTCCCTCCGCATCGAGGATCTGCTGGGCCGGGAGCCCATCCGTCTGGACACCCGGGTGGTCAACGACTTCATCCGGGACAAGACCGTTCTCGTCACCGGCGGCGGCGGATCCATCGGCAGCGAGCTGTGCCGGCAGATCGCCGCCAACCAGCCCAAGAAGCTTATCATCCTGGATATATATGAGAACAACGCCTACGACATCCAGCAGGAGCTGATCCGCACCTGGGGAAGGGCGCTGGATCTCTCGGTGGAGATCGCCTCCGTGCGGGACAAGGCGAAAATGTACCACATCTTTGAGAAATACATGCCCAACATCGTTTTCCACGCCGCCGCCCACAAGCACGTGCCGCTGATGGAAAACAACCCCGAGGAAGCGGTAAAAAACAACATTTTCGGTACATACCACGTGGTTCGGGCCGCGGAAAAATACGGCGTGCAGAAGTTCGTGATGATCTCCACCGACAAGGCGGTGAACCCCACCAACGTCATGGGTGCCAGCAAGCGCTTCTGCGAGATGATCCTGCAGAGCCGCCGGGACAGCATCACGGAGTTCTGCTCGGTCCGTTTCGGCAACGTGCTGGGGTCCAACGGCTCGGTGGTGCCTCTGTTTGAAAAGCAGATCGCCGCCGGCGGTCCCATCACCATCACCGACAAGCGCATCACCCGGTTCTTCATGACCATTCCCGAGGCCGTGCAGCTGGTGCTGGAGGCCGGAGCCATGGCGTCCCAGAACCAGATCTTCGTGCTGGACATGGGCAAGCCGGTGACCATCCTCTCCCTGGCGGAGAACATGATCCGGCTCCACGGGCTGGAGCCCTACAAGGATATCGACATCGTGGAGATCGGGCTCCGTCCCGGCGAGAAGCTCTATGAGGAGCTGCTGATGCAGTCCGAGCACCTGACGAAAATGAGCAACAAGATCTTTGTGGAAGAGCAGGAGGACATCCCTCCCGAGACCATCCTCAACGCCCTGGAGACCCTGGACGAGGCCATCACCGGCGAATGGACGGAGGAGCGGATCTCCGCTCTGCTGCGGGAGATCATCCCCACCTACAAAAAACCTGAGGAAGTCAACGAAAAAATAACCGCGAGCGCCGTGTGACCTGCGAGCAGGGCCAAATAAAAGGCGAGCGAAAGGGAGAGCATTATGGGCAATCGTTATCTTTCCGATCCCCGGTTTGAGGGCATCGAGCCGTTTGGAAAAAAAGTCTGGCTGTCATCCCCCACCATGCACGGCGACGAGCAGAAATGGGTGGACGAGGCGATCCTGACCAACTGGGTCAGCACGGTGGGGGAGAACATCGACGCGGTGGAGCGCCTGACGGCGGAAAAGCTGGGGCGCCGGTACGCGGTGGGCCTTTCCTGCGGCACTGCGGCCCTTCACCTGGCGGTGAAGCTGCTGGGTGAAAAGCTGTACGGCCCCCCGAAGGTGGGGCACGGCACGCTGGAGGGACGCCGGGTGTTCTGTTCGGATATGACCTTTGACGCCACGGTGAACCCGGTGGCCTACGAGGGCGGCGAGGCGGTCTTTATCGACACGGAGCGGGATACCTGGAACATGGACCCGGCAGCGCTGGAAAAGGCTTTTGAGCTCTATCCCGACGTACGGCTGATCGTCATGGCCCATCTTTACGGCACCCCCGGGAAAATGGCCGAGATCCGCGCCATTGCCGACGCTCACGGCGCTCTGATCCTGGAGGATGCGGCGGAATCCTTCTGCGCCACGTACAAGGGCGTGGAGACCGGCTGCTTCGGGGACGCCGCGGTCCTCAGCTGGAACGGCAACAAGCTCATCACCGGCAGCGCCGGCGGCATGCTCATCACCGACGATCTCGCCGACGCCAACAAGGTCCGGAAATGGTCCACCCAGAGTCGGGAGAACGCCGCCTGGTACCAGCACGAGGAGCTGGGCTACAACTACCGCATGAGCAATATCATTGCCGGAGTGGTCCGGGGCCAGTTCCCCTATGCCGAGGAGCATCGGCAGCTGAAAAAGGCGGTCTACCAGCGCTACAAGGCGGGGCTGGCGGATCTGCCTGTGCGCATGAATCCCTATGATGCGGAAAACTCCGAGCCCAACTTCTGGCTCAGCTGTCTGCTTATCGACGAAGACGCCATGTGCCCCACCGTCCGGGGGGAGAAGGACTCCCTGTATGTGCCTGAGAAGGGCAAGTCCTGCCCCACGGAGATCCTGGAGGCCATCGCCGCCTTCAATGCCGAGGGCCGGCCCATCTGGAAGCCCATGCACATGCAGCCCATCTACCGGCTGCACCCCTTCGTGACTGTCCGGGGCAATGGCCGGGCCTCCAGCAACGCCTACATCGCCGGCGGGGAAGCCCCCGACGTGGGCGAGGATATCTTCCGCCGGGGCCTGTGCCTGCCCAGCGACAATAAAATGACGCCCCGGGAGCAGGATATCGTGATCGATATCATCCACAGGTGCTTTCGGTAAAGGCGTTCGCAGGGGGATTTGCAGATGAAAACGATTCTGATCACAGGCATCGGGGGCCTTACACCCCGCTCCATCGCCACCATTATCCGGGAGAAGCACCCGGATTACAGGATCATCGGCTGTGACGTGGATAAAAAAGCCATGGGCTTTTTCATGAAGGGACTGGTCGACGAGTACTTTATCGCCCCGCGGTGCACCGATCCGGCGTACTTTCCATGGATCGAGCGGCTGGTAAAGGAAAAGCAGATCGACTACGCCTTCGTTCAGCCGGAGAGCGAAATCGTGGAGTGGGGAGACTATTTCGATAAAAACGGGAGATATCCCTGCCCGGTCTTCATGGGAAAGAAGCTGCTGTCCGTATCTCTGAAGGATAAGTCCATCATGGCGGATCTGCTGAAGGGTACGGAGTTTATTCCCCGCACCATAAAGGTCACCCAGGAGGATCCCCGGTTCGAGGACGTGGAGAAGCTCATCGGCTTCCCCTGCTGGATTCGGGCGACGGAGGGCACCGGCGGACTTGGCTCCCTCCGGCTGGACGATATCGACAGCTACCGGAGCTGGCTGTTCATCAACTCCTCCATCCCCGAGTTCACCGTGTCCGAGTTCCTCACAGGGCGCCACCTGGCCAACGAGATGCTCTACTACAACGGCGAATACGTCAAGGGCGCGGCGCTGGAATGCGCGGAATACGTCATGGCCAATACGGCGCCCTCCCACGTCACGGGGAACACGCACTTCGGCCGTTTTCTCAACGAGGACCGGATCAACGCCTTTTGCGACAGCTGCATCAAGTATCTGGAGAAGAAACTGGGCGTGTCGGCCCACGGCATCCTCTCCTTCGATCTGAAGGAGGACCGGGACGGGGATCTCAAGGTGACGGAGGTCAATATCCGCCACATGGCTTATACCGGCGTCATGGCCCACGTGGGCTTCGACCTGATCGAGGACACCATCCGCATTCTGGAGGACGGCAATGCCGACAACGTCCGGCGGGATCCCTTCCACCATTATGAGAAGCCGTACATCTTCCTCAGAGACGTGGACGTGGAGCCGATCATTCTCGATTCCGAAGAGATTTTTGACGATCCAAAAGCGAGATTCTAAATTTTCCCGGCAAATAACGATCAAGTGGTGAAGGAAACAATGAGCGGAAAACGCTTTTACAGGGATCATCTCAAGCGGCTGCTGGACGTGGTGCTCGCGTTGGCGGCGCTGGTCGTTCTCAGTCCCATCCTGCTGGTGACGGCGCTTCTCGTCAGGATCAAGCTGGGAAGCCCCGTCGTCTTCCGGCAGGCGAGACCGGGGATGCATGAAAAGGTTTTCTACCTGTATAAGTTCCGCAGCATGACCAATGAAAAGGGACCGGACGGGAAACTGCTCCCGGACGCCCAGAGGCTCACCCGCTTCGGCCGGTTCCTGCGCTCCAGCAGTCTGGACGAGCTGCTGGAACTGGTGAATATCATCAAAGGCGATATGAGCATCGTCGGCCCGCGGCCGCTGTCGGTCTACTATCTGCCCCACTACCCGGAGAGTCTGCGCCGGCGCCACGCCGTCCGACCCGGACTCACCGGACTGGCGCAGGTCAACGGCCGGAACAATCTCCCCTGGGACGAGCGGTTCGCGCTGGATATCCGGTACGTGGACGAGCTGTCCTTCGGGCTGGACGTAAAGATCGTTTTTGAAACCGCCTTCAAGGTCCTGAAGCGAGCCGACGTCTCTGTCCGCGGCACGACGAAGGTGAAGGACTACGGTCCCTACACGGTTTTAAAAGAGGAGAGCGGCGAGGGACAAAAAATGGCTGATATGACCTATTCCGAGATCGGAAGCTATTTCTGGCTGGAGGATACCGACGCCGGAGCACAGACAGGGGACTGTTCCTGGCTCCCGGCGGCGGCAGACTCTTGCTTCACTTTTTCCGGCCGAAATGCCATCGACGTTGCCCTTCGGGACGCGGGGAGACGCCGGACCATCAAAAAAGCATACGCACCGTCGTACTGCTGCGTGTCCATGCTGCAGTCCTTTTTTGACCGCGGCATCCAGGTGGAGTTTTACTCTGTGGGATACGAGGACGGACGCTTTACATACCGGCTCCCGGCGGCGGGGGAAGGGGACCTGGTCCTGATCATGAGCTATTTCGGCCTGGACGCGGCGTCGGCACACGAGGCCATCCGGGCTCTTCACGATAAGGGCGCGCTGGTGATCGAGGACGTCACCCACTCCCTGCTGCGCCCGGAGCCGGCTTCGCCGCTGAGCGACTATCTGGTTGCCAGCCTGCGGAAATGGTTCGCCGTCCCGGCCGGCGGCTGGGTGGGGAAAAGAGAGGGCGCCATCGCCGAAAAGCCCTCTATGGACAGCAATCAGGCCGTAAAGGACAAGATCGCCGCCATGCGGGAGAAGTACGACTACCTCACCGGGAAGATCACGGATAAAGAAGACTTTCTGCTGGCGAACGCCAAATTCGACAACGATCTGATCCACGTGGACCGTATGCTCCGGATCGACGATACGTCGCGGCGGATCCTGGAGAGTACAGACGTTGAGCGGATCAGAGAAAAACGCCGGGAAAACGCGGCGGTGCTGCTGGACGCACTGCAGGAGCTCAACGGCCGGGGACTCTCGCTGCCCGCGGTGGACCGGGAGACGGACGTGCCGCTGTTCCTGCCCATCTTTATGGAAACGGCCCGGCGGGACAGCCTCCGGAAATATCTCATCGACCGGGGGATCTACTGCCCGGTGCACTGGCCGGAGGTCATGGGCGCGCCGGCGGGGGTGAGAGAAAACGAACTCTCCCTGATCTGCGATCAGCGCTATTCCACCGGTGATATGGCCGCCGTTGCGGACAGCATCCGCCGGTGGTTTGCCGCCAACGGATAAGGGAGCGGCCCCGGTCTGTATTCAGGAAAGGAAAGCATTGAAATGAGTTTGAAGGGAAAACGACTGCTCATCCTGGGCGGGTCGCGGATATCCTGCGAGATCATCCGCCACGCCAGAGCGCTGGGAATAACGACCGGCGTTACCGATTGGTACGCCCTGGAGGCCTCACCGGCGAAGCAGATGGCGGATGAGGCATATTTTGTCAGCACCAGCGATATTGACGCCATGGTCCGGCTCATCCGGGAACAGCACTTTGACGGCGTGATCACCGGCTTTACCGATTCGGTCTTGCCCTACTACGCGCAGATCTGCGAGAAGGCGGGCCTCCCGGCCTACGGCACGCGGGAGCAGTTTGAGATCTTTATCGACAAGGAAAAGTATAAAAAGCTGATGCGGGAATTTGACGTTCCCACCATCCCCGAGTACAGCGTGGATCCCGACCGGTTCGAGGAGACGACGGCGGATATCGTCTATCCGGTGATCGTCAAGCCGACGGACGGCAGCGGCTCCCGGGGCATAACGGTCTGCAGCGACAGCACGGAGCTGAAGGCGGCGATCACCTTTGCCTCGGAATCCTCCAAGGCCAGGGAGTTCGTCGTTGAGCAATATATCGACAAAGCGGAGGCCACGGTCTTCTGGCTGTTTGTGGACGGGCAGTACTATATGATACTGCTGGGCAACCGCCACGTGAAGCACAACCAGGAGGGGGAACTGCCCCTTCCGGCCGGGTACACCTATCCCGCGGCGGTACAGCCCGGCTTCCTGGCCGACACCGCCCCGAGGATGGAGGCGATGTTCCGCTCGGTGGGCATCCGCAACGGGATGATGTTCATGCAGTGCAAGATCGTGGACGGCGTGTGCACAGTCTACGATATCGGCTATCGTCTCACGGGCAGCCTTGAGTATATCAACCTGAAAAGCGTCTGCGGCTATGATCCGCTGGATATGATGATCCGCTTCGCGCTCACGGGAGATATGGGCGAGCCGGAGATCGCCGAAAAGGCGGACCCCTACCTCGGCGGGAAATACGCCTACAACGTGTCGCTTCTCTGCCGTCCGGGAAAGATCGCAAAGATCACCGGGCTGGATGCGATCCGGGAGCTGCCCGGCGTGATCGACGTGGTGGTCGCCCACCCGGAGGGGGATACCATCACCCAGGCCATGAAGGGACGTCTGGCGCAGATCACCGTCCGGATCCTGGGGAAGGCGGACAGCATTGAGGGCATGAAGCGGGAGATGCTGGAGATCCAGCGCCTGGCCCACGTGATCTCCGACACCGGCGAGGAGATGATCCTCCCCGGACTGGAGGAATCGGATTTTGTGGGAACGATCCATGAGTGAGACTCGCGTCGGGAAAAAGGTGGTCGTCACCGGCTCATCGGGCTTTCTCGGCCGGCATCTGGTGGACCGCCTGAAAAATGAGGATGGATGGATCGTGTTCGCCCTCTCGTCGAAGGGCGAGGAGCTGCAAAAGCGCAACACGCTGTCTAATCTGCGCTACTGTCGCAAGGATCTGTCCCCGGAGGCGGCGCGGGAAGTGTTTCGCGGCGCCGTGGTGGTCAACTGCGCCTTCCCGCGAAACAGTACCGGCGCGGAGATGGCGGATGGTCTGCGCTATGTCCGGGATCTGTTCGAATCGGCGGTGCGCTCCGGCGTGAGCGCGTTGATCAATATATCCTCCCAGAGCGTTTACTCCGCCAAAAGAGAGGCTCCTGCCACCGAGGAGGAGCCCCTCAGCCTGGACAGCCCCTACGCCGTGGGGAAATACGCCGCGGAGCTTATGCTGGAGAGCGTGTGCCGGGAAAGCGGCGTCCGCTGCACCAACGTCCGGCTGGCGAGCCTGATCGGCCCCGGCTTCGATCAGAGGATCGTCAACCGACTGATCCAGCGCGCCCTGGGCGGAGAGCCGCTTTCCGTCAACCGAAGCGGACAGCGGTTCGGCTTTCTGGACGTGGAGGACGCCGTGAGCGCCCTGGTCTCGCTGCTGAAGACCGATCCGGCGCTGTGGAGACCGGTATACAACGTGGGCAGCGGCTCGGGCTGCAGCGTGGAGGAGATCGCCCGGGGCATCGCCGGGGAGCTGGAAAAGCGGGGACTGCCGGTCCCGGAAATGACGTTTGAAAACGGAGCGGGCTCCGGCACCACGGCGGTGGACTGCCGCCTGCTGTCCCGCGACACCGGGTTTGAACCGAAAATCGATCTCTCCGGGAGCATTTCGCGGATCATCGATCATGAAATATCAAAACGCAGCGGCACGGAGTAAGCTATGAAGATTTGGGTCATTGGCCGAAGCTATCCCCAGGCGGGCAACAACATGATGGGGTCCTTTGAACTGGAGCAGGCAAAGCTCCTTGCCGGAAACGGCGAGGAGGTCCATTACCTCTGCGGCTCGCTGCACCCCTTGCGTACCATCAAAGGCTGGGGCACCCAGCACTGGGAGGAGGACGGCGTGGTGGTCCACGCCTTTTCCCATCGGTTTCTGCCGAGGCTCTATCCCTTGTACTTCAACGGCCGCAGAAACCGTCTCTGGAGCGATTTCCTGCACATGGTAATGGACGAGGCCGGCCGTCCTGACGTTATCCACGTCCACTACCCGGCCATGCTGATGATCGCGGATGCCCTGCGGGATTTCCGGGAGATGGGCGCCGGGATCTTCCTTACGGAGCATTGGACGAAGGTTTTCGACAAGCGGCTCGACGTTGTTGAGAAGCGGGAGTTTCGAAAGTATTTCGACCTGGCGGATGCCTGTGTGTGCGTGGGCAGTCCTCTGGCGAAAGCGGTGGGGGAGACCATTGACGATCCGGACAAAAAAATCGTTGTGATCCCCAACGTGGTCAGCGAGCTGTTTCATCCGGCGGAGGAGACCCACGAGGGGTTTGAATTCATCGCGGTGGGACGGCTGGTGGACGTGAAACGCTTTGATCGGATCATCGCCGCCTTTGCCCAGGCGTTTGACGAAGAGAACGTAAAGCTGTCCATCGCAGGCGGCGGTAAGAATAAAGAGAGCCTGGAAAAACAGATCCGGGATCTGGGCGTCCAGAACAAGGTCACGCTTTTGGGGAACCTGAGCCGGGAGGACACGGCGCACCGGGTGGCAGAGGCGGACGCGCTGGTCAGCTTCAGCCGGTACGAGACCTTCGGCGTGCCGATCATCGAGGCGTGGGCGTGCGGCATCCCCGCCATTGCCACGGACACCACCGGCGCGTTTATCGACAACTTCGATGAACGGCTGGGGGTGAAGGTCGCCTCGGACAGCCCGGAGGAGCTCCGGGACGCCATGCGTCGGCTGTATGAACATAAAAATGACTTTGACAAACGCTGGATCGCCGGCTTTGCCGGGGAGAGATTCTCCGAAAAAGCCATTTACAACAGACTGATGCAGCTTTACAGGGAAGCGAGGGCAGACGAATGAACAAGCCCAGAGTCAGCGTGGTAATGCCGGTATACAACGCGGAGAAATTCATCCGGGAGTCGATCGACAGCGTGCTGGACCAGAGCTTTCGGGATCTGGAGCTCATCTGCGTGGACGACGGCTCAACGGACTCCAGCCCCCGGATCCTGGAGGAATACCGGAGCCGGGACGAGCGTCTGCGGATCATCCGGCAGGAAAACCAGTTTGCCGGCATTGCCAGGAACAACGGCCTGGATCATGCCGAAGGCGAGTACGTCATGTTCCTGGACTCTGACGACGTTCTGGAAAAGGACGCCGTATCGTATCTCATCAAAAACGCGGAGAAGAACCATACGGACGTCATCGTGTTCGGATACTACCGTTTTACGGACAGCATCCGCAGAAGAAGACCCGTCCGGAACAACTATAAAAACGGGATGCTGAGCTCTCCCCGGGAGATAAAGGACAGCATTTTTCAGATCACCCGCTCCATGCCGTGGGACAAGTTCATCCGGACTGACTTTTTGAAGGGAACGGGGATCCGCTACCAGAAAATGCGGGTCAGCGAGGACATCTACGTCAACAGAGCCATGGTGACCGAAGCCGAGCGCATCCTGTTCACTCACAAACGGCTCATCAATTACAGGGTGGGGAACGCGGACAGCCTCCAGGGCCGGATCAACCGCTATCCCGCGGAGTTCCTGAAGGGGAACGAGGCTTTGTATCACGAGCTGGTCAAAAAGGATGTCTACACGCTGTTTCAAAAGAGCTTTGAGCGCATCGTGGTGGCGGATATGATCCTGCATCTGAAGGCTATCGACTCTTTTGAGAGCTTCAAGGCGGTGGTGGACGCCGCCGCCGGCATGGATTTCTGGAACACGCTGCATATCGACGCCTCCTCCGAGGCCGTCAGCGCCAGCGGGTTCCGGGAGACGATGGAGGCCGTGATCGCCGGAGACGCCAAGGAAGGTCTGGCAAAGCTGCTCTGCGAGATGCAGGCGTCCAGCGTCAGCAAAAACGCCATCGAGTACCAGATCGGTCACAAGCTGCTCAAGGCGCTGCGGCTGGTATACTGACGCCGACTCCCGCGGAGGAGCAAAACAAACACACGGAGATAGCCGAATGATATCATTCCTGTTTACAATCGTCCTGTATGCCGCCGTATATGGGACTGCAATACTGATCTTCCGGGCGGCACACAGAACGTCGAAAAACAGGCGGAAAAAATGGATCGTCTTTGCCGGAGTCCTGTTCCTGTCGCTCATTGCCGCCGCGCGGAGCCTTGACGTGGGGACGGACACCGCCGAGACCGTTCGCAAATACTTTTCGGCCTATATCGAAGACCCCGCCAGCGCCAAGGGAAATATCCTCTATCAGAAGCTGGCGCTGGTGCTGAACCGCTTTCACCTGGGGGAAAGGGCCTTCCTGTTCACGGCGGAATTTCTCATTCTTGCTCCCGTGGCCGTCGGCGCCTACCTCCGCCGGGACGACGTGCCGATCCACCTGTCAATGTACATTTTCCTGCTTATGTTCTATCAGGTGAGCTTCAACTGGATCCGGCAGAGCATCAGCTGCTCCTTCGTGTTCCTGGCCATGATCCTTGCGCAGGAAAGAAAACATCTCCTGGCGATCCCCGCGGCGGCGGTGGGGGTCCTGTTCCATTCCTCCGCGGCCATCGGCGCTGCGCTGCTGGTGTTTGCCGCCGTGTTTTCCAGGATCCGGCAAAAGGAGGCCAAGCTGGTGATCGGCCCGCTTTTTGCAGTCGTCGCCCTGACTGCGATGCTGTTCTGGGAAAAGCTGTTCTCGTGGGGGATCGACCAGGGGCTCCTCCCGGCCAGCTATTCCGGTTACATACGGGTCTTTTCGGGGCAGTCCACCGTGGACCGCTGGTTCCTGGTGGGCAAAAGGGCCTATATCGATTACCTGATCCGGGTCGCCCTCGTGGTGATCCCCTTTGCGGTGGGCTGCGTGAACGCTGCGCCGGGAAATCTCCGGAGGGTGAGCTTTTATAAAACGGCCACCGTCACCGCGCTGGGCATCTACAGCTTTATTCTGTTCGGGATGCATTCGGCATACGGGAACCGGATCTCCTACACTGTGGAATACGTGCACGTGCTGAACCTGGGAATGTGCTATATCCCCAGAGGCACGAAAATGGGCAGGGCAGTCCCGCTGCGCAACCTTCTGGTGGTCGGATCGGTCCTGGTTTATCACATCTGGCTCTACTATATTCTCGGCTGGCACGCTACCGTGCCGTTTTCCTTTGGCTGACAGCCGGCTTCCGGCGCTGCCGTACCTGATGCGGAAAGCGCCGGTCCTGAAAGAAAGGACCGACCCATTAATGAATGACAAACCCAAATCCGCCCCGATAAAGTGGTATCTGCGGCATAAGGAACAGATCCTGCGGGTTCTGGATTCCGGCATGTCCGCAGTCTGCGCGCTGACGCCCCAGAAGAAGCTGATCCTGCTGGAGAGCAAGCCGGACGCCTGCGACAATACCTACGAGCTGTTCCGCTGCTTCATTCAAAAGGGGATCAACACAAAGTATGAGATCGTCTGGCTGGCGGACGAACCGGAAAAGATCCGGCGGCTGAACGTCTCCAACGTGAGCGCCGTGCCGATCCATCCCAAGACCCTCCGGGAAAAGCTGCATCTGCGCGCCCTGCTTTCCCGGGCTGCCGTGATCGTGGGCTCCCACCGGTTCGTTTTCCCCAACGTGAAGAGGAAAGGGCAGTGCTTTGTCTATCTGGATCACGGCTCTCCGTTGAAGGACTGCAAGAACATCTATAAAAACAGCGTGACCTCCGACACCTTCTACGTGAGCCAATCGGATTTTTTCACAGAATCCGTGGAAGACCAGTATAATATCACCCCCGACCGGATCCTCCCTCTGGGTCTGCCCCGGAACGACCAGCTGTACAGAGAGTACGACAGCATCCGTTCGCTGATCGGCGACCCCGGGCAGTATAAAAAAATCGTGATCTGGGCCCCCACGTTCCGTTACCACGAGTCGAAGGAGCGGGTGGACTGCCACTCCTTCATGCCTTTGGGCATACCCGTGTTCTATACGGAGGAGGAGTTGCGCCGTTTCAACGAGTATCTCGCCGCCAACGACACCCTGGTGATCCTCAAGCCTCATCCGGCCCAGAACATCGAGCTGATCGTCAACCTCCACTGCAGCCATATCCGGATCGTATACAGCAGCGAGCTGGAGGAAAACGGCATCCAGACAAACGAGCTGCTGGCGCAGACCGATGCTTTGATCACGGACTATTCCAGCATCTACTACGATTACCTCCAGCTGGACCGGCCCATTGCGCTGACGCTGGACGACTATGAGCAGTATAAAGCGGAGATGGGCTTCGTTTTTGAAAACCCGCTGGACGTGCTCAAGGGCGTATACGTGCGTGAACCGGGGGATATGTACGCCTTTATCGACTCTCTTCTGGCCGGACGGGACGAGGCAGCGGAGGAAAGACGGGCCATTGCCCGCCGGATCGATCCTTACGGCGACGGCGGCGCGACAAAAAGAGTGTATGATTTTATTTTCCCTATGGACTTCTGACATGGGACTGTGATATGATACAGGGCAAGCAAGAAAGGAAATCGGAATGAAACGGCTTTTGCAGAAATACAGGTCGCTGAATGTCCGGGCCAGATCTGCGCTATGGTTTACCATATGCAACTTTCTGCAGAAGGGGATCTCCTTTATCACTACCCCGATTTTTTTGCGGATCCTGACCACGGAACAGTACGGGACGTATTCTCTCTACCTCTCCTGGCTCCAGGTTTTTACGGTCCTCTCCACTCTGTATCTGTACCACGGGGTCACAGATAACGCCATGGCCAAGTTTGAGGACGACCGGAGCCGGTTCATCTCCTCCATGCAGGGGCTGACCATCACCCTCACATCCGGCGTGGCGCTGCTGTTTTTCCTGCTCTCGGGCAGACTGCAGAAATGGATCGGTCTGGCTCCGATCCTGATGCTGCTGATGTTCACAGAGATCTACGCCATCCCGGCGTTCTTCTTCTGGTCGGCCCGGCAGCGCTTTGAGTATCGATATCGCTCCCTGGTGGCGGTCACGCTGCTGAAATCCCTCCTGAACCCCTGCCTGGGGCTGCTGGCGGTGCATTATGCCGGGCCCACGGCTCTGTCCAGAGTGGCAGCGGCGGTCAGCGTGGAATGCGCGGTCTGCGGAGTTCTCATGGTGATTCAGTTCGTTCAGGGGAAAACCTTCTTCGACAAAAACTACTGGAAATACGCCCTGACGCTGGCCATCCCCATGGTGCCCCACTACCTGGCCGGCATTATCCTCAACCACGGCGACCGGATCATGATCTCCAAGCTGGTGGGAAAGCCGGAGGTGGCGCTCTACGGCGTGGCCTACAGCATCGGCATGCTGGTGCTGCTGTTCGTCAATGCCATCAACAGCGCCATGACCCCCTGGGTCTACAGCAAGCTGAAGATCTCGGACATCAAGGCGATACGATCCCGATCCCGGGAAGTGATCGCTATCGTCTTCTGCCTCGCGGTGGGGCTGATGCTCATCAGTCCCGAGGTGGTACGTATCTTCGGCTCCGCCAAGTACGCCCAGTCGGTGTACGTGATCCCGCCGGTGGCGGGCAGCGTGTTCTTCGTGTATCTGTATGGGTTCCTCTCCTTCCCGGAGTTCTACTATGAAAAGACCTCGTTTTTGATGATCGCCTCCCTGTTTGCAGCGGGGCTGAACGTGGTCCTCAACTACATTTTCATCCCCCGATACGGTTTCGTCGCCGCCGCTTACACCACGCTGACCTGCTACGTGATCTACAGCCTGGGCCACTATATCGTGGGCCGGTCGATCCTGACCCGGGAAGCCGGGGAGCGCTCCATGGTCGACGAGACCATGACCCTGGTGCTGGGGGTGGTGCTCATCGTCATCAGCTGCACCATTCATATGCTGTTTCCGAGCATCTTCATCCGCTACGCCCTGGTGGCCGCCGGGATGCTGATCGCTTTCGTGAAACGCAAGGATATCTACAAAATCATCAACGCAAAATAAACGACCGTCGGCCGCAGACAAACCCGGCCGCCAGGCAAAAAGGAAATCAGGGATCCGCTCCGAGATTCCTTTTTGTTTGCCTCACTGTTCACGAGAAAGGAGAGGGCAATTGTTCATGAACAAACAAGAACTGGACATTCTGCGAACAATCATTCAGGAACCGTTCCTCAACCAGCGGATCCTGTCGGAGACCTCCGGCCACAGTCTTGGCGTGGTGAACCGGAGTCTGAAAACGCTGATCGCGGAAGGGTACCTGTCGGAGAACATCACTCCCACGGAAAAAGCTATGGAGGAATACAGCGCGAAGGCGCCGAAAAACGCGATCATCCTTGCCGCCGGCTTCGGCATGCGGATGGTGCCGATCAACCTGACCGTGCCGAAAGCGCTGCTGGAGGTCAACGGGGAGCCGCTGATCGAGCGGACGATCCGGCAGCTCCACGAAGCGGGGGTGACGGACGTCACCGTCGTGGTGGGGTTCATGAAGGAGAGCTTCGACTACCTGATCGACGATTACGGCGTGAACGTGGTGGTGAACCCGGACTATGCCGGCAAAAACAATCTCGCGTCTCTGGCCCTGGTGGCGGACAGGATCTCCAACACCTACATCGTCCCCTCGGACATCTGGTGCGGCAGGAACCCTTTCCGCGCCCACGAGATGTACTCCTGGTACATGGTCTCTGACCTTGTGGACAACGAGTCCGACGTGCGCGTCAACCGCAAGCAGGAGCTTGTCCGGGTCCCGGGACACTCCGGGGGCAACGCCATGGTGGGAATCGCCTATCTTCTGGAGGAGGACGCGGCGCCGCTCCGGGAGCGGATCAGGACCATGAACGCTTCTGGCAGGTATGACGATGAGTTCTGGGAGACGGCCCTGTATCGGGAGGAGAAAATGGTCGTGCCGGCCCGTGTGGTGCACGCGGCCAACGTGGTGGAGATCAATACCTACGAGCAGCTGCGGGAGCTGGACGGGGAGTCGAGTCATCTGAAATCCGACGCCCTTGACGTGATCGCCCGGGTCTTTGGCACCGAACAGGAAAACATCGTAGACATCACGGTTTTGAAAAAGGGCATGACCAACCGGTCGTTCCTCTTCTCCGTCAACGGGGAAAAGTACATCATGCGCATCCCGGGGGAGGGGACGGACCAGCTGATCAACCGGGCCCAGGAGGCGGAGGTGTTCAAAACCATCTCCGGCCGGGGCCTGTGCGACGATCCGGTTTATATCAATCCGGAAAACGGCTACAAGATCACCCGATTCCTGGAGGGGGTGCGGGTCTGCGATGCGGAAAGCGTGTCGGATCTGAAACGGTGCATGGAAAAGCTCCGGGAGTTCCACTCCATGAAGCTGCAGGTGGACCACACCTTTGACATCTTCGGCCAGATCGAGTTTTACGAGACGCTGTGGGAGGGACAGCCCTCCATGTTCCGGGATTACAAAACCACCAAGGCCAACGTGCTGAGCCTCAAGCCGTTTATCGACGGGCTGGAAAAGGACTGGTGTCTCACCCACATCGACGCGGTGCCGGACAACTTCCTCTTCTACCGCAGCGGCGACGGCAGCGAAGCGCTGCAGTTGACGGACTGGGAGTATTCAGGCATGCAGGATCCCCACGTGGACGTGGCGATGTTCTGCATTTACAGCCTTTACAACAAAAAACAGGTGGACCGACTGATCGACCTGTATTTTCAGAACCAATGCGACTGCCGGACCCGTGCGAAGATCTACGCGTATATCGCGGCCTGCGGCCTGCTGTGGTCGAACTGGTGTGAATTCAAGCGGAACCTGGGGGTGGAGTTCGGGGAGTACTCACTCCGCCAGTACCGCTTCGCAAAGGACTATTACAAGTACGCGATCAAAGAAATGGAGCAGATCTCCACTGAGGAGGCGTAAGGGAAGTGGAAGAGACCCATCTCGTAAAACGGGCCATCATCATGGCCGCTGGGATCGGGAAACGCATGCAGCCTTTGACGTTTGAGGTCCCGAAACCGTTGATCACCGTCAACGGCAACCGGATGATCGACACGGCGATCGAGGGCCTGCACAAAAACGGGATCACGGAGATCTATGTCGTCGTGGGCTACCGGAAGGAGCAGTTCGCGTCGCTTCCGCTTCAGTACCCCGGACTGCAGCTGATCGAAAATCCCTACTATGAGACGTGCAACAACATCAGCTCGCTTTACGTCGCACGGGAGCACCTGGGGGATTGCATCATCCTTGACGGCGACCAGATCATCTATAATCCTGCCATCCTGGATCCCCGCTTCACCCGATCCGGGTATAACGCGGTATGGTGCGAGGGGGAGACGAAGGAGTGGCTGATGAAGGTGGAGAACGGAGTCGTGCGCTGCTGCTCCCGGACCGGGGGATCCCGCGGCTGGCAGCTCTATTCCATCTCCCGGTGGACGGCCGAGGACGGTGAAAAGCTGAAAAAGCACCTGGAGCAGGAGTTTGAAGGCGGCAACCGGCAGATCTACTGGGACGATGTGGCGATGTTCTGTCACTTTGGGGACTATTCTCTGGGCATCCGGGCCATGGAGCCGACGGATATCATCGAGATCGACAATCTCCATGAGCTGGCGGCGCTGGATTCAACGTATGAGAAATACCTGCAGACGCAGGAGAAACCGGAGGGAAATAACAATGAATAAGACGGCAGATAAAAACAGAATCGACTGGATGATCACACTTGTTCCCTTTGTGCTCATCATGGCTTTGGCGGTATACCTGTTCATTTTTCCCGAGCAGGCCAACGGGGTGATCTCCCAGGTGCGTTTCTTCTTCGGGGACACCGTGGGTATTTACTACCTGCTCATGGGGATCGGGGTACTGGTCGTGTCCCTGTACCTCTCTTTTTCCAAGTACGGCGATATCGTCCTTGGAAAACCGGATGAACAGCCGAAGTATTCCTTCTTCACCTGGGGCAGCATGATGTTCACCTGCGGACTGGCGGCGGATATCCTGTTCTACAGCTTTGCCGAGTGGGTCATGTACGCCACGAACCCCCACATCGCGGAAATGGGCTCCATTGCCGAGTGGGCGGGGGTATTCCCGCTGTTTCACTGGAGCTTTATCCCTTGGGCGTTCTATCTCGTTCTCGCCGTGGCCTTCGGTTTTATGCTCCACGTGAGAAAAAGGAACAGACAGCGCTACTCCGAAGCCTGCCTCCCGGTGATCGGTGAGAAACGGGCCAACGGCTTTCTCGGCCGTGTGATCGACCTGTTCGCTCTGTTTGCTCTGCTGGCCGGCACAGCCACCACCTTCTCTGTGGCCACCCCGCTGATGGCGGGGATCATCGTCAAGCTCTTCGGCCTCGCCATCAGCCGTACGGCGGTGACGATCATCATTCTGCTGATCACCTGCGCGGTGTATACCTACGCGGTCCTGCACGGCTTCAAGGGCATCAGCTTTCTTGCGAAGCTGTGCATCTACCTGTTCTTCGGTCTGCTGCTGATCGTGCTCGTTATCGGCGGCCAGGGCCGCTTTACCATCGAGTACGGCGTGCAGAGCCTGGGCAAGATGTTCCAGCATTTCATCGAGCTGAGCACGTATACGGATCCCAACCGCACCAACAACTTCCCCCAGGACTGGACGATCTACTACTGGGCCTACTGGATGGTCTGGTGCATTGCCGCGCCCTTCTTCATCGGCAACATCTCCCGCGGCCGCACCGTTCGCCAGACGATCCTGGGCGGGTACATCTTCGGCGTGGGGTCCACCATCGTCAGCTTCGTCGTTCTGGGCAACTACAGCCTGGGACTGCAGACCACCGGCGCGGCGGACTTTATTGCCCAGTATGAGGCCAGCGGCGACCTGTACCAGCTGATTTTGAATATCATTGAAACCATGCCGTGCTCCGTTTTCATCCTGATCCTCACCATTTTGTGCATGATCGCCTTTTACGCGACCTCCTTTGATTCCATCGCCTATATGGCGGCGTGCTACAGCTACAAAAGGCTGGACGAAAACGAAAAGCCTCACCCCATGATCACCCTGCTGTGGTGCATCCTTCTGATCGTGCTGCCCATCGCACTGGTATTCTCCGAGAGCTCCATGAGCAATATCCAGTCGGTGAGCATCATCAGCGCGTTCCCCATCGGCATCATCATGATCGTGATGATCTGGAGCTTCATGAAGGACGCGGGAAAATACATGGCGGAGAGGAACCGGCCGCGCCGGTGAGCGGCGCATTTCTCGGGGCGGGATCGCTTCCCGCCCCATCCGCAACAGAATACCAGGCGGCGGAGAGTGCGCGTGTCGAAAACAGGCTCTCCGCCGACTCTGTCATTTAGGCGGCATCTGTTGATTTTTGTGCGGCCTGCGTGATATAATTTAAAAATCAGCGCGCCGGCCCGGGGCCGATGCGCTGCACAGCGGATAAGAACGGAGCAGTATATATGACAGACGCAAGCAGGGATCTGATTTACCTCGTTTCCGCCGCCGTAAACGGCACCGTACCCGACGAATCACGGGTGCGGGCCATGGACATGGACGCGCTGTATGCGCAGGCGGGCCGCCATATGCTTTCAGCCGCCGCGGCCGTCGCCCTGGAAGCGGCGGGCGTGGAGGAACCACGCTTTAACGACGCCCGGGGCAACGCCATCCGCAAGATCATCCTTCTGGACGCGGACCGGGCCAGGGTGCTGGACGCGCTGGAGAAGGCGGGCATCCGCTATATGCCTCTCAAGGGTATCGTTCTCAAGGACTACTATCCGGAGATCGGAATGCGGCAAATGACGGATAACGACATCTTTTTTGACCGGACCCGGGCCGCCGACGTAAAGGAGATCATGGAGAGCCTGGGGTTTACCGCCCAGTCCTTCGGCAGAAGGCACCATGACATTTACGTAAGACCGCCGGTGAGCAACTTTGAAATGCACCGGGATCTGAACGACGATTCCGTAGAGGAGGAGCTGAGCCGGTATTATCAGGCGGCGGAGGAAAAGCTGCTCAAGGACCCGGACAACGGCTTTGGTTACCACTTCCGTCAGGAAGATTTTTATATCTACATGATCGCTCACGAGTACAAGCACTATCGTCTGAGCGGTACGGGTCTGCGCTCGCTGCTGGACACCTACGTGTTTTTGAAGCGGGCCGGTGCCTCTATGGATTGGGATTACGTCCGTCGGGAGGTCCGGGAGAACGGTACGGAGACCTTCGAGAAGCAAAACCGGGAGCTGGCCATGAAGGTGTTTGCCTCCGGGGAGCCGGAGCTGACGGAAGAAGAGGAGGAGCTGCTCACGGCCTTTGCCGTATCCGGCAGCCACGGGACCCATTACCAGAGGGTACGGAACGACATCCGGAAAAACGGAAGGCTGAAATATCTGATGGGACGGCTGTTCCTGCCCATGGACGAGGTGCGGGCGTTCTTCCCCGCCTTCTACCGGCACAAGGCGCTGCTGGCGTTTTTGCCGCTGTACCGGCTGCTGCGCAAAGGGAACCGAACGAAAGCAGAGATCAAAGCCTTTTTTAAAAATGATCGTTGAGGAAGCGTGACGTACGCACAGAAAGGGAATCTGTATGAAGTCAAAACCGAAATCGAACCGGGCGGCCTCCGGAAGAAAAAAGCACAGATCCGGCTGGAAGATCGCATTGACGGTGCTGGCGGGGCTGCTGCTGGTGGTCGCTGTGGGCGGGGGAATGTTCATCAAGAGCAAGCTGAACAAGATCAATTACGTCGACGGCAGCCTGCCGAAGGAGGAGAACACCTCCTCGGTCCAGCAGCCCGCAGACCCCGGGGCGCCTGCCGATCCCGATCCGGAGAGCAGCGCAGACGAGGGCCTCTGGCAGGGGGAGGAGGAGATCGACATCTCCGGCCTGAACCTGGTGGAGAGCAGCCGCATCCCTTCCGGAAGTATCTATACGGATAAAAACATTCTCAATATACTGCTGCTGGGCACCGACTATCCGTTCAACAAAAACGACCCTGGCCGTGCCGACGCCATTTTGATCCTCAGCCTGGATTTCCGGGATAACTCCGCCCGCCTGGTGAGTATGGAACGGGGCATGGGCATGCCCATGCTGTCGGGCAAATTTGCCGGGCAGTGGGACTGGTTCACCCATCTCCACCACTTCGGCGGCGCCAACATGATGCTCGAGTCGATCCGCTACTGCTTCAAGCTGGACGTGGACCGGTTCGCCCAGGTGAATTTCGATTCCTTCAAGAGCGTTGTGGACGCGCTGGGGGGCATCGATATTGAGATGACGGAGGTGGAGGCCAACCGGCTTGGCCTGCGGACCGGGTGGAACCATCTGGACGGCGCCGCGGCGCTCTCCTATGCCCGGCTGCGGAGCGTGGACAGCGACTGGGTGCGCATCACCCGGCAGCGCCGGGTGATCCAGGCCTGCGTGGACCAGATCAAGGGCGCGGATCTGGCCACTCTCAACCAGCTGGCAGACGTGATCCTGCCCATGATCTCCACCAACTTTACCCAGATGGAGATCCTGTCCCTGATGACAAAAGCGCCCAAATTCATGGGCGTTCAGTTTGAACAGATGACGATCCCCGCCCCCGGGACCTATGGCGGGATGACCGTTCGCGGAGGGAAGGGAGCCTTTGCGGCGGACTTTGAAGAAAACTCCCGGATCCTCCGTGAGTTTCTGTACGGCGACGGAGAGTGAGCTCTCCCGCAAAGGAAAGGATCCGGAGGAGAGCTCCGGGAACGTGAACGGTCATACATGAGAATTCGACAAAGAGTATTTGCGTTATTGCTTGTTTTCACCATGCTGCCGCCCCTGATCCTTACCGCAGGGGCGGCAGCCTCGACAAAGACAGAGGAGAACGTTCTCCGGGGGCGGATCTGGTTTCTGAACGTCTCCACAGAGGATCTCTGCGGTGACTGCACCCTGCTGGAATCGGACGGCCGATGGGGGCTGATCGACGGCGGCCACCGCTTCCAGACCGAGATCGCGGATGCGGACGGCACGATCCTGTCCTGCCCCGCCCGGCAGGGCCTCTCCTGCCAGGCGGAAGGAAAATACGGGGAGAGCATCGCCGCGTACCTCACGGATGTCCTGGGTGTGACGCACCTGGATTTTGTCCTGGCGACCCATTCCCACTCGGACCACATCGGGGGGATCCCCGGGATCGCAGAGCACACGTTTGCCGGCCCGGACGGCGAGCCCCGCCATCTGGTGGACGAGAGCACGGTCTATTTTTACAAGCCTTTTTACCACGTGAATGCGGAGGAGGACGACCTGGGGGAGGAGAGCCTGCCGATCCGGGAGGAACCCATCACCCACATCGGGGCGGAGCCGAAAACCAGAATCATCGAAAACTCCTGGCACGACCAGGCGTTTTCATTTCAGGCGCTTCGGGCCATGGAGGCCCGGGGCTGCGTATTGGCGGAGCTCAGCGGCGGAGTCGGCCCGGACGAAACCGGGGTCCTTCCGGACTTCGGAGCAGTCACGGAATGTGTCCGCCGGGCGGGCGCGCTGCGGGACTTCCGGTATTCTCCCGGCGATCCGGAGAATCGGTACGATGACTGTGTGTCCTTTGGCTTCGGCGCGGTTGAGATGCGTTTTTACAATCTGTTCCCCCGGCAGACGAGCCGGAACGAGAACGTCAACTCCGTCGTCGCCGTACTCAGCGACGGGGCGCACACGGCTGTTCTGGCAGGGGACGTCAACGTGGAGCAGCAGACCGAGCAGAAGATCGCTGGGGCGATCCGCGCCGATCTGGGTACGGTGGAGCTGCTCAAAGCGGCCCACCACGGCGCGTCCCGGTACTCCAACGCGAGAGCGTCGCTGGACGCGCTGCAGCCGAAGTTCTGCGTCGCCGCAGGAAACCGGGACCCCAAGGGCGCCGCGGATCGAGACGCTTTCGCCTGCGTGCGGGCCTACGCCTCCGGGCAGTACGGCACCGCTTTCTATGAGGTCGGCGCCGGGGAGCGGGGCATGATGGCGGAGCTCCGCAGCCAGGGAATCGCTCTGTACACGGCAAACGCCGTCGAAGGGGAGCTCGTTCTCAGCGATCCGTCGCCCTGCCTGTATGAGAGCGTGCCGGATGACGGGTGGGCCTGCTGGCAGAACGATTACCCTCCGCAGTATACCCCCGCCGCCGGGGATTGGATGTACTTTCTCCAGGGGCGGCCCCTCACCGGCTGGGCGGAGGAAAACGGCAGCCGATACTACTTTGACGAGCAGGGACTGCTGCTCACCGGTCTGCAGGAGATCAACGGCAAAAGCTGCTATCTGTGGACATCCCCCCATTACGGACAGGTCTACGGCAGCCGGACCACCGGCTGGCTGCGCCTGGCGGAGGGACAGTATTACTTCTTCGAGGACGGCACCCCGGCCCGTGGCTGGCAGCAGCTGGACGGGAAACGCTACTTCTTCGGCGCGGACGGCGCGGCCTGTACCGGCTGGTCCGAGATCGACGGAGAGTGGTATCTCTTTGGGGGAGACGGCGCCATGCGCACCGGCTGGCAGGAGGAGACAGGGCCGGACGGGCAGCGGAGCTACTTCCTCCAGCCTGACGGAGCCATGGTCACCGGCTGGCGCACCGTGACGCGAAACGGCCGGAGCGTTCTGTGCTATTTCGGCAGCGACGGCGCTCTCCGCCTCTCCTTCGGCTGAGGAAAGCCCGCCATTATAAAAAGATCCCGGGATACACGGCGTATCCTGGGATCTTTTTATATATCGGGGAAGGCCCCCCGGCGTTTTTACCTCTCAGGCGGGGTAGCGGGTGATGACATAATCTCCCGCCGAAGCCTCCTCACGGGTCAGGGTCCGCCCCCAGTGGATGGAGGAATTGAAGTTCCCCTCGGCGATAACAACGTGATCGCTGCAGACCTCCAGCAGGATCACACTGTGGGTGTCGTTGTTGATGCGCAGGATGTCTCCCGGACGCAGCCTGTCGTAGTCCACGCCCTCGACGATGCGCCCTTCCCGATCGCCGAAGGCGGCGTCGCTCATGATCATGGCGAAGGCCACACAGCCGTAACCGGTGTAATGGGTGTTTGCAAATACGGTGCAGTTCCACTCGTAGGAGTTCTCGTTGGTCCAGTGCATCCCCTCAGGGTAGCTGCTCTGTTGGGCCATGATCCGTTGGTAAACCGCGCTGGGGGAGAGGGACGTATCCTCCATGACCCCCTGGGAATCGAAACGGTATTCCTTCCCGTTGATGATCCTCGTCTCTCCGCGTACCAGAGAGCCGTCGGGGTCGGCATAGTACCACGCTTCGCCGTCCTTGATCCACCCCGTACGCATGGCGCCGGAGGTGCTGAAATAATAGCGCCTGCCGCCCAGATCCAGCAGCCCCGTGGCCATGGCGCCGCCGGAACGGAAGAAATACCAGTACCCGTTCAGCTGCTTCCAGCCGGTGGCCATAGCGCCGCCGGGATTGAAGTAATACCAGGTGCTGCCGAGCTTCTGCCAGCCGGTGACCATAGCGCCGCCGGAACCGAAGTAATACCAGGCATTGCTGATCTTCTGCCAGCCGGTGACCATAGCGCCGCCGGAGCCGAAATAATACCAGGTGCTGTTGATCTTTTGCCAGCCGGTGGCCATGGCGCCGCCGGGCGAGAAATAATACCAGCGCCCATCCAGCTTCTTCCAGCCCAGGGCCATAGTGCCGTCGGGATTGAAGTAGTACCAGACGTTGTTGATCCGCTGCCAGCCGGTAAGCGCGCTGCCGTCCCGGTAGTAATACCATTTGCCGCTGACCTTCTGCCAGCCGGACAAGGCATTCTCCGCCGCCTGGAGGGATGCTTCCGCCTCCTCGAAAGGGGCCGGGACGGGGGAGAGGATTTCATCCGCGGCGGTTTCCGGGAGAAGCTCCGTCTCTTCCGTCCAGGGCAGAGCCTCGAGCTCCGCTGCCGGCGGATCATACAGTGGCTCTTCCTCCGGGGAGAGCTCCGTCAAGTCAATGATCTCTTCCTCTGAAAGCTCCACCGCAGCAAGGGTATCCTCTGCAGCGAAAGCCTGTGCCGGGAGCAGACACAGACAGGTGATCAGGCACAGCAGCAGTGCCAGTGCGCGTCTGCAGACAGTCCGCATATGGGTTTCCTCCTTACTGAACAATAACGTGAAAAGTATACCACCACACCGCCGCAGCTGCAATCACTTTCCTCCGCCGACAGCGCCGCGGATGGGGAAGAAACAGAATCGAGCAGACGGCCCGAAGGCCGCCTGCTCTTTCGTTGGATCCTCTGTTTTGCGTCCGCTTCGATCAGCGGAGCCATTCACCCCAACTGGAGAAGTAGTAGGTCTTGCCGCCGATCACCTGGATACCGGTCAGGCAGCGCCCGGTAGCGTCCGTGTAATACTGGTAGCCGTAGGTGCTCTTCTTCCAGCCGGCGGAGGCAGAAACGGTGCCGTCGCTGCCGCAGAAGTAATACGGGCTTCTTCCGTAGTAATACTGGCGGAGGCAGACGGTATCGTTCTTGACCAGACGACCCTGCCTGTCAAAGCCGTAGGTCTTGCCGTCAATGGTGAAAAGACCATCCCAGCAGGCCTGACCGTTACGGAGGTAGAACCGGTCTCCATCCTTCTCCACCCAGCCGTTCTGAGACGTCTCTTCAGCGATCAGAGCGCCGGTGCTGTCAAACTGGCAGAGACGGCCTTCAATGACGTACCAGCCGGACATGGCGGAAATGTTGCAGTAATAGGTCTTTCCTCCATCGTTGAACGTACCGCTCTGGGCCACGTGGTTCTGATGGAAATAGTACCTGCCATTGCCGATGGTCTGCCAGCCGGTGTAGGCTGCCATCTTGCCGTCAGAGCCGAAGTACCGGCAGCCGTAAACGCCGCTCTCGTCCGAGGCCCAATAGAAACTGCTCTTGACCATGTAGCCCATCCCGTCAAAGGCATAGGTCCCCGCGCCGATGACGGAGACGGTATCCCGGAGCGTCTGACCGTTTCGCACGTAGGCGAAGGTGTTCCCCACGGTCACCCAGCCGTTGCTCACGGTGGAAGCCAGGGTCTTGACAAGGGCGCCGGAGCCATCAAACTGGTACAGCTTGCCGCCCACCGCGTAAACGCCGGTAACCATGCGGTAATCCGCCCCGAAGTAGTAGGATTTGCCGCCCAGGGTCAGCCACTCGTTCTTCGCCAGTTTGCCGGTGGACTTGGCGTACATATAATTGCCGTAGTAGTTTCCGCTGGCATCGAAATAAGACGTATCGCACTGGATCCAGCCGCTCTTGACGTACTTGCCGTCCTTGCCGACCCAGTAGCCGTCCACCACCTGGTTGGTGTACATATACCCGTCGGAGATGTAATAGTCGCCCTTCCAGCCGGTGAAGCCGGCACCGTTTTCATAGTAATAATAAGTGCCGTCGATCAGATACCAGCCGTGCTTGACTTCCGTGGTGCTCTCCAGAGCGCCGCTGGAGGAGAAAACGTATTTTTTGCCGTTGAGGAACAATTCACCGGTGACCATGTGGCCGTCCCCCTGGCTGAAGTAATACTGCTTGCCGCCGATGGTACGGAAGCCGGAGTGGACCACAGTGCCGGTGGAGGGGTCCACGTAATAATAGAATCCGTCCATCTTGTACCAGCCGCCGGTCACCTGCTTGCCGCTGGCGTTGAAGATGTGATTGCCGGTGTTGATGTTGGTCAGCATCAGACCGTCGCTAAAGTAGTAACGGACGCCGCCGATCACTTTTTCACCCTGGGCAGGAGCGTTGTTCTCCACGTAGTACCAGCTGCCGCGGATCTGGTTCCAGCCGTTGCCCTTGGCCGCGCCGATCCAGGCGCCGTCGCTGGCGCAGAGGTAGAGCTTTCCGTTGTAGTTCACCAGACCGGTCATCAGCCGACCGTTGGTGTCAAAGTAATACCACTTGCCGTCGATCTTCTGCTCGCCGGTCTTCAGCGCGCCGGAGGAGGCGGCATAGTATTTCTCGCGGTTCTGATAGATCCAGCCGCCGCTGAGCATAACGCCGTCGTAGTCGAAGCAGTAGAACGAACTGCCGATCTTCGTGCTGCGGCCGCGGACGCCGTCTCCGCCTTCGTCAAAGTAATAATATTTGCCGGAAATCTGCTTCCAGGTGTTTTTCGCCAGCTTTCCGCCGGAGACGTAGTAGATGCCCGTGCCGTTAAACCGGTTATCGCTTATATAGAGTCCGTCCACGGCGATTTTGGAGGCAATACCGCTGGCGTCAACGCGGTAGAGATAGTCCCCCGCCTTTGCAAAGGTGGAGACGAGCATTATGCCGTCCCAGGAGAAATAGTACTGCTTGCCGCCGACCGTGGCCAGCCCACGGGGAGCCCGGCCGCCGGCGCCGTAATAGTACCAGTCGCCGTATTCGTCCTGATACCAGTTGTTGACGATCAGGGCGCCGCCGGCCTTGGCCCGGTAGCAGTATTCCGCCTCCTCTTCCTCGTCCCAGAAGCTGAAGGGCTGATCGTTGTACATCCGGCCGTTCCAGTTAAAGCCAAAGTAGCTGCCGCCGATCAGATAGATGCCGTCGGCGCAGACCGCGCCGGACTTGACGTAGTAGTAATCGCCGTTGACTTTGTTCCAGCCGTCTTTGGCGGCGGTCAGAGCGCCGGCGCTGTCGGCCACGTAGGCTTTGCCGTCCTGAGAGACAACGCAGTTGGCGGCCATGAGACCGTAGCTATAGAAGTAATACTGCTTGCCGCCGACCGTGGCCAGCCCACGGGGAGCCCGGCCGCCGGCGCCGTAATAGTACCAGTCGCCGTATTCGTCCTGATACCAGTTGTTGACGATCAGAGCGCCGCCGGACCTGGCCCGATACCACGTCCATCTGCCCAGCTCAGAGGAATAACGCTCGAAGTCCTCGCCGTTGAACATCCGGCCGTTGCCGTCAAAGCCGTAGTAATTGCTGCCGATCGGATAGACGCCGTTCTGGAGGAGGACGCCGTCCTTGACGTAGTAGTAATCTCCATTGAGGCTGTTCCAGCCATCCTTGGCGGCGGTCAGAGTGCCGGCACCGTCGGCCACGTAGGCTTTGCCGTTTTGAGAGACGATGCAGTTGGTGGCCATGCGGCCGTCTTCATAGAAAAAGTACTGCTTGCCGCTGACGGTGGCCAGACCGCTGGGAGCCAGACCGTAGGCGCCGTAATAGTACCAGTCGCCGTATTCGTCCTGATACCAGTTGTTGACGATCAGGGCGCCGCCGGCCTTGGCCCGGTAGCAGTATTCCGCCTCCTCTTCCTCGTCCCAGAAGCTGAAGGGCTGATCGTTGAACATCCGGCCGCTCCAGTCAAAGCCATAGTAGTTGCTGCCGATCGGATAGACGCCGCCGGTGTAGACTTCGCCGTCCTTGACGTAATAGTAATTGCCATTGACGTTGTTCCAGGTTTCCACGGCGGCGGTCAGAGCGCCGGCGCTGTCGGCCAGATAGGCTTTGCCGTTCTGAGAGACGGCGCAGTTGGCGGCCATGCGGCCGTCGCTATAGAAGTAATACTGCTTGCCGCTGACGGTGGCCAGCCCACGGGGAGCCCGGCCGCCGGCGCCGTAATAGTACCAGTCGCCGTATTCGTCCTGATACCAGTTGTTGACGATCAGGGCGCCGCCGGCCTTGGCCCGGTAGCAGTATTCCGCCTCCTCTTCCTCGCCCCAGAAGCTGAAGGGCTGATCGTTGAACATCCGGCCGCTCCAGTCAAAGCCATAGTAGTTGCTGCCGATCGGATAGACGCCGCCGGTGTAGATTTCGCCGGCCTTAACGTAGTAGTAATTGCCATTGACGTTGTTCCAGCCGTCCTTGGCGGCGGTCAGAGCGCCGGCGCTGTCGGCCACGTAGACTTTGCCGTCCTGAGAGACAACGCAGTTGGCGGCCATGAGACCGTTGCTATAGAAGTAATACTGCTTGCCGCCGACCGTGGCCAGCCCACGGGGAGCCCGGCCGCCGGCGCCGTAATAGTACCAGTCGCCGTATTCGTCCTGATACCAGTTGTTGACGATCAGGGCGCCGTCGGCCTTGGCCCGGTAGTAGCAGTATTCCGCCTCCTCTTCCTCGTCCCAGAAGCTGAATCCCTGGTTGTTGAACATCCGACCGCTCCAGTCAAAGCCATAGTAGTTGCTGCCGATCGGATAGACGCCGCCGGTGTAGATTTCGCCGGCCTTAACGTAGTAGTAATTGCCATTGACGTTGTTCCAGCCGTCCTTGGCGGCGGTCAGAGCGCCGGCGCTGTCGGCCACGTAGGCTTTGCCGTCCTGAGAGACGGCGCAGTTGGTGGCCATGAGACCGTCGCTATAGAAGTAATACTGCTTGCCGCTGACGGTGGCCAGACCGCTGGGAGCCAGACCGTAGGCGCCATAGAAGTACCAGTTGCCGTCTTCATCCTGATACCAGTTGCTGACGATCAGGTGACCTTTGTCATCGGCTCTGTGATAACCGCTGCATCCTGCAAACGAGTTGTCGGAATAGAAGCTATCGTTTTTGAACATCCGGCCGTTCCAGTCAAAGCCATAGTAGAAGCCGCCGATGTTGTATATGTTCCCGGCATACATGCTGCCGTCGGAGCCGTAATAGTACCAGTCGCTGCCGACGCTGTTCCACCCGGTTTTGATCTGAGTCAGGGTCACCGGAATGGTACCGGTACGGCCGTCGGAATAAAACCGTACGCCGTAATAATACGTTGTGCCGGCGGTCATCGAGTAAGAAATGCTGAAGTTGTTGCCATTTCCGCCGTCGTCGTCGCATGTGATCTCATCCCAGTTGGAATCATAGAGATAGCCGTAGGTGTCCTCATCCGCATTGGAGGTGAAAACGTAAATGGCTGTCGCAGTGGGGACGAATTTGTAATATACGTAATTGCCGCCGGAGGTGATGTCGGCCGTGTAGCTGTTGCCGGTGGTGATGGTGGCGGTCACCGTCTGAGGCGTGCCGTTGGCAATGGCGGGGGGAGGATTGCCCTTCACCTGATCAGCGGGCAGGGTCTCCGCGCTGTGCACATCCTCTTCGACCTGCTCTGCTTTCGCAGGCTCTTTGATTTCTTCAGGCACTTCAGGCACTTCGGGCACTTCGGGCACTTCAGGCACTTCGGGCACCTCGGGCTCTTCGGGCACTTCGGGCACTTCAGGCACCTCGGGCACTTCGGGCTCGTCAGGCTCGTCAGGCGCCTCGGGCTCTTCGGGCGCCTCGGGCTCTTCGGGCACTTCAGGCACCTCGGGCACTTCGGGCTCTTCAGGCTCTTCGGGCTCTTGAGGCACCTCAGGCACTTCGGGCTCTTCAGGCTCGTCAGGCGCCTCGGGCTCTTCGGGCTCTTCAGACTCTTCGGGCTCTTGAGGCACCTCAGGCA
>Ga0208297_1000103_pt1 | contig 228653 bp, 182 predicted proteins | sample LMS_cellobiose_e_FD_187367 | JGI IMG/M metagenome (GOLD analysis project Ga0208297, IMG submission 187367) | Rumen-fistulated moose microbial communities from Alaska, USA - LMS_cellobiose_enrichment (SPAdes) (version 2) | ecosystem: Host-associated > Mammals > Digestive system > Stomach >...
TTACCAGCCTCGTTAGCGAACCCGTAGGTGTCGCCTACAGTAGAGCCGCCGCTGGTTCTGTTCTGCGAGCCTGTCTCCTTGAAGAACCCGTCGCTGCCCGACGAGCCGGAGCCGCTCCCGAACATGCCTTGCGCACTCGCCGCGCACGGCAGCAGCATCCCTGCCGCCACCAGCACTCCCAGTGCGATTGTCTTTAGTTTTCTTTTTGTCCTTTTCATTTTTTTTTATTTTTAGTTGTTGTTATGTTTGTTTACGTTACTTATTCACGTTACATCCGCCAGGTTTCACCCGGCGTTAGTAGGATGTAGCCTCTCCGAGGCTACGTCGAAATGGCAACTCTCGTCGCTTCGCGCCTTCTTCTTTCTTCCTCCTTTCTTCTTGCTTCTGAAAAAGATGGCTTCCCGCTCCCCTGCCAACGGCAAGCCATCGGGTGAAATGTTAAAAAGTACATATAGCGTACAGGGGATGTATGTGTCTCTGTAACTGATTGATTTCCTTATGTTTACTACGTCTTGCAACGTCGTATGGCCGGTTCTATACACGTCGGCACATCGGTTCTAAACTTGGCAGCTTCCCGAATGCCGAAACATTATTCTCAACAAAATGAAAGGTATATAAAAAAAGAAGCGCGGGAAACAACTTTGCTTATCCCGTCATTTTAGGCCTTCGCATTGCCCTTCTCCCAAGATAAGCAATGTTGCAGCCCACGTTATTGGTATATAGATACTGCACACCAAAGTGCAAAATACTACCAATACATGGACGCTAACTTTGCTTTACCATGCGGGGAGTTTGTGAATTTGCGAAGTTCAAAATGACCGCAGATAAAACGTCAGTTCAACGTCTTAATTTATATGTCCTGTCATTTATACCCATTTTCATGAACTTGGCATAAATGACACCGCAAAGATACATGTTTTTTTAATACGTTGAACATTTTTTTATTTTTTTTTTGTTCTAAGTTCCTTTTTCCTGCAAATCCCCTTTGATTGAGCGATATTTTTGTCAGGAAATAAAAAACAGAAAATGTTAAAGGTGTTGTTTTTTTATGTATCTTTGTACACCTAAAAAATATGTTTATGAAAAAATGTAAAATAATTTTATTTATCATGGGAAGCATTGTTATGTTATCCGCGTGCGATACTCACAATAAGATTAAGGAGTATCCAAAGACAGAGCGCGACGAGACTGTTGTTGATGATTACTTTGGCACTAAGGTAGCCGACCCGTACCGCTGGCTTGAGAACGACACCTCGGCAGCCACGATAGCGTGGGTGGAGGCGCAACGTGCACTCACTGACGATTATCTGAGTCATATCCCGTTGAGGGACACATTGAAGAAGAGACTGATGCAAATCGTTGATTATGAGAGATATGGTGTTCCGTCGAAACGTTTTGGGAAGTATTTTTTCAGCAGAAACGACGGCTTGCAAAACCAGAGCGTTTATTACATTCAGGATGCTGACAGCGGCGAGCCTGAGGTGCTGCTCGACCCTAACAGACTATCGGACGACGGCACTGTTTCCCTTGGTGGAATGAGTCTCTCACACAACGGCAAGTATCTCGCCTACACTATTCAGCGCAGCGGCTCCGATTGGGTGGAGATTTATGTGATGGACATAGCGACGCGTGAGCTGCTTCCCAACCATATCGAATGGGCTAAATTTACAGGCGCATCATGGTACAAAGATGGATTTTTCTATGCAGCTTACGATAAGCCTGTTTCTGGCAAGGAATTTTCAAATGTCAATGAAAATCATAAGATTTATTACCATAAACTTGGCGAACCGCAGGAAAAAGATAAACTTTTTTATGAAAATCCTGACCAGCCTCGTTATTTCCATCAGGTGAGCATAGATGAGGATGAGCGTTATATGTTCCTGTTTGAGAGCGGTCAGGGTGCGGGACACACTCTTTGGATTCGCGATATGAACGACCCGAACGGCAAATTCGTGCAGATTGCTTTCAATATGGATTTCAACTATTCGCCAATAGACATTATTGATGGTAAACTTTATGTCATGACGAACTATGATGCGCCGAAAGGTCAGATTTGTATTGTTGATGTAACAGATTTAAACAAAGCTTCTATTGAGAACTGGGAGGTCTTGATTCCCGAATCAGACAACGTGATGGTGTCAGCGCAGATGGGTGCAGGCAAAATGCTTGTCACGTATGACAAAGATGCCTCGAATCATACCTTTGTCTATGACTTGGACGGCACGATGAGGCACGAGATACAGTTCCCGACGTTCGGAGCCATCGGTATCAACAGTCGTTACGAGGAGCCTGAGATTTTTTATGCTTTCACCTCGTTTACGTTTCCGACGACAATCTATCGTTATGATATTCAATCGAATACATCGGAAGTGTTCCGTGCTCCTAAGGTAGATTTTAACCCAGAGGATTATATTACGGAGCAGATATTCTACACCAGCAAAGATGGCACGCGTGTCCCGATGTTCTTGACTTATAGGAAAGACATCAAGAAAGACGGTAAGAACCCGACGTTGCTGTATGGTTACGGTGGTTTCAATATCACTTTGAATCCGGGTTTTTCGGCGATGCGTATTCCGTTCCTTGAGATGGGTGGCGTTTATGCGATGGCCAACCTGCGTGGCGGTAACGAATACGGCGAGGAGTGGCATATAGCGGGAACTAAGTTGCAGAAACAGAATGTGTTTGACGATTTTATCGCCGCTGCCGAGTATCTCATTGATAATCAATATACTTCACCGGATTATCTTTCTATCAACGGTGGCTCTAACGGCGGCTTGCTCGTGGGTGCCTGCGTCAATCAGCGTCCCGACCTGTTCCGCGTGGCAGTGCCTCAGGTGGGGGTGATGGACATGTTGCGTTACCATCTGTTTACCATTGGCTGGAACTGGGCGAGCGACTATGGTACGAGTGCCGACAGCGAGGAGATGTTCAAGGCGTTGTATGCTTATTCGCCACTGCATAACATAAAGAGTGGTGCTGACGTGCATTATCCTGCCATCATGGTTACAACGGCCGACCACGACGATCGTGTGGTGCCTGCACACTCGTTCAAATATGCTGCTACGTTGCAAGCAGCGCAGACAGGTCAGGAGGTGAAGATTATACGCATCGACAGCAAAGCCGGTCACGGTGGTGGCAAGCCGATGACGAAAGTTATTGAAGAACAAGCAGATATCTACGCTTTCATCCTTTACAATATGGGATTTTAACTGTTAGTTGTTATCAGAAACAATGTGGAGACGTGAATTTTTTCGCGTCTCTTGTCTTTTGATATGTTTTGATGTGAAAAATGCTACGATGTCATTTTATTGTGAGAGTGAGCCTCAACTACGTTGATGACATAATCGCCAAGTTTCTCGCATTCGCAGATGATGTCCATGTATTGCACGCCGGCCTGATAATTGTAAAGATGTTCGTTGATATTGTTGAGGTTAGAATCCTTCAATTGGTCACGGTAATTATTTATCTCATCTTCAAGATTAACGGCTTCGTGTACATCAGCCTTGCTGTCGTTACTGAGAATCAGAATCATCTCGTCCAAGGCTTTGTCGCACAACTCAAACATGTGACGGATGTGCACTTTCTGCTCGTCGGTAAAATGTTCATTTTTGGTGTATTTCGTTTTCACAGTACGCGCAAGGTTATAACAACTGTCGCCTATGCTCTCCAGTTCGCCCACCTCGCGCAGCATGAAACGCACATTGGTCTTACTCTCAGCACTCAGACGTCCTTCTGTTACGGTGTTGAGGTAATTGGCAATCTCAATCTCCATGTGGTCGCTGATTTTTTCATATTTCTCAATTCTTGTGAAAAGTTTGGCGAAGTCTTCCTCGTTTTTTGTCTCAAAGAGCAGTGTAGGTATGAAACCGAACATCTTTTTAGTACGTGATGCGAACAAATTGATTTCTTTCTGGGCTTCTAAAATTGAAAGTTCTGCTGTTGAAAGGAGGCCTCCAGAGATGAATCTCAGGCGTGACTCCTCGTCTTCTTCTTTTTGCTTGATTATTTTACATACAAAATTCTCAATAGGTTTTATGAACCAAATGAGAATCAATACGTTACAGACATTGAAAACTGTGTGGAACGCTGACAGGGCGTAAGTGACACGTACTTGTGCCGCAGCTATTTCCGTTTCTGTAGTGGGTACGAATTCGGGGTCGAAGCTAACCAAACGGCACACCATATTGACGAATGGCCTGAATATTATCAGTACCCATATAACGCCGAAGACGTTGAAAACCATGTGAGCCAAAGCTGCCCGCCTCGCATTTGTGGATGCGTTGAGTGCTGCTATGTTCGATGTCACCGTCGTTCCGATGTTCTCGCCCATCACGAGCGCAATGCCTTGATAGATGGGAAGAACGCCGCTGGAACATAAGATAAGTGTTATGGCCATTATTGCTGCCGACGACTGCACGCACATCGTGAGGATGCTGCCGACTAACAGATAGAGTAAGGTTGATAAAAAGCCCCATTGTCCCGTTTGTGCAAAGAAGTTTATCACGCTCTCGTTGCCAGGCAGGTTCATCGCGATGGCATTTTCACGCAGAGTGGTCAGACCGAGAAACATGAAAGAGAAACCAAAAATGAACTCGCCAAACGACTTGCCGGTAGGTCTCTTTTGGAAAATCAACAAGATAGCCAAAGCGAACAACGGAAAAACCACGTTGCTCATGCTCATTTGGAACCCGAACACCGACATAATCCATGCCGTCACCGTAGTGCCTATGTTGGCTCCCATGATGACTGATATGGCTTGCGCCAGTGTCAGAAGACCCGCGTTAACAAAACTCACTGTTAAAACTGTAGTCGCCGTTGATGACTGTACCGCTGCAGTCACAAAAATGCCGGTGAGCAAACCCGTGAAACGGTTCTTTGTCATGGTTCCCATGACATTGCGCAAATGACCGCCGCTAAGTTTCTGAAGACCCTCACTCATGGTCTTCATCCCATACATCAGGAGCGCAAGGCAACCCAAGAGTCTTAAAAATAAGTAAATGGTCATAACTTTAAAATATGTTGCAAATTTAAAAAAAGATTTGTTTATGTATTGTCTTGATAAAAAATTATTTCTTTTTTCTGTGCTTCATGCGTTCTTCAAGACTGCTGTAACTGGAGTTTTTACTGGGCATCTCGACACATGTCTCGTAGTTATCAAAATGGTACTCAACGATTTCGAGAGCATTTTTAACAAGTTCTCTGTCAGTCTTCATCAACTCATACAACTTGTCGGCCATCCAATATTTCATGAGAATATTCTCACTCATGTTTAAAATCTTCGCGATTTTTGTAACTTCGTGGCGTTCAAATTTATTTATTCTGTTTTCTTTTCTGTTATATTTCGTTTCGGAAATGTTAAGGTTTTTGGACATTTTGGCCTGTGTTATGCCGGAATACATCCTTGTTTTTTTGATAATATCGTTCAGCATTTTTAATTTATGTGTAAAAAAAAAGCCTATCAGTCTTGGATATTTCCTGATAGGCTTTTTCTGAATGGTTATTTGTCTATTGTGGCTAAAAATTCCTCGTTAGATATCGTCTTGGAGATTCTGTCTTTCAGAAATTCCATTGCTTCCACCGGTGTCATGTCGGCGAAGTGGTTACGCAATGCCCACACGCGAGCCAGTGTGCGTTCATCGACAAGCAAGTCGTCACGTCGTGTTCCTGACGCCACGATGTCGATGGCAGGGTAGATACGTTTGTTTGACAGACGGCGGTCGAGTTGCAGTTCCATATTGCCGGTGCCTTTAAATTCCTCGAAGATAACTTCATCCATCTTTGAGCCTGTGTCAATAAGAGCCGTTGCGAGTATCGTCAGTGAGCCGCCACCCTCTATATTACGTGCCGCACCGAAGAAACGTTTCGGTTTCTGCAAGGCGTTGGCCTCCACGCCGCCCGACAGCACCTTTCCTGATGCCGGCGAGACCGTGTTGTATGCACGGGCAAGACGCGTGATGGAGTCGAGCAGTATCACCACGTCGTGACCGCATTCGGTGAGACGTTTCGCTTTCTCTAAAACTATGTTGGCTATTTTCACGTGTTTGTCGGCAGGCTCGTCGAATGTCGAGGAGATGACTTCCGCTTTCACGCTGCGTGCCATGTCGGTGACCTCTTCAGGACGCTCGTCAATCAATAATATAATAAGGTACACTTCCGGATGATTTGCCGCTATGGCGTTGGCTACTTCCTTGAGTAACACCGTCTTACCTGTCTTAGGCTGAGCCACGATGAGACCGCGCTGACCTTTGCCGATAGGGGCGAAGAGATCCATGATACGTGTCGATACGGTGCCTCCTTGATGCCCCGTGAGTTTGAATTTCTCATCAGGGAAGAGAGGTGTGAGGAAATCGAACGGGATACGGTCTCTCACTTCATCGGGTTTGCGCCCGTTTATCTGGTCAACCTTTACCAAAGGGAAATATTTCTCGCCACTCTTGGGCGGACGTATCATGCCGAGGATGGTATCGCCGGTCTTGAGACCGAAGAGTTTTATCTGCGACTGTGACACATATATGTCATCAGGTGAGTTCAGGTAGTTATAGTCGGCGGAACGCAGGAAGCCATAGCCGTCGGGCATGATTTCCAGAACGCCTTCGGCCTGTACTACGCCGTCAAATTCTGTGATAAGCTCGTCGCGTTTGGCAGAGGCGTGTTGCTGCTGGTTTTGCGCGTTCGGTTGCACAAACTGTTCATTTTCCTGTCTCTGTGGAGCAGTCTCGTACATCGCCTGTTTCTCTTCAAACATTGGTTCCATATTTTCAACAACGCTAATAACCTCACTCTCTGGCTCTTCCTCGTTGTTCTCGTTGAGAATCTCGTTAGCAACATCTACAACAACCGACTTCGGTTTCGGATATGACACATGGTGTGGCTTGTCGTCGTCATTGACACTGTTGTCGAACGTTGTCTTTACCACATCAGTGCGTTTCCCTATCCTTGGACGGCGACCGCGTTTTGGCACTTCCGTCACAGATGCTTCCGTCACAGATGCTTCCGTCACCGGTTCTTCTACGACAACTTTCGGCTTCGGTGCTTCCGCTGTCTCTGATTGTTTGTCAATGATGCTGTAAACAAGTTTCTCCTTTGGTACATTGACATTCTCAACTCCAAGCTTTTTTCCAATTTTTTTAAGCTCAACGAGAGATTTGTCGTTTAGTTCAAAAATATCATACATAGATTTCAATTTATCCTTTTAGACTGTTTTTTACAAGGAATTTTTATGAAATTAATTACAGAACGGAATGGTTCTCGCTAAATAAAACAATAACAAATAGTCATTTGTTCATTTGACGCTGCAAAAATACAAATTTTCTTGATACTCGCAACATTTTTTTTATTATTTTTGCCAAAAATTTTTAGTCATGATACAAAGAATACAGTCATTGTTTATGTTTTTGTCCGCTATTTTGAGCGGATTGCTGTTCTTTTTTCCTCTTGCCGCCTTCGATTACGGCAATGTAACTATGAATCTCTCGGTCCTTGGTATAAACAACCAGATAGATGCCACTTATTTTTCCAGCACCTACACATGGCCTCTCATCGTTTTGACGGTTTTAATGATAATCATCCCGATTTTCACCGCATTTCTTTACAAACGTCGCCAGCAACAAGTGAAGTTGTGTCAGCTCGATATGTTCTTAACTGCCGTTTTCATCGGGCTTGTATTATTGTACTATGTATCTGATGTCCAAACTACAATCGCTTCAGAATCAGTGAGTTATAAATTTGGAGTTATTATTCCTCTTGTTATTCTCGTCCTCGATGTACTTGCTATCCGTGGCGTCAAGAAAGATATTGAATTATTGAAATCAGTTGACCGATTAAGGTCTAAAATCTAAAGTCTAAAATCTCTTCATCTCATAGAGTTCCATATTTTTTATCTCACTTCCATCAATTTGGAACCGCAGCATCGTGATGACTTTATGAAAGCCTGTATTTCCTGCCGCTCCCGGATTTATGTGCAGCAAATGCATACTTGTGTCGTTTATCACCTTCAAGATATGTGAGTGTCCGCTTATGAAAATGTCAGGTTTCTCTTTGATTAACAGTTCTTTAACTCCCATTTCATAATGGTTCGGATAGCCGCCTATATGGGTCATCACAACTTTCACATTTTCAACGGTAAAAACCTGGATTTTTGGAAACATGAGTCGCAGTTCCTGTCCGTCGATATTGCCATATACAGCCCGTAAAGGCTTGAATGCCGATAAAGCGTCGGCGACATCGGTTCCACCGATGTCGCCGACGTGCCATATCTCGTCGCAGTCTTTGAAAAACTCAAAGACCTTAGGATTAAGCCATCCGTGTGTGTCCGACAATAATCCTATCTTCTTCATTATCACGGAATCTTGTATGAGATGCCGATGCTCAACACTTCCTTGAACTGGAAGAATGACTTGCTGTCAGCTTTGATAGGAGCGATGTCCTCGTCATAGACTAAACGTGCTGTCACATTGCAGCTCAACCAGTCATTGACTTTCATAATCAACGCATTATCCCAGTCAAAATCGACAGGCATATTATATTTCTCCTCAAGGGCGTTCAAATCGCTCGATTTATGCAGATAATCATAGAAAGCGATGAGTTTTGAGTTGAATGTCACATTCTTGAATATCTCGTAATTGAACTCTGCTGTAAGCTGTGCGCCAACCTCCCAACGGACTTTCTTGCCGTGTTTCACAAGAACACCGCTCTCGTCATATTCAGCGGCATCCACACCGAAAGCACCGGCGTCAGCGAGCTTTTCGTCGTTGACGATGGTCATACGTCCCGTGACAGGGGCGAGGTTGACTTTGAAATGCTCGTTCAGCACCCACTGGGCACCAACACCAAGTGTCACGTATGCCGGGACCATGAAACCGGAAATGCGCTCCGTGCTGTCAACAGAATAATTGTAACCGTTGGTGAACTGGCTCTGGAATGTTAAGTTGGCTGTCACAAACAACTGGTTGTCAATCACATTGTAACCATACAACGAGCTTAGGAAAATACGGTCGTCAGTCTTGATGGGGTCTTTGTCAAGGTCGTAGTAGCTGTAGCCAAGCTGGAGGTCGATGCCGTTGTCCCATTTGTGGTTGCCATTGACATAGTTGATGTTGTACTTGGCGAGACCGAGAAAGTTGATGTTATCCTGTCCGCCCGGAGCCCAGTTGTCGAAATGACTCTGTGCCATGTTAAAACCGACGTTTCCGCCATGTGTCCAAGGTGACTTGATGCCACCGTCCTGCGCGATTGCCACATTCACCGAAAGCAGCATCGCAATCAAAGGTAAAAATACTCTTTTCATATTATAACTTTTTATTGGTTGATAATCAATTTCTAATAGCTAATAGCTAATAGCTAATGGCTAATGGCTAATAGCTAATGGCTAATAACTATTCCCTTCATAATAATTTCTTTCCCCTATCTGGAACGTTATCTCCTGTGTCCATCGTGTCCTCACGAGGCTGTCGTTCTTCACTCCGGGAGTCCATACGAGATTCTGTACCAGCCTAATAGCCTCGTTGTCGCATCCGCCGCCTACGCTGTTCTCCACGACGATGTTAGAGGCACGTCCATCAGTCTCAATGATGAAATTCAGCTTCACAGTGCCTTGAATCTCAAACTGTTTCGCTTGCTCAGGAAACACGAGGTTTGAGCGCAGATATGCCGCGAGCGTCACCTGTGGGTTCTCAAAATACGGCACCGGTGACCTTTGTAACTCTTTGTTAATATATATGGTGTTGCTTTTTTGCTCTGGATATTTGAGCTCAGGTAGCATCACGCGCGGGTTTTTCTCCTCCGTTTTTTTGTAGCTTTTCGGCGAGAAATCCACTACGTAAGAGCCTTTGTATTCCGTCGGTCTCCCGTCTTTCAGAGCGGGATACCATTCTATCTGCCTTACTAACCTGATGGCTTCATCAGCACATTCGTCGTCAAAACCGTTTCTGACAGTGAAATTGGATGCCTTCCCTTCCTTGTCAAGTTCAAAAAAAACCTCAATCTTGCCGCTTTTTTTCTGCTCAAGGGCTTTTTGAGGGTAAATAAGATGGTGCTGCATGATTTTTTTGGTAAGCGCAAAGCCCGATACAGGCTCTGGAGATTTGGTTTGAGCGTTAAGTTGAAAACCTAATGATATGATTATCAACAGTATAAATATCATGGCTCTTTTCAAAATTCTCATAAAACATAATTTTTATCAAAAAAAAAAGAATACTGCAAATTTACAAATTTTTTCAATAATGTAGAAAATTTTTATATTTTTGTTCCAGTTTTTCAAAAAAAGGAATTTTGAAATTTTTATACAATGATGCAATATAATACGGTAAAAAAGGAAGATTCGAACATGGTTTTCGGTGTTCATCCTGTTGAAGAGTTGATTAGGGCAGGGAAGGAGTTGGAGAAGGTTTTTATACAGTCGGGCTTGCGTTCGACTCAGATTTCGGAGATTGTGAGATACGCCAAGGCTCACGAGGTACCTGTGCAGTTTGTACCTCTTGAGAAGTTGAATCGCCTGACGCGTAAGAGTCACCAAGGGATTGTGGCTTTTGTTTGCCAGATCTCGTATCAGACGATAGAGAATGTCATTCCTATGGTTTACGACGAGGGACGCATGCCGTTTGTCGTCATCCTCGACAGGGTCACCGATGTGAGAAATTTCGGTGCCATTGCGCGCACCTGCTATGCTGCCGGTGTCGATGCCATCGTGATACCATCGCGTGGCAGTGCCTTGATAAACGGCGACGCCATGAAGACCTCGGCAGGTGCGCTGTCGCTGATTAACGTGTGTCGTGTGGAAAACATAAAAGACACCATCGATTTCCTGAAGGCGAGCGGACTCAAAGTGATAGCTTTTTCTGAGAAAGGCAAACAAACCATTTGGCAAGCCGACCTTACAGGGCCTGTCGCCATCATGATGGGTTCAGAAGAGGACGGCATCAGCGAGGCTTATCTCAAACGCGTTGACAATCATCTTGTTATCCCTATGCCTGGCGACATAGACTCACTGAACGTCAGCGTTGCCACAGGAATCGTCACATTCGAAGTTGTCAGACAACGCCTCTCTAACGGCTAATGGCTAATGGCTAACAGCTAATGGCTAACGGCTAATGGCTAACGGCTAAAAAAAACGCCTCGTAAGAGGCGTTTTTTTAATTTTCTTTCTTCTTGATGACTTCCTTGATTCTCGCTTTCTTGCCGCGGAGACCTCTGAGGTAGTAGATTCTTGCTCTGCGGACGGAACCGTATTTATTGACCTCTATGCTGTCAATCATCGGGTCGGCAATAGGGAATATTCTCTCAACACCTATGTTGTTGGAAATCTTTCTTACGGTGAAAGTAGCATGACTGCCTTCGCTGGCGCGTTGCAACACTACACCCTGAAACTTCTGCAAACGTTCCTTGTTTCCCTCAACAATTTTATAAGTTACGGTGATGGTGTCACCAGACTTAAACTGTGGAAAATCTTTTACTTTTACTTGATCTTCAACGAATTGGATTAACGCGTTTTTCATTTCTGTTGTATTTTTATCTTATTTTTCTATTCTCTAAAAAAGCACGCAAAATTACAAAAATTTTGAATACCCTCAACATTTTTATTAATTTTTTTTTATTCCCATGCTTTTCATCACAAATTCTTGCTTCTTACTTCTTACTTCTTGCTTCTATTAACGCATACATCTCAGGTCTGCGCTCTTTTGTCCTCTCCAGTGCCTGTTGGTATTTCCACTCATTGATAATCATATCGTTACCCGACAAAAGCACTTCAGGAACAGCCCATCCTTTGTATTCTCTCGGACGTGTATAAACCGGCGGCGACACCATCCCGTCTTGAAATGAATCCGACAATGCCGACGTCTCATCACTCAAAGCACCGGGGATGAGTCGTACAAGGCTGTCGGTGAGCACCGCCGCGGCAAGCTCGCCACCAGAAAGAACGTAGTCTCCAATCGAAATTTCCGTAGTGATAAGATGCTCCCTGATACGCTCGTCAATACCTTTGTAATGACCACATAAAATTATCATGTTTTGATTCATAGATAATTGATTTACAACAGGTTGAGTCAATAACTTGCCGTCAGGACTCATGTAAATGACCTCGTCGTAGTCTCGTTCCGACTTGAGATGTGTAATGCAGTTATCGACAGGCTCAATCATCATGACCATGCCGGCTCCTGCCGAAAAAGGGTAGTCATCTACACGCTTGTGCCTGTCGTTACTGTAATCGCGGAGATTGTGAAGCTGAATATCTACAAGCCCTTTGCAGATGGCACGCTTTACTATCGATTCAGTCAGCGGTCCTTGAAACATCTCCGGAAATATTGTAATTATATCGATTCTCATAATTGACCCATTTTTCACTTACTGATTATTTGTCCCCGTCATTTTCACTAAACCCGACAGGTAAAACGGAGAAATCTTTTTCCGTGCAAAGGTAGTAAAAAATACTATATGCACAATCAATATATTAACAAGGTGTTATTGATATATCTCCATTTTGTGTTAATTTGTTGATAATCAAATTTTTACAGAAAGATAAAAATTTTTTCAAAAAATTGTCGAATGTATTCGAAAAAAATGTAACTTTGCAACGTTTTTGAGAAAAGCAAAAACAACCCCAAGCCCAGGTGGTGAAATTGGTAGACACGCTACTTTGAGGGGGTAGTGACGATTGCGTCGTGCAAGTTCGACTCTTGTCCTGGGCACCAAAGGAATCCAAGAATTTCCACCCAAGCCCATGTGGTGAAATTGGTAAACACGCTACATTCAGGGTGTAGTGAGCGGACGCTCTTGGAAGTTCGAGTCTTCTCATGGGCACGAGAAAAAAACCGGTTCTTACGACCGGTTCTTTTTTTAGCCATTAGGAAGAACAGCGCTAATGGCTAATGGCTAACGGCTAATGGCTATTTAAGGTAAGTATCTAACCAGTTTTTGAATCTGCGTTGCCACAGGATTCCGTTCTGGGGTTTCAGCACCCAGTGGTTCTCGTCGGGGAAATAGAGGAACTCAGCAGGAATGCCGCGCAAAACAGCAGCGTTATAGGCCTGCATGCCTTGCGTGAAGCAGATTCTGTAATCCAAACCACCGTGTATCACAAGAATCGGAGCAGTCCATTTGTCAACGAAGAGGTGGGGCGAGTTGGCGTACGACCATTTCACCACAGGGTTGTCTTTGTCCCAATAAGGTCCTCCCAAATCCCAGTTCACAAACCACATCTCCTCAGTCTCAAGGTATTGAGCGTCAAGGTTAAACATACCGTCGTGAGCTATGAGAGCCTTGAAACGTCCATCATGATGACCGGCAAGCCAATACACAGAAAATCCTCCGAAACTTGCGCCGACAGCACCAAGGCGATTTTCATCGACAAACGGCTCCTGTGCAATAGCGTCAATGGCAGATAGATAGTCTTTCATGCACTGTCCACCGTAGTCGCCACTGATTTCCTCGTTCCATTCCTGACCGAAACCGGGCAGACCGCGTCTGTTGGGAGCAACCACGATGTAGCCGTTGGCAGCCATCATCTGGAAATTCCAGCGGTATGACCAGAACTGACTCACAGTGCTCTGCGGACCGCCTTCACAATAGAGAAGGGTTGGGTATTGCTTCTTCTTGTCAAAATGTGGCGGATAAATGACCCATGTGAGCATCATCTTGTCATCGGTGGTCTTAATCCACCTATCTTCGACAGACGCAGTGGTCAACTGCTTGAAAATGTTGTCGTTGACATGAGTTATCTGTTTAAAGGCTCCTGTTGCCGGGTCGATGCTGAAAAGCTCTGTGGGACGGCTCATCGACTGCTGACCGCCGATGAGTTTGTCGCCCGCGACAGCCAATGATATGAAATTGTGTTTGCCGTTTGTTATCTGACGTATGTCGCCGGTGGTGAGGTTGAGCTCGTAAATCTGGTCGGTGGCCTTGGTGTCGCTGATGAAATAAATCTTCGTGGCGTCAGCTGACCAAATCAAGTTGGTGGAGTTTTGGTCGAAGCCGATGCTGTAGTCAGCTTTCTCGCCGTTGGAGAGATTCATCACATAAAGTCGTTGTTTATCAGCCTCATAGCCTTCACGTTCCATGCTCTCCCATGCCATCATGTTGCCTGTAGGTGCCACCGACATGTTGAGGTCGTAACCCATCATGCCCTTTGTGAGGTTGGCTGTCTGTGCACTCGCGAGGTCGTATCTGTAAATGTCAGTGTTTGTTGATGTCGCATAGTCTTTGCCCTCTTTCTTGCGGCAGCAGTACAATATGGCACTGTTGTCTTCAGTGAAGGCGACCTGCTCCATGCCACCCCATGGTCTGACCGGTGACTCCCACGGTTCGCCCAAAAGAATATCTTTACCATTGGTAATCAATTCATTATCTGTTTTTGATACGAACAAATGGCTGTAGGTGTCAACCCACTGGTCCCAATGACGGTACATCAAGTCGTTGTTGATTCTTCCCGACGACAGCGGAAGGTCGGGATAGATGTCAGCGACGGTCTCTTTCATCTTGACCTCGGCGGAATATACGAGCTGACTGCCATCCGGACTGTATTTGAATCCGGTGATACCATCTTGAACATCAGTGATTTGCTTGCGGTTCTTGCCTTGAATGTCCATCTCCCAGAGTTGCATGTCGCCAGTAGAGGCACTCATGAAAGCAATATTACCAGATGGGGTCCAAGTGGGGCTGTATTCGCTAAATTTGCCCGTGGTGAGGCAACGCAGGTTCTTGCCATCGTTATCCATGATGTAAATCCGTGAAAAACTGTTGTTTTTCTCAACGCTGTAATCTGTCACGTTATAGACAATTTGTTTACCGTCGGCGGATACCGAAAACTCGCCGATGCGCCCCATCGCCCAAAGCACTTCGGGGGTCATGATGTCTGACTTTAGTTTTAGCGTCTCGCGCGCCGGAGCTTTCTGCCTAGAGTTGTCACATGATTGTAATACAATCATAATCAATAAGATAGGTAAAAATACTTTTTTCATATTTGATGATTGTTTGATTAATTTTTCCAAAAAATCTCAGTATTCGTTTTGCAAAGTTATGAAATATTTTTAGATTTGCAAAAATTTTTTACAAAATTGATTTCTTTTCTTGCGATAATGACGGCTTCGGTTCAGCAACGTCTTGTGTATCAATCATATATTGGACTCAAATCTTTATACAATTGCACTGCGTACAAATCGGTCATGTTGGAGATGTAATCCAAAACGACTTGAATCTTCGAATATAAATCGGTCTTTTCGGTCTTGAACTGGTCGGGGATGAGCGAGATGAGACGACGATGGTAGCCGCTGTCGTTGTGCAATATTGCGTCCATGAAATCGTGCATCAGGCTGCCGATGATGTTGTAGCCCCTCACCTCAATCTTAACCACCGATGGATGCTTGTAAATGTTTGACGTTGAGAAAGTACGGCATTCGTCAAGGGCATTTTTCTCATATTCCGGAAGGTGAGAAATAAGACTTTTTTGGAATGTCCCTGCCATGATTTCGTCGTAGTTATCGATGAACACTTTCGAGACGCAATCCACAAGTTTGTTGATGACGGTAGCACGCAGGAATGCCATCCTCTCGTTGGCGTCGGTGACAGTTTTGAACACCTGCTCGCGACGTTCGAAAAACCATGTCTCCGTCTGTTTCTCAGGGTTAAAGAACGAGGTGAAATGGCTGTCAATCTCGTTGGTCTGAATGATGCCGCGTTTGTGTGCGTCTTCCATGTCGAGGATAAGATAACAGATGTCGTCGGCGGCCTCCATCATGTAAGAGAGCGGGTGGCGCGCGTAAACGGGTTTTGTGCTGTCGAGCCTCGGTATGCCACATCCGTCCATAACTCTCTCAAACTGCTCTATCTCAGAGTTGAAGACGTTGTATTTTTTCTTGTCGCCTTTGCCAAACGAGGGATAAGGGTATTTTATCAACGTGGCAAGTGAGGCGTAGGTGAGCGACAGACCTCCTTCACGACGACCTGCAAATTGATGTGTCAGCTGACGGAAGGCGTTGGCGTTGCCCTCAAAAGAAACGAGGTCAGACCATTGATTTTCAGGTATTTGGCTTTGTAAAGACTTGCCTTCGCCGTATTTGAAATAGCTGCTTATGGTTTCTTCTCCCGAATGACCGAAAGGCGGGTTGCCGAGGTCGTGAGCGAGACAGGCGGTGGAGACGATGGTGTCGATGTCATAAACCACATTATGGAAATCGGAGCCGTATTTATCAATGAGATGTTTTGACACTTTTCGTGCAACAGAACGTCCCACGCTTGCCACTTCGAGGCTGTGTGTCAATCGGTTATGCACCAGCTTGCTACCAGGCAAAGGGAAGACCTGTGTTTTGTTCTGTAACCTGCGGAAAATGTTGGAGAAGATTATCCTGTCGTAGTCTCTCTGAAACTCGTTTCTGATATCGTCCACGCTCTGTGCGCGCGCCTCTCTTTTAGCTGAAAGCAATGATTCCCAATTCATATCATCTTCTTTTTTTTAAATCAAAAAAACTAACGTCTAAAGTCTAACGTCTAACGTCTAACGTCTAAAGTCTATTTAACGTCCTCGCATACGGCGTCATGTCTTGCGTTCCAAACTCTCCACGCCGGTATTTCAGGTAGCCCGCTACGCCTATCATGGCAGCGTTGTCGGTGCTGAACTTGAGTTTCGGGATGAACACGTCCCAGTGATATTTCTTTCCTGCGGCGCGCAAGGCGTCTTGAAGTCCTGTGTTTGCTGATACTCCGCCCGCTATCGCCACCTGTCGGATGCCGGTATCTTTCGCCGCTTTGATGAGTTTATTCATCAGAGTATCGATGATATCTTTCTGTATCGAGGCGCAGAGGTCGGCTTTGTTTTCCTCAATGAAATTCTCGTTTTCTTTGAGTTTGTCTCTCAGAAAATACAGAAAACTTGTCTTCAGCCCGCTGAAGCTATAGTCGTAGCCCGGGATGTGAGGTTTGCTGAAATGAAACGCGTCAGGGTTGCCTTCTTGTGCCAACTTATTGATTATTGGGCCTCCCGGATAACCCAATCCCATTATCTTGGCTGTCTTGTCGAATGCCTCGCCGGCAGCGTCATCAATGGTCTTACCCAGAATTTCAAGGTCGAAATAGTCGTTGACTTTCATTATCTGGGTATGGCCTCCTGAAACGGTGAGGCAGAGAAATGGAAATTGCGGAACGGGCGTAGGAGCGTCGGGTTCTTGCGCAAAAAGTGCCAGAACATGACCATTTGTATGATTAATTTCAATCATAGGAATATCCATCGCAAGGGCGAAAGCCTTTGAAAATGAAGTACCTACGAGCAGAGAACCTAAAAGTCCGGGACCTCGCGTAAAAGAAATCGCGCGTATTTGATTTTTTTGTATATTTGCTCGCTTAATTGCTGCTTCTACAACAGGAATGATGTTCTGCTGGTGAGCACGCGACGCAAGCTCTGGGACAACGCCTCCGTACTGACGGTGAACCTCTTGATTAGCAATGACATTCGATAAGACTGTCGTGCCTCGGAGGACTGCCGCTGAGGTGTCGTCACACGATGTTTCTATGGCTAAAATGTATTCGTTCATATCGCAATTAAAATAATGCGCAAAGGTACAAAAAAGAAAGTTATACACGGCATATTAATTATCTTTGTGATAATTTTTGCTCTCTTGGCAAGCCTCTTGGCGGCTTTCCGTGATGTGACTTTGCAAAGTATGGTAGCACGTTCACTTGCAGGCGAATTGTCAAAAAGACTGAATACTGACGTCAAAATCAGGACTTTTTATATCACAAAAAATTTCATGATTTGTGTGGAGGATGTGCAAATCAACGATTTAGAGGGCTATCCGCTGTTCGAGATAGGTAAAATGACTGCTAAACTTAGCCCTATGATGAGCTTGAACGACATAAAGATAAGGGAAATTTATTTTAGTGATGTGCTTGGCAGGATTGTGAAATATGAAGGAAACACAAGTATAAACACAAAGGAACTTTTTTCACAACTTGGCGGAGAAAAAAAAGAAACAGAAAAGCAAGAAGTTGCCGGTTTCCACCTGAGGGTGGATAAATTGCGTCTCGATAACGGTCACGTCGTCTTTTGGGACCAAAACAAAGACAAACCCGAGAAACTGAGCATGGACTACGCCCATATTGATATTGACAGCATTTACGGCGTGTTCAGTAATCTTGAAATACGTAATGACTCGATTTTCGGCGATGTTCACACCCTTTCCGGAAAGGATAAATGTGGTCTTACTCTTGATGACCTTAGCGGTAATGTGTTGTTCTGCTCGAAATGCTTAAACATTGATAATCTTTTACTTAAGACTAATGAATCGCATCTTGACCTTGACCTTCGATTTGAATATAACAACACCCTAGCGTATGATGTTTTTGTTGATTCAGTGAGGATTATCGGCAATATCCGTCCGACGACGCTGTTGCTCAGCGACTTGAAATATTTCTCATGGGTGATGCGCAAAATGCCCGACAAGTTTTTCTTTACCGCAAATTACGACGGTTATGTGCGCGATTTCACCGTAAATAATTTCGACGCATATTTCGGAAACAGTTCTCATATCGATGCCGACATCTCGTTTACCGGTCTCCCGATTTTTGAAGAAACTTATATTTCCGGCGACTTGAGAAAGTTAAATTCATCTTATGAAGATTTGAAAAATTTTGCCATACCTTCTGAATCGGTGACTATTCCAATACCAGAGGATTTGTCAGGAATGGGAAAACTCTCATTATCAGGCAGTTATAATGGATTTCCTGATGATTTCATAACGAACTTCAGTCTGATTTCCGAAATGGGTGATATTGATGCCGACATACATCTCAATACAACTGAAGATTCACAATATTCTTTCAATATTGTTGCTAATAAATTGAATATCAATGATTTATTAAATCTAAAAGATGAAACAGAAGTGTCATTTGAACTGAACATGAGTGGCAGTGGTCTCAATATTGCGGAAACTGAATTTGAGACTAATTTGTATTTCAATTCTCTTAAGATTTACGGCAATGAATTTAGCAACTTTAACATTCATGGAGACTTTGAGAATCAAAGATTTATAGCTATTACAAACATTAAACATCCGTATATCGACATGAATCTTTCCTCAATGATTGACCTAAGGGGAAAAATGCCGTCATATAATTTCATCGCAAAGATTCAGGACGCCGACCTTGTAAACCTGCATCTGCTTGACAGTGACTCTATTATGCTTCTTTCATCGTCTATCGACCTTGAATTTAGCGGTAACGATATTGACAATATCACGGGCAGACTTGCTATTAACAAAACATCTTATTACAATGGAAGCTATTACTTTATGGATAACTTCACAGCAAGTGTCAGCGAGAAAAGTGGTATTAAAGACGTGAATGTGGATTGTGATTTCTTTGACTTTTTCTGTTCGGGCATCATCAATGCGAAAACGTTTGTTAATGCGATGAAAAACACTGCCAAGAGATATGTCAATGTGCCCGTATGGTTTAAAAATATCGTACCTGACACAAAGAGGCAGGAATTTTCGCTTTCAATGAATTTCAAAGATACGGGGATGCTCTCGAAACTATTCATGCCAGAACTTTACGTGAGCAGCGGTACGACTATCAACATGGCTTACACCGACGGCTATTCGTATCACGGCTCCACGATAGAATCACCGGAAATATGGTTTAACAATCTGAAATTCAAGAACATAGATATAAGAAATACAGCCAAATTCGACGAATTTATATCAAATATCTCATTCGAAGATATTATAATCAGAGATACTTCGGAGGTGTATCCGACGCCTTTGAGTCTTGAAAACGTTAAGCTTGTCACAAAATTCAGTAATGATACTGTAAAAATGGCTTTACATTGGGACGACGATGATGAACACGACCATAACAAGGCGCATATCACATCGATGTTTGTTCCACGCGCCACTTCCGGCGGCATTTTGAGTATCATGTCGGAAGAGATGCTTGTAAACGACACTGTTTGGTGTTTGAATCCTGAATGTTCTATTGATTTTCAATCAGATAAGACTGTCATAAATGATTTTGAGCTATATACTGATGCTCAATCGATAGCGGTCTTCGGTACTTATCCAAAGTATGACAGTGACACTATGCATGCGGTTTTCAGGAATGTCGATATCTCTGATTTTGATTTTATCATGCCGGGTAGCCTCAATTTTGACGGTATCGTCGATGGCTTTGTGGGAGTGTCGGGTATTGATGGAACTTTAGCATTCTCTTCAGGTCTTGAAATAAAACGTTTATTTCTTAATAATCAGGAAGTTGGAGATGTTTTTGTGAATGCAAAGTGGCATGATGCCGACAAGTCGATTTACATAAATACTAAAATTTTCAATAGTCTGCTTAGAAATGAATATCATGAAACAGTCAGTCTTGCTGGCAATTATTATCCGCTGAAGAAAAATAATAACTTAAATTTTGACTTAAAAATTGATGATTTCAAGTTAGAGACGGTCTCGCCGTTTATCAGCAAGGTAGTGAAAAGAATGAATGGCTCTGCGAGTGGCAATGTCAAGATTGGCGGCTCATTCAGCGAGCCTGTCGTCGTCGGCAAGGTTGGCTTGCTTGATGCAGGATGTCTCGTGAATTATCTGAACACATATTACAGTTTCAGTGACACAATCAATCTTTACAAGGATAAAATTAGTTTCAACAACATAATTATCAATGATACTCTTGGAAAAAATGCCGTGGTAAATGGTGTTATAAACCACAATTATTTTAAAGATTTTAACTTCGACATCAGTATTAAATGCGGTGATTTTCTTGCACTTAACATTCCGGTGGATAAGGCGGACGGCTTTTATGGCAGTGCCGTGGCTGATGGTACCGTGCTCATAAATGGTCCTATAAACGACATAACCATGAATATCAACGCCTTAACGAAACGTGGCACTGAGATTGACATACCTCTTTCTGGTACAAGCTCGATGAACAACAATTTCATTGTCTTTGTGAGAAACAGCGGCGAATCAGATACTGTGGTGGAGAAATATGTGCCTGATGTGGTGAAAGACAAGAGCAATTTTAAGATGAATCTTAACGCGGAGGTCACCCCGGATGCAGCCGTTAATATTTACTTGCCGCAAAACATGGGAAGCATAAACGCGAGAGGCAACGGAAACATCAATATCGGCTTGGATGCCGACGCTTTTAATCTGCGAGGCGACTACGTCATCAGCAGCGGTTCGTTCATTTTCACCCTTGAGATGGTGAAGAGAACGTTCACTTTGCGCGAAGGCGGCACTTTGCGTTGGACCGGCGACCCTGCCGACGCAGATATCAATATTGTGGGTGTGTATCGAACAAAGTCATCGCTGACATCACTTGGTACTCAAGCTGTTGACTCTACCGCGCTGACCGACAACATTAATGTGGACTGCATCATACGGCTGTCAGATAAACTTACGAACCCCACACTGACGTTCGGAATAGAACTGCCTAACGTAAGGGAAGATACCAAAAATCTTGTATATTCAGTCATCGACACGACAAATCAGGCTGTGATGGCACAGCAGGTGTTCTCGCTCATGGTGCTCGGCTCGTTCTCTTACATGGCAGGCAACAACGTAGCACGTTTCGGAACGACGGCATATTACAGCGTGATAACAAGTCAGCTAAGTAATTGGCTATCACAGATTTCCAAAGATTTCGATGTAGGTATTAATTATACTCCCGACGACCAACTCACGAACGAGGAAATAGAAGTGGCACTATCAACACAGCTCTTCGACGACCGCCTTACTATAGAGGGTAACTTCGGCGTGATACGAGGCGACAGAAGCGAGGCAAATAACGTCAACAACATTGTGGGTGATGTCGATTTGACTTTCCGATTGACTAAACGATTGAGCCTCAAGGCTTATAATCATACAAATATAAAAAACAACTATTATTTGTATTCGTTTGAAAATTATTCTGATTTTACGCAGGGTGTCGGTATTTCTTTCTCGCAAAGTTTCAATAATGTAAAGGAAATATTTAAAATCAACAGGAAAAACAAATCAAAAAAAACCGAAGATAGTGAAAATGCAATACCAAAATCGGAATAATAAACCCTTTAGGATTTACAAAGCCTCGGCGGGCTCTGGTAAGACTTTCACTTTGGTGAAGGAATATCTTGCTCTTTGTCTTGGCGACAATGCCGACGCGTATCGCGAAATTCTTGCGGTGACGTTTACTAATAAGGCGGCTAACGAGATGAAAGCCAAGATATTACGTTTCCTTCTCGGTATCAGCGAGTCGTCGGAAAATGATGATATCAAGCAAATGAGAGATTTTCTCATTTCTACTTTAGGAATTGAAGAAAAAGAACTTGTTTTACGCGCTAAACGGCTGTATATCAGGATGTTACACAATTACAGCGATGTGGCGGTGAGTACGATTGACAGTTTTGTGCAACGTCTGTCACGCAGTTTCGCTAAAGAACTCGATTTGCCTGGTCAGTACAATGTGATACTTGATAATGACGACCTCGTTGATGAGATAATTCAACGTCTTTCCGATGAAATCGGAAAAAACAAGTTCATTACCACGATTTTGTCAAATTTTGTTGAATTTAATCTCTCGGAAGAGACTTCGTGGAATGTCAAAAGACTTATCGAGAAATATATCGCAAAACTGCTTTCCGAAGATGCCTATCGTAAAGGTAACTATAAGAATTTCATTGACTTAGATGAAGAAAAATATAAAGAAATAAAAAGATATGTCCATTCTGAAAATGAAAGGATGAAGGATTTCTTATCGTTGATTATCAATGATATAGAAACAAAAGAAGTACAACTTGGAATAAGTGACGAGGATTATAACGGCAAGACGACAACAGGGCTTCCGTCGGTGAAAAAAAAGATGCGGGAAGAAAAAAGCTGCGTCACTACCGCCACGATTGAGAAGATTTTAAACGGCGAAAAACATTGGAATAATGCGAAAAGTCCTATTGACGATGATTCAATAGTTGCAGTTTATGACGAGGCAATAAAAAGATATAAGTCGTTGTATATCAAAAAGTTAGTAATGTCGGACGTCGAAAAAGACCTGTATCTATACGTTTTGAGAAATCATATTTTTGAGCTGATTCGTGATTATATCGCCGAGTCGTCACAAGTGCATATTTCAGAGTTTAACAAGCGTATTTCGGATATTTTGGGCGACTGTTCCGTGCCGTTTATTTACGAGAGAATAGGCGAGAGGTACAAACATTATTTCATTGATGAGTTTCAGGACACCTCGGTGCTGCAATGGCAGAATTTTTTACCTCTTGTAGAGAACAGTCTTGCATTTGGCAACATTAACCTGCTCGTTGGCGACGCCAAACAGTCGATTTACCGTTTCAGAAGTGGCGAGGTGGAGCAAATCATCGGTCTTCCTAAGATTTTCAGGCGTCCCGACAACGCTTTCGGCGAGCGTTGCGAGGCCCAATTTGAGGCGTCGGCACAGAAAATGACACTTGGAACGAATTATCGCTCCTCGAAAAATATTATCAAATTCAACAATACTTTCTTCCGTTTTGCCGAGCGTTTTCTGAACTTTAAGGATGTTTTCCATGATGTGGAACAAACTTATGACCCTAAAAAAACAGATGGTTTTGTCGCAGTGGAAGTATTTCACTACGAGCTGCAACGTGCGGAATATAAGGAAAAGGTAAAACGGTCGATGTTGCAAAAAATCATTGAGTTGCATTCGCAAGGCATTGATTATAAGGATATTACAATTCTTGTGAGAGCCAATAACGACGGTACCGACATAGCAGATTTTTTGATGGAAAATGGAATCGAAGTGATTTCCGCAGAATCTGTTTTATTGCAGTCATCTGATAAAATACAATTGATTATCAACACGTTAATGCTTCTGATGGATGAAAAAAATCCCGTGACACAAAAAGCGGTGACGTTTTTCTGTGAGAAGACTTGTAAAAGCGGGAGAGGACATACATCTTTTGGTGTGAACGAGTTGCAATCGATTCATAATCAATCGTATAGTTTGTATGACCTTTGCATTCAACTTTGTAAATATTTTGATTTCAATATTCTGGAAGATGTGTTTCTGCAATATTTCATGAACACGGTTTATGAATGGCAGAGCCGTTATGGCACTGATATCAGCGAGTTCCTGGAGTTTTGGAAAAAAAAGAAAAATAAACTCTCCGTACAAATTTCAGGAGAGCTTGATTGTGTCCAGATAATGACTATTCATAAGGCTAAAGGTTTGGAGTTCAATGTGGTAATGTATCCTTATGCCGATACTAACCTGAAGTCGTTGCGTGGGTTTACACAGAAAGAACAGTGGCTGCAATGCGCTGATTATGAGGAAACTAAGGATATCCCGTACCTCGATTCTTTTTTGTTGCGTTTGTCAAATGAGAGACTTGCAGGCACTTCATACTCGCATTTTGTCGAGGCAGAAAACAACAAAACGAAACTTGACACCCTTGATATCATGTACGTGGCGATGACGAGAGCAAAAAAAATGCTATTTGTATATACGAACGACCGAAAACCATCGGAAAGGTCGGACAACAGTTATAATCTTTTCACAGATTTCTTTGCGGATAATCTTGATATTCAACATGTTAAGACGGAAAATGATGCTTCTGACTTTGACGATTATTTTGTTAACAACAATGAGTTTACAAGTGACGAGAACGAAGATAGAACTATTTTCAGATATGGGGATTTTGATGCTACAATATTGAAATTCAATGATTTATCAGCAAAAGGAAATGATATAAAGTTGCTTGAACTGAAAGATGGCGAGGCTGCTCCGAAATCGCTGAATTGGTTTGAGAAGTTGAGAGTGGAGCCTGACCCGACCATGATTTGGGCGGAGAAAGGCACGTTCATGCCCGATGAATGGGGTTTGTTGGTGCATCAGATTTTGTCGAAGATTCAGACGATTGACGATGCCGAGACAGCGTTACGTCCTTACGTTAGCGACGGTACTCTTGATGAACAGCAGGCGGCGTCACTGCTGACAACGTTCCGAAAAGTGACACAAATTCCTGCACTGCGACCAGCTTTTTCTGATGACGCCGTCGTGAAAAACGAGATGGATATACATACCGCCGACGGTAAAATTCTTCGTCCCGACAGGTTCGTCGAAACAAAAAACGGCACTATCCTTATCGATTATAAAACAGGAAAACCTGATGAGAAATACCATGCCCAACTTCAGAATTATATGATTGCCTTGATGCAAATGAATGATAATCAGAATATTAAGACGTACCTCGTCTATCTTGGAGATGAAATTAAGATTGATGAAGTGAGATTAGATAGATTATTTTAGAGCGGCACGTGTTCATGGGGCGGCGTTGAGCTTGCTCATACGGTCACGTACCTCACGGTTGGTGACCGCGACGATGATAGGAGCCTGTTCGTTCATGTTATATATACAAATGCGTTTTGTATGAAAATTACACAATATTGAAAATTGAAAAATATTTTTTTAGTTAAAAAATACTGAGATGTCCTTTGATGTCATAAAATACCGTAATTTTGCAGCCGATTTTGAATAGGCGTTTTATGTCAATTTCTTTATATCACATTTTAGGCATCATCCTTTCCATCCTGATGATTGAGCTTGTCGGGATTTTATCTGTGAGAAAGGTGAAAAATGCCGAGGATTTCAGCACTGGCAGTGGCAAGGCTGGTCTGTGGGTGGTTACCGGTGCCTTGATGGGCACGCTGATAGGCGGGCAATCGACGGTGGGCACGGCGCAGCTCGCGTTCAGTTTTGGTGTCTCGGCGTGGTGGTTTACTCTCGGCGTCGCTTTCGGATGTGTGGTGCTTGCAGTGGGTTACGTGGTGCCTTTGCGTCACAGTGGCAGTACTACGCTGCTTGAGATAGTACGTAAGGAATACGGCAGAAAAGCTGAGATAACAGGCTCGTTGCTTTGCTCGCTGGGTATCTTTGTTAGCATAATAGCACAAGTGATATCGGCATCGGCACTGCTGATGACGCTTTTCAGGATTGATTTATGGGTAGCCGCACTCATTTCCGCCATGATTATGACACTCTACGTGGTGTTCGGCGGACTATGGAGCGCAGGCATAGGCGGCATGGTAAAGATGATGCTTCTCTGTCTCTCAGCCCTCGTTGCAGGCGCGGTGGTGCTTTTTCATACTAACGGCTTCTCCGGTCTGATGGATTCTATAAGAAATATTTTGTTAGATACTGATATTCAATCTGTTAGTGATGTGAAAACAGTTCATGACGTGAATATGAAATACCAATTTCCGTTTGCGAGAGGTGTCTCCAAAGACCTCGGTTCCTGCCTGTCGGTAATCCTCGGCGTGCTTTCTACCCAGACATACGCGCAGGCGATATGGGCAGGAAGAAGCGATAGCGTGGCTCGCAAAGGTGCTCTCATCTCGGCTCTCATGTCCATGCCTATAGGTTTTGCCTGTGTCCTCGTGGGAATGTATATGCGTGCCCATTATGTCACTGCTGAAGAACTTAATGCGCTGTCAGCCATAGGGAAACATATTCCGGAAGGACTTGGCATCATGCAAAACTCCGCTCAGGCGTTCCCGATGTTTGTCACTAACCATCTGCCGAAATTCCTTGGCGGAATAGTTCTCGGCACCTTATTCATCACGATAGTGATTGGTGGCTCAGGGCTTTCTTTAGGAGCATCAACGATACTCGTGAAAGACGTGTTCAAGCCTAAAAGGAATCTCGCCGTAACGCGTTTCACTATCATCGGGTTACAACTCATGGCAGTAATCATAGCGTCTTCATTTTCAGGGCGTTACATTAACGATTTGGGCTTTTTGTCGATGGGATTGAGGACGACAGCGACATTCGTCCCGCTCTCTCTGGCACTGTTTTTCCCGGGTCGTTTCAAGCCGAAATGGGTTCTCATCTCGATTGTTTTCGGCACCGCCTGTCTCATAATAGGAGAAATCGTGTCACTCCCGATTGATTCTATCTATGTTGGATTGTCTGGCACGATTTTTATCTGTCTCTTATCCTTGATTTCTCCGAAAAAAACGTTATAGTGTCTGCTTCAGCGTCTCAACAATGCTGTGGATGCGCGTCAGCTGCTCTGGAATGTCGATATGTTGCGGGCAGTGTGACACACATTGTCGGCATCCGATGCAGTGTTCCACCTGACGGTCTCGTTCCAAAATCCTGTCGTATCCGATGAGGAAACGGCGGCGTGCCTTCCTGTAATCCTTTGATTGCGCGTCTTCGATGATAGAGCCCTCGTTGACGCATTTGTTATAGAAGCCGAAATTCGTCGGAATATCGATTCCGTAAGGGCATGGCATACAGTATTGGCACGAGGTACACGGGATTATCGGGTACTTCAGGTACAAGTCTGCAATGTCCATCAACAGTTCCAGTTCCTCGTCGGTGCAAGGCACCAACGGACAATATGTCCTCAAATTATCCTGAAGATGTTCCATATACGTCATGCCGCTGAGCACCGTGAGGATGTTAGGGTAGGTGCCTGCGAAACGAAAAGCCCACGACGCCACACTATTGTGCGGAGCGTGTTGTTTCAGCGTATTTGCAAGGGCATCAGGCAATTTCGACAGTCGTCCGCCAAGGAGAGGTTCCATGATGACCGCCGGAATGTCGAGGTCGAGCAGACGTTTGTAGAGATAATCGGCGTTGACATTACGACTGTTGATGTCGTGGGCGTGCTCCCAATCAACGTAGTTCATTTCAATCTGCACGAAATCCCAGTGATATTTCTCGTGGTTGTCGAGCAGCCACTCTATGACGCGTTGGTCGCCGTGGTATGAGAATCCGAGGTTGCGGATGCGTCCTGCCTTGCGTTCCTCCTGCACGAAATCAATCATGCCGTTCTCAATGTAACGTCGTCTGAAAGTGTCCCAGCCATCCAAGTCCTTGCTGCCGTTGCCTACTGAATGCAGCAGGTAATAGTCAAGATAGTCTGTCTGTAGATTTTTCAATGAGTCACGATACATTTTTATCGAGGCCTCACGGCTCCATGTGGCAGGCGAGAAGTTTGACATTTTGGTGGCAATGAAATATTTGTTACGGGGATGACGGCTCAGTGCCATGCCCGTTGCCGTTTCCGATTTGCCACGGCAGTACGCTGGTGAGGTGTCATAGTAATTCACGCCGTGTTCCATGGCGTAATCGACGAGTTTGTTGACCATTTCTTGGTCAATTTCGTCATCTTTGAAAGGCAGTCGCATCATGCCGTAGCCGAGGATCGATACCTTATCGCCGGTGTTGTGGTTGGTACGATACGTCATCTTATCCTTGGGGATGTCGCCTGCGGAATATGTTGTTTCTTTATCGTAACTATCTGATTTACAACCAGATAATGCTACTGCTGACACTGCTGTCGCTGCCCCGATTATTTTTATGAAGTCTTTTCTTGATATATTTTTGTTTTCCATGATTAAATGTTCTTATGGTTGATATGACCTTCCACATAAATTGCGCTGAACGGGCGTGCCGGGCACACGTGTTCGCAGGCTCCGCAGCCTATACAACGCTCTTCGTTGATTGCTGGAATTTTTTTAGAGGTAGCGTCATTGGGGTCGTGAGGTACCATTATGATTGCACCTGAAGGGCAGTGACGTGCACAGTTTCCGCATTCCACGCCGGTGCTCAATGGAACACAGTTACGGCCTATCCAGACGGCATGGCCTATCTGTATCGACGTTTTTTGCTCACGTGTCACGAAACGTATCGCGCCGGCGGGGCATACCTTGGAGCAAGCCGTGCACTCGGGGCGGCAGTAGCCACGCTCAAACGACATCTCCGGATGCATCAAAGTCTCTAATTCACTGGAGGGACGAAGCACGTCGTTGGGACAAACCTGCACACAGAGTTGACAGCCGGTGCATCGTGAGGTGAAGTTGCGCAGACTCACCGAACCGGCAGGTTTTAAAGGCGTCTTGCGTCTCGGTGCTTTCTTGTTTTCAATGATGGCGAGACCGCCGTCAACGATTTTTTCCTGCGCATTCAAGGTCGATGCAGCAGCTAACGTTGCAACAGTCGCTAAAAAAGTCTTTCGTGTGGTCTTTCCATCATTGTTTTCATCAGTCGTTGCTTTAACTTTTTGATTTGCAATGACTTTACCATAAATCATAGCCTTTTTTGGACATTTATCGACGCAGGCGAAGCAAAGCACACACCTTGAAGTATCGATGCTGTGATTTTTCATATCGATGGCCGAGCATCGGCAGTTTTTCTCGCAGATGCCGCAGCTGACACATTTCTCTTTGTCAAAATGTATCTTGAAAAATGAAAATCTTGCGAATATTCCTAATGTGGTGCCAACGGGACAGATGTTATTGCAGTAATCACGCCCATAAACCCACGCTAACACAGTGATTATCAAGAAGTAAGCTGTTGAAATTATGAAAATCGGCAGACTCTTGATATATACATCTACAGAGTAGAAGGCATAACTATCCCATCGTTCCGCAAAATATGCTAACACATTGTTAATCAATTTATAAACAGGTGAAAGCAGATTTGCAACCATGCTGCCGAAAATGCTATACGGCTCGATGAGCATTGCTATTTGACTTAATCCCGTAAAAAGAAAAATGCCGAAAATTATCGCTATGCAATATCTCAGCCATTTGCGGTTTTTCTTGAAATGGTAGCGGTTTTGCTTATGTTTCTCCGCAATCCGTGTAACGCCGTCCTGATAGATTCCGAGAGGGCAGATGATGGAACAATAAACTCTTCCGAAAAGCAGTGTCAGCACGGTGATTGCAGCGATGACAACGAAATTCGATGCCAACAAAGCGGGGATGAACTGCATTTTTGCCATCCAGCCCAACCACGCGTGAATAGTGCCTGTGAAATCTAAAAAAAGCAGCGTCATCAGCACTATACTTATCACCGCCAGGGTTACTCTTAATTTTCTCATTATGACAATAATTACAATTGTTTGATTATTAATAATTTATGTGTATAAATTATCAAAATAATAATCCTGATTCTTGTTTTTTCCCTATTAGTTCAAGAAATTCAGATTCGTTTAACATCTTGATATTCAACGATTCGGCTTTTTTCCTCTTTTCTGGTCCCATTTTCTCGCCGGCTACCACAAAATCTGTCTTCGAAGAGATGGAGCTTGCGTTCTTACCACCAAGTTCTTCGATGAGTTGTTTAATTTCATCTCTCGAAAAATTCGTGAAAACGCCGCTCACTACAATCGTCTTACCAGATAAAACTTGGTTTTCTGAAACAATTTTTTTCTCTTGCTCAAATTGTAGTCCGAATTTTCTTAATCTGTTGATTATGTCGATATTACGTTGGTCGTCAAAGAACTTTCTGATGCTTTGTGCGATGGTTGTACCCACATCTTTTATATTTTGCAGTTCTTCGACGGAGGCGTTGATGATGTTGTCGATATCACCCATTGTGTTAGCGATTGTTTTCGCCGTTGTTTCTCCAACTTCTCTTATTCCCAAGGCGTAAAGCACTCTTGCGAACGGCACCTCCCTTGATTTTATCAGTGAATTAAGGATGTTATTGACGGTTTTTTCTTTAAAAGATACCGTTTTTGTCACAATCTCCTTGAAAAGTAGGTTGTCATCAAATGTCGTGAGTTTCTTCTCAAGTCCGTAGAGTTTGTCGTAAGTAAGGTCGTAGAGGTCGGCATAGTTTGTAATCAGGTGATTATCGAAGAGTATTTCCACTTTGCCTTCGCCGAGGCTCTCTATGTTCATTGCCTTTCGGCTGATAAAATGTTCGATACGCCCTTTGATTTGAGGCGGACAGCCGAGATTATTAGGGCAGTACCACGCTGTTTCTCCTTCATTTTGAATGAGTTGTGTTCCGCATTCAGGGCAATTTTTTATAAATTCCACCGTAGGATGTCCGTCTTTTCGGTGTTTTGTGTCCACGCCGACGATTTTCGGGATGATGTCGCCACCTTTCTCCACTTTCACCATGTCGTCGTAATGCAGGTCGAGTTGTCGGATGAAGTCGGCGTTGTTTAGTGTGGCGCGTTTCACCGTTGTGCCGGCAAGTTGCACTGGCTCAAGGTTGGCGACAGGCGTTATCGTGCCGTGTCGTCCCACTTGAAAATCAACGCCTAACAGTTTTGTCGTGACCTGTTCTGCCTTAAATTTGTACGCTATGGCCCAGCGTGGCGACTTCGCTGTCAGTCCGAGTTCTTCGCGTTGCGTGAAACTGTTCACTTTTATCACTATGCCGTCGATGTCGAAAGGCAGGTTTTTTCTGTTAGTGTCCCACTGGTTGATAAAGTCTTCAATTTCATTGATATTTTTGCATACTGCAATATGTTGCGAGATGTTGAATCCCCATTCTTTTGCTGCCATAAGACTTTGATAATGAGACTGATACGGTATCTCATCCATCATCATGTAGTAGCAGAAATTATCGAGCCGCCGGCTTGCCACTTCCTTTGAGTCGAGCAGTTTCACAGTGCCGGCGGCGGCGTTTCTCGGGTTTGCGAACGTGGGCAATCCAAGCTCGTCGCGCTCAGCGTTAATCCTGTTGAAACTGTCGTGTGGCATTATCACTTCACCACGCATCTCAAAGAACTCAGGATAGTCGCCGTGCAGCTTCAGCGGGATGGTGCGTATCGTGCGTATGTTGGCGGTCACGTCGTCGCCTTGCGCGCCGTCACCACGTGTGACAGCCCTCACAAGCTCGCCGTTATTGTATGTAAGGCTGATGGAAATGCCGTCGAATTTTAACTCGCATACAAACTCCACAGGCCCTGACAAGGTCTTTTCAATCCTTTCAATGAACTCGATGATTTCTTCTCTGTTGTATGAATTTGACAGCGAAAGCATCGGGTATCTGTGTCTTACGGTCTGAAACTCCCTCGTCAGGTCACCGCCGACGCGTTTGGTGGGCGAGGTGGATAATGCCAAGTCGGGAAACTCTTTCTCCAATGCAATAAGCTCGTTCATCAGCATGTCAAAATCGTAGTCGCTGATGGTGGGCTGAGCTAAAATATAATACTTATAGTTATGATTGTCAATAACTTCACTTAATTCAGCAATCCGTTGTCTCGCTTCGTCTTTAGTCATAAATAAATGTAAGATTAAAAATCATACTGATGACAATTATTGATAAATTAATTATGGCCTCAATGCTGTAAAGTGTAGGCATTTGCCAGCGATTTTGTGTCCTGAAAATCGATTTGTCGTAAAGATTTCTCCATTCCGCGAAACCGACAATGAAAAACATCGGCAGGACTGTTGCCAGATTTAAATCTGTTTTGTAAGGCATTAAAATACAGATAACAAGATACGACAACGTGGGCAACGTAATCAGTAGGTTTTTGCCGAATTTCCTGAAAAATCCGAACAGAAATATGATTACTAACGGCAGGAAAGGCAGCACAGAGTTGTACATATATGTAAATTTTGCGCTGTTATCAAGCAGACGGCAATTATTCACAAAGAAAGCGTTCATCTCCGCAAAAATCTGTTTCCACACTATCTGGTCGGGGACGGTCTGTGTCACCAAGAGCATCAGTAAGAAGCCGAGCATTGTCATCAGGGCACTTTTTCTGTTTTTTAAGATAAGCAAGGCAATGATGACACCAATAAAATAAATTATACTTTGATACCAGAGCGCAAATCCTAATCCGAAAAAGATTCCGGAGATAAAGAAAGTGGTTCGGTGTAATTTATCTATCTTATTGATTTTCAACAGATAATCCTGTTTTACGATAAGTAATGTCCCGTAAAGGAGACAAGGAATGGAGGCTATCTGTGGCATCGCATAGACGCTCATAACCGCAAAGAACCAGTAAAAAGCGAGCATGAACGCTACAATTAATGCAGTGGTCTTGTTGGAGATTATTTTTGTTATTCTATATCCTAAAGTAATGATTAACAATGAGATAAGACCGTTTATAATCCTTGTTATCAGCAGTAGCCAGTGCATGTTGTGTACGCCAAGCAACCTAAGTGCTCCGAAAACAAGATAGTTGAGATAGAGAAATGTCAAGCTGATACCTTGCGGACTGTCGTAGCAAGGCGTTTCACTCCTCGAAATCCATGCATTTGGCACTTCCACATAGTAGAAGTTTTCCTCGTCGAGCGTGGCGGGATGAGTGAGATAAGAGTCGTAATTCTGCGAAAACACAGCTGCCAACCCCCTGACCACTATCGCTAAAAGCAATATGATAGCCAAAGGATGTTTTATGCTGAAAAACAATATTTTTTCTTTCATAATCAATTACTTATAAGTGCATTCAAACGTGTCACTATCAAAGAGGTCGTTATAATAATCTTCGTACTCCCTGCATTCTTTCTTGGAATATGCGCTGTAAATGGTTGCCTCGGAACCGTCTTCAAGGTTTTTGCAGACGCATTTCCTCTCGCAGGAGGAGAAAACTGTCATGATGACTGATAAAAGAAGAAATATGAGCGATATTTTTTTCATAGAAAAACGTTTGACTTGCAAAGATATGATTTTATCTTGAATATTATGTATTTATTTTGAAAATTAATTTGAAAAAAATTGTGACGGGTTTAATAGAAAATACGTATTTTTGTAAAATATATTTGACAAAAATTGGCTATATCATGAAGAAAAGATTTGTTATTTTACTGAGTGTCACATTGTTATCTTTGTTATCGCATGCGTGGAATGTCGAAATAAAAGACTGGTGGAACGATTTGTCGGTATATCAGGTCAACAAAATGGCACCTCGTACCAACGTGATTCCTTATTCCGACGAGAACGGCATCGATGAGTTGCAGTATCATAATTCAGAATTTTACAGATGTCTTAACGGCGATTGGCTGTTTCATTACAGCAAGGCACCGCAGCTGAAGCCGGAAGGTTTTTACAATCTCGGTTACGACCCAATAGATTGGAAATCAATAGTTGTTCCTGGCAACTGGGAGTTGAACTATTTTGGCACGCCAGTTTATGTAAACGTGGCGAACGAGTTTCGTTCCGATCCGCCATTTGCCCCGACGGAAAGCAATCCCGTGGGATGTTACATCCATAATTTCGAGGTGCCGGCGGAGTGGAGCGGACGTAATGTTTACATAAATTTCGGCGCGGTGAAATCGGCGTTTTATCTATGGATAAACGGCATTTTCGTGGGTTATTCCGAAGATTCTAAGACGGCTGCGGAGTTCGACATCACACCTTATGTTAATGTGGGTGGCGACAATAAACTCGCTATGGAGGTATATCGTTTCAGCGACGGCTCATATCTTGAGGCACAAGACTTCTGGCGCATGAGTGGCATCACACGCGACGTCGTAATTTATTCAAAACCAAAGCTTAACGTGTTCGATTTCTTTGTGAAAGCTGGTCTCGACGAGAAATATGACAAAGGCACGTTCGAAATGACTGCCGACATCAATTTTGAACCGAAAAAAATGCCTCGAAATTTTACCGTGGAAGTTGAGATATCCGGACTGGATAAAATGGGTCGCAAAATTAAAAAAACCGTCACACGTGAAATTCGTAAAAAAGAGCTTAAACCGTTAAAAAACAATAAGATATACACTTTAAAGATAAATAAATTCTCGATTCAAAATATCATGCCTTGGTCGGCTGAGACGCCAAATCTTTATAATTTGATAATCAGAATCATTGACAGAAAAGGCAATGTCGTTGAGTGCGTCGGGACGAAAATAGGCTTCCGCACCGTGGAAATCAAGGACGGACAGCTGAAAGTAAACGGGAAAGCCATCATGGTGAAAGGCGTGAATCGTCACGAACACAGTGGCGAGACAGGGCAGTACGTTGACCGCAAGACGATGCAGGAAGATATTAGGATAATGCTCGAAAACAACATCAATACCGTACGTACAAGTCATTACCCGAATGACATTTATTGGTATGAACTCTGCGACAAATATGGCATTTACGTCATCGACGAGGCCAACAATGAGTCGCATCCGCAAGGTTATGGTGAGAACAGCCTTGCCAAGAAGGAAGAATGGAAAGACGTGTTTATGTACCGCTGCCGTAACATGCTGGAGCGCGACAAAAATCACCCCTCTGTAATAGTTTGGTCGGTGGGCAATGAATGTGGCAACGGCGTCTGTACGAAAGCGTGCTACGACTGGATGAAACGACGTGACACACGTCCCGTCATCTGCGAACGTGCCATCTACGACTACAACACCGACTTCATCGGACTTATGTATTCAAGTGTCGATTATCTGACGAAATTTGCCGAGGAACATCTCGACTCGCTCAACCGCCCGTTCATCATGGTGGAATACAGCCACGCTATGGGCAACAGCTGCGGCGGTTTGCAGGATTACATCGAAGTCTTCGAGAAATATCCACAGCTTCAAGGCGGCTGCATCTGGGATTTCGTTGACCAGACATTCGTAAGATACGACAGGGAGACCAATACTATGTGGTATGCGGCAGGCGGCGACCTCGGCAGCATACCCGATTGCGGCGACGACGACAGTTTCTGCGTTAACGGCTTGATTACCAGCGACAGAAAACCGCATCGTCATATTGCAGAAGTGAAGAAACTGTATCAAAATGTCAAGGTGGTGCCCGTCGATATTGAAAATGGAGTATATTCCATTGAAAATCATTATCTTTTCAGAGATTTGAGCGATTTCTACTGCGTATATAACATCTTTTCAAATGAGAAAAAAGTGCAAAGCGATACCATTGATTTACAATGCCAAGCGGGTAGTGCACAACGTGTCGTCATCTCAGCACCACGCCCGATGACTAAAGATGGTCAGGTCAGTGGCCGACCCAATCAGGAATATTTTATCAATTTCTCATTCAGATTGAAAAAAGGCAATAATCTTGTCGCGGATAACTATGAGGTGGCTTACGAACAGTTCCAACTCGACATTCCTACAGTCGCTCCTGAGAAAGTTAAAAACGCTCCGAAATTAGAGATAAGACAAAATAATGGCGATGCTATCTTATTGAGTAACAATGATTTTAGCTTTAAGATTGATAAGAAGGAAGGCGTTCCCACTTCTTTAATCTATAAAGGTGAAGAACTGTTGGAAGGTGCTATCCGACCGAATTTCTGGCGCGCACCTACGCTTAATGACGATGTTGACGCAAATGGTAAGAAGAAATGGCAGGCTGCCGGTCTCAATAATCTTGTTGTAGGTACTAACAAGTCGTTCACTGTCAAGAGGATAGACGCTGGCAGGGTGGCAGTTACCGTGGCACTTGAATTTATTGATAAAAATGGTGAGATAGTATTGAAAACCAATCAGTTATATAATGTTGACGGCTATGGAAACGTCGTTGTGACAATGAACGTGCAGCCTACTGAAAAGGTTGTAACGTTCCCCAAGATTGGCACGCAGATGCTCATGCCGTTGCGATATAACAAAGTGAAATATTTCGGCAAAGATACCGAGAATTATCCTGACAGGAATGCATCGGGCAGGGTAGGAGTGTATGAAAACAACGCCATTGATTTCTTTGAGATGCACGAGGAACCACAGGAAAGCGGAAATCGCACTGAGGTGAGATGGTTCGCCGTTACTAACAACGCTGGCGACGGATTGTTCGTGAGCGGCAAAGATAACCTGAACTTCAGCATTTACAGGTATTCCGATGCTGACCTTACAAGAGCGGAAAGGATAAATCAAATTGTTCCTGCCGACTATTGGACTGTAAATATCGACTATAAACAGGCACCTCTTGGCACTGCCACTTGCGGTCCGGGCGCGCTTGATAAATATCTCATAAAGAACGGCGTTTACGAATACACTTTCCGTATGCGTCCGTTCAGCAGAATAGACACGAAGCCGGAGCAACTGTATCGTGAGGACGCTTACGGTATGGTGAAAATCAGTCCTATGCCTGAAATAAAGGCGGAAACAGAGATGTTTAACAAGAAGATGAGTGTAACGATAAGCGTCAAAGATGGCTCTAAAGCTGAGATTTATTACACTCTCGACGGCAGCGAGCCTACGCAGAAATCGAAACTTTACACACAACCGTTTGCCATCGACAAGACCACCACGGTGAAGGCGAAATCGTTTGAAAGTGACGCAATCCCTTCTTTTACAACGACAAAGGTCTTTAAAAAAATTATGGTGAAAAACACCACATTCGTGACAGAACCTGCACAGAATTATTCAAAAGATAAGGCTATCGCATTGATGGACAATAAGGTAGGTGTCGTCGGTGATTGGTCGGACAGCTGGCTCGGCTTTTGCGGCGACGATATGGATGCCACGATAGAGCTTTCTGAAAAGACCGATGTGGAATTCATTTTTGTTAGCTTTGCCATCGCGCCCGCACAATGGGTGTTGTGTCCGCGACAGATAACGGTTTCGGTGTCGTCCGACGGAGTTGCCTTTACAGAGCCTGTCTTATCCGAGATACCGGTGTTTAACCAGCACAACTCAATAGAGATGAGGACGGCGGCACGAGCGAAGATTTTTGCTAAAAACGTCAAGTTTATCAGAATAAAGGCAGAGAATTTCGGTGTCCTCCCGAAAAAACATCCGTATGCTGGCGAGAAGTCGTGGATAATGATAGACGAAGTGACTATAAAAAACGAGCGGTAGGCGTCTATGCGCTGACATATTCCTTACCACTCTACGGCTTTACGTTTCAGCGGCATGGTCATACAACGTGCGCCGCCTCCTCCGCGTGACAGCTCGTTGCCCTCGAATGCCACTACGCAACGTTTGTAGTCGTCGGTGTTTTCCCTGCCAGAAGCGACGTCGGCGGCTTTCAGCACCGTGAAACCGTCTTTTGCCAAGGCTTCGATGGTGTTGTAATTCCTCGCATATCCTAACACTTTGCCAGGAGCAAACGCAAAGAAGTTAGCTCCGCTGTGCCATTGCTCGCGCGGACCGGCATATCCGTCGCCACCACCGCAGAATATCGGTTTCAGCTCCATGCCGAGTTTGCCCAACGCCTCGATAATGTTGTTCTCTTCAGTTATTTTTGTGTATTCATGTTCGTTCACCTCGATGTGCACAGTCCTGAACTTATCGTTCATAATCACAGGCTTATACGCCATGCAACGGTCTTTGTCGAGGAAAGTGAATACCATGTCGAGATGTATGAATGAGTCAGGCTCCAATGGTAGCTGCTGCATTATGAGATGGCGCACGCCGCCAAGACTACGCAAATGTTCTACCAAGGCATCGATGCCTTCCTTGCTCGTCCTTGCACCACAGCCGCTCAAAATGATGTCGTGACGCGCAATCTCAACGTCGCCGCCTTCAACAGAGCCGTTAGTATTCATGTTGTAATGCTCGATGGGATGAATGACGCTCGTGTCGATGATACTCGAATTTCTATATATGGCATCGAGAATCAACGTCTCGCGGTCGCGAACCGAGGTGGCCATCTTGCTCACCATCACGTTGTCGTACATGGTGAACGACGCGTCTCTCATGAAAAACATGTTCGGGATGGGCGGAAAAATAAATCTCTCTTTGAGGCTTACGTTATCGTACCCTTCAATGAGTACTGTTGCTAACTCATTGATATTGAAGCTGTTAAGTAATTCCTCGAGATATTTCAAGTTCTCTCTCTCACAAATTTTAGCTATAAGATTCTCCTTGATTTCGGTTTTCTTCAGCACATCAATCAATAGGTCCTTGAAATACAACACGTTAGCGACTTTTTTCAGGCTTCCTTCAAAGTCTTTGTAGTTTTCCAACGCTTCATGATAGTTTAAGATGTCGCTGAAAAGAAATCTGTGGGCGTTTTCTGGGGTCATATTCTCAATCTCCTTGCCCGGAGCATGCAATATGACATATTCTAATTTTCCAATTTCTGATTCAACACATGGTTTTATGCATCGAAAATAATCCATAAAAAAAGTTTTCGTAAAACAATAGAGGTCTTATCCTCGTTAATCAGGTTGCAAAAATACAAAATTTTTTTCAAAACTCAGCCCGAAAAAATAATTTTTAAAATGTGAAAAAAATCCAAAGTTTTCCAATTTATATGATGAAAAATATGTAAATCAATATAAATCAATAAATTCGTAACCGTTTCCCATCGCATCAAGAAATTTTATCAAATCGTCTTTCTTGATGACGCATGTCGCCGTGTTGTCGTTAGGATGGAAACTCAGACGCTCGGCTTTCAGAAGGTTTTTATCAAAATATAGATGAACATGGTGTTCCTCATCGTTGATGATGCCGAAAGGGGATACGCTGCCGGGTTTGAGCCCCAGATATTTATCCATGCGCGCCTCCGAAGCGAAGCTGAGCTTGCCTTGTTTCAGGCGGTGCTCGAGGTCATGGATGGCGAGCTGCTGCATACAGTCGAACACCACTAAATAATGACGGTTTCCCTTGTGATTCCTGAAAAAGAGGTTCTTGCAATGCGTCGAGTCGAACGCTTTCCAATAATTCAACGCTTCCTCGATAGTAGGAATCGGCGGATGAAAATGTATCTCAAACGGAATCTCAAGCTCATTCAGCTTGTCAATAACCTTACGCTGACGTTCCGACAACTCATGTTCTGCTTTTTTCATAGCAATTTTATTTGTTCGATTTATTAATAAATTCAACATCTAAAGTCTAAATGGAATACTTGTCTCAAACTTTAAATCAAGTCCCGTCACAGGGTGGATGAAACAGAGTTTATAGGCATGAAGTCCGAGACGATGAATCGGATCGTCGCCGTCACCATATTTCGGGTCGCCGACAACTGGATAGCCGATATCTTGAAGATGCACGCGGATTTGGTTCTTACGGCCGGTGTCGAGACGCAGCTCAACGAGAGAATAGCCGTCCTTCACCTTAATTAATTTGTAGTGTGTCGTCGCGAACTTGCCGCCGTTGTCGAATTTGCTCGAATAAGTGATAAACTGGCTGTTATCTTTCAGCCATGAGCTTATTGTGCCTTCCGTTTTACGCATCTCGCCGTGTACGAGGGCGACATAACGGCGGTCATAGACCGTCTCTTTCCAGTTTTCTTCAAACTTCAACGCTATTTTCTTGTCTTTCGCAAAAAGCATAAGCCCCGACGTGTCTCTGTCCAGACGATGTATCGTATGAGCATGATAGCGTTGATGATTTCTCTCAAGATATTGATTCAGAATGCTTTGCACCGTCTCATCACTCGGATGTGGCGAGTTGCACAATATCCCGTTTCGTTTTTCTACAACAAAAAGATATTGGTCTTCAAAAACAATTCTAACCCAATGACTATGAAACGTTTCCATGTTTTTGTTACGTTCGATTCTCACTTCCATGTCTGGATTTAGCTGGAAATTATGTCGCGTCACATTTTTGCCATCAACCGACACCGAACCGCCAGAAAGAATGTTTTTCGCCTTGTTCCTGCTGATACCATCCATCTTTCTCATGATGAACGGTAGCAGTTCTTCATTTTCTAATACTTTGAAAATCAAATCTTTACGGTTGTAAAGTTTTTTGTTTTGCATGCTTGAAATAATTTATACAAAAATAAAAAAAAAGTTTGTCCCTTTAATGAAAAATGTTTAAATTTGCGGAAGAAAACGTAAATAATATTATATTTTTATAAGATAATGACTATCAATGAATTAAAAAATATCGCGTCGCAGGTGAGGCGCGATATCATCAGAATGGTTCATGCTTGTCAGTCGGGGCATCCGGGCGGTTCGCTTGGTGCCACTGATATTGTAACAGCCTTGTATTTCGAGCAGATGCAGATAGAGCCGAGGAATTTCAGTATGGATGGGGCAGGAGAGGACATGTTTTTCCTCTCGAATGGTCACATCAGCCCGATGTTGTACAGCATTTTGGCGCGTCGTGGATACTTCCCGATTGCTGAGCTTGCCACGTTCCGCCGTCTCGGCACGCGTCTTCAAGGACATCCCACGCCTGTTGAGGGGTTGCCGGGTGTGAGGGTGGCAAGTGGCTCACTCGGACAAGGCCTCTCTGTTGCCATAGGAGCGGCACAAGCCAAAAAGCTCAACGGCGACAATCATCTTGTGTTCTGTCTCATGGGTGACGGCGAACAGGAAGAAGGTCAGATATGGGAGGCCGCAATGTACGCTCCGGCGAAAAACGTGGATAACCTCGTAGCTATCGTCGATTACAATAAGAAACAAATTGATGGCAGCACCGACGATGTCATGTGTCTCGGTGACCTAAAGGCGAAATATGAGGCGTTTGGCTGGAAAGTGTATGAGATGGACGGTAACGATATGCAGCGAATTGTTGATACTCTTGCTGTTACATGTCAGAACGCACGTCAAGGACGGCCTCAGGTGATACTCGCTCACACCGAGATGGGCATGGGCGTCGATTTCATGATGGGTACGCACAAATGGCACGGTACGCCGCCTAACGACGAACAGGCTGCTAACGCCTTGTCGCAACTCAAAGAAACACTCGGTGATTATTGATTTTTTATCTAAGAAATTATGAAAATAGAAGTTCAAAACTACAAAGATACAAGAAGCGGTTTCGGCGACGGTCTGCTCGAAGCCGGCAAGCGTAACCATAAGGTGGTAGCTCTATGCGCTGACCTCACCGGTTCTCTGAAGATGGGTGATTTCGCGAAAGCGTTTCCAGAGAGATTCTTTCAGACAGGCATAGCAGAGGCTAATATGATAGGCATAGCGGCAGGTCTTAGCATAGGCGGATACATCCCGTTCACAGGCACTTTCGCCAACTTTTCATCGGCACGCGTCTATGACCAGATACGAATGGTGGTGGCTTACTCCAACAAAAACGTGAAGGTATGTGCCTCACACGCTGGCGTCACTCTCGGCGAAGACGGTGCCACGCATCAGACACTCGAAGACATAGGCATGATGAAGATGCTGCCCAACATGACAGTAATAGTGCCTTGCGACTATAACCAGACGAAAGCGGCAACTGTCGCCGTGGCGGAACACGAAGGTCCGGTGTATCTGCGTTTCGGACGCCCAAAAGTGCCTAATTTCACCCCTGTTGATGAGCCTTTCATCATCGGTAAGGCACAGATGATTCAGGAAGGCACCGACGTGTCGATATTCGCATGCGGTCATCTCGTGTGGAAGGCAATAGAGGCACTCCCGATACTTAAAGAGAATGGTATCAATGCCGAACTTATCAATATTCACACTGTGAAACCGTTGGACACCGAGGCTGTTCTCGAATCGGTTGCCAAGACTGGCTGCGTGGTGACAGCGGAGGAACACATGCGCAATGGCGGTCTCGGCGACAGCATAGCACAGGTGTTGGCGTTGAACAACCCCAAACCATTGGAAATGGTAGCCGTTAACGATGTCTTCGGACAGAGCGGCACACCCGACGAGCTGCTGAAACATTATCATCTCGACACTGTCGATATTGTGGAGGCGGCGAAAAAGGCAGTGGCAAGAAAGACTAAAGTCTAAAAACTAACGACTAAAAACAGAAAAGGACATCAAAACTGATGCCCTTTTTTAGTAGCGGGGATGAGAATTGAACTCATGACCTCCGGGTTATGAATCCGACGCTCTAACCAACTGAGCTACCCCGCCGTTTTCAGGGTGCAAAGGTACACATTTTTTTATTATCCGCAACAAATTTTTTTAAATTTTTTAATTTTATTTTTTTTGCGTTGTATTAGAAATATTTGTATTTTTGCGGGTTAAAAAATTAAAAATTAAGTCAAAATGAAAAAGTTATTTGTCTTATTTAGCGCACTGTTTGTGATGTGCTTCGCGTCGTTCGCACAAAGCGGAACAGCTGAAAAACAAAATGGTCCGGAGATTACTTTCAAGGAGACAAACCACGATTTTGGCAATATCCAATTCAAAGGTAACGGCACATACGAGTTCGTTTTTGTCAATACAGGCAACGAGCCGCTAATATTGTCACAACCGAAATCATCGTGCGGATGTACCGTGCCTGAATGGCCTAAGCAGCCAATCCTTCCAGGTGAGTCGAACGTTATCAAAGTGACATATAAAAACACCGACCGCGCAGGCAGTTTCAATAAATACGTTACGATATTCTCTAACGCAATGAAAAACAAAGAAGTGAAGCTTCATATCAAAGGTACGGTACTCGCACAACCTACCGAAGCGGCACCACTGAAAATCCAAGGCGTCGGAAGCCCAGTCAACAGAAACAACTAATTCTTGTATATAAATAATTTATGCCTAAAATTTCTAAAAAAGGCCAGTTTATGCCGGCTTCGCCAATCAGAAAGCTCGTGCCTTTCGCCGACGAAGCAAAACAAAGAGGTATTCATGTCTATCACCTGAATATCGGTCAGCCTGACATCGCCACAACTCCATACGCCATCGAAGCTGTTAAGAATTATGACGAGAAAGTCATAAAATACTCAAACTCAGCAGGTAACCTGTCGTATAGACAGAAAATTTGTAACTATTACGCTAAACTCGGTATCAATATCACTACGGATGAGATTATTGTAACCAACGGAGCTTCCGAAGCCTTGCAGATAGTGTTTATGACTATCATGGATCCTGACGACGAAATCATCATCCCAGAGCCGTTCTATGCCAATTACAATGGTTTTGCCCAGACAGCCGAAGTGCGTGTAAAGCCTATTTATTCCTCAATCAACAACGACTTCGCATTGCCTCCGATTGAAGACTTCGAGAAAGCCATCACTCCGCATACTAAGGCCATCCTCATCTGCAACCCCAACAACCCGACGGGTTACTTATATTCAGAAGAAGAGATGGAGACACTGCGTCAAATCGTCATGAAATACGACCTTTATCTCATCACCGACGAGGTATATCGTGAGTTCTGCTACGATGGCAATCATCACCATTCGGCGATGCATCTGAAAGGCATTGACGACAATGTTATCTTAATTGACTCAGAATCAAAGAGATACAGTGCATGCGGCATACGTGTCGGACGTCTTATCACTAAAAACAAGGAGGTCATCAGCACAGCGATGAAGTTCGCCCAGGCGCGTTTGTCGCCACCGTCATACGGACAAGTGGCTGCTGAGGCGGCTCTTGACACCCCGGAGTCATATTTCGACGGAATCGTCAAGGAATACGAGGCGCGCCGCAATGTGTGCGTTGAAGGCATCAACAAAATTCCCGGAGCGTTCTGCCCGACACCGAAAGGTGCCTTCTATATCGTGGCGCATCTGCCTATCGATGACTCGGAGAGATTCTGCAAATGGCTGCTCACCGACTTCAGCTATGAAGGCAAAACGGTGATGCTCGCCCCGGCAAGCGGATTCTATTCGACACTCGGCCTCGGACGTCATGAGGTGCGCATCAGCTACTGCCTCAACTGTGACGACCTGCGCGATGCCATGCTTATCTTGGGGAAAGCCATAGAAGCTTACCCTGGCAAGGCAAGAAACTAATAAATAAGATATTTCTCTCTGATTTTCAGATAGTTATCGATTCCGTCCCGCCACGATGAACGTATCTCATCCTCTGGAATGGCGGAATCGATTTTTTGTTGCAGGTCGGACACACCGGCCAGCTTTATGAAATAATTGTTGAAGAATTTTTCATCTTCAGCAAGACGTTTTCTGGCATCTATAATCCAGGATAGATTCAGCTTTTTCTCGTTTTTACTATAATTATGAGCATAATCTATCAGATTCACCGTGTCGTTGATATGAGGCAAGATATATACCTGAAACGGCATGTCAGTGCCACGTCCCACACTCACATCGGTGCCCTCAAAAAGACATAACGAAGGATAGAGATATACCGCTTCCCAGTTCGGTAGATTGGGCGAAGGCTTCACCGGCAGTTTGTAGATGGCATTTCTGTCGTAATTTCCCATAGTGACGACGGTCAAATCGCATTGTACGCCGCTGTCAAGCCATTTCTCGCCATTCACCATCATGGCATATTCACCTATCGTGAGACCGTAAACAATTGGTACTGAGTGTATTCCGACAAAAGAGGCGTTCTCTGGCTCAAGAACCGGACCGTCAACATAAAAACAGTTCGGGTTGGGTCTGTCAAGCACAATGACAGGGATATTGTTGTCGGCGGCAGCTTCCATTACGTATGTCATAGTTGAGATGTAAGTGTAGAAACGTGTGCCTACATCTTGAAGGTCAAATACAAGAATATCAACGTTTTGCAACTGTTCCGCAGTAGGTTTTTTGTTCTTGCCGTAAAGTGACACGATAGGGATTCCGGTCTTTTCGTCAGTGCCGGAATTGACAAAAGCTCCCGCCTCCGCAGTGCCGCGAAAACCATGCTCCGGAGTGAAAATTTTTGCAACATTGATATTAAGACTTAGCAAAGTGTCGATGAGATGCGTGCCGTTGTCCATGATACTCGTCTGATTTCCAATCACTCCGACGCTCTTGTTTTCCAATAGAGGAAGATATTTTTCCATTCTCATTGCCCCGACCACGGCGTCTTTCGCATCAAGAAGCTTTAAAACATTGTTTTCTTGTGCATTGATATTCAATGATATAGATAAAAATATGCTTAGTACTCCCAAAAATTTCATTTTCATATCGAAAATTTTTTTACTTTTGCAAGTATAAGAAAAAAATGAACGCGGCGACATTCATATCGAAAAGAATTTTTTCATTGTCGAAAGAAAACCTTTCCTCGACGGTAATGCGCATTGCAGTCACAAGTGTTGTCCTTGGCATTGCTATCATGTTGATTTCCATAGCTGTAGTTGTAGGTTTTAAAAATCAAATTAAAGATAAAGTCATAGGTTTTGTCGCCCCTATTCACGTTCAGGCGTTGAATCAGAATGAGTCGATAGAGGAAACGCCTTTTGTTTATGACAGTCTTCTCAACGCCCGTCTGAACAAGACTTTTATAACCGCAATAAATAAAACGGCTAACAAGGCAGGTCTCATCAAAACAGAAGATGAAATTCAGGCGGTTGTATTGAAAGGCGTCGATGCCGGCTACAATTGGAATTATATCAACTCATATCTCATTGGTGGAGAAATTCCGCAATATGTTGAAAATGAACGCTCTAACGATGTGGTAATTTCAAACATTATATCCAGAAAAATGAATCTGAAAGTCGGTGACCCCGTCAGGATATGGTTTGTTGACCAAGAAATGAAAGCGAGGGGCAGGCGATTTAACGTGAAAGGCATTTATGAAACTGGCCTTCAGGAATGCGACGAGCGTTTCGTTTATTGCGATTTGAACCAAATCAGACGACTTAACGGTTGGAATAACAATGAAATAGGGCATCTTGAGATTTGGGTTGACAACAAAGAAGAGCTGAAAGAATACAATGAAAGGATTTATTACAGCATTCCTACCAATCTCGTCTCTTATACCGCAATGGACAGTTATCCTCAGATTTTCGACTGGCTGGAGCTGCAAGATATGAATGTCGTCATTATCATCACGTTGATGCTACTCGTGGCGGGCATCACAATAATCAGTATGTTGTTGATTATCATACTCGAACGAACCTCAACAATAGGACTTCTCAAAGCAATGGGGGCTTCAAACGGATTGATAAGGCAAATTTTCCTGAAACATTCATGCAGGATACTATTAATAGGTGTGGCTATCGGCAACGTGGTTGGTATCGGACTTTGCCTGATTCAAAAATTCACAAATCTTATCACGCTTTCGCCCGAATCGTATTATCTTTCAGCCGTCCCAATCGAGTTGAATATCTGGCATATTTTGGCTCTCAATATCGGAACAATGATTCTCTGGATTGCGATGCTGCTTTTGCCGACAATGCTTATCAATAACATAACTCCTTCAAAATCAATAAGATTTGAATAACAAAAAAATAAAAATATATGGACAATTTTACAATAGAACCTTTAAAAGGATACGGCGACCTCAGTTTTGGCATGCCTATTGATGATGTTGTCATGGTTTTGGGCCAGCCCACCGTGCAGGAAGAAATTGATTCGGCTTACGAAGACGAAAATCATATCTTTGTGCTTGATTATGAGGAACTTGACTGTTCTTTTTACTTTGAGGGCGACACCGAGCAGCGTCTCACTAATTTTTATACCCTTAACGGGAAAAGTGAGTTGTTCGGTGCCAAGATATTCGACCTGAACAAAGATGAGATTGTCGAACTCATGAAGCAGAATGGTTATGATGATTACATCGAAGACACTGAAGATGGTGACTGTATCTCATACGATGAACTTAATCTTGATTTCTATTTCGATGATAATCAGTTAGTTGAGGTGTTCTGGGAATGCCAGCGCGGGTGAAACTGCATTATCACTTGACGCAGATATTCATCGGAGACGTGGGTGTAAATCTCGGTCGTCGAGATGCTTGAATGTCCCAGCATTTGCTGGACGGCACGCAAATCAGCGCCGCCTTCAAGAAGATGTGTCGCAAACGAATGACGCAATGTGTGAGGACTGATATTCTTTTTGATACCGGCTTTTTCTGCAAGGTTTTTCACCAACAAAAAGACACTCTGGCGTGTCAGGCTGCTGCCTCTCGCGCTGATGAAGACTTTGTCGGTAAACTTCGACTTGATATCCTGGTGCCGCCGCTCGCCATCAATGTAAAACATCAACTCTCTCAGTGTTCTCTTTCCAATAGGGACAAGACGCTCTTTGTCGCCTTTCCCGATAATCTTGATAAACTCGTCTTTTATATATATATCACTGATATTCAATGAGATAACTTCTGAGACACGAAGTCCGCAACCGTACATCACTTCGATAATTGCTTTGTTGCGGTGCCCAAACTGCTGGCTTAAATCGATGTTTTCAATCATACTCACAATCTTTTCGTAACTGAGAACTTCAGGAATGTGTCGCCCCAGAGTCGGAGAACTGACAAGCAAAGTTGGGTCTTCTTCACATATCTTTTCTTGAATGAGATACTTGTAAAAACTCTTTAATCCGGATAAAATACGGGCTTGCGATGATGCGCTTATACCTAAATTATAGAGATTGGCGAAAAAACTCTCAATATCTTCATGGGCGATTTCCGTTACCGAAAGAGAATGTCCGTTATCTTGGAGATACTGCATAAACAGTTCAACATCATGACAATACGCCGAAACGGTATTGTCTGACAGCGACTGCTCAAGTTGCAAAAAATCGCTGAAATGTCCGATTAGGTTTTTATCTAAAAGCATAAATTTTTTGCAAAGATGAAAAAAAAAATGTAATTTTGCGTTGAAAAATTAAAAAAAATGAGAAAAGTCCATTTTATTGCAGTCGGTGGGAGTGCGATGCACAATCTTGCAATTGCTTTACACCGAAAGGGTTACGAAGTAACAGGCTCCGATGATGAGTTTTTTGAGCCGTCAAGGACACGTCTTGAGAAAGAAGGCATCTTGCCAAAGGAAATTGGCTGGCATCCTGAGTTGCTCGATGAAAGCTATGAGGCTGTAATCCTTGGGATGCACGCGCGTATTGATAACCCTGAACTTATTCGTGCTCAACAACTTGGACTGAAAATCTATTCTTATCCCGAATATCTTTACGAACAAAGCAAAGATAAAATTCGCATCGTGATAGGAGGCAGTCACGGCAAGACAACTATCACTTCCATGATTTTGCATGTTATGAAAGCGGCGGGTATTGAGACTGATTTCATGGTGGGTGCGCAACTTGAGGGCTTCGACGTGATGGTACACCTCAGCGATACGGCAAAATATATGGTGATTGAGGGCGATGAATATCTCACTTCACCCATCGACCGCGTGCCGAAATTTCACAAATACCATCCGCATATCGCGGTAATAAGCGGAATAGGGTGGGACCACGTCAATGTTTTCCCGACTTTCGACATCTATGTGGAGCAATTCAGTATTTTTGTGAAGACGATAGAGCCTGGAGGCTGCCTTATTTACGACGCCAACGACTTGGAAGTCAAGAAGATAGCCGAAAAAGCGACGGTACCGACTTTCGGATATGGCATTCATCCTTATAAAACTGTCGATGACAGTACATTTCTTGTGTTCCCCGACGGAAAAGAAGAGAAAATACAAGTTTTCGGTGAGCATAACATGAAGAATATCAATGCGGCGCGTTATGTCACGAGGCAGATTGGAATCAGCGACGAACTTTTTTATGAGGCGATAAAAACATTCAAGGGTGCTGCACGTCGTCTGGAGCTTCTTTTTGCAAATAAGAAAAAAAATAATGTGGTGTTCCGTGACTTCGCTCATGCGCCGTCGAAGGTTCTTGCCACAGTAAAGGCTCTGCGCGGACAATATCCATTACATAATTTATTGATTGTCTTTGAGTTACATACTTATAGCAGCCTCAGTGAGGAGTTTATTGACCATTATGCGCATTGTCTTGACGATTGCGACAATGCAATTGTTTTTTACGACCCTCACGCCGTGGCAATAAAAAAATTGGAAATGATGACCGACGAAAGAATCGTTAAAGGCTTTCAACGTCATGATTTACAAGTGGTTCACTCAAAAAATGAACTTATGCAACTTTTAGGCAGAGGTTTTGAAACGCATACCGTCGGCGGTTTCATGAGTTCCGGCGACTTCAATGGCCTCACCACCGACGACTTGAAGAAAATATTTTAATAGACGAGTTCTCCGTTGATAAAAGTATTGATAATCTTTACGTTAGGAATCTTTTCATCGGAAATAGTCATGATGTCGTCCGACAAGATGACGAAATCGGCTTCTTTACCTTTCTCGATACTACCTTTTCGATTTTCAGCAAAGTAGCCTTTCGCAGGCCAAATCGTGATGGATTTTAATGCTTCTTCACGAGTTAACTTATTGTTTGTCAGATATTTACGTGCTACAGAAGCATAAAAAGTCTTGATTGGAGAAATATGTTCTATCGGGAAATCCGTTCCGTTGATTATCCAGCCGTTTTGGGCAAGCAGCGTTTTATATGCGTATGCTGTTTTAATACGTTGAGTACCGAGGCGTTCTTCTGCCCAAGGCATGTCGGAGGTGCAATGTGTGGCTTGAACAGAAGGTATGACGCTATAATTTTTGAATAAGGCAAAATCGTCGGGATGTATGGTCTGGGCATGTTCCACGCGCCATCTTAAATCGTTTTTACCTTTAAGATATTTGCTGTAGATGTTAAGAATCATACGTACTCCTCCGTCGCCGATGGCATGACAGCACACCTGATAACCGGCGTTGTAGGCTTTTTCACATACGTTGTTGTAAAAATCTTCGCTTTCTACTGTAAGTCCATCAGTATCAGGCGCGTCGGAGTAAGGCTCGATGAGTTTGGCACCACGTGAACCGAGGGCACCGTCGGCATAGATTTTCACGGAACGCACCGTAAGTCGTTCATTATCAATCACTCCACGCTTCATGAAATAATCCATAGTCTCGTCATCGGGGTTTATCATTGCATTAACTTTCATCCTAATTACGCCGGCCTGTTGCAGTCCCTCTATCATCTCGACGGAATTGATGTCGAGGCCGGCGTCTGTAACGCCTGTCAAGCCGAGAGCAAAACAGTCACGTTGTGCCACCTTCAACGCTTTGACTTTCAAGCTGTTATCTAATGGAGGCACAGCAGCCTTGGCAATGTCGGCAGCGTTGTCAAGAAGAACACCCGTGGGATTACCCTGTTTATTTAAGATTATCTCACCTCCTGAAATTTTTGTATTTTTATCTAATCCTATGATTTTCAAAATGTTATCAGATACAAGCACTGCATGACCGTCGATTCTCGTGATAAGTACTTTTTTATCAGGAAAACGTTGCCGTAACGCTGTGTTTTCCGGAAAATCATTTACTTCCCATAGGTTTTGGTCCCAACCGCGTCCAAGCAGCCATTCGGAATCGTTATTTTTGTTATGTTGTTCAAGTCGGTCAAGCACATCATCAAACGACTTGCTTCCCGTGAGGTCTGCGTAACGCACCTTCCATTCGCCGTAGCCAACAAAATGGCAGTGTCCGTCGATGAAACCCGGATAAATGCTATTGCCTTGAGCATCAAGGGTTTGTGAGGCATCATATTTTTTCAAGATTTTTTTATCGCCGCCAATCTCAACGAATTTTCCATCTTTAATGGCAAATGCTGTCGCCTTACTGAACTGATTGTCAACGGTATAGATGTTTCCGTTATGGACAATCAAATCAACTTTTGTTTTGCTGCAAGAAAACATAGAGATAATTAAAATAAACAACAACGTTTTTTTCATTTTTACATATTTTTTGTTAAAAGAAAGTCATTATCTTCGTCTTTCAAATTAAAATATTCCTTTAGGATGCCATTTTTGAGGAGTTCATTGCTTTTTCCTGCCATAAAAGTCTGATTTTTTGCCATAATCCAGACGTAGTCGGTAAAGCGAAGCAGCAGTTCAAGGTCGTGAGAACTGAAAAGAATGGCTTTACGTTGCTCTTTCGCAAGTTTTTTTAGCAAAGAGAACAGCTCGATTTTACTCGGATAATCCAAAAAAGCCGTTGGCTCGTCAAGCATTATAATTGGGGTGTTCTGTGCGATGGCTTTTGCTATCATCACTTTCTGTTTTTCGCCATCAGACAATGTATTAAAAATTCTGTCAATCAGATTGTTAGCACCTACTAATTCAAGTGATACTTTAATTTCATGTTCGTCAATATCATTGAGTTTTCCGAACATGTTGGTGTAGGGAGCACGTCCAGCCGCCACCACGTCAGATACCTTCAGAAAGATGTCGTCGGGGCGTTCCGTGAGTACTATGCCAAGCATTTTGGCACGGTTTTTGTTGTCATATTGGTTTAAGTTTTTGCCAAATAGCTCAATAAGTCCGCTTACGGGTTTTATATGTGTCGAGAATGTTTTAAATAGTGTCGATTTTCCTGCGCCGTTAGGTCCTACAAGAGCTATTATATCGCCTTCGTTTAACGACACATTAATGTTTGAGACGATAGCTTTGTCGTTGTAACCTATTGATAATGATTTTGTTTTTAATATTTCCATTTTTATTTTTTTCTTTTCATGATGACGGAAATCACGACTGGTGCTCCGATGAACGCTGTCACTGCGTTGATTGGCAGGTTGCCGTCGAGACCGGGCAGTCGCGCTATCAGGTTGCAGAAAAGTGCCATATTCATTCCAATGAGCATGGTGACGGGAATCAGCAGGCGATGGTCGCTGCTTTTGAACAGAAACCTCGCGATATGCGGCATGGCAAGGCCAACAAAAGCGATGGGACCACAATAAGCCGTCACGATGGCAGTCAGATAGCCTGAAATCAGGATAATGATGACGCTGTTGCGCTTGATGTTGAGACCTAAATTTTCAGCGTACATCTCGCCTAACAGCATGATATTCAGGTTTTTAGCTAAAAATAACGATGCGAAAAGCCCTATGGCGATGCTGATGGCGAAAACAGGCATTTTAGAGTTACCTACGCCGGAGAAACTGCCCATTCCCCATATCACAAAGGCGTGGATGTCTTCTTTCAGGCTGAAAAATTTCAGTATATCGGTGATGGAACTTGCGAGATACGCTATCATTAAGCCTATGATTATCAAGGTGGTCATATTTTTTATCCTTGAGCTGAAAGCGAGCATGACTAATAGCACAACTATCGCGCCGATGAAAGCGGCGAGGCTGACGCCGATGGTTGACCACCAGCCGAATGACGAGACTGCCGCGCCTGAGATGGCTCCTGTGAGCAATATCACTATACCGACGCCGAGACTGGCACCGCTGCTGATGCCGAGCATCGACGGGTCGGCAAGAGGGTTGCGAAACAACGTCTGCATCAGAAGACCCGCTACGGCGAGTGCAGCACCTGCCAATAATGCAGTCAATGCTTGTGGAAGACGATAATCAAAAATAATGATATTCAATGTTTTATCTGTATTATATTTAAGTAATACTTTAAATATCTCCTTGAAAGAAATTGTGACGGAACCGACAAACAGATTCAAGATAAAAAGCATTATCCCGAAAAGTATAATCCCTGCAATTCCGATTATTATTTTTCTATTTTTCATTGGTCATCTTATAAAAATAGTTAGGTTGATAGTCGCTTTCAACCATCTCCGGATGGAAAGCGAATACAAAATCTTTCAGCAGCAGGTCAGGTTCGTACTCCGACTTTTCGAAATAGCCGCTTGCGCGAATGTCGCACACCAAAATGTTTTTGTTTTTATAAGCCTTGAAAAATGTATATAGTTCATTTTCAATGGATAAGCGCTCGTATGAATAAGGAAAATTGGTAGAATTCATGATACGCCAGAAGTCGGCGTCACGGGCTTTTGAGAGTACCGTCTCTGCATCGACTGGAATGCTCGCCGTCGAAGTGTTGTCTTTCCATATATAGTCGGCTCCGGCGTCGTGAAAAATCTGCGCGATGTAACTGTTTCCACCAGGCAGATACCACTGACCTTCAAAAGGCAAGTCGGAGAATACCGTAGGGCGAAAATCCACTTCAGCACAGAGCGATTTCAGTGAGTCATAACGAGTTACAATATCATTGAACCATGCGTCGGTGTCTTTTTCACGACAGGTGAGAAAGCCTATTACTTTGAGCCATTCAGCACGTCCAAGTGGATGATTTTCAAGATAATCAGCAAAAGGAAACATCATCGCGCCTGTCAGTTCACCTATTGTCGTCTTGGGTACTGTTGAATAGGGCGTATAAAGAATCACATCCGGTTGAATCCTTATCACTACCTCGGTGTTGAGGTTTGTCTCAATGCCCACGTCTTCAATTTTTTTCTCCGCAAGAAGACGTTTAATCTCAACGTTGTCGGTGTAGCCGCTTTCGAGTATGCCTTTCACTCGGCTTATCTCGCCAAGTTCAAGAAACACAGACCATTGCGTGGAAGAATATGTAATCACCGAGTGTACCGGAGTGCGTATCACCGACTTGTTTTCAAGCTCCTCGGGTAACCGGAGAGAGTCGGGATAAAGATAAAAATCACCAAGGGAATAATCGTTCCACGGATTTGAAATATTTATGTAATATCCTGATTTATAATTAGTTATATTGATATAGCTCGTGTATTTCATCAGATTTTCGTCATCCGAAACAACATTGTTTTCTGCATGATTTGTTTCATCATTGCATGAAAACAGCAAGAAAATCGTTGAAACACAGAGAAATAGCCATTTTTTCATGTCAAAAAAATTGTAAAAATTATAATTGCAAAGATACGAAAAAATATGATTCATAATGTTGATATTTTATTTTTGAAATAGTGTGAACTCTCAGAAAAAATACTTATCTTTGCAATCTAAATTGAATACTATGGGAATTTTCATGTTTCATAGGCCTGAGATGCCGCGATTTAATTATATTCCACGATATTATGACCCCAACAAGGAGGAGTTGGAGAAGAGGAAGGCTGCCATGGGGCTGGATTCGCAACTATCTGATAATGAGAAGTTTAGGATGCGTATGAAGACGAGATGGGGCAGGATTAATGAAGACGGTCGCGCCAAGAAATCGAGATCGTCGTTGAAGCCCATGCGAATTGTGTTATTCTTTGGAATAGCGGCATTTTTCATATATTTTATTTTTTTCACGCCCTTGGTAGAGAATTTTATAACCATGTTCCTGCATTTAGGAGGTAAGTAGTTATGTCGTTGGATATCATAAAGTTACTTCCAGACTCTGTTGCCAATCAGATTGCGGCTGGAGAAGTCATACAGCGTCCTGCTTCCGTCGTTAAGGAGTTGATAGAGAATGCGATAGATGCCGGTGCGACGCAAATCGACTTGGTTGTCAAGGACGCGGGGCGTACTTTTATCACGGTGTCGGACAACGGATGTGGCATGTCGGAGACCGATGCCCGGCTTTGTTTTGAGCGTCATGCCACGTCGAAGATTAAGAGTGCCGACGACCTCTTTGCTATACGTACCATGGGATTTCGTGGGGAGGCACTCGCCAGCATCGCCGCGGTGGCACAAGTGGAACTGACGACACGTCGAAAGGAAGATGAAGAAGGCACGAAGATTTATATTGAAGGCTCAAAAGTGATAGAACAGGTGCCGACACCGATGGTGACGGGAACGAAATTCACTGTGAAAAACTTGTTTTTCAACGTTCCTGCACGACGTAACTTCTTGAAATCCAATGAGGCGGAGTTGCGTCATATCAATGAGGAGTTCTTCCGAATCGCCATCATGAATCCCGAGGTGGGCTTTACTTTCACGAGCAACGACAAAGAGCTTTTTCACCTGTATCCCGGCACGCTGAAACAACGTATCGTCGGGCTTTTCGGCAAAGACTACGACGGCAAGCTGTTGCCTGTGAACCAAGTGACAGAGTCGGTGACGATAGACGGATTCATAGTGAAGCCTGAGTTCTCAAAGAAGACACGAGGCGAGCAGTATTTCTTCGTGAACCGACGTTTTATCAAGCATGCCTACCTGCATCATGCGGTGGAAAATGCCTATAAAGAGATGATTCCACAGGATTGTTATCCAGGCTATTTCCTTGATATCCAGATAGATCCGAGAGAGATAGATATCAATATCCATCCGACGAAGACGGAGGTGAATTTCATCGACGTGAAATTGATTTATGCCATCATGCACTCGGCGGTGCGCAAGGCGATAGGACAGAACAACCTCGCTCCGATGCTCGACTTCGATGTGAACCCTAATATGGGCATTGATTTTGGAGCTGCCAGCCGCATGGACAGACCCGTCATCACGCCGAAGACGAATTTTGATCCGACATATAACCCTTTCAAAATCAATCCGATACAGCATCAACAGCAAAATTGGAGAATAGCTTACGACGACAGTAACGACACGGTGGCAAATAACAGTTATGAACACAGCAACGGTGATGCCATGCCTCTTGCCGAGGAGCAGAAAAGCTTGTTTTTGCAGCTTCAGCAGTCGTATATCGTGACGACAGTGAAGTCGGGGCTGCTGGTCATAGACCAGCAGCTGGCACATGAACGTATCCTCTACGAGAAATATCTTAAAGAGATGGAGACGGATGCCAGAGCCTCGCAGCAAGAGCTGTTTCCACATCATATCTCGTTGAATATCAATGATGCATCGCTTCTGAAGGAGCTGAAACCGGAGCTTGAAAACATAGGCTTCAGAATTGAGGCAGTGAACGCCACCACTTTCGTCATCAACGGGACGCCGACGGACTGCAAAGGTAACGACGTTGTCATGATAATAGAAAAGATTTTAGAAGATTATAAGACTAATCTTTCTGGTAATCAATCAGATAATAAATTAAAATTAGCGCGTTCGTTGGCATCACAGATGGCGGTGAAGAAAGGACAGACGCTAAGCTCAGTGGAGATGCAAAACATCATCGACAGACTTTTTGGCTGCGCCGTGGCGGAGGTGTCGCCCGACGGCAGGAAAATCTTCACAATAATCAATGCTGACGACATAATAACACGTTTGAGTAATGGAAAATAATTTTAGACCTCAAGGCTTTTCAATTTTACCTTTAGTGGTAAAGAACCTGTTGATTATCAACGGAATATTTTTTCTTGCCACTATTACTTCCGACATGGTATGGCATGTGGATCTGGCTCAATATCTCGGATTGCATTACATCGGCGCATCCGATTTCAGGCCATATCAGTTTGTTACATACATGTTTATGCATGGCAACTTCGCACACATTTTTTTCAATATGTTTGCCCTGTGGATGTTTGGCAACACCCTTGAGAATGCGTGGGGATCGAAGCGTTTCCTCATTTTTTACTTCGTTTGCGGCATCGGGGCCGGCTTGACGCAGGAATTAGTGCAGTATATACAATTTCGAGATATAGTCGAAAACTATCAATATGTCAGGTTTAACAACACCAGCGTTCCCGTTGATGAATATCTCAACATGCTCACTACGGTAGGAGCTTCGGGTGCGGTGTATGGCATACTTCTCGCATTCGGCATGATGTGGCCTGACTCACGGATTTATATATACTTTGCCATTCCGATAAAGGCAAAATGGTTTGTCCTGATTTACGGTTTAATAGAACTGTTCTCCGGCTTTTCGTCAGTGGATAACGTGGCGCATTTCGCGCATGTGGGCGGCATGCTTTTCGGCTTGGCTCTCATCTTGTATTGGCGATATAAAGAGACAGGCAAAAATCCAAATCTAAATATTAGATTCAAAAATCCAAGAAAATCAGAGAATTACGACAGACCCAAGTCTGATTGGGATTACAACAAGGAACGTGCTGATGACAATAAAAGAACTGACGAGATACTTGATAAGATTAGCAAATACGGCTATGACAGTCTTACAAAGGAAGAGAAAGAGTTTTTGTTTAAACAGAGCAAGAAAAACTGACGAATATGTTAAGACACTGATTTGCAAGTGATTTATAGTTATGGACTTTAAATTAGTATCCGATTTTAAGCCCACCGGTGACCAGCCGCAGGCGATTGAGCAGTTGAAAAACGGCATTTTGGCAGGGGAGAGATACCAGACTTTGATGGGTGTCACAGGCTCTGGAAAAACGTTCACAATTGCCAACATGCTGGCGGAGCTGAACCGTCCCGCCCTGATATTAAGTCATAACAAGACGCTCGCAGCTCAGCTATACAGCGAATTTAAGCAGTTTTTTCCTGAAAACAAGGTGGAATATTTCGTTTCGTATTACGACTATTATCAGCCGGAGGCTTTTATTCCGCAGACCAACACATACATAGAAAAAGATTTGTCGATAAACGACGAGATAGACAAGTTGAGGCTCAGTACCACGTCGGCGTTGCTTTCGGGGCGACGTGACGTCATTGTAGTGTCCTCAGTATCATGCATTTATGGCATTGGAAACCCCGAGGATTTCAGTAATAACGTAATAAATATCGAGCAAGGACAGCGAATCAGGCGAGATGACCTACTGCTACAGCTCTCCAACGCGCTTTACAGTCGCAACGACATCGAGTTTACGCGTGGAAGGTTCCGTGTGAAGGGCGACACTGTAGATGTGTTTCCAGCCTATTCTGATGTCCCGTACCGTATCATTTTTTGGGACAACGAGATTGACGAGTTAGAGTCGTTCGACCCTATAAACGGCATGAGAATTGAGACTTTACAGAATATTACGCTGTTTCCAGCTAATATTTTTGTCACCTCCAAAGAGAAAATCAAGACAGCCACTGAAGAAATATTGCTCGACATGTTTAAGCAGGCGGAATATTTCCGGGAGATAGGCAAGTTTGAAGATGCGAAACGTCTGGAAGACCGTGTAAATCATGATGTTGAGATGATAAGGGAACTCGGTTACTGTTCCGGCATAGAGAACTATTCGCGATATTTTGACGGTCGCGCCGCTGGTACGCGTCCGTTCTGCCTGTTAGACTTTTTTCCCGACGATTACATCACGATTATTGATGAAAGTCACGTCACTGTGTCGCAGATACGTGGCATGTACGGTGGCGACCGTTCGAGGAAACAGACGTTAGTGGAATACGGCTTCCGTTTGCCGTCGGCACTCGACAACAGACCGTTGAAATTCGATGAGTTTGAAGCACTTGCGGGACAGACCATTTACGTGAGTGCGACGCCTGGCGACTACGAGATGCAACAGACACAAGGTGTGTATGTGGAACAACTCATTCGTCCGACAGGTCTCCTCGACCCCGTCATCGAAGTACGTCCCTGCACCAACCAAGTGGATGACCTCGTGGATGAGATAATGCGCATACTCGGCAACAAACAACGTGTGCTTGTCACCACTTTGACAAAAAGGATGGCCGAGGAACTGACAAATTATCTTAACAACTTGAATATCAATACAAGATACATTCACTCCGATGTAGATACCTTAGACAGGGTCGATATCATGATGGGTCTTAGACGTGGCGACTTCGACGTTCTCGTGGGCGTCAATTTGTTGCGTGAAGGTCTCGACTTGCCCGAGGTGCAGCTCGTGGCCATCCTCGACGCCGACAAAGAAGGTTTCCTGCGCTCTGAACGCTCGCTGACGCAGACAGCAGGACGCGCCGCACGTAACGCAGAGAGTAAAGTGATAATGTATGCCGATAAAATCACCGACTCGATGCGTAAGACTATCGACGAGACTCAACGCAGACGCGAGAAACAGATGGCTTACAATATCGCCAACGGCATCGTGCCTAAAACCATAGTAAAGACACTTGATAACGCGCTGGGCGATAGCATCAATAAGCAACATGCCAATGAATACGCCACAATAGAAGAACATATAAGGTCGGTGGCAGAGGAAAAAATCACAGTCTATCGCTCGCCTAAAGACATTAAAAAAGCCATTCAGGAAGCCAAGAAAGAGATGGAGAAGTCGGTCAGGGAACTGGATTTCATAAATGCCGCCAAATATCGTGATTTAATTGTAGCTCTGGAAGAAAAATTAAATAAAATGTAATTGATTATGATGTATTAAAATAAAATAAAGGTTAAAATTTTTGTTTTTCATTTTAAAAAATATATTATATTTGCACACATGGTAAAGGCGTGGTTGCTTTTATCATATCTTGTTTTGTAACTTGTTGATAAATAATGAATTATATTATATATGAGCGAAGGATTATATTCAATGGAAGCTAAGGATTTCGACAAAACCTTAGATTTGACGAAGATTAAGCCGTATGGCGATACGATGAATGATGGGAAGACACAATTAAGTTTCACTTTGCCTGTGCCGTGTGGTGCGGAGGCTGTGGAGGCCGCGAAACAGCTCTTAAAAACAATGGGTTTTGAAAATCCCATCGTTGTTTATTACAAAGAACTAACGCCTGGCTTCACGTTTTTCAACTGCTACGGAAGTTGCACACATACAGTGAATTACAGCACTATTTATGTACCCAAGGTTGAGTCGAACACCATGGACATGTACGAGACCGACCAGTATATTAAAGAAAATATCGGTCGTAAGATAGTTATTGTCGGCGCAAGCACTGGCACCGACGCGCATACCGTTGGTATTGATGCCATCATGAACATGAAGGGTTACGCCGGTCATTACGGTTTGGAGCGTTACGAGATGATTGACGCTTACAACCTCGGTTCGCAGGTGCCTAACGAGGAGTTCATCGCCAAAGGCATTGAGCTTCATGCAGATGCGTTGCTTGTGTCGCAAACCGTCACACAGAAAGACGTTCACATCAAGAACCTCACAAATCTCGTCGAGTTGATGGAGGCCGAGGGCTTGCGCGACAAGATGATTCTTGTGTGTGGCGGAGCGCGTATCACCCACGAGCTTGCCAAGGAGCTTGGCTACGATGCCGGCTTCGGAATGAATACCTACGCTGACGACGTGGCTTCGTTTGTGGTGGAGGAGATGGTGAAACGGGGAGTTAAATAGCTATTAGCCATTAGCCATTAGCTATTAGCCATTAGTTGTCAATTTAAAAGAGAAAATACAAATTAACAATTAAATATTTCAGAATATGGACAAAAATGAAATGAGAGAAGTAATCGCCAAGCGTGCCGCGAAGGAACTGCACGACGGCGATGTTGTCAACCTCGGCATCGGAATCCCGACAATGATTCCTAACTATTTGCCGGAAGGCGTCTCGGTGACTCTTCAGACAGAGAACGGCGCAATGGGTATGGGTCCTACACCTGCTGAGGGTGAGGAAGATAAGAACCTCATCAACGCTGGTGGCGGCTACATCACTTTGAACCCGGGTGCGTGTACTTTCGACTCAGCCACATCATTTGCGATTATCCGCGGCGGTCACGTCAACGTGTCGTTCCTCGGCGCGTTGCAGGTGGACGAAAAGGGTAACCTTGCCAACTGGATCATCCCGGGCAAGATGGCTCCCGGCATGGGTGGCGCTATGGACCTCGTGGTGGGCGCAAAACGCGTCATCCTGACGATGGAACACACTCAAAAGGGTGCTCCTAAAATCCTGAAAGAGTGCACACTGCCTCTCACAGCAGCAGGTCAGGTCAACATGATTATCACTGAGATGGGTGTGATGGAAATCACGCAAGAAGGCATAGTCCTCACCGAGATTCATCCGGAGTTCACGGTGGAGCAGGTGCAAGCCGCGACGGAGGCGAAACTCATCGTCAGCCCTAACTTGAAATCAATGTTGGACTAACACTCACCTTATGGAATATCAGTTTTTAAAGACCGTATTCAAAGACAATGGCATCGGCATCATGACTGTGTCGGCTCCGAAGTCATTGAACGCTCTTAATTCGACAGTCCTGAAGGAGATTGACCATTTCGTCAGCAATCTTGACACAAAGGCTGTTCGCGTCCTCATCGTCACTGGCGATGGCGAGAAGTCTTTTGTGGCTGGTGCCGACATCGCTGAGATGGTCAACCTTTACGAGAGAGAAGGTTATGAGTTCAGCAAACTCGGTGCCATTGCATTCCGTAAGATAGAGACGCTGCCTATACCCGTCATCGCTGCTGTCAATGGCTTCTGCCTTGGTGGAGGTTGTGAGTTGGCTATGGCATGCGACATCCGTATTTGCTCAAGCAACGCACGTTTTGGTCAGCCCGAGGTGGGCTTGGGCATCACACCTGGTTTCAGCGGGACGTACCGTTTGGCCAAGTTGGTAGGGCAGGGAATGGCCAAGGAGATGATATTCACGGGCAAGGCCATCAAGTCTGATGAGGCTTTGAGGATTGGCTTGGTGAACGCCGTTTGTGAGCCGGAAGAGCTTATGAACAAGGTGATGATGATGGCCAAGAAAATGGTCGCCAACGCGCCTTTGGCCATCGCCCACGCCAAGCGTTGCATCAACGAGAGTTACGACCTCTGTGCCGACGACGCCATCGAGTTGGAGAACGTTGCCTTCGGCAAATGTTTCGCCACCGACGACCAGAAGGAAGGCATGGCGGCGTTCCTCGAAAAGAGGGAGGCCGTGTTCGGAGGGAAGTAGCGACTATCGACTTTTCAGCAGTCAGCTTTTAGTCTGGGGTTGGCTCAGGCTGAAAGTTGGTTGCTGGAGGGAATTAAATTCTTATCTTTGTAGCAAAAACAAGGCACTATGAATGAAGTTGTACCCAACCAGCAGAACCTAATCATCTACAACACCCTTGATGGCAAGGTGAGTGTGGCGATGATGGCTCGCGACGGCAATGTCTGGATGAACCAGAAACAGATGGCAGAACTTTTTGCCACCTCGGTTCCCAATGTCAATATTCACATATCTAATATATTGAAAGAAAACGAGTTATATAAGAATTCAGTTATTAAGGATTATTTAATAACTGCCGCTGATGGGAAGCATTATAATGTCACTTTCTATTCGTTGGACATGGTTTTGGCCGTTGGTTTCCGCGTGAAAGGGAAACGTGGCACACAGTTCCGCATTTGGGCCAATCAACACCTAAAGGAGTTTATAGTGAAAGGTTTTGTGCTTGATGATGAACGCCTCAAAAATCCTGACGGTCGCCCCGACTACTTTGATGAGTTGCTTGAACGCATTCGCGACATAAGAGCCTCGGAGAAACGCTTCTACCAAAAACTGCGAGACCTGTTTGCCCTCAGCAGCGACTACGATTCAACCGACAAGGCAACACAGATGTTCTTTGCCGAAACGCAAAACAAGTTGCTCTATGCCGTCACTCACCAAACTGCTGCCGAAATCATTGTCAGTCGCGCCGATGCTTCGCAGCCCAACATGGCACTCACTTCGTGGAAAGGGGCGGTGGTACGTAAGCAAGACATCTACATCGCCAAAAACTACCTTCATGCAGATGAGATAGACCTGCTCAACCGTTTGACTACGCTATTCCTTGAATCGGCGGAAATCCGCGTGAAGGAACGCCTCGACCTTACCCTCAACTATTGGCGGCAAAATGTGGACAATCTGCTGCAATTCCAAAACAAGGACGTGCTTCGCAATGTCGGAAATATTTCCAACAAAGAAATGGAAACCCATGTATTGGCTGTTTACCAGCAATTTGACCAACGCCGCAAACATGCCGATGCCCAACTTGCCGACCAAATGGACGATGAGGAATTGAAACAATTGGAACAACAAATCGTGAACCGAAAATGACACTCAAAGGAAATAGACAAAAACAAATATCAAATCAATTAATTCATTAAATTCCAAACATCATGAAAATCTGTGTTATCGGAACCGGCACCATGGCAAAAGGTATCGTGAAGGCTTTCGCAGCCAAGATGCCCGTTGTCATGAAGAGCCGCACGCAAGCCAGCCTTGACAAGGCCATGGCTTCCATCTCGAAAGGCTACGGCAAGCTCGTCGAGAAGGGCAAGATGACCCAAGAGGCTGTCGATGCCCTGCTGAAAAATATCAGCACCACCACCGACTACGCCACCTTCGCCGATGCCGACCTCGTCATCGAGGCAGCCGTCGAGGAGATGCAACTCAAGAAAGACGTCTTCATGGAGCTTGACAAGATCTGCAAGCCTGAGACTGTTTTCGCAACCAACTCATCATCATTGTCAATAACCGAGATAGCCGCTTGCACAAGCCGTCCCGCACAATTCATCGGCATGCACTTCTTCAACCCCGCCGACCGCATGGCCTTGGTGGAAGTCATTAAGGGCCAGCTCACCAGCGACGAGGTGACCAAGTGCATCGTTGACCTTGCCACTTCCATCGGTAAGCAGCCCGTCAAGGTGAAGGAAGCCCCCGGCTTCGTCGTCAACCGCATCCTCATCCCGATGATCAACGAGGCGGTCGGCATCCTTGCCGACGGCATCGCCAGCGCGGAGGACATCGACAAGTGTATGATGCTGGGTGCCAACCACCCGATGGGACCTCTCGCATTGGCCGACCTCATCGGCAACGACGTCAACCTTGCCATCATGGAGGTGCTCTACAAAGAGTTCGGCGACCCGAAGTACCGTCCTCATCCCTTGCTGAGGAAGATGGTGCGCGCCGGTTTGCTCGGACGTAAGACTGGGGAAGGATTCTATAAGTATTAATTAGTTGAGAGTTGAGAGTTGAGAGTTGAGAGTTTTGAGCGCGACGCGTCTGAACCCCAACTCTAAACTCTAAACTCTAAACTCTAAACTGAACAAAATGGATTTTAGTTATTCAAAGACAGAAGAATTGTTCTTGCAGATGATAAGAGCATTTGCGGAGAACGAAGTCAAGCCTTTGGCAGCCGAAGTTGACGAACAGGAACGTTTCCCGATAGAAACCGTCAAGAAGATGGCCAAATTAGGTTTGATGGGCATTCCGGTGCCAAGACAATACGGCGGAGCCGGCGGTTCAGTGCAGATGTACATCATGGCTGTTGAGGATCTTTCAAGAGTGTGCGCCACCACAGGCGTCATCCTCTCCGCCCACACCTCGCTGTGCATGGCCCCAATCCTCGAAAACGGAACAGAGGAACAGAAGATGAAATATTTGCCGAAGCTCGCTTCCGGCGAATGGATAGGCGCTTTCGGCCTCACCGAGCCTAACGCAGGCACCGATGCCGCCATGCAGCAGACGATGGCTGTTGACGCTGGCGACAAATACATCCTCAACGGTTCTAAGATTTTCATCACCAACGCGGCGTACGCTGATGTGTTCATTGTGATGGCGATGACCGACAAGAGCAAAGGCACCAAGGGCATCTCGGCGTTCATCGTCGAGAAAGGCTTCAAGGGCTTCAGCATCGGCAAGAAAGAGTTGAAGATGGGTATCCGCGGCTCGGCGACATGCGAGCTTATTTTTGAAAACTGTGAAGTGCCGAAGGAAAACCTACTCGGACCTCTCGGTAAAGGCTTTACCATTGCCATGAAGACTCTTGACGGCGGACGTATAGGCATCGCATCACAGGCTTTGGGCATCGCTCAAGGTGCTATGGATGAGACAGTGAAATACACCAAGGAACGCAAGCAGTTCGGTAAGTCTATTGCACAGTTCCAGAACACTCAGTTCCAGATGGCCGACCTCAAGACCAAGGTCGAGGCGGCGCGTCTGCTCGTGAGAAGCGCAGCATGGAAGAAAGACAAAGGCATACCATATTCAGCCGATGCCGCTATGGCGAAACTCTTCGCAGCTGAGACGGCTATGGAAGTGACCACTAAGGCAGTGCAGTTCCACGGCGGCTACGGCTACACACGCGAATATCCGGTAGAACGCATGATGCGTGACGCTAAGATTACCGAAATTTACGAAGGTACATCAGAGGTGCAGAGAATGGTTATCGCCGGTCATTTATTTAAATAGGAGGTAAGATTATGAATATTATAGTTTGTATTAAACAAGTCCCGGATACTACAGAGATAAAAATCGATCCGGTAAAGAACACTCTTATCCGTGACGGCGTGCCGAGCATCATGAACCCTGACGACAAGGGCGGTCTCGAACTCGCTCTTCGCATGAAAGACAAATATGGTGCCAACGTCACCGTCATCACAATGGGACCTCCACAAGCCGACCTCATCCTGAGAGAAGCTTTCGCAATGGGCGTTGACAGAGCTATCTTGTTGACCGACAGGAAGTTCGCAGGCGCAGACACCCTCGCCACATCATACGCATTGGCAGGTGCCATCAAGACCTTGGACTACGACCTCATCATCGCTGGCCGTCAGGCTATTGACGGTGATACAGCACAGGTGGGTCCTGAGATGGCTGAACATCTTGGATTGCCACAGGTTTCATACGTTATTGACGCTGAACGCGAAGACAACGGCAACTTCATCGTGAAGAAAGAGAACGAAGACAGCGTACAGACTCTCGAAGTCGAAGGAAAATGTGTACTCACAGTACTCGCGTCAGCATTCGAGGCGCGTTATATGACAGTATCCGGCATCGTTGACGCTTACAGCAAAGAAGTTGAAGTTTGGGGTGCCGACAAACTCGATGTCGATGAGACAAAACTCGGCTTGAAAGGCTCGCCGACAAAGGTGTGGCAGTCGTTCCCGAAACAGCTCAAGGCACCGGGCGAGGTGTTCGAGGTGAGTGAAGAGGAGGCTGTGGAAATCATCGTTAACAAACTGAAAGAGAAACATTTAATCTAAAAGTAAAGCCATGGATATCAAAGATTACAAAAACGTTTATGTGTTCGCAGAACAGCGCGGAGGTATGATTCAGTCCGTAGCATACGAACTTTTAGGTAAAGCCCGCGACCTCGCCGACGCTCTCGGTGAGAAAGTAGTGGCAATGTTAATTGGTTACAATATCAAAGAGCAGGCTCAAAGTCTTATTGAGATGGGTGCCGACGAGGTACTTGTCGCCGACTGTCCTGAGCTGAAGGATTATCTGACGGAGCAGTATTCTCAGGTGGTGTATCAGATGCTCACAGAGCGCAAGCCGAGCATAGTGCTTTACGGAGCCACCACCATAGGCCGTGACCTCGCGCCACGTATCGCATCACGCCTAAAGACCGGTTTGACAGCCGACTGTACCAAACTTGAAATTGCTACAGTGGAAGATACAGGCGAGAAGCAGTTCCGCTCGACACGTCCCGCATTTGGTGGAAATCTCATGGCGACCATTCTTTGTCCTAACACGCGTCCACAGATGTCAACAGTGCGTCCGGGTGTGATGCAGAAACGTATCCGCGAGGCTGGAAGACAAGGCGAAATCACAATGTTTGCTCCTAAATTCGACGCGAGCAAGTTCAAAGTGAGAGTCATCGAGACCAAGATGAACTGCAAGTGCAACGACGACATCGCCGATGCCAAGATTCTGGTGTCGGGTGGCCGTGGCGTTCACGACAAGGAGGGTTTCGACAAATTGCAAGCTCTTGCCGACGTTCTCGGCGGCATGGTGTCATCTTCACGCGCCATGGTCGATGCAGGCGTCATGGATCACTGCTTCCAAGTGGGACAGACCGGCAAGACCGTGCGTCCGAACCTTTACATGGCATGCGGTATCTCTGGTGCCATCCAACACCTCGCAGGTATGGAGGAGTCGGACTTCATCATCGCCATCAACAAGGACAAATACGCTCCAATCTTCAGTGCAGCCGACCTCGGAATCGTAGGCGATTTGCATAAAATCGTCCCGATGCTGACAGAGAGACTGAAGAAAGAGGTGGAGAAATAATCCCGTAGAGACGTTCTCCGAAACGTCTCATAACAACAAAAAATCCCGACGGAAGCAATATCGTCGGGATTTTTTTGACAAAAAAACAATTGAAAAGTATCAATAGTCAAGATTTTGGGAAGTATAAAAAAACTGATTTATGGGAGAAAGTGTTTGAGATAGATGATTACCATGCCAAGGCAACCATGGTCTTGAATTTGTTTGTTAATTTCCTTCGTTTTGTTGTCATTTTCCCTAATGTTTTTATCCCCTGCAAAACTACTCTTTTTCCCCTTAACTCATGCTCTCAATTCTGGGGAACATTATACTTGAAAAAGACTGCTTGATTTTGAAAAAAGTTAAACTGAAATATTTTTTTTTCACTTTTTTCTTACACAATCAAAAATTTGTCGTATCTTTGCAGCGGGTAAGTCTTATACGACCAGCTCCTGTCAAACTCCCCCAGGACCGGAAGGCAGCAAGGGTAAGATGGTTGAGCGGTGCGATATAAGTAGCTTACCTTTTTTCGTCTGATAAATGATAATTAACCCTACATATACAGACCGACAGTACTGGACGACAATCATTATATCCGGATTGTTGCTAAGTGCCATATTATCAATATCTTATGTCGTTTTCTACGAGCGCCTCTACGTAGATTCCTCTTTTCTGTTCTCTATAATCTACCTCATCCCGTTCGTCTGGCTCAGCATCACACTCGCCTTTTTTAAAACAAGATTCGTCTGGGACGAGTTCTCTTACTGGCATGCCTTCCTGATGGGCTTCATCAGCGGAACTATCGGCTCCGTCATCTTCAGCGGCATAATTTATCTGCTTTACGCTCACCTCGGTATGGAAAGCAGGATAGATCTGTACGAAAATGGTACGATGATGCGTAAGCTGTTCTCTCCGGAAGCTACCGCAATATCAATGTTGATAATTAATGTCATTTTGTCGCTGATATATTCACTTATTATTGCTATCTTTGCACGAAAAAAAATTTGAAATGGATATTTCTGTCGTTATACCTCTGTTAAATGAGGAAGAATCGCTGCCGGAACTTGAGGCATGGATCCGCCGCGTCATGGATGAAAATAACTTTTCATACGAAATAGTGTTCGTTGACGACGGTAGCACCGACAGCTCGTGGCATTGTATCCAACAGCTGAAAAAATCAAATCCTAATATCAAGGGAATCCGTTTCAGAAGAAACTATGGCAAGTCGGCGGCACTTAACGAGGCTTTCAAAATGGCAGAAGGCGATGTCGTCATCACTATGGACGCCGACCTTCAGGACAGTCCCGATGAAATACCGGCTCTCTTCAAGAAGATAACAGAAGAAGGCTACGACCTCGTAAGTGGCTGGAAAAAAGTGCGTTACGACTCAAAATTATCTAAAAACATCCCCTCAAAGTTCTACAACTGGTCAACGAGAAGAATGACCGGCATCAAGCTGCACGATTTCAATTGCGGACTGAAAGCCTATCGTAATGAGGTGGTGAAAAGTATCGAGATTTATGGCGAGATGCACCGCTATATCCCCGTCATCGCTAAAGCTGCCGGCTTTACACACATCGGCGAGATGGTAGTTCATCATCAGAAACGCAAATACGGCGAGTCGAAATTCGGCATGAACAGGTTCATTAGAGGCTATCTCGACCTGCTCACAATCTCGTTCATCTCTAAATTCGGAAAACGCCCGATGCATCTCTTCGGAGGCCTCGGCAGCCTGATGTTTCTCGTCGGTTTTATCATCGGAATAATACTCGTGGTGAAGAAATTCGCTTTCCACACCTACGGCATGGCAACTCGTCCGCTGTTTTATTTCGCCCTCGTATGTATTGTTGTTGGCGTGCAACTGTTCCTCACAGGATTCCTCGCCGAACTCGTGCAGTCATCATCTACAAAACAAAAAATCTACGGAATCTCCGAACGAATATCCTAAGTCTAAAGTCTAATAATACGGTTCCTCATACGGCTCGTCGAAGTTGTCTTCGTCGAAATATTCATCTTCTTCCTCGCCGAAAATGTCCTGCTCCTCGTCGGCAAACATGTTCTCACCTTCCTCCCAGTCGAAATCATCCTCAAGCTTGCTCTCGTCAAACTCGTCGATGTCGTTCATGTCGCTCATAAACTGCTGCAATTCCTCGTCCGACATCTCATCAAGATTGGCTGTCAATAACTTGTTGTCACGTGACGACGACCTTAGCTCTTTCAAAACATCGGGAGCAATATAAAACTCGTCGATGTTTTCCTGACAATATTTAATATATTTCGGATCTTTCTCAAAAACCTCTGCCAATGTCTCACCTTCATATTTCCCAAAAGTGAAGATTGAATCAACGTCATAAAACTGCATATTCTTAAATTTTAGGACTGCAAAAATACAAAATTTTTTGTAATGCTATTTTTTAAATACAAAATAAACCGACAAAATGAGAAATCCAAACGCAATGAGATGATTCACGTTAAATTCACCCATCTTAAACACCTTAAAAGTTATTATTGCAAAAACTATCAAACTGATAACTTCTTGAATCACTTTGAGTTGTACCAAAGTGAAAGGTCCTCCGTTAACCATAGAACCTATTCTGTTTCCAGGAATCATCACTATATATTCCAACAGTGCGACGCCCCAACTTGCTAAGATGATGAGAATCAATGGCCAGTCCTTGATGACGCCCATCTCGGTGAGCTTAATGTTGCCGTACCAGGCAAATGTCATGAAAATGTTTGAGATAACAAGCAATACAATGGTATAAAATGCTTTCATTTTAAAAAGGAAATTTAAAGCGCAAAATTCGTGATTTTTTGCTAATTTTCAAAAAAAAATTCAATAATTTTATTATTTTTGCAAAAAATATGATGAAATGAAGTCGATAGAAAATATTATTAAAGACTCAATTGTTGTTAAACAGCTGATAATCAACGATAAACAGTTGGTTAACAAAATTAGTGATGCCGCCATGATGTGTGTCGAGTCGTTGAAAAAAGGTGGAAAAATTCACTTTTGCGGCAATGGAGGCAGTGCTGCTGATGCTCAACATCTCGCCGCAGAACTGAGTGGACGCTTTTATTACGACCGTCCTCCGCTCAATGCCGAGGCTCTGCATGTCAATACAAGTTATCTCACAGCCGTCGCTAACGACTATTCCTACGATTTGGTTTATGCTCGTATGCTTCAAGCTTCTGCACAAAAAAATGATGTGTTTGTTGGAATAAGCACTTCTGGTAATTCGGCTAACATATTGAAAGCTATTGAGATGGCAAAACAGATAGGAGTGAAGACCGTAGCAATGACTGGCAGTACAGGTGGGAAGATGAATGAATTGTGCGATATATTAATTAATGTGCCGAGTACCTGTACACCCCGAATACAGGAATCACATATCATGATTGGTCATATTATCTGCGAGATAATTGAATCTGAAATTTTTCCAAGATAATAATGGACTGGAATAGCAAAATCAATAAAAAATGGACTTTGTTCCTCGACCGCGACGGCGTCGTCAATGTTCGCCTCGTCGATGATTATGTCAAGAAAATCAGCGAGTTCAAGTTTCTGCCCGGCGTCTTGGATGCATTCAAAATCTTCGCTGAAAAATTTGGCAGAATCATCATCGTCTCAAACCAACAAGGTGTGGGGAAGGGGCTTATGACAATGGATGATGTCTGTCTGATACATAATTTTATGAAGCAAGAGATTGAAAATCAAAAGGGTAGGGTTGATGCCGTATATGTTTGCCCTCAACTGAAGTCCGACCCGAATAATTTCAGAAAACCCAGCCCTAAAATGGCTTACATGGCATGTCATGATTTTCCCGAGATTGACTTGGAAAAATCTATCATGGTAGGCGATATGAACTCTGACCTTGAATTTGGCAAAAATGCAGGGATGTTTACCGTTTTTGTCGGTTCTGAGCCTATAAAAATCAAACCTGATGCCAAATATAACACACTTTTCGACTTTGCAAAAATATTAAAGTAACACTTTAAATATTATATTTTAACTCATTTATAATCAAATATATATGTCTTTGCTAATATTAACGGTTTTTGTTGTTTATACTGCCCTGATTCTTCTTATAGCTCATTTTACCTCGCGTAAATCTACAAACGAGACTTTTTTCACTGGAAACAGGAAATCGCCGTGGTTTGTGGTCGCTTACGGCATGATAGGCGCGTCTCTTTCTGGTGTCACGTTCATGTCGGTGCCGGGTAATGTTTATACAAGCCAGTTCACGTATTTCGGCATCGTTCTCGGATATATCATCGGTTATGCAGTTATTGCTCTCCTTTTGCTGCCACTGTATTACAAACTTAATCTGACTTCAATTTATTCGTATCTCAACATGCGCTTCGGCAGAAATTCCGAAAAAACTGGTGCTGCCTTTTTTATTTTGTCGCGTCTGCTCGGCTCGGCACTGCGTATGTATCTGGTTGTCTTCGTGTTATATGAATTTGTATTTAAAGCTTGGAACATCCCGTTCTGGGTCCCGGCAGTCGTTTTCATCGCTTTTATCTTGCTTTACACATTCAAAGGCGGCATAAAAACCGTTGTCTGGACCGATACTTTGCAAACTTCTTTCTTGATTCTGGCTGCCGTAATCACTGTTGTCTATATCTTGAAAGAACTCAATATCTCCATTCCTGACCTGATGAAAGCCTCAACAGAACAAGGCTATACCAAAGTTTTTGTAACCGCCCCGAATCATAGTAGATTCTGGCTGAAACAAATTCTCAGCGGTGCCTTCATCACCATTGTAATGACAGGCCTTGACCAAGATATGATGCAAAAAAACATGACCTGCAAAAACCTGCGCGCTGCCCAAAAAAATGTCATGACGTCGAGCATACTCTTCATCTTCGTGAATATCGTGTTCCTTAGCCTCGGCGCCGCACTGATTTATTATGCTCAACAGATTGGTTTCCAACTGCCTGTGGACGAAAACGGTGTCGTGGTGAACGATAAGATTTTCCCTTCGATAGCGTTCTCGTTGAGCAGGTTTACCAGCGTAGTTTTCGTGATAGGCCTTGTGGCTGCCGGTTATTCATCCGCCGACGGCACCCTAACTGCCATGACTACTACTTTCTGTTATAATTTCCTTGATTTTGGAAATAATAAAGACCTTTCTGAAGAACAAAAACTGCAAGTCAGAAAGCGGATTCATATCATTTTTGCGACTCTTTACCTGTTGGTAATAATAGCATTCCGACCTTTTCACAACCAATCTCTTATCGATAAAGTGTTTGAAATTGCCGGCTATACCTACGGACCACTCCTCGGATTGTACTCATTTGGACTCTTTATGAAAAACCGTGCCCTTAACGATAAATTGGTGCCGTACATAGCAGCAGCATCGCCAATTTTGAGCTATATTTTGAATATTTTCTCAAAACAACTGTTCAACGGTTATCAATTTGGCTTCGAGATATTGATTGTCAATGGATTGATAACGTTTGTCGCTTTGCTTTGTATCTCAAAAAATAAAAATGAAACTCAACCGTTATAAAATAAAAATTATATGAAAAAATTATTTTTGATTTTTACTTTGTTGGCATCGTTCAGCCTTGATGCACAATATGTTACGACATTTGCAAAGAATGCAGCGGAATCACAGGACGACGGTTTTTTCTATTATCTTCCACGTAATGTTTTAAAACTTGAATTTACAATTGAACAAACTGACTATTACATCGGGCCATACGCGGAGTTTGCTACAAAATTGCTCGGCATTACCGATTATATCAAGGAAAATAAGACGGAATATAATATCCAAAACGTTGATATTCAGATAAATAGCGAACCAGACCCAGATGCAGTTTATTATGTCGCTCCCGATGAAAAGAGTAAAGAACCTATGCCTAACGTCATCTTTGATTATGATGGAATTATTCTTGCGTTGGGTTACGATAGTATTCCAATAAAACAAAAAATAAATCGTAATACATTCATTTACAATGATTTATCAACTTGTAACGAACAAGATGTTTCATTTATTTCTGTCATCTGCGATAGTGAAAATGAATCTGACGACGAAGAAGGGGAGAAGCGAACTGCAAAAAAACTCACAAAAGAGGACAGTGCTAACGTGGCTTTCGCCAACATCGTTAAACTTCGTACAGCATACTTTGAACTGCTTTCTGGCTATCAGGAAGTGGCGTATGGCAATGGCATTACCTACATGGCAGATGGCATAAAACATCTTGAAAATGAATATCTCAGCTTATTTAAAGGTAAAATTTCCAAGAAATATTATAAGAAAACGATATACGTTACACCAAGCAAAAACCAAATGAATGTCGCGGTTTCTGTGGCAAAATTATCAAACTCTGACGGACTCCTTGATGCCAATGGCAAGGGGGAAACCGTGAAAATTCAATATGAATGCAGAAATACTCTCTCAAATATCAACCAGATGAGCGACAACGACAAGTCTGCTGGTCATGTTAACAAGGTATTTTACCGACTTCCTGTGACTACCAATGTAAAATTGACACTTGGAACTCGGGTTTTGGCCGAAAAGCAACTGATTATCAGTCAATTTGGTGATGTAAGACTTGTTTCGACCAAGAACAATAAAATACTGTTTAACCCGAACACAGGCATAGTTATTTCGATAATAAAGTGATAAGCAACTACTTAAAACGGCAGGTCGTCGCCATTATCCGTGCTTGATGCGAAATAAGCATCGTTCATCGGAGGTAACGGCTGCTGTGCTTGTGGCACACTGCCGCCAACAACAGGCTGCTGAGCTACCGGCTGTGCCATCGGCTCGGTGTCAAACCTGAACGCCGTGACGTCGGTGTACCATCTGCCGTTAAATTCCCGTGACTCAACCCTGAACTGTATTCGCAATGTCTGTCCGACAAAAAAACTGTTGATTTCGTTTACACGCTCATTCCAGCACATTACACAAACTTTTTTCGGATATTGTTCTATCGTCTCAATAATCAATTCCTGTTTTTTCCACGGACCACGTGCCGAATTGCCTTCAGTCAAAGTACCTAATTGTACAACTTTTCCAATAAGTTCCATATATAAATATTATTTATTTTCTCACTGCAAAATTATTAAAAAATTTTCAATGATTTTAAATTTTAACATTTTTTAACATTAAATTATTTTTCCGACAATAAATGTTAAAAAAAATAAAGATTTCAGTGGATTTTTTGTATCTCCATTTTGAAAATAATATATATTATGTTAAATAATGGTTTTTAAAACAATGGAGGACTCGCTCCTCCACTGTTTTCTCCTTATTGCAAAGCAGCAGCTTTTTCCAGCATATTGAGACGTGTATAGATACCTTTGAGTGCCTGTTTCACTGCAGCGTCGTCAGGAAGAAGCTCGTATGTCTTCTCTACGTAAGGCATGGCTCTCTCATCGTATGATTTCGCTTCTGCTATCATCGCGTCAGTAGCTTTCATATATGCATTGAAGCTGGAATATTCGCTCGGGTCTTTCTTGTTTGCCTCATCGTAAATCTGTGATGCCTTATCAATCAAAAGTGCGCCGGCGTTATAGTATGCGTCTGCATATTTATCATTGACTTTTATCGCTTTTTCGTAGTTTTCAAGTGCTTCATCAATGTTATAAAGCTCCGAGTCTGTGTTGCCATATATTGTTCCGAGAATGAAATAATATATAGGTTGTTCAGCATTTTTCGCAGCCATTTCTTTGATTTGGTTGATGATTTCGCCTTCTCTGTGGACGGTCAGATATGAATTAATCATCTCATTGATGATATTTTCGTCTTCCGGGAATTTCTCCCTTGCAATGTTGATAGTCTCAATCATCTTGTCATAATTGCCCATTCCGCGATAAGCAACAGTCATTTCTTGATATACAGTCGGTTCGTCCACTCCGTTTGCGAGCAAAGTCTCAAACAAAGCTATGCTTTCGTCATATTTCTCGACTTTCATGGCACTGATTGCCGCGTTCAGCAACGCACTGTCGTCTTTTCCACCTGCAACGGCGGCAGCATCGTAAGCTTTCTTGAAGTTGATATAGGCATCTTCAAAATTGCCTTCGTTATAGCTGTTTGCTCCAAGGTCATAATAGCGGGCACCAATATTCCCTGCATATTGCTGAAACTCTCTGATATTTCTCTGATAATAGTCGGGGTCAAGAGCCTTTATCTTCTCAAAAGCCTCCAAAGCCTTTACAAAAGCATCATTGTCGATGTCGATGAACTCCGGATAAGCTCCGATTTTGTAATAAATAACTGCATAGTAATGCCATGTCTTGGCCTGATTCTTCGTCGATTCATGCTGTGAAGCGGCATCGATGGCGTCTTTTGCCTTCTGAATGCTGATTTTTGCATTGTCCATCTGTTTTGCAGCTTTTTCAGCCTTGTTCTGTGTCTTATACACGTCAGCTTGGTCAATGAACTGCTGAGCTTGTTTCTGGTAGTTAAGTCCGTTTTGAACCTGTACGTTTTGAGCGATAGCAAATTGTCCTAAAATCGCTAAAGCTAAAGCAAATACTAATTTTTTCATGACTTTTAATTTAAATTGTTGTTTTCTGATTTGTCTGTGTTAATAATGTTTTCTTCTCCGTTTGCGGAAATATTTCCGTCATTCTCATCGGTTTCATCCTCTTCGTCGATATCTTCAGCCTTAACCTTTGTCACGGCGGCTATTTCGTCGTTGTCACGCAGGTTGATGAGGCGCACGCCTTGTGTGGCGCGTCCCATCACGCGGAGAGTATCGACGGCAATTCTGATAAGGATGCCTGATTTGTTGATAATCATGAGGTCGTCGCCATCTACCACGTCTTTGATGGCCACCAACTTACCTGTCTTATCGGTGATGTTCATGGTCTTGACGCCTTTGCCACCTCTGTTGGTTATACGGTATTCCTCAAGGTCAGAGCGTTTCCCATAGCCTTTCTCAGAAACCACGAGTACGTTGGTTGTCGGGTCGTCGATGCATATCATGCCCACCACTTCGTCGTTTTCGTCATCAACGGAGATGGCACGCACTCCCGACGCCGTCCTGCCCATCGGTCTCACCGTAGATTCAGGGAATCTGATGGCCCTACCCGACTTCAGTGCTATCAAAATCTCACTGTTGCCGCTTGTCATCTTGGCTTCAAGCAACTCGTCGCCTTCGCGTATGCCGAGGGCAATAATGCCTGTGGCACGAGGACGTGAATATGCTTCAAGCGTCGTCTTCTTGATGATGCCTTTCTTAGTGATAAGCGTAACATAATGACTATCAGCGTATTCCTTGCTGATATCGTTCAAATTGATATACGCTTTGACGTTGTCGTCAGGGTCGAGATGTATGAGGTTCTGTATTGCCCTGCCCTTGCTGGCTTTGGTACCTTCCGGAATCTCGAACACTCTGAGCCAGTAGCAGCGGCCTTTCTCGGTGAAAAAGAGCATGTAGTTGTGGTTCGTTGCCACGAAAATCTGCTCAATGAAGTCTTCCTCACGCGAGTCGGAACCTTTCGAGCCTTTGCCTCCCCTACTCTGACGACGATATTCTGAAAGATTAGTCCTCTTAATGTAATTAAGGTGTGAGATTGTGACTACCACGGCGTCGTCGGCGATGATGTCTTCAATTTTGAAATCGTCGGCGGTATGTTCAATGATGGTCTTCCTCTCGTCACCGTATTTCTCCTTGACGGTAATGAGTTCGTTTTTGATTATCTCGAACTGCATGGCCTGACTTGCGAGAATCTCTTTCAGATGAGCTATCAGTTGGTGCAATTGTTCCAGTTCGTCCATTATCTTCTTGATTTCGAGGCCTGCCAACTGACCTAAACGGTAAGCCACGATAGCCGCTGCCTGCGGGTCGTCGAAGCCATATTGATTCATCAAGGCCTGTTTTGCTTCCTGTGAACCGCCTTTGCAAGCTTTTATTGTAGCGATAATCTCGTCGATGATGTCGATGGCGCGTGCCAGACCTTCAAGGATATGGGCGCGCTTCTCTGCCTCACGGAGGTCGTGCTGCGTACGGCGCACCACGCACTGATGACGGTGTTCAACATAATATTGAATCAATTGCTTTAGGTTCAATGTGTGAGGACGGCCGTTGACCAGACACACGTTGTTTACGCTGAACGAACTCTGCAAGCCTGTCATCTGGAACAATTTGTTCAGCACCACGCTCGATACGGCGTCACGTTTCAGGTCATAGACTATGCGCAGGCCATTGCGGTCGGACTCATCGCGTATGTCGGCGATGCCGTCGAGTTTCTTCTCATTGATGAGGTCGGCGGTGCGCTTAATCATCTCGGCCTTGTTCGTCTGGTAAGGCACTGATGTGGCGATGATTCTCTCATGTCCGCCATGTTCTTCTATAGTTGTATTGGCTCTCAGCACGATACGACCGCGACCTGTCTCAAACGCGTCACGCACACCCTCGTAGCCGTAGATTATGCCTCCTGTCGGGAAGTCAGGAGCCTTAATATACTCCATCAACTCGCTGATGGTGATGTCGTTGTTGTCGATATATGCAATGATTCCGTCGATTACCTCGCTCAGGTTGTGAGGAGGCATGTTTGTCGCCATACCGACGGCGATGCCGCTTGCTCCGTTCACCAAAAGATTCGGGATGAGTGACGGCAACACAGTAGGTTCCTGTTCGGAATCATCGTAGTTGTTCATGAAATCGACAGTATCTTTGTCAAGATCGGCAAGCATCTCCTCTGCGATTTTCCTCAGTCTTGCCTCAGTGTAACGCATAGCCGCCGGCGGGTCGGCATCGATGGAACCAAAGTTTCCTTGCCCGTCGATGAGCGGATAACGCATGCTCCAATCCTGAGCAAGACGCACCATGGCATCGTAAACTGATGAGTCACCATGTGGATGATACTTTCCTAAAACTTCGCCTACAACCTTGGCTGACTTCTTGTAAGGGCGGTTAGACAACACACCCATGTCCATCATTCCATAAAGAATACGGCGGTGCACAGGCTTCAAACCGTCTCTTACATCAGGCAAAGCACGTGCCACAATAACCGACATCGAATAATCAATATAACTGGTTTTCATGTGATCCTCAATGCCGATAGGGACTATTCTTTCACCTTCAAATTGTTCTTCCATTTACTAATTCTTTTACTTTTTATAAAAACTCAAAATAATTTACAAAGATACGGATTTTTTTTCAAATAGCCGACAAAAATTATTTAATATTTTTCATTGACCCGTATCGCAAAAATCATACCAAAAAAGCTACATATAAGGAAAATTATTTGTATCTTTGCAAATCGAAATAAGGAGTATTTATGGATAAGAAATTTTCACCACGAGTGAGAGAAATAATGTCATTTAGCCGCGACGAGGCTGTGAAAATGGGCAATCAATACATTGGATTGGAACACATTTTCCTCGGAATCATTGATGATAATGACAGCAACGCGGTACAGATACTGAGAAATCTAAATCTTGACGTGGATGCTTTCAGGCAGAAACTTGAGGCTTCAATAAAAAATAATTACGCTGTCGCTGAAAATAACGACGAGCTTCCACTTACAAAACAAGCTGAGAGGGCTTTGAAATTCACATATCTGGTGGCAAAAGAATTCAATAGCGAGGAGGTTGCAACGGAGCATCTCATGCTTGCAATTCTTCATGATGATAATAATATTATTGCGCAACGTCTTGAATATGAAGGCATTACATTTGAAACATACAAAAATGAGATTAAGAAACTGATGCCGAAATATCCTGCCAAAGATACGGAAATCAAAAAAGAACCTCGAAATTCATTTCAAGATGAGGATTTTGAGGATGACGACAATTTTAAGAGGACGGAGACAGCTCAGCGTAAGGGCAACACTAAGTCGAACACGCCAGTCCTCGACAGTTTCGGCAGAGATTTGACACGTGCTGCTGAAGAAGGACGTCTCGACCCTATAGTCGGACGGGAGAAGGAACTGGAACGCATAGCACAGATTCTGAGCCGACGCAAAAAAAACAACCCTATACTCATTGGCGAGCCGGGTGTGGGAAAGTCAGCAATTGCTGAAGGTCTCGCCATTCGCATCGTGGAACACAGGGTGTCGCGCACTCTTTATAACAAACGTATCGTGGTGCTCGACCTTGCCTCCATCGTGGCAGGAACCAAGTACAGAGGTCAGTTCGAAGAGCGTATGAAAGCCGTTCTCACCGAATTGGAACAAAATCATGATATAATATTGTTCATCGATGAGATACATACTATCGTAGGAGCAGGCAATGCCAACGGCTCGCTTGACGCGTCAAACATGTTCAAGCCGGCTCTCGCACGCGGCGAGATGCAATGTATCGGAGCCACGACGCTCGACGAATATCGTCAGTATATCGAGAAAGACGGCGCTTTGGAACGTCGTTTCCAAAAAATATTAGTGGAGCCGACAACTCCAGAGGAGACAGTCAGGATTTTGAACAACATAAAAAGTAAGTACGAAGACCATCATCTCGTGAAATATGAACAGGAAGCAATAGAGGCATGCGTGAAACTCACAGAACGATATATGTCGGACCGCTGTCTTCCCGACAAAGCCATTGATGTCTTGGATGAGGCAGGCGCGAGAGTGCATATCGCAAGCATTCATGTGCCATCGGAAATCATTGATTTAGAATATTCTATCGAAGATATAAAGGCAAGAAAGAAACAGGCCATCAAAGAGCAGAAGTTTGAAGATGCCGGACGTTATCGTGACGCCGAGAAATATCAGATGGAAAAACTCGAAAGAGCCAAGAAACAATGGGATGAAGAGTCGGATTCACATCGTGAGACAGTCACAGAGCAAAACGTAGCCGAAGTGGTGGCGATGATGACAGGCGTGCCGGTACAACGTATCGCCCAGAACGAGGGCAACCGCCTGATGAACATGGAAACGGAGCTGGAAGGCACCGTCATCGGGCAGGACGAGGCAATCCAGAAAGTGGTACGCGCCATACGCCGTAACCGCGCAGGACTGAAAGATCCAAACAGGCCGATAGGTAGCTTCATCTTCCTCGGCCCTACCGGAGTGGGAAAGACGTATCTCGCCAAGGTCCTCGCCAAGTATCTCTTTGATTCTGAGGATGCTCTGGTAAGGATAGACATGAGCGAATATATGGAAAAATTTGCCGTGTCGCGTCTCGTGGGAGCGCCTCCCGGATATGTGGGATATGAGGAAGGCGGCCAGCTGACAGAGAAAGTGCGCCGTAAACCCTACTCTATCGTGCTCTTCGACGAGATAGAGAAAGCTCATCCCGACGTGTTCCATCTGCTGCTTCAAGTGCTTGATGACGGCGTTCTCACCGATTCTTTAGGAAGAAAAGTGGATTTCAAAAATACCATAATAATAATGACATCAAACATCGGCTCACGACAACTCAAAGACTTCGGTCAAGGCGTGGGATTCGGGACACAGGCGAAAAAAGACGCTAAAGCCTCCTATAGCCACGGCGTCATTGAAAATGCACTGAAACGTTCGTTCGCACCTGAGTTTCTTAACAGAATCGACGACGTGGTGATTTTTGAGTCGCTGAACAAGGAAAACATCAACAAAATTATCGATATAGAGCTGAAAAAAGTGCTTGAGAGAGTCGAAGACATGGGCTATAAGCTGGAACTCACCGAGAAAGCACGTGACTTTATCGTGGAGAAAGGCTGGGATGAGCAGTTCGGTGCACGTCCTCTGAAACGTGCCGTCCAGAAATATGTGGAAGACGTGCTCGCTGAAGAGATTATCAAGACAGACTTGCTCAAAGGCGATAAAATCATCATCGATTTTGACGAGGAGAAACAGGATATGAAGGTGGAGACGCAGAAAGAGGCGTCGTTGCAGACAATAGAACAGTGATGAACCTTAAAGATAAAATCGATAACAAATTCTTCAAAGTTATCACCGCCGCGAGTCGTGAGTTGCATTGCGAGTCGTACATCGTCGGCGGCTACGTCCGTGACCTGCTTCTGAAACGGCAATCCAATGATATTGATGTGGTTACGGTGGGTAGCGGTATCGAGCTGGCTAAAAAAGTCGCCTCAATGCTCAACGGCAGGAAACATGTGAAATATTACGGTCGTTTCGGCACCGCGATGATTAACGTGGGCGGTCATGAGATAGAGTTTGTGGGCGCGCGAAAAGAATCATACAACCCTAACAGTCGCAAACCTGCGTGTGAGAACGGCACGTTGGAAGACGACCAAAACCGCCGCGACTTCACGATAAACGCGATGGCTATCTCATTGAACGAGAACGATTTTGGCGAGCTTGTTGACCCCTTCAACGGGATGCAAGACCTCAACGACAAAATCATCCGCACACCCCTTGACCCCGACGTGACCTATTCCGACGACCCATTGCGTATGATGCGAGCTATACGTTTCGCAACGCAACTGCATTTCAGGATAGCAGATGAGTCGTTCGTGTCGATACGACGTAACGCACAGAGAATCAAGATAATATCGATGGAACGCGTGACCGAGGAACTGAATAAAATCATCTTGTCGGACATCCCGAGTATAGGCTTTAAACTGCTCGACAGATGCGGTCTCCTCCCGATAATATTTCCGCAGATGGCCGCACTGAAAGGCGTTGAGATTCAAAATGGTAAAGGTCATAAAGATAACTTCTATCATACTCTCGAAGTGCTTGATAATGTGGCAAATAGTGGTGGAGACCTCTGGTTACGATGGGCAGCCATATTACACGACATAGCCAAACCTTTTACGAAACGTTTTGAAAAAGACGCCGGCTGGACTTTCCACGGACACGAGGTGAAAGGTGCCAAAATGGTGCATAAGATTTTCGCCAACTTCAAACTTCCTCTTAACGAGAAAATGCGTTATGTTGAGAAACTTGTGTATCTGCACCTACGCCCTATCGTTTTGGCTCAAGACATCGTAACTGACTCAGCAGTAAGGCGTTTGCTCTTCGACGCAGGCGACGATATTGATGACTTGATGACTCTTTGCGATGCTGATATTACCTCTAAAAATGAGGAGAAAAAAGCGCGTTTCCATAACAATTTCCAGATTGTGAGGCAAAAATTGAAGGAGATAGAAGCAAAAGACCATCTGCGCAACTGGCAACCGCCTGTCAACGGCGAAGTCATCATGAAAACTTTCGGAATTCCGGAGGGACGTGAGGTTGGAATAATAAAAAACGCTATAAGAGACGCTATTCTGGATGGCCTCATCGCTAATAATTTTGACGAGGCTTACCAGTTTGCAAAGGCTAAAGGTCTGGCGATGGGACTGAAAATTGTTGATGAAGTGACTGAGCCTGTGGAAGTTAAACATAACGGACCTGTTCCGGTAAAAAAGAAATACTGAATTGAGAAAAAAATATCTCATAGTTTTGGCTGGTCCGACGGCATCGGGCAAAACCGTCACGGCGATAAAGCTCGCGGAGGCTTTGAAGACCGACATCATTTCTGCCGACAGCCGGCAATTTTACAAAGAACTATCGATTGGAACGGCCGCGCCAACCGAAGAGGAATTGCGCCAGGTCAAGCATCATTTTGTACATCATCTGAGCATTGAAGATAAATACGATGTCGCTGATTATGAACAAGATGTGTTGTCTTTTTTAAAGAATTACTTTAAGACAAAAGACTGTGTTGTCATGACGGGCGGTTCAGGACTTTTCATCGATGCGGTGTGCGACGGACTGGATGCTATGCCTGATATCTCGGATGAGATTCGGGCTAAAGTCACGAAGATATATGAGAGTGGCGGCATTGAGGCATTGCAAAAGGAAGTCGAGAGTGTTGACAATGAATATTTTGAGATTGTTGACAGACAAAATCCCCGCAGACTCCAGCGTGCCTTGGAGGTGTATTACCAAACCGGGAGGCCCTACTCCACTTTCAGGCAGAAAAAGCCTGTAAAACGTGATTTTGACATCATCAAGGTGGCATTGCAATGCGACAGAGAGACTTTGATAAGCCGAATCAATGCGCGAGTTGACAAAATGATGGCTGATGGTCTTCTTGACGAGGTGAAGTCGGTATATCCTCAACGTCATCTAAATGCTTTAAACACAGTCGGTTACAAAGAATTATTTGATTACCTTGACGAAAAATGCACTTTGGAGCAAGCTGTGGAGCAGATAAAAATCAACACCCGCCAATACGCCAAACGTCAGATGACGTGGCTGCGTAAAAATGGTGATTATCAGTGGTTTACAATTGAGCAAGTTGATGAGATGATTGACTATGTCAAAAAGCTTACAGTTTAAGGTTTACAGTTTAAGAGTATATTCAAATCATTCTTTAATTTAGTTGTATTTTCAAAGCGCAAGGCGTTGATTCCGACGGCCTTAGCTCCTTCAACATTTTTGATGTTATCGTCGATGAAGAGGCTTTCCTCGGTTTTCAGATTGTATTTGTCCAGTAAAGTGTGGAAAATCTCGGGATTGGGCTTTAGTTGCTTGACCTCGCCGCTTACCACTATGTTATCAATCAAATCAAAGATACGGTATTTCTTTTTCACCTCGGGAAATGTCTCCGCCGACCAGTTTGTGAGACCGTAAATAACCGGGAATCCATTGTTTTTCAACGACTTGATAAGGTCGTACATTCCTGGTATCTCCTCTCCCATGGTGTCCATCCAATTGGTCTGGTAGAGCTTTAGTGCCTCGGCGTATTTCGGAAACAAGGCAGAGCGTTCTTTCACCGCCTGTTCAAAAGGTTTTCCGCCGTCCATCTCAGCGTTCCACTCGCTGTTGCAGACGTTTTCAACGAAATAGTCTGATTCTTCGATGTTGTTGAAATATTTGTCAAAAAGGTAATGCGGGTTCCAGTCAACGAGTACCCCGCCGAAGTCGAAAATTATGTTTTTTATCATGGTTTGCTATTTTATCTTTGCCATAAATTTAACAATATCAACGATATATCTGATATGGACTCCTTCTCCGATGATGCCGTCGTCGTCAGATGCCGTGACTTTGAACGTAAGTTTCCGCCCTTCTATTTCCTCCAAGATGGCTGTCGCTTTTATCGTCGCGCCCATTTTTGAAGGTTTCACATGCGATGTGCTGATATGTGCACCAACTGTGGTTGAGCCTACAGGCAAATCATTCCCAACGGCAGTCATTGCTGCGTTTTCCATTAGCCCTATCATGGCTGGTGTGGCGAAGACATCAAGTCCGCCGGAGCCGTAAGTGCGGGCGGTGTTTGAATTGTCAACAATAGTTGTTGAAGTATGAGATAATCCGATGTTTAACATAAAAATAATTTTATGTGCAAAAATAATAAAAATAATAACACACTCGTCATTGTTTGTGTTGGTTCAGGAATGATATCATGTCGCTTTCGCGGAACATCAGAGGTGCTTTCACCTCAATGACGCCGTCGCGACGGATGCGGGCGGTGATGCTACGGCGGCGTGCTCTGATGAACTCGCAGCGTAACTCTCTGTCGTTGATGATAGTGGTTTTTATCATTTGAGTTTTGCCATAAAGCGTTTGATGTCAACAATTGTCATTGAAATATGAGATAATCCGTGAAGCATGTTTATATTTTTTGCAAAACCACCGTTTTCTTCAACATGAATGTGAACCGGTTCGTGTTCTCTTGAATAAAAAAAGAACGAAAATCCATAAAATCTAAAAATCTCGGGCATAAATTTTAATTTTATAATTCCGCTTTGGTAAGAAAAGCAAAGCAAAACATCATTTAAACTAATAAACTAGCAACCCCTTCAACGCCTTCACAAAGCCGTTGATGTCGTCTTCATTTGTGTCGAACGAACACATCCAGCGGACCACGTCGTTGTCCAAGTCCCAGTCGTAGAAAAAATATTGTTTCTGCAGCTCAGTCCACACCTCGCGCGGCAGTTTCACGAAGACTCCGTTCACCTGCACCGGATACATCACCTTAACTTGCGGGATGTCCTTGACGGCGTTGTATAAAAGCTGTGCCATCTTGTTGGAATGCTCCGCGTTGCGACGCCAGAGATCATTTTTGAAATATGCCTCAAACTGCACCGCGAGGAAACGCATCTTCGAGCAGAGCTGAAGTCCTTGCTTGCGACGGTATTTGTAGTCTTTCGCCAGCTCGGGATTCAGAAATACCACCGACTCCCCTATCATCAGGCCGTTCTTGGTGCCGCCAAAGGAAACAATATCGACGCCGGCATCCGTTGTCATCTCCTTGAAAGTGCGCCCCAGCGCCACTGCAGCATTCGCTAAACGTGCGCCATCGACATGCAGATACATGCCATAACTATGCGCCAAGTCAGCTAAAGCCTTGATTTCTTCGATGGTATAAAGAGTTCCGAGCTCCGTGGACTGCGTTATAGTTATCGCCTTTGGCTGTGAATGATGCTCGAATCCGAAGCCGTGCAGACGTGTCTTCACCAACTCTGGCGTGAGCTTGCCATCGGGGGTATCGACAGTGAGCAGACGGCATCCCACGATACGCTGGGGTGCACCACATTCATCGACGTTGACGTGCGCCGTCTCAGCACATACCACGGCCTCATGCGAGCGTACCATGGCGTCAATCGCCACAGTATTAGCTCCCGTTCCGTTGAAGACAAACGAGACCACAGCCTGTTCGCCAAAATGCTGTTTGAACAGCTGCTCCACACGAGCACAATATTCATCATCGCCATACGCCAGGGCATGGTCAATATTGGCGTCAGCAATGGCTTTCAAAACCTCTGGACTTATGCCTGAATGGTTGTCACTTCCGAATCCTCTTTTCATTTTTTATTTCATTTAGAGTGCAAAAATAAAAAAATATCGTAACTTTGCAAAAAATTTTTTTGTAAATCATGGATTTGAACATCTCATATTGCTCCGACAAATACCAATATACGATGGGTAAGTCGTTCTTCGACAATGGAATGCAAAACAAACGTGCTATTTTTAACCTTTTTTACAGAAAGGCTCCCGACACCAACAACTGGGCTGTAGTAAGCGGTGTGCGCGAGGTTTTGAAGATGGTGGAGGGTCTCGGAAAAGCCGACGAGAGTTTCTTCGAGCAGTTTCTGCCAGGCGAGGAATACTCTGAGGTGCGCAAGTATTTTGCCAAGATGAAGTTCACCGGCAACATCTACGCCATGCGTGAGGGCGAAATAGCGTTCCCAAAACAGCCTATTATCACCATCGAGGGGCCAATCATCGAGGCGCAAGTGCTTGAAACTCCGATGCTTTGCATCATGAATCATCAGATGGCGGTGGCTACCAAGGCGTCACGCGTCACACGCAGCACTACCAAGCCCATCAGCGAATTTGGAAGCCGTCGCGCTCACGGTCCGTGGGCTGCTGTTTACGGTGGAAAAGCGGCTTATATCGCCGGCTGTGGCAGCACCTCAAATATTTTGACAGGCGTTGAGTTTGGCTTCCCATCGACGGGAACAATGGCACACAGCTATATCACTTCGTTCGGTCCGACTGTGAAAGGCGAATACGAGGCGTTCGATAAATACATTAAAACACATAAAAACGAGGTTCTTATTCTCCTCGTCGATACATACGATACCCTGAAATGCGGCGTGAAAAACGCTATCAAGGCATTTAAAGCTAACGGAATAGATAACTCCTACCCTTACGGCTTCGGCATCCGTCTCGACAGCGGCGACCTTACATATCTTTCGATAAAAACACGTGAGATGCTCGACGAAGCTGGTCTTAACAACGCTAAGATATTGGCTTCCAACGCGTTAGACGAATATCTCATCACCGAATTGGAACGTCAGGGATGTAAAGTTGACAGCTACGGCGTGGGCGACGCTATTGCCACAAGCAAGCATAACCCGTGCTTTGGCAATGTGTATAAGCTTGTTCAGTTTGACGACATGCCGGTTTTAAAACGCTCCGAGGAAAGCAGCAAACTGATAAATCCTGGATTTCAGATTACTTATCGTATTATAAGAAATAACAGATTTAAGGTTGATGTGACATGCCTGCGTGGTGATAAACTGTCGCAAGCTATTGAAAATCATGATGTTATCACTCTTAGAGACGAGAACGACCGTTTGAAATCGACAACATTTCCGGCAGGAAAATATGAATATCGCATTCTGCAACAGCAAGTTATGAAAGATGGAAAAGTCGTTTTGGAGGACATCCCTATTCAGGAAAAGCGCAATTATTATCTCGACAACCTCGCGCATCTCGATGACACAGAGAAACGTCTGATAAATCCGCATTATTATAAGGTTGACATTTCCGATGACCTTTACGATTTAAAAGACAGACTTATTAACAATATAGTCAAGGAAATTGAAGAATTTGACAATCAGTAAGTTATGGCACAAGAGATAGAACGAAAGTTTTTGGTTGTAAGTGATTATAAATCAGAAGCTTACAGCTCTGTAAGAATCATCCAAGGCTATCTCTGTCGTGTGCCGGAGCGAGTAATACGGGTTAGGATAAAAGACGATAAAGGATACATCACGATTAAAGGCAGTACTAATTACAGCGGTTTGTCGCGTTTTGAATGGGAGAAAGAGATTCCGCTTGAAGATGCGAAATCATTGCTCCTTCTGGCAGAACCGGGAATCATTGAAAAGACACGTTACCTTGTGAGGCACACTGACGGCAAACATATCTGGGAAGTCGATGAGTTTCACGGAGATAACGAAGGCTTGGTGATAGCAGAAATCGAACTTTCGGACGAACAAGAACCATTCGACCGACCGGATTGGCTGGGAAAAGAGGTTACAGGAGATAATAGGTATTATAACGCGAATTTGTCGGAAAAACCGATATAATGGCAAAATTACAAAAGACGTCACATCAACTGCAACGTCTCTTTTTAAAACTAAAGTCTAATGTCTAAATCTGTTTCAGCAAATTCACCATCTCGATGGCGGTTGTCACTGCTTCAAAGCCTTTGTTACCTGCTTTTGAACCGGCTCTCTCAACGGCTTGCTCGATGCTGTCGGTAGTGAGGACGCCAAATATCACAGGCACTTCCGTTTGCAAACCTACTGTTGCGATGCCTTTGGTTGTTTCGTTGGCAACCATGTCGAAATGGGGTGTTGCACCGCGGATGACTGCGCCGAGACAGACAACGGCGTCGTATTTCTTGCTTGCCGCCATCTTTTTTGCTACGAGCGGAATCTCGAAAGCACCGGGAACCCACGCTACATCGATGTTTTTCTCCTCGCCGCCGTGACGTTTGAAAGCGTCGATGGCACCGCCAAGCAGTTTGTTAGTGATGATTTCGTTGAAACGGCCGGCCACTATGGCAATCTTCTGGCCCTGTGCCAATAATTTTCCTTCTAAGATATTCATAATTATTAATTTAAAGATTTAATATTCAAAATTTAAAAATTCTTTTAACAATTATCTTTTAACTTTTAACTTTTAACTTATTATTCTCCTGCCGTCATTCTGACTTCTGTCTCCTGACTTCTTTCACATGCAGTATATGTCCCATTTTTTTATACTTGGTATAAAGGTAAAATGCGTCTTTCTCGTTGCATGTCATCTCTATTGGCTCGCGTCCAACAATTTCTATTCCGTAGCCTTCCAAACCGCTGATTTTCAATGGGTTGTTTGTCATCACGACGATTTTTTTCGCACCGAGTTCTGCGAGTATCTCCGCGCCGGTGCCGTAATCTCGCAAGTCGGCAGCGAAACCGAGTGCAAGGTTAGCCTCCACCGTGTCCATGCCTTTGTCTTGCAATGTGTAGGCTTTCAGCTTGTTAATCAAGCCGATGCCGCGTCCTTCCTGACGAAGATAAAGGAGAACGCCCCTGCCCTTCGCCTCTATCCGGCGCATCGCCTCATGCAGCTGCTCACCACAGTCACAGCGCAGTGAACCGAAGGCATCGCCGGTGAGACACTCTGAATGTACGCGACATAACACAGGTTCTTCACCACTGAGTTCGCCTTTAACCAGTGCCACATGATGTTCTCCCGTGATTTTATCGACGTAACCCACCGCTTTAAATGTCCCAAACTGGGTGGGCAACTCGGCTTCCGTCACCCTCTCAACGAGGACTTCAGTCTTTCTACGATATTTTATCAGTTCTGCTATCGAGGTAATTATCAAGTTGTTAGATTTTGCAAACCGCACGAGTTCAGTGGTACGCATCATGGTGCCGTCTTCTCTCATTATTTCGCAACAAAGACCGCATTCTTTCAATCCTGCAAGGCGCATCAAATCGACGGTGGCTTCGGTGTGACCGCCACGTTTCAGCACACCGCCTTTGCGAGCCTCCAAAGGAAACATGTGGCCCGGACGACGGAAATCTTCCGGTTTTACGCCGTCTTCAACGACTTTTCGCGCCGTTATAGAGCGCTCGACAGCCGAGATGCCCGTGGTAGTGTCTTTATAATCAATGGAAATGGTGAACGCAGTGCTGTGATTATCAGTGTTTTCAAGTACCATCTGATTGAGTTTCAAACGTTTAGTAATCTCACTGCTCATCGGCATACAAATCAAACCCTTGCCAAATGTCGCCATAAAATTCACGTTCTCTACGGTAGCAAACTCAGCCGCACAAATCAAATCACCCTCGTTTTCACGGTCGGGATCATCCACAACGATAATCATTTTGCCGTTCCGTAGTGCTTCCAAAGCTTCCTCAATAGTGTTAAAATCTTTGTTCATCAATATTAAAAATTATTGTCATTCAATAAGTTAAGTAAATCATTGTCATTTTTTGAAGAGATATTTCCGACAAATTTCTCAATATATTTTCCTATAATATCATTCTCTAAATTTACGGTATCACCTGTCTTTTTCTTTGTCAGAACAGTCTCTGTTTGAGTATGCTCAATAATCGAAACGCCAAAGTCAAAATTGCTTACATCTGTGACTGTCAATGAGATACCATCAATTGCGATGGAGCCTTTCTCAACGATGTAACGCAAAATCTCAGGCTTCGTCTCGATTTTCATTCTGATAGCCTTGTCATCTCTCGTTATTTTTGAGATGACACCGGTGCCGTCGATATGACCGGAGACGATATGTCCGCCAAAGCGACCATCGACAGGCATTGCGCGTTCTATATTTACTAAATCATTGATTTTCAAGTTTTTAAAATTAGTTCTTTTCATTGTCTCCGGCATCATGTCGGCAGTGTATGAGACTCCGTCGAAGGACGTCACGGTGAGACAAACCCCGTTGGTGCAGATGCTGTCACCCACATGAATATCCTCAAGAATCCTCTGTGCCGCGACAGTCAGTTTTATGCTGTTGGCATGCCTGACAATGGCCTTCACTTTCCCGATTTCCTCAATTATTCCTGTGAACATACCTTTCCTTTTATTAAAATATCTCCGTTAACATTCTGAATATCAATATCTTGTAATTTTATGGCATCACACATCCTGTCTATTCCTTTGCCGGAAACTGGCGATTTTGCGTCTTTTCCGCCAACAATTTTGGGTGCCACAAATGCCCATACTTCATCCACGCAACCGGTTTCAAGAAAGGCTGCGTTTAAGGTGCCACCACCTTCAAGTAAAAGAGAATCAATGCCTTGTGCACCAAGTTTCGTCATAAGGTCGTTGATATCGACGTGGCCGTTTTTCTCATCGCAATGTATGATTTCCACTCCCATTGCTTTTATTTTTTTCTCCCTTTCGGGAAAATGTGTTTGCGTCGTTGCAACTATTGTCTTATAGTTTTTTGATGTTGTAATTAATTGACTATCAATCGGTATTGATAGTTTACTATCAACAACGATACGAACTGGCTGATGATGGTTGCTTTCTGAACGACAATTCAGCATTGGGTTGTCGGCCAAAACGGTGTTGATTCCGACCACGACGGCTGCCATCTCGCTCCTTAGCTGATGCACCATTTTTCTTGATTCTTCATTGGTAATCCATTTGGAATCGCCAGTATTTGTTGCTATTTTCCCGTCAAGTGTCATGGCGGTTTTCATTATCACGTAAGGGCGTTTAGTGGTGATATATTTCAAAAACACCTTGTTCAGCTCTCTTATTTCGTTTTCGCAGATGCCCACCTCGACGTCGATGCCGGCTTCTTGCAATATTTTCACGCCTTTTCCTGACACGAGCGGATTGGGGTCGAGTATGCCGACGAATACCTTTTTTATGCCTTTCTCGATGATAATGTCGGTGCAAGGCGGTGTTTTCCCATAGTGGCAACAAGGTTCAAGTGTTACATAAAGTATCGCATCTTTTACTTCTGATTTACAGTAAGTTAGTGCATTGCGTTCTGCATGAAAACCACCATATTTTTCATGATAACCTTCTGCTATTATCTCGTCGTTTTTCACCACGACGCAGCCTACGAAAGGATTGGGATGGACGAAACCTCCGCCTTTCTTGGCCAACTCGATGGCTTGACGCATAAACTCAATGTCTTTTTCACTATATGACATAAAAATTGCCCTAATATTTCAATCAGGGCAATTAATAAAATCTTCAAAATACTGGCTAAACTTCTCTCGTCCGGACTTTTACCGTCGGTTTCGGAATTTCACCGAATCAGTTCCTAAAAGGAAGTCGCGGACTGTCACCGCCGGAAAGGAATTTCACCTTGCCCTGAAGTTTTACACTGCAAAGATACACATTATTTTTATATGATATTATATTTTATTTAATTTTTTCAACAAAATAAAATCGAGTGTCACCATGGCTGCCATTGCTTCCACCACTGGGATGACGCGAGGGACGACGCATACATCATGCCTGCCTTTTATTTGTAAAATTGTCGTATGGCCCTGATTATCAACAGTTGGTTGTGGTTTTGCAATTGAAGGAACCGGTTTGAATGACACTCTGAAAACGATGTCTTCACCATTGGTTATGCCGCCTTGTATGCCGCCAGAATGATTTGTTGCGGTGCGTATCCGTTCTCCGTCCCACGTAAACGTGTCATTAGCGTCGCTACCTCGCATCTGGCTGGCGTGAAACCCGTCGCCGTATTCAAACCCCTTGGCGGCGTTGATGCTCATCATCGCGTATGCTAAAACAGCGTGAATCTTCATGAAAGCCGGCTCGCCTAAGCCAATAGGGACGTTCCTTATAACGCCTTGAATAACAGCTCCTACCGTGTCACCTTCGTCTCTGTATCTGTTTAGAATCTTTTCTATCTCATCACGAGTAAAAGCATCGCTTCTCTCCTCTCCTATCTGTATCACATCCGATTGAATATCAATACCTTGTGTAATTAAAATCTGTCGCGCTATCGCACCTGCTACTACACACGGAAGCATCGTACGTGCAGAGCCACGTCCGCCACCGGCATAGTCCCTGATGCCGTATTTCTCTTGATAAGTGAAGTCGGCATGTGAAGGACGGAACATATTCTTAATGTTCTCATAATCAGACGTTTTCACATCGTTGTTCCTGATTATGAACGCTATAGGCGTACCCGTGGTTACTCCTTCTAACAACCCCGACAAAAACTCTACGTCATCTGCTTCTTCTCGCGCTGACGTACCTCTGCCCTGCCCTGTTCTTCGTTTTGATAACTCCTTGCTTATCAATGCTTTATCTAATAAAATGCCAGCCGGACAGCCGTCGATGACACCGCCTGTCGCACGCCCATGCGACTCACCAAAAGTGGTGAGACAAAATGCCGTTCCAAAAGTGTTAGAGTTCATATCATAAAAAAGGGAAAAGGCAAGCCTCTTCCCTTCCTTCTTATCAAACAAGTTTATTTTTCGTTGAGAATCTTCAGTTTAGCTTCGAGAACCTTGACGTCGTTCTTGATTTTCTCGATTTTCTTTTCGTATTCGGCTTTCAAAATATCCGATTGCTTGCTGCTGGCGAAAAAGCCGATGTTGTTTTCTAATGTCGCAATCTCATCGCGCAGCTTCTGAATCTTGTTCTGCAGGCTGATACGTTCTCTTCTCACCTTGTCGCGTGAGTCGGGGTCTTCTTTGAGTCCAATAATCATTGAACGATACTCATTGGCTGTCAATTCGTTGTCGTTTGCTCTCATCTTGTCAAACAAACCGTCGATGAGGCTACGATACTCATTTTGCATAGCATCTTTCATCTTCATCGGGATGTGGCCTATTGCCATCCACTCTCTCTGGAATCCACGGATAGTCTCCATGTTCTCGTTGCGGTCTTTCTTCAGCTCGTATGCCTTGATGCGCTCAATGAGTTCCTGTTTTGCCTTGAGGTTGGCGTCTTCCTCACCCTTGATACTTGAAAAATGTTCTGTTTTGTTCTTGAAAAACGCATCGCATGCGCTGCGGAAACGTTTCCAGATTTTGTCGGAATGACGTTTCGGCACCGGACCAATGGTCTTCCACTCTTCCTGAAGTTTCTTGATATAATCAGTGGTTTTTCTCCATTCTTTTGAATCAACAAGGTTCTCAACTTCCACGCAAATCTGCAGCTTTTTATTGTAGTTTTCCATCTGCTGTTCTTTGAGCTTGTTGAAAAATTCCTTCTTCGCCTCGAAGAATGTATTCATTGAGGTCTTGAAACGATTCCAGATTTCTTCACTTTGTTTCTTAGGCACCGAACCTATTTCCTTCCACATCTTGAACAACTCGTTCACGTCGTTTGACTTTTTCTGATAAGCGTTGATGCTGTTAACTTGTTCATTAACAATCTCTTCCATCTTAACGCAGATTGCAGTCTTAGACTCATAATTTGCTTTCTGCTCTTCTTCGAGCTTCGCATAATGCTCGCGACGAATTTGGTTTACCTTGTCGGTCGTGTTTTTAAAACGTTCCCAAATCTCATCTTTCTTATCCTGAGGAACGGGACCTATTTCCTTCCATTCGTCATGATACTTCTGAAGCAGTTTGAATGCTTTTGTCTGTGATTTCTCAAGAAGTAACAACTCAGCCTTCTCACATATTGCAATCTTAGCCTCAAGATTCTTCTTCAAGTCAAGATCACGGAGCTCACGGTTGATTTTCACTTTGTCGTAGAACTTTTCTATCAAGAAATGATACGTGTTCCAGATGTGTGAAATCTCATTTACCGGAACCTGACCTATTTCCTTCCATCTTTCCTGAAGTTCGCGAAAGTCATCATAAGTCTTTTTCAGTGTCTCTTCCGAGTCAATAAGCTGTTTAAGTTCTTCAATGATAGCGAGTTTCAGCTTAAGATTCTCTTCTTTTTGTTTCTCAAGCACTTCTTTGTATTTGTCTTTGTTTGTCTTATAAATGTCAAAAGCTGCTTTGAAACGCACTTCAAGAGGATCGGCATTGTGCTCATAACTCTCTTTGTCACCACCGTCAAGAATGAACTGCTCCATCTCACGGTCAAGGTCTTCCTTGTTGAGTCTCAAAAAGTTAGATTTGATAGCGGCGACCTTTTCTTTTATTTTTGTCACATCCTGCTCCTGAACAGTCTCTTCAAGAAGTTCTACTATCTGCAGTTTGTTGAGGTTAGAAAAGTCAAATCCTGTCTCTTCTTCAACTTCTTCACTGTCGTTTGTTTCGTCAATTTCGGCATCTTGAGGAATATCTTCGTCCTTCGGAAGTGTCTCTTCTTCGTTAATGCCAATTTTTACGTTGATTTTTACAGAGTTCGGCATAATTGTTGGCCGGTTGAGTTTCTCAATTGTCTTGAGGTCGGTAGCGTTCATTTTAGATAAATGTTTGATAATCAATAATTTAATAAGTCGTTATCATGACTTTGCATGGCAAAATCTGATATTAGGAGCTTAATTTTCGCTGCAAAAATAATAAATTTATTAAGATTGGACAACAATTAATAAAAATTTTGTAAGTTTGTAAGCTGAAAATTTTGATATGCAGACCATAGAAAACATAAAAATAACGATTACAGAACTCATTGAAGATAATTTAAATGAAAGAGTCGTGGATTTCTCCGCAATACCGAGTTCCGGCTCTGCAAGAAAATATTTCCGTTTAAAAACTGATAAACGAAATCTCATAGGGGCATATAATACTAATATTGATGAAAATGATGCTTTTATCAGTTTTTCCAAACATTTTAGAGAATGTGGACTTCCTGTTCCTGAAATTTTGGCGGTGTCGGCAAAAAAAGATGTTTATGTGCAGACAGATTTGGGCGATGATACGTTGTTTAATCACGTTGAAAACTGTTTGAAAAACAATATTTTTGATGAGGAAACCATTGAATTATATAAAAAATCATTAGATAAACTCATTGATTTTCAAATATTTGGACATGAAGGACTTGATTATTCCAAAGCATTCCCTTCACCATCCTTCGATGAGATGTCTATTATGGATGACCTGAATTACTTCAAATATTGTTTTCTGAAAGAACAAGAAGAGATTTCTTTTAATGAGACACATCTCGATGTTGATTTTCAACGACTTGCAGGTTATATTCTTAAGGCACCGTCCGATTTTTTTATGTATCGCGATTTTCAGTCAAGAAATATCATGATTTGTGATAATATTCCGTATTTTATTGATTATCAAGGAGGTAGAAAAGGCCCCTTGCAATATGACGTGGTGTCATTACTTTATCAAGTGAAAGCGCGTTTGCCTGAAGATTTGCGTGAAAAACTGATTATGTATTATGAGGAGAGATTATCTTCGAAAATTCAATGTAAATATAAAGGTTTCTACTCGGAAATAATATTGAAATCGTTTGATGAATTTTTTCCTGCCTTTATACTGCTTCGTCTTCTTCAAGTGTTGGGTGCATACGGTTTCAGGGGCTTGATACAGAAGAAGTTACATTTTATGCAAAGCATACCATACGCAATAACAGAAATTTTGCGACAAAACGAAAAATGGCAACTTCCTTTTGAATTGCCTGAATTGCAGTCGGTGATTAGTCAGTTGAAAATTGTTTTGCCGAAATATGAACTCGTTGAGTCTGATGTACTTACGATAACTGTCAATAGTTTTTCATATAAAAATGGAGGTGTTCCATACGATAAAGGTGGTAACGGCGGTGGTTTTGTGTTTGATTGTCGCGCACTGCCGAACCCCGGACGTTTTGAGGAATTTAAGAAAATGACAGGTGAAGATGCTGCCGTAAAAGATTTTCTCAACGAAAAACAAGATACATCGTTTTTCTTACAAAACGTGCAAATGCTTGTGTATCAATCGATTGATAATTACCTCGAACGAGGTTTCAAAAACCTGCAAATCAATTTTGGTTGCACCGGAGGTCAGCATAGGTCGGTGTTTTTTGCACAGAAAATCGGTGATATGATTCATGAAAACTATCCTATGGTCAGAGTTGAAATCAACCATCTGGCACAAAATAAAAATTACGTGTATGAAGCAAGATAAACGGACGGTATTCGTGCTTGCAGCAGGTCTCGGCACCAGATTAAAAGAACTTACTAAGGATAAGCCAAAGGCTTTAGTATCAATTAATAATGTACCTATACTTAAAGTAATACTTGAATCTTTGATTCGTAATGATTTCAATTATATTGTCGTAAATATTCATCATTTTGGAGAACAAATAATAGATTTTTTTGAAAAAAACAAGTTTCCTGATGTCGAGATTCAGCTGTCGGATGAGCGTGGGCAACTTATGGATACCGGCGGTGCTGTTTTGCAGGCTCTACCATATTTTGCGCAAAGCGAAGCCGTTTTTGTACATAATGTTGATATTCTCACAGATGTCAATTTAAAATTTTATTATGATGAATTTTGTAAAAGTGACGATGCTGCTTGGCTGCTTACACAAAACAGAGATAGCAAACGCAAGTTAGTCTTTGATAATCATGGCAATTTTAAAGGGAAATATAATATTGAAACAAAATCTTTTGATGGAAAAATTAATCTTACATCTGATTGTAAGATGTTGTCATTCAGTGGATTACATATTTTCAAACCAAAATATTTTTTAGAATTTGAGAAAAAACCTTGTTATATTTTCGACTTGTATGAAAAAATTGCTGAAAATCACAGAGTTACGTCTAAATTCATAGAAACAGGATATTGGTTTGACTTGGGGACAAAGGAACAATTAAAAAATGCTGAACTATGGCTTTCATTGAGAAGATAACCGATTATATTTCAAATCATTACGATTTAAAAAAGGAAAATTTAACAATTGTTTTTCCTAACAAGCGTGCGGCTTTGCAATTGAGAAACATGCTTGCTGAGAGCATTAAAACGAATTTCTGGGTGCCGCAGATTGTGTCGATTCAGCAAGCTATGGAAGAATGGAGCGGATTGCAACTCGTTGATAATATTGAAGTTATCTTTGAAATCATTAAAATGAATCCCGATTTTTTCCCCTATGCGGCTCAGATGGCGAAAGATTTTGACGAAATAGACCAATATGATGTGGATGCGACTAAACTCTTTGAGCACCTGAAAAGTGCGAAGGAAATTGAAGAATGGAATTTAAATCTCGAAAATAGCGTAGAGTCAAATTACTTAAAGTTTTTCTCCTCCTTGATACTGTATTACAATGAGTTACGTGATAATTTTCAAAAAAATGGGAAAGGTTATTATGGTCTGATTACAAAAAAAATAGCCTCATACGACGACGAAACATTGCAAAAACATATCAAAGGACGTAAAATCATTTTTGCCGGTTTCAACGCTCTGACAACTACGGAAGAGCAAGTAATTGTCAGGATGGTAGAAAGTGGCAATGCAGTGATACTGTGGGACTTGGACAAATATTATTTTGAAGATGAAAGGCAGGAGGCAGGCTATTTTGCAAGAAAATTTTTCCAGCAACATCCGAATATTGAGAAAAATTTCGTTGATGATAAGTTCAACACACAAGAAAAAAACATTAAAATTATCAGTGTTTCAGGAAATGCCGTACAAACTAATGCCTTGCAATTACAATTAAGCAAAAATATTGATAATCAGAAAGAAAAACAAGTTGTTGTTCTTGCTGATGAATCGCTCTTGATACCTGTTTTGAATTCAATTCCGGAGTCACGCGAAAACATTAACGTGACGATGGGTTATCCTTTTAATAAAACCATTGTATATCATTTTGTTGACAAGCTATTCAGATACCAGCAGACACTTTCCGGCGATGAAAATAAGATTTATTTATGGACGCTACTGCGTTTCTGTAGTGCTGACCTTATCAAATTGATTTTCAATAGAATAGAATACGATAAACTGATGGCGTGGCTGACAGAAAGAGCCGTCAACTCAATTTATTATCTTAAAAAGAAAGATTTTGAAATTTTTAATAATGAGACAAAACTGTTTGATTTTCTGAATCTTATAACAGTAAAATGGAGTTCACCAAAGGAAACTATTGATAACTTAAAAAAAATTCTAAATATTTCGGCGAACATAATAAAAAATGACAATTACTTTTTTAAAAACCAAATCAGCGTCGCTGGAAGGATTGTGAACAGACTTGAATTGTTGCTTGAAAAATATTCTAACTATATAAAAATCATTGATTTACAAATGCTTTTCACCCAAGTGGCAGGACAAATGTCAATCAATCTGCAGGGAGATGCCGACGGTCTTCAGGTGATGGGATTGCTTGAGACAAGAAATATCGATTTCGATGTGATACATGTTTTGAGTGTGAATGAAGGAGTTTTGCCACAAACAAAAAATAGTAACAGTTTGATTCCGTTTGACTTACGTAATATTTACGGACTTCCGACATACAGTCAGCAGCAGGCAGTTTATGCATATCATTTCTACAGACTTTTGCAAAATGCAAAATGTATCAATTTGTATTACAATAACTTAGCAGATTCAATAGGAACTGGAGAACCAAGTAGATTTATCAGACAAATTGAGTATGAATATGCAAAAAATAATATTAAAGTAATACTTGAATATTTGCAATATAAATCACATGTAATCAATGATATACAAAAAGAAATTGTTGTTAAGAAAACAGATGATATACTAAAAAAAATACAGAAACTTGCGCCTACTTCAATTAGTACGTACGTAAGGTGCCCGTTGCAATATTATTGGAAATATATCGAGCATTTGATAGACGAATCGCCGGAAGAGGAGATACAGGTCAATGTTGTGGGGAGTATTATACACAATACTCTCGATAATTTCTATAAGAAATTTGGGAAAGACCTGATTACACTTGAATTATTTGATGAGATATATGAAAAATATTTCAAGGATTGTTATTCTAAATCATTGAAAGACAATGGTTTTGAAAACGGTTTGCCAGATGTTGGTTTTAACTATTTAAATAAGACTGTCATAGAAAGCATGCTCGAAAATTTTATCAGATATGAACGAAATTTTCTTGCGGAAGGCAACAAAGTATTAATTATTGACACAGAAGTTGAATTAAGTCAAGAAGTTGATTATCATGGATACAAGGTCGTTTTACACGGTTTTGCCGATAGGATTGACCGCGTAAATGATGAAATCAGGATTCTTGATTACAAAACAGGAAAAGTGAATCCTTACGATGTGAAAATCAATCTGAAACATGATAAAATCACGTCAATGTCGGAGAAAGCCATACAGTTGTTGATGTACAAATATCTGTTTCTCAACGAAAATAAAGACGTTAAACCAGAAAATATAATGCCGGGCATTGTAGGATTCCAGAATCTCAGTCACGGAATTTATAATTTGGAAATCAACGAGTTACATGATTTATATACATCATTTGAAGACACCTGTACTGCATATTTCAACACTATTTTAGGTGAATTATTCGACAAAAACCTTCCATTCACACAAACCGAAGACGAAAAACACTGCGGTTTATGTGATTTCAAAAACATCTGCAAGCGAGGATAGTCATTTTATGTACCAATCACTTAAAAATCAAGTCGATATATACGGGCAGATGGTCGCTGTATCCTCCGAAGTACTTTGGTCCTACGTAGGTTCGAAACAGCTTTACGCCACCGAACGACTCGTCCTTTTGAAACAGGAAGTCGCCATGGAAGATGGTCGCGCTGTTTTTCTTGTAATGTAGTCCTTTTCTACTGTTAATCAACGATTTAGTGACAATAATTTGGTCAAAAATCTGCCAATTATATTGATGTTTCAGAGTGCCGTCGAAGCCAAGTTCACGTCCGTCTGTGAAAAGATTGACGAGTACATCATCACGAGCTGATTTGTCAAACGCTTTTGCGTTAAGCACATCGTGTATGCTCGGGTCTTCCGGAGTATCGTTAAAATCGCCCATGATAACGATTTTAGGTATTGTCTGATGCAGAAACATAATTGAATCCACCTTGTGTTTCAGTGTGTTAGCAGCGAGAGCACGCAGTTCTATTGTCTCACGTTCACCACCATAACGTGACGGCCAGTGATTGACGAAACAATGTAAGGTGTCACCTCGCCTATCAAAAAACTTAGCATACAAAATATCACGTGTCTTATAATATTTATTCTTTGGGTTTTTCAGTTTAATTGTTTCAGAATGAATAAGTTGCAGTTTGTCAATACAATAGATCATAGCCACGTCGATACCACGTTTATCATCACCTTCGTAATGAATAATGCGATAGTTATGGTTCTTAAGAGGTGTTTGGTTGAACAACATGTTCATAACATATTGATTTTCAACCTCGCATATACCTAAGACAGCCAAAGGTTCGTTATCGGAAAGTGCTAAAATTGCTTTATACATATTGTTTCTCTTTCGATAAAAGCGAGAAACCGTCCAATGTTGGCCGCCGTTTTCAGTAAATTCGTTGTAAGAACGCGTAGAATCGACAAAGGGATCGAAGAAATTTTCGAAATTCCAGAAAGCGACACGTAAAGAAAGTGTGTCTTGCGATTTGCAAATAATTGACGTAACCACCTGAATTACAACAATCAAGCAGCACAATAACGGAATTTTTAATTTTAAAAATCGTTCCATAACTTTTAGTTTTTCGGTTGCAAAGATACAAAATTTTTATGAGAATATACAAATTTTTATTATTTTTGCAAAAATATTTATAATGTGTTGAAAATGCAATATTTCAGGTATATAATTTTAACATTTTTTGCACTCATTCCCTTTCTGCTGATTTCTCAGGTTGACATAAAGATTTCGATTGAAAATCAACAAGATAGCATTTATTATCTGTATAAATATCGAGGAACGAAAACAGCAATTTTTGATACAGCTTTTTGCAAAAACGGAACAATCAGATTTATCAGTAAAAGCAAATATCCCGAAGGAATTTATGTTGTCACCAATGAAAATACGATTCCATTGACAGAAATTCTGATTGGAAAAAAACAAAAATTTTCATTGAAAATCAATGACTTAAATGATTATAATTCAGTTAAGGTCAAAGGCGCGAAAGAAACTGAAATTTATTTTAAACTAATGGCAAAAATCATGCGTACTGAATTTAATATCAGTGCGTTAGAAAATGAAATAGAATATTATCCTGAAAACAGAACCACAATTGACTCGTTGAAAAAAGACCTTGTACAGTTTGAAGAATCGTTGAAAATAAGGAAAAGAGACGCGTTTATTAACATTTTCATAAACTCATTGAAACGTCAATCGTTGGATAATTATTGGGATGATTTTGCATTGGATGATGAGAGAATACTTACTTATCCATTGATAGACAATAAGTTAGAAACATATTTTAATTTTATTCCCATAACATCAGAAGCGATAAATTTGGCAATTGATGATTTAATCAGCCGGACGGGAAACTGTATTGAGGTTAGAGACTATCTGATTTGGTATTTTTACAGAAAATATTATTCGCCAAAATATATGAATTTGGATGATGTTTACATACATCTTGCGAAAGAATATTTTGCGAAGCTTGACATCGCAAATGTATCAGAAAGCGTTGCAGATTTGATTGTTGAACGCGCTGACTATTTGGAAAATCTCAAGATTGGTGCCAAAATACCTGAGATTGGCAATCTGTACTTAGTTGAATCACAATACGTTGCGTTGATTTTTTATGATAAAACATGTCAAAAATGTACGCAAGAAGGACGGATTTTGGAGAGTCTGACTAAAAAATATCCTGAAATGGTAATTTTTCCGGTAGAAGTGCATTCAACAAATCAGAAAAACCTGTTGTTGAAGTATGATATTCAGACAACCCCATTGATATATCTTCTTGATAATCAAAAGAATATCATTGCAAAACGCATCAAAGCAGACCAAGTTGAACAATTTATAAATCAGAAAAAATGACAAATATAACCGACACAATCTGTGCCATTTCGACCGCTTCGGGCACGGGAGCCATTGCCGTTATAAGGCTTTCCGGAAAAGAAAGTTTTAAGATTGGCTTGTCAATTTTTAGACGAGTTAATGTATTGAATGACAATGAGTTTGAGACTAATACAGTATATTTTGGAGAGATTTTCGACCCAAAATCAAAGACGAAGGAGGCACTTGACGAAGTGTTAGTGACATTTTTCAAGTCGCCACATTCTTACACCGGTGAAGATACCGTTGAGATAAGTTGTCACGGTTCTGTATTTATACAGCAAAAGATATTGGAACTACTTGTAAATCAAGGATGTAGAATGGCGGAAGCCGGAGAATTTTCAAAACGAGCCTTTATTAACGGCAAGTTAGACTTAGCGCAAGCTGAGGCTGTTGCTGATTTGATTGCCTCTCAGAGTGAGGTTACGCGGAAAGTGGCAATGAATCAGATGAAAGGCGGTTTTTCCAAAGAATTAAGAGATTTGAGGGCGAGATTAGTCGATTTGACATCGCTGTTGGAGTTAGAACTTGACTTTTCGGAAGAGAACGTGGAGTTTGCCGACCGTATCAAACTGCAAGAGCTGCTTGACACTATATTGAAACATATAGGCAAGCTGACTGACACGTTCCGTCTGGGCAACGCCATAAAAAACGGCATTCCCGTGGCTATTGTGGGCGAGACGAACACTGGAAAAAGTACCTTGCTGAACGCCATTCTCGGTGAGGAACGCGCTATTGTGAGCGATATTGCGGGTACCACACGCGACACCATTGAGGAAACGTTCAACATCGAAGGCACATTGTATCGTTTCATCGATACTGCCGGAATGCGCGAAACATCGGAAACCATTGAGAAAATTGGCATTGAGCGCACATTCAAGAAGATTTCGGAAGCCGACATCGTGCTTGGCATGATTGACGGGACAAAAACGTTTGAACAGATTTATGCGTCAGCAAGAGAAATCATTTCGCGTGTTAACGTGTTGAAACAGAGGCTGATACTTATTATTAACAAATGTGATTTGACTGAGCCGATGAAGTTTGGCTTTATCACCCGTGATGTGGTAGATGCACTCAAGCAGTCGTATGAGAAAAGCATTGAGACTCATGGCGGTTACATGACCGATGAGTATTGTTACAGCGTCACCGGACGCGATTTGTACGACATTCGCAATCTGATTGTGTTTTATGCTATTTCCGCTAAAAAAGCCGATAATATCGAGGATTTGAAAAAAAATATACATTATCATACTGCGACTCCAAAAATTGATGGTGACACGGTCTTGGTTACTAACGTGCGACATTTTGAGGCACTGACATACGCCAAAGATAGTCTGGAACAGGTGAAGAGTGGCATTGAAAGCAATCTTTCTGTTGATTTGCTGGCTGAGAACATGCGTCATGCGCTATATTATATCGGAAGCATCACAGGTGAGGTGACTACAAGCGAAGTGTTAAGCAATATATTTGGACGGTTTTGCATTGGAAAGTGACGCCTGTTTATTTATCTAAAAACGGTTTTATATCTTTTTCAAAAATCTTTCTCTCAACTATGCGGTAATGCGGATGATAGGCGTCACGGTAGTTTTCAGAGTGACTTAGGGCGTATTTTTCTTCACTGAGGATGCTGTCGATGAACCGCTTATCTTCCTCGTAGAATGGTAGTCCAAGTTGCATTTTGTCAATTTTTCCAATGATTTTATGCCATCTCGTCTCCCACTGTCTCACCGAGGGATGTTTTCCGTTGGCACTGCGGATAAATGCGTCGAGCAGTCTCTCTTCAGTAATGAGGCTTTCCTTGATGACTCTGATGTTCACACGTACATATTGTCCTTTTATCCCGCAAGGCTCATAATACCACGAAGGTAGCTCGTCCAGACTGGTCTGCTCCAGCTCCGCATCGAGGTAATGTTTTACTCTTTCGTAGTCAGAAACAAGATGCTCGGCTCCCATGAAATCTTGGAAACACGATTTGTAAATGTCGAGGAGGCGCATCTCGGGATATTGCCGCATCTGGTCGCTCACAAATTTTTCCACGTTTTGCGCAGATATGGCCAAGGTGGCTAATATAAATATTGATACAAATATGGGTCTTTTCATTTTACGAAATGTATTGCTTGTTTTACGCATACAAAAATAAAAAGAATTTTTGAAATCTCATGGTTTTATTGATAGTGTCTTGGAGAAATTATCGGGTGTATTTCAAATGATATGGTCTGTTACTACCTCGGCGATGTCTTTAACCTCCACCTTGGAACGGTGCGCGAACGTCTTGAGGCACAACGGACAAGCTGTGACAATCTCGTCAGGATTGTTGAACATCAGGTCAGCGACGGAATTACTTGTAATTTCGTCGCGTTCGTTTTGTGTCAGGTTGAAGCTGCCCAAACTGCCTCCACAGCATATACTCAGTTCTTTTTCCGACTTTGCCGTAAGCAGATTACCAACGTTTTCAAGCACTTTACGCGGCTCGTCATACACACCGAAAGCGCGTCCCAGTTCACACGGGTCGTGATAAACGTAGTTTACCTCTTTTTTATTCAATTTCAACTTTCCTTTCTTGACAAGCTCGTGGATATACTGCGTATGATGCTGAATATCAATACCTTCGAGATGATATTCCTCCCTAAAGACCTTGTAGCAAATCGGGCACGACAGCACGAGTTTCTTAGCTCCCGATTTCTTTATCAACTCGGTGTTTTTCTCAATCATTGCTTGCGCTTCCACCGATTTACCGCTGAGAATCATTGGTCTGCCGCAGCAAACTCCACCGTCTTTGTCCAAAAACTCAAACTCCTCGCCCGCCGCTTTCATGATTTGATTCATCGAACGCATGATTTTAGGCGTGAGTTGTGTCATACAGCCGGCAAAATAAATCACTTTGCCATTACGCTGACGTAAATTTACATCATTGTGACTTAAATTCTCAGCATTTTTAAGATATGAATGGTCGCTTTTTATTTGATACTGCGCTCTGGCTCTTTGCGAGAATTTTATGTCGCACGACTCGATGCTCACGGGACACACTGCGACGCATTTTCCACACATCAGACAGGTTTCTGCGATGCGCTGTGATTCTTCATAGTTACCCTCTCTCAGTTTCTTCATGAAATAAGCCGATGTGTTACGGCTCTTGCCATCGCTGACGCTCATCGGACAAGCGTCGATGCAGAGTCCGCAGCTCGGGCACGAATACAGTTGTGCCAAGGCATAACCTTTACGTGGCTCGTGCGCCTTCAGTCCTGCATGGCGGAGCAGGATAAACAACGCCTCCGTGGGGATGTGCATGTATCTGGTGAACGGCAACATGAACATAAATATAAGCAAATCAATGGAATAGAGCCACCAAAACACCATCATATCGGTTTTCTCAGCCACTAATCTCAACGGGAAAATCGTCCACAAAGCGAGACGAATCATATTGTCGGCAAAACCGAACTTCGTTACACGTCTCACCCCCACTATCTTCGAGTGAATCTTCTTCATCACGGCGATTAAGATGCCGCTAATTATCATAAGAAGGAAGAAATCCATCAGGAAAGCAAAAACGGGCGTTTCTTCAGCGAAATGACTGTAAAAAATCGGGTAATAAAAGTTGGAAAAAGTACGCGCAAGGCCTTCAACCTCAACGCCTTCGAGCGGTTTCAGCGTAAAGAGCATGATGTGACCTATCACTATTATCATAAACCAGCCGAAAGCTATAGCGGAGTGCATGTAACCGAGTATCGGGTTGCGTTTCCAAATTTTTACATGGAAGAGACAGTCGCCGAACAGGTCGCGTATGTTAGCCCACGCTGTCTTAGGTGTCACAAGCGAGCACCAGAAGCGTTTTCTGTCGTTTTTTGGCAGTTGTCCGATAATTCTGATAAGTCCCGCGAGGCAGTACATCAACACGAAAGCAATGCCGAGTACAAACGGGAGAACAAAAGGATGGAATATCTGTGTGTTCATCGTGTAATGTCTAACAAAATTTTACGAATATTGATGCCACGCGGACAGACAAGGGTACATTTGCCGCAGAGCATGCAACGTTGAATCATTTTCTTTGCCTCTTCTTCTTTGCCGCGTTGCAGCATGAGAAGCATCCGGCGGAAGCTCATCTCAATGAAATTTCCGGCGGTGCAAGTGGATGTGCATGAGCCACACGCCATGCAGGTGTTTATGTCAGGATTCGTCACCTTGAGATGGTTGAACGTCGTGAGGTCAACGTTATCTATCTTGACATGCGAGCTTGGGGATAAACTGAAACCGAAATCCATGGCGTCACTGTTTATTGATGTAGTTAAACACTTCCGTTGCCACAGAGCGAGCCTCGGCCAAGGTGTCGGGCAGCGTCTTTGGCGCAGTGCAGGCACCGGCCACGAAAACGCCGTCTTGCTTGGTGGCGTTCAAGCCTAAATATGTATCTCTGTTTTCCATGAAACCATCAGCGTTACTTGCAATTCCAAGCATCTTCTGTAACTTTTCCACGCCTTCCGATTTTTCCATTCCGCACATTAAGACGAGAAGGTCTAAGGTCATCTTCAGTGGCTTGCCAAAGATAGTGTCTTCTGCCTTTATCACAAGTTTGCCGTCCATGTCTTCAGATACCTCGCAGACGCGGCCACGGACGCATTTTACGTCGTAGTCTTTTTGTGAGCGGAGGTATAGGTCTTCATAACCCGGACCGAACATACGCAAATCCATGTAAAACGAGTAAATCTCGGCATCAGGGAACGCTTCCTTCATCTCGCAGCCTTGTTTCAAAGCCGTGGCACAGCACACCTTCGAACAATAGGTGTTGTTCACCTTCACGTCACGGGAACCGACACAATGCACGAGACCTATCTTTTTTGGGTTGTTGATGCGCGGATCGCTGCCCGTACTGAAAAATTGTTCCAATTCAGCATTGGTAATCACGTTGTTATAAATGCCGTAGCCGTATTCTTGTTTCTTCTCTGCCTTGAAAAGGTCGAAACCGGTAGCGAGTACTACCGCTTTAGCATCGACGGCACTGTTATCTGATAAAACAGCATGAAAACTATTTGTATCTCGTTTAATATCAACGATTTCACAATGAAGGTGTGTCTCGATGCCTTCCACGTTGTGAAGCATCTGCTCCACCACTTCTTTTGCAGGATGCGACTCGGGGAAAAGTCTGTCCCATTTCGCAACATGACCTCCGAGGACGTCACTTCTCTCTACGATTATAGGTGTCAAACCGAGTTTTCGCATCTGTGTGGCTGCTTCCATTCCGGCAGCACCTCCGCCTATTATAAGTACATTTTCTTTCATAACCAATTGATAATCAAATAGATTTAATATGTATTGGACATTGGGGCTGACCGAGGTCTTTCCCGTTCAAACCTTGATATTTCTTTTCTGGATAGTATGGAATTCCCATCTTTTTTAGAAGAGGTTCCACTGCCACCTGATGTACCTGTAAGCCGAGATCCCAAGGGTCATAGCCCATCACGAGACCTGCAACCTCCTCATAAGTGAGTGCAGGGATGCCATAGCCGTTCTTGCCGTATGTCTTTCCGGTCTGCTCTGCTATCACATATTGCCATCTGTCGAGGAAATAGGGGCATCCAGGACAATTGGTGATAATCAAATCCGGCTCGTAAGGCTCCATCGACTCGAATTTTTTATGAGTGTTCGACACCGAGTAGCCTCTGTTGGCTTGCACAAAATACTGACGGAAGCCGAATCCGCAGCACTGGCGACGTTCGGGGTAATCGACCACCTCGCCACCCCAAGCCTCTATCATCCCGACGAGGACGTATGGATATTCCGCGCCACCGTAGCCTTTCGACGGAAACATCTTCGAATAATGGCATCCTATGTGCTCAACCACCTTCAAAGGCTTGCCTGTTTCCACGTTCACGAGCTTAAATTTAGCCTGCTTCGCTATCTCGAAACGAAATTTATAAATAAGGTCGCTGGCATGTGCAAGATATTTCGGCTTCGCAAACTCCTTATGGCATGAATCCCAGAGATACTGACGTATTTTAGCCTCCAACTCGGGAAATTCGCGCCACGTCTCCAGCGTCTCAGTATAGCATCCGAACGAAGTGATGCATGAGCAAACATAGTTTTCGTAGCCGCTCTCGTGCATCAACGCAAACTGACGCGCTATAATTGTCATGGCAGTTTCCTGCGGTATGGTGTCGCTGTGATAAGCGATGCCGCCACATGTGGTATGATATGGGTTCTCATAAAAGTCTTTGCCAAGCTTGTTCCTCACAATGTCTAAGAAAGTCACCTCCGAACCCGGCCAGAAGGCTTGCCGGATGCAACTCCTCACGTAAAAATAACGGTCATCGGGAATGTCTTTCTGATAGTCAGCCCAAATCTTCTGTTTTCCTTCAATAATCATGATTTAAAGATTCAATATTTAAAAATTTAATCGTTTAAGTGCTTATTTGTGGTGTTTGTGGTATATACCTTCATGAAATACTCCTCATCGGAAAGTTTTTCCTTCTGCGCCTCCCGATGTGCATCGTCGAGCACTTGTTCAATCAGTTCGGTGGCACCGGTCACGTCGAAGATTTTTTTGAGCTGGTCGAGGCTCTCTTTAGGAATCCTGCGCAGTCCACCCGGACCGTCGCCGTCAAGATTGGAACCTAAACGGGCGTGAATCTCGTCAAGATGCTCGTTAATCCATTGCCCCACAGGTCCAAACTCAGGATGCGTCTCGTAGGCGAAAGTACGTGGATAAACACAGTAACCGTAGTTTAAGATGTTGGAACATAAGTCTTTAACTACAATGTACTGCTGACGGCCTTTCTCCGATTCGAGATACAGACCACTCTTCATGGATAGTTTCCGCAATGCCATGACAATGAGTCCGGGCGCGTTGGCACGAGGACATCGCGTTACACACGACATGCACTCGCCACAATACCAAATGGTGTCGCTTTTCAAAAGCTTTTCAATCTCTTTCTCGTCTTTCCTCGACACGATATTAACGATATTTTTCGGATTGTATCTGTAAAATTCCGCTGCCGGACATACCGCCGTGCACACACCACAGTTCATGCACGCCTTCATCCCCTCCTTTATTCTGTAATCTTTTGCAAGCTCATCAACCAAATGTCCTTTATATCTGTAGTTTTCCATAAAAGTAAAATTATATATAGTAAAATGGTTTACTATCAGGCTGCAAAAATAGCAAAATTTTGAATGTGAAAAATATTAAATGAAATATCATTAAAAAAATTTTGATTTGTTAAAAAATATTTAAATTTGCAACTTGTAAAATTTAGTTGTTAAAATTTTTTGATAAAATTATAAAACATGTGTGGAATAGTAGCATACATTGGTAAAAAGGAGGCATATCCTATTTTGATTAATGGCCTGAAACGTCTCGAATATCGTGGATATGACAGTGCAGGGATTGCTCTTCTCAACGAAAAAAACGAATTAAATGTTTATAAGACCAAAGGTAAAGTGTCTGATTTAGAGCAGTTTACGACAGGAAAAGATATCAGTGGGCATTTAGGCATTGCTCACACGCGCTGGGCTACACATGGTGAGCCAAACGACGTGAACGCTCACCCACATATTTCGCGTTCCGGCAATATCGCATTGATTCACAACGGTATAATTGAAAATTATCTCACTATAAAAAAGGAATTAGAAAACCGTGGTTACACATTCAAATCGACCACAGATACTGAGGTTTTGGTGAATCTCATTGAAGATGTGCAGCTTACGCAAAAAGTTGACCTTTTCGAGGCCACTCGTATCGCCTTGAATCACGTTAACGGTGCGTATGCTATCGTATTGATAGAAAAAGGTCATCCTGAAACGCTAATCGCGGCTCGTAAAGGTAGTCCAATGGTGATAGGAATCGGTGAAGACGAGTTCTTCATTGCCTCTGACGCTACACCTATCGTAGGAAAGACTTCTCATGTCGTCTATATTGAAAATGAAGAGGTTGTGAAAATACAACGTGGCGAGGATTTGCATATCAAGACCATCGACAACATTGAGATGACGCCATACGTGCAAGAGCTTCAGATGAACCTCGAATCCATTGAAAAGGGCGGTTTCGATCATTTTATGCTTAAAGAGATTTACGAGCAGCCTGCAACGGTTCGCGACACCATGCGCGGACGTCTTCATGCCGACTTCGGTACTGTGACACTCGGAGGCATTTTCGATTACGAACAGAAGATTCTCAACGCGCGAAGTATTATCATCGTGGCATGTGGCACATCATGGCATGCCGGCCTTGTGGGAAGTTATCTCATTGAGCTTTACGCTGGTATCAGAGTCAAGGTGGAATACGCCTCCGAATTTCGTTATCGCACTCCCGTCATCTATCCCGACGATGTAGTCATCGCCATCTCACAGTCGGGTGAGACGGCTGACACCCTCGCCGCGATACAACTCGCTAAGGAGAGAGGTGCCACAGTGCTCGGCATCTGTAACGTTATCGGTTCTTCCATTTCACGTGCCACCGACGCAGGTATCTATACTCATGCGGGACCGGAAATCGGCGTGGCTTCTACCAAAGCGTTCACGGCGCAGGTGACCGTGCTGACAATGCTCGCAATACGCCTCGCCGAACTGAACGGGTTCTCGCCAAAATCGAAAATCGTGGAACTGATTCACGAGTTAGACCTGATTCCTGAAAAGATTCAGACCACACTGAAACGTAGTGGCATCGTGAAAGAGGTGGCAGAACAGATGAAAGATTGCCGTAACGCCTTGTATCTCGGACGCTTGCAAAACTATCCCGTGGCTCTCGAAGGTGCTCTGAAACTGAAAGAAATTTCTTATATCCATGCGGAAGGCTATCCGGCAGCAGAAATGAAACATGGTCCTATCGCATTGATAGACAAAGACATGCCCGTCATTTTCATCGCGACTAACAAGAGTACTTACGAGAAAGTTGTATCCAACGTTCAGGAAGTGAAAGCACGTCATGGAAAAATTATCAGCGTGGTGACCGAAGGCGACGTCCTCGTCAAAGAAATGTCGGACTACGTAATTGAAATACCTGACACGGTGTGCACCTACGCCCCGCTTCTTGCTACGATACCGTTGCAGCTGCTGGCTTATCATATCGCCGTGTTGCGCGGATGTAACGTTGACCAACCGAGAAATCTTGCAAAATCGGTCACCGTGGAGTAAGACACATTATATCATAATGTCTTCTAACCTCACTTTCGGCACATAATGTACGCCGTTAACGCGATAATATGCACGACTTTCATCAAGCGAAATAGGTTTAAGTTTGATGTTTTCCGCACTTTTTCCTATCGCGAGAACGGCAAGTGGCTCGTATTGCAATTTGAAGTGCTCAACGATGTTTGCCTTGTTGAACGCGCAGATTATCAATCCGTTAAGCCCCATCTCAGTGGCTTTCAACGACATGCTCTGTAACGAGATGCCGAGGTCGATATCAACTATTTTTGTCTCAGCCATCGTTGTACAAACGATGATAAACGCCTCAGGCTCAGTGCCCTCGTAAGGAAGGTGTAACTCCGGCAACATCCCGCCAAGTTTGATGTTCTTCAAGACATAATCGGCGTCCTCCCCTTTCGTCACAAGTTTGAAACGCAAAACCTGCTGATTCTTTCCAGATGCAATCTTCGTATTCACATTTACGATGCGCTCAAGCATGTCGCGTTTTACGACAAAATCTTTCTTATATCCGCGACAACTGCGGTTTTTCTCGAACAAGACATCTAAAGAAATATGTTTTACCGTCGATCTTCTTGAATTTGATGAAAATTCTTCCATGCGTTTTTCTAAATATCCGTCTGCCATAAACCTGTTATTCTAAAATGTAAAAATGTAAATTGTTAATACTTTTTGAGATTGTTAATAAATTTTAACATACAAAAATATTAATATTTTTTAAGAATTGCAAATTTTTTTTGATAATTTCCTATTTTTGCAAATAAAAAATTGCTTCATGAAATTCAGAAGTTGTATATTTTTTTTAATATTGTTTTTTATTGGAATGGCAGCAAATGCTCAGGTTTTCAGCGTTAAAGGTACTGTAGTGGATAGCCTGACGAAGCAGAAACTTGCTTTTGTCAACATCATCGTCAACGACGACGGGACGTTGGGGACTACTACTGACATTGATGGAAAGTTCAGTATCAAAAGCAATTATGAGATTAAGACTTTGACATTTTCCTATGTCGGATACAACAAAAAAACTGTAAGTGCCAATTTGTTGACCGAGACATCGAATAAGATATTCCTTCAGCCAGAGATGTATGAGCTTCAAGAGGTTACGGTATATGCTGGCGAGAACCCTGCACATCGAATCATCGACAGCGTGGTGAGACACCGCCGCCATAACAATCCCGAAATGCTTGATTATTACTCATATACTATTTACGACCGCATGGTTTTCACCGTCGATACCACCGAAGTCACCGACTCCATGTTTGTCGATTTCGGCAAAATAGTGCGCGATAACGACCTGATGGTGATGGAGACCGTTTCCGAGATTTATCATAAAAAACCCAACAAAAACAAGCGTGAGATAAAGGCTAACATCGTCTCAGGACTGAAAAACCCGATGTATTTCTTCGTACTCGACGGTATGCAAAGCTCACATTTTTATGACGAATTCATCACTGTTTACAAGAAAAACTACGTCAACCCCATCACTCCTGGCAGCAAATCGCGTTATTTCTTCGGCCTCGAATCGACCATGCCTACCGCTGATGGCGACACCTTATACATAATATCGTTCAAGCCGCGACGCAACACCACGTTCGATGCCCTCAAAGGCGTGATGACCGTCACATCCGACGGCTGGGCTATTGTCAACGTGAAAGCCGAAGCCGCCGACAAAAGCAACACCCTCGACGTGAAAATACAGCAGCTTTACTCCAAAATCAATGATTCTGTGTGGTTTCCGGTGCAATTGAACACCGATATCATATTCATTAGAATGCTCGCCTACAATGATTATCTGGAGATTGGCATGGGACAACCCGAATTATGCAATACATCGCTCAACGGCATCGGGAAAAGCTATATTTCCAACATAAACATAACCGAACCCATTGATAATAAAAGGTTTGGCTCAATCGACATCGACATTGCCGAAGATTCGGGGATGAAAGACGAGACATACTGGAGATATTATCGCAATGACAGTCTAAACGAAAGAATATTAAACACTTACAAGTTGGTTGACACAATCTTGGATGATGCCAAAATTAACATGGACAATCTTATGGATGCCACAAGCAGCATTCTCAAGGACGGCTCCATCCCATGGGGCAAATTCAACATAGGGCTGTCAGATTTCATGAACTACAACATCGGCAACAAGTTATACTTCGGCCTTGGACTCTCAACCAATGAGAAACTGTCGAGAACCTTGAGACTTGGCGGATATTTCGGCTACTGGTTTGGACCTAAACGCGCCAACTACGGCGGCAATTTTGAGATTAAGTTCAACAAAAAACAAGATTTTGGACTGAATCTGCGTCTCGACCACCGTTACAACGTTTTGGGCGATTATGACCTGATGAACGGCATCAACAACCTTCTAAATGAGAGCAATTACAAGAATTTCTACATCAAGTGGACCACTCTGAACACCACGGCGTCGGCTGAGTTGTCAACGCGTTTTGCTAAGGTTTTCAAAGGCTTTGTGAGATTCAGCATCAGCGACAAACAGATGTACGATTGGTATTCTTACAACATTAGCGACAGCATATACAGCGGCACTTTCCGCATCACCACCCTATATTTCCGGGTCAGAATAGCATTTGGCGAACGGTATATTCTCACCCCGAAAGGCCTCACCACAGTGCAACAAGGCAAACCTATAATCTGGCTTTCTTACCAGAAAGGTCTGAAAGATATTCTTGACTGTCCGTTTAACTTCGACAAGATTCAAGCGCAGATAACTTATTCATGGTTAACACGTTACATTGGAAAAACGACAGTCACAATACAAGCGGGCTATGTCTTTGGCGACGTGCCTGTGTTTGAGAATTTCAACATTTTCGCCAGTAAATACGGCTTCGCGCTCTATGCCACCGAAAGTTTCTCCACAATGCAAATCAACGAATTTATATGCGATAGATTCGCTTTGCTTTTCTTTACTCATAATTTCGGTAAATTATTCAAAACCAAGCATTTCAATCCTGAATTTATCTTTGCAACCAATATCGGATGGGGTGACATCAGCGATGTGCATAGACACAGTGGATTGGAACTGAAAACCATGAAAGACGGATTTTATGAAAGCGGTATCGTAATTGATAACTTATTGAAAATCAGCATTGCAAGTTTGGGTTTCGGCACATATTACCGTTATGGAGCCAATTCTTTCAACAAAATTGGAGACAATTTCTCCTTCAAACTTAAACTCTCATTAAAATTATAGATCCTGATAAAACTCCAACAAGCCATCCATCGGATTTTTCAAAATCTTCTCACATATAACATTATGATTTTCAAGAACTTGCAACAAAATATCTTGAAAAACGAATGCTATTGAGCCAACAAACCCGACCCTATTTCCATGTTGATTTAAAGGAGATAGCATTAAATCAATAAATTCATCAAAAACCGAGCCAATCAGTTCAGAAATGTATTTATTTTCAACATTTTCACTTGCAAAATGTGTAAAATCGGCAAGATATTTCGATGGCTGAGGCATTCTATAAACATTTTTCAAGAAATGTTCTATGTCAAGATGATATTTTTCATTGAATTTCAAACGAAGCTCCGATGGCATTATTTTGTAAAAATAATCGTGGACGAGCCTCTTCCCAATATGACATCCACTTCCCTCATCTCCTATCATAAAACCCAGAGACACAGCACTTTGCACAACTTTTTCTCCATCAAAAAAGCAAGCATTCGAACCCGTTCCAAGAATGCAGGCTATGCCTCTCCCCTTTCCGAAAAGGGCGTGACAAGCCGCAAGAGTATCTGGAAAAATCTCAATTTGAGTGTTCGCGAAAAATCTTTTAAAAATAAGTTCGATTCTTTTTTTATTTTGCTCGTTTCCACAACCGGAGCCATAGAAAAATATCTTTTCAACACATTGATTATCAGTATTTTTTGATACAGATTCTCCTATTATTTCTGCTATCGTGTCATCATCACAAAAATTCGGATTGAACCCTTTGCAAATGATACGTTTAGCTTCATTGTTGCAATCAAGATAAGACCATTCTGCCTTTGTAGAGCCACTGTCAATAATTAAAATCATATCAAAATTTTCTGCAAAGATAATATTTTCTTATTTTTTTTCACTTCATTGTTAATATAATTTCTATATTTGCACAATATTTTATTGTTTAACAAATTCTGATTGCAAACCATTATGGGAAGAAGTATGAGAAAATGGCGTGTTGAGGACTCGGCAGAGCTTTACAACATCAACAATTGGGGTATTAACTATTTCTCTATCAACGAGAAAGGCCATGTCGTGGTGACACCGCGCGAAGGCTGTGCCTCCGTTGACCTGCGTGAACTTGTCGATGAACTGCAGCTCCGCGACGTGTCGGCTCCTGTGTTGGTCCGTTTTCCCGACATAATAGATACCCGTATCGAGAAAATAGATTCTTGTTTCAAAGAAGCTGCAAGGGAATATGATTATAAAGGCAAAAACTTCATCGTTTTCCCCATCAAAGTCAATCAGATGCGTCCTGTTGTTGAGGAAATCGTGAGTCATGGCAAGAAGTTCAACATCGGGCTTGAGGCTGGCTCTAAACCCGAGCTTCATGCCATCATTGCCTCGAACACTGACAGCGAGTCGTTGATAATATGCAATGGATATAAGGACGAGAGTTTCATAGAGTTGGCACTTCTGGCACAGAAGATGGGACGCACTATCATCATCGTTGTAGAGAAGATGAACGAGCTTCGTCTCATTGCCAAGTTGTCGAAACAGCTCAAAGTGACACCGAAAATCGGCATCCGCATCAAATTGGCGAGTTCAGGTGCAGGCAAATGGGAGGACTCCGGCGGCGACGCCTCCAAGTTCGGCCTTGCACCGTCGGAATTGCTTGAAGCCCTTGAGTTTCTTGAGAAAAACAACATGATGGAATGCCTTAAATTGGTGCATTATCACATCGGGAGTCAGGTCACAAAAATCAGAAGCATAAAGATTGCCCTGAAAGAGGCGGCACAGTTTTACGTACAGCTTCATAAGATGGGATTCTGCATAGAGTTTGTAGATATCGGTGGCGGTCTCGGCGTTGACTACGATGGCACGCACTCGGCTAACAGTGCCAGCAGCGTCAATTATAGCATTCAGGAATACGTTAACGATGCCATCTTCTCTATCGTAGATGCCTGTGATAAAAACAACTTGCAACATCCTAACATCATCAACGAGTCGGGACGCGCACTGACAGCACATCACTCAGTGCTGATTATGGAAGTGCTTGAAACAGCGTCCCTTCCCACATGGGACGACGAGGATGAGAAAGTTGAGGTCGATGACCACGAGTTGATTCGCGACCTTTACGAGACATGGGACAACCTTAGTAACAAGCAGTCGTCGATGCTTGAGACATGGCACGACGCACAGGAAATACGCGAAGAGGCCCTCGACCTTTTCAGCATGGGGCTGCTCGACCTCAAGACAAGAGCTAAGATAGAACGTTTGTTCTGGTCTATAGCCTTGGATATCAATCAGTTGTGCTCGCAGCAAAAACGTGTACCCGATGAGTTGCTCGCCTTGCCGAAACTGTTGGCCGACAAATATTTCTGCAATTTCTCAATGTTCCAGTCGCTGCCTGATGCCTGGGCCATCGACCAAGTGTTTCCAGTCATGCCGATACACCGTCTCAATGAATATCCCGACAGGCAAGCAACACTGCAGGACATCACTTGCGATTCTGATGGAAAGATGACTACTTACGTTACAGGACACAGTCTCTCGCACAACCTGCCGGTCCATTCGCTGCTTAAGAACGAGCCATATTACATAGGTGTGTTTCTTGTTGGTGCTTATCAGGAAATTCTGGGCGATATGCACAACCTTTTCGGTGATACCAATGCCGTACACGTCTCGGTTGACGAGAAAGGTTATTCTATCGACCAACTCATTGACGGTGAGACAGTTGCCGAAGTCTTGGAATACGTCCAATATAGTCCCAAGAAGCTTGTTAGAACCGTTGAGTCTTGGGTGACAAGCTGTGTGAAGGCCGGAAAGATTACTGTGGAGGAAGGAAAAGAATTTCTGTCGAATTACAGGTCAGGATTGTATGGATACACGTATTTGGAATAAAAAAGACGGGGCTTAACCTCGTCTTTTTTTCTTGTGACCCGCCTGGGGCTCGAACCCAGGACCCCCACATTAAAAGTGTGATGCTCTACCTGCTGAGCTAGCGAGTCAGAGAACATCGCCGTTTATTTGCGACTGCAAAAATACTACATTTTTCAATATCTACAACAAAAAATGTTAAAAAATTTTATTTTAGAATTCCTTTGCCCTGTCGTGTTATAAGCACCTCATTATCAACGCAATCCACAATGGTACTCTCTTGGTTGTCTCCAAAACCGCCGTCAATGATGATGTCAACCTTGTCCTTGTAACGCTCGTTTATTTCTTCGGGATCAGTCAAAAAACCTGAAATTTCATCTTCATCAAGGATGGACGTTGTCATGATGGGCGTCCCAAGTTCTCTCACGATATTCGTGATAATCGGCTGGTCAGGAATACGTATTCCTATGGTTTTTCTCTTACTCTGAAAAATCTTCGGAATATTATTGTTGGCCTCTAAAATAAATGTAAATGCCCCTGGAAGATTTCGTTTCATCAGTTTGAAAATATCGTTGCTTATCGGTTTCGTGAAACCGGAAAGCGTGCTTAAATCGTGAAAAATAAACGAAAAACGTGCCTTTTCCTTCCTGATTCCTTTTATCTGTGCAATTCTCTCAAAGCCCTTGTTACTGTTGATGCTACAGCCGATACCATAGATGGTGTCGGTGGGAAAAATGATGACGCCGTCGTCGTTAAGACACTCAAGAATCATTTTGATGTGGCGTTGATTGGGATTTTCCGGATGAAGTTGGAGATACATATCGTAGTTTTTAATTAAAATCAACGCCCTTAAAATTATTGATATTCAAGGGCGTAAATAAAAAAGTGATTCCGCTGGGATTCGAACCCAGGACCCACAGCTTAGAAGGCTGTTGCTCTATCCAGCTGAGCTACAGAACCATCACTTTTGCGGGTGCAAAAATACAAAATTTTTATAAAATGTAAATAAAAATACAAAAAAATATCAGTATTTTTTAAATCGTTGAGATTCAGCAGCATGAATCATCTTTTGTTTGCCATGGGCTGCGGTTTCGACTTCTTAACGTTGATAATGCTGCCCTGAAAATCCATTTCATTCGTCTCAACAACTGCCACGTAAGCCTCGCTGTCATTAGGCATCTCTACGAATCCGTAGCATTTTGAACGTTTCGTGTCGTGATCCATGATGACTTTGCATGCAGAAACAGTCCCGAAACGCTCAAAAAGCTTCTTGACATCGTCAGAAGTTGTTTTTGGAGAAAGTTTTGCTATAAAAATTTTCATAAGATTAAGTTAAGTTAATTAATTGCAATTCAATGCAAAGATAAACATAACTTTTGAAAAAAACAAAAAAATTAAAAAAAAAATTGAGGGCTAACGTTTATTTTATTATTTTTACAGGGAAAAAACGTTAATTTAAAAATTATAATCATGAAAAAGGTATTTTTATCAGTCGCATTGGCAGCTACATTATTCCTGTCATCATGCATCGGATCATTCGGTCTGACAAAAAAAGTTTACAATTGGAACAAATCAGTCAGTGACAAATGGGTCAATGAACTTGTTTTCCTTGGTTTAAGCATTATCCCTGTTTATGAAATCGCTGTTTTTATTGACGCTGTGGTGCTTAATACAATCGAATTTTGGACAGGTAACAATCCTGTTGCTGCAAACACAGAAGTCATTGAAACAGAAAATGGACAGTATGTCGTTGCTGCAAGCCATGACGGTTACACAATCACCAAAGGTGATGAGACAGTGCAGTTTGTAAATGAAAACGGCGTTTGGTTCGTTAAACAAGGTGAGACAGTAACTCCGATGTTTACTTACACCGACGACAGCCACGTATGCCTCAACTTAGGCGGAACATCAACAATTGTTGAACTTTCACAAGCCGGTATTGACAATTTCCGTGAAACATACGTAAAGTAAAAAACAACATTCAACAAAAAAAAGTCGGCACGAAAAGTGAAGTGCCGACTTTTTTTATTTTTCCGAAGTCTGTCATTTTGCCACTTTCATGACCCTCTTAAAGATTTCGGTATTGTCCATGATGCCGGTGAAGTTTTCAGCACCAGGTCCGTAAGCAAAAATCGGGACGAACACTGGTGTGTGGCTTCCGGTGCTGAACCTGAACTCTGTCTTGGTGTATTTTGATTCCGGGTCGATTATTGTTAAACCGCCTGTTTCGTGGTCGGCAGTGACGACAACGAGAGTGTTGCCGTCCTGCTCAGCGAAGTCAAGGACTATGTTGAGAACCTTGTCGAAGTCGTGCATCTCATCAACAAGTGTAGCTGAATCATTGTCATGACCTGCAAAGTCGATTTGCGAGCCTTCCACCATGAGGAAAAAGCCGTTTTTAGCGTCGGTGCTGAGCATTTCGAGGGCTTTTTTCGTTGCGTCAGGCAAGAAGTCGCCGCGTTTGCTTGCTTTTTTCAAGTGTTTCTTCGCTGCCAAGACCATTGTGCGAGCGTTGTTATCTACAATCTGCGGAAGCGAGTCGTAGATGTTCCACCCGTCTTCCCACATCTTGTCAAGTAGGTTTTGCCCGTCTTTCCTTTCGTTGAAATATTTCTTTCCGCCACCGAAAAGGACGTCGAGCCTCTCTCTGTTTGCGATGTCAAGAGCTATTTCCTCGTTGTTATTCCGATTAATATTATGCGCGATGAACGATGCCGGAGTGGCATGTGTCACCGAACACGACACCACTACGCCTGTCTTTTTTCCCTGCTCTGCAAAGATGTCAAGCATACTCGGTACGGCAATACTGTCGGCGTTCATGCCTATCATCTTGTTGTTCGACTTCGTTCCGTTTGCCACTGCCGAACCACCGGCACCGGAATCCGTTATTTGGTGCGATGCCGACTTTGTGATTGACAATCCAGAGTAAGGAAAACGCTCAAACGACGTAGTTTTGTCGCTTGTGAGCAAGAGAGAATACACTTGTGCGATACCCATGCCGTCGCCAATCATCACCACGACGTTTTGAGGTTTGCTACCTGTGTTTTGTTTGTTGTTAGACGTACAACAGCTTGATAACAAGGCTGTTACGATGAATAATGTTAAAAATAATTTATGTGTTTTCATGATAAAAAAGTTTTCTGCAAAGATAGAAAAAAAAATTAAAAAAAAATTGTTGTCGATAAAGAAAAATGTCGTATCTTTGCACCCGAAAAACCACGGAACACGGAGAGGTGGGTGAGTGGCTGAAACCAACAGTTTGCTAAACTGTCGTAGCCCCTAAGGCTACCGGGGGTTCGAATCCCCCCTTCTCCGCCAGTCATCGGGGCATAGCGCAGTCCGGCTAGCGCACCTGCTTTGGGAGCAGGGGGTCGCAGGTTCGAATCCTGCTACCCCGACACACTAAAACGGCGTTGCGACGTGCTATGCACGTCGCAACGCCGTTTTTATCCTGTCAATCCTGTCCGAACACCTTTCTCATCCTGTCCATTGCCGTCTCCACCACACCACGCGGACAAGCAAGATTGATACGCAGACACTGCTCACCTTGCTTGCCAAATTCCTTGCCGTTGTTTAATCCCAAACCGGCCTCAAATATCATTTTATGATTAAGTTCTTTATTATCAAGATGATAAGCCGAGAAATCAAGCCATAGCATGTATGTCGCCTCCGCCTTGTGTACCCTGATTTTAGGCATCTCACGATGGATGAAATCAATGACAAAATCTATATTACCTTGTATGTACTGAAGAAGCTGTTGCAACCACTCCTCTCCTTTTTCCATCGCAGTTTTTGTGGCTATCTTTCCAAAAATATTGCCGAGGTCGATTTCTGTGTTCTTGACAAAATCAACATATTTGGTACGCAACTTGTCGTTCGGGATTATTATCGAGGATGTCGCCATTCCTGCGAGGTTGAATGTCTTACTCGCCGCGTGTGCCGTAATGCTGTGCTGCGCAAAATCAGTGCATATCGAAGCAAAAGGAACATGCTTAAAACCAGGAAGCACGAGGTCGCAGTGAATCTCGTCGGAGAACACAATGACATTATTTCTCATGCATATATCGCCAAGACGCTGCAACTCATCACGGGTCCAACATCTCCCTACAGGATTATGCGGATTGCATAGAATCAACATTTTAGCTGTTTTAGCTTGCTTTTCCAACAATTCATAATCCATGATGAAACCGTCGTCGGTGTCAATCAACGGATTGAGGACAAGCTTCCGGTTGTGGCTCTCTACGGCATGGAAAAAAGGAGGATAGACAGGCGGCTGAATTATAACCTCGTCGCCTTCACGCGTCAGCCCCATCACAGCCATGTTGAACGCACATACCACACCGGGTGTGTATGAAATCCATTCTTTCTTCACATTCCACTGATGGCGGCGTTTTATCCAGCTGGCAATAGCCTCGTAATAAGCATCTTCACGGAAAGTGTAACCATAAACATCACCTTTTGCCCTTTCGATGACGGCTTCACGGATAAAATCAGGTGTGCGGAAATCCATATCTGCAACCCACATCGGAATGACATCGGGATTTCCAAAAATATTTTTTCTTAAATCATATTTAACGCATTGAGTATCAACGCGATTTATTACTTCATCAAAAGTGTGCCTCATATTTCAATTTTTTTGCAAAGTTGTAATAAATTTTAATATGAAGGACATTTTTTTACAAAAATTTTAAGTATATTTGCAATTCACAGAATTTAAATATGAAAAAGTTTGTTATATTATTGAATTTCATATTGTTGACGATTGGAAATATTTTCGCTCAAGCTGAAATTTTCGGTGTCGTAAAAGATGAAGACAGCGGAGAAGTGCTTTTTGATGCCGCTGTGTATGTCGATTCGCTTCAGATTGGCACGACTACCGACTACAATGGATATTACGAGCTTCCCTTAAAACCAGGGACTTATGATGTACGTTTTTCATATCTTGGTTATACAACTATAAATAAAACGGTGACAGTGACTAATTTTCGTAAACGTCTGAATATCAATTTAAAAACAGAAAGTCAGATGCTTGACAAAGTGGTCATTACGAGTCAAAAAGCCGATGCTAATGTGCGTGAACTTGCCATGAGCGTCCAGAAGCTGGAAATGGTGAAAGTCAGGAAGATACCTGCTCTTATGGGCGAGGTCGATATCATAAAGGCGATACAACTGCTTCCTGGCGTGCAGGCAGCTTCTGAAGGCTCGTCTGGTTTTAGCGTGCGCGGCGGCTCACCCGACCAGAACCTCATCACCATCGATGACGCTCCTATATACAACGCTTCGCATTTTCTTGGGTTTTTCTCCGTTTTCAATAATGATGTTGTCAAAGATGCTACGTTATACAAAGGTGATATACCGGCAAGCTACGACAGTCGTCTCTCTTCTGTGTTGGATGTCAAGACCTTAGACGAGATTCCCGATAAGTTAACCATGACCGGCGGCGTTGGCATACTCACAAGCCGCCTGATGATAAACATGCCGTTCAATAAGCAACGTACCGCCGTAATGCTCGCCGGTCGCGTCACTTATGGAGGATTAATAACTCCCTACATAATTAATCGTCTTAAAGATACAAGACTTTACTTTTACGATTTTAATGGAAAAATAACACACGTCGTTAACAAAAATAACCGTCTTTATCTCTCTTTTTACAACGGCTACGATAAAATAGGCGTGATGAGACTGATGAACATCGGATATGGCAATACCAACACAGTATTTAGATGGAATCACATCTTCAGTGACCGCCTCACTTCTAATCTTTCGTTTTTTTATACTCGATACAGATATGATATTGACGTGATTATGAAGCCTTTCGATTTCTCACTGATGGCTGGCATCAGTGATTGTACAGGAAAGTATGATTTTACTTTTTTAATGAATGATAAAATTACTGCAAAGTTCGGAATATCAACGACTTATCATAAATATAACCAGGGAGAACTTGATGACAGGACGGGCGTTGTTGGACAATATCTTTCGCTTGATACCAAGGCAAAAATTTATCGAAAAGCTATCGAATCGGCGGTGTATTACGGACATGAGCATAATATAACTCCTTTATTTTCAGTGAGATACGGTCTTCGTCTATCAATGTATCAAAATATCGGTGAAGAGACGCTGTATCTGTTCGATGATAACTATCAGTTTTATGATTCGATAAATTATGGAAAAGGTGATATTTTTAATACCGAGATGAATCTTGAGCCACGTTTTGCGATGATGTATCGTTTGAGTGCGGTTTCGTCGGTAAAGGCTTCATATTCAAGGACCGTGCAATATGCGCAACTTGCCACAAACTCCACCGGCGGCTTGCCTTTTGATATGTGGTTTCCGACAAATCCTAATATTAAACCCCAGAAATGCGACCAGTTTGCAGCCGGTTATTTCCGCAATTTTAAGGGTAACAGCATCGAAACTTCTGTAGAGGTGTTTTACAAACATCTTACCGATGTGATAGATTTTGCTGACGATGCCTTTTTCTATGGTAACTTGTTGGTTGATGGCGAGGTGCGCGTCGGAAAAGGTCGCTCTTATGGCACTGAGTTTATAGTTAGAAAAAATTACGGAAAGCTAACAGGCTGGGTGTCATATACTTACAGTCGTTCATTCAGGACAGTGAAAGGCATCAGCCACGACGAGGAGTATAGGTCCCCTTACGACCGTCCACATTGTATCAGTGTAGTTGTTAACTATGAATTTAGCGCCAAATTCGATGTTTCTGCCAATTGGATATACAACACAGGGCAGCCTGTCACCTATCCTTACGGAAAATACACCGATCACGGCTCTACGTATGCCATTTACAACGGCTATCGTAACCAGAGCCGTTATCCCGACTATCATCGACTTGACTTATCTGCCACGTTGAAAGGTAAAAAATACGAGCGTTGGCAAGGGGAATGGACTTTGTCGATTTATAATGTTTATGGTCGTCACAACACTTGGGCAGTGACTTTCACGCAAGGTGAAAACAACACCATTGAGACAGAAAAGATGTATCTTTTCTCTGTCATACCTTCAATTTCATATAATTTTAAATTCTAAAAAAGATGAAAAGAGTTTTTGTTATATTACTGATAATCACAGGATTAGCCTCTTGCTCCGAAAAGATTATAATTGATACTCAGGAAGGGATTCAGCTTGTTGGCATAAGCGGCTCCATTACCGATGAATACAAAAAACATGAGGTCGTCATCAGCCGTACAGCGGATTTTTATAACAGCGAACAGCCCGAGATGATTTCAAACGCCATGGTTTATGTTGTGGATGGTGCTGACACAATCTGGTATGAGGAAACGGACACCCCGGGATATTATCTTACAAAAAATCCTCTAAGTGGAAAGCCTGGACACACATATTATCTTTCCGTCTATTTTTCTGATGAAGATGGAAATGAGCATTTTTATGCGCAATCTACGATGAAGGATAATGTTGAAAAAATTGATTCTATTGTTGTTAAACCGTTGGTTTTCAATGCATTGGAATTTAAGGATAAGCTTGGGGTATATCCATATTTCCAGACATCAAGCGACCCTAAAATTTATTATATGACGCGTGTTTCAATCAACGGGGCGGATGTTGGTGGCGATACCCTGACAAATTGTATGCTTTTTGAGTTGTTGGGTTATGCGGACATTTACTTCAACGGTCCTTTGATGGTTGCCATTGCTGGAGAGTTTCCGGTTTATGGACTTAACCAACGCGATAGCACACAAGTGGTGCATCACGGCGACACGGTAACACTGGATTTATGGTCGATACCGCGCGAATATTCGCATTATATTGCCGATATTTCTTCCAGCAACGGTACCAATCCGATGTTGGGAATACCTTACAATGTTAGCACAAATATTTACCCTGAAGGCAAGGCCGTGGGATGCTTTCATGCCTCCTCCTTGAGACAATGTTCTGTAATATATTGATTTTTAAATTGTTATAAAATTTAATAAAAAATATCATTTTTTTGTTGAAGGATGTTTATTTTTCCGTATCTTTGCAACGCAAAAAGGGGGAGTCGCATAGCGGCAATTGCAACAGACTGTAAATCTGTCCTCGGATGAGTTCGGTGGTTCGAGTCCACCCTCCCCCACTACTATGGCTAAAAAAATAAATCACAGTGATTACGTCATCCCAATGGAGGCGGCACTGAGGGCACAAATTTACAATGCACTTCAAGGAAACGTTATTGAAGGAATAATGGAGCTTGCAAAGATGCAAAGCCCTACTAACTATTACAGAAGCATTCTCGAAGGTCATAGCTTTAAAGTTGATAAAAACACGCTTCCTTATTATTATAATCTGTTTAACGAAATCAAAAAAACATTAGGTTTTAAAGGAAAAGTGGATTTTTACATCACCGGTGATTCAAATGTCAATGCCTTTGCTATCTCATCGATGGGCAACGAACCTAACATCATCAACGTCAATTCATCACTGATTGAACTGATGACCGAGGATGAACTGCGTTTCGTTGTCGGACATGAGATGGGACACCTGATTAACGGGAACGCACGTCTTGTGCGACTGATAAACTTTGTTTATCCGGATGGTAGTGAACCGCCTATCACCATGCAATACAAGATAAGACTGTGGGAACAACTCAACGAACTTATCGCCGACCGTTTCGGATTTCTTGCAATTCCTAAGATTGAGACATGTATCTCGGCATTCTTCAAGATGGCATCAGGCCTTGATTTTGAAAAAATGAAGATGAACATCGATAATTTTATTGCTGAAAACAAGAAGCGCCTTGAGTTTTTCAGCAAAGACAAGGGGATGAATTATGATGTTCATCCGGTCAACCCGATACGCGTCGAGGCTCTGAGCACATTTTCCAAGAGTGTCTTTTTCGATAAAAATGGCAGTTCTGTTGAGCAATTTTCTGAAGAGACAGATGAGCTTATCAAAATATTATTAAAAGTTAGAAACAATGAAATCGACACATATATGGCTGATTTCATTGCCACGGCAGGCATTATTGTAGCACACAGCGACGGCATGGCAAATGATGATGAAATTGAAGCTATATTGGATAACTTGTCTAACCTGCAGGTCTTCCCTGCGGCTTATCTATCTGATATTCTTAAACTTAGAGGTGACAGGTTGGTTAAAAAGTTTGTTAAGTCAGTACAAAAAATTTTGGCACTGAATCCTAATATCAGGCCATCGCTGTTTGTTTATCTCGTTGAAATAGTATTGGCCGACAAGGAAATCAAGAAAGAGGAGGTTGAGACAATACTCGGCCTCGCCAATGATGTACTCGGGATACCGCCGATGGAAGCCGCAAATATTCTTCTTGATGTTATTCAGAAAAACTATAATCCTAATATGCAGTCTTTGTTCTGATTTTATATTTCATTGATTGTCAGATTATTACTATATTTAGAAAATTTTTTCAAAAAATAGTTCCATATATTGAAAAATGTTGTATCTTTGCAGTCGCAAAATGCAAAGGACTAGTAGCTCAATTGGATAGAGTCCCTGACTACGGATCAGGCGGTTGTGGGTTCGACTCCCGCCTAGTTCACGAAGGTAAGGTGTCGTGAGACGCCTTTTTTTATTTATGTATGTTCTGCCGATATCTTGGCTATGCCCTCACTATTTTAACCTTGCTCGCCGCCTTTCCTATCTTCGTCACCTGAATCTGCGCCGGAATGCGTTCTTTCAGACTATCTACATGCGAGATTATCCCCACCTTTTTCCCGAATTTCTGCATGTTGCCAAGTGCCGTCACCGCCATTTCAAGACTCTCGCCGTCCAAGGTGCCGAAGCCCTCGTCAATAAATAACATGTCAATATTAAGGTTTTCATCATTCAACGACGCCAAACCTAACGCCAGGGCAAGCGAAACAAGAAATGTCTCACCTCCCGACAGCGACGACGCACTGCGCATCTCACCGCCCATTTCATTATCTATCACCATGATAGCCAACGAATTAGAATAACAAGTAAGCTCATATCGACTGCTGAGTTTATGCAGAAAATAATTAGCTTGGTCAAGCAAGATACGCATAGTATATGACTGTGCCACGTCTCTGAAATTGTCGCCTGCCGTCGTCCCTATCGCGTTTGCGAGCTGCGTCCACAATGATAATTGCATCGTTTTTGCCTGCAATTCTTCTTTTGCAACTCGTGCAGAGGCGGAGTTTTGAGTGTTTAATGAAAGTTTTGCATGAATTTCAGTCAATTCTGTGTCAATTCTTACCTTTTCTGTTTTCAAATCGTTCAGTAAATCTGACAGTACTGTTTCCGATTGAATATCTTTATCTAATTGATTCTCAATACTTTTCTTTAGCTCACTTTTCTCAATAAGATTGAAAATGACTTTTGAAAAACCAATCAGAATATTATTTTTATCAATTTCCTGCCCTGTCGCGACCTTCCCTTTAAACTCATCAATTCGTTCAAATCCTTCAATCCGTTTTATTCCATTATTGATTTCATCAATTTTTTCAATATCAGAATTTACTTGCTCGTATTCTGCATTTAGTTTTCTCCAATTTTCGCCCGATTTCTGAAGATTTCTACAGAAATCCTCTTTTGATTTTCTCCAATCTTCTTCCCAATTATCAATGATAATCAATGATTTAGCAAGTTTTATCTTTTCTTTCCTTACATTTTCGGTCTGCTCTGCTAAATCCTTGCGGTTCGTAATCCTGCCTTCAACTTCAATCAAACCATTTTTTAATATATTACATTGATTATCAATTGTTTTATAGTTATCATCCGCTATATTTTTTTCTTTAAGAAGAATTTGTAGTTTATCTTGAATCTTTTGCGCCTCTGCAATTTTCCCTGAAACAATTTTCATTTTGTTTTCTTCGTCGGAAATCTTCTCATTACAGTCATTGAGGCCTTTTTCCATGATATTCATATCGAAAATCGGTTTCCCATTGCATTCCTTTGTGAGTTTATCAATGTGTGAGTCTAACTGTTTCTTTTCTTCTAAAATATTGTCATTCAACAGTTTAACTTTTGTTTCAGCTTCGTTTTTAGCGTCTTTTGCCTTTTCAAAATCATTTCTTGCTTTGTTCCATGCTTTTTCTATGGTTTCAAACAGCGAGTCAACAATTTTTTCATCATGAAATTCATGTGTGGTGCTGCCGCAAAGAGGACACGGTTTGCCGTCTTCGAGCTTGGCACGCAGTGTTTTCATGTAGTCGTCAATCATGCTTTTTTTCGCCTGATACTCTATGTCATTTGCTTCGAAAACCGTTTTTGTCCTCAAATAATCATTTTCACAATCATTAAAGTATTTCTTTAATTCTGATATATTAACTAATTTAATTTCAATGACTTGCTTTATTCTATAGTATTCTGTTAAAAGTTCAATTACATTTTTATATTTCTTTTTTCTGTCTTCTTGAACTTTTTGTTCTTTCCTGTGTTCATTGTAATTTTCCAACAGTTTGTTTAAGCCTGCCTTCGCGAATGCGGAGCTACACTCTTCGTAAGCTTTCGTCGCTGCTATCTGAACTTTTGAGGCATCAGATTGTTGTTTTAAAATTTCTGCAATCTCAGTTTCTTGCCTTGTTTTTGTCTCTTCCAACGCCCTTAATTCATTGTTATATTTCTCAATATTCTTTTCTGCGTTTTCAATCTCATGTAAACAACTGATTATCAATGGTATCTGTTCAAACATTGTTTTCTTATCACTCTGCTCCGTAATCTGTTGTTTAAGATTTTCCAATTTCGCAGATAACGATTTTTTTTCTTCAATTATTTTATCGTATGATGCTTGTAAATCAGCGAGTTGCGATTTTGAAACTTCTATCTCGTTATTGATTTTATCTAATTGTTCTAAATTTCTTATTTTTGCTTCTATTTGTTTTGTTTCGGTTTCGTTTTTCTCCAAAAGTACTTTTGTCTTTTCAAGATTTTCGTTTAACTTATAAAGTTCCTCATCCGATAATATATTCTTTATCAACGAGTTATAAATATCATTTGCTATGTCAGCCTCGTTTTTTGCCTCGTTTTTCCTTTTCCCGACAATTTCTGCGATTTTAGAATAAATTTCAGTTCCGGTCAGCATTTCCAAAATCTCAGTTTGTTTAGCTTTCTCAGAGGTCAAGAAGGTGTTGAATTGTCCCTGTGCGAGCATCACAGAGCGCACAAATTGGTCGTATGTCAATCCTATCAGGTCTGTAATTTGTTGATTTACAGCATCAATTCTTGTTTCAACTACAATTCTATCGTTGTCTTTCACGAGTTCGAGTTTGCGGCGGTTAGCCATGTCGTATTTGCCGTTGCGTGTCTTGTGCATCTGCCATGTCGCAATATATTTTTCAATTCCTACTGTAAACCAAACCTCTGCTTTTCCGTCGGTTGTGCCTTTTCGCAAAGCGTTGGTTGTGCTTTGCATTGACGACAGTCCGTTTTCGGTCTTCTCTTTGTTTTTTGTGTTTTCGTATCGTGGTGATTTATCGTAAAGAGCGAGTGTTATGGCGTCCAAAATTGTGGTTTTTCCGCTTCCTGTCTCACCCGTGATGAGAAATAACGGCTCGTTTGCCAAACTGCCGTCAAAGAAGCTTATTTCGGCGTTTTCGATGGAATTTATGTTTTCGATGTTGATTTTTTCTATTTTCATGCTCATTTTTCAGCCTCCTCACAAACTTTTCTAAACATTTCCTTGAGTTCATCGGGCATCTCGCTACCGTTTTTCTTTAAAAAAACTGCGCATCCGAGTTCAAAAGGACTTTTTGCCTTAAGTTCTCTTAATGTCTTAACTTCTTGAATATCAGAGTTTTCAGCTATTTCTGGAAAGTGTGATTGTATTCCACAGAACATTGCAGCCTTTCCTTCAAACGCTTGAATCATCGCCGCTGTCTCGGTCTGTGTGAGCGGTTTTTCTGTCTGCACATGCACTTTCACGTATGCTTTCGTGTCAAGAACCTCCATAAGTTGCATCATGACTGTCTCGTATGGTAAAGCATCTTCGTAACTCTTTGGTTTTGAGGGGAAATCGACTATAGGAATCAGAGGTTTCAAAGGTATGATTGTGCTGTTGGTCGTGCCGTTTTCTATATTCACCAGCACCACTGAATGCTGATAATTTTCGTTGAATGAAATTGGGAAAGGCGAGCCTGCGTATCTCATATTCTCGATTCCTTTGATAGCTTGTGGAAAATGGATGTGTCCGAAGGCATAGTAATCTATGCCTTTTACATCGGTAAAGTCTTGAATATCAATACATTCAAGCTTTCCAATTATATCTTTGCTATGTCCGCTGATGTTGGCGTTGCCGACAGCGAGGTGCCCTGTCGCCACAATGCTTTGATTATCAGCATATTCAGATCTGTTTTTAAGATGTAAAAGTAACTTTTCATAAAACATCGCGATACGTCTTGAAATGCTGTCATTGTCTTTACTTGCCGGATAATTGCCTGCATTCATATACGGGACAGCGAGTACCCAGCCTATTATTTTATCTTTTTTTGTGACCGGAATTTCTATCTTTGATGCGTCGAAGTTCAAACTGGAATCATCAGTATGTGCATTATAATCAAGAAATCCGACCACTGAGACATTGAACGCTTCCCAGAGAGGACGCGGTGCTTCGAGACGCGAGGGTGAATCGTGGTTACCGCTTGTTATAACTATCTGTAAATCAGCGTCTAAACGTGATAACTCTACGATAAAATTATAATAAAGTCGCTGCGAGACAATAGTTGGTGTTGCTGTGTGAAAAATGTCACCCGAGACAACAATAACATCTGGTTTTTCTTTGATTACTATCGACTTAAGTTGCTCAAAGAAGAACTTATGCTCTGCTTCCCTGCTGAAATTGTGAAATATCTGTCCGATATGCCAATCGGATGTATGTAGTATTTTCATTTAGCTTTTTTAATTTTTCGGGTGTAAAATTACAATTTTTTTCTTGACATATCAAATTTTTTTATAATTTAGCAGTCTGTTATAAAACTGATGCTATGAAGAAAGTTGGTTTAATCATTGGATTTTTTTTGACATTAACATTTTTATCATGTCAAAAAACAGCAGAAACAGCTGATTATCAGGTAGTTCCATTGCCGAAAGAAATTAATCTGACTAATCAAAAACCTTTTATCCTTGATAAATTTACAGCAATCACTTATCCGAAAATGTTTGGCGAACTTCAGAAAGAGGCAGATTTTCTTGCTGATTATATTGAGGACATCATGGGATTTCGTCCAATAGTGAAATGCACTGATAATTTCATGATAAATGCCATCAATTTAAAGATTAATAAAAGTGATTTTGACAATCCTGAATCTTACCAAGTTATTGTTACTGAAAAGACTATAAACATTACTTCAAGTAATACTTCAGGTATATTTTACGGAATCCAGACCTTTAGGAAAAGTCTTCCGGTGGGAACAAAAGAGAAGCGTGTAGCGTTTCCGACGGGCGTCATCAGCGATTATCCGCGTTTTGCTTACCGTGGAATGCATCTTGACGTGAGTCGTCATTTCTTCCCTCTTGATTCGGTAAAGGTGTATATTGATGCGATGGCGTTGCATAACTTAAACAAATTTCATCTTCATATCACTGATGACCAGGGATGGCGTTTTGAGGTCAAGAAATATCCCAAACTTACTGAAATCGGGGCATGGCGCGACGGCACAATTATCGGAAAGACAATGGCTTACGATACAATTCGTCACGGGGGATTTTATACGCAAGAAGAGTTGAAAGACCTTGTAAAATACGCTGCTGACCGTCATATCACCATCATTCCTGAAATAGACCTTCCGGGACACATGTTGTCGGCTCTTGCTGCATATCCTGAATTTGGCTGCACAGGCGGACCATACGCGGTGTGGCAACATTGGGGCGTGTCAGAAGACATTATCTGCGCCGGCAATGATGATGCGATGCTTTTCCTTGAAGACGTGCTTCTTGAGGTTATGGATGTTTTTCCAAGCGAATATATCCATATTGGTGGCGATGAATGTCCGCGGGTGCGTTGGGAAAACTGTCAGAAATGTCAGAAAAAGATTAAAGAATTAGGTCTTAAAGACGACGAGAAACATTCTGCGGAGGATTATTTGCAGAGTTATGTGATGTCGAGAATGGAGCAATTCGTTGAGAATCACGGCCGTCATATCATTGGATGGGACGAGATGCTTGAGGGCGAGCTGGCTCCCAACGCCACAGTGATGAGCTGGCGTGGCAGCGAAGGAGGCTACAAGGCGGCAAAGATGCATCATAATGTCATCATGACACCTAACAATGTGCTTTATTTCGATTATTATCAGACGCTTGATACCGATAACGAACCTGTTTCCATTGGAGGTTACAATCCTGTTAAAACGGTTTATTTGTTTGAGCCGATACCAGAAGGCCTTACTGAATATGAAAAGCAATATATTTTGGGACCTCAGGCCAATATATGGACTGAATATACAAATGAGTTTGACTTATTGTTATATAGGATGTTACCTCGCATTGGTGCTCTTGCCGAGATGCAGTGGTGCCTGCCTGAGCAAAAAGACTATGGTGAATGGATAAAACGTGAGTTCCACATGACGCAGCTTTACGACTTGTATCATTGGAAATATGCCACGCATATCTTCGATATAGAAGTTTCCATCGAGCCAAATGTCAAAGAGGGCTGCATGGTTGTGACAATGTCAAAACAAGTTGCCGGTGAAATCATGTATTCCTTTGATACTCAAGAATCTTTGAAAGATGTCAGGAAATACACAGAGCCGTTGAAAATATCGCAAAGTTGCTATCTGACGTGCTTCGTCTTACGTCCTGATGGCAGTCGTGGAAAGTATTTCAGCACAAATTTTGACTTTAACAAAGCTTCTATGAAGCCAATTACGCTAAAAAAACAACCGGATAAAAATTACACTTACGATGGTGCTCAAATCCTCATTGACGGATTGAAAGGCAACAGCAATTATCGTAGTGGCAAATGGCTCGGGTGGTTCGGTGAAAATGCCGATGCTATCATTGATTTACAAGAAGTTACAGAAATAAGCAAGGTTACTTTTAACTGTAATATCAATATGAAAGACTGGATTTTCAACGCAAAAACAGTCAAAGTGTTGGTTTCTGATGATGGAAGTCAATTCAGGGAGGTTTTTTCAAAGAATTTCGAGCTTTTGGCAGCAAATTATATCAAGAACATCTACCCTGTTGAAGTGGCGTTTACACCAACAAAAGCCCGCTTTGTAGAGGTTGTGATAACTCCATTCGACTGCCCCGAAGGACATTCCGGCTATGGTCATCCCGCATGGGTCTTCATTGATGAAATCGGAATTTATTAGAGCATTTTGGAGAAGAAATCAGCTGTTTACTCAAGAAAAATCTTTTATTTTAAAATTAAAACGATTACTACTGTCAATGCAAAAAACACAGCCTCAAGTGAAGATTTTCCTAATAACTTATTGAATTCCAATCCTTTAGCTTTGTGAAATTGGATGTTGAGATATGTTGAGTAAATCAAAAACGGTATAATTGCTATCGACCAAATTATTGGATTTACTAACTTATTTAAAAAAATATAACCTAATAAAATGGCTATCAATGGGTTAGAAAAATAAATTAATTTCATAAATTTTTTACCTAAAACAGTCACTGTTGTTTTTTTACCGTTCATACTATCATTTTCAACATCTCGGTAATTATTGACAATCAATAAGTTATCTGCTACTATTCCAATAGCAATGCCTGCGACGATTATGTTATAATTTATGAAACCTGTCTGGATGAAAAAGGTTAAGATGACGGGTGCGACACCGTAAAACAAGACGACAGCCACATCACCCAGGGCGTGACGTGAGAGCGGAAACGGGCCCGCTGAATATGCCAATGCACACAGCAAAATAACTATTCCTAAAGGTAGTAGAATCCAGCCGCCCCAATATAATAAGGTGCAGCCCAAAAAGAACGACATAATAACCATTAAAATCGTCCCGTTTCTCATTTTTTTTGCAGAAATCTTGCCTGAAGCAACCATTCTCTCGGGTCCGAGGCGGTTTTTATCAGAACCACTGATGCCATCGGAATAGTCATTTACAAAATTTGATACAATTTGTGCCATCACGGCGAAAATGAGGCATATCACAGCTGGTAACAAATTGATTTTCAGATAGTTTGAAGCTATGGCTACCGACATTATAACCGGAGCAATCGAGACAAACAATGTCTTTGGTCTCATCGCTTCTATCCAACATTTTATGGTGTTTTTATTCATTATTTTGTTTTTTTGCCTGATAAATTCTGCACAAACCTAAGTTTAGCGCTTTATGCTTGATTCCTGTAAAACCGCATGTTTCCAATATTTTTATAAAGTCGTCAGGCATCGGAAAGGCCGTCACGCTGTCGTGAAGATAGCGATACGCTTTTGCGTTGCCAGAAATACATTTCCCGATAAGGGGAAGAAGATTTTTGAAATAAAGGTTGTAAAGACTTCCCAAGACTTTGTTACGAGGCGTTGAAAGTTCAAGTATTACAAGTGTTCCGCCAGGTTTCAGTACACGAAATATTTCCTGTAATCCGGCCATGCGGTCGGAGAAGTTCCTCACTCCGAAAGCCACCATCACCGCATCATACGTATCGTTTTGAAACACAATGTGTTCTGCAGCCAATTGATAAAAGATGATTTTATCGTCAAGTTTCATTTTTTTGACTTTCACCTGCCCTATGGCAAGCATTCCATCGGACACGTCGATGGCGTGAATTGTGGCATTTTCAATAGTTTTCGCGATTTGAATGGTAGAATCGGCGGTGCCACACGCCACGTCAAGAATATTAGGTTTATTACATTCTGAGATTGATTTCCTGACGCATCTCACAGCTTTACGACGCCAAATCTTGTCAATATTGAACGAGAGAATGTGGTTTAGTTTGTCATAAGTCGGTGCGATATCGTTGAACATCAGGGCAATATGTTTTTTTTCAGTAGCCATATTTATCCTTCCATTTTGCCTTCAGTGAGCGTCGCAGCTCGAGTTCTTTTGGGTTGTCCTGTGGTGAATAAAGGCGTGTTCCGGATATTTCTTCCGGTAAAAATTCTTGTTCCACGAAATTTCCGTCATAGTCGTGAGCGTATTTATAGCCTTTGCCATAACCAATCTCTTTCATCAGTTTTGTCGGGGCGTTGCGAAGATGTAGCGGCACGCTGAGGTTGCCTGTTTTATGTACAAGTGCTTGAGCCTCATCGATGGCCATGACAGCGGCGTTGCTCTTCGCCGAGGAAGCGAGGTATGTGGCTGTTTGCGTCAGAATTATCCTGCTTTCCGGCCATCCGATTTTATTAACGGCATCGAAACAAGCATTAGCGAGCAGAAGTGCATTTGGATTAGCATTTCCTATATCTTCAGAGGCTAAGATAAGCATCCTGCGGGCGATGAAAAGTGGGTCTTCGCCTGCCTCTATCATCCTTGCGAGATAATATACTGCCGCGTTGGGGTCACTGCCGCGCATTGATTTTATGAAAGCCGAGATGATGTCGTAGTGCATCTCGCCGAGACGGTCGTATTTCAGCAGATTACTTTGAATGTATTTTGTTGTAACATCATTATTTACAACGAGTTTCTCTGCGTTTGGGTCGGCATCGTTAAGCATATTGACCACGAGGTCGATAGCATTGAGCAGTTTCCTCGCGTCGCCGCCGCTTATTTGCATCAGTGCTTCGTTTTCTTCTACGACTACATCCTTTTTATAATCTTCTTTTAACGCTTCTACAGCGTTGATTATCAACATTTCAAGGTCTTTCACCTCAAGATTTTTAAGGATATAAACCTGACACCGTGAGAGTAGCGGTGATATCACCTCGAAGCTCGGGTTTTCCGTTGTGGCACCTATAAGCGTGACGAGGCCTCTCTCTACAGCACCGAGGAGAGAGTCCTGTTGTGCCTTTGAGAAACGGTGAATCTCATCGATAAACAGAATCGGTGGTTCCGCCGCCATGCGCGCTCGGTCATAGACCTCGCGCACGTCTTTGACGCCGCTGCTGACAGCGCTGAGGATGAAAAACTGGCGTTTCACCTGTTTCGAGATGATATATGCCAAAGTAGTTTTCCCCACGCCAGGAGGTCCCCAAAATATCATGGAAGGTATGCGCCCGCTCTCAATAGCGCGACGCAACACAGCATTAGGGCCAATCAGGTGTTCCTGACCGATATATCCGTCCAACGAGGTCGGACGCAGTCGTTCCGCTAATGGTATGGTACTTTTCATCTTATTTTCTTTGCTTGATTATCAATGTCTTTAACTTGTTCTTGATGAGGATTTTCAAATTAATTTTGTACTGTATCTATATTAAAAAACTGCTAAAATTATATCTCTAAAAATGTAAAAACCAATTATAATTGTGTAAACTACTTTCATAATTGTTCCGGTGATGAATCCGACAAACGAGCCGAATGCCGAACGCAAAGCTAAATTATCAGGTGTTCCGCCTATTTTCTCGCCCACATACGCTCCGATAAAAGGTCCTCCGAGAATGCCTATGATGCCGAAAGGTCCAATCACAATACCAAGCATGGGAAGGACTAACACGCTGATAATCAATCCAACGGTGCTACCTTTTGCTCCCGCTTTTGTGCCACCGAATTTTTTTGTACCCCAAACAGGCACAACGTAGTCGAGCACTGTGATGATAATGCAAACTAAACCTGTAACAAGCAGAAACTGCGTTGAATAACTGATTTTTTCAGTCCAATGCAGTAGCAATAATGCCAGAAATGTGATTGGAGTTCCCGGGATTCCGGGGACAATATCTCCAATCAGGCCTATAATAATCAGGATGATAGCCAAAACAAACAATACGTAGTCCATTATATAAAAATTTGCTACAAAGTTAATATTTTTTGTCAAACGTATGAAAAAAAATTGTATCTTTGCAGCGCAAATTTGAATCAAAAACTGAAAAAAATGAAAAAAAGCCTTTTTGTTATAGGATTTTTCCTGTATTTTCTTCCCTGTTATTCGTGGGAATTGTCGAATATCGCAGGTGGTCGCGCGTCCTCCATTGGCAATTGTTCTGTCGCTTTTTATGACTTTTGGAGCGTTAAAAATAACCCTGCCGGAATAGCAAAATACACATTTATCTCTGCTGGTTTTTATTACGAGAACCGATTTTTATTAAAAGAGTTGAGTGATATAGATGCTGCATTTGTAATTCCTGTCAAAATCGGTAGTTTTGGACTGTCATATAGTCGGTTTGGATTCGAAAAATATAACGAAAACGAACTCAGAATGTCGTATGCAAGAGCTTTCGGCCCCTATCTGAAGATTGGCTTACAGCTTGATTATCTGAGTTTTAAGTTTTCAGAAGACTATGTGAAACGACGAGCGGCGACATTTGGATTGGGATTGCAGTCTGATATCACGAAGGATTTATGTCTCGGTGTATATATCTTCAATCCAATCAATGTGAAGTTGAAAACACTTAATAATGAACGAGTTCCGATTGTTTTCAGGTTCGGTTTCGTATATAAGATAACAAAAGATTTCACTGCGGCAACAGAAATAGAGTACGATTCGGATAAAAATCTCGATTATCGTATTGGGTTGGAATACAACACTTTAAAAGAATTTTACATACGTGTTGGGGTTCACACGCGACCTGCAACGGTATGTTTCGGCGTTGGATATGAAATTCATCGTGTAGTAATCGACGTTGCAGCAACGATGAACCAATATACTGGCGTATCATTTCAAAGTAGCTTGATTTTCAAGATTAAAGAACCAGATTTATGAAAAAAATATCATACATTATATTGTTAATGGTATTACTAACGCTTTCTTTAGTAAATCAAGCGCAAAATAACATTAGTGATGACGTTGTGCTTCAACAAATTGAGCGGATGAGTGAAGAAAGCGAGGAGGAGACGGATTATACCGAATTGCTTGAAATATATTGGAAAATATGTGAGGAGAAAGTCAATGTGAATAATATGGAAGAATTGTCACAATTGCTTGATTTACAATTAGTTAATGTATTTATCATAGAACAAATAAATGAGTATAGAAAACATTTCGGTGATATTAAAATTATTGATGAATTGAAGTACATTGATGGCATTGATGACATTACATTGAGCGTTATTAAGCCCCTTATTTGCTTTGAAAAGTCTCACGAAAAAGAAAAGATGAAGTTAAGAGATATTTTCAGGTTTGCAAAGCATCAGTTCATATTCCAAATAGAGCAAAATTTGAATAAAAAAGCCGGTTATCAAGAAGTTAGTGATTCTGTTTTATATAAAAATCCAAACAAAAAATATCTTGGAGGTCCACAAAAGTTTTTTTTGAGATATAATTTCAGTTGTCGCAACAAGATTGAGGCAGGCTTTGCTATGGAAAAGGATGCAGGAGAGTATCTTTTCCGACCTAAAATCAACGATTCGATTGTTAGTATGATAGGTGGAAAAGCTTATAGCGTTATAGATTTCGTCTCTTTTCACTTGTTAGTCAATGATTTAAAATTTGTCAAAACATTAGCGTTAGGCGATTACCAACTTTCATTCGGGCAAGGTTTGACAATGGGTTCCGGACTTGCTTTTAGTGGAGATGGTGTTTCGCTGCTAAGGAAAAGCAAGAAGGTACGCGCCTCGAAATCGGCGAATGAAGTAAGATATTTGCGAGGTGCTGCCACCACGCTGAGTTACAGGAATTTTGACATGACATTATTTTATTCCCGAAAAAAATCAGATGCCAATGTAAGTGAATATGACAGTGTCGGCGAACCTGTTGTTGTATCGTCATTGCAGTTATCGGGATTGCACCGAACATACGGTGAACTCGTTAACAGACATGCTATTACGCAACAATTGATAGGAGGCAACATCAGCTTCAGACTGTCGAAGTTTCAAGTTGGATATACACTTCATCGAACTGATTTGAGTTGTGATTTATTGCCAGAGCCGAGACTTTACAACACATTCTATTTTAGAGGTAAAACGCTTGTAAATCAAGGAGTTGATTTTTATTATGTATTGAAAAGAATGGCTTTGTTTGGTGAGATGGCATTAAGTAGTTATGGCGACAATTCGGCGCCCGCCATTCTGGCGGGCGCCGAATTTCAGCCGGCAGGTTATATCAATTTTACGGTACTTTATAGAAATTATGACAAGAAATATCAAAACTTCTACAGCAACGCATTCGCTGCCGGCAGCGGAACGCGTAATGAAAAAGGAGTTTATCTCTCAACGTCAATTACTTTTGCACCTCAGTGGAAACTCATCGCTTCAGCTGATTTTCCACAATTCGATTGGATAAAGACTACAGCCTACGCTCCGAGCCAAATGCAAGATTATAACTTGCAAATTGAACATAAGATCAATAACAACACGTTGATTATCATGCAGTTAAAATATAAAGACAAAGAAAAAAACGGCAGTGGCGAAAATACTTATATGCGCGGTTTGATTCACGACAAAAAATGGATGTTACGCTTTCATGTCACCTACCCTGTCGGCGAAAATTTTATCTTAAAAAACCGTGTTGAATATCATAGGAATAACGTTGAACAAAAAAGCACTACCACATCTTATCTTATCTATCAAGATATTTTGTATAACCCTGATAATCAGCTATTTAGTTTTGCTTTTAGGTATGCATTGTTCGATAGTCCTTCCGGTGCGGTGTATGCTTACGAAAACGACATCTTAAATGCTTTTTCCATCGGTGGACTTTACCATAAAGGCATGAGAATTTATCTGTTAGCTAAAATGAAGTTGTGGAAGAAAGTTGCGATTAATGCTAAAATCGGTTGTACAATATACAGTGACGTCAACGAGATTGGTAGCGGCTTGGAGTTGATAGAAGGAAAAACGAAGACAGATGCTAAAGTGCAGATAATCATTAAGTTATGAAACATTATTGTATTTTAACCAAACAAAGTGAAACGGAATAAATGATTGATAGCTTTAGGTGCCGAGATTCTAATATAATTTTTCCCGTTTGATGAGGTATGCGGTAAGGATTTGGTCATAGAGTTTGTTGATGTCGGCTTCTACATAGTCGATTTGGTATTGGTAGCAATGACGCAAAAGGTCTTCTTTTTTCGCTTTCATGAAACCTTCATATTTCTCTTTGATTTCCATAGGGTTAAGTTTCACAACATCTCCTGATTCGAGGTCTATGAAGCGATACGGATGGTTTTCAAATTCAAGGTTTTGTTCGAGGAGTCCGTCATGAACATGGAACAGGACGACCTCGTGTTTGTTATAACGCAGGTGCTCAAGAGCAGCGAACATTTTGTCGTAAGACTCAACGGTTTCAAGCATGTCGCTGAAGATAATAACAAGTGAGCGGCGATGTGTCATCTCTGCAATCTTATGAAGGCATTCCGAGGCACTGGTGTTTTTTCTTTCATTTTTGTTATAAGGCAGGATAAGTTTTTCTAACTCATTGTATATCAAGTTGATGTGAGCGGCAGATAACTTTGCTTCTGAATGAAATTCAATGTCATTGTCAAACAAATCAAGTCCTACAGCATCACGTTGACGACGCATCAACTCGGTCAAGGTGGCTGCGCTATAGACAGAGAACCACAGCTTATTAGGATGTTGATAGTCAAGTTTCTGCCTGACAGGGAAAAACATGCTTGAACTTGTGTCAATAACGAGCTGGCAGCGCAGGTTTGTCTCTTCTTCGTAACGTTTCACGAAAAGTCGTTCCGTCCTTCCATAAAGTTTCCAGTCGATATTACGTATCGGCTCGCCTGTGTTGTAGAGGCGATGTTCAGCAAATTCGACAGAGAAACCGTGGAACGGACTTTTGTGCAGTCCTGTTATGAAGCCTTCAACAATCTGACGAGCATGAAATTCAAGACTTCCAAGAGGAGCGATATTTGTTTTGTCTAATTGCATTTTCCTTTTTGTCATTTCGACTGAAATGGAGTGAAGTGGAGAAATCCTCTATAACACAGAGCATTCGTTGATGGAGGATTTCTCGACCACACTCCATTTCATTACGCTTCACTCGAAATGACGACTAAAGTCTAAAGTCTAAAGTCTAAGGTCTTAAATAAATTTCTTCAGTTTCTCCTCAAACACTGCTTTTGGAGCACCGCCTACGTGTTTCTCAACCACCTCGCCATTCTTGAAAAAAAGGACGGTCGGGACGTTTCTGATACCATATTTTGCTGCTAAACCAGCGCTTTCATCAACGTCAACTTTCACAACTTTAGCCTTGCCCGCATATTCGTCAGATAACTGGTCCATGTATGGAGCTATCATGCGGCACGGACCGCACCATGTTGCGCCAAAGTCAACGATTACTGGGACTTCTGATTTCAAAACCTCAGCATCAAAGGTTTGTTCTGTTATTTGCATTGCCATAGTAAATTATTTTTAATTGTTAAAAAATATTTTTGCAAAGTTAATCATTTTATTAAATCATAAGTAACAAAATCGTTAAATTGCTCTAATTTTTTGAAAACCGCCTCCGCATTGATATTACCTTTCTTCGGATGCAACGAGCAATTCATCCTGTTATCATTGTCAACAAGACGAACCGAATAATGTTGTTCTCCGCTATTCTCGTTAAAGATTTCTATAATTTCTTTAACATTATTGCTATCTAATCTATTGATATTCATGGTAAATCTTGCTTCTCGATTTGTTTTCTGGAACACCTCTTCCAAAAGTTGCACGTTTGTTATCTTCAATTCATTCGGGCGTTTCCTTTCATTTGGAAGGTCCCTGTTATGATATGGTTCTTGCACAATTCCTGTGATAAAAACGGGTGTTCCCGTAACCATTAGATATTTAAACCTCAAATAATTCTCGCCAAACAAGGCAAAGTCGAAGCTACTTGTCTGATCTTCAATAACATACTTACCAAAAAGGTTTCCTGCTTTCGAGGTCATCTCGGTGGCTGAAGAGACGATTCCAGCCAGATGCACCGTCATGCCTTTTTTGTTTTGTATTATATCGCTGATATTTTCAAGTTTTGTATCAGCAAAATATTTTATCGTAAGATTGTATGTATCAAGAGGATGTGAGCTAAGGAAGAAGCCGATGGCATCTTTTTCTTCCTCAAGCATCTTAATCTTCGACCAATGTTCGCATTCTGGAATCTCGAGTTTGAAAAGGTCTTCTCCACTTGCGGCTTCCATCTCGCCGAAAAGGTCGATTTGTGCGTTGTTTTTGCGTTCGTTGCTTGCATTGACTTGTCTTATCGATTTCTCAATAAAAGTCATTCTTTCACCCGGAGCTATATAAAAATATGCTGCACGATGAAGTTCATTGAAATCGCTGAAAGCACCGGCTTTTGCAAGTTGTTCGAGTACTTTTTTCGTAAGATTTTTTGCTCCTACTCTTGCCATGAAATCGGCAAAACTTGTGAACCTTCCGTTCGCATCACGTTCTTTACTTACGCAATCGATAACCTCGCCTACACCTTTGATGCCGCCCAAACCATAGTATATATTACCATTTTTATCTACGGTAAAATTATAGTCTGATTTGTTGACATTTGGAGGTAACACATTGAGTTTCATGCGTTTGCATTCGTCAAGCATAAAAATCACCTCATCTGAATTACGAATACAGCTGTTCAAGACCGCTGCCATGAACTCGGCAGGATAATGTGCCTTAAGATATGCCGTTTGGTATGCGACCCAAGAATAGCATGTTGCATGTGACTTGTTGAAAGCGTACGACGCGAATTTCTCCCAGTCGTTCCAGATTTTTTCGAGTTTTTTGGCATTGTGACCAAGGTCTTGTCCTTGCCTCATGAATTTGTCTTTCAGCTCCTGCATTTTTGCTATCTGCTTCTTACCCATAGCCTTACGTAGAGTGTCCGACTCACCTCTCGTGAAATTGGCGAGTTGTCGCGACAGAAGCATCACTTGTTCCTGATACACGGTTACGCCGTATGTTTCCTTAAGATATTTCTCCATCTCGGGGAAGTCGTATTCTATAGGCTCCCTACCCTGCTTACGCGCTATAAACTTCGGAATGTAATCCATCGGACCTGGACGATACAAGGCGTTCATAGCGATAAGGTCTTCAAACACAGTAGGTTGCAGCTCTCGCAGATACTTCTGCATCCCCGCCGATTCAAATTGGAATGTGCCGATGGTGTTACCGGAGCTGAACAGTGTGTACGTCTCTTTGTCGTCAATCGGGATATGGTCGATGTCGATGTCAATACCATGTGTTTTTTTGATGTTTGCGACAGCGTCTCTTATTTGCGTGAGAGTCTTAAGTCCAAGGAAATCCATCTTGATGAGACCGACGCTCTCCACGACATGTCCATCGTATTGAGTGACAAGCACATCTTGTTCTGTTTCCTTATCTTTGATGGTACAAACAGGTGCGAAATTAGTCAGGTCGTCGGCACCGATGATGATGCCACAGGCATGGATGCCTATCTGACGGTTAGTATCTTCGAGTTCAGATGCGTAAGTGAGCATTGTAGAGATATTCTTATCTTCGCCCTCCACCAGTTTTTTAAGCTCAGGAATATATTTTATGCAATTTTTGAGATTCACCTTTGGTGACTTGCCGTTCTCGTCTTTGATATTGTCGGGGAAACTTCTGTCAGGGACAAAGCTTTTAATATTAATCACCTCTGGCAGCGGCACTTTTTGCACGCGTCCGACGTCTTGGATTGCCGATTTCGAAGCCATTGTGCCGTATGTGATGATATGAGCCACTTTCTCTTTGCCATATTTATGGGTGATCCAGTCGAGCACTTTGCCACGGCCGTTATCTTCAAAATCGACGTCGATATCAGGAAGCGAGATGCGGTCGGGGTTAAGGAAACGCTCAAACAGTAGGTCATATTTCAGAGGATCCACATCGGTGATTTTCAAGCAGTAAGCCACCACAGAGCCAGCAGCCGAGCCACGTCCCGGACCGACAGAGACGTTGAGTTCCTCGCGTGCACCGCGGATATAATCCGCCACGATGAGGAAGTAGCCGGGAAAACCCATTGACTTCATCGTGTGAAGTTCGAAAACGATACGTTCATGCTGTTCTTCAGTAAGCGGGTCGCCATAGCGCATCTTGGCACCCTCCCACGTCAGCTTGGCGAGGTAATCTGACTCAAGTTTTATGCGGTAAAGCTTATCGTATCCGCCCATTTTCTGAATTTTCTTCTCTCCTTCCTCATGGCTCATCATCTGTTCGCCATGCTCGTTGCATGTAAACTCTTTGAAAAGGTCTTCTTCGGTATATTTTTTCCGATATTCTTCCACAGTGCCGAAATCTGCTGGAATATCAAACTCCGGCATTATCGGGTCGGAGTTGATGGAGTATGTCTCCACTTTGTCGGCTATCTCCATCGTATTTGCAAGAGCTTCAGGCACATCCGAGAAGATATTGTACATTTCTTCTGGTGTCTTGAGCCACTCTTGCTTGGTGTAACGCATTCTTGACGTATCGTCGAGGTCTTTTCCTGTGCTTAGGCATATCAGACGGTCGTGTGCTTCGCCGTGTTCCTCCTCCACAAAATGCACGTCATTAGTGGCAATAACTTTAGTATTTGTCTTTTGGGCAAGCTCCATAATTACCTTGTTAACCTCCACTTGACGTTCATAAACGCCGGTGTCGCCTCCAGGCTTGTCGGTCTTATGTCGTTGTAATTCAAGGTAATAGTCGTCACCGAAGAGGCTCTTGAACCACATTATAGTCTCTTCCGCTCCTTTGATATCGCCGTTCATGATTTTCTGCGGCACCTCACCGCCGAGACAAGCCGACAATGCGATTATTCCCTCATGATACTGCTCAATCAGTGAGTGGTCGATACGCGGGTTGTAGTAGAAACCTTCAGTATATGCTATAGATGCGAGCTTACAGAGATTTTTGTAGCCAGTCTTGTTTTTGGCAAGCAGGATAAGATGCCAGCCACGGTCGTTACGTCCGTCACGTTTTGCGATATTCACGGGAGCACAATAGGCCTCGGTGCCAAAAATAGGCTTGAAAAACTGTCCTTTCAGCTTTGTAATCTCTTGATTAGCAGCATTTTTCTCCTCTTCCGTCGCCTCTTCTTTCTTTAGTATCGCTTCCTGTTCCTTGATTTTGTCTTTTATTTTTCCGTTAATTTTGTCGGAATAATCAGCTAATTCCTTGATTCCGAACATGTTACCGTGGTCGGTGAGAGCCATCGCATACATGCCGTTGCGTTTGCATTTTTCAATTAAATCAGGGATTTTCGACATGCCGTCGAGGATGGAAAAATGCGAGTGTACATGAAGATGCGTGAATTTCAAATCTTCGGGAACATCTGTTTTTGCTGAACTTTTCTTCCTTGTCGGTTTCTTTTCCTCTTTTTTGGCCTCGAAATTCTGTTTTATCTCAATTCCGGCAGGTTTTATCACATCAGTATTTGCCTTTTTAAATTCATTAAAGAACTCCTCTCCTTCAGGAATATCTTGATTATCAAGCACTCCACGTCTGACAAGTTCAAGAAGAACACGTGCTGTAGCCTCCACATCGGCGGAGGCGTTATGTGCGGAGTTAAAGTCTTCGCCAAACAGAAGTCTATGAATATCAATGAGTTTAGGAAATTTATAACGTCCCGTGCCATGAGAGCCGCCAGGAATCTTACATAACTCGGCAGTCTTATCGGTACAGGTGTCGATTATTTTCCACGTTGTGAGCGGGTTTTCATTGTGGCGACGCAGAAACTCGCATCCAACGATGTCTAAATCGAATTTGATATTGTGTCCGACAAAATATTTCGCTTTTTTTGCTACCTCGAGAAACATGCTTAGCACTTCGTCGAGAGGTTTGCCCGCTTCCGTCGCATATTCAGTAGAGATTCCGTGGATTACCTTGGCTCCTATGGGAATGATGAAGCCGTCGGGGCGTACGATATGATTTTGAGCCTCAATGAGATTGCCATGAGCATCGTGAAGTTGCCAGGCAAGTTGCACCAAGCGCGGCCAGTTTTCGAAGTTTGTAAGTGGAGCATCCTTTATCGTAGGCAGCCCCGTTGTTTCGGTATCGAATATTAGAAACATTTTTTTTAGAAGTTATAAGTCAGAAGACAGAAGTAAGAATCTTATTTTTTAATTGTTCGTTGATTATCAGGGTGTTTTTGACGCCTGAAATCAGGTTTCAAAGATAAGCAAATTTTTTGGAAAAAATTCACATTTTATCAAAATTTTTATAAATCGAAGAAAATCAGGAGATTAGAAATAAATTTTAAATTTTTTGTAAGACATATTGAAAAAAAGTGTAATTTTGCAGCCGCAAACTTCGGGTAAGTTTGAGTTAACTAATTATAAATCAATTAAAAACAAATTTTATGCCAGCAAAAATCAGGTTACAGAGACATGGTAAGAAGGGTCAGCCTTTTTATCATATTGTAATTGCAGACGGTCGTGCACCGCGTGATGGTAAATTTATTGAGAAAATCGGAACTTACAATCCTATCACAGTTCCAGCTGAGATCAGTCTTAATTTTGACAAGGCCCTTGATTGGTTAAACAAGGGTGCTCAGCCGACCGACACGGTCCGTTCAATCCTTTCGAAGAAGGGCGTGTTGCTCAAGAAGCACTTGTTAGTAGGTGTGAAGAAAGGTGCCATGACAGAGGAACAGGCCGAGGTCAAATTCCAGACATGGATGAAAGAGAAAGAAGCTAAGTTAGCTGAGGAAGTGAAGGCGAAAGCTGAGGAGAACCGTGCTGACCACAAAGCAAGAATTGAGGCAGAGAGCAAGGTGAACGTGGCACGTGCTGAAAGTATCGCAAAGAAGAAGGCGGAGCTTGCAGCACAGGCAGCAGCGGCCGCGGCAGCGGAGAACGCCGAGGAAGCCCCTGCGGAAGAGGCACCTGCAACGGAGGAAGCCCCAGCAGAAGTTTAGTTTTTAGACTTTAGACTTTAGGAAGAAGCATCGATGATTCGGTGCTTTTTTTAGTTATAGTATCTCTCTTGCTATCCATGCGCAGGCCTCGGCATCGGCAAGCGCATGATGATGATTTTCAATATGATAGCCGCAGGCTTCTGCAACTGTGTGAAGCTGATGGTTTGGAAGCAGTTTTCCAAAATGTTTTCGCGAAGCACGGCACGTGCAAAAGAACTGATAATCAGGGTAATCCATTTGATAACAGCGGAAAACCGCCTTCAGGCAGCCCTCGTCAAACGGACTGTTATGAGCCACAAGCGGCAAGCCTTCAATAAGCGGCTCAATCTGTTTCCAGACGTATGGAAATACCAGCGCATTTTCAGTATCTTGCCGAGTTAAACCATGCACTTGGGTGTTCCAATAGTTGTAATAATTCGGCTCCGGCTGAATCAACGAATAAAAGTTGTCAGCGAACACCCCGTCACGGACGACAACAATTCCCACGCTACAAACACTTGTCGGCTCGCAGTTGGCGGTTTCGAAATCTATCGCGGCGAAGTTTAGCATCAGACTGAATTAAATAGTTCTCAATCTTTCAATTTCTTTCCGAATCTCTTCAACCACTTCTAAATTTGCAATTTCCCCATCCAAACTAAAAACAACAAACACTTTTCCACCAAATCGACTTGTAAAGTCATTGAAATTGGCCCTCATTCTTTCCGAAGGTGAATAATTTCCAAAATTAGATTTAGCTGTTGTTGGTTTAATCTGTATGCCTATCGCCTTATTATTAATTCGTGCTACATAATCTATATCGCCGGCATGATCTAATTCTGGATCACTTTCTTCAAAAGAAAGTTCCGGGAACAATTTGGCTAATCCGTCATTCACTACAGACTTTTCACGAATATAACCGTCATATGTACGGTTAATTGTTAAATTAAAAATGTAATCAATACAATCTTGCTCTGTAAGTTGAAAAAAAGCTTCTTGCCATTCAGGAATAACAACTTCGGTTATTTTCGAATACAACCTTTCACCCAACTCTGTAAGGCTTTCTTTAGTTATCTTGCAATTGTTTTTGCCCACCGTTTCTGCATTTTCAAAATACCATTTCTCCCATTCTTCAATTGTTTGCGGCTGACATTCACGAATTAGTGCCATGACAGCTCCAACTTTGTTTGGACGTGACAATTGGTATGTTTGACAAGCATAATTCAAGACTTTTTCTTTTTTGCCAAATTCCTTTGAGTATTTTTTATCCATTATTCTTACTATTCCAATTATTACGTAATGCTTTTGTCCTATCCTTTATTGAATTTGCTCTGTTTTCTAAACTTTTGCAAACAATGTTTAATTCATCATCAGATTTAATTACCCAATATCCATATCATTCAAATATTTAAAAATAGCACATTGTTCTTCATTCACACTGAATATTATTAAATTTTGTTCTATATTTAAAATTCATGGTATTATCCACTAACGCCATTTTATCTTTAATAATATGAGCGTTAATAAAAGTCTTGTTTTCCAAATAAAGATATGCAAGCAGATGATTATTTTCATCGTATTTTTGTTCATCATATTTTAAGAAAACCTTTTTCCCTAGAAGTTTCTGCTGTAAATATTTTGTAGCCTCACCGTTCAATGCCGGGTTTTTTCTTATTCCGATCAATCTAATCGTTAGTCCATTATTCAAAACCAGCAATTCTGGATTAATAATTTCTTTTACAGAAAACAATTCATCACGCTTACCCGTACTTGAAGCATCTATTTTTGAACCAAACTGTATCTTTTTAACATCTATTTTTTTATCAATTTTATGTGTATCTGTGAACTGATATGGGAGATGTATTATGTTTTCGGCAAAAACAGCAGGGTTTATTTGCTTTTGAACAATAGTTTCAATATTAACATTGCCAAACAAATCTTTTCCGCCTATCTTTTCTTTAATCAATGAAATATATTCAGGATTTATCTCATAGCCTACCGAGTTACGATTTAGTTTCCTTGCTGCCAAAGCAGTTGTACCACTACCCATAAACGGATCCAAGACAGTTTCATTTGGGAAAGAAAACATCTTAATCAGACGCTTTGGCAATTCCTCAGGAAACATTGCCAAATGCTTATCTTGTTTGGCTCCATTGAAATACCAATGTCCATTAAAATAGGTATTCCATTCCTCGTTAGTCATTATAGCCTGCTCTTTTTGTTCTTTCGTTGGTTTTGGAGCATTGCCTTGTTTTTTAAAAAGCAGGATATATTCGAAATCCAGTTTAACTATACCATTTCGAGGATGCGGAAAACTTCCCATGACAGCACCGCCACCTGTAGTATTCATAGTTGTTGCTTTTTGCCATATGATCTGACCCATAAAATCAAATCCTATAGTTTCACAAAACCTTATTATTTCAGAATGAATAGGTATAACCTTATAACGGCCATAATAAACAGAACGAGCAAACTGGTCACCAATGTTAATACATAAACGACAACCATCATGTAAAACACGATAACACTCCTTCCATACCAGATTTAGATTATTTATATATTGTTCGTAAGTATCGTTAAATCCTATTTGATTATCATTTCCATAATCCTTCAATTGCCAATATGGTGGTGAAGTAATGATCAAATGAACGCTATTATCTTCTAATTCACACATTGTTCGGCTGTCACCACTAATAATAGTATGTTTAGTTTCAATCATTTATCAATTTGTTATATAATATTATTTTTTCTTCATTTAAAATGAAGCAATATTTCATTTTGCAAAGGTACAACAATTTTTTGAATTTGTCAAGACTTTGTGAAAATAAAAGAACATCCACAGCTTTTAAAAACTATGGATGTTTGAGATTTCTCCACTACGCCTGACGGCTCTGGTCGAAAGACTTTAATTCCTGAACACCAGCCCTTTCCCGTCGTAATCAACCGTAATCGGCTTGTCCTTGTTAACCTTGTCGGCGATAATCATGCGCGAAAGCTCGTTCAGCAGCTCACGTTGCATCATGCGCTTCACCGGACGCGCACCATACTGCGGGTCGTAACTTATCTTTGCCATATACCTCGTAGCGGTGTCGGTCATATTGATGTCAATGCCGTTGGTCTGCAACATTCCCTTCACCTTATTGAACTGCATAGCTACGACGTTAACTATCTGTTCCTCAGTGAGTTGCTTGAACACTATGATGTCGTCTATACGATTCAGAAACTCCGGTCTGAAATGGTTCCTCAGCTCTCCTTCCGGCACATTCGACGTCATGATGATGATAGTGTTCTTGAAATCGACTAAACGTCCTTTGTTGTCGGTCAGCCTGCCGTCGTCGAGCACCTGCAGCAAGATGTTGAACACGTCGGGATGCGCCTTCTCTATTTCGTCGAGCAGCACCACGGAATAAGGCTTGCGGCGCACCGCCTCGGTGAGCTGTCCGCTCTCCTCGTAGCCCACATATCCTGGAGGCGCCCCGATGAGCCGCGACACAGTGTGACGCTCTTGGTATTCCGACATGTCGATACGCACCATGTTGTTCTCGTTGTCGAATAGGAACTCCGCCAGTGCCTTTGCCAGCTCGGTCTTGCCGACGCCGGTTGTGCCCAGGAAGATGAACGAGCCTATCGGTCGTTTCGAGTCCTGCAAGCCTGCCCTGCTCCTTCTGATGGCATCGGAGACAGCGGCTATCGCGTCGTCTTGTCCGACGACACGTTTGTGAAGCTCCGTCTCAAGATTCAGCAGCTTCTCACGCTCGCTCTGCATCATCTTATGCACCGGGATGCCCGTCCAGCGGGACACGATTTCAGCCACGTCGTCGGCCGACACCTCCTCGTCAACCAAGGGGTTATCGCCTTGTATCTTGGTGAGTTGCTCTTTAGCCTTGGCTATAGCCGCCTCCGACTCCGCCATCTTGCCGTAACGCAGCTCCGCCACCTTGCCGTAGTTGCCCTCGCGTTCCGCCACCGTGGCTTGGTATTTGTAATCTTCAATGTTTTTCTTCTCCTTCTGAATCTTCTCCACGAAGCCGCGCTCGGTCTCCCAGCGCATCTGAATATCTTTGCGTTCCTTGTCCAACTCATTGATACTCTTGGTCAATTCCTCCACTTTCTTGGTGTCGTTTTCGCGTTTTATCGCCTCGCGCTCAATCTCAAGTTGACGAATCTTACGCTGCACATCTTCAAGTTCTTCCGGCACCGAGTTTATCTGTAATCTCAGGCGCGACGCGGCCTCGTCAATCAGGTCGATGGCCTTGTCGGGAAGGAAACGGTCGGAGATGTAACGTATCGACAGTTCTACTGCGGCTATGATAGCCTCGTCGAGTATCCTCACCTGATGATGTGTCTCGTATTTCTCCTTCAGACCGCGCAGAATCGATATTGCCGACTGCTCGTCAGGCTCGTCGATCATCACTATCTGGAAACGGCGTTCGAGAGCCTTGTCCTGCTCGAAATATTTCTGGTATTCGTTGAGTGTCGTGGCACCTATGGCACGCAGCTCGCCTCTTGCCAACGCCGGCTTTAGGATGTTGGCGGCGTCCATCGAGCCTTGACCTCCACCGGCTCCCACCAAGGTATGAATCTCATCAATGAAGAGTATCACTTCGCCATCGCTCTCCACCACTTCCTTGATGACTGATTTCAGACGTTCCTCGAACTCGCCTTTATACATCGCTCCAGCGATAAGTGCGCCCATGTCGAGCGAATAAACCTTCTTCGACTTCAGATTTTCAGGAACGTCGCCGCTCACTATACGCTGCGCCAAGCCCTCGGCTATTGCCGTCTTGCCTACGCCAGGCTCACCTATCAATATGGGGTTGTTCTTGGTGCGCCGCGACAAAATCTGAAGCACACGACGAATCTCCTCGTCACGGCCTATCACAGGGTCGAGCTTGCCTTTCTCCGCCAACTCATTGAGGTTGCGCGCAAACCTGTCCAACGCCTTCTCTTGTCCGTTTTGCTGATTGTTAAACTGGTTGTTATTCATTGTTTTTTTTTCTCCTTTCTATCGTTTGTCATAATTTCATCAAAAAGCAATCCAAAACATAAAATCGGAAATTTTGACACTATTTCTAAGATTTAATGACATTTTGTCGGTAGTTGCCATTTCAAGCTACCACATGGAGTCGAGAAATTCTTAATGAAATAATCATTCAATTGATTTTTAATGAAGAGAATTTATTCACCAAAGGAGAATGCTTTCGCTTCGTTCAGGTTTCCATTCTGCTTCGCTTCAGTCGAAATGACGGAGATGATACAATATTTTTCATTTTTCGGCATTAATTAAAAGAATTTTATTATTTTTGCAAATTAAAGATTAAAGCGATGAAAAGACTTTTTTCGATATATAGTTTTTTTGTTTTTTTGACGCTTATATCATTGTTTATCAATAAGATAGAAGCTCAAAATTGTAATATTCACATTGAACCTGACGTTACTATGCCCGTCTGCTATCAGGATGAGCTTCTGCTTAGTGTGGAATACAATATTAACCACAGCTATGCGTGGATACATAACGGCGACACCATAAGTGATGGACCGAATGTGATGGTTTCGATTACTGAGAACAATTCAGTTTACGATGTCTTTGTTTTCAACACAGAATCGGGTGTGCTGCTGTGTAACAACAGTGTCACTATCACCATGCGGCCAAAGTTTGACGTTGATTTCGAGCAACTTGCGCTGACATGTCAGGATAAAAATAAAGACAATGGCAAGACGGCAAAAGTGAAAGCTACGGCTTCTGGAGGCGGTTATTCTTCTTTCATGTATGAATGGAATTCCCCTATTTTGCCAATCCAATATATGGAAAATCCGCAGATTGCCATTGGCTTGAGTGCCTACACCGATTACAGCGTCACCGTTACTAACGAATTCGGATGTAAACAGACCGAATCGGTGAGGTTAAAAGCTTATCTTAACCCTAATATCGAGCTTTTTTCAAACCCGAAAGACACCGTTTATCTTGACAATCCCTACGTTACATGGTCATATAAAAACAACGACACGGTATATAACGGTCAAGATACGATAATTGAGATTTCTAATTTTTACTGGGAGTTCGAGGGATATGAACAGACTTACACGTCCGAGAAACCCCAAATCGCCTACAACAGTTCGCAGGGCAGCACGCCGGTAACGAAATTTACCGCTACAAGCGACATGGGCTGCGACTCGACATATACCAAGACAATTCAGGTTTTGCCTGTAAAACTTAAGATTCCGAACATTTTTACCCCTAACGGAGATGGCATAAACGACTATTTTGAAATCGGGTATGGCGATGACGGGAAACCTATCAACGATTTGAGTGTGTATTTCCTGAGTAACAAACTTGTCGTATTTAACCGTTGGGGTCGAACCGTCTATGAATCAAACGATTACAAAAACGACTGGGACGGCGGCAAACTTCCCGACGGCACTTATTTTTATGTCTTGGAATGCAAAGGAGAAACGCAGAATTACAGGTATCAAGGGTCGGTGATGATTTGGAATAGCGGACGATGATATAGACTTTAGACTTTAGACCTTAGACTTTGGATAATAAATGAATATGAAAAAAATATTATTAATCTTATTGATTATAATGATGACGTGGTCTTGTGGTGACAAAGGCGGCAAGATAGACACAGGTCTGGTAAACAATCCGGCGTCGGCAACAACAGGAAACAAAAGCAAAGAACCGAAAATAGAGTTTGTAACTCTTGAACATGATTTTGGAAAGATGATTCAGGGCGAACAGGTGTCATACACATTTAAATTTAAGAACACAGGAAACGCCCCTTTAATCATTTCCGCTGTCGAGAAGACTTGCGGATGCACCGATATCAAATTCCCGAAAGAACCGTTAAAACCCGGTGAAGAAGGCGGCATCAGCTTGACGTATGACAGCAAGGGACATAAAGGATTTCAGAATAAGCGCGTCATCGTAAAAGCCAATACCAACCCTTCCGAAACAATTCTGAAATTCAAGGCAAGAGTTGAGACAATAGATAATTTTTAAATTCTTTTTATTAACCTAAATTATTAAAAATGAACACATTAAACATGTTTTTACTTCAAGCTGCATCGCAGCAACAACAAGGTGGTGGCTGGTCGGGATTACTGCTGATTTTATTGATTTTTGTGATTTTCTGGCTTTTCTTCATCCGTCCTCAAAACAAGAAACAGAAAGAAGAACAGAAATTCCGCGATGCTTTGCAGAAAGGCGACAAGGTTGTAACAATTGGCGGAATCCACGGCAAAGTCGAGGAAGTGAAAGAGACAACAGTGTTTGTTTCAATCGACAACAACGTGAAAATTGAGGTCGAGAAATCAGCATTGGTGGCTGGCGTCAACAAAGCCGGTCAAAAATAAAAATTTAAAGTAATACTTTAAATAAAATGGTAAAAGGTGAACAGATTCAAGGAATTAGGAAATTCAGTGGAATGCTAATATTTATTCTCATCGCTGCACTCCTATGGCTCATCATCAAGCTGTCGAACTTCTACACTGTTTCTGTTCCTTTTGCCATTCAATACGTTGACGTGCCTGCCGACCAGATGATAAAAAACGAGGAACCGGAGTTGATGGCAACGGTGACAACCTCCGGTTTTAAACTCTTGAATTATTATTTTATCCGGAAAGTTAACAGAAAGATAGACATTTCTCTGAAAGAAGTCAAATATAAAAAATCTGATACTAAGACATATTACTACAATAGCCGGTATATTGTAGAAAAAATCTCTGATTTTTTGTCCACAAATCCATCTGAAATTCATCTCAACGAAGACACTCATTATTTTACCATGAGCCGTCTGGCCTCAAAAAGAGTGAAAATTGAGCCTGAAATGAACCTTGTTTTTGAAAAACAATATAACCTTTACGGAAAACCGATATCGGTACCAGACTCGATAACTATATATGGCTCTTTCGAAAACATCAGTAAAATAAGTGAGATACGGACAAAAGTAATAACAAAAAAGAATGTTAATAAAAACATCGAAACCGAAGTGAAACTCGAGCTTGGTGAAGGCTATTATTCTGATATTGACGAAGTTAAGATATACATCAACATTGAGAAATACACTGAAGCCGAGATGGAAGTGCCAATCGCCACCCCCGACAATGTAAAACTGCATTTATATCCTAACAAGGCAAAGATAAGATATATAGTTGCGATGAAAGACTATGCAATTATTAACAACTTGTCTTTCAAGGCTTTAGTTGATACTTCCGACCTTTATATCAGCGATGTTTTGCCTGTTGATTTGGTACTTTATCCAAACAACACCCAAATTATCGGCATAGAGCCACGAGAAGTCGAATACATCATAGTCCAGCAATGAAAAAGATTGGCATCACCGGCAATATCGGCAGCGGCAAGAGTTTTGTCTGTAAAATATTCGAAAATCTAAGCGTTCCGGTATTTTATTCCGATGACGAGACAAAGAAGTTATATCTCATCCCTTCTGTTAAAACACTGATTGTCAATCGTTTCGGACAAGAAGTCTATTTCGATGACGGCACTCTGAACCGCAAGCTCCTCTCCTATCATCTTTTCAAAAACGAAGAAGCGATGCGATTCATAGAGTCGGTGCTGTATCCCGCTCTGAACCAACACTTTGACAAATGGTGCGAGCGACAGACAACGCCTTACGTCCTCTATGAGTCGGCAATTCTCTTTGAAAAGAATTACGAAAAGTTTTTCAACAAGATAATATTCGTTTCTGCACCAGAATACATTCGTTTACAACGAGTTATGCAACGTGATGACTGCACGGAGGAAAACGTGAGGTCGCGTATGAGGCTTCAACAAAGCGAGGAAGAAAAGCTCTCTAAGGCCGATTATGTCATTTACAACGACGGCACGCAAGCGTTGGAGCCGCAGATTTTGAGAATCAATAAGCTTCTATGTTGCTGATGCACAGCGGTCCCCGGCTTTCATCGAAATAAATAGTAAGTCTATCAAGTTTCACAGGGTCAAAACGGACGATACGTTTGTAACCAACGGTCGTAGTGCTGTCGTATGTCGGGATTCTGAACCGGTCGCCATCCAACTCGCCCTCCAAGTAAAACGACTTTACGCGTTGTCCAAGTCGTACATATTCCTGAATTATCACTCGACTCATAGTCACAGGCTTATCCATTGAAAATGAGATGGTTCCGAAAGGATAGTCGTCATTTGTAGCCCAATACGTCTCGGGATTCCCGTCATTGACTTGTAATGCCGCAAAACGGCTACCACGTTCATCATCAGCATGCACTTTAGCATTCGCTAAAACGTTGTTTTTCAGCTCATTAGAAATTATTTTATAAAATTCAACGGCGTTTGTCGAGTCAATAGGATGAATTTTACCGTTCAACGTCACCGGAAAATTCAGCAGCAGGTTGGCGTTACGACCAACACTTCTATAGTAAATCTCGCATAATTCATCTGGTGTTTTGACCATAGTATCTTCATTTTCATGGTAAAACCAGCCCGGGCGGATAGAGACATCCACCTCGGCCGGCAGCCATTCAGAGCCGTTTTCATCACCGAAAGTATTGATTTTCAATGGTGTTTGACTTGTGATTTGAGGCGTGTTACACCAATTTGTCGCGCCGGCAAAGCCTTGTTCGTTGCCCACCCAGCGCACGGTCTGATAAGGCCCGCCGAAAATCATCGCTGTGGGATTCTTGGCAAGTACAGTATCTTTAGCACGTTGATAATCATAGTAGTTGTCTGGGTCAATTGAACGTGTCTCATTAGCGCCACCATAATAACCATTGCCGCCGTTGGCACCGTCGAACCAAAACTCGAAAAGTGAGCCGTAATTACTTGTAAGTTCTTGAATCTGTTGATGATACGTCGCCACATATTCCGGAAAGGCGTATCTTTCGTTATGCCTGTCCCAAGGCGAGCAATAGAGTCCGAACTTCAATCCATGTTTGCGGCAAGCGTCGGAAAGCTCTTTCACAAGGTCACCATCACCGTTTTTATAAGGAGAATGTGAGATATTGTAATCCGTTGATTTTGTTGGCCATAGACAAAAACCATCGTGATGTTTGGCAGTCAGGATGACACCTTTCATGCCGCATTTTTGCAGTGTCGTCACCCATTGCTCGCAATCGAGATTCCGCGGATTGAAGGTAGAGGCCGGAGTGTCGCCGTAGCCCCATTCCATGTCGTTGAAAGTGTTCAATCCGAAGTGAATAAAAGCGTAAGTCTCAAGTCTTTGCCATGCGAGCTGATTCTCAGTAGGCAATGGATAAAGCGGCGACGGAGCCTTGGTGCAGGCGCATAACGCCAACGCGATAAACGATGTCAGAATTCTCCTTTTCATGATTGCAAAAATAGTAAAGATTTCCAAAATTTTGAGGCATTTTTAAAAATTTCTTGCATTTTTGAAAAATCATCCCTATTTTTGTACGATATTTATTTTAAAATTAATCATTAAAAATCATAAGAATGAAAAAGTTTTACTTAACACTTATTGCATTGATTGTCAGCACTATGGCATTCTCACAAGTCATGGTGACTGATGGGTTTGAGACCGGCAACACCGTTGGAGAGACGCCTGTAGGCTGGATTTGCAGCGACAACGGATGGAAAGCCGGCATCACCATCCCAGACGACAACGAGGCGCGCGGACGCAAGCCTCACACCGGCGAATGGTACATGTATGCCTCTTATAACAGCGACGTGTGGATTTACAGAGAAATCAGCGTGACAGCAGGCAGCTACTATCGTGTAGCATTTTGGTATTCCACCTGGCATGTCGATCATTTCAACTTGGAGGTCAAGGCAGGTGCAAGTGCCAGCCCCTCTGCCATGACGACAACAGTGATACCTGAGTTTATCGTTGAGAATGAGGAATATGAGCAGACCTCGGCAGTGTTTCAGGCCACCGGTTCCGGCACCTTATACATAGGTTTCCACAGTGTCGCCACCAACATGCCTTGGTATCTGTCGATTGACGATGTAATCATAGAGCAGACCAATCCGTACAACTTCTCCGTGACGCCGCTCACTGCCGACACCGCCGTATATTTCGGCGAAAACGGATATTTCCGCTTCCTGATAGAAAACACAGGCACCAACGTCGAGAGCGTCACTATGGAGAACGTGAGCGGAGGTTTTCAAGATGTCACATTGATTGAAGACGGTGTCGCCACCACAAGCGTGACGGTGGCTGTCGGGCAGTCGAAAATTATCGCGGCACGCGCCAAAGTACCGATGAACGCGACGCCAAACCAGAATATGACTTTAGGGTTTGACATAGCATCAGCCAACACATCACATTATGAATCAATGAGTTACAACTGCACTGCCTTGGCTCCCGTCAGTCAGTATCCGTTTACCGAGGGCTTTGACGAGACCACTTTCCCGCCAGCGGGATGGCAAAACGTGGCAACAGCGGGTAATTATGTTTATGAGCGTTACACCGTCGGTGAATGGCCTATGTGCTCGCCACACAACGAAAGCACCGCCATGGCAAGATATTACAGCTACCTCGCGCCACAAGGCTGGAAATGCTCTTTGATTTCACCGAAGTTACAGCTCAGCGCCACCGACAACACCGTGCGTTACTGGATTTTCCGTAACTTCAACAACAATATCATGGGACCTGACAAAATCAACGTGTATTACTCCCCGACCACCAACACCGCCGACGGCATCTTGCTCGGCAGCGTGCACCGCAACACCATGCTTGAGCCTGTGGTGGGTGAAAACAGCGACTGGTATGAATACAGCTACACCTTCGACAGCCCCGAAGGTTATGGCTTCGTCATTTTTGAGGCCGAGAGCGGCTACGGATGGAGCCTGTTCATCGACGACATCTACATCAACACCTCAAATATCGACAACAACCCGCCAACAGTAGTGTCGCTAAACGGGACGCAGATATGGGCCGACACCGAGATGGACCTCACGCTGAGGATTTACGACGAGTCGGATGTGCCGAATCAATTAGAAGCCATCTATACCATTGACGGTCAGTCACATAACATCACATTCAACAAATCAGCGAAGGCCAATTATGATTTCACGGCCACCTTGCCGGCCATGCCGAACCACACTTCAGGAAGCATCGTTTTTCATTTAGCTGATGAGCTTGGCAACGAGGCGGTGTCTGATGCCTACGACCTGCATTGGGATTGGCAGCGGCCGATACTCTTGGAGACTTTCGAGGAATGCAGCACTTTGTCGTTGCCTGAAGGATGGACCACCAGCGGCAACCCCACTTGGTGGGACTGGGGAGCACAAGGCACCGTTTACTACACTGATTTCTACGGCAACGAATACGTGGTGACACCTCACCGCGGCTCGAAACAAGCCGTTCTGGAATGGGATGACTATAACAACGACCCGCAAGACCAGAGCCTCATCACACCTGTGTTGACGATTGAAAGACCTACGGCACTCACTTTCTGGACATGGGTTCAATACGGCAACGTCGATTTAGACCATTTCGTGGTGAGAATTTATGACTGCTATGAAGGCACTTGGTCCGACAAATGGGATGCCTGCAACCTCCCAAGCGGTCAAATCAACTCTTATTCCGAGCCTATTTCCATCATCTTAGATGAATATATCGGCAAAAACATCAAAATCGGCTTCCGCGGCTACAACGGCTATGGCGAGTTCCTTGGCACCGACTGGTTCTTGGACGACATCAAGGTGGTGGCTACCGACACGATAACACAATCGGTGAATGAAGCGGCAATCAAGACCGACATATATCCTAATCCGGCTAATAACATTTTGACAGTCAAGGCAGAAGAAAACATCGAGCACATCACTATCTACAATGTTCTTTCTGTAAAAGTGATGGAGATGGCAGTCAATAACAAGGAAGCCGTCATCGACCTGTCAGAGCTCAAAGCCGGAGCTTATATGATTGAGATTCTGGGTGATAACGGCAGCAGTATCAAGACTTTTATAAAGAAATAACATGAATATCAAAGCTATAACAGAAAAGTTCAACTCGTTGTTCGGCAATGAGCTGCGCGTCTATACCTCGCCAGGGCGCGTCAACCTCATCGGCGAGCACACCGACTACAACGGAGGCTTCGTTTTCCCCGGAGCCATTGACAAGGGCATCTACGCCGCCATCAATCCAAACGGAAGCAACAAAATTAGAGCATATTCCATTGATTATCAATCATTAAGTGAATTTGGAATGAATGAGGAAAACGCTCCTCAAGAAGCATGGGCGCGTTACATCTTCGGCGTTGTGCGGGAGATGCGTAAACGCGGTTTCGAGCCACGAGGCTTTGATGCCGTCTTTGCCGGCGACGTGCCACTCGGTGCCGGCATGTCGTCGTCGGCCGCCTTGGAAAGCACCTTCGCCTTCGCGTTGAACGACATATATAATTTAGGTATCGACAAGTTCGAGTTAGCGAGAATCGGGCAATCGACGGAGCATAATTACTGTGGTGTGAAATGCGGCATCATGGACCAGTTTGCCTCACTCTTCGGCAAGAAAGGCCATCTGATGCGACTCAACTGCGCCACTATGGAATTCGAGTATTTCCCGTTCGACCCGAAAGGGTATAAAGTTGTCTTACTCGACACCGTCGTGAAACATGAGCTGGCGTCGTCGGCATACAACAAACGCCGCGAGTCGTGCGAGAACGCATGTAGCCATATAAAAGCCAAACATCAGGAAATCAATTATTTAAGCGATGCAAGCTCGAAAATGCTTGAAGAAATTAAAAATGAGATTTCCGAAGAAGATTACATGCGTGCGAAGTACGTCATCGGTGAGAAACAACGTGTTTTAGACGTTTGCGACGCCCTCGAAAAAGGAGATTACGCAACCGTTGGCGACCGAATGTACGGCACACATTACGGCATGAGCAAGGAGTACGAGGTGAGCTGCGACGAGCTTGACTTCTTGAACGACATCGCCAAAGAATGTGGAGTGACCGGCTCCCGCGTGATGGGCGGCGGCTTCGGCGGATGCACGATAAACCTCGTGAAAGAAGAGCTTTACGACAATTTCATCGCCACGGCGAAAGAGAAGTTTAACAAGAGATTCGGTCACGAGCCGAAGGTTTACGATGTGGTGATAAGCGACGGAGCGAGGAGGTTAGCTATTAGCCATTAGCCATTAGCTATTAGCCATTAGCCATTAGCTATTAGCCATTAGAGAATGAAATAAAAATAAAAAATAAAAAATAGAATGTTAGATGAAGCCAACTTTATTAGTTTTAGCGGCTGGGATGGGCTCGCGGTATGGGGCCTTGAAGCAGATGGACGGTGTGGGTCCAAACAATGAGGCGATTTTGGATTATTCCATTTACGACGCCAAGCGCGCCGGTTTCGGCAAAGTCGTCTTCGTAATAAGAAAAGATTTCGCGGAAGCGTTCCAGAAAGTGAACAGCAGCGATAAGTTCGGCATGCCGGTAGAGTATGTGTATCAAGGACTTGACTGCCTGCCGAAGGGTTACACGGTACCTGACGGACGTGTGAAGCCTTGGGGAACGGGTCACGCCGTGCTGATGGCTGCCAACGTCATAAAAGAGCCGTTCGCTGTGATAAACGCCGACGACTTTTACGGTAAGGAAGCCTACGAGGTTATGTCAAAATATCTTCAGGAATGTGAAGGCAAAATCGGCGAATATTCAATGGTCGCCTACAAACTGAAAAACACTTTGTCGGATTTCGGCACGGTGTCGCGAGGCGTGTGCACACAAAATGTTGAGCATTATCTTGAAACTATCGTGGAACGCACCGCGATAGCGAAAACGGCTGGCGGTGCTGCATATACCGATGAGACAGGCGAACACGCACTCGACTTGGACACGCTCGTCTCAATGAATTTCTTCGGTTTCACCCCCGATTTCCTATCTTATCTTGAGGACGGATTCAAAAAATTCCTTGACAGTCAGGCGCAGACAAACATCAAGGCGGAGTTTTATATTCCATTGATGGTAAATAACTTAATCAATGATAAGAAAGCGAGACTCAAAGTTTTGTCAAGCGATGCAGTGTGGTTTGGCGTGACATATAAGGAAGACAAGCCCGACGTCGTGAGAAAGATTAGAGAACTAATTGAAAAGGGAGTGTATCCTGAACAATTGTGGAGTGCTGTTAGCCATTAGATTCAATATCGCGGCTAAAAGCCAAAAGCAAAAAAACAGAAAACAATGAATATCGAAGTGAAAACATGGGGCAAGACCCCCGACAACAAGGATATCAAGCTCTACACGCTGACCAACGCCAACGGTGTCAAGGTGCAGCTGAGCGACATCGGCGCGGGCATCGTTAGCATCGTCACGCCCGACCGCAACGGCCACTACGACGACATCGTCTTAGGTTATCCCAACGCCACGGACTATTACGGCGACGGCCCTTGTGCCGGCAAGACGCCGGGACGTTTTGCCAACCGCATCGCCAACGGTCGCTTCACGATCGACGACAAGGAATACCAGCTTGAGCTGAACACCGGCGACGGCAAGCACCACCTCCATGGCGGCAGCATCGGCTTCGCCAACCAGAAGTGGGCCAGCCGCATCAATGGTGAGAATGTAGTGTTTTCATATCTTTCCGCCGACGGCGAAGCAGGCTATCCCGCCGAGTTGGTGGCCAAGGTGTATTACACCCTCAATGATGAAAACGAGCTGAACATTCGTCTCTGCGCTTATTCGTCAGACACTACCATCATCAACTTGACCAATCACACCTACTTTAATCTAAAGGGCGAAGGCAACGGCGACATCCTCGACCACAAGCTGCGGCTCAATGCCTCGCGCTTTTTGCCTGCCACCAACGAGTTGATTACCACGGGCGAGATGCGGCAAGTGGCCGACACGCCAATGGACTTCACCCAAGGCAAGCCGATTGGCCGCGACATCAGGGAGCCGTTTCCCGACTTGATTAATGGCAAAGGCTACGACAGTTGCTGGGTCATCGACGGCATCGAGAGAGACAGGCTCTTCCTTGCCGCCGAGCTTTCTCACGAAGGCATAGGCCGCATGGTGCAGATCTACACCACACAACCTGGCGTGCAGGTCTATACCGGCAACTGGCTCTCCGGTTGTCCGACGGGCAAGAACGGCCATGTTTACGAGGACTATTCCGGCGTGGCCTTGGAGTGCCAAGCCCTCCCCGACTCGCCCAATAAGCCCAACTTCCCCAACACCGTCTTACGCTCCGGCGAAGAATACTCGGAAACCATCATCTTCAAATTTTCCACCTTCTAACTAAATGTCAAATCTTTAAATCTTTAAATTCTTGAATCTTAAATCTTTAAATCCAAAATAATGAGTACAAAAACAAAACAATGGGGAGCAATCATAGTGATGATAGCCCTCTTCGCGATGATAGCGTTTGTTACAAACCTATGCTCGCCTATGGCAGTCATCGTGAAAAACCAGTACGGCGCGAGCAATTTTCTTTCGCAGATAGGTAACTACGGTAACTTTATCGCATATCTCATCATGGGTATTCCTTCCGGAATGCTTATTAAACGTTATGGTTACAAGAAAACCGCATTGATGGCCTTGGCGGTAGGCATCGTGGGTATTTTAGTGCAATGGGCAAGTGGCTGGGCAGGCTTCGGTGTGTATCTTATCGGTGCTTTCATCTCGGGCTTCTGCATGTGCATGCTGAACACTGTAGTCAACCCGATGCTCAACCTCCTCGGAGGCGGCGGCAACAAAGGCAACCAGCTCATCCAGATTGGCGGCGTGTTCAATTCGGCGGCTGCCGTGGCGGTCTATATCATTATGGGTGCCCTCATCGGCGAGGCTACCAAAGCCAAGATCTCTGACGCCACACCTGCCCTGATGATAGCCTTGGCAATCTTCGTCATCGGCTTCATCGTTATCCTCTTCACCAAGATCGACGAGCCACAGCAGACCATTGAAGTGCGCGACCCCAACGCCCCTAAGGACAAATACAGCGCGTTCTCGTTCCGTCACTTCAAGCTTGGCATCTTAGCCATCTTCCTTTATGGCGGCATTGAGGTGGGAACGCCTACCTACATCTTGCAATACCTCACTTCTGAACCTACGGCGGCGACGCCTGGCATCGGCATGAGCGGCACCATAGCGGGACTCATCGTGGCCGTCTATTGGCTGATGATGCTCATCGGACGTTTCATCGGCGGTGCCATCGGCGGCAAGGTCTCGTCGAAGACCATGGTGACGGCGGTGTCAATCGGAGCCATCATCTTCGTGCTGTTCGGCATGTTGGCTCCTCAGAGCTGGCTCGTCAAGGTGCCGGGCATCGACTGGGCTAACCTTAAAGTCATCTGGGCCGAGGTGCCGATGGGAATCTTCGCCTTCATCCTCGTGGGACTTTGCACTTCCGTGATGTGGGGCGCTATCTTCAACTTAGCCACAGAGGGCCTCGGCAAATACACGGCTATCGCTTCCGGCGCATTCATGACGATGGTGTTCGGCTTCGCCATCATGGTAGGCCTGCAAGGTTTGGTCGCCGACTGGACGGGCAGCTACATGGCAAGCTACGTGGTGGTACTGTTCTGCGCCGCATACATCCTCTTCTATGCCTTGTGGGGTTCTAAGAATGTGAATAAGGATATTCCTACGGATTAATAGCCATTAGTCATTAGCCATTGTTCGCCGCAGTGCCGATAAACAGGCGTTGCGGTTACGTCCTTTTTCAATAGCTGTACCCTTTTCCTATCTGCACCTTTTCCGTCGGATAATGTCCGAGATAGACGAGGCCGAGGGTACCGTCGATGGCGATTTTGTCGCCTGCAAAGAGTTTGCGGCCGTTCAGCTCAGCGCAATGACGCTCGTCGTCAACCATAAGCTCTACGCAGCTCACCACACATACTTTTCCGAGACGTACTGCCGTCACTGCGGCGTGTGAGGTGGCACCGCCACGTGCCGTAAGCAGTCCGTTGCAGTCGAAAATCAATCCAATATCGTCGGGCACGGTGTCGGGACGCAGGAGTATGACATGAGAATCAGGATATTTTGCATGTAACGTCGTAATATCATCGTCGTTAAATGCCACGAGTCCGTTCATCGCGCCGCCGCCTATACCCATGCCGCGTCCGATATGATGCATCTCTGCAGGTGACTGCACGAAGGCGTTCACCGTGTCTTCGAGCTTCAGGTCTTGGTCGCGTATCTGAAGGATATGGAAGTCCTCCGGCTTGTCAGACTCGAACGTGAACTCCATCTCCTGCGGGCTGTAGCCGAGGTCTTCGGTCAAAATCTTAGCGATAGAATAAATCTTCTTGTAAATCTCAGGCAAGGCTGTCTGCATTGACGGCCCTTCGAGGTCGGCAGCCTTACGTTGTGTCTCACTGATAGGCAGCGGTTTCACGAGGCCGCCCACTATGTCTTCGCCTTGGCTGCGCATGGTGAAATCGCCATACAGATGTACGCCCGGACGCTCGCGGTGCGGATTCTGTGTGAAGACGACACCGGTACCCGAAACCTCGCTGAGGTTGCCGTAAATCATCTGCTGCACGATGACAGCGGTGCCCCAGTTTTCTGAGATGCCAAGATGACGACGGTAAGCCAAGGCACGTTCCGAGTTCCACGACTCAAACACCATATTCACACATTCAATAATCTGTTTAAACGGGTCCTGCTCCACCCGCACGCCGTGATTTCTTAAAATTTCTTTATAAGAATATGCCATTTCACGCATCTCGGCGGCTTTGAACTCCACCTTCTGTTTCACGCTGTATCTCGATTTGAATCGATTTATCTCGTCGTCAAACACGTCGCGGTGTATGCCTTTCGCCATGCCCCAGCTCTGGAGGAAACGACGGTACGAGTCCCATATCGCCCACGTCCTCACAGGGTCGGAAGCGACAGATTCCACGAGTTCATCGTTTAAGCCAACATTTAAAAATGTGTCCATTGCACCAGGCATGGAAATCGCCGTGCCAGAACGTACCGACACTAACAACGGTGCCTCGGCATCGCCAAATTTGCGACCAGAGATACGCTCCAACTCCTTGATATGTCTCTTTATCATGCCGTGAATCTCAGTGCGTAGCTCTGGAATCTCGTTTATCGTATCGTTTCTGCGAAAAGCCTCGGTAGTGATGACAAATCCAGGCGGCACCGGCATTCCGTTAAGGTAAAGATTTTTAAGATTATTGGCCTTGTTGCCGATAAAAACCTGATTATCAATCTTCGGCGTCGGCTCCCAGAACGGACTTATCAGCATCTCGGAGTTGTAAGTCATAATATCGCTGATGAGCTTAAAGTCGAGCGACGACTCCATAGTCCTCAAAGAGTTAAGGATGCGTCCGATGAAATTGTCGAGAGGTTGCATCAAGAAGGCGTCGGAGAGCATGCTGCGATGAAACTCCTCCGATTTACGGCTTATCAAATCAATAGTCTCACGCTCGCTGAGCTTTCCCTCGGGGTCGAAAACCTGCGGTATGACGATTTTCAGCGGATATTCGTATGACTTCAGGAAATATTTTATGATGATACGACGCACGTCTTCGGCAATGAACTGGAAGATGTTGATATACTGTCCGAAAGAGAAACTTCGCGACATCAAGCTGTAACGCAACATGTCAAGTTTCGAATTGAAACTCTGGTTGGTAATGCCATCGAGAGCGAGACCGTCGCGGAAATAACGCAGGATGTTATAAATCTGATTCAACGTCCTTTCGGAGATATATTCGAGGTTGATGCTCTGCACTACTTGCTCCATGAGCTGTGTGGCGACACGTTCAAGCCTGAAAGTCAAGCCCATGGCCTCAAATTTATTCTCACGATAGGTGCCATACATTGATGGAATACCGATGGCAATATGGCGTTTGTGATAGATGTTTTCCCAGCCCTCGCTGTGTTCAGGATTAAAAATGATGCTTTTCAACTTGTTCATGAAAGCATAAATCAGCACCAACGACTTACCGAAATTCTTTGCTTTGTATGCTTCCTCAAAATCGTCAATCTCCTTGTCGGAAATGAAAGGATAATTACGTAAATAGCTGAAAATGTTGACACTTTCGAAGCTGTATTTTTCTCTTAGATACGCGTAAAGGTCGCGAATATCCATGAGACGTGCATGCTCACGCTGATAAATTTCGTCATCAAGTTTAAGGCTTTCAGCCGCTCTTACAATGAGATTCTCATAATCGTCGCGCGAAAGCATCAGTACGTCTTCCGGATTCAGACAAGACATCTCGCACATCGTCTGGACAATGTTGTGGACATGAATAAACCATGTGCTTTGTATGTCTATTTCCTCATAAACGTTCTTCGGCAAGATGGGCTTCAGGGTTTCTAAGTTGCCGTCGCTCCAAAACTTAAAAACGTCGAATGTCAAGGAAATCAACGTGTTATTGCTCTCTGTATGTACTTGCTTACGCAGAAAATGCACTAACTTATCGTGACGCCCCGATATCTCATCCATGTTTGTCGTTACGTTGCGAATCTCGCCTTCTGCTCCTATCTCGTTGAAATAAACCGGGAAAATCCGGGCGAGTTGCTTCACCTTTTTGTAATAAGGCGAGATATTTGAGTTCAGAATTTTAGTGATTTCCCTTTGGAAAAGGTCGGTGTCGCTGATAAAGATGCCTCCGATTTTCAGGTTTACAATCAACGACGAGAGCAGTTTCTCAAGCGGCGTTTTCGAGTATTCTATCAATTCCAGCCATACGCGGATATTCTTGATATGGTCTTTATTTACTGAAAGTTGCCAATCCTCATCTACAAAAACATTACCCGGTGTGACAAACCCGAAATCAATGAGTTTTTTCTCAAAATGGTTCACAATCTCTTTCATGTCCGTCTGGTCAACATCGATGATTTTCTTTCCCAAAGTAAGTTGAAAATCGAGAACTGCCGAGGTATAATTCACCCTAAGCTCCTTAGCGAGAACAAAAATCGTGTCGATAAACGGTATCAACTCGTCTTGCTGCATCTCATCAATGGCGTCGAGCATCATGCGGTCCATGTTCCAGATGAGACGTTCGCGTTGGTTTTCCATTCCCGGAAGGTGCAGCAAGAAGAAAATATAATGAAACTTTGTGATAAAATGCCGAAAAATCTTCTCCGACTCAGCAAAACGCTTAGCGACATGGTCAAAATGCGGCATCTCAGATAGTTTTTCCCACGAATCGGCATTTTTCAACGATTTATTTATATTATTGAAATATGGTTTGCCAACTTCATTTATTATTACATTTTTCTCCTCATCAGAAAGAATATTTTCGTTATTCGAAACCCATTGTTCAACCTCCGAAGTCGTCTGCCAATAACGGTAGTTCTCCTGCAGCATCAGGCGCAGGATATTGCAAGCTGTCTCGGTAAATTTTTCGTTTTTGGCAATATTATCAAGATAATGCTCGGCATGTTTGGTGGCAAGGATGTAACAGTCTTTATTAGCATCAAATTTCTCTTCTAAAATATTGAAAATCAAGTTGATAAGATGATTATACGTAGGAGATTTTGTATAAACAAGATTTGCAAATTCCATCAAAGTGACTATCACATTCAGTCGCAGTTTGAGTGACACTTCCGGCTTCAGGAGGCTCCTCATCATCTCGAGTGGCAGTTTCAGAGTGTCGGCGGGAATTTCGTCGCGGGTGTAGAACCAGAAGTCGTCGAGCAATATCTTGCGCAGCTCTTCTGTCACGAAAGTGTGATTCGACAGTGGATGATGATATTCGGTGATGCACTCCGACGCACGTTTATTGATGCCGAAATAATTGGCACTCAATGCGATAAAATCCTTATACTCTTCTGGAATGAAGATATCTTTATATCGTGTCTGCGCCAGATTAGCTTCCAGCGCCTGTGATTTGAAAGTCTCTCTCATGTTTCCACCATATTTTTTTTACAAAAGGAATCTTTTTCTTGATTCCATCGTTTTTATTTTTTCTGCAAAGATAAGAAATAACAGCCAAATGCATCAATAGTTTAATTATATTTTCTGAAAAAGTTATTGTGTCGTAAAAAAATATTAATTTTGCACAAAAATTGCAGATAAGGTATAAGATTAACAAATAAATTTTGATAAAATGGAAAAAATCAAAGTAGGTATCAATGGTTTCGGTCGCATCGGCCGCAACGTGTTTCGCATCATTTGCGAACGTCCCAATCTGGAAATCGTGGGTGTCAACGACTTGACAAGCACCAAGGTTTTGGCACATCTTTTAAAGTACGACTCAACGCAGGGCAAGTTTCCCGGCACAGTGGAATATGACGAGAGTGCGTTGATTGTCAACGGTGTGCGCATCCCTGTCACGGCAGAACGTATGCCCTTGAACATCAAATGGAGCAAGACTCCTGACGTTGTCGTTGAATCGACGGGTGTGTTCCGTTCAAAAGAAAGCAACAAAGGCGGCTACGGCGACCACCTGAAAAACGGCGCGAAGAAAGTCATCCTTTCTGCTCCTTCAAAAGACGGCATCGATGCCACCATCGTCGTCGGCGTGAACAACAACGAGCTTACCGACGAGGTGGAATGTGTGAGCAATGCCTCCTGCACCACCAACTGTCTCGCCCCTGTCGCTAAGGTTTTGAACGACCGTTTCGGCATTGAGCAGGGTTACATCACCACCATCCACAGTTACACCAACGACCAAGTCATCCTCGACGCTCCTCACAGCGACCTTCGTCGTGCGCGTTCCGCCGCTTTGTCACAGATACCGACCACTACAGGAGCTGCCAAGGCTGTCGGCATCGTCATCCCTGACCTTAACGGCAAACTCGACGGCATCGCGGTGCGTGTCCCTACCCCTACCGGCTCGCTGGTTGACCTCGTGTGTACGCTCAAGACAGAAGCCACCAAGGAAGAGATTAACGCCGCCATGAAAGAAGCCGCAGAAGGTCCTATGAAAGGCGTCCTCGAGTACACCGAAGACCCTATCGTGAGCGTTGATATAATCCACAACCCGCACTCTTCAATCTTTGATGCACAAAGCACTATGGTTATGGGTAAGATGGTGAAAATACTATCGTGGTACGACAACGAATGGGGCTATTCCAACAGAATGGTTGACCTCATCGAGATGATGAAATATTGATTAGACAGTTAAAATAAAGTGAAATTTCCCCATTTAATGGAGAAATTTCTTTTTTTTCTTTGTTTTAAAGAAAAAAATACGTATTTTTGTGGCCATAATTAACATTTTAAGGTCATGACAGCAGAAAAACACTCTGGTTTCAGCTCTTCGTTCGGTGTCATCATGGCGGCGGCTGGTTCGGCGGTAGGATTGGGCAATATCTGGCGTTTCCCTTATATTTGTGGCAAATACGGCGGTGGTGCTTTCTTACTCGTGTATGTCTTTTTTGTTTTTTCTATAGGCATGGTGCTCATGATGAGCGAGTTCATCATCGGCCGTCGCTCACGTCACAGCCCTTTGAAAGCCTACCCCGCCCTCTCTGACGGACATCGCAGGTGGATGACGGTTGGTATGGCAGGCGTGCTGACATGTTTCCTGATTCTGTCGGTATATCTCATCATCTCCGGTTGGACGTTGAGTTACTTTGTTGATTCCATCACAGGAAAACTATCGTCGTTGGATGACGGCTCTTTTGCCTCATATTTCGACACCTTCGCTGCCTCTCCGTCACGACCCACATTGGCATTGCTGGTGTTTCTTCTCCTGACTATGCTTGTTGTCATCGGAGGCGTGAAAAAAGGCATAGAGCAAGTGTCGAAGATATTGATGCCGATACTTGTTTTGGAAATTCTTATATTGTGTGTGCGCTCGCTGACACTCAACGGTGCCTCGGCAGGGCTGCATTATCTGTTTCATCCCGATTTCTCTCTCTTAGGATGGGAAGGCGTCCTTGCCGCCTTAGGACAGGCACTCTTCTCGCTCTCGGTAGGCATGGGCGCGATGGTCGTCTATGGCTCTTACATCCCTCATGACGAAAATCTTCTGAAGACGTCGTTGTGGATAACCGCTTGCGACTTCCTCATCGCGGTGCTTGCCGGCATCGCCATCTTCCCCGCCGTCTTCGCTTGCGGACATGACCCCGCCTGCGGTCCCGGTCTCGTATATCAAGTACTGCCAGCGGTGTTTAACTCTATGGGAGGCCTCGGAAGCGTCTTCTCTGCCATGTTCTTCCTCCTCCTGACGCTGGCGGCTCTTACTTCAGCTATCTCACTCCTTGAAACGCTGACAGCAACAGCCGTCGATTATGGTTATACACGCACACGCTCCACAATCATTATCACCATAGTTGAAGCTATCCTCGCGGTGACGGCATGCCTCACCTTCAACGGCGGTATCTGGAGCAGTGCACAACTCGGCGGACGTACTCTATACAACTGGCTCGACCTGCTCACTGGTGCCTATCTACCCCCTATTTGCGCGCTGCTGACAGCCATTTTCTTCGGCTGGGTGATGAAAAAAGAAGATATCCGTGACGAACTGTCGAACCACGGCACGCTACGAATAAGATATTTCAACGTGTTTTATTATTTCCTTGTAAGATTCGTTGCACCAACGGCACTGTTGTTCGTGTTGATATCAGGCATTATCGGATAATTCGTAAATCCTGAATGCCTTTGACTTCATACCTTGAGATGCCGTCAATGACAACACGTACCGAATGCCAAGATTTTGTGAATTTCTTAGAAAACCGTTTTAATAAAAAATGCCGTTGCAAGACGGCATTTCGATTATTTCAAATTTTTGATTATATCCGGAAGCATCCTGACGCAGGCCAGTTCTTTCCATTTCTTCATCACCTCGTCTCCGGGGAGTCCAAAATACGTCATGCCCGGTTCGGTGTTTTTGTCGATTGCTGTGTAAGCGAGTACCGTTGTACCTTCTGCAATGACGAGGTCTTTGTTGATAGCCGACATCGACCAGACAGAGACGTTGTCTTTGATTCTCGACACGCCGCCGATGGCACTGTGCGCGCCGAGGAAGCAGTTTTTGCCGATTTTCGCGTCGTGACCTACCTGAACATGGTTGTCTGTCTTGGTACCCTCGCCGATTATAGTATCGCTTGTAACGCCGATATCAATGGCGCACAAGGCACCAATCTCGACGTCGTCTTCAATCACCACGCGACCGCACGACTCAAACTTGATCTGACGGTTGCCACGATGTTGGAAATAACAAGCATCGCCACCTATGACGCTGCCACTTTGTATGATGACGTTGTCGCCTATCACCACATGATTGTTTATGGTCACATTGGCATGGATGATGCAGTTCTTGCCTATTTTTACATGCTCTGCAACGAAAGCTCCTGGCTGTATGACAGTTCCTTCTCCGATTTGTGCTTTCGGACTTACCATTGCTGTTGCTGGCTCGAAATGGCGATACGACAAAATCAACTTGTTAAAAGCGTCGAACGGGCATTTATGCACTATGAGCGTCTTTCCTGCCGGACATTCAACGTCATCTGTATTGATAATGATAGTTGTGGCTGCCGAGTTAAGTACTCTCTGATAATATTTCGGATGATCGACAAAGGTGATGTCGCCTGTCTCTACCTCATGAAGCTCGTTCAGGCCTGTGATGGTGAGGTTGGGATTACCGATAATTTTTTGGGCACCTACGAAATCGGCAACACATTTAACTATCGTTGCTGGCTCGATTCTCATATCTGTTATTCTCTTACTCTTTCTGTATATTCGCCGGTACGCGTATCCACTCTTATTTTGTCACCTGTATTGATGAACAGCGGTACTCTCACCGTTGCGCCTGTCTCCACTTTGGCGTCTTTCATAGCATTGGTGGCTGTGTTGCCTTTCTCGCCCGGCTCTGTATATGTCACCTCAAGGACTGTCTTCACCGGAAGCTCGGCATAAAGCACCGTGTCAGTCGATGTGTCGAAAACAACATCGCAAACATCGCTTTCCTTAAGGAAATCAACACCTGTAATAAGATCTCTCATAAGAGGAATTTGCTCGTAGTCTTCCTGATTCATGAAGATATAATCTTCACCTTCTTTGTAAAGATACTGGTACTGACGATGTTCCACGCGGACGTCTTCAAGTTTTTCACCAATATCAAAACGACGTTCAAGAGTACGGCCGTCAACTACACTTTTCAGTTTAATACGCATGATGGTGTTGCCCTTACCTGGTTTCACATGCTGAAAATCAACACAGAAGTAAAGCTTTCCATCCATCCTGATGCAACTTCCGATTTTAATGTCTTGTGAATTAATCATATTACAAAATTATAAGTTGTTGTTTTTTAATAAAATACAAATAAAACAAGCAATTTTTCAGCTCGTAACACGACGCAAAGATACAAAAATTTTTTATAATATTACAATATCTTTTAAAATTTCGCTATTAACCTTTGAATTCAAGCTTTTAAGAAGTGACGACTTCGCATAAAGCAATTCGTTTTTTAGAGAATCGGCATCAACTTTTACGTAAAACACGCCATTTTTTATACTTTTTTTCAGTGTATGCGCGGCAATGAATTTTCCGGCCACTTCCTCCCATGAGTCGAGTATAGTCTGCTCGTTCAAAGCGTTATCTCTATGATTTTCACGATAAAACGCTTTTATCAAATCGGCGAGGGTTGTCATATTCGGATCATTCATCACTCTTCACATTGCCATGTTCAACTTCAAAAATTTTATGATGTCCTTCAATATTATCCAGAAGATATTGTATCCTTTGTCGTTGAGTATCAGAGATAAATACCTGCCCGAAGTGGTCGTTTCCAACAAGTTTTACAAGTTGCGCCACCCTGTTGTCGTCGAGTTTGTCAAAAATATCGTCGAGTAAGAGTATCGGCTTGAACCCTATCTTACGATAGTTGAAATCGAACTGGGCAAGTTTCACGGCCACTACAAACGATTTCTGCTGTCCTTGCGAGCCAAATTTCTTAACCGGGTGATTATCAATTAGAAAGAGCAAGTCATCTTTATGTATCCCAACGTTTGTATAAGTCGAATAACGGTCTTTATCGAGATTCTCAGCCAACAGCACGTCGAGAGGTTTCTCGTTCATCATGCTTTCATATTCAATATTGACTTTCTCCGAAGTTTCCGAAACAATGTCGTAATATTTTTGAAAAATAGGCATGAAATCATTAAGAAATCCCTTTCTTTTCTCAAAGATAGGCGTTCCGTATCTCACAAGCTGTTCATTCCACATGTGAAGCAGATTCTCATCATAATAACGGTTTTCCCAAAACTGTTTCAGCTGCATGTTTCTTTGTGCAAGCACCTTGTTGTATTGCAAAAGGTCGCCGAGATACACTGAGTCGAACTGAGAAATCACGCCGTCGATAAACTTGCGTCTGAGTTCGCTGCCGTCATTGATGAGGTCGCGGTCGTAAGGCGAAATCATCACTAAAGGTATCTTACCGATATGGTCGGCGAGGCGTTCATATTCTTTTTTATTGCATTTAAAAGATTTTTTTGCATTCTCTTTCTGTACGCATGAAATCGTCTCCGCCTCATCGTTATCGGTGACAAAATCGCCGTGTATGGCAAAGAAATCCTCGCCATGACGAATGTTTTGCTTGTCGATGGATGTAAAATAGCTTTTGCAGAATGCAAGATAATAAATCGCGTCGAGGATGTTGGTTTTACCCGCCCCGTTGAGTCCCACGAAGCAGTTGATTTTCTCGGAGAACTGCATGTCGGCTGACGCACAGTTCTTAAAATTTGTCAACTTTAACTCCTTGAGAAACATTTAATTATCTTTTTTTACTAAACGGTCTAAATTTGTAGATATTGTGATATAATTCGGTGAGCCGAAGATGTGCATTTCCGAACGTGAATAGTTGATGCTGAGTTTCCAGACATTAATGCCGATGCCGTATGAGAATCCGCACAAGCCTTTTTTTGTCGGGGTTTTCAGGTTTTGTCGCATTCCGTAGTTATACGCGGCTCTGAGCACAAGGTTTTTACCGATGTAAATCTCGCCGCCAAAAACGATATGTCGCATCAGATTGTCAGCGAATTTAGCGGCTTTTGTTTTCTCCTTCGTCGTCTGTGTTATTGGGTCGTAGTTGCCGTCTAAATCCAGCGGGTCGGTATAAGACAGGTCCCATTGTTGTATGTTCTCGTACGTGATGTTAAACAGAAACGGCACGTGCTCAAGGCGTTTCGACACTCCTACCGACAGATGAAACGGTAATTTGCTTCTGTCGCCCTCGAAATTGGAATACAACTCATATCCCACGTTTCTTGCCACCGCGGTGAACATCCAACCTGCGTCGTTATGGTAACTGCCCGCCACATCGACGGCAAGCGCGAACGTCTTGTAACGCTCATACTGCACCCCCGCAAACTTCACGTTGGCTCCAATGCTCCAATGCGGTGTCAGCTGACGTCCCCATCCTATCATGATGTTGTAATCGGAAGGCGAGAAAGTACTGCCATCCACATTACCTTGCTCATCGGCATATTTCATATTGCCGTAACTGTGAAACTGCATTGTACCTACAAAACTGCCAAGTTTCTCAAAAGTGTGCCCGTATTGTGCCATGGCATAGTTGATATCAGCATAATAATTGACATACGAAAGAGCAATGTCGTTGTGCATACCGCTGTTAATCAAGGACGGATTGTATATTCCGAGCTGTATGTCGGAGTCGTAAATTGATAAATCTGTGTTTCCCAGTGCTGCCACTCTCGCAGAACTTGTAGCATCAAGGAAACTATACGTGCCATCTGTCGTTTGCCCTTGAATATCAACGACAAAGAACAATGAAACAAAGAGTAAAAGCAGCTGTCTCATCTTCTTTTTAATATTCTTTGATATGACAAACGGCAAACACATAGATTTATTTTATTTTTCAATCAGGCCGATACCTTTTTTAGCTATCATGCCGTTATCGTTGAGTTTTTTCGCCATCTTGTCAAGAATTCCGTTGACGAAAATCTTACTTTTAGGAGTGCTGAAATATTTTGAAATCTCAATATATTCATTCATCGTCACTTTTATGGGAATAAAAGGAAAACACACGAATTCCGTGATAGCCATTTTCAGTATTATCATGTCCATCAAGCAGATACGCTCCTTTTCCCAGTTGTTTGTGTTGTCACCGATAAGTTTTCCGAACTCATCGTTATGATTTATGGTCTCTCGGAATAGTTTCTGGATAAATTCCTCGTCAACATTTTGGTTCACCTTGTCTTTCTTGTAAATAGGAGGAATTTCATCTTCTGCATCAAATTTCTTTATACTTTTGAAAAAATTTATAAGCAACTCGCTAACCAAATGATAATCATCGCAGAAATAGATACTTTTGTCTTCGTAAAAATCCTGAAGAACATCAAGGTCGGCAAAATAATTGGTAATCATCGTGACAATAAACTTACGGTCGTGGTCGAAATTATCGACTTTGTCAGACATATATTTCTTATATTCCGCGGTGTCGCGCATTAGATTGTAGTAATTTTTCACCACGTCTTGATGGTCGCCCCAGTTTATTCTTAGTGCCGCCTCTTGCTTGCGAAAATCAAGATTATCCTCTATCGCTTTGAGAAGACGGTTATCGACGTATCTGGTGTTCGGATGTAAGTCCTCGTAAGTCGGGATATATTTATGTCTATTCTCCGTAATCCTGTTGTCGACAAAACGTTTTGTCTCAACGAGGAACGACATCTGCCAAATAAACAGCTCATGCAGTTTACTAATACTCTCAAGCAAGTGTTTAATGCCATTTGCGACATTCTCCTCTCCTGATTCGATATAGGCGTAAAGTGCTTGTAACACTTTGATTCTCAAAAATCTTCTATTTAACATGACAATAATTTAAAAAATATTTTTTCCGATTGCAAATATACAAAAAATTAACGTTTTAGTAGCACTCTAAACAAGATATTAAAATCCTTCAGCACTGTGTAATCACGGGCGTACATTACGTTAAGTTTTTCCTGTGTATCATTATCAATATCACCGCCAATCACCGATGCAGTATTGTAAATACCCCTTTTTATCTCTGGAAGTCGTTGACCATCAACAACATCCGACGGACAATAACCGACCCAAGAATAGCCTCCGAACATCACCCTAAAGCAGTTTCCAAGGAAAATAAGAGGTTTTTTTACAAACCAAGCCACAAAAATCCAGAAAACTATACCTATAAAAGATACGGAGAAGTCGAAGAGACGTTTTTTCCGTTTGTTCGGCACGGTATTTATCGTCCGAATGTCAACGGTATAGAGGTCGCCGCGGGTATTTATAGAGTTACTCCCTATGATTGAAAGCGTATCGACCGGTGCTATCTTATAGTCGAGGTTGCTGGCGTGCCATTCCACCATCTTATCAATGATTGCCTGATGTGTGATGTCTTTGGAGCAGAAAATTATTTCAGTAATCTTGTAAATGCCGATGATGTCAGGCACTTGTGCGATATTGCCAAGGTAGTTATCAGGAACGTCTTTCTCGTTGTCAGGCATCACTAAACCGACGAAATCAGGTTTGATGGAGGTGCTTTTCAGCAGCCGTTCAACACGTTTTGTCTCATCGGGTCCGCCAATCACCAAAAAACGTTTTTTGGCATTCTTACCATATTGAAAATCATGTAGTTTGAGTACATAACCTAAAGTTCTGCTTAAAGTCATTTGCAATGCCATCCAGATAGTCCCGAAGAGTATCAAGGCTCTCGAAAAACGCAGATGTGTGGGGAGCAAGGCATATAACATCAAGATTATGACGCTGCCTATCAAGGTGCCGCCGACAGCCGGATAAATACGGTAAGGCTTGTCGTAACCACCTACAAAATAAGATGTTATGAGCCATATCAGCAGATAAACCGGCAATATTATCGTGAAAAGCGGTGTCATGGGATATGAGCCGATGCCGTCGTATATCATGTAATGCCCCCAGAAATAACTGATGGCGGCAAGACCGGAATAGCCTACCACCGTCTCGATGAGCGGCATGTAAATCTTGCCCAGAAACTGCGACAGCAAGGCGAGAAATGCCCTGAAATATATTGCAAGGTTGATGAAAAACGAGAACAGCCGCGCTCTGTGTTGCCCGAAATGCTTCTTGGCGAATATCTCCATCGCCTTATAAAACACAAAGACATAGTTGACGCTGGTCTTCTTTGTGCTCTCTCCCTTATAATGTATGATGCGTGTCTCGGGGAAATAGTAGTTTTTGTATCCCGCCAAAGTGATGCGGTACGACAGGTCTATGTCCTCGCCGTACATGAAAAACGTCTCATCAAGGAGGCCGCATCTATCAAGTGTCTCGCGACGCAGCAGCATAAAGGCACCAGCAAGGATATCCACAGGATTTATTTCATCCTCAGGCAGATAGCCGAGATGGTATTTCGAGAAACGCCGCGAATGCGGAAACAGCTTGGAAAGCCCGAAAATCTTATAGAAAGCCGTCATCGGGGTGGGCAGACCGCGTTTCGATTCCGGCAAGAACTGACCCCTGCCGTCAACCATCTTCACGCCGAGACCGCCGGCGTCAGGATGCAAGTCCATGAACGCCAATGTCTTAGAAAACGTATCGTCTTCCACAACAGTGTCAGGGTTGAGGAGCAAGACATACTCGCCTCTTGACATTCTAATGGCTTGATTGTTTGCTTTCGCGAATCCCACATTATCTTTGTTCGCTATGACTTTCACCTCCGGAAACTTGGCCGCAAGCATCTTCAACGAGCCGTCAACGGAGTTGTTATCAACTACAAACACCTCACCCTCAACACCTTGCATTGCGCGACGCACTGAATAGAGACATTGCTCCAGAAAATGTTCAACATTATAATTGACTATAACAACCGAAAGTTTCATTAGCCATTTTTAGAGTGCAAAGATACGCAAAATATTCTTGTGATGATTTTTTATTTTGTAAAATAATTTCATTATCTTTGCGCTTTATTTGCAATGGACGAGATAAATAAGAAAATACGATTCGGGGTGATGCTCAATGGCATGACTGTTGAGAAATGGCAGCATGACACCATTAAACTATTGATTGATAATGACATAGAATTGTCATTGATAATCATAAATGCCGAAAAACAACGTCCATACAAGTCGTTTTCCGATAAGATTCTGTCTTATCCTTACAGTAGGATTCTGTTCAGGATTTGGAACAGATATTTTTTCAAACCAGAAGCAAAAACGGTAGTTTCACTGTCATTTCAACCGACAGAAAATGTTGAAAAAATCCCGCAGATGTGGTGCCATCCCATAAGAAAAGGTATTTCCACGTATTTCTCCGATGATGATATTGCGATGATTAAATCTTACGATTTGGATTTCATTTTGAGATTCGGCTTCGACATTGTGAGAGGCGAAGTTTTAAAATGTGCGAGGCATGGTATATGGTCGTTCCATCATGACGATGAGCTTGTTGTGCGAGGCGGACCGCCGGGATTCTGGGAGTTTATAAAAAAAATCCCGAAAAACGGAGTCATCTTGCAGCAACTTACCAATGACTTGGATAAAGGATTGATTATCAATAAAATACAATTTGACACAACCTTACATTCATATAAATTTCACCTGAACCGACTTTTGACTGAATCGGAATTTTTGCCGTTGCAAGCCTGTAAAGATTTGATTATCAATGGAAAATTAAAGCCGAAACAATCACAATCGAAAGCACCGATACAACATCCGCCAAGAAATTTCCAGATGTTGAGATATTTTTTTCTCTGTTTGTGGAGAAAAGCTGCATTCCATTTCAATTATTTTTTCAGACAAGAGGACTGGATTGTGGGATATTGCATGACATCGATTGAAGATTTTATCAATTGTAAAGACAAAGAAAATCTCAAAATTCATTGGCTAAAGCCTTCAAAATCAGACTATTATGCTGACCCGTTTGTAATCTCAAACGAAGAAGATACCTATCTGTTTTTTGAATGGTTTTCAAACAAAAACGGGAAGGCAGACCTCGCCGTTGCCAAGAAATCGGAGAATTTTGAGGTTTATCATAAGATAACTGATTTTCCGGAGCATCGCTCCTACCCTTTTGTGTTTGAATATCAAGGTGTTATATATTGTGTGCCGGAGGCGAACAAAACGAATAAGGTGTCGTTGTACAAATTTGAAGATAATAAATTGACATTGGACTGCGATTTATTAAACGGCTGTTATGTGGATTCCACCTTGTATCATCATGATGACGGCAAATGGTATCTTTTCACTACGCCACAAAAAGCGTCGCACACCCATCTTATGATATTTGTCGCCGACGAGTTGCGGGGTCCGTATCGCCCTCATTTCAACAATCCCGTTAAGGTTGATTGCTCCGACTCGCGCATGGCCGGAAAGATACAAAAAATCGACGGTGATTTGGTTCGCCCGGGGCAAAACAGCACTCGTCACTATGGTGAAAGCATTACTTTAAATAAAATACTTCAACTTAATGAATATCAATATATTGAAGAAACGATAAAAGAGATAAAACCTGATGAAAAATGGAAGTACAACCGAGGCATTCACACCATCAACAGCGACGGTGGCGTTACTGTTTTCGATGCCAAACGGTTTGCTTTCAGCTGGCAAGGACTGTTGCAACAAATACGCCAACGCACTAAAATCTAAGGTCTAAAGTCTAAGATCTAAGGTCTAAAAATAAAAAGATGTTAAAAAAAATATTCGGCACATTCGGAACCCGCGTCTTGAACGCCTTCTGCAACTTCATAACGTTGTGGTTTGGAACGCATTATCTCGGTGCGGAGTCATGGGGCATCGGCGGCATAGTGCTTCTCGACGTGTCGCTGCTGCTCATTGGAGTGGAGTTTCTTGCAGGCAGCGGACTGATTTATTTCACGCCGAGGAAGTCGTATCGCACCTTGTTCAAGATTTCATACATCTGGAGTGTGCTTGTCGTGGCGTTCTACGCCCTGATAATGTATCTTTGCTCGCTTGTCAATATCGATTTCACACAAGGTTTAGGCAGATTGTTCGGCATGAGAGCCGAGTTCATCCCCGAAGGCTATCACGGCATGGTTTTGCTGCTGGTTTTCATTTATAGTCTGCACAATTTCAACCTCACCACCCTTCTCGGAAAAGAACGCGTCGGGACGAATAACATATTGTTTATCATACAGTTCGTCACACAGATGCTGTCGATGCTGTTCTACATCTTCGTGATGGGCATACGCGATGCCAACGCCTTTGTCTATTCATTTTTGACCGGTTACAGTATTAGTTATATCTGCGGCTTGACTCAAATATGCCCTTATCTTAAGGAAAAAGGCAACGATTCGGTTAAGGAAACCATAAAAGAGATGTTCAAATTTGGCAGCATCATACAGCTTTCCACGCTTGTCTCAATGCTCAACCGCCGACTTAGTTTTTTGATTATCAAAGATTTTTGGGGCAACGCACAGGTCGGTGTTTATAACGCGGCATCACAAGTGTCTGAGTCACCTAAGATGATAGGACAAAGCATCGCCATGGTACAGTTCTCAAGGATTAGCAACTTAAGGGACAACGACACGGCGGCACGGCTGACACTACAGCTGCTCAAGATTGCCATGGTGCTGACAGCGGTCTGTATCTTCATTGTATGCATCGTCCCGACAAGTGTATATTCATGGCTTTTCACTAAAGATTTTGCAGAGATGCGCGTCGTGATGATAGCTCTTGCACCGGGAGTGGTATTCATGGCGGCGAACATGGTGCTATGTCATTATTTTTCAGGTGTCAACATGCCGAAACACAACCTCTTCGGAGCCTTGGTCGGCCTTGCCGTGACAGTACCATCACTTTATCTTTTAATACCGTCGTTCGGGATGGTGGGAGCAGGTATCTCAGCATCGTTAACTCATTTAGCTACAATCATTTACCAATGGATAGTATTCAAGAGAATTAACAAGACTTCTAACAAAGAATTGTTGATTACCAAGGAAGACATGGTGATGCTAAAAGAAGCTGTTTATGGTATTTTTAAGCGATAGAAATAATGTATGGACAAACTTCATAATATTAACCATAATTAAAATCCAAAAACGACAGAACAACTCAAAAAATTTGTATCTTTGCAAAAAATAACTATGACAAAAGACGATAATAACATCAATTATACCAACGATGACGAACACAATGAGATTGTAGGCGCGATGTCGGTTTTTTTAGATAACGGTCAACCTAAAGTAGGAATCTTTTGGTACGACATAAATGAAAACAATTTATTTGGCATTGAGAAAATTGATGCCGACAAGGTCGTTTTTGTGAACGGGAAAGCCACTGTCGGCAAGCTACATAAGACTTATTGGCAAAAACAACATCATCGGGCAGTTCAAAAAAAAGATGTTACATCTATCTTTTACGATGAACATAACTACACCATGATTCCTCGTGGACGCATCTTTCTTGATGAAAAAGACGGAAAATTCTATGTTTATGTCGGTCACTGGCTTGCCGACGGCATTGATGGTCACCAAATTGATATTAATAATTTCCGCGAAGTGCTTGCCGATGAGTTCAATCTGCCCGACGATTTCGAGTTTGTAATCGACTATCACTGGGACATAGGTCACGGCTGGAGCGAGGAGCTATTGTGATTTTTCTCAATTTTTCATTGACTTTCGAAATTTTTTTTGTATTTTTGCAGAAAGTTAATTTGAGAACATGGCGGAAGAAATTATTGACGATAACGTATTGGAAGACAACGAGTTAGACTTTACCACAAATGTAAATCCTATCGATTACAACGACGATGCCATCCAGCATCTGTCGTGGAACGAGCACATCCGCAAGCGTCTTGGCATGTACATCGGCAAGGCGGGTGACGGCTCGGCTCACGACGACGGAATCTATATCCTTTTGAAGGAAATCGTTGACAACAGCATCGACGAGTTCAACATGGGAGCCGGAAAGACCATCGAAGTTGATATCAACGACGGCAAGGTGCGTGTGCGCGACTACGGCCGCGGCATACCTCTCGCCTCGCTGAAAGACTGCATGGGACAGATGAACACCGGCGGAAAATACAACACCGGCGCGTTCAAGAAAGCCGTGGGTCTCAACGGTGTGGGTGCCAAAGCCACCAACGCCGCATCATCATACTTCCGCGCCCAGGCATTCCGCGACGGCATGACAAAAACAGTAGAGTTCTCAAAAGGCGAGCTGCTGTCAGAGTCGGAGATAATACCCACCGACCAGAAAAACGGCACCGAGATAACCTTCGTGCCTGACGCCGAGCTGTTCGGCAACTACCATTTTCTCATGGAATACGTCGATGAGATGATTTGGAACTACGCGTTTTTGAACAGCGGCCTCACCCTCGTCCTCAACGGACAGAAATATCAGGCGAAAAACGGCCTCCTCGACCTGCTGACACGCAAAATCGGCAAGCTCGACACCTGCGCCTACCCTATCATCCATATCAAAGAAGGCGACTTCGAATGCGCGTTCACACATTCCAACGTCAGCTCCAACGAGGAATATTTCCCGTTCGCCAACGGCCAATATAATCCCTTAGGCGGCACACATCTCAACGTGTTTCGCGAGGCTATCGCCAAGACAATCAGAGAGTTCTATAACAAAGAATATGAGACATCCGACATCCGCAGCTCGTTCATAGCGGCTTTGGCGATAAAGGTTGACGACCCCGAGTTCGAGGGGCAGACGAAGACAAAATTCTCGTCGAACTACATGGACAAGGAGAGCGAGACAACCATCAGGCAGTACATCACCGACATCATAAAACGGCATTTCGACAAGTTCCTGCACATGAACAGCGACGTTGCCGAAGCATTGATGCGCAAGATAATACAAAACGAGAAAGAGCGCAAGGGCATGGCGAACATCAAGAAGCTTGCCCGCGAGAGTGCCAAGAAGGTGAGCCTCAACAACCGTAAGCTCCGCGACTGCCGCATACATTACAACACCAACCAGGAGAAACGTCTCGAATCGACGCTGTTCATCACCGAGGGCGACTCGGCGTCCGGAAGCATCACCAAGAGCCGTGACGCACAGACACAAGCCGTGTTCAGTCTGCGAGGCAAGCCGCTCAACTGCTATGGCTTGACGAAGAAAATCGTTTACGAAAACGAGGAGTTCAACCTCTTGCAGGCGGCTTTGAATATCGATGAATCAATTGAGAACCTGAGATATAACAACATCGTCATCGCCACCGATGCCGATGTCGATGGCATGCACATACGCCTGCTGATGCTCACTTTCTTCCTGCAGTTCTACCCCGACGTGGTGCGCGGCGGGCATCTGTACATCTTGCAGACGCCATTGTTCCGCGTGAGAAACAAGAAAGAGACGCGATATTGCTACACCGACGAGGAGCGTGTCGATGCCATCAAGTCGCTCGGAGCACATCCTGAGATAACGCGATTCAAAGGTCTCGGCGAGATTTCCCCCGACGAGTTCAGCTATTTCATCGGTTCGAACATGCGCCTTGAGCCCATCATACTGCGCCACGACATGACGATTCCGGAGTTGTTGAAATACTACATGGGAAAGAACACCGACCAGCGTCAGAAGTTCATCATCGACAACCTGAGGGTTGAGGACGACTCGAACATCGACAAGTTAGAATGATGGTCAAGGCAAAGTTGTGAATTGCTTTCAAAATTTGTGTAAATTTGCACGGGTAACCTCTGTTAGTATTTAATCTTGAAATAGTCAAGCAGAGCCTTGTAGTGGTCTTGCGCCGTCAAGCACGTGTCTCGCAAGTATCCATTGACATGTCCCCGGTTCTGTATGCCACGGTAATAATACAGGCGCAACTCTTCGGTGATAATAAACGGCACAATTCCTGTATGCAGACATTGCCAGAACATCAGCAGGCGACCGATGCGGCCGTTGCCGTCTTGGAATGGATGAATGCGCTCGAGCTGTACATGGAAGTCAAGAATATCGTCAAATTCAACCTGCTTCAACGCGTTGTATTCTGCCACCAATGCTTTCATCCGCTTGTGCACCTCATCGGGTTTCGCAGTCTCCTCGCCTCCCACCTCGTTGGCCAGCCGCTTGTATTCGCCGATGGCAAACCAATCCTTCTGGCTGTCGGAGGTGTTGGTCTTCAGCAGCAGGTGCAGATGTTTGATATGCGCTTCCGTAATTTTGTCGGCGGCATGGTTAATGATGTAGTCGATGCAGTGGAAGTGGTTGACCGTCTCGATGATATCGTCAATGCGTGTATTCTCGGTGGTGATGCCGAGGGTGTTGGTCTCAAAGATATAGCGTGTCTGCTCCTTGGTTAGTCGGCTGCCCTCTATGTGGTTCGAGTTGTAGGTGAGGTCAATCTGCGTGCGGTGATAGATACCTCCCTTCAGCTTGCTTGTCTTCTCCTCCCGCAGACGTGAGAGCAGCGGCGACACTTTGATTTTGCCCTTTTGGGGCAGAGTGGCATCGACAGGGATGTTCCAAGTCTTCCCCGTCAGGAAAGCCCCTTCAATTTTCCCTATGGCACAATAGTTTCGTGCGGTACGTTCGCTGATGCCATACTTCTCTGCGAACTGAACAACAGATATATATTCCATATTATCGGCAAGTTTTTAATTAAAACACAGTGCAAAGATACAACTTTTTGCCGATACAGGCAAGTTTTATTCAAAAATAATACATAAAATGTTCTTTAGAACCCACTCGGCGATGGTTGTCGGCTAAGCCGACGCACACCACGACGATGTCTCGGTAAGGGTCTCAGGAAGATACTATCGCATTCACGCATTAATACATTTTGACAGCATGGGACTTTGTGGACACAAGGGAGTGAGGAGTGCATAGTCGAACCTAAGTACGAAGATGTTTCTTGGTGGTATCAAATTCAAAAAAAGTTATTTTGGTTCAAAAAAAAAGATGTATCTTTGCAGAAAGAAAAAATGGACATTGGACATGAATAGACTAACTATCAAGAACATAGGACCACTAACAAATGTATGACCTACGCCTCATATCCCAAACCGATTTAGATGCCATATCCGACACTATAGCCTCCGACTTCTCCAAACTCCTTGAGTCATGAACGAAATCCCTGCTCATTGTGTCGAAACGAAGGCCGATTCCCTCAAGGTGGCGACGGCAAAACAAATGAGGCTGTTGGCCAATTAAGAGATACCATTGAAAAACTACCACCTCGCTTGACCGGAGCAAAACGCATGGCTTTTGCCGTGTTCTCAAACACCTGTCCCAAGAACGACACCAAACGTCAGGCCATTGAAAAGGGCCTTAAGAATAAAGGGATAATCATAAAGTTCTGCAGAACAGGAGAGACATACCGTTTAGAGCGATGATTTGGAGACCTCTTCTTTTTTGCTTCATTGAATCTTGCCTCAACAAACTCGGAAGTCATAGCACTTTGTGGATTCTTTGTGGATCGTTCTATTATGCGACACGTTGTTTGGGGTGTGGAATTGGCGCTCGAAGCGGCACCGTGTCGGGAATTTATCAACAGCCATTTCGCGTGCATGCGTGCATTTATTAATCGTGCACATGTGCGCACGAGAAGAATCATAACGTGTTGATAACTTTATTTGACCTAATAAAAGACGAACGGCTGAAGCAAACCATAAAACAGGCATTGAACCTTGATATGGTATTGGATGTAATCCATGTCGTTACTTTGGCGGATTTCTATGCTTGTTTGTTGACTTCCATTAAGGGTGAAATCTGGAAATGTTGTGACGACCCATGGGGCAACAAACAGCGGTTACGCAACAAGTTCTCAAAAGAATTGGATTATTGTGTGCAAGTCCTATGCAAAATAGGACAAGAAGTCGTTTATGACAAGTTCAAAGAAATGCTCAAAGAAAAGCATGAAGCACTGAATAGCAACGGCAGGACAAACAATACTGTTTTTGTGCCTAAAGATAGTGCAAGTTAAACTTTTCGTTTTGATGATATTGTGGAGGGACAATGTTCAGATACACTACCAAAAGTGCTTAGGCTTGCACCCCGAAATCTCTTGATAGGTCAAAAAACACTGCTGACATGGTTCGGTTGACGCACCCAGATTAAAGCAATTTCATCATTTCCTTAAACTCTTTTGAATCAGCACCCTCACAAGTAAATACATGATGAAAAGAATTATTTGATAGAAGTAGTTTGTCATAGTTAATACCATAATCAGCCATGTGTTCTGCTATCATTGGTATACATCCTGCATCTCTTGTTACTATATAGACATCTTTGTTTCCAATAGTACCGTCAATCATAAATTCAAATATTGGCTTAAAATAATCCGAATCCGTAATACCTAAAGAATGTCCGTATATTATTATGGCATCAGCTTCTTTTATAGCCAACAACATCCTATAAACAACATCTCCTCCAGCACTTTTAACTAACGGCGCAATCATTTCATCTCTAACTAAAGGATTGACAACACCATTGTCTATTCCGACTTTTATTTCAGAACCATTGAATGCTCCTTCCAATTTACCATGAATAAAATCTATTGTCAGATCGATTAACCCAAGCTTCTTAAAAGGGTTAGTGTAATTGAAAGAAAAAACATGGTTGTTGACAACATGCGTTATGAAGTGATATGCGCACGAGCTCTTATTTGTTTGATAAATATATTCTTGATTGCTTGAGTAATTGAAATAATTCAGTATGTTGTTACGACAAAGAATCCAAAAAAAATTCAATTCTTTTATTCTTGTATTATCCAATTTTTCCACACACTCTCTGAGATATTCCTCAAAGTCTGACCAATTTTCTCCATCAACCAAGTTCTTTACATAAGAACTTCCACTGTAACGAAACAATGGATTTGTGAGTATTGGATGTGTAAAAATATCACGATAGGATGTTTTCCAACCCAAATCCATGTCAAAGCCATTGCCTAGAATTATTGTAGTATTGTTCATCGAATATGGTTCTGTTGATTTTTTTTGCTAATATACGAGTTTTATATGATATGCAACGGTTTATTTTTCAACCGTAAATATAAGTGCGCATAAAACACCCTTATTTTTGCATACTTATGATAGATCTGCTACAAATCAACTTTTATTAACTGATATACATTGGTTTCGCTAACTTCCATTTTGGAGAATTTGACATCTGTTTTATTAGTCATTAGAGCTTTAACTGTGTCAATAGTTTCTTTCGGACAGCAATAACCAAATATTATTTCTTTGATGCATGATTCTTTATCTATTGGTATTCCAACAAATGGTTTGTCAGTCGATGAATCAAAAGTTATAAGTCTTACCTCGTTTTCGTATTTCCAACATTTCTTTTTTTGAGTGAAAGAATTTTGCGTGTTTAACCTGAAATCCTTGATGTTAATCGGTTTGTTAGAGTATTTGACATCTTGAATAATTCTGAAGTTGTAATAGCAATCTGTTTTATTCCCAAAGTAATAGCTGAAGTATGGCGAGAGTTCATATCTAATGCAGAATCCTTTGTGACTATCGGCATAATGTGACCACATCAATGTCTCTTCTAATACACTATCATTTGGCATATAACTATTATATACTCCTGTTGAGAAGGAACGTATTCTGAAGTGTTTAGACATTTCAATCTGTATGCCGATATGTTTATTATCCATACATTTCTTATCCAGATACTCACTTTTTGCAAAAAAAGTTGATAGGCTATCAAATGGGTCGTTCATCTGAGAAGGGTGTACAACCGTAATTTCGTTATTAATCAGATCTTTTAAAGAATACTCATTGAATCTACGAAATGAGTACAGAGAAAGCCATCCTTTACAGAATATGTTTTTGTCAGATTTGTATGAATAATAATAGAATTTTTCATAGTATTTGTTCGCAAAAACAATATCTCCAATATTGGCATGTATTCGAGCAGCTAATTGAAAATATCTCGAATAGCGTATGCAATCAGATTCATCTAATTTGTCAAAGGCTTTTTCTATAACATCTCGAGCCTCATGAAATCTATGTTGTTTGTATAAATTATTGGCCTGATTAAGGTCTTGTATGATATTGTCTGAATGATTCATATTTCTATTATTGTGATTTCATTGATAAAGAATCTGATTTTTTAATAACGTGGTGTTTTTCTGTTTATTGTTCTATTATTGCTATTTCTTCGGGGGTGAGGTTGTAGAGTTGGTAGACGAATTCGTCTATTTTGTGTTCAATATCTGATGTGTCGGCATTGGGACAAGATTGTTTAATTGCAAGTATTTCATCTATTAACTGAATCATAGGCTGCTGCTTTTCTGAACTCACCTTTAAAATCGGAAGTTGCTTTGCTTGGGCTATTCTGATTTTGGGGAATAACTCTGTGTCTCCCTTGAACATATTTGAATAGTACCATTGTAGTAATGATGAATTGAGCAGAGCCAGAACATATTTTGTACTCAATGTCTTATCTGTTATCAGGATTGAGTATAAACTTCTATTGGAATAAATCGTTTCATTGCCCACATAAACTGCAGTTAAGAAACTGCCGGTCTCTCTCAACAATATCCTTTCCTTGCTAAAGTATTTTACATCTTTTGAAAAGGCATTCAAGACCGATCGGCTAATATAAGACAATTTGTTATAACAGTATTTGGAAACATCAGAACCTGTGAGAAACTTGTATTGTCCGATGGAATCAACCATATTACGGCCAATCTCGAATCCTCTCATAATGGATGAAACTGAAGAAAGGGATACCGTACCTCTTTTTATCTTTTCAGTCAGGTTCTTATCCATATATAATTCCTCAAATTTCCAAGAGCCTCTTGCCTTTTGTGCAATAAATGTTGCCGTTGGTATTCCCGCATTTTTGAAAACATCATCGCCTTCTATTCTAAAAGCAATTAGCGATGTGTTGTTCTGCAAGAAAGCACGAAGCGAAGTGTATTTTAATCCTTTGACGTAAAGGGAGGATGTGATAAATGAGAGAATACCATTACTGTTTAGTAACTTGATCGCTCTTTCAAAGAAATAAGCATATAAATCATAGCATGATTCTGTTTCGTAATTTCTATATATCCCGTTAGCTTCTACAACAACATACGGAGGATTCCCAATGACAATATCAAACCCGCCTTTGTCGAAAATGTCTTTGAACCAGGTGTGCCAGAGGAAGAAGTCTTGGTTGGCGGAGGGGTCGAGGGCGTTGAGCTTGGCGAGGAACGCCGGTGTGCCGCCTATACTTTCGCGAATGAGGGTTTTCACCTCGTTGTTGATGGCTTGGCGCATTTCGGCCTTCCGATAGTGGTCGGTGACGGAGAAGTATTCGCGCAACAGCAGTTGCAGGTTCTTGCGGCTCAGGTGGCTGTCGAGGCCTATCACCAGCTGGGTGGAGGCCGACGGACGGCCTGCCGTCCTCCCCGCTATGCGGCTGAGGTCGAAGCCGCCGTAGCTCTCGATGAGGCTGTTGCCTTGCATGAACTTGTAGTCGAAGTTTGGCAACGGCTCGGCCTGCTCGCTGTCAACCACAATGCTCAGCCAGAAACGCAGCCGAGCAATGTCGATGGCACCACGCTCGATGTCAACGCCATAGATGTTGTTCTCGATAATCTCCTTTTTCAGTTGAAGGCGCGACAGCTGTGTCCCCAAGGTCTCGCGGCAACGCCACAATTCGTTGAGCAATCCCATCGGGAAGGCACCGCTGCCAATGGCGGGGTCGCAAATCTTCACATCGCGCAGGGCACTTTCGAGGGTGTCGCGGCATGGCTCCAAATCGGGCTGCATCTCGTGCTGTTCGACAAAGGCGCGGACAACGCCGTCCTGCACCTTGGGCAGTTTGGAGGCAAGGTAGGCAATCAGGCTTTCCTTGCACATGTATCGCACAATCTCCTTGGGCGTATAGAACGCGCCTTTGGCTTTGTTGTCCTCCAACAGGCTCTCGAAGATTTTGCCCAACATCTCGGGGTCAACGCCAATCTCGGCATCGTCGGGGTCGTTCTCATCGACAGTGAAGTTGTAGGAAGCCAAGAAGCTGAAAAGGTCGGAGAAGAGGTGTTTCGGCAACACAATCTTCAGGCTGTCAACAGCATCGCGCTCAAAGAGTCCGCCGTTGAGGTAGGGAATGCTTGCCCACTTCCGCAATGACGGCTCGCGTTTCTCCGCCTCGGTGTTGAGCACACCAAAGAAAAGCGGTTCGAGTACGCTTTCCAAGTAGTCGTCCTTGCGGTCGCTTTGGTTGAAGGTGTTGAGCATGAAGTTGGTGTCGCCGCAGAGCCAGCCTTTCTTTTGCAGGAAATGCAGGAAGACGACACGCCCCATCAGCTTCTTCACATAATCGTGATAAACGGCGCCGCTCATGCCTTGTCGCGCCAACTCCGCCACGATGCGGTCGTAGTGGACGTGATACTCGTTGAAGAACTCGTCGCTGAGCGCATCGACCGAGAAGGCTTCGTAGATGTCGCTCACACGCAGGTTTCCCGTTTTCCTTCCCAAATCCGCCAAGCGGTGCGAGGGGGTGTTGTACTGCCCTGTCGGGTCGCCGGCCACATACGAGAAACGTTTGGCCGAGGTGCTTCCCTCCTTGAGGTCGCAGATGTAGGACAGCCGCCAGTGTTGGCCGTCGTCGAAGACGGCTATGGCGGCATCGACGTCATATTTCAGGTAAGGGGCTATCATCTTGCGCAACCCGACACGCTTGCGGCGCACGTCGCTGCCGTCGGCCAAGCGGGTGTAGAAGAAGCCGAGTTCCCGACCGTCGGCATCGGTTTGGTGGCCTATGTAATAGCTGCTGTCGCCGTCGGCGGTGGTGTCGAGCCATTCAGGACGGATGGAAATGTCAAAGCAGCCAAATACGTTGTGGACGATTTCGTTGCAGTAAGTTTGGTAGTCGAACTTCGACTGGAAGATGCTTCTTAAGTTTACGGTGTTCATATTGTTGGGTGTTAAATGAATGTTTCGGAAAGGATGATGTCGGCGGTTGCTGCGACCATAGGCTGTTTGGGTGTTGCAGGAGTGGCATCTTCGCCATAGCGTTTGTGTAGGGCTTCGAGTTCCTTCACAATCTCAATCAATTGCATGGACGTTTTCTTGTGCTTGCGCGACATTCGGTTGATGTGGTCGGCGAGTTGGTTATAGGTGCCGCGTTCCACCAACTGTTTCAGGCGGTCGAGGCACAGAAGGGCTTTTTCGTCGTTGATGAGTGAAGGCCTGATTTCGCGCAGGAAGGCTGCGGCTTTCTTGGCGTCGTTGTCGCGTCCGCCAATCTTAGGTTTTTCCTCGCGGTATTCGTGTTGTTGGTCGAGGGTGTATTGCGTCATGGCTTGTCGCACCTGCTCATAGTGGCGTGGCTCGCTGTCGCCGAAAGGCACGGCCTTCTCGTCGGGTTGGGCGTGGAAGATGTCGGCGGCTTCGAGGAAGGACAGTTCGCGCACTTGTTCATCTACGAGGTAGTAGGATTTCTTGGTCTCCGAGGCGAGATAGGCGATAGTGAGAGGTCGCATGAGCCTCTCCGAGGCTCTGGCGCATCGGCTCTTGGGTGGCAACTGCCTGATGCGTCGGTAAAGGGTTGGGTTGGTATCGTGGAGGGTACGCACTTCGCGGAGCAGTTCCAGACTGCGGTCGGTGTCGTCGCGCACCTCGCTGTTGAAAAAGCGGAACTCCTTCACAATTTCGTCGTGGGAATAAATCTTGGTGTCCTCACCAAGGGCGGAGTGGAAACTCTGCAACTTGATGAGGGAGTTTTTCTTCAGGCTGATGATGGAATCGCCTGGGTCGGAGGGATAGAACATATAGTTGTAGATGGCCTTGGCGGTGGAGCCGATACGGTTTACACGGCCAATGCGCTGCATCAGGCGGGTGGCGTTCCACGGGCTGTCGTAGTTGACGATGACATTGGCACGATGCAGGTTGATGCCCTCGGCCAACACGTCGGAGGTGATGATGATGTTGTAATCGTTGCGCTGCTCTTTCTTGTAGTTAGCGTCAAAATTGGCGCGAATGTCCTCACGCTTGCGGTTGCGGTCGCGAGAGCATACCGAGAGGATATCGTTGCGGCGCAGGCGTTCCTGAAGTTGCTTGGTCAGATAGTTGACCGTATCGACGCTTTCGCTGAAGACCACCAACTTTCCGCTTGGGTTGCGCTTGGTGTTGAACAGTTCGCCTTGCAACAACTCGACGAAAAGGTCAAGTTTCGGGTCGGCTTTTAGGGCATCCCATCGTTTGCATAGACCTTCAAGCAGATGTGCATCATACTCCAGCATGGGCAGGAAATCGGGCAGGAAAACGGCCGCGCGAAACACAATCTGTTCTTGGTCGAAGCCTTTGCCTAAAGCCAATTCTATGATCTCGTCCAACTCCATCCCGTCGGCTTGCAGCTTCTTCACATTCAAATCAGGCGCGATGATAACCTTGTCTTCGGCAAACATCTTAATCATGCCCTTGGTAGCTTCAAGCAGGGTGTGGAGCGATTTCTTGAAAGCATCAAAACTGCTTTCAAGTCGCTTCACCATGTGGGTTTGATAGATGGAAGCTAACGAATCGGCCATGTGTTTTGCCATCTTTCCAGAGGGGACTTTGTAGGAGGGGCAATACTCAATGGCGCGGTAACGGGCGTAACGCAGGCCGCTGCCGTTGAACATCTCGGGGTTGTCTTCATGGAGGTTGGCCGTGGGCGTGTCAATAAGTTTTTTGTAGGTGTCAACAAAAAGCATCAACACATCGGGCGACATCTGGTAGGTGCGGTCTTCAGGATCGAGTAGTTGAGGGAAGGAAATCTCTCCAGCATAGCGCGGCTCGTGCTGGATGTTGCTACGGGTGCGACGTACCATCACCTTTTCAAGCACCGTGTGGCGCAGTTGCTGGTTGATGGCATCGATGCGCGAGGCAAGGACTTCGGCTGTAATCGTGCGACGTTGCGACATCAGCGTGTTGTACTCCTTGATCCACGGGGCAAAGGTGTCGGCGATGTTGCTCACACCATCGAGGGTGCAACGTGCGGTGTCTTGAAACAGCAACAACTGGTTCTTGATGTCCTCGGGCGTGTTGTTGAGCGGCGTGGCCGAAAGTAGCAGCACTTTCTTGCCGCCAGCAATGTTGCCTTTGTTGGCACGAGGCGACTTGGTGATGCGTTGCAGCAAGTCATAGTTGCCGGTGCTGTCGTGGCGGAAGTTGTGTGCCTCGTCAACGATGATGAGGTCATAATAACTCGGTTGGTTGAAGTTTTCAACCCCATCAATCACCTTGTCAAGGCTTCCGTTGCTGACGAAGTAGCTATAATTGTTCTTGATTTGAAAATCGTTGAAGGTGTCTTCCCAGTTGCTGCGAACGGCGGGCGGAAAGATGACCAAGATACGAGTGTTGTTTCCGTTTTGAGCGATGAAACGCTGGGCAATCATGGCGGCAACCACGGTCTTGCCCAACCCCACCACGTCGGCAATGAAGCATCCGCCATGACGCAGCATGATTTCATAGCCCTGCACCACAGCATCGCGTTGATAAGTGAGGTTTTCATAGCCGACAGGCAACATGGGAATGAAATCGTCCTCCACCTGGGTACCGAAGTGGTCGATGAGCATTCGCATATAAAGCTCGTATGGCGTGGGCAGCTGTTCTTTTGGCGCAAGATGAGTGCGACCCATCATTTGCTCCACATCACTAATCGTGACGGGAATCGCAGCATCCCACAACTCTTTGAACTGCTCTTCGCAATAGGCCACGTCATCATAATCTTTCATGGCCACGTTGAGTTCGTAGCGCGGCGGCTCGCTGATGCCAAGACCCTGTGCGCTGATGTTGCTGCTGCCCATGATAACCCATCCGTCGCTGTGCTCGTTGTGGTTTTTGGGCAGGCAGAGGTAGAATTTGGCGTGGAGGTCCTTGGTGGAATGGATGCGCAGCTGCAGCCGCCCGGAAGTAATGTCCTCACAGAATTGGCGGATGCTTTCATCCACTTCGCTGCTGTAGTCCGACTGGCGCACATCGTGCAGGAAATCCTCGCAGTACTGTTCTATAGACGCGTCACGGTCGCCGAAAAACATCTTCCCTGCGTTTTGGGCCTGCCGGAAGAGGTTGTCGATGTTGATGCCGACGAGGATCTTGATTTCCTGTGTCGAGGAGAGTTCCTGTCGCAGCTTGAAGTAGCCGCTTGAACGAAAATAGCCCACCACGGCATGGAAGATGTCGAAGTTGGCCATCGAGGTGGCGATGCCGTGGAACTTGTCCATCAGCGTCGCGTCGATATTGTTGAAGAACTTGGTGCTCATGATGTGTCTCGGTTTTGGCGTTTTGCCTTTCCCGAACATCACAAAAAGAATCCGTGAAACTTTCTGTTGAAGACTGAGGTTCGGGAAAACCTATTACCATAAACAAGAAAGCCCACGGATACACCGTGAGCATTTCTGCTTTCTTGCATGGTAATGTCTTGAAATTTCCCGATTTCAGTCTTCCTGAAGAAAAGCAAAAACGCTTTTTATTTTATATGTTTACTAATGCTCTTTTATTTCTATGTCTTTTAATTTTTTGTTTTAAACTCTCGAGTTGCAAAGATACAAATTTTTTATGAATCGAGAAGGGGTTTTGATAAAAAACTACATACTGAAATCCAAATTCTTAACGATATCGCTCACTATCATCGCTTTTTGACCAAGCTTTTCAGAAGCTTTGTCATCTGCCATGCCGTGCATGAAGACGCCAATCAACGCCGCCTCCTCAGGCGTATATTGTTGAGCCAATAGCGACAAGATAATGCCGGTGAGTACGTCGCCGCTGCCTGCCGTAGCCATGCCAGGGTTGCCCGTCGAGTTGAAGAAACAGGTGCCGTGCCCTTGACTCTTGAACCGGAGTTGCTTAAATACTACATGGGAAAGAACATCGACCAGCGTAAGAAGTTCATCATCGACAACCTGAGGGTTGAGGACTACTCGAACATCGACAAGTTAGAATGATGGTCAAGGCAAAGTTGTGAATTGCTTTCAGAATTTGTGTAAATTTGCATCGGAAACAATATTTGGGGTGAGTATTTGTCGAAGAGGTCTTTAAACTCTTCCTGAAGATGTTTTAACCGATGTTCAAATTCCTGTGGTGTCACTGATTTTTGTAATTTTGCGGATACATCTGCTTCGCGTCGGCCTTACTCGCTTTATGCGTATATATGTCACTACGTTTGCTATAATTTTTTCTTCCATAATTTTTTAAATTTTTTGTTTGTATATTCAATTTTTTTGTATTTTTGCCGGTGCGGAACTTTTCAGTATGCACAAATGTGGGCGTCTGGCACCTGGCTACTGGAAAGTTCTCGCATATTCTGGCAGTTCCTTAGTTGCTGCATAAAGATAAAGTTTCCCCGAATCCTTGTATCTTCCCACATGCAGGATTACCTCGTTGCCGTTGGCAAGTGTTGTCCTAATGTAGAAGAACTTGTCTGTCGCATCCTTCAGTTTTTGGGTGTCCGCGCCCGAGTTGTGAGGGTCGATGCCGGCATTGCCTACCGTCACTCCTTTATCCAAATGCAGTTCCAGAGGGTGCCGGGGTCGCAGACAGCGATGGAATGCGTAAGCTAAACGCATAGCTGCGCTACTATATGCACATTGCAGACCTCGACAGTCTGACAGACCAAGATTGGGCTATGAAAGTCAGTGAACTTGAGTGGATAAGACGCGAGGAGTCTATGGCTAATAAAGTCTAATCCTTACTTATGGTAATATTGATGTGAAAGCATTTGTCATTATTAATACTTTTTTTAATCCGTCTGTTTTTTTTCAAGCGAATGACACTGATAACAGGAAGTGCTATCATCAATAACAACAGTATAAATAGAACAAACAAAGCCTCCATATAATGAAATTAATCACGCTGCAAAGATAATAAAAAATATCAATACATCAAAAAATTGTTGTGAATTGCTTTCAAAATTTGTGTAAATTTGCATCGGAAACAATATAACAGCCCTGTATAGCTCTGTTAAAGGAGTTGTGAATTGCTTTCAAAATTTGTGTAAATTTGCATCGGAAACAATTTGCGAGGATTATTCCTATCAATCAGATTAGTTGTGAATTGCTTTCAAAATTTGTGTAAATTTGCATCGGAAACAATCATTTCCTTGAGCGACTGCTTCGATTTCACTATCGGTCTGCCTTTGTAGTTTAGTACAAGGTATTTGTATCCTGTGAGGTTATGGAACCTGTTTGCCTTTTCAATGGCGCGCTTCAGACGAAGCCAAGCGATTATTTTTTTAAGTTTTTTCATTTTTTTTAAAATTTTTGTTGCCTGTATTTAAAATTTTTGTATTTTTGCATCAAATCCAAGTGTATAAGTCGAGGTCGGCGTGTTGCGGACAGAATTGCTTCACTTGGTTTTTTTATTGTCAGTTGTTATCGCGTATAACATTTCATTTCCAGTAAATCCGTTTATTCCTACGTTTATTAGTTGTGAATTGCTTTCAAAATTTGTGTAAATTTGCATCGGAAACAATTTCTTGCCTATTCATACGAAGAGCGTCCGTGTTGTGAATTGCTTTCAAAATTTGTGTAAATTTGCATCGGAAACAATTTGATAAGCGTGGTGTAGTCCTTATAAGTGTTGTGAATTGCTTTCAAAATTTGTGTAAATTTGCATCGGAAACAATCCCATGGCGCGGCGGACGAAGTTGGGGTGCGTTGTGAATTGCTTTCAAAATTTGTGTAAATTTGCATCGGAAACAATCAGGAAGCCGGTGACAAAGTATTCCTTATCGTTGTGAATTGCTTTCAAAATTTGTGTAAATTTGCATCGGAAACAATTGGTTCAGATTTTTATCCCGTACATATCCAAAAACAAATCTTTCGCCCACTGTGGCTTCGCGTCGCTGAACACGGCGTCCGTCACTTCCTTGTGGGAGGCGGAATAGGTTTCCAGTTCCCGGATATACCCTTGCAGCTTTCGCACGAAGTCCGCATCCGGCACGCCCACCCCGTGTATGTGGAAGCGGTTCTGGATGTACTCGATGTCGGCGACGAACTTGCCGTTGAGCACGAAGGCCTCGTTGTTGCCGTGTACGTACAGCACGGCGAGGATGCGGGCGCAGGTGTCCTCCCCGATGGCGGGGATGCCCGCCGCCAGGCACGTGCGGTTCCACGCCTGCCGCTCCCTCGATATGATGTTTTCTTCCATAATTTTCTCTTTTTTTTGTTTGTATATTCAATTTTTTTGTATTTTTGCGGTGCAAATGATATGGGGCTGGTAACGGTTCGATGTCTTACTGCACGGGTGGCCCACGTTGGTTGCCCGTTTGTTTTTATGGAAAGTCAAGTATTTCAATATCCGAACCATCGTTTTTCAGAATATAGACTTTCTTGATGTCAACCCTACCCGTCCATCTTCTTACCTCTTGCAAGCCTTTTTCTACCTTATCATAAGAGTAAAAGGTCGGGTCGTGGAAATACATGCAGACGGAACCATTCTCCTCCCCGTGCAAATCATTGTACTTTTTCAGTTGATGGTTTTTTCGATTTAATGGATTTCTGTAGTGAGTAGAATTTTCCGTTGGAGAAATCAAGTCCATCAACTTTCCGTCAAGATACATATCCAAATCGGTCACGCCAGCGGCTTCGGCCTTGAAAACAATGCTGTGTCCAAGGGTTGTGAATTGCTTTCAAAATTTGTGTAAATTTGCATTGGAAACAATAGGCGAAGTTTTAGGAAAGTATCATCCAGGTTGTGAATTGCTTTCAAAATTTGTGTAAATTTGCATCGGAAACAATCACCAGTTACGTTTACTTCACTTCTAACAAGTTGTGAATTGCTTTCAAAATTTGTGTAAATTTGCATCGGAAACAATCGCTTTTGTGAAGATATACGTGGAAGGTTAGTTGTGAATTGCTTTCAAAATTTGTGTAAATTTGCATCGGAAACAATTGTTTAATCTAAAAAAAGAAATGCTATGGTTGTGAATTGCTTTCAAAATTTGTGTAAATTTGCATCGGAAACAATCTGTGAAAATAGTGCAAACAAGGCTGCAGCGTTGTGAATTGCTTTCAAAATTTGTGTAAATTTGCATCGGAAACAATAATTAAAAGAAATGAGAACAATATGAACTGGTTGTGAATTGCTTTCAAAATTTGTGTAAATTTGCATCGGAAACAATATACAAGGGTGTCTATAAACATAGCCATCCGTTGTGAATTGCTTTCAAAATTTGTGTAAATTTGCATCGGAAACAATTTCTTGCCTATTCATACGAAGAGCGTCCGTGTTGTGAATTGCTTTCAAAATTTGTGTAAATTTGCATCGGAAACAATAAATGATGACCTGACCATCCACCTTGCTTGGTTGTGAATTGCTTTCAAAATTTGTGTAAATTTGCATCGGAAACAATTCCTACCGGCATCTCCACCTGCATTTATCAGTTGTGAATTGCTTTCAAAATTTGTGTAAATTTGCATCGGAAACAATATCCTATCGCGGTGAAGTTCGGCAGTTAGTGTTGTGAATTGCTTTCAAAATTTGTGTAAATTTGCATCGGAAACAATAAATGGGAAGCTGTGGAGACTCGCGGTTTCGTTGTGAATTGCTTTCAAAATTTGTGTAAATTTGCATCGGAAACAATGGTGTCTTTCTGCTCGATGGCGAATGTCTGGTTGTGAATTGCTTTCAAAATTTGTGTAAATTTGCATCGGAAACAATTATATCTGTAAAGTTGTGTATCATCCTACAGTTGTGAATTGCTTTCAAAATTTGTGTAAATTTGCATCGGAAACAATAAACTCCGTGTTAAGCCTTATGGCTATGCGGTTGTGAATTGCTTTCAAAATTTGTGTAAATTTGCATCGGAAACAATACTTGATGTCGGTCACGCCGCCGCCTTCTGTTGTGAATTGCTTTCAAAATTTGTGTAAATTTGCATCGGAAACAATTCATGAACTTTTGAAAATCGGAGTAGTTGAGTTGTGAATTGCTTTCAAAATTTGTGTAAATTTGCATCGGAAACAATGAATTAGGAGTATAATAAGGGGTGGCATCGTTGTGAATTGCTTTCAAAATTTGTGTAAATTTGCATCGGAAACAATGAATCGGAATATCGATTTGATGAAGTCGTTGTTGTGAATTGCTTTCAAAATTTGTGTAAATTTGCATCGGAAACAATAGGAAAGACGGAATAACTGTCGTCCCTGAGTTGTGAATTGCTTTCAAAATTTGTGTAAATTTGCATCGGAAACAATCGGCACGGAGTACAAACTACAAAGAACCGCGTTGTGAATTGCTTTCAAAATTTGTGTAAATTTGCATCGGAAACAATATACAAACTTTTTTTTTAACATGCGCTAAGTTGTGAATTGCTTTCAAAATTTGTGTAAATTTGCATCGGAAACAATTGATACTGAATTATTTCCGTCAGAATCGTTGTTGTGAATTGCTTTCAAAATTTGTGTAAATTTGCATCGGAAACAATTGACAACATTACCATACTCATCAACATGTGTTGTGAATTGCTTTCAAAATTTGTGTAAATTTGCATCGGAAACAATGTGCCGAATATGCAGAGATTGCAAGAAAAAGTTGTGAATTGCTTTCAAAATTTGTGTAAATTTGCATCGGAAACAATATGAACCGTAGTGGCAGTAAGGATGTGTTGTTGTGAATTGCTTTCAAAATTTGTGTAAATTTGCATCGGAAACAATTTGCCGATAACACTCGTAAACCGCAAACGTGTTGTGAATTGCTTTCAAAATTTGTGTAAATTTGCATCGGAAACAATTCGTAACTCGGGAAACTCAACACCATTCTGTTGTGAATTGCTTTCAAAATTTGTGTAAATTTGCATCGGAAACAATCAAAAGTTTTTACGTAATCAAGCCATTGGTGTTGTGAATTGCTTTCAAAATTTGTGTAAATTTGCATCGGAAACAATCCCACATCTCACCATCCTCATTCTCTTTTAGTTGTGAATTGCTTTCAAAATTTGTGTAAATTTGCATCGGAAACAATGTGGATATTCGCATATAGTTTTGAACTTGTGTTGTGAATTGCTTTCAAAATTTGTGTAAATTTGCATCGGAAACAATAAGCATTAGGAGAAATATTAGTTGCACCATGTTGTGAATTGCTTTCAAAATTTGTGTAAATTTGCATCGGAAACAATATTTATACCTGTAGGATTCTTTTGTTCTGAGTTGTGAATTGCTTTCAAAATTTGTGTAAATTTGCATCGGAAACAATTCTGTATATTTTTCTATTTCTTTTTGAGAGTTGTGAATTGCTTTCAAAATTTGTGTAAATTTGCATCGGAAACAATCGTGCCGTTGATTGAGATAACGGCTGTCACGTTGTGAATTGCTTTCAAAATTTGTGTAAATTTGCATCGGAAACAATTTTCCTTGCTCATCGACATAAGCCTCTACGTTGTGAATTGCTTTCAAAATTTGTGTAAATTTGCATCGGAAACAATGAGATTACTTGCATAAATACGGGCAGCATTGTTGTGAATTGCTTTCAAAATTTGTGTAAATTTGCATCGGAAACAATTCAATGGTTGGTATGTAGAAATACATTTACGTTGTGAATTGCTTTCAAAATTTGTGTAAATTTGCATCGGAAACAATTAATCCCTATGGCACAAAAGAAGAAACAAAGTTGTGAATTGCTTTCAAAATTTGTGTAAATTTGCATCGGAAACAATCCTCGCAATATCGTCTATTGAATAGGTGTAGTTGTGAATTGCTTTCAAAATTTGTGTAAATTTGCATCGGAAACAATTCCTTTCGGAAAAAACAACGTTTTTCCCAGGTTGTGAATTGCTTTCAAAATTTGTGTAAATTTGCATCGGAAACAATACAATCCATGCAATCGCCTGATTCACAATGTGTTAGACATTGTTTCCAAAACAAAAAATCCGGCCGGTGTCCGACTGGATTTTTTGTTTTTACTCCATATTTCGCATTCAAAACAACTCCAACTGCTGACCGGGAGTGCTCGTGGGCTCAACTTTTTTGTTGTGAAATATCTCCATGCTGCCGAATTGCTTGTCGGTGACACACATTATCCCCACTGCGCCAAGCTCCGGCAACGACATCTTCACCCTTTTGATATGAACCTCGGCATTCTCCATGCTCGCGCAATGTCTCAGATATATCGAAAACTGAAACATCGTGAATCCGTCGTTCAAAAGCTTCTTCCGAAACTCAGCAGCAGCTTTCCGCTCTTTTTTCGTATCCGTTGGCAAATCGAAAAACACCAAAACCCACATAATCCTGTATTCGCTGAAACGGTCCATCAGATGTCCATTGTGGGATAAGTTATCTTTCGCGCTTCTCCAGAGAAACATTTGCATAGCGACGATGTGGTCTGTGACGCCGCAATCATCATCGGACTGCGTTGCCCGCCAATGACCACCTCTGTCACGGGCAATCCCAACAGCTGTCGTTTCAAATCGGTGTCAAGCTCTCCGTAATCGGCTCCGCTCCGCATGATGTTTATCACCAGATCGTCAACGTATGGCCTGTAAGGTTCCATGATGTCGTCGGCCAGACAAAAGGCGTTATACCTGTTGTGATGATGGATTCCCAAAGTCGGCAAAAGTCCGCTTGCGACCAAAGCGCGGGCCACAACGGCTCTGACGACGGCATATCCGTAGTTTAACAGATTGTTGGGCATCTCCCCTTCCCTATCCCTAGTAAATCCAGGCAAACTCGGAAATATGTTTTTCCAGTAATATGCCGCCGCGCGTCCCTCAAGATTATCGCTGTCGCCGCTTTTCACATCATTAGCCCATGCAAACATACACCCGACCTCAACGCCACTCAACCTTTTCAAAACCGAAGCCTGATTTCGGATTTTAGCCTGCACTGTCTGCTGCCAGAGTTGTTTTTTCAATGGCAGCGACGCGTTTATCTGGTTGTTGAATCGCTCGCTCTGAATGGTGTTGCCTTCGAGCGGCAGCATCATGCCGACAGGCATGTGGCGGGCATCGCACGTTACAATTGCGCAGTTGTTGGCAAGCAGGGCGTCAATGGCTGCGTTGGTGATGGTTATCTGGCGGTCTTCGAGCACCACCACGCCAATGTCTTCGATGGGGACGGTTTTGGTCACTTCCTCTTGCGTTTGGGCATCAGTCAGTTTGATGACCAGCTGTGCATTGCGCATGGAGAGATAGGCGGGATTACCGAAAAATAGGGTTCGCTTAATCATTTGATTCTATTTCCAAGGTAGTTTGTGTGGGTAAATAATTATTGGGGGTCGAAACACTACGACCAAGTTCCTTTTCGGTCTCTTTTCTGGCCACTCCAGCCACATTTCCGCCCCGCTTTGCAATCTTTCTGCTCTCCTCAAAAGTCTCCGGGGCTTCTTTTTGGGAGATTTCCGTTGTGACGCGCTCGCCAAGCATGGTGAAAATCAGTTCAAGGTCGTCCATGTGGTCGCGCAGGTTCTGGTTCTTCTTGGTCAGGCCTTTGAACTCTTTGTATTCTGAAGGTGTCATCCCAAAAGTGGCTTTGGATATTTCAGCGGTAAGAATGGCATAATCCTGTTCCAACATAATGCCGCGTCGTTTCCATTCATCGGTAAGGTTTTGGCGGATGGCCATGCCACGAAGCCGCTTGTCGATCCAATCTTTGGGATAGCCTTTCTTCTCGTAGAGTTCCTTCATGCGCTCTTGGGCCAGTTCGGGGTTCTCGATTTCGAGCAGGCGCTCATAGCCAACCGTAGCCAGCCACTGCTTGAACGGCTCTGCCTTGTGCGATGGAATGGACTGGATGATACGGAACAGGCCTTTGACGTTGGCACAATCGGTTTCGCGTTTTTTTCCATCTGGTGCGGTCAATTTCAACTGTACCCAAAATGGGTACGTTTCATACTCCTTCAAGTCGCGGTCTTTCATCTTGCGCCAATACTGACGTGGGGTTGGCGAATCCGTCAATGCGGCCACCACATCCACCACAGAGAAGTACCATTGCTCCTCTTCGTCGTTCCATACGGAACGGATTTTCTTGTCTTGGAATAGTTTGATGTTGGTCATAGTTTTTCTTGTTTTAGTATTCGCCAATAGAAACAATCTGTCCGATGTGGTTTACACGGACTTTGAGAATTGTATCAAGTCCTTTTGAACTTCTGAAATCCATCCATGTAATACCACGCAAATTGTAACCACTTAAATCTATTGTTGTTTCAAGATGATGCCTAAACACATAATTCTTATATGAGAACTTCTGCACCCTAAACAGATTCGGGCTTATCGCGGCGTAGTTTTCGGGGTTCTTGTACCAAGCCTCGTCGTGGTCCAATGGGTTGAAAGTCATGTTGCCGGCGGCATCGTAGCGCGGGAAGACAAAGTATTCGTTTTGCTTCATGGTGAACAGAAACTGCCAGCCTTCCTCGCGTTTGTACTCTTTGTCGATTATCGGCAAATGCTGCATGGCACGCGAAGTGGCCTCGTAGAACGAAACTATCTTTTCGTCAAGTTCATACATGATGTTGCCATTTTCATCGAGTGCAGGTTGGCCGTTCTTGTCCAACTTAGGCTTGCGGTAGATGGCCACATGGTGGTTGTTGCCTGTGTTCACAAAATCGACAGGCTGCCCGTTGCCGTTCTCGTCAAGAATCAGACGACCTTCTTTATCGCGCTTGTCGTGCAAAGCCTCGGCGTTGCTGATGCCCGTAATGGTGACACGCTTGATGGCTATGCCTTTCTCCTTGTTTAGCCAAATGGGATTTTCGTCAAGGTTAGAAAAGGCTTTCTTCGCGTCACCGCCAAATTCGTCAAGCCTTGATTGCAGAATGTGGCGAATACGAACATCGACTACTTTATCCAACTTCAAGTCAGGCGAGACCTCTTTCCTGATGGTATAGATGGTCTCAAAACTAACCGTCTTTACCTTTTCTGGTACTTTGTCGGAGTGTTGCGCATTGAGCCAAATCGGATTTTTGTCCAATGCGTTTTTGCCTGTAAAGGCTTTTTTAGCATCGCCACCGAATTGATTCAGACGATTCAATAGTGCCTCACGATAACGTTTGCTTGCCACCGTTTGAATCTTATTCACGTCAAAAGAAGCGTTCACTTTTTCCTCTTTGGTGACATATCGCTTCGAACTGCCATAGATTGTTTCCAGATGCAGTTGCCCGCGCGGAGTTTTTACCACTTGTCCTTTTATGGTTTTCTTGTTACCATCTTTGTCTGTAATTTCCGATGTCACACTGTTTTTCGCCTTATTCACGTTTCGTGTCACCACCTTATTCTTCGTCTTGATTGAAATCAAGGTGTTTTCGAGTTGCCGTTTGGCTTCGGCGCGGAACTCGTTGAGAGGCATTGGCGGATTGAAGCGCAATTTGCCACGGTTGTCGCGATAGAGTTCCTTTTTCTCGATGGCGTAAACAGCCTTGGTCTTGTCCTCTTTGTTCAAATCGGCAAATTCAACCATGTCAAGATCAATCCAATCGTCAACGCCTTTTTGCACACGAGCGTTCAGGTTGTTCAGATATTGGATAAACGAACGTTTGGTGAATGCAATCGTAAGTGCGTCCATAGCATGATGGCGATGGTCATTGCGCTTTGTCCAATCGTTGATTCGGCGTATCCTTTGCCCATCTCGGCCTTCGATGATTTCGGTCAGCCCCAACTGGTTGTATTTGTCCCAGTTGAGTTCCTGCATGACGTCAACCAGCTGCCAATCCTCCCGCAGGCGGTCGGTGATGCTGCCTGTTGTAGGCACAACAAAGCGCACAAGCTCTTCCAGAATCTCACGGGCTTTCTTGGCTATGTATTGCGAATCGCGCAAGTCGCGGTTGATGAATCCGCTCGGAATGTCAGCCTCTTTCATCAGCAGTTTGTCGTGCTTTGTCTTGCTGATATTTTTGTCCTCCAATAACTTGTCAATGCGATTCTTGTACTCGCCATTGGCGAAATCTTCGCCATATTTTGTGGCTACAAAATCGAAAGCCGTAGTGTTCGACTTGTCCAGATTGGCTTGGCGGGCTTCAAGTGTTTTGTTCGAAAACGAGTCATCAAACAACTTTGCCTGCGGAATGATATGTTCAATATCGAACTCCTTGCTGAAGAGTTTCTCGCAAGGTATGTAAGTGTTGGTATAGAGTGTGTGGTAACCGTTATTCTTCAGCTCTTCATATAATTTGTAGCGAATAATGTCGTTGCGACTCACATGCGACAGACCAAATTCATTTTGCAGTTTCTTGACCAATTCCTCATGAAGTTTTGTCGTCTCGTTGATGGACTTGGTCATTTCCTCGCGCTCCTTGGCCGATTTTTTCAACTCGCGAGCCAACTCGATGCGGATTTCATCGGGTTTGCCGTATTCTTCTATGACGCCATTGACAACATTGACCATTTGGTTCAGGATTTTCTCGACAACGGGGTTGCGGAGGCTGTTGCGCGGCAGAAGCTCCAACTTGTCTTTCAGCACCTTGTTTTCAATCTCCTCCTTGGTGAGCGACTGCTTTGAATGGCGATAACCTGCATATTCGCAAGCCACGCTGTAGTCGTTCCCGTCTTTCAAATGCGGCAATATCTTACGTATAGCTTTGGTGCTCAGACTACTATAATCTCCAGCCTCCTTGAAAACAACATTGGCAAGAACCGTTGCGTATTCCTTTTCAAAGCCAAACGTACCGTGCAACTTTTCAATCATTTTTTCATTGCCAATGGATGAATTGTCACCCTCAAATGAGTACAATAGATGCCACAATTGGAACATTGGCTGCTGCTCAAATTCTTTTCCTTCAAGGTCGGAATTGAACGATAGTATTTCAATGTTAATGCCGATTGTGCCAAAAATATCAGCAATGCAGTTAATCATTTCTTTAGCTGATTTCTTCGACAAATCTCCCACATCGTGTCCGCTCATTTCGGCAATGGTTTGGTAGGCCTTGAACAACTCGGCTTGCGTGCGGTTGCCTTCCAACTCCTTAAAGTTCATGTCAACTTCTTTCTGATGAGGGAAGAGCATTTTCAGCGCTTCAGCCTTCGACAATTTTTCTTTGTAGTTCAACTCGGCAAAAAGAAGCTCTTTTTCTTCAGGCAACAACCAGCGCTTGCCGTAAGTATAGTCTTTGGAGTATCCAAATAGGTCCTGTTGCTGATTAGGTATTAACATTCCCGACACTTCAACGTCATTCAGCCGCTGCCAAATCTTGAACTCTTGGAACAATGGCGACGACTTTGGACAGACCCTCAATCCGATGGTCTTCAGTTTCTTCTTACCATCGACTTCCACTTCTATTTGCCGGCTCTCGAACTCGCAGAACGAAATCAGCCCTTTTTGCGACTTGAGCGGACGCTGGTAGAAAATCACCACATCGCGAATCTCTTTCTTGAGTTCGGCAGTCAGCTCCTTATGAAATCTGGCCTGCGTTTCCCAGATGGTCTCAAACTCGTTGAGGTAGTCCTGACGATAGAAGACCTGATTCTTAAGGCTATAGTTAGGATTCCTGTCAAGTTCGGACATCTGATACTGGCCAACGGTCATCTTATTGAAATACAGTTCCTTGCTTCGGTCGCTGATGTTGCCGAGATAACCGCTGGCGTTACTTATTTGCCCGTTGATTTCTTGCAGCACGATAGCCAATTCCTCCAATCCAAGTTGTTCGGAAAGAGCCTTGCAACGCCATTGGAAATTTTCAATCTTCTGCTCAAAGCCTTTTGTAGTGCGTTTGATGCCGACAATGCCGAATGGTTGGGCGCAAATTGCCCATGTCTGGCTTTTGTTCTTTCCTTGCAATTCGTCTTTCAGTCCGTCGGTGAGCTGGTCGGGATAAAAGTGCTTCTGTATGTCCCAAACCTTGTCGAACTCAGCCTGCAAATCGGAGCGGTAGAAATCGGGAAGATACTTTTTGCCACCTTTAAGCAACTCCAGCGACAACTGACCGGGCATCAAATTCTCATTGTAAAGGCGTTTGGCAACCTCCATGCCGTCAATCAGTTGCCCCTCTTCGGTCGATTTTGCCTTTCGGCTGCTCTTGTAGCCACGTTTCTTGTTGATTTGCAAAAGCACACGCGCAAACTCCTCCAACGAAATCTCCTCAGTGGCCGCCTTAGCGCGTAGCCGATATGTTTCAAAGGTTGTGCGATTGCCATTTTCCGAAAGAATGGTATCGTCAGTAATGAAGCCGTGCGCCTTCAAGATTTCAATCAGATTTTCACGCCGCAGCTTATAGCGTTGCAAATTGCGACGCATACTGCGTTTGAGAGTGCGGTCGGCATTAGTTGTAATGCTTTTGCCTTTCTCAAAATTTGCCAGTTCGTCAACGGTGAGCGGGTTTACCCTAACTCCTAATTTTACTATAGATGACTGTTCGTCAGCGTTTTCCGCTTCATTCACCACCGCCCAGCCGATGCTGTTCGTGCCGAGGTCTAATCCCAGAATTTTTTTCATGTGCTTTAGTGTATGATTTCAAAGCACAAAAATAAAAAAAAGTTATATATTTTCAAAATATATAAAAAAAATATTGTATTTTTGCAGAACAAATTTTGAAGCAATTCACAATAAGGATTATTCCGTTGTGAAAACATTAAGGCCGCCCTCGTCCTCAACGGGGGCTCTTTTACTCTAAGGTCTAAAGTCTAAAGCCTTCACAATATCCCTCGCAATCACACTCTCCATACCCCTCATTTCCGCCGCCTTGTCGCCTGCCCTGCCGTGCATGAAAACACCAATAACTGCAGCCTCTTCAGGTGTATAACGTTGCGCTAAAAGCGACAAAATGATGCCCGTCAAGACATCGCCGCTGCCTGCCGTTGCCATCCCAGGATTGCCGGTAGAGTTGAAGAAACAAGCCCCGTTGGGAAATGTTATTGAGGTGTTGGCTCCTTTCAACACTATTATAATGTTGTATTTTTGCGACATTTCTCGTTGAAGCTCAATGCGTTGCATCGAGTTGTCGGTCTTACCGAACAAACGCTCGAACTCTTTTGGATGCGGCGTGATGATACTCCGTTTCGGCAAAAACGACAGCCACGTCTTGTTTTCAGAGATGATATTCAATGCGTCGGCGTCAAGCACTAACGGTACTTTTACATCTTGAATCAGATGTTTCAAGGCCTTGGCTGTCTCATCGGCCTTCCCTAATCCCGGTCCGGCTCCGACGGCATCAAACACCTGTAAATCTGGCACTTGCGAGAAACAGTTTTCCGATTCATCAAGGCTTGTCATGGCTTCCGGCAGATAAATCTGCAATGGCAGCGTCGCCGACTTCGGCAGATGTGTCGTCAACAGCCCGATGCCCGACCGCATACATGCTTCGGAGGCGAGAAGCGCAGCGCCTGTCTTGCCGGTGGAGCCGGCAATCAACAAGGCGTGCCCGTAAGTGCCTTTGTGTGAATGCTTTCCGCGTTTATGCAGCAATGGCATTACGACATCTGCCGTAGTGTAAAAATTTTGCGTCTCCACTTTCTCAATGAAATCAGGATGGATTTTTATGTCGAGGATATCCCATTTACCCACAAAAGGCTCGTTCTCGGGATAAAAAAACGCCATCTTCGGAAACTGCATCGACAGGGTGTAATCAGGTTTGAAAATGACGCTACCCGCATTGACGGCATCGCCATTTAACCCTGACGCTATGTCAATTGCGATTCTAATGGCTTGATTATCATTAAGATGACTAATCATATCAGCCGCCAAGCCTTCCAATGGTCGCGACAGTCCGGAGCCGAACAAAGCGTCGATGACAATGTCATTATCCGAGATTTTCGGAAAATCGTCTTTAGAGAAGATGCCAAACATAGGCACCTCGGGAATCGCCTTCAACCGCTCGTAGTTAACTTCACAATCGTGGCTGAAGTTCTCGCTGACATGAACTATAAACACTTGAGCGTAAATGTCTTGCGTGGCGAGAAGACGCGCCAAGGCAAGCCCGTCGCCCCCATTGTTGCCCATGCCGCAGAAAATTTTTATCGACACTTCCTTCGTTTTTATTTTCCTCATCAGCCAGAAATAAATCTGTGTGGCGGCGCGTTCCATCAAATCGACAGACGAAACAGGCTCATTATCAATGGTATAGGCATCGGCCTCACGCGCGAATTTAATGTTCGGAATCTTCATGGTGACAATTTTTTCGCAAATTTACAAAAAAGTTTTATGTCATTATCAAAAAATCTAAAGTCTGACGTCTAAAGTCTAAAGTCTTTTTCGTAATTTTGCGGCATGAAAAAAGTCAAACAACCTCAATATATCGAAGATGTCGAAATCATCGACGCCGGCTCCGAGGGCATGAGTATCGCCAAGCCTGACGAGAAAGTGGTGTTCATCCCTTTCGGCGCACCTGGTGATGTCGTTGACATTCAAGTGTTTAAGAAGAAATCCAATTGTTTCGACGGGAAGATTCTCAATATCAAAAAAGAATCCGACAAACGTGTGAGACCTGTCTGCCAACACTTCGGGCTGTGTGGTGGCTGTAAATGGCAACATCTTGATTATCAATGGCAACTGTTCTACAAACAGAAACAGGTCAAAGACAATTTCGACCGTATCGGGAAGATTGATTATCCTGAAATAAGGCCTGTTTTAGGCTGTGAGAAACAGTTTTTCTATCGTAACAAGTTAGAATACAGCTTCTCTAACCGCAAATGGCTCACCGACGGTGCTCCTGCCGGCACCAACAGCGAGGATGACTGCAAAGGCTTCGGTTACCATCTGCCGGGCTTGTTCGACCGTGTCCTTGACATTGAGAAATGTTATCTGCAAGCCGATCCATCGAATGATATTAGATTGTTTATCAAGGACTTCACAATGAGACATAAGCTTTCATACCATAATGTGAAAGCTCATGTCGGCACCATGCGCAACGTCATCATCCGATGTAACGGCAAAGGCGAGTTCATGGTGATAATCGTCATAAACGAGGAAAACAATATCGTCAGAAATGAACTCATACCAGCCCTCTCGGCGAAGTTCCCACAAATCATCTCGCTGATGCTCGTCATCAACAGCAAGTTCAACGACACCATTTCCGATTTGCCGTTCGAGTGCCTCAAAGGTGAGCCGTATCTTGTTGAGACGATGCAGTCGCCGCGTCCTGGATTCGACGACCTGAAGTTCCGTGTGGGACCGGTGTCGTTCTTCCAAACCAATGTGTATCAGGCTGAAAGGCTTTACAAAGCGGCTTTCGACCTCGCCGACGTGAAAGGTGACGAGCTGATGTACGACCTCTACACCGGCACCGGCACCATAGCCTTGTATTTCTCCCGTTTCGTGAAGCAAGTGGTTGGCATTGAATATGTTGAGGAGGCTATCGAGGACGCAAAAATCAACGAGCACTTCAATAACATAACGAACACGAGTTTCTTTGCCGGCGATATGACAAAGGTGCTTACTGACGACTTCATAGCCGGACATGGCAAGCCTGACATCATCGTCACCGACCCGCCACGCGCGGGAATGGTCGAGAAAGTTATCGAACAACTCAAGAAGATTCAAGCCAAAAAAATTGTGTATGTGAGCTGTAACCCTGCCACGCAAGCCCGTGACTTACAACTACTTGACGATTTATACGCTGTCAAAGCCGTGCAACCGGTGGATATGTTCCCGCACACTCAACATGTGGAAAATGTGGTGCTGTTAGAGCTGCGATAAATAATTGATTATCTCGTCGATATTCAAATTCTCGCCTTTAACGGTAAAATCAGCCTGCTCATAATATGGCAGTCGTGAATCGTAATGATTTTCAACATATTGGCACAATTCTTCCTCTGATTTTCCATATACCAACGGGCGTTTGCGTTTCGCATTCATGATTCTGTGAAACGACGTCAGCGGACTGACTCTCACGAAGATTGTCGCGCCGTTGTCTTTCATCCACTGCATGTTATCAAAAAAACAAGGCGTTCCGCCTCCGGTGGAAATCACCGCGCGATGAAGCTCGCCTGTCGTTCTTAAAATTTCAGACTCAAACTTACGGAAATAGTCTTCACCATATTTATCGAAGAAATCCTGCACGGAAATATGATATTTCTCCTCAAACAAATCATCGGTGTCGTAAGGCTCATAACCTATCCGCGCCGCCACTTTCCGTGAAATCGACGACTTCCCCGAACACATATAGCCAATGATGTATATTCTATCTGGTAACACTAACGTTTGCGTTGCATTTGCTGTTGCTGTCTCTGCATCTCCTCCAAGCGTTTCTGAAATGCCGATTTCTTCACAGGTTTCTGCTTCGCCAACTCTATTTTCTTGCGCAGTTTCTCATCATCGAGGAATATCCTAAACAGATACATTTGCAGGAACGTGATGATATTGACAAGCATGTAATAATAGCTCAAACCTGCCGAATAGCTGTTGAACAAGCCAAGAAACATTATCGGCATGAGATACATCATTACTTTCATGCCTTTCATCCCCTGTGCCTGTGTCGTTTCCATCTGTTTGTTGTTGATATAGGTGTAAAGAATCGTAGTGACGGTCATCAGCAAGGTGAACAAACTCACATGGTCGCCGTAGAACGGGATATTAAAACCGAGGTCGAGAATGCTGTCGTAAGTTGAAAGGTCATCAGCCCACAGGAACGGCTGCTGGCGAAGCTCAATACTTGCCGGGAAGAAACGGAAGATAGCCCACAAAATAGGCAATTGCAACAACATCGGGAGACATCCAGAAGTCGGGCTTGCTCCTGCTTTCTTGTAAAGCTCCATCACAGCCTGCTGTTTCTTCATGGCATCTTCCTCTTTGGGATATTTTTCGTTGATGGCATCGACTTCCGGCTTCAAAACACGCATCTTCGCGCTCGACTGGTACGACTTAAACGCAAACGGCATCAAAGCAAGCTTGATGATAACAGTAAGTACAAGAATCACAATACCATAGTTCCAGCCGTAGCTGCCAAGCCAGTTGAAAACGTTGACAACGATATATCTGTTAATCCATCCTACAAGTTTTCCGCCAAGAGGTATCTGTTTGTCAAGCCCAATGCCGTATTTCGTCATGATTTTCAAGCTGTTAGGACCGAAATAAAACTGCATCGGCATGACATTGGTCTCCTGAAAACCATCAAAAGGCACATCAACTGTGGCATACATCGTCTTTAGATAACGTGGATTTTTCGTTCTAATATCTGTTTTCATTCCGACGACCGCCGAACTGAAATTATCTTTGGAAATTAATGAATAACTGAAGAAACGCTGCTTGAACGACAGCCATTTAAGGTTCGCCCTCAGCTCTTTCTCTCCGTCTTTCTCACCGCCACGGTCACCGCTGAGCGATTCCACATCATCACTTGAAAACTTGTAATAGACGTTCGAACCGTTGTAACGGTCAACGGCTTTCTCTTGTTTCAGAAGGTCAACATACCAATCGATGGTAACAAAGTTGGTGTTCGACGCAATAAAATTCTTCATTTTGACGGTTTTAATGTCAAAATCAACCATGTATTCATCTTTTGTTATTGTGTATGTGAACTCAATATATGAATCAGGATTCAGCACGTCGGAATAATCATCTGTAAATGATTTTAAGCTGAAAACCAATGGTTTGTCGGTCACAATAAGGTTCTTTTCACCATCATAACGTTCGCCGTTCAGATACGGTGTAAAGAACAAATCCATGGTGTTAATGCTCCTGTTTGCCGCAAAAAACGACAGGTTAAATTTCGATGTCTCGTCATCGAATCCAATCAACGGAAGAGAGTCCCATGTGACATATTTTTTCAACTCCACCGTCTTGACATAAGCACCCTTTGAAGTGAGAGTCATTTTCATGACGTCGTTTTCAATTGTCCAAAGCTGCTCCTCTCCTTGTGTAGCTGTCGCAAAAACACCGTATTTGTCACGAACTGCCTCGTTTGTCTCAGCAACTTTATCCGATTGATTAACAGATATTTCCATTTGTTTTTGAGCATCGACGAAACGAATGGAATCTTCAATATACCTCATCCTGTTTTCCCGGTAAATTGAATCTTGGATATGTCTCTGTCTCTCAATTTCTTCTTTCGAGGGTGTCATCCATATAAACCAACCCACAAAAACTCCCATGATAAGGATAATGCCAATAAGCGAATTTTTATTCATAAAACTGTCTCTTCTAATAAAAAATTACAAGTCGCAAAAGTACAAAAAAATTCATTTACTTCCGCGATATTTTTTATTTTATTCATCCATAAACACGTGAAGCAGTGCCTTTTTTGAACGTATTCTCAGCTTCTTAAGGGCTTTATCCTTAACCTGACGCACCCGTTCGCGCGTCATATCCATCATATAGCCTATCTCTTCAAGTGTATAGCTATGGCTTGACTCAAGGCCGAAATAATAGATAAGAATCTGTCTTTCTTTATCGTTAAGTATTGATAATGAACGTTTTATCTCAGCTGATTCCGTCTCAGAAACAACAATTTTATCAGCATCGTTGTTATCTTCAGGAATCATAGTGTCGATAAACGACATTTCGTCGTCGCTACTTACAGGCGCATCCATTGAAATCTCTTTGGAGCCTACTTTGATGATTGCATCGACTTTTTCCTCTGGCAGATTCAATTCATCAGCAATCTCTTTTATTGTAGGCTTACGCTGATAAAGCTGTTCAAGGTATGAAGACGTCTTTTTAACACGACTCAGAAATCCCACCTGATTCAGAGGCAGGCGTACCATACGCGACTGTTCGGCAACAGCCTGAAGAATGGCTTGACGAATCCACCAGACAGCGTATGATATGAATTTAAAGCCTTTCGTCTCATCAAAACGACGCGCAGCCTTGATAAGACCGACATTGCCTTCGTTAATTAAGTCAGCCAAACTAAGTCCTTGATTTTGATATTGTTTTGCAACAGATACCACAAATCTAAGATTTGCTCTTACCAAGCGGTCAAGAGCTATTTGGTCACCTTGCCTGATTTTCTGTGCGAGCTCGACTTCCTCATCTGGAGTCACCATAGGCTCCTTTGCAATGTCTATGAGGTATTTGTCAAGCGCACCTTGTTCACGGTTAGTGATTGATTTTGATATTTTTAACTGTCTCATCTATGTATATTTTTTTTTACTCCCTAATTATATTTTCATCGCCGAACATATTAGTCAAAGTGACTGTCACAACTTTCTCCTTGTTGTCGTGAATATACTTCACGTTCACTTTGTCGCCCGGGCGATATTGTCCTATTGTTCCAATAAGTTGTGACCTTGTATCTACACTTACACCATTGATACTCAATATGATATCGCCAACTTTTATTCCCGCCTTTTGAGCACCACTACCCTCAGAGATGCCAACCACGTAAACGCCTGACATTGACTTCAGTTTTTCTTTTTCTGCCAGTTCTTCCGTGATTTCAGCCATCACAACACCTATGTATGCACGTTGCAGCTTACCATACTGCAAAAAATCTTCCACAACTTTTCTTGCAATATTTGATGGAATTGCGAAAGAATAACCTTCATAACTTCCTGTGCGTGATGCAATTGCAGCATTTATCCCTATCAAATCGCCTTCGGTATTCACCAAAGCTCCACCACTGTTTCCGGGATTCACAGCCGCATCAGTCTGTATGAACGATTCTATGGTTCCCTCACCTAAGATATTGATATTCCGTGCCTTAGCACTCACAATACCTGCCGTCACCGTTGATGTCAGGTTGAAAGGATTACCAACGGCAAGAACCCATTCTCCCACACGCACCTTGTCGGAATCGCCAAACGTGAGATATTCCAAGTCTTTAGCCTCTACTTTAATCAAGGCTATGTCAGTATTCGGATCGCTACCTATGATTCTCGCCTCTCTCTTGTGCTTGTCGTTAAAAGTAACCTCAATTTTTCTCGCACCTTCAACCACGTGGTTGTTTGTAACGATATACCCGTCGGGAGAGATGACAACACCCGAGCCGAAACCGACTGACACATTGTCAGGTATTTCAATCCTTCCACCATAAATCTGTTCAAGCAAAGGACCGAAGAAATCATAATAACTATTACCTTTTACAACAATCTCTGTGCGAATATGAACCACTGTGTTCACAGTCTTTTCTGCAACATCTGCAAAACCAACATTCTGCGCTCCTGAAACAAGCGACACACATAAAATACTAACTAAAAAAAACAACCTTTTCATACGAATAAAAATATTTTGTTCTGTTTCTTGACCTAATAACGTGATATTTTTATTTTTGTTGCATTTTATTCTAAAATACATAAAAAATATTATTATTTTTACATCAAATTTCTTGCCAAAGTGTTTTTTGGGGAAAATATTTTTTAAACTTATGCAAAACACTGATATTCAAAGAGTTAAATTTAGTAAATATCACGGAGCCGGCAATGACTTTGTCATGATAAATGCAATAAAGTCAGTTGTCATGCTTTCAGATGACGATATTTTTGAGCTTTGTAACCGCAGGACTGGTGTTGGTGCCGACGGATTAATCGTGCTGATGCCATCCGAAAAATATGATTTCAGGATGAAATATTACAACTGCGACGGTCATGAGAGCACGTTTTGCGGCAACGGAGGCAGGTGCACATCGGCTTTTGCCGTGGAAGAAGGTCTTGTTTCTCAACATGTTAAGTTTGAAGCCATTGATGGTGTGCATGAAGCTCTCGTGACAAAAAACTCAGATAGTGAGTTCATGGTTTCACTCACTATGTGCGATATCGATAATTACAAGCTCGATGAAAACCGACTCCTTATTAATACAGGCTCACCACATTATGTCACAAGGGTGCAAAATCTTAAGAATTTTGACGTGAGAAAACATGGAGCAGAAATCAGAAACAACAAAAATATTTCCACCGAAGGCGTCAATGTTGATTTTATGGAAATTATTGATAATCAAATATTTATTAGGACTTTCGAACGTGGTGTTGAGGATGAGACACTTGCTTGCGGTACCGGCGTGACCGCCTCTGCAATAGCGGCTTCACTGTGGTATGGCGGTAATAATATTGATATTAGAACAACTATTGCAAAACTGAATGTCAGATTGGAAAAAACAGGAAATTCAATAAAAAATATCGTTTTATCTGGTCCGGCAACCCATGTTTTCGACGGATTTTATATCTTTGCAAAATAATGTTTTTGAAAAACGACATAGTATCTTTGCGGGTGGCTGAACCTTACGATGCCGACCGTATCTATCGCTGGGAAAATGACACAGAGGTCTGGCGTTACAGTGAAACATCTGTCCCATACTCAATGCATCAAATAGAGCAGTTTTTGCTGAATAACAATGACTTGGTATCTGAAAAACAACTCCGACTGATGATTGAAGACGCTAAAAACGTCAACATTGTAGGTTGCATCGATATATATGACTACGATGGCTTTAATTCAAGAGCTGGCATCGGCATACTTATCGATAAAAATTTTCGTAAACAAGGTTATGCCAAAAATGCAGTGAAACTGTTGATGGATTATTGTTTTAAAGTATTGATGATCAATCAGATATATATTTTAACTTTAGCAACAAACACTGACAGTGTACATCTTTTTGAATCATTGGGATTTGAAAAATGCGGAGTAAGGAAACAATGGTATAAAACTCCATCTGGATTTATTGATCAGATTGAATATCAACATATTAACAAAAGAAAAAATGAGTGATTTCAAGTTAAAATATAAAGAAAAACACAGAAAAGGCAACAAATCGTTGAAACTTGTTTTCTACTTGTTTGCTGTGCTTTTTATCATTGTTTTTGCCATTTTAGGAAGAAATTACTATTATATCACGAAACCGATTATCCGGACGGCAGATGGTGGCAATATATCGCTTTTTATCCATACAGACTCTGATTTTCAGCAAGTTAAAAATGAAATTTCTGTTCTTAATGTATTGACAGATAACAAAGCTTTTGAATGGCTCGCCAAGAGAAGTCAATATGACAAAAATGTTCATCCTGGCAGATATGTTTTAACTGATGGAATGACTAACCAACAGTTAATCAATATGTTACGTATGGGATACCAAACACCGGTAAAAGTTGTGTTCCATAATATTAGAACAGTAGAACAGCTTGCCAAACGTGTGAGCGAACAGATTGAGGCAGACTCTGCGTCCATCGTTGAAGCGATAAGAAAAAATGAGACCATCGATGCAACTTATTTTATTCCAAACACTTATGAATTTTATTGGAACATTGATGCCGACGATTTCTTGGAAAGAATGATTGTAGAATACAATATTTTTTGGAATGAGCAAAGATTGCAGAAAGCGAAAAGTCAAAAACTGACACAGAGGCAAGTAAGTATTTTAGCTTCTATTGTAGATAAAGAAACTACAAAAACATCAGAAATGCCGACAATTGCAGGTGTTTACCTCAACCGTCTGAACAAACGCTGGCCATTGCAAGCCGACCCCACCCTTATTTACGCCATCGGCGATTACAACATCCGCAGGGTTTTGGATGTGCATAAAAAAATTGATTCACCATACAACACATATAAACACGCAGGGCTTCCGCCCGGACCGATTTGTATCCCGTCAATAGCATCTATTGACGCGGTTTTAAATGCCGAAAAACATGATTTTTATTATTTTTGTGCTAAAGATGACATGTCGGGTTACCATGTGTTTGCAAGGAATATCAATGAGCACAACCGCAATGCGGAGAAATACAGAAAAGCATTAAACAAAAGCAAAATATACAAATGAAAGCATTTAAAGCATACGACATCAGAGGTATTTGGGGTACCGACCTTAACGAGAAAATAGCATACAGAATTGGATATTTCTTACCGGATGTGCTGCCGGCAAAGACTTATCTGGTAGGAAGAGACATGCGGCTGTCGTCTGACTCGGCATACGCACAACTCACCAAAGGACTGAATGACAGAGGCGTAAATGTTGACAGTGTAGGACTTTCAACAACACCTCTAATTTATTGGACTACAGCGAAATACGGCTATGATGCCTCAGTGATGATAACTGCCTCACACAACCCATCCAATCATAACGGATTTAAAATCAGTGCAAAAGATGCCAAACCTGTAGGATATGAAACAGGTCTGAACAAGCTTGAAAAATTAGTTGAATCAGAAGAAAAAACCATCATCGCAGCACAAAGAGGTGTAACAAAAGAAATTGACGTACATTCGCAATACATTGATTTTCAACGACAATTCCTTGGCGACATTGATAGTTTACAAATCGCTGTCGATTGCAGCAACGGGGCGGTCAATCTCTTTATCAAAAAGCTTCTGGGCGACACACCTTATTACATTAACGACACACTCGACGGCCACTTCCCTGCTCACGAGCCAAACCCGCTTGAAACAGAAAATCAGAAACAAATCAAGGATTTGGTACTGAAAAAAAAATGTGACATCGGGCTGCTTTTTGATGGAGATGCCGACAGAGTAACATTTATTGATGAGAAAGGCAAATTCATTTCTCCAGACCTCATTATTGCCTTTTTAGGCAACTATTTCTTTGGAGAAAAACAGCAAAAAGGCATTGTGCTTCAAGATATTAGGTCATCAAGAGCTATTCAGGAATATCTTGGCAGACTCTACAATGCGTCAGTGGTGACGTGGCGTGTAGGACGAGCCTACGCCGCTCTCAAACTCCGTGAACTCGACGGCTGCTTCGGCGGTGAACTCGCAGGGCATTATTATTTCCGTGATTTCTACTACTCCGATTCAGGTATCATGGCAGCCTTGCTGGTGTTACGACTATTATCGCAATTCAAGGCAAAAGGTAAATCTATGTCGCAGATTATCAATGAGATATCAAAATATCACAGTTCTGGCGAGATAAATTTCACGATAGAGAACAAAAAAGAAGCAATGGACGCGGTGCGCGACTATTTTATGACAAAAGAAAAGCCTGAACGTTTTCTTGATTTTGATGGCTATCGTCTTGATTATCAAGACTGGTGGCTTAATATACGACCATCGAATACAGAACCTTATTTGAGATTTTTAGCTGAAGCAAAGTCGGAGGAGAAATTGAATGAAATTGTGGAAACGGTGAGGGGATTGTTAGCTATTAGCCATTAGCTATTAGCCATTAGCTATTAGTTTGGGGATTATAAAAGAAATGAAAAAAATCACTGTTATATTGTTGATTTTCAGCACATTATATGTATCAGCGCAGGACACTGTGCGAGATGAAGCGAGTGTCAGGCGGAATGTGAGGATTGTGCTTGGCACGGAAGCCGGACTTTATGCTATATCAATGAGTGGCTTGTATTTCGCTTGGTACGCAGATTATCCGCAGTCGAATTTTCATTTCTACAATGACAACGCCGAGTGGTTATTGATGGACAAAGTTGGTCATACGACATCGTCGTATCTCATTGGAAACTTTGGTTATGAGGCACTTAGATTAGCCGGAGTCGATGAGAAGCGTTCCATCTGGTACGGTGGCACTCTCGGTCTCGCCTTCCTGACCACTGTGGAAATTTTCGATGGTTTTTCCGAAGGATGGGGGTTCTCGTGGGGCGACATGGCTGCAAACGCTTTGGGAACAGGTCTTTTCATCGGACAGCAACTCCTGTGGCACGAGCAACGTATCACATTGAAATATAGTTTTCATACGACGGAATTTCCAAAATATCGTCCGGATGTTTTAGGTGAAAATTTCTTACAACAAACCATAAAAGACTACAACGGCATGACTTTGTGGGCTTCGTGTAATCTTAAGTCATTGTTTTTCAATAAAGAAAGTAAGTTTCCAGCATGGCTTAACGTGGCGTTAGGCTATGGTGCCGACGGCATGACAGGAGGTTTTAGCAATGCAATGGAACACAATGGCAAGCCTATCCCACATTTCGACAGGAAACGACAATTCTATCTCTCTCTCGACATCGACTTCACAAGAATTCCGACGAACAATAAAATTCTCAAATACACGTTTAAACTCTTGAATATTTTCAAAATTCCATTCCCTGCAATCGAATATAACACAGAAAATGAATGGGTATGGCATTGGGGGTATTTTTAGACTTTAGAAATTTAATTATATGAAAAAGTTAGTGATTTTATCAAGTTTTGCAATGTTGTTTTCATTGTTAGGCTGCGGACCGAATCGGGAAAAATCGAGAATTTATTTAGACAAAGGCATTGATTATCTGTATGCCTCACAATTTGACGAGGCTATCGATTTCTTCGACAAGTCAATCAAGTATGATGAAAACAATTATGAGGCTTACTTCTATCGCGGATGTGCCTACAGCAACAATTTCAACAATGAAAAGGCTGTGGAAAACTGGAACAAAGCCATTGAAATAAAGTCTGACTATCCTGACCCATATTTCAATATCGGCTTGCTTTACAGGAGAAACAACGATTACTCCATGGCGTGTTATTATTTCAAATTAGCCGAGAAATACGGCCGTGATAACATGGAAGATTATGTAAAATTCTGCGATTATTACGAGTAATATGGCTGAATATTCTTCAGTTTTGTTGGAAAAAGCCGTTGATGAGCTGGCAAAACTGCCTGGTATAGGGCGTAAGACAGCACTGAGGCTGGCATTGCATCTTCTTGGCGAGGAAAAAGTCGCGACAGAAATGCTTTCTCAGTCTTTGTTGAACATGCGCAACAACATTGTACTGTGCCGTCGCTGTTACAATATCAGTGATGATGAACATTGCTCTATTTGCTCTAATCCTAAGAGAAACAACGAGTTACTTTGTATCGTCGCTGATATGCGCGATGTGATGGCTATAGAACGCACAGGCTCGTTCAATGGTGTGTATCATGTTCTCGGAGGTGTGATTGACCCGATAAACGGAATCTCACCTAATGATTTAAGAATCAAAGAGTTAGTCGAAAGAAGCGTCAAAGAAAATTTCAAAGAAATAATCTTAGCACTGCCAGCAACGATAGAAGGTGACACCACTAACTACTATATTTTCAAGATGTTAAGTCATTTTGAAGGCAAGGTTACTGTGATAGCCAAAGGCATCTCAGTCGGTGACGCATTAGAATTTGCCGACGAAGTGACATTAGGACGCTCGATAACGAACAGGGTCCCGTTCAACAAGTAGGACGCGACAAGACGACTTATTCCATATCAAACAGATTAAGTTGATTTTCAGAGAGATAGAACTCTTCGGGTACACCATACTCATAATGAGAGATGAAGCGTTCAATGTTTTTCTTTATCAACTTAATAGGTGTGGTTTTGCGTGCCTTGCAGTAATTTTTAAGCGACTTGTATTGTCCTTGCGACAACTTGAAAGTTATCGCATGATACTTGTAGCTTCTGTGGTGACGTTTCTTTTTCATAAGTATATTTGACTACATCATTTTCTTTGCTTCATCGAGCATCATCTGTGCCAACTTATCAGCTTCAGTTTCGCTCTTTCCTTCAGAATAGACGCGGATAATAGGCTCTGTGTTCGATTTACGCAGATGCACCCAGCCGTCGGCAAAATCGATTTTCACGCCGTCGATTGTAGTAACATGCTCGTTTTTAAAGTTATCGGCGAGTTTTGCCAAGATGCCATCGACATCAGTCTGAGGTGTAAGCTGAATCTTGTTTTTCGACATGTGATAAAGAGGGAATTTCTTCTTTAATTCCGACACAGTACATTGATTTTCACAGAGATACGTGAGAAACAATCCTACACCTACGAGAGCGTCACGGCCATAGTGAATATCTGGATAGATGACGCCGCCGTTACCTTCACCGCCGATGACGGCACCCACTTCTTTCATTTTTGCCACCACATTGACCTCTCCCACTGCCGACGCAAAATATTTACCGCCGGCAACATTTGTCACATCGCGCAAAGCACGCGTAGAAGAGAGGTTGGATACGGTGTTACCCTTTTGATGTTCAAGAATATACGACGCCACTGTCACGAGAGTATATTCCTCGCCGTACATCTCTCCTTGTTCATTTATGAAAGCGAGGCGGTCAACGTCGGGGTCAACGACGATGCCGAGGTCGGCACCGCACTCTTTCACTTTGGCACAAGTTTCAACGAGATTCACTGCCAGAGGCTCAGGATTATGCGCAAAATCACCGGTAACCTCACAGTTCAGTTCAACAATATTTTTTATACCTAACTTCCTAAGTAACAATGGTATAGCAATGCCACCAGTAGAGTTCACGCCATCAACGACGACCTTTAGGTTTGCATTCTCAATCAGTGACTTATTGACAAGAGGCAGTTTGCACACCATATCGGCGTGACGTTCAATCCAGCCTTCGGCGAGGGTATAGGAGCCAATCTCATCTATTGGAGAAAATTCATATTCATCTTTAGCGGCTTTTTCGAGCAGCCATTTCCCGTCTGCCGCATCGATAAATTCTCCTTTGTTGTCAAGAAGTTTGAGAGCGTTCCACTCTTTCGGGTTATGCGATGCCGTAAGGATAACGCCGCCGTCTGCCTTGAGTTCAGTGACGGCAATCTCCGTTGTCGGCGTGGTGCTTAGACCGATGTCGATGACGTCGGCACCCATTGCCTGAAGGTTTCCGCACACAAGTTGGTTCACCATCGTCCCTGAAAGGCGGCCATCGCGACCCACCACGATACGAGGATGTTTGACGCCACCACGTCTTATTAAACAAACAAAAGCTGAAGTAAGCTTCACTATATCTATAGGGGTCAACCCGTCGTCCGGCCTACCGCCGATAGTACCACGGAATCCGGAAATTGATTTAATCAATGGCATAACTTTAAAAATTTTCGCAAAAATAAAACATTTTTTTTATTTTCACAAGTATTTTGTAATTTCATTTCATCATATCCGCATTTTTAAAATTCTTATGAACTTTTAATGCCATAATTGTTGTTTATTGGTAAAAATTTAGTAATTTTGCAAAAAATATAAAATGTTTGACGACGACAATTTTTTGGACGATGAATTAGAGATGAATGAGTTGGTAAGCCGCTTTGAAAAGATGGTGAGACAACATCAGTCATGCTATTTTGATGCCGATGAATTGAACGCCATTTTGGAGCATTACATACAGCAAAACAATCTGAAAAAAGCAAATCTGGCGGCAGATTTTGCGATTAATTATCATCCGAACAATCCTATGATACAGATTATCAAGGCAAAACAGTTCTTAGCCAACTCCAACGCGAAAGAAGCACTTGCAACACTCCAAAATTCAGATATTGACCATGAGGACGCTGACTATCAACTCACTCTTGGTGCCTGTTATTCCGATCTTGGCGAGAATAAAAAAGCCATCAACGCATTCATGAAAGCCGCTAAATGCTTCGAATACAAAGACTGTGAAGATATTTTCAACTCCATTGCAATAGAATATGAAAATTTAGGCGACATTGAGAACGCCCTAAAATATTTCATCAAAGGCCTAAATAGAAAAGATGATATTGATAATCAATATTTTGAGATAAGAAATTGTTATTTCATGCTTAACAAAATGGACGAGGCAGTCGAGTTTTTCCGTAAGGAGACCGACAATGAGCCTTACAGCATTTCTGCATGGATGGGTCTCGGCAACTGCTACGTAAGGATGGAGCAACTCGAAAACGCCATCGAACAGTTTGAATATGCAATCTCCATCGACCCTCATTTTAAGAAAGGATACATAGATATCGCTACTGCCTACAACGAACTCGACCGTTTCAATGACACCATCGACATTGCTGAAGAAGCCATGAGATACAACGCTGAGTCAGCTTTGCTACTTTGTCTTTACGGAGAAGCAAAGGCAAAACTCGGCTACACCTCTGAATCCATGAAGATTTATAAAAAAGCCATGAAAATGGACGAGAATCTGCCGGAAGCATACGCCGGCATAGGGTTTCTTTTAAGCGACCTAAATAATCCATACTCAGCAATAAAATACCTGAAACATGCACATACACTGTCACCATACAACACTGATTACATGTTTGTGATTGTTGAGGAATACAACAAAATCGGCGAATACGACAACTCGATTAAATATGTCAATGAGATTTTGAAATTAAATCCATACGACGAGAACGCCTACATCGCGCTCATGGAATGCAATTTATTGAAAGACGACACCGACCAAGCTTTTGAAACTCTCGAAAAAGGTCTTTATTTCACCAATAACCACCCTGCTCTGCTCTACCGCAAGGCTTTTCTTTACTTGGCTCAGGATAAAAACGAGTCAGGACTGCTGACACTCGCGACGGCTCTTGAAAAAGACTATGACGGACACATCGAGTTTCTGAATTTTGATATCGACAACCTCGTAAACAATCAGGCCGTTATGGAACTTATAGAAGAATACAGAATTAAAAACAAGAAATAATTTTTATAACTCATTATGAATCATTTTTTTATAAATTTTTTAAAGGGATTAGGAATAGGTTCCGCCAATGTAATTCCTGGCGTTTCAGGTGGCACTATAGCTCTGCTTACAGGTATATTTGAAAGATTGATAAACTGTCTTAAATCATTCAATATCACAGCATTAAGACTTTTATTTAAAGGAAAATTCCAAGAACTGTCCGAACATATTGACTTTAAATTTTTGGTTGCAGTTGCAATGGGTGTAGTAGTTGCGATTTTCACCATCGCAAAGCTATTTGAAATATGGCTAAATGGTTATTACTCAAGGATATATCTCATGTGTTTCTTCCTTGGCTTAATTATTGCATCGATTTATTATGTTGGAAAAACAGTGCAAAAGTGGAATTGGAAAACGATATTGTCGTTTGTCATCGGAGCAGGTATTGCCCTAACAATTTTCGTTTTAAATTATCTGAGAGAGACAAATGCAGGCGGCGCAGAGATGCAATCTGCCGAGATGAACACAAATTTCCTTTACATAATGCTCTGCGGCGCGATAGGTATATGCTCAATGATACTCCCGGGATTATCAGGCTCTTACGTGCTGCTGCTGATGGGCGTTTACGATAACATCATCATTGCGGTAAGTAATCTCGACTTGGGCATTCTGATACCGTTTGCCATCGGCGCGGTGGCGGGACTTCTTGCCTTCTCACATGCTCTGTCGTGGATTTTCAAGAAATATCCTGACATCACTATAGCACTGCTGACAGGCTTCATTCTCGGCTCAATTCCAGTGATTTATCCATGGCGCGACACAATGACCAAAGAGCTTGTGCTGCCAAATGCCGACATAAAATTAGCAATTTCAATTGTAATAACATTAATAGGTGCGGCAGTCATTGGTTTAACAGAAAAAATGGCAGAGAAAGAGAAAAACAAGCGTCAAAAACAAAACATTTCATGAAGTTATACGGTTTAATAGGTCATCCATTAAGTCATTCATTTTCAAAGATATATTTTGAGAATAAATTTCAAGATGAGAATCTTGACTGCCGTTTTCTGAATTTTGACATTGACAATCTGAAACAACTCAAAAAAATAATTGACGAACATATTGATTTACAAGGATTTACGGTTACATCTCCTTATAAAAAAGAGATATTGTCATATCTTGATTTCATTGACAACAAGGCTGAAATTATTGGAGCCGTTAATGTAGTGAAAATTGATTCAGAGAGGAAATTACATGGTTTTAACTCAGATTGCGTTGGTTTTCAAGGGCTTTTGAAAGAAGCAAGACATGGAAAAGAGATAAAGAAAGCATTTGTCTGCGGCACAGGTGGTGCATCAGAAGCAGTGGAATATGTACTTAAAGAAGAAAATATCGACTTTGAGATTTTAAGCAGAAAAAACGACTCATACGATACGATAAGAAAGCGTGGTTTTCAATCTAATGAATTGATTATCAATGCCACACCGGTCGGGATGCACCCTAATGAAAGTTCATTAATTGATTTGCCATACGATACAGCCGACGAGACAAATATTTTCATCGATTTAATATATAATCCGGAAGAGACAGTTTTTATGAAAAAGGCGAGAAAAAAAAGTACTCAAGTTTATAACGGATTGAAAATGTTATACTTACAAGCTGACGAAGCTTGGCGAATTTGGACAAAATCAATATAAAAAAAGAGGACATTGAATTATATTACACAAATTGCGAAAGAATTTAACGTCACGGAGAGAATAATGTCGTTATTCAAAGAAAACGCATAAGTTTGAGCATGCAATAAAATATATTTCATATTTTCACGTTGGGTAAGTGCTAAATCTTTTAACATGAAAAAAATTACAATAATTGTATTTATTGTTGCTTTGATGACATTGTCAAACAGTGTGAACGCCCAGATTTTCTTGGGAGAAGCGTTTGTCGGACTAAATATATGTCAGGTTGACGGCGACCAAATTATGGGTTATTTCAAGCCTGGCGTCAATGTGGGCGTCGGAGTCATCACTCCTATCTGGACGAAGAATAATTTCAGTCTCGACCTCTCTTTAGAGGTGCTTTTTAACCAAAAAGGTGCAAAACAGGGTCAGAAATACCATTCTAACGACACCACTGGATCACATATTACAGGCGAATACAACCTCAGTATGAGTTACGGTGAGGTACCCCTCATGATATATTTCACTGATAAAAAACTGGTCTCGGCCGGTGTCGGCGTATCGTATGCCCGTCTGATGAAGCTGACAGAATACGAACACGGCATTAAGACTGCCGTCACGGCAACAAGTGGCGAGTTTGACCAGAACGAGTTCAATATACTTGCAGATGTAAAGTTACGCATCTGGAAGAGGTTTAAGTTAGGATTCCGCTATTCTTATTCATTAAATCCTATAAGGACACGCGAATTCTTTGATATTCAAGGCAATTCATTAGGAACCTTCAAGCAATACAATAACCTTTTCACATTCAGGTTGACATACGTTTTCAACGAGAAATTAGAGGATTTACAGCGGGAAGAATACATTTACCAAGGTGACAATCCAAAATTTCATGAAAAGAAAGTCGCGCGTCAGCTGAGGAAACTGAAACGGAAGCAGGAGAAGAGACATTAGTCTTTAGTCTTTAGTCTTTAGTCTTTAGTAAAGGAAAAGTCTAAGGTCTAAAGACTAAAGACTAAAAACTATTCTATGATTGTTACGAGTTTTCTGAGTTCTTTCATAGTCTCGATATGACCTTTTTTATCGACATAGCCGAGACCTTGGACGAGAAGCTCGATGTTACGACCATCATTGAGAAACTCTGTCAAGGTGTTTTTGACACAAAATTCTGTTGCTATACCGCTGATGACAATGTTCTTAGTGGTCACAACCTCATGCAACTGACGGCCGTCGGGACCGACAGATTCGAAGCCGGAATACTGTTCCTCATCAACTTTAGCACCTTTGCGGAAGACATTTCGTTCCGGGTCGGGACGGTTGGCTGGGTTTTCAATATCGGTGTAGAAAGCTTCATGGATAGCTCCGCCACGTGTGCCTTGCACGCAATGAGGCGGCCAAATGCCGCCATACTCCACAAAAGAGCTGTGGTTATATGGATGATAATCAGTGATATAATACACTTTCTGGTCAGGATGCGCATTGATATATTTAATAACTTCATGCACTGCATTCTCGGCGTTGCCACAGGCGAGAGTGCCGTCGATGAAATCGTAAAGCATATCGACGATGAGATGTGCCGGAGCATCAGCGTGATGTTCTTCGACAAAGCTGTAATTCTTGCCATAATCGAGATGTTGCTGCAAGAAATCAGTCGGGTAATTTACTTGATAATCAACAACTTTACCTTTTTTCATGACAGGAACAATCTCAGGATTGACGAAGCCGCCGTAGGGTTTCAGGTTAAGAGCCTCGTAACGTGCCTTCACTTCTTTATGAAGTTCCGGGTCAATCTTCACAGCGTACGTCTCAATGAGATTCTTACCTGCCGCGTAGTCACCTTCCGACTTAACACGTTGAACCTCAGAGAGAAGCTCGCCAAATAGTCCACGTAGTTTTTCATAGTCGTTGATTACGAAATAAGTTTTGCCGTCGCGTACTTTTTTTTCTATGACGTTGTCTTTCAAGCCTTTCTCGTAGCACCACCAGCTGATGAGGGCGCGGTCTTGCATGTGAGCCTCGGTGATGTTTTTGCCGAGTTCGATTCGCGCAAGCTGTCCCATGAGACCGTTACGGATGAAGACAGAATATTCCGCCTTATAGCAGTCAGCATCAGGCAACACGCCAAGTTCCACCATTTTAGGGTCGGCGCAGTAATATAGTCCGAAGAGGTCAGCGCGAGCCTCCTCAAGGGCGGAGTTATATTCCTTTAATGAGTTAGGCAGTGTTTCCGGAAGCAGTTGTCCGGAGCCATGACCGAGACATTCATGAAGGTCGGTATGCACCACATCGGCGATGCCGCCATATTTCTTGCAGAGGTCGATTTCTTCCTGAGAATAAGCAAATTCAGCCAGTGCGCTACGAGGCGACTCGTTGGCAGCCTTATCGTAAGCATCCATTAAGTTAGTGATTGTCACCGACTTAGAGCCATAATCTTTACGAATCCAGTCGGCATTCGGCAAGTTGATTCCAATAGGAGGTGACGGGAAGCAGTCACCAGCCAGCGTGGTGACGATGATGGCTTTGGCACTCAAGCCCTTGCATTCCTTTTTCTTGAAACGAGGGTCAACGGGCGAGTTATCCTCAAACCACTGGGCGTTGGAACTAATCAGCTCGGTACGTTTAGTAGCTTCCAAATCTTTGAAATCGACAACAGCCTCCCATGTAGCCTTCATGCCCATTGGGTCGGCGTAGTCTTCAATGAAGCCGTTCACAAAATCGATTCTCGAAAGAGAATCCTCAACCCAAGCGATGTTGTATTCATCCCACGTTTCAAGTGAACCTGTTGTATAATAATCGATTAGCAGATTGGTATATTTGCGCTGGGCGTCATTTTCAGCCACCGCATTAGCTTTCTTCAGCCAGTAAATTATC